>Ga0207426_1000050_pt1 | contig 393022 bp, 316 predicted proteins | sample AraplaMF_Cvi_mMS_FD_184265 | JGI IMG/M metagenome (GOLD analysis project Ga0207426, IMG submission 184265) | Arabidopsis root microbial communities from the University of North Carolina, USA - plate scrape MF_Cvi_mMS (SPAdes) (version 2) | ecosystem: Host-associated > Plants > Roots >...
TTGGGCAGTTCAGGCAGCGGCCCTCGGGCCGCTGCCTGAGACGCCACCGTGCGTTTCTTCTTCATTGGCATATCCATGACTTTTACCTCTCATGATATGCCTCGCCCACAAAATGACGGATAGGCCCGCGGGGCGGCACCTACTTTTCTTTGCCGCCGCAAAGAAAAGTAGGCAAAAGAAAGCGGCTCACACCGCCAATCCTTGTGTTTGCCTGAGGGCCCTCACAGGGTCTTACGCTTCACACGGCAACGCCCTGGTTTGGGTCCGTTGCCAACGTTCTCTCTGTATGCCTCACCCGCTTCGCGCGCCCGCATTACCGCATGCCGTGCCAGACAGTCCACCGCCGCCCAGGTGGCAAACTGTGTGTAGGCCCCTGGTGCTCCGCACGCCTCACTCCGGACCGATAGCGCACGCGTTCCACCCTGTAAGAGCGCCAGGCTATACGACGCGACAACCTACACACAGTTTGCCACCTGGACGGCGCAGACCGTTCGCTGCCGGTGGCCCAGGTACGGGTATTCGAAGCGGGTGAGGCGTTCATTCAAAGCGCTGGCGACAAGCACCAACTAGGGCACTGCCGTGTGAAGCGTGGGGACGTTGGGGGCCCGTGGATAAGAACAAGGATTGGCGGTGTGAGCCGCTTTCTTTTGCCTACTTTTCTTTGCGGCGGCAAAGAAAAGTAGGTGCCGCCCCGCACAGGGGCAACGCTTGAAGCACGCTAACAAAACGCGGATGCCAGCGCAAAGGCAAACCGCGGAAGCCAACGAAAAACCCAAAAAACCGAAACACCAAACATCAACGCCCGCGCCGCAAAAGGCGCAATCCCCCCGCGACATCGCAGGCAGAAAAAAACCCTAAAACCCGGTCAACACCAACTTCCCAATCGCCCGCCCCTCCTCCAGCAACTGATGCGCGCGCCGCAAATTCCCCGCATTGATCTTGCCAAGATCCTCACCCACCGTCGTCCGCAACGTACCCGCATCGATCAGCCGCGCCACTTCAGTCAGAAGCTTATGCTGCTCGATCATATCGGGCGTCCCGAACATCGACCGCGTGAACATGAACTCCCAATGAAACGCGGCGCTCTTCGCCTTCAGCAACTCGACGGGAACAGGCCGCGCATTCTCGACGATCGTCGCAATCCCGCCCTGCGGTTTGATCACGGCAGCGGCAGCCGGAAAATGCCGATCGGTGTCGTTGAACATCAACACATAATCGACCTGTTCAAAACCGATCTCCTTCAGCTGCGCAGGCATATCGCCAAAATGATCGACGATATGATCCGCGCCCAGCTCCTTTGCCCATTTCGCCGATTCCGGCCGCGACGCCGTCGCAATCACCGTCAGCTTCGCCAGTTGCTTCGCGAGCTGAATGCCAATCGAGCCAACCCCACCCGCGCCGCCAACGATCAGCACCGACTTGCCCGCATCCACGCCCTGCGGCGACACGCCAAGCCGGTCGAACAACGCTTCCCACGCGGTGATCGCCGTCAGCGGCAACGCGGCCGCATGCGTGAAATCGAGCGTCGCCGGCTTGCGGCCGACAATGCGCTCATCGACCAGATGAAACTCGCTGTTCGCGCCCGGTCGCGTGATGCTGCCCGCATAGAACACGGGATCACCCACCTTGAATAGCGTCACGTCCGGCCCGACGGCCTCGACCGTGCCCGCTGCGTCCCAGCCGAGCACGCGCGGCGTCTTCTCGACCGTGTCCTTCGGTGCGCGCACCTTGGTATCCACCGGGTTCACGGAAATCGCCTCGACCTTCACGAGAATGTCGTGGCCGCTGGGTTTCGGTTTGTCGAGTTCGATATCGATGAGCGACTCGGGGTTATCGATGGGCAGATAACGGGTCAGGCCAATAGCTTTCATGACGGCTCCTTGATTCTGTGACGGTTTTCCAGAGATTCGAAGGCAACGGCGGGCAATTCATTCGAAGCACCGCGCCGATCGCATTGACTCCACTGTAGAAAATTCTTTACGCTGCGAAAACCAACATAATGACTGAAACATCTTCTGGAATTTCCGAATAATCCATGGATCCGATCCCCCAGGCGTCGACCGATGAACGCGAGCGACTCGATCTGCTCGACGTCGCGCTGTTCGTGCGCGCCGCTTTGCTCGCCAACGTGTCGGCGGCGGGACGCGAATTCGGGCTATCGCCCGCCGTCGCGAGCGCGCGCATCGCCAGTCTCGAACGGCTGCTGGGTGCGCGCCTGCTGCACCGGACCACGCGCCGCGTCAGCCTCACGCAGGAAGGCGAAGTCTTCATGACCCGCGCCGAAACGCTGCTCGACGCGGCGGCCGCCGCGCGTGCGTCGGTTGGGCGTGGCCAGGCCGAGCCGCAGGGGCGGCTGCGCGTGTCGATGCCGTCGTCGTTCGGACGGCAGCATGTGTCGCCCGTGATTACGCAGTTTCTGCGCCGCTATCCGGGTGTGAGCGTCGATCTGCGGCTCACCGACAAGATCGTCGATCTCGTCGATGCCGGCGTCGACGTCGGCATCCGGCTGGGCGCGCTGAAAGATTCGACGCTCATCGCGCGGCGGCTCGCGGCGAACCGTCGCGTGATCTGCTGCGCGCCATCGTATCTGGCCGCGCATGGCACGCCGCATCATCCGTCGGATCTCGCGCAGCATGAATGCGTGATCCTCTCCGATCAGCGCGACTGGTCGTTCGTCACGCCAGCGGGACCGTTGACGGTACGCGTCGGCGGGCGTCTCGCGACTGATAACGGCGAAGTGATCCGCGATGCGTTGCTGGCGGGATTCGGCATCGCGTTGAAATCGACCTGGGATGTCGCGCCGCATCTGCGCAGCGGCGAACTCGTGACGGTGCTCGATTCGTATCCACTTGGGGAAACCGTCGCGATCTGGGCGGTCTATCCGTCGCGCGCGTTCGTACCGCCGAAAACGGTCGCGTTCATCGACTTCCTCGCCGCGCATTTCGGCGACCCGCCCTACTGGGACGACGAACTGGACCGCGCGGCGAGCTGAAGCGCGCTAACGTGTGCCCGTTGCGCGCGCATCGGCTTGCGGGTCAGCGGCGCTTGCCTGGTTCGGTGGAGTTTTCGTTGGCCTGCGCGTCGTTCTGTGTGCGTTCCTGATAGTCATCGCCGCCGCGCCGGTCGGTGTCTTCGAGCCCGCGTTCGAGATCGCGATGCGCCTGCTTGCCGACGCCGCGTGGCTCATGCTCCTGCTGCGAGTCCGCGCTCTGATCCGATTCATGCGGCAACGGCGCGGCCTGTTCGTGAAACGGGCGCTTCGGTACGTTGGATTGATCGTTGCCTTCGGGACGCGTGGCCTGCTTTTCGTGCTCGTCGCCCGTCGCATGTTGTGGCGATGTCTTCATGATTCTCTCCCTGATGTGCACGCGATGACGCTGATGCGTCTCGTGCGTTGCCGCTGCGTGGAAGCAGCGCTCAATCGTGATCGGCCATATTCAGCCTGCGCCGCATGGCAGCCGTGATGCGCTGTTTCGTCTTTGCATAGTCGGCCCACGGGTCGCTTTTCAGCGCGTCTAGCCGCTCTTGCAGGTTCGCGATATTCCATTGATCGCCCGCCGTCGTGCCGGGCACTTCATCCCATGCGATCGGCACCGACACGCCCAGCCCCGGCCGCGCGCGCGGCGAATAGGCGCAGACGGTGCTCGACCCACGGTTGTTGCGCAGGTAGTCGACAAAAATCTTGCCCTTGCGATTCTGCGCGCCCATCTTCGCGGCAAAGTGCTTCGGCAGCGCCGTCGCCATATGCTGCGCGACGGCTTGCGTAAACGCTTTTACGTCGTCCCAACCCAGTTGCTTCGCAATCGGCACGACGACATGGAACCCTTTGCCGCCGCTCGTCTTGCAAAACGACACGAGGCCGAGTTCCTGGAGCAATTCGCGTGTAAGCTGCGCCGCTTCGATCATCCGCTTCCAGCCGAGCGCGGGGTCCGGGTCGAGATCGAACACCATGCGGTCGGGCTTCTCGATGTTCGCGGCCACCGCGTTCCATGTGTGCAGCTCGATCGTGCCCATCTGCGCGGCGCCCACCAGCGCCGCTTCGCTTTCGATGGTCAGCAGCGGCGGATGGTCCGGGTCCAGCCCCGGATGCTGCGTGATGTTCGGAATCGCGAGCTTCTGGCTGTGTTTCTGGAAGAACAGCTCGCCGCCGATATCCTCCGGCGCGCGCACGAGCGCGACCGGCCGGTCCTTCAGAAACGGCAGCATCCATGACGCGACCGACGCGTAATACTCGGCAAGCTCGATCTTGCGGGTGCCGGTGCTCTTGTCGATCACGCGGTCCAGATGCGAAATGCGCACGCCGGCAACCGTCGCGGTCGCTGTCTTGCTGGCGGACTTCGTCGCCGTCTTGCCTCCCGATTCCACGCCGCTCGCCTTCGCACGTTTCGTCGCAGGCGTCGGCTCGGCATCCGCCGCTTTCGACGCGCGCTTTTTCGCCGTCGATGTCTTCGCCTGAGCGGCGTTCATCTCTTCCGTGATCTGTTGCACGTCGGCTCCTTTGCCTGGCGCTTCGTGGACGATCTGCTTCGCAGGCTTGTCGCTGCGCAAACCGACGAACGACGCTTGTCGCACGACGCCGTCGCTCGTCCATTCCGCAAAATTGCATTCGGCGACGAGTTCCGGCTTCACCCAATGCACGGGCGTGCGGCTTCGTTCGCTCGGCTCGCTCGCGAAGGGCATCCAGGTCGTCTCCCGCGCATCGAGTTCCTTCTTGATCGAACGCAGTCTGGCCGCGTCGAAACCCGTGCCGACGCGCCCCGCGTATTGCAGCTTGCCCTTCGTGTCGTAGACGCCGAGCAGCAGCGCGCCGAATGCCTGGCGGCTGCCCGCCGGTTCCGAATAGCCGCCGATCACGAATTCCTGGCGGCGCCTGCACTTGAGCTTGATCCATGCAGGCGAGCGGCCCGACACGTAATAGCTGTCGCGCCGTTTGCCGATGATGCCTTCGAGCTGCATGTCGCAGGCGCTTTTCAGCAACTGGTCGGCGTCGAAGCCGAAGTCCTCGGAAAAGCGCAGCGTGTCGTCGTCGACCGTTTCGAGCACCGCATGCAGGATCGCGCGACGCTGTTCGAGCGGCACGCCGCGCAAGTCGTAGCCGTTCAGATACGGCAGGTCGAACAGGTACAGCGTGATGTCCTGCGGCCGGTTTGCATCGAACGCGTTTTGTAGCGCCTGGAAGCTCGGCACGCCATTGCTATCGAGCACGACGGCCTCACCGTCGAGCCACGCGTTGTCCAGTCCGATGCGCGCAACAGCCTTGACCTGCTTGCTGAACTTCGCGGTCCAGTCGTTGCCTGCGCGCGTAAAAATCTGCACGGCGTCTTTCGACGCGTGATCGATCCGCGCCAGCACGCGATAGCCGTCGAACTTGATTTCGTAGACCCAATCGTCGCCCGTGGGCGCGCTGTCGACGAGCATCGCCAGGTGCGGCTTCAGCGCGGCGGGAAGCTTCGCCTTCACCGCGCCTTCTATCGACGGATGACTGGCCAGTTCGCGCAGCGATTCGGCATTGCGAGTCGCGACGATGTCGGGGCGGTCGCTGCGCACGCCTTTCGCCTTGCGCGATGCGGCGGCCTTCGTCGCCTTGATCGATGCGTTTGCACGCTCCTCTTTACTCGTCGACTTGCCTGCAGCGGCTTTGCCGGAGCCGCTTTTGCCATTCGCGCCGCCGCGCGCGCCCGGCGCATCCGACAGCACGCTGCCCTGCAACTGTTCGAGCACGTCGAAATCGGCTTCGCTGCGCGCGTCTTCGTCGCGTTCCTTGATGAGCAGCCACTGTTCCTTGTCGCCGCTGCCGCGCATGTGGCTACGCACGAGTGTCCAGCCGCCGTGCAGTTTCTCGCCGTTCAGGTGGAACTTGAGCTTGCCGGCCTTGTACGCGTCGCGCGCGCCTGCTTCGCCGCCCGTCGGTTCCCACGTGCCGCGATCCCACACGATCACCGACCCCGCGCCGTAGTTGCCTTCGGGAATCGTGCCTTCGAACGAACCGTAATCGAGCGGATGATCTTCGACATGCACGGCCAGCCGCTTGACGGACGGATCGAGGCTCGGCCCTTTCGGCACCGCCCAGGACTTGAGCGTGCCATCGAGTTCGAGACGGAAGTCGTAATGGAGGTTTCGCGCGTCGTGTTCCTGGATCACGAACGACAAGCTGTGCTGTTTCGCGGTCTTTCGCGTGGAAGGCTTCGAACGCTTCGCGCGTGCCGCGACACCCGACGGCTCCGGCGTGTCATCGAAGCGGCGCTTGCGCTGATAGGTTTCGAGCTTGTCGGCCATGGTCGATGTGCGCTGTGCGTTGCGTGGGCATAGTCAGCGGCGCGAGCCGTGCTCAGGCCGCGCGGCGCTTGCGCGCAGCCGTGCCCGTGCTCTTGCGCGCAGTTGTCCCGGAGCCTGTCTTCGCAGTGGCCCCGGTCGCGCGGCGGGTCGCTTTCTTCGCTGGCGCGCGTCGTTTCGCGGGTGCCGCTTCCTCGTCGTCCTCGTCGTCCGCGCCCTCGCTGGCCGCTGCGCGCGTGGCGCCCTTGCCTTTGCCGCCGCGTCCGAGGCTACGCTTGAGCAGATCGGACAGGTCGAGAATGTCCGCCGACCGGTGTGCCTCGCGAGGCGTGTCGATATCCATCACTTCTTCCGTCTTACCGGCCTGCACCTTCTTGTCGACCAGCGCGAGGATGTCGTCGCGGAACGTGTCCTTGTATTGGGACGGGTCCCATGTGTCGCTCATGTCGGCGATCAGCTTTTTCGCCATGTCGAGTTCGCGCGCGGTCACGCCCGTCTTCTTCGCACTTTCGTCGGGCACCTTGAACTCGTCGAATGGACGCACTTCCGAGGCCCAGCGCAGCGTATTCAGCGCGAGCATTGGCCCGACAGGAATCAGCGCGGCCAGATGCTGCTTGTTGTGCATGACGACATTTGCGACGCCGATCTTGCCCGTCGCCTTCATCGCGTCGCGCAACAACGCGTACACCTTCTCGCCCTTGCGATCGGGTGTGAGGTAGTACGGCGTGTCGAGATAGAGAAACGGGATGTCGGGCGCGTCGACGAACGCGAGAATATCGACGGTCTGCGTCGACTCGGGATTGGCCGCGCGAATTTCCTCGTCGGTCATCACGACATATCGGTCTTTCTCGTACTCGAAGCCGCGCACGATGTTGTCGCGCGTCACTTCCTTGCCCGTGCGCTTATTGATCTGCCGATAGCCGATGGGATCGATCGAGCGCTTGTCGAGCAGGTTGAAGCCGACTTTTTCGGACTTGGTCGCTGGATACAGTTGCACCGGCACATGGACGAGACCGAAGCTGATCGCGCCTTTCCAGATCATATGAGCCATCGCGCGCTCCCGGGAGTTGAACTCCTTTCGAAGCAGCAAGCGTGCCCAGCGCCCACGCTGGCCGCTTCGCACGCCCCGCCATGTTCATGCGGGACGGTCGCAGCAGCGCGACGCCATCCCGCTGTAAGTCTTGCCTCGGAGGCGGAAAAAGCTACGGATGCCGGAACACCGCTTCGACTCTGCGCTTAGGGTGCGCCGACTTCACCCGACTGCGCACGGCACGGCCGCGTATCCGCGAAAACGCACGCGCCCGCCGCGCGTCGGCTCGCCGCTGATCCGGTATGAAGGAAAGCGCCGCACGAAGCGTCCAATGGCGATGCGCGCCTCGAGGCGCGCAAGCGACAATCCCGCGCATTGATGAATGCCGAAGCCGAACGCGAGATGCCGGTTCGGCATGCGGCGGATGTCGAAGCGGTCCGGCTGCGCAAACTGCTCGGGATCGCGATTCGCCGCGCCGATGCACAGCGTGACGGGTGTGCCCGCCGCCACCCGCACGCCGCCGATTTCCGTATCGAGCATCGTCATCCGGTTGCCGAGCTGATTCGAACTCTCGAAGCGCAGGCATTCTTCGACGGCGCTGTCGATCAACGCTGGCTCGCGCAGCAATGCTTTGCGTTCGTCCGGCCACTCGCTCAGCGTGACGAGGCCGTTGCCGATCAGATTGGTCGTCGTTTCGTGACCGGCGTTCAGGATGAAGATGCAGTTTTGCAGCAGCTCGACGTCGGACAACTGCTCGCCATTTGCCTCGCCCTGGATCAGGCGCGTGAGCACGTCGTGTTGCGGATCGCCGGGCGCCGCGCGGCGTCGCGCGACGAGATCCTTCAGATACGCGACGAACTCCGTTACCGCGCGGTTGCCTCGCTCGTGTTGCGCAGGCGTCAGCGAAGGTTCGAGCGCGCCGAGAATCGCGAGCGACCAGTCGCGCAACGGCTCGCGTTCGTCGTGCGGCACGTCGAGCAGATTGCCGATCACCTCGACGGGAATCGCCGCCGCGAAGTCGCCGATCAGATCGATTTCTCCGCGCTCCGTCGCGCGATCGAGCAGGCCGTCGACGAGGAGCACCAGCCCGTCCTCCATCGCGGCAATCGCACGCGCCGTCAGCGCGCCTGCAATCAGCTTGCGCACGCGCGTATGCAGCGGCGGATCGTTGAAGACGAGGCTCGTCGTGTGATGCTCGAAAAGCGGCGTCGCGCCGTATTTCGGCGCGAACTCGACTTTCTTGTCGGAACTGAACGTCTTCGGATCGCGATAGACGGCCTGCACGTCGCGATAGCGCGTGAGAAAAAGCGAGCCGTCCGGCATGCGCTTGACGGGCTCGTGCGTGCGCAACGCGTGATAGACGGGATACGGGTCCGCGTGGAACGACGCGTCGAGGTGTCGCAAATCGAACTGGCGGGCGATGTCGGCATCGTTCGACGTCGCGTTGGACGGGTGCATGGGCGTCTCCTTTTTGATCTTCGCCGCGAGCGCGGCTGAACATTTCGAGCCGTCAGTATGAACCATGCCGATGCCGTGTTGCTTGCATGCTGCGACGGGCGTGACGTCGATGCGCATCACGCCCGCCACTTTCGATCAGGACTTCGCCGGGAACGGCACGAACGCCTTGCTGCAATCGACGGGCGACACTTGCGAGCCCGCCGCGCGCATCAACGTCACGCCGCTGCCGGGCTGCAACGGCAACGTCGTGCCGCCTTCGCCAATCGAGAATTGAGCGTCCGCAACGGTCATATTCAGCGGCGCCACATCCGCGACGACGTTGTTCAGCGAGATCAGCAATGGATTGACCACGGGCGGCGTCGGGAATCCAATCGTTCCCGCCGACCAGCCCGACCCAAGCAGAACGGGACTCGCCGAATTGAAGCCCTGGAACGTGTACTTCGATGCGCTCACGATGCGTATGCCGTCGAGCACGATACCTTGCAGGTTCGGATACAGCCCGAGGCTTTTCGTGGGACTGTAGTACGGCGAGAAAATCAGCGCCTCCGGGTCCGACGTCTGGTTTCCCGTGCGAATGCACACATTCGAATAACGGATGTTCGAGACGAGGCCGCCGCGGCTCCAGTCGGACTTGATGCGCAAACCGTTGTCGGCGCCGTCGATGGTCAGGTCATAGACGTTCACGTTGCTCACGCTCGGATACACGCCGCCAACGGGCGTCACGTCCGCGTTGGCCACACCATTGTCCGACCCCGCCGACTCGCTGCCGATCGACATCCCATGTCCTTCGTAAAAGTGGCTGTGCGCGACCGTGATGTTGTACGTGCGACCGTTGACGGGCGCAGTGCCGCCTTTGATCGCCATGTTGTCGTCGCCTGTGCGGATCGATGTGTACGCGATCAGCATGTTGCTCGCGTCGCCCGTCAGCTTGCCTGGGTTGCCCGGATTGCTGGTGATCTGACCGGAACTCGCCGGGTCGATTCCGTCGGTGTTCTTTGCGTTGACGGTGCTGTAGGGCACGCCTTTGTAGTTGGTCATCGCCTCGTAGGCGGCCGTCGGCGTGTAGATCTTGACGCCCCATGCAGTGAAGCCCTGCACACCGCTCGGCACGACGTGAAACTTCGGCGCGTTCTGCAACGTCACGCGATACAGCGTGAAATTGCTGCCATTGTTGATCTGGATGAGACGCGGGTTGTTCTGCGACTTGTTCTGCACGACGTTCGCCTCATAGCCGATGTCCCACCAGCTCATCGCGGAGCCGTCGGCGCGCTTGAGCAGATTCGGATCGTCGCGCACGCTGCTGACGAGCTGGCTCCCACCGCGCCCGTCGATCGTGCCATCGCCAACGACCGCGCTGTTGCTCGTTTTGGCGGCTGTCATCAGCGCGTTGCAGCCGTTGTCGCTGGCAGTGATCAGGCCGCAGCTCGCCGTGCCTGGGGTCTTGTCGAACTGGCGCGGATCGCGCGATGCGAACAAGGTCACGCGTTCGTCGATCCATAACGTGACGCCGCTCGGCAGATTCAGCGGGCCGGACAGGAACGCGTTCGCCCCGTTCGCGCCAGACCGCAGACGCACCACTTTGTTTGTCGAAAGGCCTGTGCTCGCGGCGTTCGTGCATGCCGTCAGCGCGGCCTGGATGCGTGCGGTGTCGGGGGCCGTGTTGGCTGCGTCGGCGCTATCGGGCAGCAGGCCATTCGGTTGCGCCGTCAGTGCCGCGTCCAGCGACTGACAGATTTGCGTGGACGTCGGTAAGGTTGGTTCGGGAGGCAGCGCGGCGTCGAAGGTCGTCGTGCCAACCTGGAAGCCTGGCGTGGGCTGGCCGCCTGGGTCGCTGGCTGGCGTGGCGCCTGAGGCAGGCTGATCGGGTGTGGTCGCGCTGGCGTCGCTTGCGCTGGAAGCCGCAGCGGGCGCAACCGCTCCGTTGTTGTTCACGTTGCCGCCCGCTACGTCCGACGCTGCCACCCCCGACCCGCCGCCGCAGGCCGCGAGAAGCAGCGCCGTCGAAAGCGACGCGATCCACACCGAGGCCGTCCGTGCGGCTCGTGTCAACGTCGATGCAAGATGCTCGATGATACGGGTGTCCATAATCGCTCTGTTTTCCCTGGAATTTTCTAAGACAGGCAATCGCATCAGCAGACTTCCGACAGGCGCATCACGACCGCCCGTCATCTGACAAGCCGTGCCATTTGCCGAGATGTTGTCAAACAACACAGGGAATATTAGCGATCCGAATCAATTAATGGCCACGTGGTAAACCCCGCTTGGCTCATCGATTCATTCCGTAGTACCAAGTATTATTCGCGGAATATTTATGAGATAGCCCGGTCGCGAAGTCAGAACCGACGGCGCGTCGACACCGTCACCCAACGCCCCCTCCCCGCCTGCCCGGTCGAGACGCGCGGAACCGTTACAATAGGCGGATTTCCCGTGCTGTCTTGCCGCCCACTTTCCGCGTCGACATGAATCTCGTCATCCAAAGCCTCACGCCGCTTGCCGCCGAACACCACAAACCGCTCGTCGCGCTGTCGCGCGGCTCGAAACTGTCCGTGATCGATTCGTGCGCGGTGCGCATCGACAATGCAGACCTCGCGCAGCGCGCCGACCTCGACGTCTACTGCGGAACGCATGCGCTCGACTACGCGTTCGTCGAAGCCGGCCGCCGGCTGACCGATTTCGGCCTCGTCGCAATGGACATGGATTCGACGCTGATCACGATCGAATGCATCGACGAGATCGCGGATTTCTGCGGACTGAAGGCGGAAGTGGCAGCCATCACGGAAGCGTCGATGCGCGGCGAGATCAAGGACTTCAACGAGAGCCTGACGCGCCGCGTCGCGCTGCTGAAAGGCCTCGACGCCAGCGCGCTCGAAAAGGTCTACGAAGAGCGTCTGCAACTGTCGCCGGGCGCGGAGAAAATGCTGGCGGGCGCGAAGGCCGCGGGCATGAAGACGTTGCTGGTATCGGGCGGCTTTACGTTCTTCACTGACAAGCTGCAAGCGCGCCTCGGTCTCGACTTCACGCGTGCCAACACGCTTGAGATCATCGACGGCAAGCTGACGGGCCGCGTGCTCGGCGAGATCGTCAACGCCGACGTGAAGGCGCGCACGCTGCGTGAAGCCTGCGACAAGCTCGGCATCGAGCCGATCCGCGCCATCGCGATGGGCGACGGCTCGAACGATCTGAAAATGATGGCGGCGGCCGGCCTGTCCGTCGCGTTTCGCGCGAAGCCGGTTGTGCGCGAAGCGGCGAGCGTCGCATTCAATCACGTTGGTCTGGATGGGCTGTTGCGGCTTTTCTGAGCCCGCGCCGTTCGCTGCACTTCTTTGGATCAAAACAAAAAGCCCGCTCGAAACCGAGCGGGCTTTTTAGTTTCTGCCTCGACGAAGCGCTACGAGCGCTTCACGCGCGACAGCTTCAACCCAGCGCGACGAGGCAACGCTCGATATCCGCGCGCAGATCCGCTTCTTCTTCGAGACCGACGTAGAAGCGCACCAGCGTGCCGCCATGCGGCCATTGCGCTTCGGTTCGCATCGACGCGACGTTGTACGGCATCGCCAGGCTTTGCGCGCCACCCCAGCTCCAGCCGAGCGAGAACAGTTCCAGCGATTCGCAGAACGTGTCGATCTGCTCCGGCGTATAGCGTGCGTCGAACACCACCGAGAACAGGCCGCCCGCGCCCGTGAAATCGCGTTCGTAGAATTCATGGCCGGGACAATCGGGCAGTGCCGGATGCAGCACCACAGCGATTTCCGGACGCGTCTTCAGCCACTTCGCGAGGTCGAGCGCGCTTTTGTCGTGCTGTTCGAAACGCACTTTCATCGACGGCAGGCTGCGCAGGATCAGCGAGCAATCGTCCGCCGACACGCCAATGCCCATCCGCATGCGCGCCAGCTTCAGCTTCAGATGCAGTTCGCGGTCGACCGTGATCGTCGCGCCCATCAGCACGTCGCTGCCACCCGACTGATACTTCGTGAGCGCTTGCATCGAAATGTCGACACCGTGATCGAACGGACGGAACGAGAGACCCGCCGACCACGTGTTGTCGATCGCCGTGACGACGCCGCGCGCTCGGGCGACGGCCGTGATCGCGGGAATGTCGGACACTTCCATCGTCACCGAACCCGGCGCTTCGAGCCAGATCAGTTTCGTGTTCGGCTGGATCAGGTCGGCGATGCCCGCGCCGATCATCGGATCGTAGTAGCGCGCCGTGATGCCGAAGTCCTTCGCGAGCCACTCGGCGTGATCGCGGTTCGGCGAATAGACGTTGTCGGGAATCAGCACGTCGTCGCCCGATTTCATAAGGCCGAAGTACACGTTCGAAATCGACGACAGCCCCGACGGCTGCAGCAGCGCATGATTGCCACCTTCGAGCGCAGCAAGGCGCTGTGCGAGCGCGATCGACGTCGGCGTCGCGTGAAGACCGTAGCGCCATTGCGCGTCGTTGCGCCAGTCGAGCGCGCGCATCGCCGCGAGGTCCGGGAAAACGACCGTCGAGGCGCGCGCCACGGGCACCGAGAACGATTCCCAACCGGGTGTCAGCTGATCATCAGGCTGAACGATGCGGGTTTGCAAGCCGTGCTTCGGAGTCTTTTGAGTCATGGTCAGAGATAGTTGGATTCGTCAGTGATGCGCGCGGCGCTTATTCGCCGATCGTCAGATTGTTCACGCCGTTGACGGGCTGGCCGCCGGTGCGAGGCTGCGCGGGTTGCTGCGTTGGCTTCTGAGCTTGAACAGGCGCGGCCGACGGTGCTTTCTGTCCCGCTGCGAGCGGCCGCAATGAAAATTCCAGCGGATTGGAATCGTCGACATTCATCCGTTCGCCTTCGATCGAGCCATCGGCGGCGAACTTGCCGACCCAGTTGCCCGTGATATGCGTGCCGTCGTTCGACTCTTCGACTTCGAGCGTGTCGCCGTCGCGGTCACCCGCGATCAGGATCACCTCGCCTGTGTCGGCGAATTGATATTCGCCGTGCACGCCGGATGGGTCGTCGGTTTTCGCGCCCAGGCGCAGCACGATCTGCCGCTGGCCGAGCGTACCCGCGTACTGCGGAAACTTCGCGAACTCGGGGCTGGGCTTGAGCGGCAACTGGATCGGCGGCGGCGCCGCGAGTTCCTTGACGGCGTCGCTTTCCGCATGAGTCGCGACGGGCATCGCCGCCGCGACCGCCAATGCCGTAGCCGCGATCATCGCGGGCCACGACGCCCTGTGTTTCGACCTGGTTTCCTGCATCCGTTATTTCCTTTCAACCGGCTTGTTGGCGTCCTGTCTGGTGTCCTGCTAACACCTGATACCTCGATAACCCGCTTCGACCGGTTATACCGCAAGTTCGTTCAGAGACGGAGCGGCGAGACGTCACGTCGTCGCCGTCCCGACTCAACTCCCGAACGGATCAGATCCGCTCGAAGATCGCTGCAATGCCCTGCCCGCCGCCGATGCACATCGTCACGAGCGCATACCGGCCGCCGATACGTTGCAACTCGTACAACGCCTTGACGGTGATGAGTGCGCCCGTTGCGCCGATCGGATGGCCGAGCGAAATGCCCGAGCCGTTCGGGTTCACCTTTGCGGGATCGAGGCCCAGTTCCTTGCTGACGGCGCACGCTTGCGCGGCAAACGCTTCGTTCGCTTCGATCACGTCGAGATCGCCGACCTTCAGGCCGGCGCGCTCCAGCGCCTTCTGCGTCGCGGGCACGGGGCCGATGCCCATGTAGTTCGGATCGACGCCCGCATGCGCGTACGAGACCAGGCGGCCAAGTGGCTTCGCGCCGCGCTTCTCGGCGACGCTGCGCTCCATCAGCACGACGGCCGCTGCTGCGTCATTGATGCCCGACGCATTGCCCGCCGTGACCGTGCCGTTTTCCTTCGCGAACACAGCTTTCAGTTTCGCGAAGTCGTCGGCCGTCGCGTTCATGCGGACGTGCTCGTCCGTGTCGAAGACGGTGTCGCCTTTCTTCGACGCGATCGTGATGGGGAGAATCTGTTCCTTGAAGTAGCCGCTTTCGATCGCCCTCGCCGCGCGGCGGTGCGATTCCAGCGCGAGCGCGTCCTGCGCGTCGCGGGAGATATCGTATTTCTTCGCGACGTTTTCGGCCGTTACGCCCATGTGGATCGTCTGAAACGGGTCGTGCAGCGCGCCAAGCATCATGTCGACGATGCTCGCGTTGCCCATGCGCTGGCCAAAGCGCGCCGACGGCATGATGTACGGCGCGCGGCTCATGCTTTCCGCGCCGCCACCGATCGCGATGTCCGCGTCGCCGAGCAACACGGATTGCGCCGCCGACACGATTGCCTGCAGACCCGAACCACACAGACGGTTCACGGTGAGCGCGGGCGCATGCTGTGCGACGCCGCCGTCGAGCGCGGCGACACGCGCGAGGTACATGTCCTTCGGCTCGGTATGGATCACGTTGCCGAACACGACATGGCCGACTTCGTCGCCGGAAACGCTCGCACGCGACAATGCCTCGCGCACGACGCGCGCGCCGAGATCCGTTGGCGCAAAGTCTTTGAGGCTGCCGCCGAAGTCACCGATTGCCGTGCGTACGCCGCTCACTACCACCACTTCACGTTGCATCGCTTGCTCCTCTCTCTTTGTCTCAGATGAATGTCATGGGCGTCGTTGAAGACGCGCGTGACCTTGCCTTGCTGAACATACCCGAGTTGGCGGATTTCCGCGTTGAATCTGACGCCATTGTGCTGCGGTGCGGGCGAACCCTGCGCGCTTCAGTGTGGGCTCAGGCGCCGAGAAGTTTTTCGACCGTCGCGCGGTCGGGAATCGGCGCGACGGCGCCGAAGCCTTGCGTCGACAGCGCCGCTGCGACGTTCGCGTAACGCGCCGCCTGGAAGGGATCGTCACCCTCGGCGATACGCGCGATGAATGCGCCGCCGAAGCAGTCGCCCGCGCCCGTCGCGTCGACGGCATTGACGACATGACCGGGCACGACGCGGCGCTCGTCAGGCGTCGCGATATACGAGCCTTCCTTGCCGAGTTTCAGCGCGACGACGCGCGGCCCTTGCGCGAGCAGAAAATCGACGATGTCGTCGCGCTCCGTCAAACCCGTCAGTTCGGTGACGTCGTCCCAGCTGGGCAGGCAGATGTCCGTCTGGCGGATCGCTTCGAGCATCACGGCACGCGCCCGCGCGAGCGGCCACAGCTTGAGGCGCAGATTCGTGTCGAAGCTCACGAGCACGTTGTTCGCGCGCGCGTGCGCTATCGCGGCGAACGCGGCATCGCACGCGCTCACGCTGATCGCGAGACTGATGCCGGACAGATGGATGACCTTGGCCGCTGCGATGGCATCGAGCGGCAGATCGCGCGGCGCGTAACGGCTCGCGGCGGAACCCGCGCGCAGATAGTCGAACTGATGGCCCGACGGACCGTGCGACACGAAATACACGCCCGTCGGCGCCTGATCGTCGACCCGCACGAACGAGGTATCGACATGCTCGCGCTGCCACAGATCGAGCAGCAATCGACCGAACTGGTCGTTCCCGACAGCCGATACGAAGCCCGTCGACGCCCCTTGCCGCGCAGCCGCGAAGCAGAAGTTCGACGTGTCGCCGCCGAAGCCTTGCAGATAAGTCGGCTGGCCTTTTTCGGACTGGTTGAATTCGATCATGGCCTCGCCGAGCGCGAGGATCGAAGGCGTGCTTGCGCGCGAGATCGTCGACATTGCTTAGACCTCGCCCCACAGATCGTGGCCGTCGGCGCCCGTGATTTTCACCGACACGAAATCGCCGACCTTGTAGCGCTTCGACGCCTTGGTCGCGGGCGCGATATAGACGACGCCGTCGATCTCCGGCGCATCCGCCGCCGTGCGGCCGATGCCGCCATCGGCATTGATTTCGTCGACCAGCACCTTCAGCGTCTTGCCGACCTTGCGCGCGATGCGCTTCGCCGACACTTCTTCCGCCACTTCCATGAAGCGCGCGCGGCGCGCCTCGCGGACTTCGTCGGGCAGCGCGCCGTCGAGTTCATTGGCACCCGCGCCTTCGACGGGCGAATACGCGAAACAACCGACACGATCGAGTTCCGCCTCGCGGATGAAGTCGAGCAGCGTTTCGAACTGCTCTTCCGTCTCGCCGGGGAAGCCCGCGATAAACGTGCTGCGAATGGTCAGGTCCGGACACATCTCGCGCCATGCGCGCACACGCTCGAGCACTTTCTCGGCGTTCGCGGGACGCTTCATGCGCTTGAGCACTTCAGGGTGCGCGTGCTGGAACGGCACGTCCAGATACGGCAGCACGTGGCCCTTGAACGGGCCTGCCGCCATCATCGGAATCACTTCGTCGACGCTCGGATACGGATAGACGTAATGCAGACGCACCCATGCGCCGTATTGCGCGGCGAGTTCGCCGAGCGCGCCGACGAGGTCCGTCATGCGCGTCTTGATCGGCTTGCCGTTCCAGAAACCCGTGCGGTACTTGACGTCGACGCCATAGGCGCTCGTGTCCTGCGAGATGACGAGCAGTTCCTTCACGCCCGACTTGAAGAGATTCTCCGCTTCGAGCATGACTTCGGCGACGGGACGCGACACGAGGTCGCCGCGCATCGACGGGATGATGCAGAACGTGCAGCGGTGGTTACAGCCTTCGGAAATCTTCAGATACGCATAGTGACGCGGCGTGAGCTTGACGCCCGCGGCGGGCACGAGATCGACGAACGGATCGTGCGGTTTGGGCAGATGGCTGTGCACGGCTTGCATCACTTCGCCCAGCGCATGCGGGCCCGTCACGGCGAGCACCTTCGGATGCACTTCCTCGATCAGGTTCGAGCCGCTCGCGCTCTGCTTCGCGCCGAGGCAGCCGGTCACGATCACCTTGCCGTTTTCGGTGAGCGCTTCGCCGATGGCATCGAGGCTTTCCTGAACGGCTTCGTCGATGAAGCCGCAAGTGTTGACGACCACGAGGTCCGCGCCGTCATAGGTGCCGGAGATTTCGTAGCCCTCCGCGCGCAGTTGCGTGATGATCTGTTCGGAGTCGACGAGGGCTTTCGGGCATCCGAGTGAAACGAACCCGACCTTCGGATTCGAAGCGGTCGGCGCGGCGGGGGTGGAAGTCTGCGACATAGAGAATGGTCCGGCGAGAGCGATGAGTGACGCGATATATGAGGGCTTGGGCGTGCAGCCCGGGCGCCGGAATCGCGGCAAACGTGGGTGCACCGTGCGACGGTGCACTCGTGGCGAGGTCCGTCGCGAAATGGGGCCATGTGGATCTTGTGGGAAGTCGGTTGGGCCCGCGCAAGCAACCTCGGATTATACCGTGGACGGGGTGCGCCGGGTTTGCGGGGGCGCGTCTCTTCGACGACGCTGTTCCCTGCTCCGTGCAACTGCGAAACGACTGCGACGAGTCCGGTTATCCGGTTTGCACAAGTATTGACAAATCATTACACCGCTCCGATTCCATCGGAATCGTTTCTCTATTACTTTTCTTTCTCAGACGTAAAGTGGCCAACCGCGGACACGGAAAAACAACGCCTACAAATAGAATTAATCTTACAGACAGAGACTAATAGATGAACGCTCAACACCCACATGATCACAGGCCAATTAAACATGCGAAAAGAGCCTGGCAGGAAAAAACGACCACTGTGATTCCGCTTTATGTTCAATCGGCGCTAAGAACCGCCATCGACCTCGAGTCCGTTTCCTCCGCCGACTTCGACGATCTACTGTGGATCATGGCTCAGGAATCAGCCGGGGTTGTCAATGCCCGCAATGGCGCTTCCACGGCTCGCGGTCTTTATCAGCTGCTTCATACTCAGTACGGGTTGAATCCGCATGGTGAACATTCTTTCGGAAATGCCGTCGAAGAATGTCAGGGCGGCATACGGTATATATACGGCCGATATCATTCCGCCAAGGCAGCGCGAGATTTCTGGAAAAAACACCATTGGTATTAAATCTTATGCGCCAATTACTCAGCCTTATCGTGTTGCTATGTGCGGTGTCGATTCCCAGTTTCGCCTCGGACGTGATCCCGAAATTCGAGAACTATCCTGCTGCTCCAGAAACAGTACATAGAAAAGCAGCCGTGAAATTGGCGACCGCGCAAACTCGACGTTATGCGACGCAGTTGAGAGAAGCCCAGAAGCATCCCGTTGATTTCGCCGGCCATTTCGTGATGGCCAGTTGGGGATGCGGTGCGGGGTGCGTCATGGCGGCGGCCATCGACGCACCGACGGGCGCCGTCACCATGCTTCCCTTCACGGTTTCCGACTGGCCACTCGACGTAACCGAACCGCTGTCCTACCGGAAGGACAGCAGCCTGCTCGTGATTCGGGGCAGCCGAAGCGAAAAAGGCAACGGGACGTACTATTACGACTTCGACGGCAAAGCCTTCCGCCTTCTGAAGGCGATCGAAGAATAACTGTGCCGGCGACGACGCGCCGCCCGGCGCGTGTCCGGGCGGAGTCAACCACGCGACGGGCGCTTTCTCGCCCTACTTCTTCTCCGGCTCCGGATTCCCTTGCGGCGTCGGCTGCGTAAACGGGAACGTGCTGAACATCGTCTTCGCCTGGTTCTGCATCTGCTCCTGCATCTGCACGAACATGTTCTTCGACTGCTCGATATAGCTGGTCATCATGCCTTGCATCATCGGAGCCTGCATGTTCATGAACTGCGACCAGACTTCCGGATTCATCGTCTTGCCCTCGTAAAGGCCCTTCGACTGATCCGCGAGTTTGCTCTGAATGTCGATGAACGCCTGGATGTTCTTTTCCAGGTACGTGCCCATCATGCCCTGCATCGCATGCCCGTAAAAACGGATGATCTGCGACAGCATGATCGACGAGAACATCGGCAGGCCGCCACTCTCCTCCTCGAGAATGATCTGAAGCAGGATGCTGCGCGTCAGGTCTTCGTTGCTCTTGGCATCGATGACCTTGAAATCCTCCTGATCCAGCACGAGCTGCTTCACATCGGTCAACGTGATGTAAGTGCTGGTCTCTGTATCGTACAGTCGACGGTTCGGATATTTCTTAATGAGTCGTTCGGCTGTTTTCTTTGTAGTAGTGGTCATGTAACGCCTTTGAGCGCGAATGAAGCGCAGAAACGGCGTCCTGTCGCACGCACAGCGAAACACTGCGCGTACGAGACGCCGCCAGAAACATCTGAACCATGTAACGTCCTGCGTTGTTCTTGCTGCGACAAAACAGGACGCTCACGGATCAGCCCATATGCAGGCCGCCGTTCAGCGAGAAGTCGGCCCCCGTCGAGAAGCCCGACTCGTCCGACGCCAGCCATGCAACGATCGACCCGATTTCATCCGGCGTGCCCAGACGGCGCACCGGAATCGTCGCGACGATCTTTTCCAGCACATCGGCGCGAATCGATTTCACCATGTCCGTGCCGATGTAGCCCGGCGAAACGGTATTGACCGTCACGCCCTTGGTGGCCACTTCCTGCGCGAGCGCCATCGTGAAACCGTGAATCCCCGCCTTCGCGGTCGAATAGTTCGTTTGACCGAACTGGCCTTTCTGGCCGTTCACCGACGAGATGTTGATCACGCGGCCCCAGCCACGCTCGACCATGCCGTCGATCACCTGTTTCGTCACGTTGAAGAGGCTGGTCAGGTTCGTGTCGATCACGGCCGTCCAGTCTTCATGCGTCATCTTGCGGAACACGACGTCGCGCGTGATACCCGCATTGTTCACCAGCACGTCGATTTCGCCGACTTCGGCTTTCACCTTGTCGAACGCGGCCTTGGTCGACTCCCAGTCGCCCACGTTGCCTTCCGACGCAACGAAGTCGAAGCCCAGCGCCTTCTGGTCTTCGAGCCACTTCACGCGACGCGGGGAATTCGGGCCGCAGCCCGCGACGACCTTGAAGCCATCCTTAAGCAGACGCTGGCAAATGCTCGTGCCGATGCCACCCATGCCGCCCGTTACGTACGCAATTCGTTGTGACATAACACACACTCCATTATCGTTTTACGAGACGCCAGCCGCCTCGTGCTTCGCCTTCCAATGTCCGATGCATCGGGCGCGTTCGATGCAGCCATCCGCGCCAAAGTACCGGACCGCGCCGCGCTGCCAGTCGCCGTCAGGCGACACCGGCACGCGCGGCGGCCTCCTTGTGAAACGACCGCTTACGGACGCTCGAGCGCGAGCGCCACGCCCATGCCGCCGCCGATACACAGCGACGCGAGGCCCTTCTTCGCATCGCGCTTCTGCATTTCGTGCAGCAGCGTGACGAGAATCCGGGCGCCGGATGCGCCGATCGGGTGGCCGATCGCGATCGCGCCGCCGTTCACGTTCACCTTCGACGTGTCCCAGCCCATCTGCTTGTGCACGGCCAGCGCCTGCGCCGCGAATGCCTCGTTGATTTCCATCAGGTCGAGGTCGTTCACGCCCCAGCCCGCACGCTCCAGACAGCGGCGCGATGCCGGCACCGGGCCCATGCCCATCACCTTCGGATCGACGCCTGCGTTCGCGTACGCCTTGATGCGCGCGACCGGCGTGAGACCGAGCGCCTCAGCCTTCTTCGCCGACATCACGACGACCGCCGCCGCACCGTCGTTCAGGCCCGACGCGTTTGCCGCCGTCACCGTGCCTTCTTTCGAGAAAGCCGGCTTCAAACCTGCCAGCGATTCGGCCGTGACGCCGTGGCGCACGAACTCATCCGTTGCGAACGACAGCGGGTCGCCCTTACGCTGCGGAATCTGGATCGGCACGATTTCATCATCGAAGCGGCCGGACTTCTGTGCGGCTTCCGCCTTATTCTGCGAAAGTGCCGCGAACTTGTCCTGGTCTTCGCGCGAAATGCCGTATTCCTTCGCGACGTTTTCAGCCGTCACGCCCATGTGATACTGGTTGTACACGTCCCACAGGCCGTCGACGATCATGCTGTCGATCAGCTTGGCGTCGCCCATGCGGAAGCCGTCGCGCGAGCCCGGCAGCACGTGCGGCGCCGCGCTCATGTTTTCCTGGCCGCCCGCGATGACGATGTCGGCGTCGCCCGCGATGATCGCGTTGGCAGCCAGCATCACGGCCTTCAGGCCCGAGCCGCACACCTTGTTGATGGTCATGCCGGGCACGGCCATCGGCAGACCGGCCTTGATCAGCGACTGACGCGCCGGGTTCTGTCCCGAGCCTGCCGTCAGCACCTGACCGAGGATGACTTCGCTAATCTGCTCAGGCTTGAGGCCCGAGCGCTCCAGCACGGCGCGGATCACCGTGGCGCCCAGTTCCGGCGCCGCAATCTTCGCCAGCGACCCACCGAATTTGCCGACAGCCGTGCGGGCCGCCGATACGATCACTACGTCAGTCATTTTCGTTTCCTCCGGGGCTGCGGCGACATGCTCCACAGTACCCCGTCAAGTTGATAATCCGGTCAAGTCAGCATTACTGCGATACAGCGTCTGTCTCACTCCATCCGTCGTCACTCGTTATCCGTGTCGCGGCGGTCGCTCTGTTCACTTCGACGGCGACCGTCTGCGAATGATTCGGCACCCGAACGATTATTCGCGCTGCTGCACGTAGCGGCCAGGCGCGGGCTCGATAACCGGGAACTCGGCCGAGCCCGCTTGCGCCGCGGGCTTCACCTTCTTGCCGGCGAACTGGCCGAGCCAGCTCGTCCATTCGGGCCACCAGCTGCCGGGCGTTTCCGTGGCACTCTCGAGCCAGTCGGCGGGATTGTCAGGCAGCGTTTTATCGTCACCGGCTACCGACCAGAAACTGCGCTTCTTCTTCGCCGGCGGATTGATCACGCCGGCAATGTGCCCCGACGCACCCAGCACGAACTTGCGCGGCCCCGTCAGCAGCGGCACCGACGCATACGCCGTTTCCCACGGCACGATGTGGTCTTCGCGCGAACCGTAGATGAAGGTCGGCACGTCGATACGCGACAGGTCCACCTTCTCGCCGCACGTGGTCAACGCGCCCGGATCGCGCAGCTTGTTTTCCAGATACGTGTTGCGCAGATACCAGCAGTACATCGGACCCGGCAGGCTCGTCGAATCGCTGTTCCAGTACAGCAGGTCGAACGGCATCGGCGTGCGGCCCTTCAGGTAGTTGTCGACCACGTAGTTCCACACGAGGTCGTTCGGGCGCAGGAACGAGAACGTATTCGCGAACTCGAGGCCGCGCATCAGGCCAGGCGGCGTACCGTTCTTGCCGCCTATGGTCTGCTCGCGCATCTGCACATGCGCTTCGTCGACGAAGATGTCGAGGATGCCCGTGTCGGCGAAGTCGAGCATCGCCGTGAGCAGCGTCATCGACGCCGCGGGATGCTCGCCGCGCGCCGACGCCACGGCCAGCGCCGTCGCGAGCAGCGTGCCGCCGATACAGAAGCCGAGTGTGTTGATCTGCTCGCGGCCGCTGATCTGGCGCGTGGTTTCGATCGCGGCCAGCACGCCGTCGCCGATGTAGTCGTCCCATCCCTTCTCGGCGATCGACTGGTCGGCGTTGCGCCACGAAATCAGATACACCTGATGGCCCGACTCCACCGCGTGCGCGACGAGCGAGTTCTCAGGCTGCAGATCGAGGATGTAGTACTTGTTGATGCAAGGCGGCACGATCAGCAGCGGCCGCTCGTACACGGTGGCCGTGCGCGGCTTGTACTGGATGAGCTGCATCAGCTCGTTTTCGAACACGACGGAACCTTCCGACATCGCCAGATTCTTGCCGACGACGAAACGCGATTCGTCCGTCTGCGAGATCTTGCCGCGCTGCATGTCGTTGAGCAGGTTCATCACGCCCTGGCGCAGGCTTTCGCCGTTGCTTTCGAGCAGCGTCTTTTGCGCCTCGGGATTCAGCGCGAAGAAGTTGCTCGGCGAGGCGGCTGCCGTCCATTGCTGCACGGCGAAGCGGATACGCTCGCGGGTTTTCTGATCGGTTTCGAGCGCATCGACCAGTTCCTGCAGATAACGCGCGTTCAACAGATACCACGCTGCCGTGTACGCGTAGACGGGCGTCGTCTTCCACGCATCCGAACTGAAGCGGCGGTCCTTGAGCTCGATAGCCGACGAGCTGGTCTGTGTGGACTGCTGCAGCAACTGCATCGCCTCGCGCGAATAGTCGGACTGCAACTGCTGAAGACGCGTGGACGGGATCGATGCGCTCGGCACCTTCAACCCGGCAAGCTGCTGCGTGAACTGTTGCGCAAGCTGCGGATTGAATGCCTGCCCGAAGAATGCGTTGAACGGTTGCTGGCCTTCGGCCTGACCGCCCGGTTGAGCTTGCGTTTGCGCAAACTGTTTGGCCAGCTGTTCGAAGAAGGGATTCGCGAACGGCAGCGAGCCGGTCTGCGCCGTCGCCGCTTTCGCGAAGTCGGGCATGGCCGGAACACTAAATGGATTGCCGTTTGCTGCAGCCTGCGCGCCTATCGAACGCCATGCGTTCATCCAGGCATCGAACCATTGATGCACCCCTGCCGCATCCGCTTGCTGCTGCGTGCGGTCCGATGAGGTGTCCGTGCGAGAAGAAGTCGAGGAAGTTTGAGATGCAGCCATGCCTGCTTTTAACCGAAAGGTCCTCGCGGACGGGTTGAGAGGCAGGTACTTGCGCGGAAGGCGCGAGTGGATCGCGACCGCGTTACGCCCTTGCCCAGTGGAGAACATTCTTGCGCCCCATCGCAAGGCATGTCAATGCTTGTTCCCGATTTTGCCGCACTGCGATAATTTTTTCATCATCGTTTTCCCGATGTATATCAAGGCGATTTACCAGCGGATCAAACGTTCGTGGTGTGCAATGCAAAACGAGCCCGTTATGACGGGCTCGTCTGGCTCATGGAGGAACGCGCGGAACGCTTATGCACTGCGCAACCGCATAGGTCTTCTTACGTTCGCGCAGTGCAGCATAAGAATGTATGAGACCCTCATCGACGTCATCTCGCGCGCAGCAAAATTGTCTTTGCTCAGCGGCAGTTAGCGGCTTTTGTCATTGATCCGCGAGCCAGATCAGCGCGGCCATCCGGCCCGTCTCGCGATCGCGTCGATATGAGTAGAAACGCTCGCGTTCGGTGACCGTGCAATGATCGCCGCCCACCACGTTCGTCACGCCGATCTGCGCAAGACGCCAGCGTGCGAGCCGCGGCAGATCCGCGAGGTACTTGCCGGCGTTCAACGGGTGCTCGGCGAAGGCGCTGGCGACGATATCGCGTTGTGCGCCGCCGACACCCTTCATGAAGGCGTCACGCACGTCTGGTCCGACCTCGAAGGCCTGCGGACCGATGCAGGGGCCGAGATACGCATGCAGAACTGACATGTCAGTGCCCGCGAGCGACGCGACACGCTGCGCCGTGTTCTCCACGACACCCGACGCGAGACCGCGCCAGCCCGCATGCGCGGCGCCCACCGCGCGCCCCTGCGGATCGCACAGCAAAACGGGCATGCAATCGGCGATCATCACGACGCATACCGTGCCCGTCCGGTCGGTCACGCTGGCGTCGGCTTGCATCAGAGGCTCGCCGCGCTGTGTGGCGGCCAGCACGTCGTCGGCGTTCACGACGGTCGCGCCATGAACCTGCGAGAGCCACGCGGCTTCATCTTGGCCTGTCAGCTTCATCAGACGTGCGCGGTTCGCTTCGACATGCACGGGCTCGTCGCCCGACTTCCTGCCGAGATTCAGCCCGCCCGGTCCGTCGACGCCATCGCGCCACGTGCCGAACGGCGGCAGGCTCACGCCGCCATTGCGCGTCGTGACGAGTGCCCGCACGCGCGGCGACACGGACCACTCGGGGCGCAGCACATCGTTCGTGGTCAGCTCAGGCAGCGTCATGCGCGGTCGTCCTTGTCGGGTGAGGCTTCGTCGTCGGCATCGTCTTCATCGTCGTAGCCGTCTTCGATCGATGCTTCGGCTTCATCGTCGTAGTCGTCGTCATACTCGTCGAAATCCTCTTCGTACGCGGCTTCGTGCTCGCGGCCGAGGCCCAACGCTTCGGACAGTTCAGCGATATCGTCCGGCACGTCCGCGCGCCATTGCATCGTGCGGCCCGTGCGCGGATGAACCAGCGCGAGCCGCCACGCATGCAGCGCCTGGCGCGCGAAGCCGCCCGGCAGCGGCGCCACCGAACGCTTGCCGCGCGCCCGCCCATAAACGGGGTCGCCCAGCAGCGGATGGCCGATGTGCGCGCAATGCACGCGAATCTGATGCGTGCGGCCCGTTTCGAGATCGCAGTGAATGGCCGATACGGGCTGCCGCTCCCATATCGCCGAATCGATGCGCCGGAAGTGCGTGCGCGCCGGCTTGCCCGCTGCGCCCGTCACCACGGCCATGCGCGTGCGCTCACGCGGATCGCGGCCGATCGGCGCGTCGATCGTGCCTTCGTCGCGCATGTTGCCCCACACGAGCGCGAGATAGCGGCGTTTCACCGTACGCGCCTGCAGCTGGCGCACGAGATCGGTTTGCGCTTCGAGCGTGCGCGCGACGACCATCAGCCCGGACGTCTCCTTGTCCAGCCGATGCACGATGCCCGCGCGCGGCAGGCCCGCCGCCGCGTCGCCGTAGCGATGCAGCAGGCCGTTGAGCACCGTGCCGCTCCAGTTCCCCGCAGCGGGATGCACGACGAGGCCGGCCGGCTTGTTGATCACGACGAGCGTGTCGTCCTCATAGACGATATCGAGCGGCACGGGTTCGGGCGTGAACGCGAGCTGCTCGGGCAGCAGATCGGGCACGAGCTCGATCGAGGCGCCAAGCGGCACCGGGTGGCGGATCTTCGCGGGCTGCCCGTCGACGCGCACGCGCTGCGCCTCGATCCAGCTTTGCAGCCGGCTGCGTGAAAACTCCGGAAAGACTTTGGCGAGCACCTTGTCGAGCCGCTCGCCAGCAAGCTCGGGCGGCACCGTGACGACGCGCGGCGTTTCGTCTGCACGCCGCGCGGAGCCTTGCTCCGCAGCGGATACAGACGGCGGGGCCAGCGCGTCGTCGACGAGATCGTCGTCGAGGGTATCGGCGCCCGGCTCACCTGCCGATACGTTGGCGGGGTCGGCGCTTGGGCTATAATCTTTGTTGATCTTCCGCGCGCCCTGACCGGGGCGCGGAGTATTGGAACGGGTCATCGAGACTGGGTCACCTGGACGTAAAGCTAGACTGGAAAATGCGAGCCTTGAACATCATTACTCAAACTGTTCGAAAGACGGTGGCCCAAAAGCTGGCCAGGAAAGCAGCCCTCTATGGCGCTTCCATGGCGGCCGTTACGCTGGTAGCGGCCTGTCACGGCCTGCCGGAAAAGACCGACGAAACAGCCACGTGGACCAACAATAAATTATATACGGAGGCGCAAGACGCCTTGAGCGGTGGTGACTTCGGCAAGTGCGCGAAATATTTCGAAGCACTCGAAGGCCGCGACCCGTTCGGCCACTTCGCGCAGCAGGCGCAGATCAACGTCGCGTACTGCAACTGGAAGGACAGCGAAACGGACGCCGCCGACCAGGCCGTCAATCGCTTCATCCAGCTTCACCCGGATCACCCGGACATCCCTTACGCGTACTACCTGAAGGGCATGATCCACTTCAACGACGACCTGGGCCTGTTCGGCCGCTTCTCCGGTCAGGACATGAGCGAGCGCGATCCGAAGTCGCTGCGCGAGTCGTATGACGCGTTCAAGGTCGTCGTCGACAAGTACCCGCAGAGCAAGTACGCACCGGACGCGGCTCAGCGCATGCGCTATATCGTGAACGCGCTGGCGTCGCACGAAGTGCACGCAGCGGACTACTACTACCGCCGCGGCGCGTATGTGGCCGCCATCAACCGCGCGCAACTCGCGATCAAGGAATACAAGAACGCGCCCGCGATCGAAGACGCGCTGCATATCATGATGCTGTCGTATCAGAAGCTCGATCAGCCGCAGCTTGCGGACGACACGAAGCGTATCCTGGCCGGCACCTTCCCGGACAGCCCGTACATCACGGGCCATGCCCGCCCGGGCAAGGAAAAGTCGTGGTGGCAGTTCTGAGCCGCCTGACGGAATAAGAAAAAACGCCACGGTTCATACCGTGGCGTTTTTGTTTCTGGCGTCCGCATTTCGGCGTTTTCGCATTGGGCGGACGCCTCAGCCCGTCACATTCAGTCGCGCTCGAAGAGCGCAATCGACTCGACGTGCGACGTATGCGGGAACATGTTCACGACGCCCGCACCCTTCAAGCGATAGCCCGCTTCGTGGACGAGCAGGCCCGCGTCGCGCGCGAGCGTCGCCGGGTTGCACGACACGTAGACGATGCGCTTCGGCAACGGCCCTTCGCCGCTCTGCGCGATGTCCGCCAGCGCCTTCGACACCGCGAGCGCGCCTTCGCGCGGCGGATCGATCAGGTACTTGTCGAAGTGACCGAGCGCGCGGATGTCGTCGGCGGTGACTTCGAACAGGTTGCGGCTCGCAAACGACGTATGGCTGTCGACGCCGTTTTCCTTCGCGTTGTCGAGCGCGCGCGAGGTCAGCACCTCGCTGCCTTCGATACCGACCACTTCGCGCGAGATCCGCGCGAGCGGCAGCGTGAAGTTGCCGATGCCGCAGAACAGATCGAGCACGCGGTCGGTCTTCGCGGGCGCCAGCAGGCGCAGCGCACGACCGACCAGCACACGGTTGATCTGATGGTTGACCTGCGTGAAGTCGGTGGGGCGGAACGGCATGCGGATGCCGTATTCGGGCAGCGTGTAGTCGAGCTGCGCATCGAGCGGATAGAACGGATAGACCGAGTCCGGACCCTTCGGCTGGAGCCAGAACTGGACGTTGTGCTGATCGGCGAAATCGCGCAGCACCTGTTCGTCGGCCTCGTTGATGGGCTCCAAAACGCGCAGCACGAGCGCCGTCACCGACGAGCCGACGGCCAGTTCGATCTGCGGCATGCGGTCGCGGATCGACAGCGCTTCGACCATGTGCCGCAGCGGCACCAGCATGTCGGACACATGCGGCGGCAGCACTTCGCAGCTCGTCATGTCGGCGACGTAGCTGCTTTTCTTTTCGTGGAAACCGACCAGCACGCCGCCCTTCTTCACGACGTTGCGCACGGTGAGGCGCGCGCGATAGCGGTAGCCCCACGACGGGCCGTGGATCGGCCGGAACACGGTTTCCGGGCGCAGCTTCGACAGATGCATCAGATTGTCTTCGAGCACGCGCTGCTTGACGGCGATCTGCGCGCGTACGTCGAGATGCTGCATCGAACAGCCGCCGCAGATGCCAAAAAACTTGCACTGCGGGCGCGTACGGATCACGCTCTCTTTAAGAATATCGACGACCTGCGCCTGTTCGAAGCTCGGTTTTTTCCGGTAGCTCGAATAGGTGACGCGTTCGCCGGGCAGCGCGCCCTCGACGAAGATGACCTTGCCGGGCGAGCCGTCTTCCGTGACGGTGCGGCCGACGCCGCGCGCTTCCATGTCGAGCGACTGAATATCGAGTTCGGGCGCCTTGAACGGGCCAGCGGCAGCGTCTTCGCGCGCCTGCTTGCTCTTCCTGGACGAGCGCGTTTTACCAATGTGGGGGACAGTTTCGGACACCTGCGACTTCCTGACAGACTGTGTAAAAGTGGGACCAAACACGAGATTGTAGACGAACGACACACACCGACGGAGATTTGACGATGCGACTGATCAGCTGGAATGTCCAGTGGGGACGCAGTGCGCACGGGGACGTGAACTTGTCGCGCACGATCGACGAGGCTCGGCGGCTCGTCGATTTCGACGTGTTTTGCATACAGGAGGTCACGCGCGGCTTTTCGGTGCTGGCGGGTCATCCGGGCGACGACCAGTTCGCCGAGATTGCCGACGCCCTGCCCGGCTTCACGGTGCTGGAGGCAATCGGCGCGGATTTGCCCGCGTTGAAGCTCGATGCGCCCGCGGCGCCGCGACGGCAATTCGGCAATGCGATTGCGACGCGTCTGCCCGTCGAGCGTGTGATCCGCCATTCGTTGCCGTGGCCGGCTGATCCGGAGGCGCCGTCGATGCAGCGCGTCGCGCTCGAGGCTGTGCTGCGCGCGCCGGGCGGTCCCGTGCGGGTGATCGTGACGCATCTCGAGTTTTATTCGCTTAAGCAGCGGCTTGCGCAGGTTGATCGGCTGCGCCAGTTGCAGCAGGAGGCCGCTGGGCATGCGGCTCACCCCGTTCCTGCTGAGAATGCGATCGGGCCTTTTGCTGATACCGGGCGGCCTGTCAGCGCGATTGTTTGCGGCGATTTCAATAGTGCATATGGCAGTGACGCCTATCGGCGGATGCTGGAGCCGCTCGACGGTAGTCCTTCTTTTATCGATGCGTGGACCGCGTTGCATCCCGGGCAGGTGCCGCCTATGACGGCGGGTGTCTATGACAAGGTCCAATGGGCGGATGGGCCGCTGACCTGTGATTTTGTGTTCGTTACCGAGGATTTGCGGACGAGATTACGTAGGTGTGAGGTCGATGGCGCGACCCGCGCTTCGGATCATCAGCCGATAGTTGTAGAGATGGGTTGATTTTTTTGTTGTCTGCGACGCTGGGGTGGTGTTTTGGCGTTTGCGCTGGCGTCCGCGTGATGTTGTTGGTTCGCAAGCGTCGCCCCTGTGCGGGGCGGCACCTACTTTTCTTTGCCGCCGCAAAGAAAAGTAGGCAAAAGAAAGCGGCTAACACCGCCAGCCCATCTTCTTATCCACGGGCCCCCAACGTCCCCATGCTTCACACGGCAGTGCCCTGATCCGTGCTCGTTGCCAACGCTTCGAACAATCGCATCACCCGCTTCAGGCACCCATACAACGGCAGACGGCAGCGAATGGTAGGTGCCGCCCAGGTGGCAAACTGTGTGTAGGTTGTCGCGTCGTACAGCCTGGCGCTCTTACAAGGTGGGGCGCGTGCGCTATCGGTCCGGAGTGAGGCGTGCAAGACACTACGGCCTACACACAGTTTGCCACCTGGGCGGCGGTGGACTATTTGGCGCGGCGTGCTGTAACACGGGCGTACGAGGCGGGTGATGAGCACCGCAAGAGCGCTGGCAACGAACGTGGGTCACGTGATTGCCGTGTGAAGTGTAAGAACCTTTGGGGACCCTCAGGCAAGAACAAGGACTGGCGGTGTGAGCCGCTTTCTTTTGCCTACTTTTCTTTGCGGCGGCAAAGAAAAGTAGGTGCCGCCCCGCACAGGGGCAACGCTAGCGAACCAATAACATCACGCGGATGCCAGCAAAACCACACGCAAACCACCCAAGCGTCGCAGACACCCAACCCCACTAATTATCGAACGCAGAGAGATACTCAGCCCAGTGTGGCGCCGCCTCCAGCGCCAAGGAGTTCTTCACGAGTGCGATTTCATCCGCATACTCTTCCGGCGAAAACCCACCGCGCATCAACTGAAACCGGCAATAAAGCAGATAGGTATTAACGACATCCGTCTCACAGTAATTACGGATCTCATCGATCCGCCCAGCCTGAAACGCGTGCCACACCTGCCCGCCATCCATCCCGAGCTTGCCGGGAAAACCACACAGCTTGGCAAGCGCATCGAGCGGCGCATTCGCCCGCGCCTGATACATCGCGAGCACATCCATCAAATCGGTATGCCGCGCGTGGTATCGGCTGATGTAGTTGTTCCACTTGAAATCGCGGTCATCCTCGCCAAGATCCCAAAACCGGTTCGCGCGAATGCCATTCACCAGCGCACGATAATTCAGCACCGGCAGATCGAAACCGCCGCCGTTCCACGACACGAGCTGCGGCGTGTACTTCTCGATCGTGCGATAAAACGACTGCACGAGCGAAGCCTCGCCGTCCGATGTCGTACCAAGCGACCGCACCCGAAAGCCACTGTTGTCGCGGAACACGCAGGAAATCGCCGCGACACGCTGCAGGTGATGCGGCAGAAAATCGCTGCCCGTCTTCTCGCGCCGCGCCGCAAACGCGTGCTCGGCCACTTCTTCGTCGGACATCGTTGCGGGAAGACTTTCAAGCCGGCGAATGCCGGCGACATCGGGAATCGTCTCGATGTCGAATACCAGAATGGGAGTCATCAGTTTCTAGAGAACAGCGTCCTTCCGAACGCCATTGGACGCAAAGAAGCGCTTCAGACGCACGAGCGCCTCTTGCTGGATCTGGCGCACACGCTCGCGCGTGAGGCCCATTTCGTCGGCGAGTTCTTCGAGCGTGGCCGGTTCGATGTGATTCAGCCCGAAGCGGCGTTCGATCACATGACGGTGCTTGTCCGAGAGCCGCGCGAGCCATGCGCGCGTCAGCGTCTCGAGCTCGCGGTGCTGCACCTCGGCATCGGGCGACTGGCTCTGGTCGTCGGACAGCAGATCGAGCAGGCTGCTCGCCGGGTCGAGATCGAGCGGCGCATCGAGCGACGCCGTGTGCTCGTTCAACGCCAGGATATCGGTGACTTCGTCCGTCGTCTTGCCCGTCAGATACGCGATATCGTCGATGCTCGCGTCGCGGCGCTCGGCCGCTTCGCCCGAATTCATCGAATTCTTTTCGAGGTGGCGCTTCGCGCGCAGCACCTGGTTTAGCTCGCGGATCACGTGCACGGGTAGCCGCACCGTGCGCGCCTGATTCATGATCGCGCGCTCGATGCTCTGGCGAATCCACCACGTCGCATACGTCGAGAAGCGGAAGCCGCGCGTCGGATCGAACTTTTCGATCGCGTGCATCAGGCCGAGGTTGCCCTCTTCGATCAGATCGAGCAGCGGCACGCCGCGATTCAGATAGCCCTTCGCGATGCTGACCACGAGCCGCAGATTGCGCTCGATCATCACCTGGCGCGCTTCGAATTCGCCCGCCTTCGCAAGGCGCGAGTAGCGCTGCTCTTCCTCGACGGTAAGCAGCGGCTTGACGCTGATCCGGTTCAGGTAGTGCTGGATCGTGTCGGCCGTGAGCTCGGCCTGCAGCAGCGCGCGAAAATCGTCGGCGTCGGGCGCGGAATCGTTTGCGCTTTCGCGCCCCTCGGATTCCTCGTCGCGACCCGATGCACGCTCTTCGGGATCGTTCGCGTTGTCGAGGTCCTCGACGTTGTCGTCATCGACCTCCGAAGCGCCAGCGTCGTCCACCGAAACAGGCGTGGCACGGCTCACGGACTCAGTCTCTGCTTGCGATGGGCGGCGCTTCGATTTCGGCATGGTCGTATCGCTTGGCTTATTGCGGCGGCAAATACTTCATTGGGTCGACAGGCTTACCCTGGCGGCGAACTTCGAAATGCAACATCACGCGGTCCGAATCACTGTTGCCCATTTCGGCGATCTTCTGACCTTTGGTCACCGCGTCACCCTCTTTTACCATCAAAGCACGGTTATGTGCATACGCGGTGAGATACGTCGCGTCATGTTTGATGATAATGAGATTGCCGTAACCGCGCAGCCCATTTCCTGCATAAACCACGCGACCATCAGCGGAAGCCTTTACCGCTTCGCCCGCCGATCCGCCGATGTTCACGCCTTTGTTCTTCGAATCATCAAAGCCGTTCAACAACGGGCCACGCACGGGCCACGCAAACGTCACGTTGCCATTCGACGCCGTCGCATCGCTGGCAGCGGGCGGCGGCGTGAGCGCCTGTGCACCGGAGGCGCCCGGCGCCGCACCGTAAATGGGCGGCTGGTTGGCCGCACCCGCCGAGGGCGCCGGCTGCACGCCCGCAATCGGCGCGCTCTGCACCGCGCCACCGCCGATCGGCGCCGTCGCGACACCCGGCACCACGGGTGCGCCGTTCGCGCCCGGCGGCGCCACGCGCAGCAACTGGTCGACTTCGATCTGGTTCGGGTTCGTCAGGTTGTTCCACGCGGCGATGTCGCGATAGTTTTGACCGTTTTCGAGCGCGATCCTATACAAGGTATCGCCAGGCTTCACTCGGTAGTAGCCCGGAGGCGGCGGGCCGAGCGGCACGGCAGGCTGCGCGCCGGGCGCGGCGCCCGGCTGCGTGACGGTGCCCAGGGTGCCGGAGCGATCGACGACGGGCGCCTGATCGAGCCGCGTTGCACATGCGGCCAGCACGGACAGCATGGCCACGCAAACGCTGCGCTGAGCGACGGACAACGGGACATTCAGGCTTGTTCTTTGCATCGCGCGAAACATACTCATCGGGGTTAAATCACTCCGGATTTTAAGGGGACAAAGAAAACGCGATCAAGCCGCGATTCGCGCCACTGCGCGGGCCCCGTGCGCTCGACGAGCGTGAGTACCTGCGACTGTCCGTCCTGCGATCCGACAGGCGCCACGAGCCGCGCGCCGATGGCAAGCTGCTCGAGCAGCGCCTGCGGCACATCGAGTCCGGCTGCCGCGATCACGATCGCATCGAACGGTGCTGCCGCCGGCAAACCGATGCGTCCGTCGCCGTAATGCAGACGGATGTTCGGGATGCGCAGTGGGCGCAGGTTCGTCTTCGCACGCTCGTAAAGTGGCTTGATGCGTTCAATCGAATACACGTCGCGCGCGACGTGGCTCAGCACCGCGGCCTGATAGCCACAGCCGGTGCCGATTTCCAGCACGTTCGCAAGCGTGCGGCCCTGCGCGGCCAGCTCGATCATCCGCGCGACCACCGAAGGCTTGGAGATGGTCTGGTGATGGCCGATCGGCAGCGCCGCGTCCTCGTAAGCCTGCGTGGCGAGACCGGGATCGACGAACATGTGACGCGGCACCATCGCCATCGCGTCGAGCACGCGCGGGTCCGTGATGCCGTTCGCCCGCAGCCTTTCGACCATCCGCTCGCGCACGCGTTCTGAGGTCAGCGTGACGGCACTCGTCAACGCGACGTTGGGCGCGCCCGTGCGTTCGAACGATGCCGTCACGGGGCGCGGCAACTGGTTGCGCGCGCCGTCATTGCGGATCGTGGTGACGCCTTTCGTATTGACGATTGCGGACGGACTTTTTGTAATCGCAGGCGTTCGCGCGGACGAACCGGCCGACTTCGCGTTCGAATTGAGGATGCCGGCCGCGCCCTTCGCGCCCGACGGCGCTTTTGCGGCGACGGCGCCGCTCACGCCGCTGCGCTTGCGGTCTGCGGCCTGCGTGTTCAGGTTGGGTACGGCCGCCCTGGTCGCGGCGGGCTTGGATGCAGCCGGCCTGGCCGCCCCCGCTTTCGCGCCGCGCACGTCCGCCCGGCGCGGCTCGCGCACCAGGTCTTCGAGTCCAAGCGGAAAGCGTTTTGCGCGCTCGCCCGTCATGAAGCGCCGCTCCCGGCGCTCAGCCAGTCGCGCGCCGCGGGCAGCATTGCCGTATGGGTCAGGTCGAGTTGCAGCGGCGTGATCGACACGAAGCCGTTGGCCACCGCGTGGAAGTCCGTGCCTTCGCTGGCATCGCGCGCACTGCCCGACGGCCCGATCCAGTAGATCGGCTCGCCACGCGGATTGGTCTGCCGGATCACCGGCTGCGACGGATGCCGCTTGCCGAGGCGCGTGATGCGCCACTCGCGCAGCTGCTCGTAAGGCAGGTTCGGAATGTTGACATTCAGCAACGGATAGCCCGGCAACGGACGCTCGAGATAATGCGCGACGATTTCGGCCGCGACGCGCGTCGCGTCTTCGAGATGCACCCAGTCTTTATCGACGAGTGAAAACGCGATGGCGGGCACGTTGAACATGATGCCTTCCGTCGCCGCGGCGACGGTGCCCGAGTACAGCGTGTCCTCGCCCATGTTCTGGCCGTTGTTGATGCCCGACACGACGAGATCGGGCGTATGGTCGAGCATGCCCGTCAATGCGATGTGGACGGAATCGGTCGGCGTGCCGTTCACGTAGTAGAAGCCGTTGGCCGAGCGCAGCACCGACAGCGGGCGCGAGAGCGTGAGCGAATTCGACGCGCCGCTGCAATTCTGTTCGGGAGCCATCACGGTGACATCGGCGAGCGGCTTCAGCGCTTCGTAAAGCGCAGCAAGGCCTGGCGCCAGATAACCGTCGTCATTGCTGAGTAGGATTCGCATCCGGCGATTGTAACCGAGGAAACAAGGCACGCGAACGACACACGGGCCCCGTGCATGCCTATGCTTTTCATGCGGCGCGGCATGTGCGCAGCGGCGCGATGAAAGCGCACGGTCGTTCGAGCTTGCTCTACACTGCTTCGCTGCAAGGGTTCAACGAGCCGGCAGATGATGGCTTCGCTGCGGCACACGCGTTGCCTCCACCATGCGACCGGCACGCAACCGGCAGCACGCTTATGAACCATGCATGAACCCGTGAAGCCAGCAACACACATCGATTGATGGGAGACACGATGCGCGCAATCCGCTGCAACCAGTACGGCCCGCCTGAAAGCCTGAGCATCGAGGAATTGCCCGACCTCGTGCCGCAAGCCGGCCAGATCGTCATCGACGTCAAAGCGGCGAGCGTCAACTTTCCCGACGTACTGATCATCCAGAACAAATATCAGTTCAAGCCGCCCCTGCCCTTCACGCCCGGCGCGGAAGTCGCGGGTATCGTGCGCGCGGTCGGCGACGGCGTCACGCAGTTCCGGCCCGGCATGCGCGTGGTGGCCTACACGCAGCAAGGCGGCTTCGCCGAGCAGGCGGTCGCGGACGCGAGCGCGTGCGTGCCCTTGCCCGACGACGCCGACCTCGAAACGGCTGCCGTCTTCACGCTCGCCTATGGCACGTCGCATCACGCCGTGGTCGATCGCGCGGCGCTGAAAGCGGGTGAAACGATGCTCGTGCTCGGCGCGGCAGGCGGCGTAGGACTCGCCGCCGTCGAAATCGGCAAGGCGCTCGGCGCGCGCGTGATCGCGGCGGCATCGAGCGACGAGAAACTCGCGACCTGCGTCGCGCATGGTGCCGACGCAACCATCAACTACGCGACGGAAGACCTGCGGGAACGGATCAAGGCGCTCACCGACGGCAACGGGCCCGATGTCATTTACGACCCAGTCGGCGGCAGTTACGCTGAACCCGCCTTTCGCAGCATCGGCTGGCGCGGGCGCTATCTCGTCGTCGGTTTTGCGAACGGCGACATTCCGAAGCTGCCGTTCAATCTCGCGCTGCTGAAAGGCGCGAGCATCGTCGGCGTGTTCTGGGGCGATTTCGCGCGGCGTGAGCCGCAACGCAATGCCGCCGCATTTCAGCAGATGCTCGGCTGGATTCGCGAAGGCAAGCTCCAGCCGCTCGTGTCGGCGCGCTATCCACTCGAAGACACGGCGCGCGCGCTCAACGACATGGCACAGCGGCGCGTGCTCGGCAAAATCGTGATCACGCCGTAAGCATCAGTCCGTGCCTCAGACACAAACGGCGCGTGGCCTTCGCAGGTCACGCGCCGTTCGTATCTGGAACATCAGGCGGTCAGAGCTTTTCGGTCTCGCCGCTCTTCGGCTGCCATTTCATCAGGCGCTTCTCCATCGCGCCGACGATCGCATCCAGTATCAGCGCGAAGGCCGTCAGCACGAGGATGCCGGCGAACACGGTGTTGATATCGAACGTGCCTTCGGCCTGCAGGATCAGATAGCCGACGCCGCGCGCCGAACCGAGATACTCGCCGACCACCGAGCCGACGAACGCCAACCCCACCGACGTATGCAGGCTCGAAAACACCCAGCTCATCGCGCTCGGCAGATAGACGGCGCGCAGCAGCTGCTTGCGGTTCGCGCCGAGCATGCGCGCGTTCGCGAGCACGACCGGGCTCACTTCCTTCACGCCCTGATAGACGTTGAAGAACACGATGAAGAACACGAGCGTCACGCCGAGCGCGACTTTCGACCAGATGCCAAGGCCGAACCACACGCCGAAAATCGGCGCGAGAATCACGCGCGGCATCGAGTTGGCCGCCTTGATGTACGGATCGAACAAGGCGCTAGCGAGCGGCGACAACGCGAGCCACAAGCCGACGCCGAGCCCCAGCACCGTGCCGAGCGCGAACGCGAGCACGGTTTCGATCAGCGTGATCCACAGGTGCAGATAGATTTCACCGGACGCGAACCATTCCCAGATCCGCAAGAGCACTTTCTGCGGCTCGCCGAAGAAGAACGCGGCCTTGTTCGCGTCGTCGAAATAGAACGCGGGTAGCAGCGTCGGGCTCGTCAACACGTACCAGAGCACGAAGCACAGCACGAGCAGCAGCCACTGCCAGATCACCAGATTCGCGCGGTTCGGACGCAATGCTTTCCACATTTCAGTTGCCCTCCGGCGCGACCGTCAGTTGCTGCTGATAACCCTTGAGCACTTCATCGCGCAGCACACTCCAGATCTGCGCGTGCAGTTCGACGAAACGCGGATGCGAGCGCACTTCGGCGACATCGCGCGGGCGCGGCAAATCGATCGTGAACTCGCCGATCGGCCGCGTGCCCGGCCCCGCCGACAGCACCACGACGCGGTCCGACATCGCGATCGCTTCGTCCAGATCGTGCGTGATGAAGAGTACGGCCTTGCGCTTCGCGGCCCACAGATCGAGCAGTTCGTTTTCCATCAACTGGCGCGTCTGGATGTCGAGCGCCGAAAACGGCTCGTCCATCAGGATGATGTCGGGATCGAGAATCAGCGTCTGCGCCATCGCGACCCGCTTTCTCATGCCGCCCGACAATTGATGCGGATAACGGTCCCCGAAGCCGCCGAGACCGACGCGCTTCAGCCATTCGTCAGCGCGCGCGAGGGCTTCGGCGCGCGGCACGTCGTGAAACTGCAGACCGGCTAGCACGTTGTCGAGCGCCGAGCGCCACGGCATCAGTGCGTCGGCCTGGAACATGTAGCCCGCGCGCCGGTTGATGCCCGTGAGCGGTTTGCCGAACACCGTCACCGCGCCCGAGGACGGCTCCAGCAGCCCCGCGCCGACGTTCAGCAAGGTCGACTTGCCGCAGCCCGTCGGGCCGACGACGGAGACGAACTCGCCCGGCGCAATGCGCAGCGTCGTGTCCTTGACGGCGGTGTAGCTTTGCCCGCGCTTCTCGCGCGAGGCAAACGTGCAGGTGATGTTTTCGAGCGCCAGGGCGGCAACGGTCATCGTTCGGCTCGCTTGTTTCGATGCTTGGGTGGTTCGATGTCGCTATGTCATCCCGCGCGCGTGTCGCCGGGCATAGGCCCGGCACCGGTCGAGATTGAATCGAGGCTGGATGACGCGTTATGCCTTGACCGTGGCGAGCGCCTTCTTCACGAAGTCGTTCGTCCAGGTTTTCGACAGATCGATCGGCTTGCCTTTTATCGTCTCGTCGAACGCCTGCAGCGTCTTCAGCGACGTCGCGGGGCCGTCGGCGGGCATCAGGCCATCGGGCGACATCGCCTCTTTCACGTGCTGCCACGAATCCAGATACAGCGCGCGGTCGCCGAGCAGATACGACTCGGGCACGGTGTTGATCAGTTCGGTGCCCGTCGCCGTCTGCAGCCACTTGAGCGCACGCACCATTGCGTTGGTCAGCGCCTGCGTCGTATTCGGATTCTTGCTGATGAACGATTGCGAGGCGTACAGGCAGCCAGCCGGCATATTGCCGCCGAACACCGTACGCGTGTCGCTGAGCGTGCGCGTATCCGACACGATGCGAATCTCGCCCGAGCGTTCGAGCTTGGTCATCACCGGGTCGAGATTGGCAAGCGCGTCGATCTGGCCGGACTGCAACGCGGCGATCGCGCCTGCCCCCGCACCGACGCCGATAAACGACACGTCCTTCGCCGTCAGCCCGGCTTTGGCGAGCACGAAGCTCGCCATGATCGAGGTCGACGAACCCGGCGCCGTGACGCCGATTTTCTTGCCCTTGAGATCCGCGATGGTCTTGTAGTTCGCCATCGTCTTCTTCGACACGGCGAGCACGATCTGCGGCGCGCGGCCTTGCAGCACGAATTCGCGGAAGTACTGGTTCTTCGCCTGCAACAACAGCGTGTGCTCGAACGCGCCGGACACCACGTCCGCGCTGCCGCCGACAGCCGCTTTCAAGGCCTGCGAGCCGCCCGCGAAATCGGAAATTTCGATGTCGAGCCCTTCGTCCTTGAAGAAATTGCGGCGCTCGGCGATGGTGAGCGGCAGGTAGTAGAAGAGATTCTTGCCGCCGACGGCGATCGAGACTTTCGACGTTTCCAGCTTGCTTTGCGCGAACGCGAGCGGCGAGCCGACGAGCGAGGCGCCCGCGAGTGCCGCGCCGCCTGCGAGGAAGCTTCTTCGTTGCATGGTCCTGTCTCCGGTTTTTGTTCTATCGCGGGCTGGTCCGCCCGTCTTCGTGCGCTAACGCAGGCGCCCGCTACACGATCTGTTGCGCGTGCAACCTTGCAATGTGGTCCGCATCATAACCCAGCGTTTGCAGAACTTCATCCGTATGTTCACCCAGTTCCGGCCCGAGCCAGCGCGTCTCACCGGGCGTCTCCGAGAGCTTCGGCGTGACGTTCGGCAGCGTGATGTCGCGGCCGTCCTGCCACTTGAACGTCTGGATCATCTGACGCGCGACGTATTGCGGATCGGTGAACATGTCGGCCACGCTGTAGATGCGGCCCACGGGCACGTCGGCGGCGTTCAGCACGTCGAGCGCTTCGTCGATCGTGCGGCTGGCGAGCCACGCGGCGATGGCGCCGTCGATTTCCTGCGTGCGCGGCACGCGGCCGTCGTTATGCGCGAGGGCAGGATCGTTCGCGAGGTCTTCGCGGTCGATCGCGAGCATCAGACGCTTGAAAATCGGATCGCTGTTGCCGCCGATCACAATGCTGCCGTCGCGGCACGGATAGGTGTTGGACGGAACGATACCCGGCAGCGATGCGCCCGTGCGCTCGCGCACCATGCCGTACACGCCGTATTCGGGCACCACGCTTTCCATCATGTTGAACACGGCTTCGTATAGCGCGACATCGACGACCTGCCCTTTGCCGCCGTTCACCTGCCGATGATGCAGCGCCATCAGCGCGCCGATCACGCCGTGCAGCGCCGCGATCGAATCGCCGATCGAAATGCCGATGCGCGGCGGCGGCAGGTCCGGATAGCCGGTGATATGGCGCAGGCCGCCCATCGATTCGGCAATCGCGCCGAAGCCGGGACGGTCACGATACGGGCCCGTCTGGCCGTAGCCGGACAGGCGCACCATCACGAGGCCGGGATTTTCCGCCGACAGCACGTCATAGCCGAGGCCGAGCTTGTCGAGCAGCCCGGGGCGAAAATTCTCGACGACGATATCCGCTTCCTTCGCGAGCTTGCGGACGATTTCCTTGCCTTCGTCGGCTTTCAGATTGATCGTCACGGACTTTTTATTGCGCGCCTGCACGGCCCACCACAGCGACGTGCCGCCCACTTCGGGATAGAGCTTGCGCCATTTGCGCAGCGGATCGCCGCCCTTCGGATCTTCGATCTTGATCACGTCCGCGCCGAACTCGCCGAGAAAGCGCGCGGCGAACGGACCCGCGATCAGCGTGCCGAGTTCGAGCACCTTGACGCCCGCGAGCGGTCCCTTGGGCTTTTCCGCTTCGGTTTTTTCCGTTGGCGTTGAAGTGGATGCGCTCATGTGTCTCCTGATCTTCGTTGTGCTGGCCGGGCGGTCCTGCTGTCACGCGATGTGGTTCGGACGACGCGCCGTTACATCGAGCGCCTGTCGAGCATCGCGCGCGCAATGGTGCCCGCGTCGACATATTCGAGTTCGCCGCCCACGGGAACGCCGCGCGCGAGCCGCGTCACGGAGAGGCCGCGCGCCTTGAGCGTCTGGCCGAGATAATGGGCCGTCGCCTCGCCTTCGTTGGTGAAGTTGGTTGCGAGCACGACTTCCTTGACGACGCCGTCCGACGCGCGTTTGACGAGCCGGTCGAAATGGATTTCCTTGGGGCCGATGCCATCGAGCGGGCTGAGCCGCCCCATCAGCACGAAATACAGGCCACGGTAGGTCATGGTCTGTTCGAGCATGATCTGGTCGGCGGGCGTTTCGACGACGCACAGCAGCGTCGGATCGCGCTCGGCGTCGCTGCACACCTCGCAGATCTGCGCTTCCGTGAACGTATTGCACTTCTCGCAGTGCTGCAGATGCTCGGTGGCGAACAGCAACGAGCGGCCCAGTTTCTCGGCGCCTTCCCGATCGTGCTGCATCAGGTGATACGCCATACGCTGCGCGGACTTCGGACCGACGCCGGGCAGCGCGCGCAGCGCTTCGACGAGCGCCGACAAGGCGGAGGGTTGTTTCATGCTGATACGGCGGCGTCGACGTGGTGTGGGTTGAATCGCGAATGTGTTCCGGCGCGCGAGGCCGCGCCGTTCTGCAACGAACGGCGAACGCGCGGGCATCAGGCCATGAGGCGATGCGCCGCGCGCGACACGCTGCGCGTTGTCAGAACGGCAGCTTGAATCCCGGCGGCAACGGCAGGCCGGAGGTCATACCGCCCATTTTTTCCTGCGCGGTGGCTTCTGCCTTGCGCACGGCATCGTTGAAGGCAGCGGCGACGAGGTCTTCGAGCATGTCCTTGTCGTCGGCGAGCAGGCTCGGATCGATCGACACGCGGCGCACGTCGTTCTTGCAGGTCATCGTCACCTTGACGAGGCCCGCGCCCGACTGCCCCTCGACTTCGATCTGCGCGAGTTGCTCCTGCATCTTCTTCATGTTTTCTTGCATCTGCTGGGCCTGCTTCATCAGCCCGGCGAGTTGACCTTTCATCATGGACTTGCTCCTTCGTAATAATGGATTCGGTTGGGCGCATGCGCGCACGCGTGATGAGCGGCGCGCGCGGAAGTCAGTGACCGGCCGCGCTCTGGCCGCCTTCGGCGCCCGGCGCGAGCGGGCGAACGGAGCCCGGCACGATGCTCGCGCCGAATTCGCGGATCAGCGATTGCACGAAAGGATCCGCGCCGATCTCGCGCTCGGCTTCCTGCTGGCGTTTCGCGCGCTCGATCGAATCGAGCACGGCAGCCGTGCGCCGCACCGGGCCGACTTCGACCTGCACGTCGATCTCGTTGCCCAGCCGCTCGGCGAGCGCCGCCTTGAGTTTCGCGATCTGCGCGGGCTCGGTGTAGAGCTGGACCGCGACGTTCAGCTTGAGCGTCTTGCCCTCGACGGCCATCAGCTCGCTGTTGAACGCGAGCTGATAAGCGATGCCCTTGAGCGGCAATGTCACGGCAAGCGCCGGCCAGTCGCCGTCGACGCCGATTGCATCGAGCGGCACGGCGGGCGGCAGTGTGCGGATATCGACGACGGGCGCGACTGTCGCCGCGGACGCAGCGGGCGCATTGCCTCGCCCGACCAGCATGTCGTCCGGACCGCTGTCGAAAACGGGAATGAAGTTGTCGTCGGGGGGCGCGAAGAACGCGTCGTCCGACGATGCGGGCAGGTAGTCGTCGGGAGGGATGTCTTCCCACGGCGGCACGCCGGAGCCGCCCTGCGGCTGTGCGGCACGCGGCGTCTGCGCGCGCGCGGCAGCTTCCTGCTGCGCGGCGGCCGCGGCGCGGCGCGCGGGATCGGGCGTCGGCACGCGCACGGCGACGCGCGGTGCGGCTTTGGCAGGCGCCGATGGCGTCGCCGCTGCGGGTGCGGCTGAGGCCGGACGGCCTCCCGTCGATACTTTCAGGCCCGCGTTGCGCAATACGTCGAGCGCCGCGCTCGCGCCGCCAGCGCGGCGCGGGGCGAATTCGGCTTGCGCGGGAGCGTCGTCTTGCGGCGCGGCGGTATCTTCCTGTTGCGCGATCGATGCGACCGGGGAAACGACGTTCTCTAGCGATTCAGCCGAAGCCGAAGCCGCAGCCGCCGACAGCGGCGTGACGGCGGCATCGACGGGCGCGGCCTGGATTTCGGGCGCAGGCGCTGACGGCACGGCCGCTTCGGGAACCGCTTGCGGCTGAACCGGTGCAGGTTCGGGTTTCGCTACGGGAGCGACGCGCGGCGCAGTGGCCGCAGTGGCAGTAACCGCTGTCGGCGCATCGCTCGTGCGCGCCTGCGGCGCGGCAGCCGCCGCCGCGACGGGCGCGCCCGTGCGCTTCGCTCCAGCAGCCGGGACGTTCGAGCGCCCAGCCGGCGTCACGCCGCCTCCGCCGCCACCGTTGGGCGCGGGTTCGAACGCGAGCATGCGCAGCAGCGTCATCGTGAAGCCAGCGTATTCATCAGGCGCAAGACCCAGCTCGCTTCGGCCGATCGTCGCGATCTGATAGAACAGTTGCACCTGCTCCGGACTCAGCGTGTCGGCGAAACGGCGCAGGTCGGCGGCTTCCGGCCACTCGTCCAGCACCGACGACGGCGAAAACTGCGCCCACGCGATCTTGTGCAACAGACTCGCCAGATCCTGCAGCGCCGTCGAGAAGGACAGGCTGCGCAAGGCCATTTCGTCGGCAACCGACAGCACCGCCGCACCGTCGCCCACGACCAGCGCGTCGAGCAGACGGATCAGATAGCTTTGATCGAGCGCGCCGAGCATGCCGCGCACGGCTTCCTCGGTGACCTGGTTCGCCGAGTAGGCAATGGCCTGATCGGTCAGCGACAGCGCATCGCGCATCGAACCGTCCGCGGCGCGCGCGAGCAGGCGCAACGCTTGCGCTTCGTGCGGAATGTTTTCTTCGCCGAGAATGCGCTCGAGATGCGACACGATATGACCCGCCGGCATCTGCTTCAGGTTGAACTGAAGGCAGCGCGACAGCACCGTGACGGGAATCTTTTGCGGGTCGGTCGTGGCGAGGATGAATTTGACGTGCGGCGGCGGCTCTTCCAGCGTCTTCAACATCGCGTTGAACGCGTGGTTGGTCAGCATGTGCACTTCGTCGATCATGTAGACCTTGAAGCGTGCATCGACGGGCGCGTACACCGCACGCTCCAGCAGCGCGGCCATTTCATCGACACCGCGATTGCTCGCCGCGTCCATCTCGACATAATCGACGAAACGCCCTTCATCGATCTCGCGGCACGCGCGGCATACACCGCATGGCGTGGACGTGACGCCCGTCTCACAGTTGAGCGCCTTTGCGAAGATCCGCGACAGCGTCGTCTTGCCGACGCCCCGCGTGCCGGTAAACAGATAGGCATGGTGCAGACGGCCGCCGTCGAGCGCGTGCGTGAGCGCGCGCACCACGTGCTCCTGTCCGACGAGCGAAGCGAAATCCTTCGGCCGCCATTTACGTGCGAGAACTTGATAGGTCATCCGGAAATTGTATCAGCAAGACTGACGCGTAAAGACGAATCGATCACGCGCCCGATGGCGTGCTCAGGCAAGGCGTGACAACGCTCTGACGCTTCATTGAATTTCGCTAAGGGAGCGATAGAACCTGCTGCGTGACGAACGACGCTGCGAAGAGAACAACGAGGGGAAATGAAACAGAGGCGAAAAAAGGAAGGTGACGAGCCTGACCCTCGGCACTGGCGGAAAACGGCTGTGGCTGCTTCGTTCCCGACCTGACCAGGTTGACCGCCCCTCCATGCGAGGAGGCCCGTCACGTCGTATTCTAACATCGCTCGTTGCGCCGCGCGAGAGGCTGGCTCGACAAAAGACGCAGAAACCCGTTCGAACGTCGTCGATGCCCTCTTGTGTTCGCGCGCGCGAACTCCAGATAGGTGGTGTCACGAGGGACCCGCCACGCCCCGGCATCGACATCGGTATCACGTGAAGTGATGTGAGGCGCGGCGCGAAACCCTACTGTCGGAATGCGTACTATCACGACGGGCAACGCATAGCAATTTAGGCTAAACTGACGTTCAAGTGACCCGCAAAGCCAAGCCAGTCCGCCCTCCTGAAGGTGTCCCCACGATACTTCCCGCGGCGCGCTTCATGGTTTGCCCTGTGGCAAAGCGAACGGAAAGTTTTCTGATTTTGTTGTATCGTGGCGGGCATTCAAAGCAGGCCTCGAACCGAAAGAGGTATTCACACAAATGAGCGAACACATCAAGCATATTAGCGACGCGTCGTTTGAACAGGACGTCGTCAAATCCGACAAACCCGTGCTGCTCGATTTCTGGGCGGAATGGTGTGGCCCGTGCAAGATGATCGCGCCGATCCTCGACGAAGTTGCGAAGGACTACGCTGATCGCCTGCAGATCGCCAAGATCAATGTCGACGAACATCAATCCACGCCCGTCAAGTTCGGCGTGCGCGGCATCCCTACGCTGATCCTCTTCAAGAACGGCGCGGTTGCTGCACAGAAGGTTGGCGCACTGTCGAAGTCGCAACTCACCGCGTTCCTCGACGGCAACCTTTAATCTGCATGCACGGCACGCGCGCAGCAGGCGCGTTGCCCGGCTCGCGCAGTGCGTCGGCAGTGAAGTGACGCCGCGCATGAAGCGAGCCGCATGATTCTTGTTGTCGCTGGACAACAGACAACAAGAATCATGCGCCGACAAAGAACCGGCCGCGCAGGCTGGTTTTGGCGTGTGCTATGCTAGAATCCATAAAACGTCGAAAAGACGAGTAAGTCCTTGAGCGGTTCCGCTCACTTCTCCTCCCAGATTTCAATTCAGGTCGCACCTTCTCTGCGGGTTCTCCGTATGCATTTATCCGAGCTTAAGACTCAGCACGTGTCCCAATTGATCGAGATGGCCAATGGTCTCGAGATCGAAAGTGCGAACCGCCTGCGCAAGCAGGAACTGATGTTCGCCATTCTAAAAAAGCGCGCCAAAACGGGCGAAACGATCTTCGGTGACGGCACCCTCGAAGTGCTGCCAGACGGCTTCGGCTTCCTGCGCTCGCCGGAAACCTCGTATCTCGCCAGCACGGACGACATCTACATCAGCCCGTCGCAGATCCGCCGCTTCAACCTGCATACGGGCGACACGATCGAAGGCGAAGTCCGCACGCCGAAGGACGGCGAGCGCTACTTCGCGCTGGTGAAGGTCGACAAGGTCAACGGCCAGCCGCCGGAAGCCTCGAAGCACAAGATCATGTTCGAGAATCTGACGCCGCTGCACCCGAACAAGGTGCTGCTGCTCGAACGTGAAATGCGTGGCGAGGAAAACGTCACGGGCCGCATCATCGACATGATCGCGCCCATCGGCAAGGGCCAGCGCGGTTTGCTCGTCGCGTCGCCGAAGTCCGGCAAGACCGTGATGCTTCAGCACATCGCCCATGCGATCAAGCAGAACCATCCGGACGTGATCCTGTTCGTGCTGCTGATCGACGAGCGTCCTGAAGAAGTGACGGAAATGCAGCGTTCGGTGGCAGGCGAAGTCATTGCTTCGACCTTCGACGAACCGGCTGCGCGTCACGTGCAGGTCGCCGAAATGGTGATCGAAAAGGCCAAGCGCCTCGTCGAAATGAAGAACGACGTGGTGATTCTGCTCGACTCGATCACGCGTCTCGCGCGTGCGTACAACACGGTCGTCCCGGCATCGGGCAAGGTGCTGACGGGCGGTGTCGATGCGAACGCACTGCAGCGTCCGAAGCGCTTCTTCGGCGCGGCCCGTAACATCGAGGAAGGCGGTTCGCTGACCATCATCGGCACGGCGCTGATCGAAACGGGCAGCCGCATGGACGACGTGATCTACGAAGAATTCAAGGGCACGGGCAACATGGAAGTGCACCTCGAGCGCCGTCTCGCGGAAAAGCGCGTCTATCCGTCCATCAACCTGAACAAGTCCGGCACGCGTCGCGAAGAACTGCTCATCAAGCCCGAGATCCTGCAAAAGATCTGGGTGCTGCGCAAGTTCATCCACGACATGGACGAAGTCGAGGCAATGGAATTCCTGCTCGACAAGATCCGCCAGACGAAGAACAACGCCGAGTTCTTCGACATGATGCGTCGCGGTGGCGGCTAAATAGCCATCGACATTCCGACCGCAAAAAACGCCTGCTTTCGAGCAGGCGTTTTTTATTTTCACGCTCCCCGCCTGCGCACGCCGCGATGCGAATGCGCACCTATCTCTATAATGCTTCACGCCCCGCCGACCAGTGAAGCATCACCATGCCGAACGCCGACTCCCCTACGCTGCTGACCGTGCGCGACGCCGCCGAACGCCTGGCCGTCACGCCGCGCACGCTCAAATACTACGAAGAACGCGGACTGGTTACGCCCAGCCGCAGCGAAGGCCGCTATCGTCTGTACGATGAGGACGACCTCGAACGCTTTTCGCGCATCCTGCGTTTGCGCGCGCTGGGGTTTTCGCTGGCGGGCATTACCGAAATGCTGAAGCGCCCGCTCGAAAACACCGAAAGCGGACGCCGCGGCTATTCGATGGAATCGTTGCAGCAGATACGTGACGGTCTCGCGCAGCAGGTCGAATCGCTCGATGCGCGGATCGAATCCGTGCAGCGCGAACTGAAGGAAGCGCAAAAGCTCAAAGCGGAACTGAGCGACGATCTGGATTACGTGCAGCGCCGTCTCGCCGGCGAGAGTGCCGACGAACTGATCCAGAAGCGGCGCGCCTCCGCCGCGTTGAAGCGCGCCAAAAACACGAAAGCCTGAGCGCCGCGCACGCCGTCCGGCATATCTCGCAACCGCTCAGCATCGATCACTCAAACGAATCCAGACACGCGATGTTTTCGAAACTCACTCGATGGCTCGACACGCGCCGCCGCGACCGCGCGCTACGCACCTACGCGATCGACGACGCGCTCTGGCAGGCGACGCTCGACGGGCTGCCGTTCCTGTCGCATCTGGCGCCCGCCGATCTGCAGCGCCTGCGCGAGATGACGAGTCTTTTCATCGCGCAAAAGGAATTCTCGACCGCGCACGATCTCGAACTGACCGAACGGATCACCGTCGCGATCGCCGTGCAGGCCTGCCTGCCCGTGCTCAATCTCGGGCTGGAACTGTATCGCGGCTGGGTCGGCGTGATCGTCTATCCGGGCGAGTTCGTGATCCGCAAGACGGTCGAAGACGAAGACGGCGTCGTGCATGAAGTCGAGCACGATGCGAGCGGCGAAGCGTGGGAAGGCGGCCCCGTGATTCTGTCCTGGGAAGACGCGCAGATGACGGACGGCGCGGACGCCTACAACGTCGTGATTCACGAGTTCGCGCACAAGATCGACATGGTGACGGGCGAAGCGGATGGCCACCCGCCCCTCTTTCGCAAGCTGCATGCGCCGCTCGATGCCGCGCAATGGGCCGACGTGTTCGATCACGCGTACGACCAGTTCTGCGCGAAGGTGGACGCCGTGCCGGATCGCCGCTGGACGCGCTTCGAGCGTGAATCGCTGATCGATCCGTATGCAACCGATCACCCATCGGAATTTTTTGCCATCTGCAGCGAGGCGCTGTTCGTGAAACCACGCGAGTTCGAGGCAGAATATCCCGAGCTCTATCGGCTGCTCGCGCGCTATTACCGGCAAGACCCGGCCAGCACGGGCGCACTTGGCGATACAAATAGCTGATTCCAAAGCAAAAACGGCTGAAAACGAAGCTGTGCCGCGTCTGCCAAAAAACCTTCGGCAACCTCGTCAAAGGTCTGATTTTCTGGCATAATCCCCGTTTTTCGACCTTAGGCAAGTGGCTCGCGGTTGCGGAATTCTCCGGCTCCCGGGTTGGCTACCGCCAGATTAAAGGAAAGACCATGAAAGAAGGCATTCACCCGAATTACCGCGAAGTCCTGTTCGTCGATATGTCGATCGACTTCAAGTTCGTGACGCGCTCGACCATCCAGACGAAGGAAACGGGCGAATTCGAAGGCAAGACGTACCCGCTGGCGAAGATCGAAGTCTCGTCGGAATCGCATCCGTTCTACACGGGTCAGCAAAAGATCATGGACACGGCAGGCCGCGTCGAGAAGTTCAACAAGAAGTTCGGCGCCCGCGCTTCGGGCAAGGCCGGCAAGTAATACCCCGCCGGTTACACGTGTGTGCCCCGACTTTCGTCCGGGCCGCAACGATGCAAAAAGGGCAGCGAAAGCTGCCCTTTTTTGTCGGTGGACGCCGTGTCGATTCACCGCCCGGCTTCGCATCGACACCCCGCCCGACCCTCGCCCGTTTACCTGCTGTGCAACCGTCTGTAAGGCAGCGTGTGACGCGCACCGCGCCACCCGTCTACAATGCCGCATGCCTGAATCCGAGACGCCTCCTGCGCTCCACCAATAACTCACGGCTGCCACGCGCGCGGCCCCACACGAACACCGCATGAGATCTGTCGTTCGCCTCACTGCCTCCGCTACCAGCGCGCTGCCGCGCTGGCTGCTGCTCACCATCTGCGTCGTGTATGCGTCGTTTGGCCTGTTCGGGCGCGACCCATGGAAGAACGAGGATGCAGCCGGCTTCGGCGTCATGTGGACGATGGCCAACGGCTCGCTGCACGACTGGCTGCTGCCGAATCTGGTCGGCAAGTACATGACCTCGGACGCGCCGCTCGGCTACTGGCTCGGCGCAAGCGCGATCCGCGTGCTGGACCCGCTCGTCGATGCAAGCAATGCGTCGCGCGTGTTCACCGGCCTGCTGTTCTGCGTGGCGTGCGCGTTCGTCTGGTACGCAGCCTATCTGCTCGGTCGCGGGCCCGAGGTCCAGCCGTTCAAATACGCCTTCGGCGGCGAGCCCGAGCCGCGAGATTATGGCCGCACGCTCGGCGACGGCGCGCTGCTGATCCTGCTCGCCACGTTCGGCCTCGCCGAACGTGGCCACGAAACCACGCCGCAGATCGCGCAGTTCGCCTGCATCGCGATGCTCGTCTACGGCCTCGTGCGGATGATCGACAAACCCGTCCAGGGCGCGCTGATCTGGGGTGGCGCGATCGGCCTCGTCACGCTGTCGAGCAGTCCTGTGCTGGTCGGCGCGCTGCTGATCGGCACCTTCGCGATGATGGTGATCGTGCACGAGACGCACTGGCGCACGCTGATGCTGGCCGGCCTGCCCGTCGCGCTGGCGCTGTCGGTTGCGTGGCCGCTCGCGGCCATCGCGCTCTACCCCGACGACGCCGTCTGGTTCCTCCAGCAATGGATGCGCGGCAGTCTGCATGCGTTCGCGGGCCCCTATGGCTCGACGCTGCTCTACGCCGTCAAAAACCTGTCGCTGTTCGCGTGGCCGGCGTGGCCGCTCGCGATCTGGGCGTGGTTCAGTTGGGCCGGCGTGCGGCGCGCGCCGCACATCGCTATTCCGCTGTCGGTGATTGCGCCGCTGCTGGTTCTCGTCGTGCTGCAAAGCCATGGATCGAACCGTCTATTCATCCTGCTGACGCCCGCACTGGCCGTCATCGCCGCGTTCGCGCTGCCGACGCTCAAGCGCGGCGCGATCAATGCGATCGACTGGTTCGCGGTGCTCAGCTTCACCGTGCTCGGCTCGTTCGTCTGGCTCGTGTGGCTCGCGGGCATGACGGGCTTCCCGCATCAGCTGGCGCGCAACCTCGCGCGCCTCGCACCGGGCTTCACGCCGCAGTTCAAGATCCTGTCGTTCGTGTGCGCGGTCGCCGTGACCGTCTGCTGGTTCGTGCTGGTGCAATGGCGCGTGGCGCGTCATCCGAAGGTACTGTGGCGCAGCGTCGTGCTGTCGAGCGCAGGCACCACGCTGATGTGGGTGCTGCTGATGACGCTGTGGCTGCCCGTCGTCAACTACAGCCGGACCTACAAGGACGTGGCCCAGCAGATCGCCGCGCACCTGCCGGCCGACTACAACTGCATTTCGCCCGCGCGCCTGGGTGACGCGCAGATCGCCACGTTCGCTTACTTCGGCGACATGCATTTTTCGTTCGATGAAGACTGCGACGTGCTCCTGCGCCAGGACACGCAGGACTTCGGCGAGCCGAGCGCGATGTCGAACTTCGTCTGGAAACTCGTCTGGGAAGGCCGCCGCGTCGCCGACCGCGACGAACGCTTCCGCCTGTACGTGCGCATCGACCGGCCGCAGCCGCCCGTCAAGCGCCGCCCGTGGCGTCCGAAGAAAGCCGGCTGACCATGTTCGCCGATGTGCGGAAAATCGCCGGGCTAGCGTGGCCCGTGCTGATCGGCCAACTGGCGATCATCGCATTCGGCGTGATCGACACGGCGATGGTCGGCCGTTTTTCGGCAACCGATCTCGCCGCGCTCGGCCTCGGCTCATCGATCTACATCTCCGTGTATATCGGCCTGACGGGGATTCTGACGGCGCTGCAACCGATCGCCGGTCAGCTCTACGGCGCGGCGCGTTACGAAGAGATCGGCGAGGAAGTGCGCCAGGCGCTGTGGCTCGCGCTGGCGCTCGCCGTCATCGGCTTTCTGATTCTCTACTTCCCTCACCCGCTGCTGCAGGTTGCGCGTGCCCCCGAGGCGCTGCGCGAGCGCACCGTGTCCTATCTGCAGATACTCGCGTTCGGCTTGCCGGCGAGCCTCGCGTTTCGCGTCTACAGCTCGCTGACCAATGCCGTCGGCCAGCCGCGGCTCGTGATGATCCTGCAGATCGGCGCGTTGCTGCTGAAGGTGCCGCTCAACGTCCTGTTGATTTTCGGCAAGCTGGGCTTGCCGGCGCTCGGCGGTCCGGGCGCCGCGCTCGCCAGCATTCTGATCAACTGGACGCTCGCCGTCGTCGGCATGCTGGTGATGACGAAGCTCGACGTGTTCCGGCCGTTCGCGATCTTCCGGCACTTCTGCTGGCCGGTCTGGCGGCGTCAGGCGGCACAGTTGAAGCTCGGCGTGCCGATGGGGTTGTCCTATCTGATCGAGGTCACGTCGTACACGTTCATGGCGCTCTTTATCGCGCGCTTCGGCACGACGACGCTGGCGGGTCATCAGATCGCAGGCAACATCGGTGCGGTGCTGTACATGACGCCGCTGTCGATCGGCATCGCCACGTCGACGCTCGTCGCGCAGGCGCTCGGCGCGCAGCGTTTCGAGGCCGCGCGCACGCTCGCGCGGCACGGCATCGCGATGGCCGTTGCGATCGCGTGCTGCTATGGCGTGATCGTGCTCGCACTGCGGCCCGTCATCATCGAGGGCTACACGCCTAATCCGCAGGTCGTGCAGGCGGCGATGCCGCTGGTGCTGATCGTCGTTTTCTACCATCTGTGCGACGCGCTGCAGATCACGTCGGCGTTCGTGCTGCGCGCGTATCGCGTGGCTGTCGTGCCGACCGTGATCTATGCCGTGGCGTTGTGGGGCGTCGGGCTGGGCGGTGGTTATGCGCTCGGCTTCGACGTCGGCGGCTGGGTACCCGAATCGTTCACGGGCGCGCGCGGATTCTGGCTCGCGAATACGGCCAGCCTGTTGATCGCGGGTATCGGTCTCGCCGTGTATCTGCGGACGATCAGTGGACGGTCGGTGCGGATGGGCGCCGTGCAGCAGGCGGATAGCGCGGCCTGATTTCACTTTCGAGCCTACGCCAACGTCGTTGCGCAAACCCTCCGTGCTCCGACCTGCTTCCTCGCAATCCGACGATCTCCCCTTGTAGACTGAGCTTTCGAACGGCCCGCAAAGGTCGCCTCGGAGAATGGAGGAAAAACAGACCGTTAGTTGCATTCGAAGCCTTCCGCCAACCCGCACTGATCGGTCCAACGCCTCAGACAGCAGCCTCCACCGCTTCTTCTTCATCGCGCCGCTCGAACACTTCGCGCGCTGCGAACAGCGCATTCAACGCAGCCGGAAAACCCGCATACACGGCCATCTGCATGAACACTTCGACGATCTCGTCGCGCGTGCAGCCGACGTTCAACGCCGCTTCGATATGCACCTTGAGTTGCGGTTGCGCGTTGCCGAGGGCGGCCAGCGCCGCGATCGTCGCGATTTCACGAGCGCGCAGGTCGAGTTGCGGGCGGCTATACACATCGCCGAACGGAAACTCGATCAGGAGCCGCGCGAAATCCGGCGCAATCGGTGCGAGCGACGCGATCACCTTCTCCCCTGCCGTTCCGTCGATTTCCTTCAGCTTGTCCCAGCCGCGTGCGTAGCGATCGTCGTGTGCGTGATTCATGGCGAGTCCTTTACAAATGAGTTGTCGATATGTCCTGTCGATGCTTCGCGCTCTGCGGCCTCGTAAAACACGATCTTGTCGCTGATCGCCTCGAGGTTGGTCTGCAACTCGGCGATACGCGCGAGCACGGCGTCGCGATGTTCGATCAGCATCGTGCGGCGCGCGCCGAACGTCGCGTCGCCTTCGGCACGCAGCGCAGCGAACGCCTGCATGCCCGCGATCGGCATCCCCGTCGCCTTCAGGCGCATCACGAATTGCAGCCAGTCGAGATCCGCAGGCGCGTACAGGCGATGCCCCGCGTCCGTGCGGCCGATGGACCGCAACAATCCCGCCTGCTCGTAGTAGCGCAGCGTATGCGTGGAGACGCCGCTCGTCGCGGCGACCTGACCGATGGTGAGAGCTTTCGACATGACGGAACTCAGGTTAGGACTTCGAGTGAACTCTAAGTCAAGCGCTATCTGACAACCCGTGACAACGCGTGACAATGCGCGGATGTCAACGTGATCCTACCTGTGAAGCAGGTTGGGAACGTCGTAAGCGTCAGTTAGAATCGGCGGCGATCCGAAAGAAAAATGAAACCGGGAGCGCAGTCGATGCCAAGCGGCACCATCAAACGTCAAGCGATATGGGCAGCCGCAGCGGCTGCGATGCTCGGTCTTCTCATCGGCGTCACCTGGCGCGCCGATGCAGCGCGCATCACGCAGGTCACACCACAAGGCAAGGTCGCGCAAGTCCGCCAGGTGGTCGTCAAGTTCGACGAATCGATGGTCGCGTTCGGCGCACCCGATCTCCCCGCGCCCGCGCGCATCAAGTGCAACGACGCGGCGGCGAGCGCTGGCCAGCCGCGCTGGATCGACGACAAGACCTGGGCTTGGGATTTCACCGCTGATCTGCCGCCCGGCGTCGCCTGCTCAGTCGATCTGAACGACGGTTTGAAATCGTCGGTGGGCCAGCCGTTGACGGGGCCGCGTCACTACGCGTTCGAAACGGGTGGCCCGTTCGTGCAGAACGTCCAGCCCTATGGGGGCGAAATCGAGGAAGACCAGGCGTTCGTCGTGCGGCTCAACGGCCCGGCGACGGATGCGTCGGTGCAACAGCACGTCTGGTGCGAATCGAGTGGTCTGGGCAACCGGATTCCCGTGAAGAATGTCGACACCGCGACCCGCACCGAACTGCTCAAGCGCTTCCGTCTGCAGAAGGAAGCGGCGCGCGTGCTGACGCTACAGTGCCAGCAAACGCTGCCGTCCGGCACGAAGGCGCAACTCGTCTACGGCAAGGGTGTCGCGAGTCCGAGCGGCATTACGAACGACGTCGAACGCCGCTTCGACTTCAACGTGCGCGAGCCGTTCGCCGCGAGCTTCAGTTGCGAGCGTGAGAACGCGAAGGCGCCTTGCACGCCTCTGCGGCCGCTGCGCGTGCAGTTCAACGCGCCCATCCTGCGTACCGATGCGGAAAAAATCCGTATCAAGGGGCCAAGCGGCGAAATCAAACCGACCTTCTCCCCTGACGACAAAGACCCGCAAATCACCACGGTCGAATTCGCCGCGCCGCTGCCCGAGCGCGCGGACCTGACCATCGAACTCCCTTCGAATCTCAAGGACGTCAGCGGCCGCGCGCTGACCAACGCCGACCTCTTCCCGCTCAAGACCGCGACGGCGCCGATGCCGCCGCTCGCAAAGTTTTCGTCCGGAACGTTCGGCATCATCGAGCGCTTCGCGGAACCGGATATGCCCGCGCTCGTGCCCGTCACGCTGCGCAATGTCGAGGCCGATCTGCATATCGCGGGGCTCAACGCGGGCAATGCGCAGTTCACGAAGCTGCGCGTCGACGCCGACAGCGACATCCGCCGCTGGATGCGCAACGTCGATCGCTTCGACGGGTTCATGATGGACCGTCAGTCGATCACCCAGCAGATGCCGCAACTGCTCGCGCACAATCCACATCCCGTGATCGTGCCGCGCAAGCCAGACGATGCCGACCCGGCCGAAGACCGCAAAAATCCGCTGATCGATGTCCGCTCGCTGTCGTTGCTCGCGGGTCAATCGAACCTCGAAACGCTCGCACTGCCGAAGGCCGATCCAAAAGCGCTGCGGCCTTTCGAAGTGGTCGGCGTGCCCGTGACGAAACCCGGTTTCTATGTGATCGAACTCGCGTCGCCTGCGCTCGGCGCATCGCTGCTCGGCAAGCAGGCGCCGATGTACGTGCGCACGGCGGTGCTCGTCACGAACCTCGGCGTGCACTTCAAACAGGGTCGCGAGAACAGCGTCGTGTGGGTGACGACGCTCGACAAGGGCCAGCCCGTGCCGAACGCCGACGTGCACGTGAGCGATTGCAACGGCGACGAACTCGCGTCGGGCAAGACCGACGCGCACGGCGTGCTGACGATCAACCAGTCGCTGACGTCACGCAACGAGTGCAAGGAAGACAGCTTCGATGGCTTCTTCGTGTCGGCGCGCATCGACGATCCGAAGACGGGCCACGACATGGCGTTCGTGCGCTCCGACTGGAACCGCGGCATCGAAGCATGGCGTTTCAACGTGCCGACCGATACGAGCATCCAGCAGACCGTGCGCGCCCATACCGTGTTCGACCGCACGCTGCTGCGCGCGGGCGAGACGGTGTCGATGAAACACATGATCCGCGTCGAGACGATGCACGGTCTCGCCTTCCCGAAAACGTACCCGACGCGCCTGACGATCCGCCATCTCGGCAGCGGACAGACCTGGCACATGCCACTCAAGTGGGCCGCCGACCACACATCGGATTCGACCTTCGCGATTCCCGCCGCGGCGAAGCTCGGCGAATACAGCGTCTCGCTCGATGACGGCGATGCGAGCACGGCGTCGAACGACAACACATCGAACGACGATGGCGACGACGACAGCGGCGCCGACTCGGCGCGCCATAGCTATTCGTCCGGCAACTTCCGCGTCGAGGAGTTTCGACTGCCCGTATTCAAAGGCACGATCGCCGTACGCGACGAAAAGAATCACCCGCTCGTCGCCGCAAGCGAAGCGCCCGTCACATTGCAGATCGACTATATGTCGGGCGGCGGCGCGTCGGGCCTGCCCGTGCAGGTGTCGGCGCTCATGAAGAGCACCACGCCCGCTTTCGCCGGCACGTATCCCGAGTTCAGCTTTGCGCCCTATAAGAAGCGCAACGACGCCAACACATCGTCATCCGATGACGAAGAAAGCGAACAGGCCGCCGACGACGACACGTCGAAGCTGATCGCCGACAAGGAACCCGTCACGCTCGACCGCAACGGCGCAGGCAGCCTGAGCCTGAAGAGCCTGCCACAAGTCGATGCGCCCAAGCGCCTCGCGCTCGAAGCCACGTTCGCCGATCCGAACGGCGAAGTGCAGACGATCAGCGGCAACGCGACGCTATGGCCCGCGGCCGTCGTCGCGGGCGTGAAGTCGGGGCAATGGGTGTCGGTCGGCAACGCAGTGCCTGTGAAGGCACTCGCCGTCGATCTGCAAGGCAAGCCGCGCGCGGGCGTGCCGCTGGAAGTACGCGGCATTGCGCGCATCACGATCACGTCGCGAAAGCGCATGGTCGGCGGCTTCTATGCGTACGACAACCACACGGAAACGAAGGACCTCGGCACGCTGTGCAGCGGCAAGAGCGACGACCACGGCCTGATGACCTGCGATGCGAAGCTCAAGGAAGCGGGCAATGTCGATCTCGTCGTCACCGCGAAGGACGGCGAAGGCCATGCATCGACGGCCACGACATCCGTGTGGGTCACGCGTGAGGAAGACCTGTGGTTCGGCGGCGAAAACACCGACCGTATCGACGTGCTGCCCGAAAAGAGCGCCTACGAACCCGGCGAAACCGCACGCTTCCAGGTACGCATGCCCTTCCGCTTCGCCACCGCGCTGGTGGCCGTCGAACGGGAAGGCATCGTCGAAACGCATGTCGTGAAACTGGACGGCAAGGACCCGACCGTCGAGCTGAAAGTGAACGAAGCGTGGGGACCGAACGTGTACGTGTCGGTGCTCGCGCTGCGCGGACGCATCCGCGAAGTGCCGTGGTACTCGTTCTTCACGTGGGGCTGGAAGGCACCGCTCGAATGGGCGCGCGCGTTCTGGTACGAAGGCCGCTACTACGAAGCGCCGACGCCGCTCGTCGATCTGTCGAAGCCCGCATTCCGCTACGGTCTCGCCGAGATCAAGGTCGGCACGGCCGCGCATAAGCTCAACGTAACGGTCACGCCGGACGCGAAGTCGTACACGGTACGCGGCAAGGCGCATGTGAAGCTGCGCGTGCAGATGCCGGGCGGCAAGCCCGCGCCCGCCGGCACGCAGATCGCGGTGGCCGCCGTCGACGAAGCGCTGCTCGAACTGATGCCGAACAACAGCTGGGACGTGCTCGACGCGATGCTGCAACGGCGGGCGTATGGTGTCGAAACGTCAACGGCGCAGATGGAGATCGTCGGACGCCGGCACTTCGGTCGCAAGGCCGTGCCCGCGGGCGGCGGCGGTGGACACAGCTCGACGCGCGAACTGTTCGATACGCTGCTGCTGTGGAACCCCCGCGTGACGCTCGACGCAAACGGTGAAGCGACTGTCGACGTGCCGCTCAACGACGCGTTGACGAGCTTCCGTATTGTCGCGATCGCAGCCGTCGGCGACGGCACGTTCGGCACGGGCAGCACGTCGATCCGCAGCACGCAGGATCTGCAGCTGATCTCCGGCTTGCCGCCGCTGGTGCGCGAAGGCGACCAGTTCCGCGCGCAGTTCACGGTGCGCAACACGACCACGCGCGCGATGAAGGTTGTTGTGACGCCGAACGTGCCTGGGCTGTCGTTGCAAACGCAAACCGTCGATCTCGCTGCCGACTCTGCACGCGAAGTCGCGTGGACGGTTTCGCCGCCCGATGGTCTTTCCGAAGCCAATCCCGCGGCGTTGACCTGGAATGTCAGCGCGGCGGAACAAGGCGCATCGCACGCGACGGATGCGCTCAAGGTCACGCAGCGCGTGACGGCAGCCATCCCCATCACCGTGCAGCAGGCGACGCTCACGCAAGTCGACGGCGCGTTCACGCTGCCCGTCGCCGCGCCGCCGAACGCCACGGCTACGCAAGCGGGTGCGCTACGCGGCGGCATCGCGGTATCGCTGCAATCCAAGCTGTCGGATGGCATGCCCGGCGTGCGCCGCTGGTTCGAGCGCTATCCGTATAGCTGCCTTGAACAGCAGACGTCGGTTGCACTGGGTTTGCGCGACGCCACGCGCTGGCAAGGCGTAGTCGCGCGCATGCCCGTCTATCTCGACAAGGACGGTCTCGCCAACTACTTCCCGCCCGGCGACGACAGCGGCAACACGGGCAGCACCACGCTCACCGCCTATCTGCTGTCCGTCACCGACGAAGCCGCGAAGCTCGACCCGCGCTTCGCATTGCCCGACGATCTGCGCGCGAAGCTCGAAGGCGGCCTGGTCAACTTTGTCGAAGGCCGGCTCGAACGCAATTTCTGGGCGCCGCGCAAGGATCTCGATTTGCGCAAGCTCGCCGCGCTCGAAGCGCTGTCGCGCCACGGCGCCGCGCGTGCAAGCATGCTCGGCTCGATCGAAATCGCGCCGAACCAGTGGCCGACGTCGGCCGTGCTCGATTACTACGCGGTGCTCTCGCGCGTGAAGGACATTCCACAACGCGACGAAAAACTCGCACAGGTCGAGCAGATCATCCACGCGCGGCTGACGTATCAGGGCACACGCCTCACCTTCTCGACGGCCGACAACGACGATCTGTGGTGGCTGATGTCGGGCACGGAAACCAACGCGGCGCGCACGGCGCTCACGTTCGTCGACATGCCCGCCTGGAAGGACGAGATGCCGCGCCTCGTCGCGGGGATGCTCGCGTTGCAGAAGAACGGCGCCTGGCAAACGACGACGGCGAACCTGTGGGGCTCGATTGCCGTGCAGCGCTTCTCGCAGGTATTCGAGAGCGTGCCTGTCACAGGGCAAACGAAGCTGCAACTCGGCTCGACGGACAAGACGATTTCGTGGAGCCAGCCCGCTGCCACCGCGGCGAACTATGCGTCCGCAACGGCCATCACGAAGACGGCCGACACGCGCAGCCAGCTGCTCCCGTGGCCGCCTGAAACGCGCAGCGCGCCCGTGTCCCTGACGCTGACGCACGACGGCACGGGCAAGCCGTGGGCGACGATCGAAAGCCTCGCCGCCGTCGCGCTGAAAGCGCCGTTCGCAGCGGGCTACCGGATCACGAAAACGGTCACGCCGATCGATCCCGCCGTGAAGGGCGTGAACACGCGCGGCGATATCGTGCGCGTGCATCTGGATATCGACGCGCAGACGGATATGACCTGGGTTGTCGTCAACGATCCCGTTCCGGCGGGCGCGACGATCCTCGGGTCGGGTCTCGGCCGCGATTCGGAGGCCGCGACGCAAGGCGAGAAGTCGAAGGGCGAGGCGTGGCCGGCATTTGTCGAACGCGGCTTCGACGGCTATCGCGCGTACTACGATTACGTGCCGAAGGGCAAGTTCTCGGTCGAGTACACGGTGCGGCTGAACAACGTCGGCACGTTCGGCCTGCCGCCGACACGCGTCGAAGCGCTCTACGCGCCGTCGACGTTCGGCGTGCTGCCGAATGCCGCCGTCGTCGTGAAGCCAGCGGCTGCTGCGAAGTAAGGAGGGACGCTCAATGCGTGAATGCACGGATGCGATTTGCCGCCATGCTCTGCCCCGACAGCAGAGCTGGCGCATCGCGTTCGCGCGGATCGCGCTGTGCGTTGTGCTGCTCGCCGAACCGCTCGCCGCCCACGCGCTGCCTACGTTCGACGACGTGCGCACGCAATGGCGCAGCTCCGACTGGCTGCTGCTATCGCGCGATGGCGTGCCGCTGCAACGCACGCGCATCGACAAAACCGAGCGGCGCGGCGACTGGGTCGCGCTCGCGGACGTCTCGCCGGCGCTGCGCGAAGCGATCGTCGTATCGGAAGACAAACGCTTTTACGAACACAGCGGCGTCGACTGGCGCGGCGCGGCGGCCGCCGCGTGGGCGAACCTGTGGAATACGCGTACGCGCGGCGCATCCACGGTCACGATGCAATTGACCGGTCTGCTCAACGACGACCGTGAACGTTCGGGGCAGCGTTCGATCGCGCAAAAGGCGAATCAGGCCGTCAGCGCGCTGTGGCTCGAACACACCTGGCGCAAGGATCAGATTCTCGAAGCGTATCTGAACCTCGTGCCGTTTCGCGGCGAGACGATCGGCCTGTCCGCGCTGTCGATCACGCTGTTCGGCAAGGCGCCGTCCGGTCTCGACGAACGCGAAGCCGCTGTTGCCGCCGCGCTGATCCGTGCGCCGAATGCGCCGTACGCGAAGGTCAGCGAACGCGCGTGCCGTATCCTGCGCGACATGAACGCGCCCGAGCGCTGCATGAATCTCCCCGTCTTCGTGCAACTCGCGTTCGCGCGCCCTGCTCCCGCCCTGCTGTCCGTCTCGCCCGATGCGCCGACGCTCGCGCCGCATTTCGCGCGCCGTGTCGCAAGCGAAACGCATCCCGTCGCGGGCGCGCGCGTGACGAGCACCCTCGACGCCAGGCTCCAGCGCTTCGCCGGCGACACGCTCACGCGCACGCTGGTCGAACTCGACGCGCCCGCGCATCCACGCAACGTGCACGACGGCGCCGTCGTCGTGCTCGATAACGCGACGGGCGACGTGCTCGCCTGGGTCGGCTCGTCGGGCGGACTGTCGGGGGCACGCGACGTCGATGCCGTGCTCGCGCGCCGCCAGGCGGGCTCGACGCTCAAGCCATTCCTCTACGCGCAGGCCATCGACGAACGGCGGCTCACCACCGCCTCGTTGCTCGACGACGCGCCGCTCGATCTCGCGGCGGGCGGCGGCCTGTATATACCTCAAAACTACGACAAGGACTTCAAGGGCTGGGTCAGCGTGCGCACCGCGCTCGGCTCGTCGCTGAACGTGCCTGCCGTGCGCACGCTCGTGATGGTGACGCCGCATCGCTTCGCGAAGACGCTCACCGCGCTCGGCTTGCCGCTCGAACAAAGCGGCGACTACTACGGCTATTCGCTCGCGCTCGGCAGTGCCGATGTGACGCTGCTGTCGCTGACCAACGCGTATCGCGCGCTCGCCAACGGCGGCCTCGCCGCGCCGACTTTCGATCTGCCTCGCCGCGCGCCGCCCGCCGCGCTTGCGCAACAACGCGTGTTCAGCGTCGCCTCCAGCTACATCATCACGACGGTGCTGTCCGACAACAACGCGCGCACGCGCACCTTCGGCTTCGACAGCCCGCTCGCGACGCGCTTTTTCTCCGCGGTGAAGACGGGCACCAGCAAGGATATGCGCGACAACTGGACGGTTGGCTACACGTCGCGCTACACGGTCGGCGTGTGGGTCGGCAATGCGGACGGCCAGCCGATGTGGGACGTGTCCGGTGTGACGGGCGCCGCGCCGATCTGGGCCGCTATCGTCGGCTACCTGCACCGGCGCGTGCCGAGCGTCGCCCCGCGTGTGCCGGCAGGCGTCGTGCAGACGCGCGTGCGTTTTGACGGCAACATCGAGCCCGCGCGCGACGAATGGTTCGTCGACGGTACGCAAACCCAGACAGTCGGACTGGCCGCGAATGCCATTTCAACCGGCAACGCGACGGGCATAGCGAACATGCCGCGCACATCGGACAAAACGGCCGTGTCGTCTTCGAATGCCGCGCCGCACATCGGTTCGCCGACGGACGGCACGCTGTTCGCGCTCGATCCCGACATCCCCGCCGCACGCCAGCGCATCGTCTTCGAACGCGCGAGCGGCTCGTCCGGGCGCGCCAGTTGGCGCCTGGACGGCAAGCCGCTTGGCCGCGATGAACGCGTGCTGTGGCTGCCGTGGCCGGGCCGGCACGTGCTCGAACTCGTCAATGCGGATGGATCGAGCGCCGATTCGGTGCGCTTCGAAGTGCGCGGCGCAACGGCGCATCAGGCCGCGCCGCCGCGCGCGGGCAAGCCGGGCACGGCACGCGGCCACGCGGCGTCGCAACCGTCTCCCACTCCTCTGACATCCACACTGCAAGACAGCACAACGAACGGGCAAAAGCTTTAAATTTGGTGAGTTCGCATTGTCTTGTCACGATCCGAACGGTATAAATCGGCCGATTCACGCCTCGTCTCGCGCCGTTCGGTGAAAGAGGACAGTAAATTGTCCTATGCTTGAACGCAGTGCTTGCTCAAATGAAAGCGTCGTCCGTTCCCGGCTACCTGTTTGCCCTCAATGGAGTGATTGCCATGTTGAAAAAGCTGTTGATGTTGTTCGTCGCGCTCGTCCTGTCGCTGTCGGCGGGATTCGCGGCCGCTGTCGAAGTCAATTCCGCTGACCAGGCCGCGCTCGAATCGGTCAAGGGCATCGGCCCCGTCCACGCCAAAGCGATCATCGACGAACGCACGAAGAACGGCCCGTTCAAGGACGCCGACGATCTCGCCAATCGGGTCAAGGGCATCGGACAGAAGTCGGTGAAGAATCTCGAAGCGGCGGGCCTGACGATCAACGGCTCGTCCGCGCCGCCGACGGGCGCGCCCGCCAAGGCGCCGGCTGGCACGATGTCGAAATCCGCGCCCGCTCCCGCCGCAACCACGGCGCAAACGCCAGCGCCCTCCGCGCCTGCCGACGCCGCCTCGGGCAGCAAAGCCTCGAAGTCGAAGAAGAAGAGCAAGGCTGACGCCGCCGCAGCATCGGCACCCGCCGCTACGGCCGCCTCCGCGCCTGCGATGGCGTCGGAGACGACCGCTTCGAAGTCGAAGAAATCCAAGAAGAGCAAGGCCGCGTCCGCTGCGTCGGGCGTATAAGGACGCGCTATCCATCAGCGTCCAGTGGCCGCACTGCCTCACGCCTGTTAATGCCTGTCATAGGCTATCGGTGCCGCGCTCCGCGCGGCGTTTCGTTCCCCGCCGGCGCGCGCTTCACACACGTCGCACCGGTTTTTCAAGAGAGATTGCCATGAGCCTACTCGACTCCCTCGGTTCCATGCTCGGCGGCGGCAACTCGCCGCAAGGCGGTGGTGGCCAGGCTGCGCTGATCGCTGCCGCGCTCGAATTCGTCAACAACCAGCCGGGCGGCCTGAACGGTCTGATCCAGCGCTTCCAGCAAAACGGCGCGGGCGACATCATCAGCTCGTGGGTCGGCACGGGCGAAAACCAGCCGATCGCCGCCGACACGCTGCATAACGTGCTCGGCTCGGAAGCCGTCACGAATATGGCGGCGAAGGCGGGCGTCGAACCGTCGATGGTGACGGGCCTGCTGTCGCAGGTGCTGCCGCACGTGATCAACGCAGCGACGCCGAACGGCGAAGTGCCCGCGGACGGCAAGCTCGACGCAGGCGGCATGTCGGGCGCATTGGGCGCGCTCGGCCAGATCGCGGGTCTGTTCGGCAACAAGAACGCCTGAGCGCAGCACTTCGCTGTGCGCGGCCTTTGCCGAAGCGCCGCGCATAAAAAAAGGCAACGAATCGCTTCGTTGCCCTTTTTGTTTTGCATGCAGAACCGGACGTCGATCCCCGACGCCCCGTTCATTGACGCTTAGTGCACCACCCGGTCGAACACGAGCTTGCCGTTGTCCACCTCGACGGGAATCACGTCCTTCGGACCGAACTTGCCGGAGAGAATCAGCTTCGCGACCGGGTTCTCGATCTCCTGCTGGATCGCGCGCTTCAACGGCCGCGCGCCGAACAGCGGGTCGTAGCCGACCTTGCCGATCAGTTCCAGCGCCGCATCCGACACGACCAGTTGCATATCGAGCTTCGCAAGCCGCTCGTGCACGCGTTCCAGCTGGATCTTCGCGATCGACTGGATGTTCGAGCGATCGAGCGCATGGAACACGACGACGTCGTCGATCCGGTTCAGGAATTCCGGCCGGAAATGCAGCTTCACTTCTTCCCAGACGGCGTCCTTCACGGATTCTTCAGGCTGGCCGACCATCGACTGGATCACCTGCGAACCGAGATTCGAGGTCATCACGATCACCGTGTTCTTGAAGTCCACGGTGCGGCCCTGGCCATCCGTCATGCGGCCGTCGTCGAGCACCTGCAGCAGCACGTTGAAGACGTCCGGGTGCGCCTTCTCGATTTCGTCGAGCAGGATCACGCTGTACGGCTTGCGGCGCACCGCTTCCGTCAGATAACCGCCCTCTTCGTAGCCGACGTATCCCGGCGGCGCACCGATCAGACGCGCGACGCTGTGCTTCTCCATGAACTCGCTCATGTCGATGCGGATGAGGTGATCTTCCGCGTCGAACAGAAACGCTGCGAGCGCCTTGCACAACTCCGTCTTGCCGACACCCGTCGGTCCCAGGAACAGGAACGAGCCATACGGGCGGTTCGGGTCCGACAGACCTGCGCGCGAACGGCGGATCGCATCGGCGACGGCGCTGATCGCTTCATCCTGGCCGACCACGCGCTGATGCAGCTTCTCTTCGATCTGCAACAGCTTCTCGCGCTCGCCTTGCATCATCCGCGACACGGGAATGCCCGTTGCGCGCGACACGACTTCCGCGATTTCCTCGGCGCCGACCTGCGTGCGCAGCAGGCGCGGACGGGTCGGATTGCTCTGCTCTTCCGCTTCGGCCTTCGTGACCGCCTTCAGTTGCGATTCGAGTTGCGGCAGCTTGCCGTACTGCAGTTCGGCGACCTTCTCCAGCTTGCCTTCGCGTTGCAGGCGTGTAATTTCCGCACGCGTCTTCTCGATCTCTTCCTTCAGCTGCGCGCTGCCCTGCACGGCTGCTTTTTCCGCCGTCCAGATTTCTTCGAGATCCGAATATTCGCGGTCGAGCCGCTCGATTTCTTCCTCGATCAGTTGCAGGCGCTTCTGCGACGCTTCGTCCTTCTCCTTCTTGACGGCCTCGCGCTCGATCTTCAACTGGATGCGCCGACGGTCGAGCCGGTCCATCTCCTCGGGCTTCGAGTCGATTTCCATCTTGATCTTCGACGCCGCTTCGTCGATCAGGTCGATCGCCTTGTCCGGCAGGAAACGGTCGGTGATGTAGCGATGCGACAGTTCCGCCGCCGCGACGATTGCCGGGTCGGTGATATCGACGCCGTGGTGCAGTTCATAGCGCTCCTGCAAGCCACGCAGGATCGCGATAGTCGCTTCGACGCTCGGCTCGTCGACGAGCACCTTCTGGAAGCGGCGCTCCAGCGCAGCATCCTTTTCGATGTACTTCCGATATTCGTCGAGCGTGGTCGCGCCGACGCAATGCAGCTCGCCGCGCGAGAGCGCAGGCTTGAGCATGTTGCCCGCGTCCATCGCGCCTTCGGCCTTGCCCGCGCCGACCATCGTATGGATTTCGTCGATGAAGACGATGGTCTGGCCTTCGTCCTTCGCGATGTCGTTCAGCACGGCCTTCAGACGCTCTTCGAACTCGCCGCGATACTTCGCGCCCGCGAGCAGCGCCGCCATGTCGAGCGACAGCACGCGCTTGCCCTTGAGCGTCTCGGGCACTTCGCCGTTGACGATACGCTGCGCCAGACCTTCGACGATCGCAGTCTTGCCGACCCCCGGCTCGCCGATCAGTACCGGGTTGTTCTTGGTGCGGCGCTGGAGGATCTGGATCGAGCGGCGAATTTCGTCGTCGCGGCCAATCACCGGGTCGAGCTTGCCCGCACGGGCGCGCTCGGTCAGGTCGATCGTGTATTTCTTCAGCGCTTCACGCTGGCTTTCGGCGTCCTGGCTGTGCACCTGCGCGCCGCCGCGCACGGCCACGATGGCCGCTTCGAGCGACTTGCGCGACAGGCCGTGCTCGCGCGCCAGACGGCCCGCTTCGCCTTTGTCGTCGGCGATCGCGAGCAGGAACATTTCGCTCGCGATGTAGGTGTCGTTGATCTTCTGCGCTTCCTTGTCGGCCTGGTTCAACAGACCGGTGAGATCGCGGCCGATCTGCACGTTGCCGTCCGTGCCGCGCACTTGCGGCAGACGCGTGATGGCGTCGGCCAGGCCGGTTTGCAGCGCCTGCACATGGACACCGGCGCGCGACAGCAGCGAGCGCGCGGAGCCGTCCTGCTGCGCGACCAGGGCCGCTAGCAGGTGGACAGGCTCGATGTACTGATTGTCATGACCGACGGCAAGGCTTTGCGCATCGGCTAACGCTTCCTGGAATTTAGTGGTGAGTTTGTCGACTCTCATCTAGGAGACCTCCAATTTCGATTACCACCAAAATGAGGCGTTTTCTGCCAGTTTCAAGCGCTTTTTTGCATCAGGGAGAGAGAATCTGCACGCAGCGGCACGATCGTGCGGGATGCGCGAACGGCGCCGGAAGTCCGTCGACACAGCGGAGTGTAGCCCGACGCAGGATCGGGCGAAAGCAAGGTGCGAAGCAGGATGCGCGACCCGGCGCGCGCAGGCGGCGGGCAGTCGGCAAGCGCAGGCCGGCCCGGGCCTGCGGACACGCCCGGCGCGAGGTGCGCCCGGTCGAACGGGCGTTCCGTGAGGCCGCCGGGCGGCGGCGCCCGGGCTGCCCGCTCCACCCTGCGCTCAGGTACCCGTCGACACGGCAGGCACGATCGGCACGACGGTCGCCGACGGCTTCAGCCCGAGCAGCGACATCAGCGGCGACGCCGGCTCGGCGATGTCGCGGATCGTATAGCTGTCGAGTTCACGGAAGAAAGCCGTGCGGGCGGATTCGAGAATGTTCTTCAGCCGGCATTGCGACTGAATGACACATTCGCGATGCGAGCCGTTAGCGTCGGCGCCGTTGAAGCAGGCGACCAGCGCAAAGTCGTTCTCGGCCGCCCGCACCACTTCGCCGATGGTCAACGACGACGAATGTTCGTACAGCCGCAGACCGCCGTTGCGCCCCCGCACGGTCTCGACCCAGCCAAGTTCGGCGAGCCGCTGAACCACCTTCATCAGATGGTTCTTCGATATGCCATAAGCATCGGAGATGTCTTGTATTGTTGCCAGTCCTTCGGAACGAACCGCGAGGTAAAGCAGCACGCGCAGCGAGTAATCGGTATAGTCTGTGAGTCTCATTGAAAGGCAAATCGCGACGGAGTCAGCGTGCGGAATGTTCACGCCGGCTCCACTAACGCCGGTACTGCTGCCGGGCAATAACATGCTTCGATAGCACATCTTATTGCCACGTTTATCTCGTTATTTCGCGTAACTATAAACGGTAACTTTCCTTTTAAGCGCACTTTTTCTGATTTTAGAGCGCGTCCGCTCAAAACGTTTGCGATGACGCGTTTGCCCCGACTCACTTTTGTTCCAGATATGAAGTCCGATATTTCTTCAGATATTCCCGCTATCGAGCGACTCGCCCCGCGTTACGCCGAACCCACCGAGGACAACATCCGCGAGCTGGTCTACGCGTTCTACGACCGCGTGCGAGCCGATGCACTGCTCGGCCCGGCATTCGAGCAGAAGCTCGCCGGGCGCTGGGACGAGCATCTGCCGAAGATGTGCGTATTCTGGGGATCGCTGGTGCTGGGCGCCAAGCAGTATCGCGGCAACGTGCAACAGGCGCACATGCCGCTGGCGGGCCTCGAGCCGCGCCACTTCAGCCGCTGGCTGTTTCTGTTCCTGGACACGGTCGAGTCACGTTACGAACCGGCGGCCGCCGTGCGCTTCATGGAGCCCGCGCTGCGTATCGCGCAGAGCCTGCAGCTGAGCAAGTTCGGCTGGGATTATCAGATTCCCGCCGAGCAGCAGGATTTACTGGATCGCATCGCGCCGCGCCGCCGCTCGCGCGAAGAGCACGCGGCCGAACATGCGCGGCCGCGTGGCGAACCATTTCCGGCGAAAATCATCGGTAAATCGCGCGACGACGATTAAGCTGATCGAATGGTCAGGATTAACCGTCGCGATTTGAGATTCGTGATTGGAGAATCGTGATTTAACATTTCACCCGGGATTATCGGGCCGCGTTATTTTTTGAAACGTTCAACGAATAACGCTTAATCCGCTTTCGAATTCAGCGGGAATTCAACGCAAATTCAGCGCGAATTCAACGACTTCAGTCCCCAACGCGCGAGCGCGTCGTCGTCGGACACACGGGCATCGACCCAGCGCTCGCCGCTTTCGGTCTTCTCTTTCTTCCAGAACGGCGCCTGGGTTTTCAGGTAGTCCATGACGAACTCGCACGACGCGAACGCGTTGCCGCGATGCTTCGACGTCGTCGCGACCAGCACGATCTGATCGAGCGGCATCAGCTTGCCGACCCGGTGCACGATCAACACCTCGGTGCCGGGCCAGCGCTCGCGCGCCGCCTCGACGATCGCCTCCAGCGACTTCTCCGTCATGCCCGGATAGTGCTCGAGCTCCATCGTCTCGACGGTTTCGCCTTCGTTGATGTCGCGCACCGTGCCGACGAAGCACGCGACGGCGCCCACCTTCGGATTTTGCGCGCGCAGCGCGGCCACTTCCGTCGACAGGTCGAAGTCTTCTGTCTGGACTCGGACGGTCATATCGGTCCTCGCTGTCTGTGTCAGCCGCCCGTGACGGGCGGGAAAAACGCGACTTCGCAGCCGTCGGTGATACGCGTGTCCGCGTCCGTCATCACGTGATTGCAGGCCATGCGCAGCGCGCGGCCTTCGGCGAGCGTCTCGGCCCACACGCCGCCGCGCACGCGCAGCCACGCGCGCACGTCGCCGAGCGTCGCGATGCCTTCGGGTACGTCAACGGATTCGTCGGACTGGCCGAGCGCTTCACGCACGCTGGCGAAATATTTCAGCTGGATCTTCATCGTCGGTAACTGCTCAATAGCGACCTGGGGGTGGCGTGATCGTAACCTTATTGCGGCCGCGTTCAGTTCAGTAATTCGGAAAAAGGAATGAAACGCACGGTCTCGCCGGCGCTGATCGCATGATTCGGCGGATTGTCGATCAGGCCGTCGCCCCAGACCGTCGACGTCAGCACGGCCGAACTCTGGTTCGGGAACAGATCGAGACCGCCCGCGGCGTTGACCCGCGCGCGCAGGAATTCGTTGCGGCGGTCGCCCTTTTGCTGCGTGAAGTCGGCGCGCAGCGACAGCGCGCGCGGCGTCACCGTGCGCACGCCGGCGAGGCGCAGCAGGAACGGACGCACGAACAGCAAAAACGTGACGAAGCTCGACACGGGGTTGCCCGGCAGGCCGATGAAGAAGGTTTCGTTCGAGCCGGTGTCGTGTGCATCGGGCGCCGCCGTGCGGCGAATTGCGCCGAACGCGAGCGGCTTGCCCGGCTTCATCGCGATCTGCCACATCGACAGACGCCCTTCCGCCTCGACGGCGGGCTTCACGTGATCCTCTTCGCCCACCGAGACGCCGCCGCACGTCAGGATCAGATCGTGACCTTGCGCGGCATCACGCAGCGTTGTGCGCGTCGCGTCGAGTTTGTCGGGCACGATGCCGTAGTCGGTCACGTCGCAACCGAGCTTTTGCAGGAGGCCCGTCAGCGTGAAGCGGTTCGAGTTGTAGATGGCGCCGGGCTTGAGCGGCTCGCCGGGCATCGTCAGTTCGTCGCCCGTGAAGAAGACGGCGACTTTCACGCGCCGCACCACCTCCAGATTCGCACAACCGACGGACGCCGCGAGGCCCAGCGCCTGCGGCGTGAGCCGCGTGCCGGCGGGCAGGATCGTCGCGCCCTTGCGGATGTCGGCGCCCTGCTGCGTAATCCATTCGCCCGCTTTCGGCGTGTGCAGGATCGTCACTTCGTCGCCGGCCGCTTCCGTCTGCTCCTGCATCACGATGGCATCCGCGCCGGGCGGCACCGTCGCGCCCGTGAAAATGCGCGCTGCCGTGCCCTCGGCGAGCGGTTGCGGCGCGTGACCGGCCGGGATGCGCTGCGAGATGGGCAGACGGCGCTCGCCCTGCGAAAGCTCCGAGACGCGTACCGCGTAGCCATCCATCGAACTTGTGTTCATTGGCGGCACATCGAGGGGCGAGATGACGTCGGCGGCAAGCACCCGGTTGATCGCTTCGAGCGTCGGCAGCGTTTCCTTGCCGGCGATTTGCGCGGCGGCGCCGAGTAGGGTCGCTAGCGCGTCGGCTGTCGAGAGCATCGGTGCGCGCGGCGCAGGTGATGGTGTGGACATCGGAGCGGATGGGGACGATTCGGAAAGAATCATTGTAGCGGGAGGGGACGAGGTGTGTAGTTGGCTGTTTTTTTATATCTGCGATGCCGGGGGGCTTTTTTGTCTTTCGATTGGGGGCTTGGGTCGCTGCGGCCTTCATGGTGTTTGCGCTGGCATCCGCGTTATGGCTTTGGTCTGCATGCGTTGCCCCTGTGCGGGGCGGCACCTACTTTTCTTTGCCGCCGCAAAGAAAAGTAGGCAAAAGAAAGCGGCTCACACCGCCAGACCTTATTCTTATCCACGGGCCCCCAACGTCCCCTCACTTCACATGGCAGCGCGTCTGTTCGCGTACGTTGCCAACGCTTCGAATGAACGCCTCACCCGCTTCGAATTCCCATACTTGGGCAAGCGGCGGCGAATGGTATGTGCCGCCCAGGTGGCAAACTGTGTGTAGGTGGTCGCGCCACACAGGTTAGTGCTCTTACCAGAAACACCAACCTTGCTACCGAGTCCGGAGTGAAGCGCGTATGGTGCGAAAGCCGACACACAGTTTGCCACCTGGGCGGCGGAGGACTATCTGGCGCGGCGTGCCGCGACGCGGGCACGTGAAGTGGGTGAGGCGTAGAGGGAGAACGTTGGCAACAAGCGTGAACCAGGGCGTTGCCGTGTGAAGTGTCAGAACCTTTGGGGGCCCTCAGGCAAACACAAGCACTGGCGGTGTTAGCCGCTTTCTTTTGCCTACTTTTCTTTGCGGCGGCAAAGAAAAGTAGGTGCCGCCCCGCACAGGGGCAACGCTAGCAAATCAGAAGCAAAACGCGGATGCCAGCGCAAAGGCAAATCACGGATCCCAGCGAAAACATCAAAACACCGCCCAGCGTCGCAGACAAAAAAACTTATCTGGTCCGCTCTGCCACGAACTCCTTCACTCGCTCCGCGTCATTCGCCAGCACTTCGAACCGCTGCGGCAAATCCTCGATCCCACTGAACGCGGCCGGACGCTCCGGCTCCCGCTCGAGCGCTTCGCGAATCGTCTCGCCAAACTTGATCGGCTGCGCCGTCTCCAGCACGATCATCGGCACGCCTGCCTGCAGATGCTCACGCGCAACCTTCAGGCCATCCGCCGTATGCGTATCGATCATCGTGTCGTACTGCTGGAACACGTCACGAATCGTATCGACGCGATCGTCGTGACTGCTACGCCCCGAAACAAAACCAAACTCCTGCACGCGCGCAAAGTCGCCGCTCGCCTGCAAGTCGAAGCCGCCCTTCTCCTCGACATCGCGGAATAACTGCAGCACGCGCCTGGGATCGCGCCCAAGCAGATCGAACACGAAGCGCTCGAAGTTCGACGCCTTCGAAATATCCATGCTCGGGCTGCTGGTGTGATACGTCTCCGACGACTTGCGCACGCGATAGATCCCCGTACGGAAGAACTCGTCGAGCACGTCGTTTTCGTTGGTCGCGACGACGAGCTTTTCGACCGGCAAACCCATCATGCGCGCGATGTGACCGGCGCACACGTTGCCGAAGTTACCCGACGGCACCGTGAACGACACGCGCTCGTCGTTGCTCTTCGTCGCCGCGAAGTAGCCCTTGAAGTAGTACACGACCTGCGCAACGACGCGCGCCCAGTTGATCGAGTTGACCGTGCCGATCTTCTGCTGCGCCTTGAACGCGTGATCGTTCGATACGGCCTTCACGATATCCTGGCAATCGTCGAACACGCCCTCGATCGCGATGTTGAAAATGTTCGGGTCCTGCAGCGAATACATCTGCGCCGTCTGGAACGCGCTCATCTTCTTGTGCGGCGACAGCATGAACACGCGAATGCCCTTCTTGCCACGCATCGCGTATTCGGCGGCGCTGCCCGTGTCGCCCGAGGTCGCGCCGAGAATGTTCAGCGTTTCACCGTGCTTCGCGAGCGTGTACTCGAACAGGTTGCCGAGCAGTTGCATCGCCATGTCCTTGAACGCGAGCGTCGGACCGTTCGACAGTTCGAGCAGCGACAGCGGCGCGCCATTTTCGACACCGAGCGTCTTCAGCGGCGTGATCTGCGCCGCGTTCTCTTCGTCGCGCACGTTGCAGTACACCTGCGCCGTGTAAGTGCGGCGCGTGAGCTCGCGAAGGTCTTCGTCGGGAATGTCGTCGCTGAACTTGCGCAGGATCTCGAACGCGAGGTCCGCGTACGGCAACGCACGCCAGCGCGCGAGTTCATCCGCCGACACCTTCGGATACTCGTTCGGCAGATACAAACCGCCATCCTTCGCGAGACCGCCGAGCAGGATGTCGGAGAACGTATGGCGCTCGCCGATGCCGGCGCCGCGCGTGGAGATGTAATTCATGAGCTAGCCTCTTTACGTGTGTGCGGTGCGTCAGTTCAGCGCTTCCATGCGCAGCTTCGTCACCTTCGACACGACCGTCTTCAGCGCCTCGATGTTCGCGATCGCCGCGTTGACGTTCTTTTCGACCGTCTCGTGCGTAATCAGGATGATGTCCGTCTCGCCCTTCTTCGATACGTCCACCTGCTCCGATTCCTTCTGCAGCAGCGCGTCGATCGAAATGCCCGTGTCGGCCAGAATGCGCGTGATGTCGGCCAGCACACCTGTCACGTCGGCGACGCGCAGACGCAGGTAGTAGCCGCTCGTCACTTCGTCGATAGGGAGAATCGGCGTGCTCGACAGGCGGTCCGGCTGGAACGCCAGATGCGGCACGCGATGCTCCGGGTCGGCCGTATGCAGGCGGGTCACGTCGACGAGATCGGCGACCACGGCGGAAGCCGTCGGCTCCGCGCCCGCGCCCTTGCCGTAGTAAAGCGTCGTGCCGACCGCGTCGCCATGCACCACCACCGCGTTCATCGCGCCTTCGACGTTCGCGAGCAGACGCTTGGCAGGAATCAGCGTGGGATGCACGCGCAGTTCGATGCCGTTGTCGGCGCGGCGCGCGATGCCCAGCAGCTTGATGCGGTAACCGAGTTCCTCCGCGTACTTGATGTCGATCGCCGCGAGCTTGCTGATGCCTTCGACGTAGGCCTTGTCGAACTGCACGGGCACGCCGAACGCGATCGCGCTCATGATGGTCGCCTTGTGCGCAGCGTCCACGCCTTCGATGTCGAAGGTCGGATCGGCTTCCGCGTAACCGAGTTCTTGCGCCGCCTTCAGCGCCGTCGCGAAGTCGAGGCCGCGGTCGCGCATCTCCGACAGAATGTAGTTCGTCGTGCCGTTGATGATGCCCGCGATGTACTGGATGCGGTTCGCCGTCAGGCCTTCGCGCAGCGCCTTGATGATCGGGATGCCGCCCGCGACGGCCGCCTCGAACGCGACCATCACGCCGTTCGCGCGAGCCGCTTCGAAGATCTCCGTGCCGTGCACGGCGAGCAGCGCCTTGTTGGCCGTCACGACATGCTTGCGGTTCTTGATCGCGCGCAGCACGAGCTCGCGCGCGATGCCCGTGCCGCCGATCATTTCAGCGACGATGTCGATAGTGGGATCGTCGACGACCGCACCGAAGTCGTCGGTAATCGCGACCGTGCCTGCATCGCTGCCGAGCGCCGCTGTCGCCTTGGCGGGATTGCGCACGGCAATGCGCGCAATCTCGATGCCGCGGCCTGCGCGTCGGTTGATTTCTTCCTGGTTGCGGCGCAGTACCGTGAAGGTGCCGCTGCCTACCGTGCCGAAGCCCAGCAGTCCAACTTTGATCGGTTCCATGCAGCGTGTGTGTCGAGTGAGAGATTGGTAAATCGGTTCGGGCGCGGAGTGTCCGCGCTCAGGCCGCGTGGCGTTTGCGATAGCCGTCGAGGAAGCGCGCGATCCGGTGGATCGAATCGGCGAGGTCATCGACGTTCGGCAGGAACACGACGCGGAAGTGATCCGGCGTTTTCCAGTTGAAGCCGCTGCCCTGCACCAGCAGCACGCGCTCTTCAAGCAGCAGATCGAGGATGAACTGCTGGTCGTTTTCGATCGGATACAGCTTCGGGTCCAGACGCGGGAACATGTACAGCGCCGCCTCGGGTTTCACGCAGGTCACGCCGGGAATCGCCGTCAGCATGTCGTACGCGAGCTCGCGCTGCTTGTACAGCCGCCCGCCCGGCGCAATCAGTTCGTTGATGCTCTGATAGCCGCCCAGTGCCGTCTGGATCGCATACTGGCCCGGGACGTTCGGGCACAGGCGCATCGACGCCAGAATGCCGAGCCCTTCGAAGTAATCCTTCGCGCGGCGGCGGTTCTCGCCCGTCAGCCCCGACACCCACATCCAGCCCGCGCGGTAGCCGCACGAGCGGTAGCTCTTGGACAGGCTGTTGAAGGTGACCGTGAGCACGTCTTCGGACAACGACGCCATCGACGTGTGCGTCTTGCCGTCGTAGATGATCTTGTCATAGACCTCGTCCGCGAAAATCACGAGGCCGTGCTCGCGCGCGATCGCGATCAGGCCGAGCAGCAGTTCGTCCGAGTACAGCGCGCCCGTCGGGTTGTTCGGGTTGATGACGACCAGCGCCTTGGTGTTCGGCGTGATCTTTGCGCGGATGTCGTCGAGGTCGGGCATCCATGCGTTCGACTCGTCGCAGATGTAATGCACGGGCGTGCCGCCCGACAGGCTCACGCCCGCCGTCCACAACGGATAGTCGGGCGCGGGCAGCAGCACTTCGTCGCCGTCGTTGAGCAGCGCCTGCAAGGCCATCACGATCAGCTCGGACGCGCCGTTGCCGATGTAGATGTCGTCCAGTTCGACGCCCACGACGCCCTTCTGCTGCGCGTAATGCATGATCGCCTTGCGCGCCGCGAATACGCCCTTCGAGTCCGAATAGCCGGACGACGTGGGCAGATTGCGGATCATGTCCTGGATGATTTCATCCGGCGCTTCGAAACCGAACGGCGCCAGATTGCCGATGTTCAGCTTGATGATGCGATGGCCTTCCTCTTCGAGGCGCTTCGCATGCTCGAGAACGGGCCCGCGAATGTCGTAGCAGACGTTCAACAGCTTGTTGGATTTAAGTATCGGTTTCACGACGGGCACTTCGTCCTGGGTAAATGAGCGGGAACCACCGGGTGAGCGGGACCACGGAGCGCTCGCCCCACGCAGCGGGCAAGCAATGAGACGGGATTGCGCGGCGGGCGGTCCCGGGCCGCGCGGCGCGGGCCGGACCAGGCCGGCGCCAAGCATGATACGGGACGTGAGCGGCGCGCGGCCGTCGGGAGGCCGGACAGGCGTACGGGTGGTGCCTTCTGTCGACGCTTTCCGGGCACACACGGAGCACCCCACTGGCAGCGGCGGGCGTGATCGCCAGCCTTGCGGGCGCGGCTTGTGGCAGCGCGCGAACCTGAAGGGAGCCGCCGGGCGGCTAAAAAGTTATAATTTAGCGGATTTTGACCGACTTCCGCAATGCACCACGCAAGGCTCTGCAAGCCTGGAGCACGTGGCAGCGTACGGCGGCAAGCACCCGCCCACGCGCGCGACGTGCCCCCGCCGCGGTTCGCGCGGGTGCCCGGCGTCTCGACCGTCCCTGTGGCATTGAACCCGAGCTTGCGCATGCCGGTCGAACTGCGACTGCATGTCTAACGACGACCACGGAAAACCAGTTTGAAATTACACCAGGATTCAAGCGGCGCCCTGAACACCGTCACCGGCTACGGCGCCGGCTATGTCGACATCAATCTCGAACGTCATACGGGCAGCATCATCGTGATGCCGGAAAGCCCCGTCATCAGCTGGCCGGTGGCGTCGTTCGAGGCCCTTTCGCCCGAGCACTTCGCGCTGCTGATCGAGCCCGCGCCGGAAGTCGTCATCTTCGGCAGCGGCGAGCGCCTGCGCTTTCCGCATCCGCGCCTCACGGCCGCGCTCGCCGCCCACCGCATCGGCGTCGAGACGATGGACTTCAAGGCTGCCTGCCGGACCTACAACATCCTGATGGCGGAAGGCCGCAAGGTCGCCGCCGCGCTGCTGATCGAAGGCTGAACGCTGCGCCTGCGCGGGCTCGTCCAGAGAACGCCGCGGCGTTTTTGGATTCGCTGTCTTACGGATCAAGTACACTGCGCGGCCCGGCGCCCGAAAGCGGGCGACAGCGGGCCACGAAGCGGGCCACGAAGCGCGCCGCCCGAAGCACGCGCCATCAGGTTGCATAAGGTTGTGTTAAGGACCGCGCATGGACAATGCGCGCCGGCGCGCTGCGCCGCACCGGCTGCAGCGTAGTCGCGCCACACCCTGCCCGAGCGCGCTGACGGCAAGCCGGCAGCGGAATTCGCGCTGCGCGACGCCTCAACGCGCCGCAGCATAGGCCCCGTCCGAACGGAATAAGAAAGAAGCCGCGACAGCGGCGCCGACAAAGGTTGAAAAACACATGAACGACAAGCCGTCCGGGCTGACGCTCAATCGCACGACGGTCCTGCTGCTCGTGCTCACGCTGGCCGTGATCTGGTTCGTGCCGCTCGGCTGGCGCCATCTGCTGCCGAGCGACGAAGGCCGCTACGCGGAAATGGCGCGCGAGATGTTCGTCACCGGCGACTGGATCACGCCCCGCTACAACGGCTACAAGTACTTCGAGAAGCCGCCGCTGCAAACCTGGGCGAACGCGCTGTCGTTCGCGTGGTTCGGCATCGGCGAATGGCAGGCGCGCCTCTACACCGCGCTGACGGGCTTCGCGGGCGTGCTGCTGATCGGCTACACCGGCGCACGCGTATTCAATGTCGCGACGGGCTTCTTCGCCGCGCTCGTGCTCGCAAGCGCGCCGTACTGGTATCTGATGGGCCATTTCAACACGCTCGACATGGGCCTGTCGTTCTGGATGGAAGTCACACTGTGCGCGCTGCTGCTCGCGCAGCGCCCGGGGCTCGCCGCGCGCGAGCAGCGGCTGTGGATGTGGCTCGTGTGGGCGTCGATGGCGCTCGCGGTACTGTCCAAGGGCCTTGTCGGGCTGATCCTGCCGGGCGCCGTGCTCGTGCTGTACACGGTGGTCGCGCGCGACTGGGCGATCTGGAAGCGTCTGTACCTGGTGAGCGGCCTGATCGTGTTTTTCGTGGTCGTCACGCCGTGGTTCGTGCTGGTGCAGGATCGCAACCCCGAGTTCTTCAACTTCTTCTTCGTGGTCCAGCAGTTCAGGCGCTATCTGACGCCCGAGCAGAACCGGCCCGGCCCGATCTGGTACTTCGTGCCCGTCATGCTGGTCGGCTTCCTTCCGTGGTTGTCCCTCACGTTTCAGAGTGCGCGCCATGCGCTGCGCATGCCGCGCCAGGCGAACGGCTTTGCGCCCGTCACGCTGCTGTTCGTGTGGACCGCGTTCATCTTTCTGTTCTTCAGCGCGTCGCACTCGAAGCTGCTGTCGTACACGCTCCCCATCGCGCCCGCGATCGCGCTCGTGATCGGCATGTATCTGCCCCTCGTCACGCGTGAGCAGTTTCACCGGCATCTGACGGGCTACGCGCTGTTCCTCGTGGCGGGCGGCTTCGGCGCAGTGTTTCTCGGCCGTCTGGGCGACCGGCGCAATCCGAATGCGCTGTACCTGGAATTCCGCACATGGGTGTTCGCGGCGCTCGCGATCGGGTTCGTGTTGACGCTCGTCGCGATCTGGATCAACCGGCGCAGGCGCAGCGCTACCAACGGCGCGCAGAACGGTCTGCCCGCCGGCGCCATGAACACCACGCCGGGCGCCGCGAGCCTGAACGCAGGCGCGAACGCAACGTCGACGGGCATCGTGGGCGCGGCGACGGCGTTCGGCATCGGCTGGGTGCTGCTCGCGACGGTCGCCGGCACGGGCCACGACGCGTTCGGCCGGCTGTCGTCGGGCGCGCCGCTGGCGCCCGCCATCAAGACCGCGCTGGCGAAACTGCCCGCCGACACGCCGTTCTACTCGGTCGGCGTGCTCGATCACACGCTGCCTTTCTATATCGACCACACGACGATCATGGTCGAGCATGCGGACGAACTGGCGTTTGGCGTGTCGGTCGAACCGCAAAAATGGGTGCCGACGATCCCGCAATGGGTCGAGCGCTGGAAGGCCGACCGCTACGCGATGGCGCTGATGTCGCCAGACCGCTACAAGGAATTCAGCGACCAGCATCTGCCCATGACCGTCGTCGCGCGCGATACCCGCCGCGTGATCGTGGAAAAGCCGCTTCCCGCCGATGCAGGCGGCACCTCGCAAGGCGCCGCCCCGGCCGCGGCGTCAGAGCCGCAAGCGCAGCAATGACCTGTTCCCTCACCCGAACTTTCTTTCGATGAACCCGATTTCGCTTTTCTGCATCCTCGCGGGCGTCGCGCTGAACGCGACGGCCCAACTGCTTCTGAAGGCCGGCACGAACGCCGTCGGTCATTTCGACTTCACGATGTCCAACATCATTCCGATCGGCTGGCGCATCGCAACACAGCCGCCCATCATCGGCGGGCTTACCTGCTACGTGCTGAGCGTGGTCGTGTGGATCGTCGGGCTGTCGCGCGTGGATGTGTCGATCGCCTATCCGATGCTGTCGCTCGGCTATGTTGTGAACGCGTTCGCCGCGTGGTATCTGTTCGGCGAAGTGTTGTCGGCGCAACGTCTCGTCGGCATCGGCGTGATCCTGGTGGGCGTGTTCCTCGTGGCGCGCAGCTGAGGGCGGCTGCCCGACCCGGTTCGGACGTAGAGGAAACGCCCCTGGCAAGCAGCCCTGCGTCTGCTAACGTATTCCGAATTGTTTCGAGCGCTGGACATTGGAGCGGAACTCGCACATTATCGCCGCCGCATTCCGGCACTGATCGGCGCAAGCGCGTCAATTTAAGCTTAATGAAAGCTAAATGCCGGGCTTCGTTAAGAAAAGCAGCCCGTGACCCTTTTTAATATCGAGCAAAACCATCCATGACCCAGTCATCCGTTCCGTTTTTGCCGTTCGTCCGTCCCGAGATCGATGAAGAAACGATCCGCGGTGTAGTCGACGTGCTCCGCTCCGGCTGGATCACGACGGGCCCGCAGAACCAGGCGTTCGAAAAGGCATTATCGGAATACTGCGGCGGCCGCCCGGTGCGCACGTTCAACTCGGGCACGGCGACGCTGGAAATCGGTCTGCGCATCGCGGGCGTCGGCGCCGGCGATGAAGTCATCACGACGCCCGCGACGTGGGTGTCGACCAGCAACGTGATCCTGGAAGTGGGTGCGACGCCTGTGTTCGTCGATATCGACCCGGCCACGCGCAATATCGATCTGAACCTGCTCGAAAAGGCAATCACGCCGCGTACCAAGGCGATCATTCCTGTGTTCCTGTCGGGCCTGCCCGTCGACATGGACCGCCTCTACGCGATCGCCCGCGCCCACAAGCTGCGTGTCATCGAAGACGCCGCGCAGGCGTTCGGCTCGACATGGAAGGGTGAACGCATCGGCAAGCTCGGCGACATCGTGTCGTTCAGCTTCCACGCAAACAAGAACCTGACCTCGATCGAAGGCGGCGCCCTGGTGCTGAACAACGAGGAAGAAGCCGTCCTCGCGCAGAAATACCGGCTGCAGGGTATCGTGCGTACGGGTTTCGACGGCATGGATTGCGAATTGCTGGGTGGGAAGTACAACCTGACGGACGTCGCGGCGCGCGTCGGCCTTGGGCAGCTGCAGCATATCGAGCGCTTCAATGCGCAGCGCAAGAAGCTTGCGCGCGAGTACTTCGATGGTTTCGAAGGCGGCGCGGCCGTCAGGCTCGGCATGGGCCTGCCGCTCGCGGACTTCGAAAACAGCAACTGGCACATGTTCCTCGTGACGCTGCCGCTCGCGCGCCTGTCGCTCAGCCGCGCCGCGTTCATGGAGCAGATGAAGGAACGCGGCATCGGCACGGGCACGCACTACCCGGCCCTCCACCTGTTCTCGCTGTATCGCGCGATGGGCTACAAGGAGGGCATGTACCCGCATGCGGAGCACTATGGCGCGACTACACTCACGCTGCCGCTCTTCACGCAGATGAATGAAGGCGACGTCGCGCGCGTGTGCCGCGCCGTCAACGAGATTTGCGAACAATACGGCCGGTAATCCGGTCAATCAAGCGGTCAACCAAGCGGAAACCCAGCGGAAATGAATCAAACGGACCCACGCCCGGTCGCGCCCGAACTCTCGGTCATCATCCCCGTGTACAACGAGGAAGCGGGGCTCGGCGAACTGTTCTCGCGCCTGTACCCGGCCCTCGACGCGCTCGGCACCGGCTACGAGGTGATCTTCATCAACGACGGCAGCCGCGACCGCTCGGCGGCGCTGCTCGCCGAGCAGTTCCGCGCCCGTCCCGACACGACCCGCGTGATCCTGCTGAACGGCAACTACGGGCAGCACATGGCGATCCTCGCGGGCTTCGAGCAGTCGCGCGGCCAGATCGTCGTCACGCTCGATGCCGACCTGCAGAATCCGCCTGAAGAAATCGGCAAGCTGTGCACGAAGATGCGCGAGGGCTTCGACTACGTCGGCACGATCCGCATCCAGCGCCAGGACAGCCTGTGGCGGCGCAAGGCGTCGCTGGTGATGAACCGGCTGCGCGAGCGCATCACGCGCATCAAGATGACCGATCAGGGCTGCATGCTGCGCGCGTACAGCCGCCATATCGTCGACACGATCAACCGCTGCGGCGAAATCAACACGTTCATCCCCGCGCTCGCCTACACGTTCGCGCAAAACCCCGTCGAAATCGAAGTCGCGCACGAAGAGCGCTTCGCGGGCGAATCGAAGTACTCGTTGTACAGCCTGATCCGCCTGAACTTCGACCTCGTGACGGGCTTTTCGGTCGTGCCGCTGCAATGGCTGTCGTTCATCGGCGTGATTCTGTCGATGGGCTCGGCCGCCCTGTTCGTGCTGCTGCTGATTCGCCGCTTCATCATCGGCGCGGAAGTGCAAGGCGTGTTCACGCTGTTCGCGATCACGTTCTTCATGCTCGGCGTGATCATCTTCGCGCTCGGCCTGCTCGGCGAATATATCGGCCGGATCTATCAGCAGGTGCGCGCGCGGCCGCGCTATCTGGTGCAAACCATCCTCGAACAACGCAACGGCGAACCGGTTGCCGCGCAGCCGCGCCAGTCGGTCATCCCGGGCGTGCAGCCCGCGCCTGTCACGGGCGACGACCAGGGACTCATCCGATGAAGCCGCGCGCCGTCGTTTTCGCGTATCACAACGTCGGCGTGCGCTGCCTGCAGGTGCTGCTCGCGCGCGGCGTCGACGTCGCGCTGGTCGTCACGCATGAAGACAGCCCCACCGAAAACATCTGGTTCGGCAGCGTCGCGACGGTGGCCGCCGAGCATGGCATTCCCGTCGTCACGCCCGCTGATCCCAAGAGCGCTGAATTGCGAGCACGCATCGTCGAGGCGCGGCCGGACTTCATCTTCTCGTTCTATTACCGGCACATGCTGCCCGTCGATCTACTCGCCGTCGCGCCGCGCGGCGCGTACAACATGCACGGATCGCTGCTGCCGAAGTACCGCGGCCGCGTGCCCACCAACTGGGCCGTGCTGAACGGCGAAACCGAGACGGGCGCGACGCTGCATGAAATGGCCGCGAAGCCCGACGCGGGCGCGATCATCGCGCAGACGCCCGTGCCCATCCTGCCCGACGACACGGCCGCGCAGGTGTTCGACAAGGTGACCGTGGCCGCCGAGCAGACGCTATGGCGCGCACTGCCCGCGCTGCTCAAGGGCGAAGCGCCGCATCTGCCGAACGATCTCGCGCACGGCAGCTACTTCGGCGGACGCAAGCCGGAAGACGGGCGCATCGACTTCAGCCAGAGCGGCCAGCAGGTGTACAACCTGATTCGCGCCGTCGCGCCGCCGTATCCGGGGGCATTTACCGACATCGGCGGCGAACGCTTCGTCGTCGCGCGCGCGCGGCTGGCGCCGCCCGGCGCGCCAGGCGGGGATTTGCCGCCCGGCATCCACGTAGGCGATAATGGCTTTTTTGCGACATGCGGCGACGGCCGCGTGGTCGCGATCCACGAATTGCGGCATCAGCGCGACGATCAGCACCAGACAAGCGAGCGCGTCGTCACCCCCGCCGAATTCACCCAGCTCACTCAATCTTCCCGTAACACATGAAAAAAGTCCTGATTCTGGGTGTGAACGGCTTCATCGGCCATCACCTGTCCAAGCGCATTCTCGAAACGACCGATTGGGAAGTGTTCGGCATGGACATGCAGACCGAACGCCTCGGCGATCTCGTCAACCACGAGCGCATGCATTTCTTCGAGGGTGACATCACGATCAACAAGGAGTGGGTCGAGTATCACGTGAAGAAGTGCGACGTGATCCTGCCGCTGGTCGCGATCGCCACGCCTGCAACCTACGTAAAGCAGCCGCTGCGCGTGTTCGAACTGGACTTCGAGGCGAACCTGCCCATCGTCCGTTCGGCCGTGAAGTACGGCAAGCATCTCGTCTTCCCGTCCACGTCGGAAGTCTATGGCATGTGCTCGGACGAGCAGTTCGACCCGGACGAATCCGCCCTCACCTACGGCCCGATCAACAAGCCGCGCTGGATCTACGCGTGCTCGAAACAGCTGATGGACCGTGTGATCTGGGGCTACGGCATGGAAGGCCTGAACTTCACGCTGTTCCGTCCGTTCAACTGGATCGGCCCGGGCCTCGACTCGATCTACACGCCGAAGGAAGGTTCGTCGCGCGTGGTCACACAGTTCCTCGGCCATATCGTGCGCGGCGAGAACATCAGCCTCGTCGACGGCGGCGCGCAGAAGCGCGCGTTCACGGATATCGACGACGGCATCAGCGCGCTGATGAAGATCATCGAGAACAAGGACGGCGTCGCGACGGGCAAGATCTACAACATCGGCAATCCGACCAACAACTTCTCGGTGCGCGAACTCGCGCACAAGATGCTCGCGCTCGCCGCCGAATTCCCCGAGTACGCGGAAACGGCGAAGAAGGTGCAACTGGTCGAAACGTCGTCGGGCGCGTACTACGGCGCGGGCTACCAGGACGTGCAGAACCGTGTGCCGAAGATCGACAACACGATGCAGGAACTCTCCTGGGCGCCGACATCGACCTTCGACGAAGCGCTGCGCAAGATTTTCGAAGCGTACCGCGGCCATGTCGCCGAAGCACGCGCCCTCGTCGAACAACAGTAAGGGCTGCCGCGCTTGGCTCTGATCGTCCTGAAGATCGATGTCGATACGCTGCGCGGCACGCGTGAAGGCGTGCCGAATCTCGCGCGTATCTTCGACCGCTACAAGGCGCGCGCCACGTTCCTGTTCAGCCTCGGCCCCGACCACACCGGCTGGGCGATGCGGCGCGTGCTGCGGCCCGGCTTTCTGAAGAAGGTGTCGCGCACGTCGGTGGTCGAGCATTACGGCGTGAAACAGCTGATGTACGGCGTGCTTCTGCCCGGCCCCGACATCGGCGCGCGCGCCCGCTCCGAAATGCGCGCGATCCACGAAGCCGGCTTCGAATGCGGCATTCACACGTGGGATCACGTCTACTGGCAGGACAACGTGCGTTCGCGTCCGCGCGACTGGACCGTCGCGCAGATGCAGAAGAGCCACGACCGCTTCGCCGATATCTTCGGCATGCCGCCCGTCACGCACGGCGCCGCAGGCTGGCAGATGAACGGTCATGCGTTCGAGCAGATCGACGCGTGGGGCATGCAGTACGCGTCCGACGGGCGCGGGCATACGCCGTACTTCCCGGTCGTCGGCGGCCGCACGTTGTCGCATGTGCAGATGCCGACCACGCTGCCCACGCTCGACGAAGTGCTGGGCATCGACGGAATCGACACGCACAACGTCGCCGAGTGGATGTTGAAGCGCACCGAAAACAATCCGCACGATCAGGTGTTCACGCTGCACGCGGAACTCGAAGGCCAGAAACTCGCGCCCGTGTTCGAGCAACTGCTTGCCGGCTGGCGCGCGCAAGGCCACACGTTCGCCACGATGGGCGATTATCACGCCACGCTAGACCGTGACACACTGCCGTCGTACCCTGTGACGTGGGGCGAGATTCCAGGCCGTTCCGGCGAACTGATCGTTCAGCCCGACTAGGCGCGCGGCATGCGGAACATCTTTCGACACGCGTTCGCCCAATGTCCGAGACCGCATTTGCCGAACGCGCAGCACGTCCGGAAGCACACCCAGCAATCCCGAAGAATGCGCTCAGGCGCGGCCCACGCCGCCGCCGACACCGATAACAATCGATAACAAACCGGAGGACCTCGTGCCCATCGCAGTCGATCAACCCGTTCCCGATTTCACCGCCCCGGCTACGGGCGGCGACTTCACGCTTTCCAGCCTGCGCGGCAAGAAAGTCGTCGTGTATTTCTACCCGAAGGACAACACGCCCGGCTGCACGACGGAAGGACTGCAGTTCCGCGACCTGTATCCGAAGTTCAAGAAAGCGGGCGCGGAGATCATCGGCGTATCGCGCGACAGCGTACGCTCGCACGATAACTTCAAGGCCAAGCTGGAATTGCCGTTTACCTTGGTATCGGATCCGGAAGAAACGCTGTGCACGCTCTTCGGCGTCATGAAATTGAAGAAAATGTATGGCAAAGAAGTACGGGGAATCGAGCGCTCCACGTTCGTCATCGATGCTGAAGGCGTGCTGCGCCGCGAATGGCGCGGCGTGAAAGTGCCGGGGCACGTCGACGAGATTCTGGAGGCTGTACAAGCGCTTTGAGGCGCGTTATATTGGGCCGCAATGAGTGCCTGTTCACATACTTTTTTCCGCAGTTGCGCTGCAGATCGCGTCGTCATCGCCGTTGACAGTACGGCCATGAGGCGAGCCACGAGGCGCAATGCGATGACCGAAGTCGAGCCGCTTGCCCCGTCCGCCGGGGCGGCGGCTTTTTTAATTGCGCGCAGCAGTTTGCGACGTTCGCAGCGCACTTTCGTCAAGGAGCCGATCGAAGACCAGGCGAACCGGCATTACTAATCCGACACGCGCCACCGGACGCAAATTGCGGGCGCACGACGCACGACAGTTTGCGGCAGGCGGCGAAGAATTGTGACCCGCTTTACTCGAGGGAAACCATGCCTTTGCCTACCCCACCCAGCAAGCTCGGCAATCTGTTGCCGCCTGATGAATACACGGCGAAGCCTGCAAAGCCTGGTCGAAAACAGGCGTATGAAGGGGAGCAAGCCGCATCGGCCGAATATGGCCGCGCCAACGTCGCCGCACCGATGACGCACGCCGCCAACGCGGCCACCACGCTGCGCCCCGTTCAGAGCGTCGCCGAGCCCGTTGCGGAAATCGCGCCACAGCGCGGTCGCAAGTCGAAGCAGACGGCCGCATTGCTGCAGCCCGTCCCGGCTGCGCCGGCATCAGCGCCCAGCACGGCAGCGCCTGTCGTCGCTCGTGGCAAGGGTTCCGCCGAAGCGCAAGCGCCCGCCGCCACCAGCGCCAAACCGACCCGCACCGGCACGAAGAAAGGCACGGCCAAGACTGCGCAGGTGGAGGTTCGCAAGCTGTTCGTCCTTGACACCAACGTGCTGATGCACGATCCGACCTGCCTCTTCCGTTTCGAGGAACACGACGTCTATCTGCCCATGATGACGTTGGAAGAGCTCGACAATCACAAGAAGGGGATGTCGGAAGTCGCGCGCAACGCGCGTCAGGTGAGCCGTACGCTGGATTCGCTCGTCGCGAATGCGGGTGAGATGTCGGAAGGCATTTCGCTCGCGCGTCTGGGTAGCCGCGAAGCGCTGGGACGCCTCTACTTCCAGACGAAGCTCACGCATATCGAGCCCGTCGAAGGCCTGCCGCAAGGCAAGGCGGATAACCAGATTCTCGGCGTCGTGCGCGCGCTGCAGCGCGACCGCGAGGACCGCCAGGTCGTGCTGGTGTCGAAAGACATCAACATGCGCATCAAGGCGCACGCGCTCGGCCTGCCCGCTGAAGACTACTTCAACGACCAGGTTCTCGAAGACAAGGACCTGCTCTACTCCGGCATCCGTCAACTGCCGCTCGACTTCTGGGCAAAGCACGCGAAGGACATGGAGAGCTGGCAGGACACCAAGACGGGCACCACGTACTACCGCGTGACGGGTCCGCTGTGCGCGTCGATGCTGGTCAACGAGTTCGTCTATCTCGAGCCGCAGAATGGCGAGCCGACGTTCCACGCGATCGTCCGTGAACTGAACGGCAAGACGGCGCTCCTGCAGACGCTGCGCGACTACGGCCACCACAAGAACAACGTGTGGGGCATCACGGCGCGCAACCGCGAGCAGAACTTCGCGCTGAACCTGCTGATGAACCCGGAGATCGACTTCGTCACGCTGCTCGGCCAGGCGGGCACGGGCAAGACGCTGGTCGCGCTGGCGGCGGGCCTCGCGCAGGTGCTCGACGACAAGCGCTACAACGAGATCATCGTGACGCGCGCAACGGTTCCCGTCGGCGAAGACATCGGCTTCCTTCCCGGCACTGAAGAGGAAAAGATGCAGCCGTGGATGGGCGCATTCGACGACAACCTCGAAGTGCTGCAAAAAACCGACGACGCAGCGGGCGAATGGGGCCGCGCGGCAACCCAGGAACTGATCCGCTCGCGCCTGAAGATCAAGAGCATGAACTTCATGCGCGGCCGCACGTTCGTCGACAAGTATCTGATCATCGACGAGGCGCAAAACCTGACGCCGAAGCAGATGAAGACGCTCGTCACGCGCGCCGGTCCGGGCACGAAGATCATCTGCCTCGGCAACATCGCGCAGATCGATACGCCGTATCTGACGGAAGGCAGTTCGGGGCTGACGTATGTCGTCGATCGCTTCAAGGGCTGGGCGCACAGCGGGCATGTGACGCTGGCGCGCGGCGAGCGTTCGCGGCTGGCTGATTACGCGTCGGACATTCTCTAACGCGCTTTTCTTCGCTGGTTCAAAAGCCGCTTCCGGTGCACGCCGGAAGCGGCTTTTTCTTTGGGTTTCGGCTTTGATTGTTATGCGATGGGCATATCGCCGGTCGCTTTAAATCGACATTTAGCGCGTAAACTTCAAGTAACTCATCAAGATTTCTTGCGAGAGGCCCGTCAGACGGGCTACCATCGGGCATCACCGGCTTCTGGCGGGCGTTTTCGCTCGCCTTCGCTTTCATGCTTCGCCTCGCGCTGTCACTGTTGGTCGTCGCCCTGCTCGCCGCCTGCTCAGGCGCGCCGCAGAAGACCGTGCGCAGTTCGGGCGGATCGTATGCGTCGTCGGGCGGCGCGTATCGCACTACGCCACCGGGCTTCCCCCGTTTCGTCGACCACAGCATCGGGCGCGAGGAAATCTCGATTCAGGCCATGAGCCTTGTCGGCGTGCCGTATCGCTGGGGCGGCAATACGCCGGATAGCGGGTTCGATTGCAGCGGACTCGTGCACTACGTCGTGCAGCGCGCGGCTTCCGTGAACCTGCCGCGCACGACGGCCGATATGAGTTCGCGCGGCGACTCCATCGAACCCGACGAGATCGCGCCGGGCGACCTGATTTTCTTCAACACGACGGGACGCCCGCATTCGCATGTCGGGATTTATGTCGGCAAGCTGCGTTTCGTGAACGCGCCGTCGACGGGCGGCACCGTGCGGCTCGACTATCTGACCAATCCCTACTGGGCGAAGCGTTTCGACGGTATCCGCCGGGTGGCGCCCGCGCTGAACAAGCCAACGACGACGCCGTTCGACGCACCGAGCTACGAGGCTGCGGCGCCTGTGTCTCCGGTGCCTGCGGTTGCAGCGACAGAAGCAGCGCCGAAGTCAACCGCACCCGAGCTCGCTGGCGGCGCGTACGGCGCGCCCCGCGGCGCTTACGTGGCGCAGAATCGTGCTCAAGCCGCGCCAGTGGTAAATCAAGGCACTGCTGCCACCGCAACAGCATCCGCCGATCAGTTCGAGCCGCCGCCGCCCGGCATGAGCGCCGCGCAAATGCAGGCGCGCGCAGCGGGCGCCATATCGCCGACCCAAGCCGCTTCGCCGGTTGCCGCCGCGCCCGCCGACGCCACACCGTCACGCGTCTACGGCGCTGCGCCCTCGCCTGCCTCCACTTCCGCGCCCGATGCCATCGACGCCGCCGCGGATGCCTACGAACCGCCGCCGCCCGCCGCCGTCGCAGCGCGCCAGGCTCGCCAGGCGCAGTTCTCCGGCGACAACCGCGAATCAGGCGGCGTACAGATCATGCGCGCGTCGACGGCTTCGCGCCCCATTCCCGCGCCGACGCAAACCAACGACGACCCGATCGCGGGCTTCGCGAACTATTGATTTGGGCGTCGGCCATCGACGCCCGATTCACCCGCGCCGCCGCACCTCTGCTATCTTTTGACGATATTTCCCTAACGGCGGGTGACGACGATGGATCTCGGGCTCAAAGACAAAGTGGTTCTGATAACAGGCGGCAGCAAGGGCATCGGACTCGCGTGCGCGCGGGCGTTCGCGATGGAAGGCGCGAAAGTCGCGATCGTGTCACGCGATCCCGCCAACCTCGCCCGCGCCCGCGAGCAGCTTTCGAGCGAGGGGCTGCATGTCCACCTGACGCGCGCCGATCTGCACGAGCCGCATAGCGCCGCCGACGTCGTCGAGGAAGCGACGTCCGCCGTCGGCCCGATCGACATCCTGATCAACAGTGCGGGCGCCGCGCGCCGCTACGACCCCGAATCGCTCGATGCCGCTGCGTTCAAGGCGACGATGGAAGCGAAATACTTCCCGTATATCTACCCGCAGCAGGAAGTGCTCAGGCGCATGGCCGAGCGCGTGAAATCCGGCGCGGCGAAGGAGCCGGGAACGATCGTCAACATCATCGGCATGGGCGGCAAGATCGCGAGCGATATCCATATCGCGGGCGGCGCGGCCAACGCGGCGCTGATGCTTGCCACCGTCGGCCTCGCGCACTATTACGCGCGTTATGGCATCCGCATCAACGCGATCAATCCGGGGGCAACGATGACGGAGCGTGTCGAGGAGGCACTGCAACTGGAAGCGTCGCGCGAAGGCATCGCGGCCGCCGATGCGCTCGCGCGCGGCGAAGCCCGCGTGCCGCTCGGACGTTTCGCGAAACCAGAAGAAATAGCAGACGTCGCGCTGTTTCTGGCGAGCCGCCGCGCGAGCTACGTGACGGGCGCGATCGTCCCGATGGATGGAGGCAGCGCGCCGCTGATCTGACCGCGGCGCGCCGTTTTTAGCGCAGCTTTACAGGAAGCGGTGACCGAGCCACCAGCCGGCCGCCGCGAGCACGGCGGACGCGGGAATCGTCAGTACCCACGCCCAGACGATATTGCCGGCGACGCCCCAGCGCACGGCCGACAACTTCTGCGTCGCGCCGACACCGACGATCGCACCGGTGATGGTATGCGTCGTGGATACGGGAATGCCGAGGAACGACGCGAGGAACAGCGTGATCGCGCCACCCGTCTCCGCACAGAAGCCGCCGACAGGCTTGAGCTTCGTGATCTTCTGCCCCATCGTCCGCACGATGCGCCAGCCACCGAATAGCGTGCCGAGACCCATCGACAGATAACACCCGCCGATCACCCACAGCGGCGGCGCATCGGCCGCTGCCGACGCATAGCCCGTCGCGATCAGCAGCATCCAGATGATGCCGATGGTTTTCTGCGCGTCGTTGCCGCCGTGGCCGAGGCTGTACAGACCCGCCGACACCAGCTGCAGCCGGCGGAAGCGCCTGTCGACCTTGCTTGGCGGCGTTCGGAAGTAGATCCATGACACCAGCAGCATGAAAAACGAGCCGAGCACGAAACCAAGCAGCGGCGACACGATGATGAACGTGACCGTTTTCAGCAGCCCGTCCCAGTTGAGCGCGGCCCAGCCGGATTTCGCCAGCGCCGAGCCCACCAGCCCGCCGATCAGCGCGTGCGACGAGCTGGACGGAATGCCGTAGTACCAGGTGACGATGTTCCAGCCGATCGCGCCGACCAGCGCGCCGAACACGACGTAGTGATCGACGATGCCGGGGTCGATCGTGCCCTTGCCGACCGTCTGCGCGACTTTCAGGTGGAAGATGAAATAGGCGATGACGTTGAACGCGGCAGCGAACGCGACGGCCTGTTGCGGCTTCAGCACGCCCGTCGAGACGACGGTGGCGATCGAGTTCGCCGCGTCGTGGAAGCCGTTCATGAAGTCGAACACGAGCGCGACGACGACGAGCGTCGCGACCGCCCAGATGGCGAGTTGTATCGAATGCATCAGGCGTTTTCCAGCACGATGCCTTCGATGATGTTCGCCACGTCCTCACACTTGTCGGTGATCGACTCGAGCAGCTCGTAGATCGCCTTCAGCTTGATCAGCGTCTTGACGTCGTCCTCCTCGCGAAACAGCTTCGACATCGCCGAGCGCAGCACACGGTCGGCGTCCGATTCCAGACGATCGATGTCTTCGCACGCCTTCAGGATCTCGCGCGCCTGCTTCATGTCCGACAGCATGGCGACGGCCGCCTGCACGCGCTCGCAGCAAGCGGTCGAAATGTGCGCGAGCTGGCTCGCTTCCGACGTCACCGCCCGCACGTCGTACAGCGAAATGGCCGTGGCGACGTCCTCCATCAGGTCGAGGATGTCGTCCATCGTGGTGATCAGCTTGTGGATTTCGTCGCGGTCGAGCGGCGTGATGAAAGTCTTGTGCAGCAGATCGATGGTTTCGTGCGTGAGTTTGTCGGCCGCTTTTTCGGCCGTCTGCACGTTTTGCTTGTGGATCTCGGCGTCGCCGAGGTTGTCGATCAACAGTTCGAGTTCGTGGCTCCCCGCGACGATGTGCTTCGCGTGAGCATTGAAGATTTCAAAAAATTTGCCCTCAGTGGGCATGAATCGACCGAACATTGGGGTCCCAGAAAATGGTCACGGTGGGGCTGTCATAAAACCGCAATATTGTACCGTTCCGGACCATTCCGGGTGTGGCGCGCAGCCGTGTTTTGTGCGCGCGCGCAACGGCGGGCGCAACCCGGTTCCCCCGTTCGCGCGGAGTGTGCTACTCGCTGCCGTAGAAATTCTGCGCGCCCGCAAAATTATCGAACTTCGTGAATTGCCCATGGAACGTGAGCCGAACGGGGCCGATCGGACCGTTACGCTGTTTGCCGATGATGATTTCGGCGGTGCCTTTGTCGGGGCTGTCCGGGTTGTAAACTTCGTCGCGGTAGATGAACAGGATCACGTCCGCGTCCTGCTCGATTGCACCCGATTCGCGCAGATCGGACATGATCGGTCGCTTGTTCGGGCGCTGTTCGAGACCGCGGTTCAGCTGTGACAGCGCGATCACGGGCACGTCGAGTTCTTTGGCGAGGCTTTTCAGCGAACGCGAGATTTCCGAAATTTCCGTCGCGCGATTTTCGCCCGACGACGAGCCGCTCATCAGCTGCAAGTAGTCAATGATGATGAGGCCGAGCTTGCCGCACTGGCGCGACAGACGCCGCGCGCGCGAGCGCAGTTCCATCGGGTTCAGGCCGCCCGTTTCGTCGATGAAAAGCTGCGCCTCGCTCATTTTCTGGACGGCATGCGTGAGCTTCGGCCAGTCTTCGTCCGTCAGGCGCCCAGTCCGCATGCGGTGCTGGTCGAGTCGGCCGACCGAGCCGAGCATACGCATGGTCAGCTGCGTGCCCGGCATTTCCATCGAGAACACGGCGACTGGCAAACCGTATTCGACGGCCACGTATTCGCCGATGTTCATCGAAAACGCCGTCTTACCCATCGACGGACGCCCCGCCACGATGATGAGCTCGCCGCCGTGCATGCCCGACGTCATCCGGTCGAGGTCGACGAAGCCCGTTGGCGTGCCCGTCACGTCGCTCGGATTGGCCGTGTGGTACAGCGTGTCGATGCGCTCGACGACCTGCGTCAGCAGCGGCCCGATTTCCAGGAAGCCCTGCGTGCCGCGCGCACCGTCTTCGGCGATCGAGAACACCTTCGATTCCGCTTCGTCCAGCAGCTGGCGGACTTCCTTGCCCTGCGGATTGAACGCATCGGCGGAAATTTCGTCGGCGACGGACACCAGCCGGCGCAGCACCGCACGATCCCGTACGATTTCCGCATAACGCCGGATGTTCGCCGCGCTCGGCGTGTTCTGCGCGAGCGCGTTCAGGTACGCGAGCCCGCCGACTTCTTCGGCCTTACCCGAGGTGGTCAGCGCTTCATAGACGGTCACGACGTCGGCGGGACGCGTCGACGCGATCAGCCTGCCGATGTGCTCGAAAATGAGGCGGTGGTCGTAGCGGTAGAAATCGCTTTGCGAGAGGAAGTCGGCAATGCGGTCCCATGCGGCGTTGTCGAGCAGCAGACCGCCCAGCACCGATTGCTCGGCCTCGATGGAATGGGGCGGGACTTTCAGCGACTCGATTTGAGGATCTTTCGACGGTGCGTTCATGGGGTGGAATTATCAGGCAAAGTGGGACGGCGGGATAGCATCCTGAAAATCGAATCGCCGCAGCGCGAGCAAAGCCAATGCGGGCAATAAAAAAGGCAGGGGCCGGTTTCCCGGCCCCTGCCCTTCACGCCAGCAACTGCCTGGCGATCTAATTTTCTGCCTGGCTTAGACGTGCTCGCCCAGCACCGACACCGTGACGTCAACCGTGACGTCCGTGTGCAGCGAGACGTGAACCGGGTGGTCGCCAACGATCTTCAGCGGGCCTTCCGGCAGACGCACTTGCGCCTTTTCAACTGCGAAGCCTTGCTTGCCCAGTGCTTCGGCGATGTCGGCGTTCGTCACCGAGCCGAACAGACGGCCGTCGACGCCAGCCTTCTGAGCGATCTGGATCGTCAGGCCAGCCAGCTTTTCGCCTTGTGCCTGAGCAGCCGTCAGCTTTTCAGCTGCGACCTTTTCCAGTTCTGCGCGGCGAACTTCGAATTCAGCGATGGCTTCCTTCGTTGCGCGGCGTGCCTTCTTGTTCGGGATCAGGAAGTTACGTGCATAGCCGTCCTTGACCTTGACGATGTCGCCCAGGTTGCCGACGTTCACAACTTTTTCGAGAAGAATGATTTGCATTCGGATGCTCCTTGTGACGTCGTCCGGTTAGGCCTTGTGCTGATCGGTGTACGGCATCAGCGCGAGGAAACGTGCGCGCTTGATTGCCGTGTCGAGCTGGCGCTGATAGTGGGCCTTGGTACCCGTCAGACGTGCCGGCGTGATCTTGCCGTTTTCGCCGATGAAGTCCTTCAGCGTATCGATGTCCTTGTAGTCGATCTGATCGACGTTTGCAGCCGTGAAACGGCAGAACTTCTTGCGCTTGAAGAGCGGGTTTTGTTGCTGACGACGCTTGTCGAATTTCTTACCAGTCGGGCGGGGCATGTTCAGTCCTTTCCAATGTCCTGCAATTCTGTGATGTGAAACACCAGAGTTCTCGCGTTGCGGCTTTTCTTCGCCAGGAAGCCGGTGAAGAGCGTTTCGACGCCCATTTCAACCCGCTCCAGCTTGCCGCTCGCCTCGCCAGCCGCGACCGCCTGCATGATCAGCTCGACGGTTCGGGCAACGCCCGCTTCGACGACCTGCGTGCGGTGTTGCAACGTACAGCCTGCAATCGGAACGCCAGCGGGGGTGTACCGCACTATTTCGCGTTCGACGACGCTCGCCGTGAGTTGCAGCCGGTTCATCGATTCCTTTTACGGACGCTGGGTGAGAGCGCGCCGCGTGACTCTGATGGCTTAATGGTTCTGCTTTAAGCCTGCGCTTCCGTCGGCTGCGATGCAGCCGCCTTCTTGGCTTCTTCGCGCTGCACTTCCTTCATCATCGGCGACGGGCCGGTTTCGGCCTTCTTCATCTTGACGATGAGGTGACGCAGAACGGCGTCGTTGAACTTGAACGCGTGTTCGAGTTCGTCGAGCGTGGTCTGGTCGCATTCGATGTTCATGCAGACGTAGTGAGCCTTCGCGAGTTTCTCGATCATGTAGGCCAGTTGGCGACGGCCCCAGTCTTCGATGCGGTGGATCTGGCCACCGTGCGACGTGATCGTCGACTTGTAACGCTCGATCATCGCGGGCACTTGCTCGCTTTGATCGGGGTGCACGATGAATACGATTTCGTAATGACGCATGTTCACTCCTTGTGCTGACTTATGGATAGAAGCCACCCGGGCGTCGGAACCGGTGTGGCAAGTGAGAAGCCGAAGAATATAACCCGAATCGGCACTGTTTGCAAGATAAAGCAGGTGGCATCTGCCGGATTCGGGCGTGTTTTCAATGATTTAGGGCGGCTGGCAGTGCGAAAACGCGCCGCCAGCCGCCCTTCGAATGCGCTGGGTTGCCTTTCACCCGCGCTCAAACTGCCCTCAACTGCCGGAATACGGCGCCCCCGGCTCCGTGCCATGCAGCCGGGCCGTCAGCGCGGCCTGCAACGCCGTCAGCGACTCGGGCGCGGCGTCCGTCACGGCCCACCACATCATCCCGTCGTCGCGCCAGCGCGCCACCGCATAGCCGTCCTGCACGATCGCCGCGCCCGGCTTGCCCGCCGCGCGGTCGTCCTCGGGGAACACGTAGACGTCGATCACATGCTTCGCGTGCCGGTACGTCAGCACGGCCACCCGCCGATGCCCGACGTAGTCGAGCCGTCCGCCCGCCAGCGGAAAGCCGCTCGCGGCGAGATCCTCGACGGGCGGCGCGTAGTCGAGCTTGCCGTTGAACCACGGCTTGACCGTGTGCTGATCCGACGACACCACGTCGATATCGTGCCCCGACAGCTGTGCGCGCACGTGGCTCGCCACCAGTTCGTCGACCAGCGGCATCGGTTCGCCCGTCCGGTGCAGCGTCACCGCGATGCCCGCCGCGACGAGCGCACAGAACGCCAGCGCGAGACCGCCGCGCCACGCTGCGCCCGTGTGCCATCCGCCGCCGCTCATCGCGCCGCCCGCGCCTTCGCCCGCCAGCGGGCCGAAGCCGCCGCCTTTCGGAAGTTGCGGCAATTGCGGCAGCCGCACCCAGTCGAACCAGCCTTTACGCTGCCTCGCGCGCGGCTCTGGCCGCATTTCGCTGTCGCGCGTTGCGCCTTGCGGCGCGGCAAGCTCCGTCGACGGCAGCGCCGTCATGATCCTGGCGCGCAGTTCATCCGGCGCGCGGTAGTAATTGGCCGAGCGCACCGCGCCCTTCATCGCCCGCACCATTTCGCTCTCCCTCCGGCAGGCCTCGCAGCTTTCGATATGCCGCTGCACGTCGCGTGATTGCGGCGGCGTGAGTTCGTGGTCCGCATTCGCATCGAGAAGCGGCCGTGCTTCGTTACAGTCCATCTGGCGCCTCCTGTGCGAGTCCGCCCGGCAACGCGCCGGGAGCGTGCGGCATCCAGCCGCTTTCGGTTTTACGTGCGGTATCGGGCACGACCCCGGGCGGTGGACCCTGGGTCCGCGCCGATGCGCGCATGGCTGGCCGCGCACCCGGCACATCGTCTGCCCCGTCCGGCGCGCGCTGCGTGGCGCCCCCATCGCGCGCGCCGCCTCTCGACTGCGCGCTCCCCTTCGATTGCAACGACGTCAACGCCGTCGCCAGCTTGCGTCGCCCCCGCGCGAGCCGCGACATCACCGTGCCGACGGGCAGATCTGCGATCGTGGCGATCTCGCGGTAGCTCAATTCTTCCAGCTCGCGCAGGATCAGCACCTCGCGATACTCGACAGGCAGCATTTCCAGCGCCTCGTGCACGAGCCGCGTGTTTTCATCGCGGATCATCAGCGCTTCGGGGTCGGGCGAGTTCGTGCTCCAGCCTTCGAACGTCTCGTCGTCGAGGTTCTCGTCGAACTCGATCGTCGCGTTGACGCCACCCGAGCGCCTTCGCCATTCCGTGTACCACGTGCGGCGCACGATCGCGAGCAGCCAGGGCCGCGCGGTCTCGCCGTGGAACGTGTCGAAGAAACGGTAAGCGCGCATGAACGCTTCCTGCACGACGTCGTCGGCATCGTGCCCGTTGCCGCATAGCCAGCGCGCAAGGTTGTACGCGGCATCGAGATGCGGCAGCGCCATCTGCTGAAAACGCAGACTGCGCGCAGCCTCGGCGCGCGCATCGCCTCCCGCATGTTTTCCGGTCTCATTCACCGATCGCCTCCAGGCTTGCCCAGACTTCACGGCTGCAAAACCCATCTCGAATCCAGTTTATTCCCGGTTTTCGCAACTGCCGTAAAAAATAAAGTGGGAATAGAAAGGATGGACTCGCAGTACCGCAAATGAGTCATTCACTCGCGAGGAGAACCATGCAAAACAATCTGAAATGTCTGAAGCGGCGCGATTTTCTGCGCCTGGCGGCCGTCGGCGGTGCGGCATTCGCGTCGGCGTTGCCCGGCTTCAGTTATGGACGCGACGACGATTTCTACTTCGTCCAGTTGTCGGATGCGCATTGGGGCTTCGAAGGCCCCGGCGTGAATCCCGATTCGAAAGGCACGCTGCCGAAGGCGATCGCCGCCGTCAACGCGCTGCCGTCGCCGCCCGATTTCGTGATCTTCACGGGCGATCTGACGCACACCACCGACGACACCGCGCTGCGTCACGAACGCATGCGCCAGTTCCAGCAGATCATCGGGCAACTGAAGGTGAAGCCGCTATACCTGATGCCGGGCGAGCACGACGCGAGCCTGGACGCGGGCGCGGCGTACAAGGAGCACTTCGGCCAGACGCACTACACGTTCGATCACAAGGGCGTGCACTTCATCACGATCGACAACGTGTCGGATCCGGCGGGCCGCGTCGGCGAGCAGCAGATCGCGTGGCTTGCCGACGATATCGACAAGCAGCCGCAGGACGCGCGCATCGTCGTGTTCACGCACCGGCCCCTGTTCGATCTCGCGCCGCAATGGGACTGGGCGACGCGCGACGGCGCGCAGGTGATCGACGTGTTGAGCCGGCGCAAGAACGTGACCGTGTTCTACGGCCATATCCATCAGGAGCATCACATGGTGACGGGGAACATCGCGCATCACGCGGCGCGCTCGCTGATGTTCCCGCTGCCGGCCGCGATGTCGCAGCCCAAGAAGCTGCCGGTTCCGTGGGACGCGTCCGAGCCGTATCGCGGGCTGGGATGGCGGCAGGTGCAAGTCGCGAGACCTTCAGGTGCGCTCGCGCTCGATGAAATGCCGATCAAGACTTCGTAAGGGGGGACCGCCATGCAGACTTTTGCCATCGACAGGAAGCGACGTCGTCTTTTCACATTTGTTGCCATGGGCGCCGTGCTTGCCGTCGCGGGCCGTTTCGATGCTCGCGCCGCCGAGCCGCGCGTTGTCAAGGTGAATGCGCGTAAGTTCGTGTTCACGCCGAATCAGATCAAGCTCGCGCCACATGAGAACGTTGTGTTTGAGCTGACGGCTCAGGATACGGTTATGGGGTTTGCGATTCCGCAGTACAACGTAAGGGCGGATGTGCCGCCTGGGGCAGTCGTGCGGGTGCCGGCGCAGGCCGGCGCGGCTGGCACCGTTGATTTCTTGTGCGATATTTTTTGTGGCTCCGGTCACGAGACGATGAGCGGGACGATTGTTGTTGGGTAAGGGGTTTTTTCTGTCTGCGACGCTGGTGTGGCTTGCTTGTTTTTTTGCTGGCATCCGCGTGATGTTATTGGTTCGCATGCGTTGCCCCTGTGCGGGGCGGCACCTACTTTTCTTTGCCGCCGCAAAGAAAAGTAGGCAAAAGAAAGCGGCTCACACCGCCAGCACGTGTTCCTATCCACGGGCCCCCAACGTCCCTTCCATTCACACGGCAACGTCCTTGTTTCCGTGCGTTGCTAGCGCTTCGAACAGATGCCTCACCCGCTTCAAATGCCCGCATAACTGCCGGCGGCAGCGAATGGTATGTGCCGCCCAGGTGGCAAACTGTGTGTAGGTTATCGCGTCGTATAAGTTAGCGCTCTTACAGGGTGGAGCGCATGCGCTATTGGTCCGAAGTGGGGCGTGTGAAACACTACGGCCTGCACACAGTTTGCCACCTGGGCGGCGGCGGACTATCTGGTACGGCGTGCTGTAGTGCGGGAGCGTGAAGTGGGTGAGGCGCACTGCAAGCGCGCTGGCAACGAACGTCGGTCACCTGGTTGCCGTGTGAAGCGTAAGACCCTTTGGGGGCCCTCAGGCAAATACTAGAACTGACGGTGTTAGCCGCTTTCTTTTGCCTACTTTTCTTTGCGGCGGCAAAGAAAAGTAGGTGCCGCCCCGCACAGGGGCGACGCCTGAAGCAAGATAACAAATCGCGGATGCCAGCGAAAACCAGAGCAAACACACCAGCGTCGCAGACAAAAAAAACACCAACATCAACCAGCATTAACCCAGTAATCAGCCCGCGCATAAACCTCTTTCAAATAATCAATGAAATACCGCACTTTCGCAGGCACATACCGCTGCTGCGGATACACAGCAAGAATATCGTAATCAGGCAGCGCATATTCATCGAGCACGGTCTCGAGCTCGCCCCTTGCGAGTTGCTGATCGATTTCCCACGTCGAGCGCCAGCCGAGCCCGAGCCCTTCCGATACCCAGCGATGCAGCAGCTCGCCGTCGTTGCAATCGAGCGTGCCGCCGACACGCACCGTCGTCAGCTTGCCATTGCGCCGGAAATACCAGCCCCGGTTCTGTCCGCCTTGCAGATTGAACGCGAGGCAATTGTGCGCGGGCAGATCTTCGAGCGACTTCGGCTTGCCATGCTTGCGGAAATATTCGGGCGTGCCGCACACAACGCGCCGGTTAGTCGCCAGCTTGACAGCAACGAAGTTCGGATCAACGGCACCACCGATGCGGATCGACAGATCGTAGCCCTCCCGCACCAGATCGACGACGCGATCAGTCAGATTGAACGACACCTGCAGTTCCGGTTTGTCCTTCAGAAATTCGGGCGCGAGCGGCGCAACATGCTTACGCCCGAAAGCCGCGGGCGCCGACACGATCAGATGCCCGTTGACCGAACGCCGCCCCGCCATCAGTTCGTTTTCCGCCTGATCCCATTCGCTGAGCAGGCCGCGGCAGCGTTCGAGAAACGCCGCGCCCTCCTCGCTGACCACCAGCCGCCGCGTCGAACGGTACATCAGCTTGACGCCCAGGCGCTTTTCCAGTGCGTCGATCCGGCGTCCGAGAATCACCGGCGACACGCCTTCTTCCAGCGCCGCCGACGCCAGGCTGCCCGCATCTGCAACCCGCACGAACGTTTCGATCTGTTTGAAGCGATCCATTTTTGTCTCTCCAGGCCCTGACGACGGGCGTCTCCCGGTCTCGCGCCCCAGCAGGCGCCCCACCCGCATTCCATACTTTTTGTTTTGGAATAAGCGACCGTGATCGATCTTATCAAACCTTGGATGCAGTCTTAAAGTGTGCCTAACACCCATCCGCTTTACAGACTTCCAGGAGACATTCATGGCCAAGATGAGAGCCGTCGACGCAGCGGTGCTCGTGCTCGAAAAAGAAGGCATCGACACGGCTTTCGGCGTTCCCGGCGCCGCCATCAACCCGTTCTACTCGGCCATGCGCAAGGCAGGCAACATCAGTCACGTGCTGGCGCGCCACGTCGAAGGCGCATCGCACATGGCGGAAGGCTATACGCGTGCAGCGCCGGGCAACATCGGCGTGTGTATCGGCACGTCGGGCCCCGCCGGCACCGACATGATTACCGGCCTCTATTCCGCCTCCGCCGATTCGATCCCCATTCTCGCGATCACCGGCCAGGCGCCGCGTGCGCGTCTGTACAAGGAAGACTTCCAGGCCGTCGATATCGAATCGATCGCCAAGCCCGTCACGAAATGGGCCGTCACGGTGCGCGAGCCGGCTCTCGTGCCGCGCGTGTTCCAGCAGGCCTTCCATCTGATGCGCTCGGGCCGTCCGGGTCCCGTGCTGGTCGACCTCCCGATCGACGTGCAGCTCGCCGAGATCGAATTCGACATCGATACCTACGAGCCCCTGCCCATCTACAAGCCCGCAGCGACGCGCAAGCAGATCGAAGCCGCGCTCACGCTGCTCAACGATTCCGCCAAGCCGCTGATCGTCTCCGGCGGCGGCGTGTTGAACGCGGCGGCTGAAGACCTGCTCGTGCAGTTCGCTGAAACGATCGGCGTGCCCGTGATCCCGACGCTGATGTCGTGGGGCGCGATTCCCGACGATCACCCGCTGATGGCGGGCATGGTCGGCCTGCAGACGTCGCACCGCTACGGCAACGCGACGATGCTCGCCTCCGACTTCGTGCTCGGCATCGGCAACCGCTGGGCGAACCGTCACACGGGCAGCGTCGAGGTCTACACGAAGGGCCGCAAGTTCGTGCACGTCGATATCGAACCAACGCAGATCGGCCGCGTGTTCGGCCCGGATCTGGGCATCGTGTCCGACGCGAAGCTCGCGCTCGAACTGTTCGTCGAAGTCGCGAAGGAATGGAAGGCTGCGGGCAAGCTGAAGGACCGCAGCGCGTGGATCGAGGAATGCCAGGCGCGCAAGCGCACGCTGCAGCGCAAGACGCACTTCGAGAACGTGCCGATCAAGCCGCAGCGCGTGTACGAAGAGATGAACAAGGTGTTCGGCCGCGATACGTGCTACGTGAGCACGATCGGTCTGTCGCAAATCGCCGCCGCGCAGTTCCTGCACGTGTTCAAGGCGCGCAACTGGATCAACTGCGGCCAGGCTGGCCCGCTCGGCTGGACGATTCCGGCAGCGCTGGGCGTGCGCGCCGCCGATCCGCAGCGCCCCATCGTTGCACTGTCGGGTGACTACGACTTCCAGTTCATGATCGAAGAACTGGCCGTGGGCGCGCAGTTCAAGCTGCCGTACGTGCATGTCGTGGTGAACAACTCGTATCTGGGGCTGATTCGCCAGGCGCAGCGCGCGTTCGATATGGACTTCTGCGTGCAGCTCGCGTTCGACAACATCAACGCGCCGGAACTCGAAGGCTATGGCGTCGATCACGTCGCAGTCGCAGAAGGCCTCGGCTGCAAGGCGATCCGCGTGTTCAAGCCCGAAGAGATCAAGCCGGCCCTCGAAAAAGCGCAGTCGATGCTCTCCGAATACAACGTGCCCGTGATCGTCGAAGTGATTCTCGAACGTGTGACGAACATTTCGATGGGCGCCGAAATCGACGCGATCAACGAGTTCGAAGAACTCGCGGTGAGCCGCGCCGATGCGCCGAGCGCCGTCAGCCTGCTCGACTGATCACGCATCTGCTGTATCCGCCTCATCCGGGCGGGCGCGCTTCGAACCTCAGCGAGGACGAAGCGCCTCCGCCCGCGCCGTGCTGTTCAATTTGACCGACCAGAGAGAAAAAGCAACATGCCGAAATTTGCCGCGAATCTCACGATGCTGTTCAACGAAGTCCCGTTCCTCGACCGCTTCGCAGCGGCCGCCGACGCGGGCTTCGACGCCGTCGAATTTCTGTTCCCGTATCCCTATCAGATCGCTGAGTTGTCCGAGCGCCTCGAACAGAACAAGCTGAAGCTGGTGCTGCACAACCTGCCCGCCGGCAACTGGGAAGCGGGTGAACGCGGGATCGCTTCGCTGCCGGATCGCGTCGGCGAGTTTCAGGAAGGCGTCGGCCGTGCGATCGAATACGCGAAGGCGTTGAAGGTGCCGCAACTGAACTGCCTCGTCGGCATTCCGAAGGGCGTCGATGCCGACAAGGCGCGCGCGACGATCGTCGACAACCTGCGCTTCGCCGCTGCCGCGTTGAAGAAGGAAGGTATCAAGCTGCTCGTCGAGCCGTGCAACTCGTACGACATTCCGGGCTTCGCATTGAACCGCTCGTCGGAAGGACTCGACGTGATTCAGGCCGTCGGCTCCGACAACCTGTTCCTGCAATACGACATCTATCACATGCAACGGATGGAAGGCGAACTCGCCGCGACGATCAAAAAGAACTTCGCGCAGATCGCCCATATCCAGCTCGCCGACAACCCGGGCCGCAACGAGCCGGGCACGGGCGAAATCAACTATCCGTTCCTGTTCGATCTGCTCGATTCACTCGGCTATCAGGGCTACATCGGCTGCGAGTACAAGCCGCGCACGACGACGGCGGAAGGCCTTGGCTGGCTGGAGAGCGTCGCGGGCGTGAAACGCGCCGGCGTGTCGGCCTGACCTTCGCCGGATCGCAACGACACAAACGAGCACATTTCGAACCTTATTCACTGGAGACTCATTCAATGGCAAAGATCGGTTTCATCGGCCTCGGCATCATGGGCGCGCATATGGCGCGCAATCTCATCAAGGGCGGCCATACGCTGTTCGTCAATGGCGCGTACCCGGTGCCGGAAGATCTCGCCAAAACGACCACGTCGGTCGCTGATTCGACGGCTGTCGCGCAGGCGGCCGACATCGTCGTGATCATGGTGCCCGACACGCCCGACGTCGCAAACGTGCTATTCGCCGATGACGGCGTGGCGAAGGGCCTGACGAAGGGCAAGCTGGTGATCGACATGAGCTCGATCTCGCCGCTCGACACGCAGGCGTTTGCGAAGAAGATCAACGAGCTGGGCTGCGACTATCTCGACGCGCCTGTCTCCGGTGGCGAAATTGGTGCGCGCGACGCGACGCTGACGATCATGGTCGGCGGCCCGCAGAAGTCGTTCGATCTGGCCAAGCCGCTGTTCGACCTGATGGGCAAGAACATCTCGCTGATCGGCGACAACGGTGCGGGACAGACCTGCAAGGTGGCAAACCAGATCATCGTTGCGTTGAACATCGAAGCCGTCGCGGAAGCGTTGTTGTTCGCGGCGCGTTCGGGCGCGGATCCGGAGCGTGTACGCAAGGCGCTGATGGGCGGCTTCGCGTCGTCGCGCATTCTCGAAGTGCATGGCGAGCGTATGACGAAGCGCACGTTCAATCCTGGCTTCCGGATCGAGTTGCACCAGAAGGATTTGAACCTCGCGCTCGATGGCGCGCGCAAGCTTGGCATCGCGTTGCCGCATACGGCTAGTGCCCAGCAACTGTTCAGCGTGTGCGCGGCGAACGGCGGCAAGGCATGGGATCACTCGGCGATGGTTCGCGCGCTCGAAATCATGGCGAATTTCGAAGTCGCGCAGGCGCCTGCAGCAGATCAGAAGGCGGCTTGAGCGAGCCTGTCACGCTTTTAACGCAGCAACGGCTGCCGTGATGTCCGTTCATGGCAGCGTACAGGTGGGGCGCCTGGTCCGGCGCGCGGCACGCATCGGATTGGGCAAATCATGTCGCTCTGGGCTGAGAGCGGCAAGTGGGGTCCGCAGCGGCACCCGGCGATAACGGGGAAGCCTTGGTCGGTCAGACGTTATCGTCGGGTGTCCTGCTGTGGTTTGGTTTTTGGTTCTTTTTTTTGTCTGCGACGCTGGTGTGTTTGCTCTGGTTTTCGCTGGCATCCGCGTTTTGCCTTCGTGCTTCAGGCGTTGCCCCTGTGCGGGGCGGCACCTACTTTTCTTTGCCGCCGCAAAGAAAAGTAGGCAAAAGAAAGCGGCTCACACCGCCAGCCCTTGTTCCTGCCTGAGGGCCCCCAAAGGTTCTTACGCTTCACACGGCAACGCCCTGGTTCGCGCTCGTTGCCAACGTTCTCCCTCTACGCCTCACCCACTTCACGTGCCCGCGTCGCGGCGCACTGTGCCAGACAGTCCACGGCCGCCCAGGTGGCAAACTGTGTGCAGGCTTCTGTGCCCTACACGCATCACTCCGGACTGGTAGCAAGGCAGGTATTTCTGGGAAGAGCACGAACCTTTACGTCACGACAACCTACACACAGTTTGCCACCTGGGCGGCACAAACCATTCGCTGCCGCCTGCCGTTGTATGAGTGCCTGAAGCGGGTGATGCGATTGTTCGAAGCGTTGGCAACGCGCGCGAATAAGGACGCTGCCGTGTGAAACGTGGGGACGTTGAGGGCCCGTGGATAAGAACACGTGCTGGCGGTGTTAGCCGCTTTCTTTTGCCTACTTTTCTTTGCGGCGGCAAAGAAAAGTAGGTGCCGCCCCGCACAGGGGCAACGCTTGCGAACCAATAACATCACGCGGATGCCAGCGAAAAAACAAGCAAACCCACCAACACCGCAGACAACAAAAAACCCTCACCGCCCGAGACTATGATAAAACGCAGCCAGATTAGCAATATCATCCTCAGACAGCGGCTTCGCGACCAACGACATCATGTCATTCTGCCTCGCCCCCGACTTGAAGTCCTTCAACGCCTTAACCAGATAATCCTCATTCTGCCCCGCGAGGTTAGGCGCCTCAGGAATCTTGGCGACCCCATCCATTCCATGACATGCCTGGCACTGCACAGCCTTGGCCCGTCCCTTGGCGACATCGGCTGCATTCGCCGCGCAGGCGAACCCTGCCACAACGAACACAGCCACGATCGAATACCCGAATAAGCGCCTCATTTCGCGTACGAAATCCGATAAATCGCGCCAGCATAGTCATCCGACACCAACAAAGACCCATCCTGCAACTGCTGCACATCGACAGGACGTCCCATGTACTCCCCGTTCGGCGTCAACCACCCTTCCGCAAACACCTCGGTCTCCCCGACCGAGCCATCATCCTTGACAGGGGTGAACATGATCCGCGCACCGATCGGCTTCGTCCGGTTCCACGATCCGTGCTCCGCATCAAAGATGCCGCCCTGGTACTTCTCCGGGAACATCTTGCCCGTATAGAACGACATCCCCAGATCTGCCGCGTGCGCAGCGTACTCGACCATCGGGAACACCACGCCCGCAGGCGGCGTCTGGTCCTTGTATTCCTCCGTGCGCACATGGCCGCCGCCATACCAAGGGAATCCATAGTTCGCGCCCGCCTTCGTCGCGTGATTCAGTTCGCCTGGGGGGATGTCGTCGCCCATGCCGTCCACCTGGTTGTCGGTGAACCACAACGACTTGTCCTTCGGATTGAAATCGAGGCCCACCGAATTGCGCACCCCATGTGCATAGACCTCGCGGTTCTTGCCGTTCTGATCCATCCGGATGATGCCCGCGAGTCCGTTCTTGTCCAGCTCCGCGAGCTTGTCTTTCGGCGGCACGTTCCACGGCTGGCCGAGCGCGATGTAAAGCTTCTTGTCAGGCCCGACGCGGCAATAACGCGCGCCGTGGTTGAAGCTTTCGAACTGCGTCGGAATCAGCTTGCCTTGTGGCACGACCACTGCGGCGGCCACGTCCGGGCCGCCCTCGCCGAAGAACTGCGCGGCAGGGAACGCCAGCACCCGGTTCTGCTCGACGATGTACAGCACGCCATCCGGCGAGAAGCACACGGCGTTGGGCACCTTGAACGTGACGGAACTCGCGAACTGGACGACGTCGTCGGCGACGCGCCGCTTGGTCCGGTCCGTCACCTGCCACACGCGATCCTTGCGCGTGCCGACGAACACCACGCCCGTCGACGGCTCGATCGTCATCGCCCGCGCCTCGGGCACGACGGCATACAGTTCGATCTTGAAGCCCGGCGGCAACTTGATCGCCTTCAGGTTCTCGCGCAGCGCGTCGGCGCGCGTGCCCGTCTGCGGCACCGTTTCGGCCGGCTTCGTGTTGCCCGTGGTCTTGAAGTTCGACAGCGTCTGCACGTTGTCCTGCGCCGCATACGCGGCCGGAAGGACCGCGAGTGCGGCGCCGATGGCGAGTGGCAGTAACTTCAGGGATGCGTTCATCGGAGTGTCTCCTGTCATTCTGGTGCGGTTTGTTGAACCTGCAACGACGGATACTGGAAAGACATGAACGGAATTGGTGCAGCGTACGATGGCATCGCAAGCCGTTGCATGTGCAACGGAACCCGTTTGCGATGGCATCTGAAAGCTTGCCGTGCGTCGGGCTACTGACTGTTATAGACGATGTTCAGCCAAACGTCTGAACGAATGCCTGCTATACGGCATTCGCAAAGCAGGCTTCCATGCGAGGGAATGTGTACGAGCGACGCGATATATCCGCGAGAAACCATCGCGCCGTCTTGTGAGGCGGCAGGAATCAGTACGTGTCGAGGACTTGCTGCAATGCAACCGGCGTCGTGTGACCTGCCGCAAGCGCGAGCATCAGCAGCACGCGTGCCTTGTATGGATTGAGCGCGCCTGCCGTGACGAAGCCGAGTGCATCGTCGGCGGCTGCGCCATTGCGCATCACATGCCCCGAGCCGACACGCGACGACCGCACGATCGCCACGCCTTTCGACGCAGCTTCGGCGAGCGCCGTCTGCACGGTCGCGTGAATCGATCCATTGCCCGTGCCCGCGACGACGATGCCCTTCACGCCCACTGATACGAGCGCGTCGACGGCCACGCGTGATACGCCCGCGTAGCTCGTCACCACTTCGACCATGGGCCATGCCGCGCCGGTCGACTCGATCGCGAACGGTGTCGCGCCCGTATGCGGCCGCACTACGCTGCGCTGAAACTCGACGCGCCCGTCCTGCACCCAGCCCAGCGCGCCGATCTCGGGCGACTGAAACGCATCGACGGCATACGTGCTCGTCTTCACGACATCGCGCGCGCTGTGAATGCGGTTGTTGAACGCGACCAGCACGCCCTGCCCGCGCGCCTTGGCGCTGCCCGCGACAATCACGGCGTTGAGCAGATTCAGCGGGCCGTCGGCCGACAGCGCCGACGACGGCCGCATCGCCGCCGTCAGCACGACGGGCTTGTCGCTCTTGACGGTCAGATGCAACAGATAAGCGGTTTCTTCGAGCGTATCGGTGCCATGCGTGACGACCACGCCGTCGACTTCATCGGAAGCCAGCAGCGTGTTGATGCGCTGCGCGAGCGTGGTCCACAGCGCGAGCGTCATGTCCTTGCTGTCGACGCTCGCGACCTGCTCGGCCTGCACGTTCGCGACGGCCGCCAGCGACGGCACGGCGGCCAGCAACTGCCCGACGCCGACGACGCCTGCCTGATAACCCGATGTATTGGTCGCGTCGGGCGCCGCGCCCGCGATCGTGCCGCCCGTTGCCAGCACGGCGATGCGCGGCAGCGCGCGCGATGCAGAAGTAGAAGTGTTCATGGCGGCGATTGTAAGCGATGCGCCCGTCGCCGCCATCGATGAAAACGCGAGCCTATGGCGAGCCTAAGCGCGCCACGGGACACGGCGCCATCAGGCCGCTTCGCGCAACTGGCTCGCGATATCCGCTTCGTGCAATTGCGGCGCGAACATCTCGATCAGCCGGTACGCGTAGGCACGCAGGAACGCGCCCTTGCGCAAGCCGATGCGCGTCGTGCTCGCTTCGAACAGATGCTGCGTGTCGAGCGCGACGAGTTCGGTATCGCGCTTCGGATCGAACGCCATCGCGGCGACGATGCCGATGCCCATGCCAAGTTCGACGTAGGTCTTGATCACATCGGCGTCGATGGCCGTCAGCACGACGTCGGGCAGCGCGCCCACCTTCGCGAACGCCTGGTCGATGTGCGAGCGGCCCGTGAAGTCCTGGTCGTACGTGACGATCGGGTATTCGGCGATCTCTTCCAGCGTGATGTTCTCGCGACCCACGAGCGGATGCCCCTTCGGCACGACGACCACGTGATGCCACGAATAGCACGGGAACGTGACGATGTCGGGATAACGGTCGAGCGCTTCCGTCGAGATGCCGATGTCGGCCTCGCCGTTGATGATCATCTGCGCGATCTGCTGCGGGTTGCCCTGGCGAAGCGCGAGATGCACCTTCGGAAAAACCGAAGTGAACTGGCGCACCACCTTCGGCAGCGCGTATCGCGCCTGAGTGTGGGTCGTCGCGACGACGAGGTGGCCGTTGTCCTGATCCGCATACTGGCGCGCGACGCGACGCAGGTTCTCCGCGTCGAGCAGCATGCGTTCGATCAGCTGATGCACCGCCTTGCCCGGCTCCGTCAGCCCCGTCAGACGCTTGCCGCGTCGAATGAAAATATCGACGCCCAGTTCGTCCTCGAGATCCTTGATCTGCTTCGAGACGCCCGACTGCGACGTGTACAGCACGTTCGCGACTTCCGTCAGGTTCATGTTCTGCCGCACGGCTTCGCGCACGAAGCGCAACTGCTGGAAATTCATATCGATGTCTCCGGTTCGGCCAGAGTAAGTTTGTTGTTCAATGCCTGGGTTGACGTGACGTCGCTCAGTCCATCACTCAATGCGCGGGGAACACACGCAACGAACGCGGCACGGCCGTCACGCCGTCGCCGATCGCAAGTTGCAACTCGCGCCATGTTTCGCGGTCGAGTTCCGCTTCGAGCACACGGCCTTCGTGCCCTTCCAGTTCGACACGCACCGAGCCGCCCAGCGTCACCACGCGCCGCACGCCGACGACGATGCCGTCGCGATGTCCCGACGCCTGCGGATACAGCACGAGATCGTGCGGACGTACATAGGCGAACGCCGGGCCCTGAAAGTTCGCTTCGATTGCGATCGGCTGCGCGGCGCCATCGACGACGAAACCCTTGCCGTCGACGCTGCCATGCAGCCGGTTCGCCGCACCAAGAAACTCGTAGACGAACGAGGTCTGCGGATGATCGTAGACATCTTGCGGGCTGCCCACCTGCTCGACGTGCCCGTGATTCAGCACGACGATGCGGTCCGCCACTTCCAGCGCTTCTTCCTGGTCATGCGTGACGAAGATCGTCGAGATATGCAGGTCGTCGTGCAAACGGCGCAGCCAGCTGCGCAGTTCCTTGCGCACTTTCGCGTCCAGCGCGCCGAACGGTTCGTCGAGCAGCAGCACTTTCGGCTCGACGGCGAGCGCACGCGCCAGCGCGATACGCTGACGCTGACCGCCCGACAGCTCCGACGGGTAGCGCTGCGCGAGCCAGTCGAGCTGCACGAGCTTCAGCAACTCATGCACTTTCTCGCGGATCACGGCTTCCGACGGGCGCTCCTTGCGCGGCTTCACGCGCAGGCCGAACGCGACGTTCTCGAACACCGTCATGTGACGAAACAGCGCGTAATGCTGGAACACGAAGCCGACGTTGCGCTCGCGCGCGCCCACTTCCGCGACGTCCTGACCTTGCAGCACGACCTGGCCCGCGTCGGCGTATTCGAGGCCCGCGATCACGCGCAGCAAGGTGGTCTTGCCACAGCCCGAGGGTCCAAGCAGCGCGACGAGTTCGCCCGGCGGAAAATCGAGCGAGACATTGTCGAGCGCGGTGAAATCGCCAAAGCGCTTTTGCAAATTGCGTACGGTGATGCCCATCTTTGACAACTCTCCTTACTGGACCGATTGTGCGGCGGTATTCGTCGACTGGGTGGACGGCTTGCTCACGGGACCGGCATGCGCGGGCACATCGCGCGCGCTCGCCAGTTCTGCCGACATGTGACGCTCGGCGAGCAGCTTCAGGCCTAGCGTGACGAGCGCGAGCAACGCGAGCACCGACGCCACGGCGAAGGCCGCCGAAAAGTTATATTCGTTGTAGAGAATCTCGACGTGCAGCGGCATCGTGTCCGTCTGGCCGCGAATATGGCCCGACACGACGGACACCGCACCGAACTCGCCCATCGCGCGCGCATTGCACAGAATCACGCCATACAGCAGGCCCCATTTGACGTTCGGCAGCGTGACGCGCCGGAAGATCTGCCAGCCCGACGCGCCGAGCACGTGCGCGGCTTCTTCTTCATCGTTGCCTTGCGCCTGCATCAACGGAATCAGCTCGCGCGCAACGAACGGGAACGTGACGAAGATCGTCGCGAGCACGATGCCGGGGACCGCGAAGATGATCTGCACGTTGTGATCGGCGAGCCACGGTCCGAACCAGCCTTGCGCACCGAACATCAGCACGTAGATCAGGCCGGAGATCACGGGCGACACCGAGAACGGCAGATCGATCAGCGTCGTCAGCAACGCCTTGCCGCGGAACTCGAACTTCGCGATACACCACGACGCGGCAAGACCGAACACCAGATTCAGCGGCACGGCAATCGCCGCCGTCAGCAGCGTCAGCTTGATCGCCGAGACGGCATCGGGATCCGCGAGCGATTCGAAATAGAACGCAACGCCCTTGCTCAACGCCTGATAGAACACGGCGACGAGAGGCAACGCGAGGAACAGCGCGAGAAACAGCAGCGCGATGCCCGTCAGAATCCAGCGCACGACGCGCGGCTCCGTCACCGGATCGGGTCGGCGCGCGGCGTTGGCGTTGCCCGCGCCCGAGCGGGATAGCAACACGGAATCCTGGCTCATTGCGCACCTCCCGTCAGCGCGGCAGACGACACGACCGGCACGGAAGGCGCTGTGCGGCCACGGGTCGTGCGCCGCTGCAGATACCACTGCAGCGTGTTGATCAGCAGCAGCATCAGGAACGACACCACCAGCATCACGACAGCCAGCGCCGTCGCGCCCGCGTAATCGTATTGCTCGAGCTTCGTGATGATCAGCAGCGACGTGATCTCCGACTTCATCGGCACGTTGCCGGCGATGAAGATCACCGAGCCGTATTCGCCCAACGCACGCGCGAACGCCAGTGCGAAACCCGTCAGCAGCGCGGGAAACACCGACGGAAACACGACGCGCCGGAACGTCAGCCAGCGCGACGCGCCCAGGCACGCGGCCGCCTCTTCCTGCTCGCGCTCGAACTCCTCGAGCACGGGCTGCACGGTCCGCACGACGAACGGCAAGCCGATGAAGGTCAGCGCGACCAGCACGCCCGCCGGCGTGAACGCGATCTTGATGCCGAGCGGCTCGAGAAACTGGCCGACCCAGCCATTGCCCGAATAGATCGCCGCGAGCGAGATGCCCGCCACCGATGTAGGCAGCGCGAACGGCAGATCGACGACGGCATCGACGATGCGCTTGAACGGAAACTTGTAGCGCACCAACACCCACGCGACGAGAAAGCCGAACACCGCGTTGATCAGCGCGCCGCCGAGCGCCGAGAAGAACGTCAGCCGGTACGACGCGAGCACGCGCGGCGACGTGACGGCGCGCACGAACTGGCTCCAGTCGAGCGTAGCCGTCTTGAGAAAAGTGGCCGCGAGCGGAATCAGCACCACGAGGCTCAGATACGCCAGCGTGATGCCGAGTGTCAGGCCGAAGCCGGGTATCGCGCTCGGCTTGCGAAAGGTCAACGTCGTCATGCGAAAGCTCTTTCAGGTTTTATGCGTTGCAACGCGTGCCGTCGCACCATTGCCGAAAGCGCGCCCGAGGGCGCGCCTTTGTTCAAACATGGCCGCTGCGTGGTTTCACTGCGGCTGGTAGATCGAATCGAACACACCGCCATCGGCAAAGTGCGTCTTCTGCGCGTTCGTCCAGCCGCCGAACGAGTCGTCGACCGTGTACAGCTTCAACTTCGGAAACTTCTCGGTCAGCGTGGCCGGCACCTTGTTCGAACGCGGACGGTAGAAGTTCTTCGCGGCGATCTCCTGGCCTTCCTCGCTATAAAGGAAGTTCAGATATGCGTCGGCGAGCTTGCGCGAGCCGTGCTTGTCGACCACCTTGTCCACCACGGCGACGGGCGGCTCGGCCAGAATGCTCGCCGACGGCACCACGATCTCGAACTTGTCGGTGCCGAATTCCTTCACCGACAGGAACGCCTCGTTTTCCCATGCGATCAGCACATCGCCGATGCCACGCTGAACGAAGCTCGTCGTCGCGCCACGCGCGCCGGAGTCGAGCACGCCTGCGTTCTTATATAGCTTCGACACGAATTCCTTCGCCTTCTGGTCGTTGCCGCCCGGCAGATGCGCCGCGTACGCCCACGCCGCCAGATAGTTCCAGCGCGCGCCGCCCGAGGTCTTCGGGTTCGGCGTCACGATCGACACGCCCGGCTTCACCAGATCGTCCCAGTCCTTGATGTGCTTCGGGTTGCCCTTGCGCACGAGGAACACGATCGTCGACGTGTACGGCGACGCGTTGTCGGGCAGGCGCTTCTGCCAGTTCTTGTCGATCAGGCCCTTGTTGGCGAGTGCATCGATGTCGTAAGCGAGCGCAAGCGTCACGACGTCGGCCTGCAGGCCGTCGAGCACCGAACGCGCCTGCGCGCCCGAGCCGCCGTGCGACTGCTTGAAGGTGACCGACTCGCCCGTCTTCGCCTTCCATTCCTTGCCGAAGGCCTGATTGACGTCCTGGTACAACTCGCGGGTCGGATCGTAAGAAACGTTGAGCAGCGTCGTATCCGCATGCGCCTGCGCGATCAACCCGACCGCCGACGCTGCGCCCAACGCGAGCGCCGCGACGAATCGCTTCGCGCTGCTGCGCCTTGCCTTCTGTGCTCCTGCCAACCCCGTGATCCGAATGCCCATCGACCTTCTCCGTCTTGTTGGTGTGACTGCCTGTTTTCCGCTGATTGCCGCGTTTCGCTGCTGCGCAAGCGGCAAGCGCCTCTGCCGCTGCGCGGGCGTTGCTGCTGCATCAATGGAGGCCAGTCTATCCGGGCGGCTTCATCATTAAAAATAATGTTTCTTCATTTTTTAATACGCAATAGTGGTAAAGGAATGGTTTGCGTCCGTGCACGCGTTCTTTAGGCCGTTACAGCGTCGGCTTTCGACGTTCACACGACACCCGGCGCGACGAACTTAAAGTAAAGCTTGAAATGCGCCGAATACTGTATAAAAATACAGTCACCTGTCTATCCATACAGTGGCGCCATGACCAAACTCACCGCACGTCAGCAGCAGGTTTTCGAACTGATCCGCCGCGCCATCGAGCGCACGGGCTTCCCGCCCACGCGGGCCGAGATTGCCGCCGAGCTCGGTTTCAGCTCCGCCAATTCGGCGGAAGAACACCTGAGGGCGCTGGCGCGCAAAGGCGTGATCGAGCTGGCGGCGGGCGCGTCGCGCGGCATCCGTCTGCTTGCGGGCCAGGACGATTCCCCGCACCAGTTCACGCTGCCGCACGCGAGCATCATGCAGTTGTCGCTGCCGCTCGTAGGCCGCGTGGCAGCCGGTAGCCCGATCCTCGCGCAAGAACATATCTCGCAGACATACACGTGCGACCCGTCGCTGTTCTCGAGCAAGCCCGACTACCTGTTGAAGGTGCGCGGCCTGTCGATGCGCGACGCGGGCATCTTCGACGGCGATCTGCTGGCCGTGCAGAAGAAGAGCGAAGCGAAAGATGGCCAGATCATCATCGCGCGTCTGGGTGACGATGTGACCGTGAAGCGCCTGAAGCGCCGGCCCAACGGTATCGAGCTGATCGCCGAGAACCCCGATTACGAAAACATTTTTGTTCAGGCCGGCAGCGCGGAGTTCGCGCTCGAAGGCATCGCGGTCGGGCTGATCCGGCCGACTGAATTCTAATTAGCTGAACACTGTCTGGAGAGACTCATGGAACGCCTTGCCCGCTTGCTGCCCTTTCGCCAGTTCGGTCGTCTGCGCCATCTGCGCGAGCTTGTCCCCTGTGGTTCGCTGACGGCGCTTGCGTCGAACGTCGCGGGCCGCACGGCATCGCTGTTCGATGAAGAACCCCAGGCGCTGCCATCCGCGCAGCCGGCGTTTGCGCGCGTGTCGCTGAACTCGGGCCTCAATGCGGAACCGGCGCGGCGCGCACCCGTGCGGGTCTATCACGGCTCGTCGCGACTCATCATGGTCGGCACGGTGGACGCCGTCTGCAATATGATCGATCGCGCGATTGCCGAGCAAGGCGATCAGCTGGCCCAACAGGCGGCGTGAGCGCGCCACATGCGCTTGATATCGGCGTCCGGAAACGCTTGCTTGCAAACTCGTGGGATCGTTTCAGTGCCGATCGGGTCCACACCTGATCGACATTGAAAACGGAGCGTTCTGCACAATGGCAGGTCTGGTAAAGATGAAAGGCCGGGTGGGTCGGCCACTTCTGATCGCGTTGATCGTGATCGTGGTCGTGGCTGCACTGGGTTATGCGTACGCATCGCCGTATATCGCACTTGACCGGCTCAAACGCGCCGCCGATTCCCGCGATGTCGACACGGTCAATGCGTACGTCGATTACCCGGCGCTGCGCGACAGCCTCAAGTTACAGGTTACGGGATTGCTGACGCGCCGGCTCGACGTGCAACACAACGGCAATCCGCTTGCCGCCATCGGCGCGATGATCGGTGTTGCATTGATTGGCCCGCTCGTCGATGCCTATGCGACGCCGGATGGTGTCGCCGCGTTGCTCAACGGCATTCCACCACGCGGCGAACCGGGCGAGCGCCCGCCTCCGCCGCCCGCTGCGCCAGCAGACAATCCGGCGCCCAATTCGCCTCAAACGCCTGCGCCTGCGCCGAGCCAGGCTAACGCCAACGGCAACACGCCGCCTCAACCGCCGCAAACCACGGCGGGCTATCGCGGTGTCAATGAATTCGTCGTGACTTATCAGCACGGCGTCGGCGACACGCGCTATGCAGCGATCTTCCGTCGCCAGGGACTCTTTACCTGGAAGCTGTCAGCCGTCGATTTGAACGGCTGACGCTTCTTCACGCCACGTGCGCCAGATGGCGGCTGCGTCAGGCGGCCGCCTGTTCCTCTTCAGCCGCCGACGAGCAAGCGACCAGAATGCTGCACGAGACGCGATCAAGCAGCGGCGTATTGCCCGCGCCCATCCACCAGCGCGACAGCCCCGTGCGGCAGCGATGCCCGACCACCACGAGATCGGCGTGCAATTCATTCGCAAGCGAGGCAATTTCGTCGATGGGATGCCCGAACGCGAAATGCCCCGTCGCCTTCACGCCACGTTCCGTGAGCCAGTCGACGCCTTCCTGCAGGATTTCACGCGCGGTCTTTTCGAAGCTGCCGCACGCGACGTCCGTCAACAGGCCCGCGCTTTGCGCGATGCTCGAACGCATGTCGACGACCGACAGCAAATGCGTTTCCGCGCCGAGATCGAGCGCCAGATTCGCGCCGCAACGCAATGCCTTGCGGCCTTCACGCGAGCCGTCGTAGCACAGCAGAATCTTGTTGTAGCTCGCCATTTTGCTTCCCCCCATGCCCGCGACTATCGCGGTCTCATCTGAATCATGGTGCGCCGCAATTCGACATGCAAGGGATGGAAAACGCTAAGTGCGGTGGCCCGCGCAGTCCGGCATGACGCGCTGCAAGATCGTGCACCCGATCCGCCAGCGATACGCATCCATGCGCCAAACGCGGCACGCACGATGCCCTAAAATAGGCAGCCGCATGGCGCTTTGCACCCGCTTTGCACCGCGCTGTGTACCCGACAAGCACCTATTCAGGGAGCATCCGTCCACGTATGTCCGAAGCTGCAATCGAATTTCATCAGGTCGAGAAGCGCTATGGCGGGAAGACTGTCGTCGACGGCTTGTCGTTTCATGTGCGCGCGGGCGAATGTTTCGGACTGCTCGGTCCCAATGGCGCCGGCAAGACCACGACGCTGCGCATGCTACTCGGCATCGCGGCGCCCGATGCGGGCAGCATCCGTCTGTGCGGCGAACCGATTCCAGTCCGCTCGCGCTTTGCGCGGGCGCGCGTCGGCGTCGTGCCGCAGTTCGACAATCTCGATCCCGATTTCACCGTCCGCGAAAACCTGCTGGTGTTCGGCCGCTACTTCGGCCTGTCCGCCGCGCAGTGTCGCGCGATGGTGCCGACGCTGCTCGAATTCGCGCGCCTCGAAAGCAAGGCCGATGCGCGTGTCAGCGAGCTGTCGGGCGGCATGAGACGGCGGCTCACGCTCGCGCGCGCGCTCATCAACGATCCCGACGTGCTCATCATGGACGAGCCGACCACCGGTCTCGATCCGCAGGCACGCCATCTGATCTGGGAGCGACTACGCTCGCTGCTCGCGCGCGGCAAGACGATTCTGCTGACCACGCACTTCATGGAAGAAGCCGAGCGTCTGTGTCACCGGCTGTGCGTGATCGAGGAAGGACGCAAGATCGCGGAAGGCGCGCCGAATGAATTGATCGCTTCGGAAATAGGCTGCGACGTCATCGAAGTGTACGGCCCCGATCCCGTCACGCTGCGCGACGAACTGGCGCCGCTCTCGGTGCGCACCGAGATCAGCGGCGAAACGCTCTTCTGTTATGTCGACGACCCGCAACCCGTTCACGCGCGGCTGAAGCAGCGCGTGGGGCTGCGCTATCTGCACCGGCCGGCGAATCTCGAAGACGTGTTCCTGCGCCTGACCGGGCGCGAAATGCAGGACTGACGAGCACACACTCATTCGCCAACGACATCCAGGCGCACAGCACACATGGACTTACGCACTTACGACACCCCCGAACACGCCGCGGCACGCGAGCGCTTCGCCGCGCTGCCCGCGAACGCCGTCAACTGGATCGCCGTCTGGCGGCGCAACTATCTGGTGTGGCGCAAGCTCGCGCTCGCGTCGATGTTCGGCAATCTCGCCGATCCGATGATTTATCTGTTCGGACTCGGCTTCGGCCTCGGGCTGATGGTCGGACATGTCGACGGAGTCTCGTACATCTCGTTCCTTGCGGCGGGCACAGTGGCGTCGAGCGTGATGATGTCGGCGAGCTTCGAGTCGACGTATTCGGGCTTTTCTCGGATGCACGTGCAGCGCACCTGGGAAGCGATCATGCACACGCCGCTCACACTCGGCGACATCGTGCTCGGCGAGGTCGTGTGGGCGGGCAGCAAGGCCGTGCTGTCGGGCGCCGCCATCATGGTCGTGGCGGGCGCGCTCGGCTATGCGAGCTTTCCGTCGATGCTCATCGCGCTGCCCGTCATCGTGCTGGCGGGGCTGGCGTTTGCGAGCACGGCGATGATCGTGACGGCGCTCGCGCCCTCGTACGATTTCTTCATGTTCTATCAGACGCTGGTGCTCACGCCGATGCTGCTGCTCTCGGGCGTGTTCTTTCCGCTGTCGCAATTGCCGCCCGCTGCGCAATTCGCCGCGCAACTGCTGCCGCTTGCGCACACCGTCGACCTGATCCGCCCGGCGCTGCTCGACCGTCCGATGAACGACGCGGCGCTACATGTGGCCGTACTGGCCGCCTATGTGGTGGTGCCGTTCTGCGTATCGGCGGTGCTGTTTCGCCGCCGCATGATGCGCTGAGGGCGCCGCGCGCAGGTTCCTGCGCGGCGGCGCCCTCAAGCAGAATGAATCAGATCACTCTTCGTCGTCCGACCACGGCACGTCGACGTCCGAGATGAACTCGACCGTCGCGAACGGTCCGCCTTCCTGCCGGCCGATCTTGCCGTCCGCGCGATGCCATTCGACGCGGAACATCGTGCCGGGATCGTCGGAGCGCAAACGGATCGTGCGCAACTCTTCCGGGTCGGCTTCCTCGACGGGGCCATCGAGCGAAACGAGCAGCGCCTGCGGCCACATACCTTCGACGGGATCGTAAATGCGGTCGCCGTCGGGAATCGACGTATGCGCTTCGACGCCGATCGTCGCCGATGCGTCGATGATCATCTTGCCCAATGCGCGCAGCACGGCTGTCGCGCGCGCCGAATTGGCCTGACGGATAGCGAGATCCCCGCGCGTCAGCGCCTGTTCGAGTTTCGGATTGGTCTTTTGTTGGGCCATGCGATGTCCTGAATTAACTGGTTGGCGCTTGCACGCCGTTTTGTGCAGCTGAATGATTCGTCCTGTCTTGCGCCGCGTTGGCAGCATGAACGGGCGCCATCGTAGCATTTGCGTCCGTCCGCCTGCGTCTTGCAGTGCAACAAGGCAACGTCCATGCAACCAGGCGATGCATCGCGATCGCGCGCTTGCCTCCCCAGTGTAGGACGAGATTCGCCGCCGCGACGCCGCGTTTTGATTACGGACGCTTGCTCAGAAGCCGAGCGCCACGGCCAGCAGCCCGGCCAGCACGCCGAACGCGACCACGCCGACGGCCACGACGGTCAGCACGCGCGGCCGGAACGAGCGCGCGAGCATCGCGAGCGACGGCACGCTGATGGGCGGCAGCGTCATCAGCAGCGCGCCCGCGGGGCCGACGCCCATGCCGAGTGACAGCATTGCCTGAATGATGGGCACCTCGCCCGCCGTCGGGATCACGAACAGCATGCCCGCAACGGCCAGCGCGACGATCCATACGATTTCGTTGCCGATCTCCGGCCCGACTTGCGGAAAGAGCCACGCGCGCGCTGCGCCGAGCAGCAGGACCAGCACGATGTATTCCGGCACGAGGCGCACGGCCATCCGCGCGAAGATCGACAGCCAGCGCGCGAACGGGTTGCCGTCACGCTGCTCACCGACCAGTTCGACGAGGCGCGCATCGGCCGCCTGCGCTTCTGTGGGCGTGACGAGCCGGTTCGCCAGATAGCCGAGGCCGAACACCATCGCGATGCCGAGCACGAGCCGCAGCCCCGCCCAATGCCAGCCGAGCACGAAACCCATGAACACGAGCGTCGCGGGATTGAGCACCGAATTGCCGAGCCAGAACGCGATGGCGCCACCCGGCGAAGCCTGGCGCGCGCGCAGTCCGGCGACGACGGGCGCCGCGCAGCAGGTGCACATCATGCCCGGCAGCGCCAGCAGGCCGCCCGCCGCGACGCTGCCAAAGCCCGTCTTGCCGAGCAGCCGCGCCACCCAGTGCGCGGGCAGCAGCGCCTGCACGGCCGAACCGAGCAGCAGGCCGAGCACCATCGCCTGCCAGATCGCCTTGCCGTACGCGAGCGCGTAGGCCAGCGCCGCGCTCCACGACGGCGCAGGCGGGCTCGACGCCTTGCCCATCAGGATCGACGCGCCGATCGAATGCGTCGAGGCCGCCGTAAACGCGCGGTTGTAATACGGAAACCATTTGACGTAGAAAAGTCCCGCGATAGCGAGCAGCACGAAAATCGGCCAGGTCGAAGCGGCGGACGAAGGAGTGGGACGCGTGGCGTTCATCGTCGTGGGGGTCGGTCGTTGTGTTGTTGATTACGATTGCCGCTCGGGCGGCAGGTGCGGATTCGCGCGCCGTCGGGCGCCCGCATCGGTGCGCGGCAACGGTCCACTCTACACGGATCGAACGAGATCGTAAAAAGTTGGGGGCGTAAGCGGCGCGACTGCTGGGTCTGGGTCGCGCGATCGTGCGATTGGGTGCGGGTGCGCCCGTGCGAACGCTTGCCGCCAGCGCGAACCGCGACATGGACGTCGCGGCGCGCGGCGTGCCGCTCAAGGCGCGGGGTTCGGCTGCAGTTCGTGCAGCGCGTCGATTTCGGCGAGCGCTTCCGCCGACAGCTTCACATTGGCGCTCGCGATGTTCTCTTTCAGCTGATCGAGCGAGGTCGCGCCGATCAGATTGCTGGTCAGGAACGGCCGGCTGTTGACGAACGCAAGCGCGAACTGCGCGGGCGACAGACCGTGGCGCTTCGCCAGCTCGACGTAACGGGTCGTTGCCTGCACGGATTGAGGCTTGCTGTAGCGCTGGAAGCGCTCGAACAGCGTGATGCGCGCACCCGCTGGACGCGCGCCGCCTTCGTACTTGCCCGACAGCCAGCCGAACGCGAGCGGCGAATACGCGAGCAGCCCGACATGCTCGCGATGCGAGAACTCGGACAGCCCCGCTTCGAACGTGCGGTTCAGCAGGCTGTACGGATTCTGGATCGACACGATGCGCGGCAAGCCGAGCTTCTCCGACGCGCGCAGAAATTGCGCGACGCCCCAGGGCGTTTCGTTCGACACGCCGATATGACGCACCTTCCCTTCCTTTACGAAATCCGCGAGCACGCTGAGCGTTTCTTCGATCGGCACCGTGTACGCGTCGTCGATCCATGGATACGCCGGGCGGCCGAACGTCATCGTGCTGCGATCGGGCCAGTGCAACTGGTACAGATCGACGTAGTCCGTTTGCAGACGCTTGAGACTGCCGTTCAGCGCCTCCGTGAGGTTCTTGCGGTCATACTGGTTGCCCTCGCCGCGAATGTGACGCGGGTTGTGCGGCTGACGCGCAGGACCTGCAATCTTCGTCGCGAGCACGATCTGCTCGCGCATACTGCGATGCTGTGCGATCCACGTGCCGATGTAGCGTTCCGTCAAGCCCTGCGTTTCCGGGCGCGGCGGCACCGGGTACATCTCGGCGGCGTCGATCAGCGTGACGCCCTGAGCGAGCGCGTAATCGATCTGTTCGTGCGCGTCGCGCTCCGTGTTCTGCTCGCCCCACGTCATCGTGCCGAGACCGATCAGGCTGACCTTCACATCTGTTTCGCCGAGTCTGCGGTATTCCATCGCCTGGTTCCTGTTCGTGTTCTTGCGGGTGATAAATCGGTAAAAAGCGAAATTACCATGTCCGCGCGAACCGCGTGCGTGGCTAGAATGTCGGCTGGCCGCGCCGCGACCTGGTCCGACACATGGCCGGTTTCGATGCGCTTACAACGTTCGGAGAATCATGTCGATGTCAGATGCGCCGTCCACGTCATCCGCTCCTTCGAACGGACGGCAGTCGCTGATCGTGACGCTCGTGGCCGCGGCGTTTTTCATGGAGAACCTCGACGGCACGATCATCGCGACCGCGCTGCCGCAAATGGCGCAGTCGTTCAATGTGCATGCCGTCGATCTGTCGATCGGCATCACGTCGTATCTGCTGACGCTCGCCGTGTTCATTCCGATCAGCGGCTGGGCCGCCGACCGCTTCGGCGTGCGCAACGTGTTCACGGCGGCGCTGGCGGTGTTTACGGCGTCGTCGGTTGCATGCGGGATGACGAACGGGCTCGTCGAGTTCACGGCGGCGCGCATCGTGCAGGGCATCGGCGGCGCGATGATGGTGCCCGTCGGACGCCTCGCCGTCCTGCGCGCGACGCCCAAGGACGGCCTGATGCGCGCGATCTCGATCATCACGTGGCCCGGACTCGTCGCGCCCGTCATCGGACCGCCGCTCGGCGGCTTCATCACGACGTACTCGTCGTGGCGCTGGATCTTCTATCTGAACGTGCCGCTTGGGATTCTCGGCATCGTGCTCGCGTGGCGCTTCATCGCCGCGGAAGGCGAATCGCAGAAGCGTCCGTTCGATGGCATCGGCTTCGCGCTGTGCGGTATCGCAGGCACGGCGATCATGTACGCGATGGAACTGCTCGGCCGCTCGGACGCGCCGTGGCGCGAAGCGCTCGCGTTCCTCGCAGCAGGACTCGCTGCGGGCATCGGCGCCCTCTTTCATCTGCGCCGCAGCGCGCATCCCGTGGTCGATCTGACGGCGTTTCGCATCAAGACGTTTGCTGTCGCGATGGGCGGCGGCTCGCTGTTTCGCGTATCGATCAGCGCTGTGCCGTTTCTGCTGCCGCTGATGTTCCAGCTCGGCTTCGGCATGAACGCGTTCCATTCGGGGCTGCTGACGCTGATCGTGTTCGCCGGCAACCTGTCGATGAAGCTCGTGACGACGCCTGTGATGCGGCGCTTCGGCTTTCGTCCCGTATTGCTCGTGAATGGCGCGCTCGCCGCGCTCAGCATTGCGGCGATGAGTCTGCTGACGGCTTCGACGCCGCTCGTGCCGATGGCCGTCGTGCTGTTTGCGAGCGGCCTGTCGCGCTCGTTGCAGTTCACGGCCGTCAATACACTCGCGTTCGCCGATGTGCCGAAGCCGCAGATGAGCGGCGCATCGACGTTATCGAGCACACTATCGCAAATGACGATGGGCATGGGCGTCGCACTCGGCGCGATCGCGCTGCGGCTCGCGGCGTGGTTGCACGGGCACGAAACGCAATCGGTGACGCCGGCCGATTTCAGCATTGCCTTCCTGCTGGTAGCAGCTGTCGGTCTGGTTGCGATCATCGATGTGTTCGGGCTCGAGCGCGATGCGGGCGCGCATGTGAGCGGGCATCATGGGCGGAAACGGGCTTAACTATCTGGCGCTGGATGTGTGGACTTGAAATGAATGTCGAACAGTTTGAATTGCTCGTGACGCGCACGATGCCCTACGGCAAATACAAAGGGCGCGTGATCGCCGAGCTGCCGGGACATTATCTGAACTGGTTTGCGCGTGAAGGATTTCCGCCTGGCGAGATCGGCAGGCTGCTCGCGTTGATGCACGAGATCGATCACAACGGCTTGAAGGACATGCTGAAGCCGTTACGGAAAGGATGAATCTGCGTTTGACCTGATGCGCTGCCGTTCGACACTTCGAACGACAGCGCGTCGCATATCACGGACGCCAAAACAAAAACGGCATTGCGATTTCTCGCAATGCCGTTTCTGAATTCTCTGGGGTGGCTGATGGGACTCGAACCCACGACGACAGGAATCACAATCCTGGACTCTACCAACTGAGCTACAGCCACCACTGCACTACATCTTCGCCGCCTGCCGCAGAGCGGTGCTCAGCAACGAAGAAGCGAGATTATACAAACACGAACCGTATTTGCAAAGCCCTTTATTCAAAGATTTCGCTGGGCTCGCGCAAATGTTGTCGCGCTTCGTCGAAAATCGCGAGATCGCGCGCCTGGAGTTTCTTGCTGTCCGACAGCACGCGCCGCCATCCGCGCGCACCCGCCACGCCGCGATACAGCCCCAGCGCATGACGCACGATCGCGCCCGGATACGTGCCGCGCGCCAGTTCCGCGCGGCAGTACTCGATCAGTTTCGCTTCCGCTTCTTCGCGGGTCGGCGCGGCATCCGTCGAGCCGTAGAAACGCGCGTCGACATCGGCCAGCACGTAAGGGTTGTGATACGCCTCGCGGCCGAGCATCACACCGTCGACGTGCTGCAGATGGGCTTCGACTTCGTCGAGCGTCTTGATCCCGCCGTTGATGATGATCTCGAGTTGCGGAAAGTCGCGCTTCAGCCGATACGCGTAGTCATACTTGAGCGGCGGAATCTCGCGGTTCTCTTTCGGGCTGAGACCTTTGAGGATCGCGTTGCGCGCGTGCACGATAAAGACCTCGCAACCGGCCTCGGCAATCGTGCCGACGAAGTCGCGCACGAACGCGTAGTCTTCGACGTCATCGACGCCGATCCGGTGCTTCACCGTCACGGGCACCGACACCGCATCGCGCATCGCCTTCACGCAATCGGCGACGAGTTGCGGCTCCTTCATCAGACACGCGCCGAATGCGCCGCGCTGGACCCGCTCCGACGGGCAGCCGCAATTCAGATTGATCTCGTCGTAGCCCCACTGTTCGCCGAGTTTTGCCGAGCGCGCCAGATCGTCCGGCTCGCTGCCGCCGAGTTGGAGCGCGACGGGCGCTTCGTCGGCGGTAAACGCGAGGTGGCGCTCGACGTCGCCGTGGATCAGCGCGCCCGTCGTCACCATCTCCGTATACAGCCAGGTGTGCCGCGACAGCGTGCGGTGAAACGAGCGGCAATGGCGATCAGTCCAGTCCATCATGGGTGCCACGGATACGCGGCGGGGACTGTAAACAGGCTTCGAAGACATGAGGCGGCAGACCAGAAAGAAAACAGTGTGAATTCAGCCCGCAATTTTACCGCAAGCGGGCCCTTCACCCCTCGTTTTGCGCCGCAACAACCCCGGAAGCCCATGATTTCTCTAAGGTTTTTCCGCCCGCGACGCCTGGTTTATAAGGGCGCATACGCAGCAAAACCCCGCCCAGCCTGCCTCCCAGCATTGTTTCTAATCTCAGAATAGTAATTTCAAATTATCGGCACAAAAAACCGATAGTAGGGGTATACACTGGCTTCCATCGACGTTGCGAACAGACCGCTGCAAAGCAAAGACCGCAACGTCTTACTGAATCAAAACATTTCGGAGAGTTCACCATGAAGACCAAGCTTATCGCCGCAGTTCTGATCGCCGCTTCCGCCACGCTGGCTGCTCCCGCTTTCGCAAGCGGCTACGGTCCGGCTCCGCACTACAACCCGACGGTTGGCGCACCGGCATCGCAACAAGGCCAGAACGCAGAAACGCTGGCAGCTGAAGCGCAACAAGCCAACGCAAACGCCTACGGCGGCGTGCAAAACGGTTCGTCGCAAGCTGGCAAGCATGAGCCCGTGACGGGCCCGGGTTCGGTGTTCTTCGGCCACTAAGCCGAAGCCGGACCGCAAGCACACAGCAGTTTCGCAGCAGGCAGTACCCAGCAGTATCGACCAGCACTGGTAGCACGCAGTACTTGCAGTTGTAGTGGTAGTCGAAGTGGCAGCAGGTAGTCTCGAAGTTGCAGTTCCAGATGTAGCAGTACCGCAATCAAAGCTTGACCGTAGTAAAGCAGTACCGTTGATGGCGAAGTAGCAGTATCTGGAAGTACCAGTAGTGTGAAGTTGCCGTACCCTGGTAGTACCACGCAGTCTGTTGTTGCAGGTGTAGTTCAGCCGGATGTTCTTCTGAGAGCATCCGGCTTTATTTTTTTGCGCCGTGTAAAACGCTCATCCGCCGGCCGCGAGAAGTTCGACATCAATCGCCTCGCGCGCCGCCCGGAATCCCGCTTCGGCCGCCGCGTGTTCGGTCGGCCAGAAGCCGTCGATCGGCACGAGCCGCCAGTCCAGCATCACGGCGTCGTCCTTCAGTATACGGAAGTGCGCCTTGACGCCCGTGAGCACCTGCTCGACGCAGACCTCCATCTCGAACTCCTTGTAGCGCTCCTGATAGTCGCCCATGTCGATGCCTTTCGGCTCCATCGCGCGTCCCTCCGTCTCAGGTTCTCTCGTCAGCATCAATCACAATCGCCGGACAGGTATTTCCTGCCGTCGCAGGTGATTTCGACACCCGCGCCCTTCCCCGATTTCGCCACCAGCCCTGCGCCCAGCAACTCTTTCTCGACGACGGGCTCGACGGCAGGCGCCGCCTGCCCCGTTCCGATGTCGTTCAGTTGCCGCAAGGTATCGATTGCATCTGCACTCAAGGACTTCGTCATCGCAGCCTCCGCATTCGTTGGCGGCGCGCCGCCCGTATGGCAATGCGCCAGTCGATGCTGAGTTCATGCTAGCACTTCCAGCCGGGATTGCCCGGGCCGCGACGCGCCCCCGCACGGTGACAGGATGCGAAGAAAACGCGTAGCCGCAGGGGCTGGCACGCGCCTAGCGACAACGAAAAAAACCGCAGGGAGAACCCAATGATTGCGACGATGATGAAACTCAGACGTCATGCATGGGCGTCGATAGGAAGCGCCGCCGTGCTGGCGGCATCGGCGGGTGTTGCGCAGGTGGCGTGGGGCCAGACCGTCACGCCGCAAGGGGGCGGCACGCCGATGGTAAAACCGCCGCCCGCGGCGGCTTCGGGCGCGGCGAGCGCGACCAATCCCGACAACATGCCCGTCAAGAAGCCACGCAAGCCGCCCAACGACGACATGTCGGTTCACCCGCCCGCCAGCGCGACGAACGCGAAATAGCGGGCAGCGTGTGAATCTGCGACGCGCTGCGGCTCAGCGACCGCCGCGCGTCGCGCGTAACAGCGCGTCACAGGCGCGCAATCGATACCTCCGTCGACTTGACGAGCGCGACCACTTCCGCGCCGACCTTCAGTTCGAGTTCGTCGATCGAGCGCGTCGTGATGACCGACGTGACGATGCCGAACGGTGTATCGACATCGACTTCGGACACGACGGGCCCGCGGATGATTTCCTTCACTTTGCCTTTGAACTGGTTGCGTACGTTGATCGCGGAAATGCTCATATCGGATAGCTCCGGTGGGTCGATGAAAAAGTATCCGGCCAGCGTTCAGACTGCCCAGCGGATATCGCGTGCATGCACGGTTTGGGTGTGAGGCGATGGTTCGTCGGTTGCGCGTGTCTTCATCACACGCTGCAACACGCGCTCTTCGATCTGCGCAAACGCCGCCGTCGCCCGTTCACGCGGCCGCGCGAGCGGCACGGCTTGATCGAGCGCGATCCTGCCCTCCTCGATCAGCAGAATGCGATCGGCAAGCGCGACGGCTTCCTGCACGTCGTGCGTGACGAGCAGCGCCGTGAAACGATGCTCGCGCCACAGCCGTTCGATCAGCGCGTGCATTTCGATACGCGTCAACGCATCGAGCGCGCCGAGCGGTTCGTCGAGCAGCAGCAGTTGCGGCCGATGCACGAGCGCGCGCGCCAGCGCGACGCGCTGCCGCTGGCCGCCCGATAACTGCGCGGGCCAGTCGTTCGCGCGTTCGAGCAAGCCGACTTCGTCGAGCACCGCGCGCGCCTTGTCCCGCGATGAACGGCCGAGTCCTAGCATCACGTTTTGCAGCACCGTCTTCCACGGCAGCAGACGCGCGTCCTGAAACATGATCCGCGTGTCGAAGGGCTGCGAGCCGTCGGCGTGTTTGTCGAGCGTGCCCGAGGTCGGCGCTTCGAGACCCGCGATCAACCGCAGCAACGTCGACTTGCCGCAGCCGCTGCGCCCGACGATCGACACGAAACTGCCGCGCTCGATCGACAGATCGAAGTCCGCAAGCACCGCGCGCTCGCCGTAGCGCTTGCCGACGCCGCGCAGTTCGACCGAAATATCCTGCTTTTCACGCGCGATCTCGCGCAGCGCGGGTGCTTGCGTCGATGCAAGCTCGTGCGTGCCCTGCTGCCGGCGTTCGGCTTCGATATCCACGCCCGTCATCCCGCCCATCAATACGGACAATGTGCTCGTACTCATGCCTTCGTTCCTCGTTGATACGCGGGATGCCAGCGCAGCGACACGCGCTCCAGGCCTTTCGCGAGCATGTCGGCGAGCTTGCCGAGCGCCGCGTACAACAGAATCCCGACCACCACCACATCCGTTTGCAGAAACTCGCGCGCGTTCATCGTCATGTAGCCGATGCCCGATTGCGCGGAGATCGTTTCCGCGACGATCAGCGTGACCCACATCAGCCCGAAGGCGAAGCGCACGCCGACGAGAATCGACGGCAGCGCGCCCGGCAGGATCACGTCGCGATACAGCGCGAAGCCCTTCACGCCGTAGCTGCGCGCCATTTCGATCAGGTTGGCGTCGACGGAACGGATGCCGTGATACGTGTTCACGTAGATAGGGAAGAACACGCCGAGCGACACCAGAAACACCTTCGCTTCTTCCTCGATGCCGAACCAGAGGATCACAAGCGGGATCATCGCGAGCGCGGGGATGTTGCGGATCATCTGCACGGTGGTGTCGAGTGCGATATCGACGGGCCGGAACAGACCTGTCGCAAGGCCGAGCACGAAGCCGATGCCACCGCCAATCGCGAAGCCGGACACCGCGCGCCACGTGCTGACCTTCACGTCCGCCCACATTTCGCCCGACTCGATCAGCGACCACGCGGCCTTCACGACGGCGAGCGGCTCGGGCAGCACACGCGTCGACAGCACGCCGCTGCGCGCGGCGACTTCCCACGCGAGCAGGATCACGAGCGGCACGATCCACGGCGCGAACCTGAGCGCGAACGGCCCGAGATTCAGGCGCACGAGACTCACACTCGCAGCACGGTTGCCAGAAACAGTCGACATAAACCAGCACTCCTTTCATCAAGCGATGCGTCGTTGCGCATCGCCTCTGGACAACGAATCAGCTTTGCGACGCCTTCGGCGCATAGTTGTTGCCGACGATCTCGCCGAACGGCCCAGACAGCGGAAGGTTTCCGCTCACGGCCGCACGCTGCCGCCCCGGCAGCAGCGGGAACACGAGTTCGGCAAAGCGGTACGACTCTTCGAGATGCGGATAGCCGGACAGAATGAAGGTTTCGATACCGAGATCCGCGTATTCCTGCATGCGCGCCGCGACCTGCTCCGGACTGCCGACGAGCGCCGTGCCCGCGCCGCCGCGCACGAGCCCCACGCCTGCCCACAGGTTCGGATACACCTCCAGCTCCTTGCGCGAACCGCGCTTGCCGCCGTGCAACGCGGCCATGCGCCGCTGGCCTTCGGAATCCATCTTCGAAAACGACGCCTGCGCGCGCGCAACCGTGTCGTCGTCGAGCTTGCTGATGAGCTTGTCGGCGGCTGCCCACGCTTCGTCTTCCGTTTCGCGCACGATCACATGCAGACGAATCCCGAACTTGATCTTGCGGCCGTGCTGCGCGGCGCGCGCACGGATGTCGGCGATCTTCTTCGCCACCGCTTCGGGCGGCTCGCCCCACGTCAGATACGTGTCGATGTGCTCGCCCGCCATCTCGTGCGCCGCCGGCGACGAGCCGCCGAACCACAGCGGCGGATGCGGATCCTGCACGGGCGGATACAGCACCTTGCCGCCCTTCGACGTCAGATGCTTGCCGATGAAATCGAAGCTCTCGCCCTGATGTGCGCTCGTCAGCAGGCCGCGCCAGATGCGCAGGAATTCGTCGGTGATTTCGTAGCGCGTGTCGTGATCGACGAACAGGCCGTCGCCTTCGAGTTCGGCGGCATCGCCGCCCGTCACGACGTTGATCAGCAGACGCCCGCCCGACAGGCGGTCGAAGGTCGACGCCATGCGCGCCGACAGTCCCGGCGACGAGATCCCCGGACGGATCGCAACGAGGAACTTCAGGCGCTTCGTGGCGGGAATCAGGCTCGACGCGACGACCCATGCGTCTTCGCACGAGCGGCCCGTCGGCAGCAGCACGCCCTCGTAGCCGAGCGTATCGGCTGCGACGGCGATCTGCCGGAAGTAGTCATAGTCGGCTGCGCGCGCGCCTTGCGAGGTGCCGAGATAGCGGCTGTCGCCGTGAGTCGGAATGAACCAGAACACATTCATCTGCAGTTCCTGCCTTGTTCGTCTGATGTCTGAGGGATGACGCGACGCGTTGCGTGCAGTTGCATGCGACAGGCGTGAGTGCGCCCTGCCGCGCACGCGCAGCGCATCGAAAACGGATGATTGAAGAAGACCGCGTTCAGCGGCGACAGCGAGGCGGCCTGCCCGGCAGGCCGGAATCGCGCGCCGCGGACGGCGCAGCCGGGCGAGCGCGAATGGGCATCGGATGGGACATCGCGACGGGTTCTCTCAAGTGAATCGATGTGATCGGCGCACGCAGCGCGCGGTATTCAATGTGCGCGATGCGTGTCGGGCGGCGGCGCCTTGCATGTGCTTCCCGCACACGCTTCATGCGTGCTGCGCCGCCTGCATGGGAAAACAGTCTATGGACCGCGCTCTGTCTTTTGAACGATTTTTTTGAGCTTAGGTTTTCCACTTTCGTGCTTTACCTGACGCTGCAGCATACGCCGCGCGAGCGAACCGTCCGCCAGCGCACCTGATCCGCGCCGCGCCGCCGATATAATGGCGCTCGTTCCGATCAACCTGCGCGGGCGTTGCGCAAAGTCAATGACGCCCGGCGACCGTCGCTGTCAAGCATGCAAAAAATCATCCTGCCGTTCGTGTCTGGCTTTCTGGCGTCGCTGTTCTTTCACGAGTCGACCCTCGCGCTCCTGCACGCCGCCGGACTCATCGACCCGACAGGGTTCTCGACCGCGCCGTTCGTGCCCGTCGGGCTGCCGGAGTTCATCGCCAACGCGATCTGGAGTTCGGTGTGGGGCGTGCTGATGGCGTGGCTGCTGCGCGTGTCGCCTGAGCGCCACGCGCCGTGGGTTCAGGCGTTCGTATTCGGCGGCATCGTACTGACGGCGGCGAGCGTGTTCGTCGTCGATCCCCTGCGCGGCATCTGGCCGACGGGCAACATGCTGCCGCGCCTTGCGCTCGGCTTCGCGTCGAATGCGATGTGGGGCTGGGGCGCGCTCGTGTTCATGCGTGCGTTCATGACGAGCGAGGACTGAGGCCGCGCCCGCCCGTTTCTTCTTCTCTTGGTTCAGCCCTGCAGGTCGCGTAACGGATGCTCGTTCGCGGACCACGGGCTGTCGAACATCTTCTCGACGTCCGCGCGCGTCACGTCCTCGATGCGCGCAAAGCGCCACTGCGGCTTGTTGTCCTTGTCGATGATGCGCGCGCGGATGCCTTCCGGCGCGTCGCCGCGTTCGAACGACGAGCGTGTCAAGTCCAGATCGCGGCGCAGGCATTCGGCCATCGTGCCTTCGGCGCGCGTCACCACTTCCAGCGCAACGGCCATCGACAGCGGCGAGCGCTCGCGCAGCACGGCGCCCGTCTGCTCGGCCCAGTCGGCGTAGGTGCAATCGCCTTCCCGATCGAGCGACTGGATGATCTGTACGAGGTCCGGCAGCGCGAAGTGCCGGTCGATCGACGTGCGAGCGTCGGCGAGCGGCGACGTGTCGGGCGTCGGCACGATCTTGTGCGATTGCGCTTCGTGCAGCACGGCGGCGACGACGTCGGCACCCTGCTCGAATGACTGCGTTTTCAGGCGGTCGATCAGCGCGGGAATCGCTTCATCGGGCAGCCACGCGTCGGCGAGACCGGCGTAAAGCGCGTCGGCGGGGCCGATCGTCTCGCCCGTCACAGCGAGATAGCGGCCGATCGCGCCCGGCGTGCGCGCAAGAAACCAGCCCGCGCCGACATCGGGGAACAGGCCGATGCGTGCTTCCGGCATCGCCATGCGGGTCGTCGATGTCACGACGCGCAAGCCGCCCGTGCGATGCGCGCCTTGCGAAATGCCCATGCCGCCACCCATCACGATGCCGTTCATGAAGGCGATATACGGCTTCGTATAGGTGAAGATGGCGTGGTCGAGCCGGTATTCGTCGATGAAGAACGTGTCCACGGCATCGCCGTCGCCGCGGCGGAACGACTCGTACAGGTAACGGATGTCGCCGCCCGCGCAGAAGGCGCGCTCACTCGTGCTGCGCACCACGACAGCCAGCACGTCGGGATCTTCGCGCCATTGGTCGAGTGCCGCGTGCATCGCGCGCATCATGTCCAGTGACAGCGCGTTGAGCGCCTTCGGCCGGTTCAGTTCGATGAAGCCAATGCGATTGGCGACATAGGCGATCAGCTCGTCGGAGCCGCGGGACGATTCGGGTATCGACATGGTGTGTGCGTGAAGCGGTTGAATGGGCATGCGACGCAAAGGTAGCACGCGTATCGGACTTCTTCAGTGAAACCGGCAGGCTTGGACGCGCCGGCGTGGGCTCATGCGGCCTTTGGTTTCGATGATGCGACGCGCCGCGGCTTTGACGGCTTGTCGACGTGCTGCGTCTGATCGGGCGCCGCGCCCTCGCCTGACGTTTCGCCGTTGTTCGCCGCTGTTGTCGCGTCGCCCGCTCCGAACCACGCGACGAGCGCGGCGTCCACCACGGCGTCGAGCGGCGCGCGCGGAAACACGGGGCAAGTCAGATGCAATGCGACGATGCCGTGCATCGTCGCCCAGAACGCCTCGGCGCATACCTGGCTGTCGGGCGCACCGGGCAGACGGCCGTCTGCCTTGAGCGCGTCGATCGATTCGATCATCAGACGGAAGGCTTTGTCGTCTGCATGGTCCGCGTCGTCTCCCCCATCAGTGCCCGCCTCGCCAACGAGCGCCGCGCCCGTATACGACGGGTCTTCCATGAAAATCAACCGATACGTTTCCGGATGCGCGACGCCGAACGCGACATACGCGCGGCCGATCGCCTTGAGCCGGTCGGCGGCATCCTCGATGGCTATCAACGGCTCGAAACTGGCGAGCAGTTGCGCGTAGCCCTCCGCGCACAGCGCGCGCGCAATCGCATCGCGGCTTTCGAAATGCAAATACAGCGTGGCGGGCGAGTATTCGATCGCGTCGGCGATCTTGCGCATCGACAGCGCGCCAAAGCCCTCGCGCATGACGATGCGCCGCGCGGCATCGAGGATGCGCGTGCGCAGTTCCAGTTTCTGACGAGTCTTTCTTTCGGCGATTCCCATGACAGCGATTTTCCGGTTGACAAACTGAAAAGTCAATTTAAACTGAACATTGTTCAATGAACAGTGTTCAGTATATTTCTCGCGCTCAGTTTCAACTGACGGAACGCTGGCGCGGTCGACGGGAGATGTCATGGAAAACGCAGCACAGATCGGGCTGTTCGGCGCGGCGGGCGCCGCCGGACGCAGCATCGCCCACGCGCTCAGCACGGCGGGCCGAAGCTATCGGGTGATCGGACGCGGGCGGCAGGCGCTACAGGCGTCGTTCGGTCATGATCCGCTCGCAGAAGTCATCACGTGGAATCCCGACGATCCCGCCTCGATCGCCGCCGCGGCATCTGGCTTGCAGACTGCGGTGTATCTGGTCGGCGTGCCGTATCACCAGTTCGAGCAGCATCCCTTGCTCATGCAAAAGACGCTCGACGGACTGCGTGCAGCCGGCGTGCAGCGCCTGGTCCTGATTGGCACCGTTTATCCATATGGGCGCGCGCGCAACATGCCCGTCACCGAGTCGCATCCGCGCGAGCCGCATACGTTCAAAGGCAAGATGCGGCTCGCGCAGGAAAATCTCGTGATCGACGCGCATGGCCACGACGGGCTCGAAACGCTCGTGCTGCGTCTGCCGGACTTCTATGGTCCGGGCGTCGAGCGCAGCCTGCTGCATGGCGTCTTCGAAGGCGCGGCGCAAGGTACGCGCGCGCAGATGATCGGCCCGATCGACGTGCCGCATGAATTCGTGTTCATGCCCGATGTGGGGCCTGTTGTCGAACGCCTTTCACGCACGCCTGAAGCGTTTGGCCGCGTGCTGCATCTGGCGGGCGCGGGCACCATCACGCAGCGCGACATCGCCGAACGCGCCTACGCGCTCGCGCAGCGCGAACCGAAACGGATGGTGGCGAACAAGACGATGCTGCGCATCATGGGTCTCTTCAACCCGCTGCTACGCGAAATGGTCGAAATGCATTACCTGCTGACGGACCCCGTCGTCCTCGACGACTCGGCGCTGACCAGGTTGATTGGTCCCGTCGGAAAGACATCGTATGAAGCGGGCATTGCGCAGTCGCTGACGGCTGCGCAGCGTGCGGTGCGGCAGGCTGCTGGCGCGCAGGCGGCGTGACGGCGCCGCCCCGCGAACGCTTCTTGCTGCTCAACTGCTCGCGAGATTGCCCGGCGGAAAGTGGCCGCTCTTGAGCAAAACGGGCGTGCCGTTGCTGATCAGCAGATGTTCGCGCGCGACGGCTTCGATACGCTCGCGGCCGGCATCGAATGCGCGACGCCAGGCGTCGGTGTCGTTCCCATCGGCGCCGAAATGATCTTCGAGCGCTTCGACGGAAATCGCGCACGGCACCCGTTCACCGTCAACCAGCGCCGGAAAAACCAGCGTCAGATTGAAGTCGCGGTAGGCGGGCGCGTCCGCGGGAAAACGAATCTCCATGGTGACCTCATCGGGAAAATCCGGCGTTCCAGGCGAGTGCCGCACAGGTGCGCGAGAACCGGCATGCGGACGACTGGCCCAATCAGCGGGCTTTATGGTACCCGTTGCGGCATGCGGCGGTCCAGCGTCGGGTATGGCGCGTTTTGCCGGGGCCGCTTCGCTGCCGTGAGGCACGCGTTTCGCCGATGCTGCGCATGAGCGCCAGGAATCACTCACCGTCGAGCAGCCGGTCGACATACGCGCGGCCCGCTTTCTCGACGAAGACCAGCGCTTCGTCTTCCGTCGCGAAGCGATGCTCGTCGCCGATTTCGATCAGCGTTTCTATCCGGTGCGGGTCGTCGGGCCCGCGCTCCGACAGACTGACCGATCCGACGTACAGCCCTTCCCGCTCGCCCGCGCGCCGCGCCTGCTCGTGCGGCGGCACGAGCCGCGCCGATGCGCTGATGTAATAGCCCCGATAAGGGCCGCTCACCCGCTCTGCCATGTTCGCCTCTCGTTAGCTGTTGTTGCAAGTCATCGGATTGACAGCACGCGGCACGCCACGTGCGATACACGGTAAGTCATCGCGCCGCGCGATAAGTTCTGTGTGGCCACTCCAACAGGCGCTCACGGGCGCGCCGCCTGCAATTTCCGGACGAGGACCGACGATATGGGAAAATATTGGCTTCGAGAGCGCGAGATCCCCGAACCGGACGCGGCCAACGCGTGGTTCGCATACGCGGAAAGTCACGGCATCGAAATTCCGAAGGCGATCAGCATCTGGGAAGATGCGGCCACGGAAGAAGGCGCCGAAAGCCGGCGCGTCGTCGGCCAGGCGAACATCCGCATCGATCTGTCCGAAATGGGACACCCGAGCCTCCGGCCGCAATCCTGAGGCGTCGCCGTCCCGTCGAGCCTTGAGGCCCTCGAGGCCCGCATCACGTTCGATGTGCGGCGCGCCAGCGATAGTTCGTCGCCCACATCGGGTTGACGTCGCTGGCGGCTCCTGTTTCACCGCGCTCGCGTCACAGCCTATTTCTGGAAGGAAACACAATGAAGTCGATCGAACGGCGCGCGCGCCACCCTCTTGTCTCCCACGCGATTCGTGCTGCGGCGCTGCCGCTTGCCGCACTCGCGATTGCGAGCCTTGGCGCATGCGCGTCGTCGAACGAAACCAAGCTGATCAATCTGCCCAACGGCGAAACCGGCTTCGCGGTCAGCTGCAGCGGCGCCGACGCGAGTTCGAGCTGGGCATCGTGCTATGTGCTGGCGGGCAAGGCGTGCGGCGCGACGGGTTACGACATCGTCTCGAAGGACAACGACGATGGCGGCCTGGCAGGCGGCAGCGTCACGAACGTGGTGTCGGCGAGCGTGAAGAACCGTTCGATGGTGATTCGCTGCAAGTGATTCGCTAGCAGTCAACGCCGCGCGGCGTCAGTGCGCCTGCATCTTCGAAAACAGGTTGAGCACCACGACGCCCGCGACGATCAGGCTCAAGCCCGCGACAGCCGCCATATCCGGCACCTGTCGGTACATCACGATCGCGACCAATGTGATCAGCACGATCCCGACGCCGGACCAGATCGCATACACGATGCCGACGGGCAGGCTCTTCAGCGTCAGCGACAGGCAGTAGAAGGAAATGCCGTAGCCGAGCAGCACGACGAGCGCGGGCACGAGACGCGTGAAGCCTTCCGACGCGCGCAGCGCCGAGGTCGCGATCACTTCGGCGACGATGGCGATGCCGAGCAAGGCATAGGGCGGCACGCGCATGCGTCAGGCCTTCGCAAGCGCGAGCTTGCTGTAGTCGTGGCCGAGTTGCGCGCACAGCGCCTCGACGACGAGCTCGTGATCCGAGCGCTGCGGCAGCCCCGATACCGTCACCGATCCGATCACGCCCGCGCCCTTCACGGTCAGCGGAAACGCGCCGCCATGCGATGCGTAGTCGGCCACGGGAAGGCTGTGCTTGTCGGCGAGCGTCCCATTCGACTCCTGCAGCTTCAGCCCGATCGCGTACGAACTGCGGCGGAAATGCGCGACCGTGTTGCCCTTGCGGCGCGCCCAGTTGACGTTGTCCGGCGTCGCGCCTTCCAGCAGCGAGAAGAACATGGGCTGGCCGAAAGTGCGGATATCGATGGCGATCGCAAGGCCGCGCGCTTTCGCGACCTCATGCAGATACGCGCCGAGTTGCCATGCAATGTCGGCATCGAAGTGATGAAGGACAAGCGAGTGTTCCTGCGCAGCGATCGACTGCAAATCGTGAGCGATGTCCATGGCGTGTCGAGAGAGCGTTGATGGATGCGAGCCGCACGCGATATGAAGTCTCGTGCAGCGTCGAAGAACGGCGATTCTAGCGCACGTGTTGTGCGCTACGGGGCCATGCTCTCACAGTCACGACGGACATTCGATGCGCCTTCGATGCACTTGTCGCCGCGAGCAAGATCACCGTCGCTTTCTACACTTTCATGTCGATTCTTAAAAACTGATTGCATTGAGCATGCGGTTGCCCTATAATCTTTTCTTCGACGGACGCGGGGTGGAGCAGTCTGGCAGCTCGTCGGGCTCATAACCCGAAGGTCGTAGGTTCAAATCCTACCCCCGCAACCAAGCAAGCAAAGGGTTACAACGCGTTGGCGTGTAGCCCTTTTTGCTTTTTGGGGTCCGTTTAAGTCTCAACGTAACCGCTGAAGGTCAATCGGTGACGCTGTTGAGTCGTTTTGCGCTCCTCGCGGAATTCACGCGGCGCGCGAGCCGGCCCACTGTATCGCGAGTAAATTCTATTGGCTCATGCCTGTCTAGGCTATCTTCACGCCCTGCTTCTGACCAACGGCCACGTATCCGTCCTCCAACGTCTGCTCGCTGCGAACAGACTTCATCCGCCAGATGCTTCGGTTCCCGATGCTGCGTCTAGGGCCGTCCTGCAGCGTCGTATACGTACCCGCGTACCGAGCGTCCCCCGCTGCTGCGCGTCGGCGGTGAGTCTGTCGTCGATGTCATACATGCGCCGGACTGTGTTGTACGCGATGCGCGCCTAGTCAGTTGCCCCCTGCCCCTGTGGTTATATGCGTACTCGCCCCGGCAAATACATGTGATACGCCGTGCCCGCACTCAAATTATCGCGGATCTTGCGGCCGTATAAGGCTGCTACGTTGCCTGCCTCGTCGGACCGGGGAAACACCTCGCTGCCATCGAAGCGCTCATGCCCGCTCTCGCGGCTCACGCCCACGCCTTGCAAGCGCGTGCGGATCGCCTCACCCGCTTCGCGGTTCCATTGCGGCACCCACATCCCGAGCGTGCGATTCGCGCAACCGAGTTTGAAGTGATCGCTGTCGATCACGGCCGACTTGTGATTACCACCGCCGAATTAGACGAGCAAAGGCCGCTCTTGCGGCCATTTTTTTCGTAACATGCAATCCTACAGTCCGGGCTGCTGATATAACCAACCCTCATCCTCTATAAATTTCTTGACTTTTGCATTCTTTTTTGGATCCTTAAACGTCACATAGGCACACTTAAGCGATTTCAGCTTTTTTAGCACAAAGAAATCGTCCACTTCAACATTCTCCAGATCTGTCATAAGCAAATTCTCCAACTCGTCCGCCTGCTCCAAAGAACCCACGCTTTCAAGTGCACTCGCACCGATAAATTGCAATGTTTTAAGTTTTTTTGGATTTTTAGTCATACACACGTCACGCATGCTCTTAACGTATCGAAAGGTGAGCGACGAGATATTTGGCAACTCCGAAATGAATGCAAAATTTCCTTGGTCCTTACATTTCTCCAAATCAATCTCAACGAGATTTGGCGTCTTGTCGACCAATAACCGGGAATTCAAAAGTGATTGACCCACTCTTAATTTATTAATATTTTCATTTCGAAACAGACCATTCAGATCAAGACGAGCGACTGCAAGTGTTTGCAATTTTTTACACTTATTAATAACTTCCAATTGCTTTTTATTCACTCCCAGTTCAAATTCCAGTTCTACGAGATTACTAAACTTCTCAATCACACCAAGATCAATTTTCTTATCAAAATAGCCTCGCAATCTCAATCTGGTGATATCCCGCACCTTCGAGAGCTGTTCAATACTTTGAACAGGAAGCGTTAATACGGCGTTCATGGAAATGTCGCCTGCCCAACATAAAACCTGGAATATATCCAAGCCCACTAACGTGGTTTCGCTGGATTGCTCTCGCCCATCGATAGACAACACAATCGGCACTTGACTGTAGGCAAGCCGCGAATTCAGTGCGTTGAGAATATTAATAGATGCACCAAATCGTTCTATTTTTACGGAAATATTCGAGAGAGGTAAATTCCTAATCTCATCAATCGCTAACTTATCGATTCTTAGCTGCATTTGCACACTTCCTTCTTTTATAGTGGGAAGCCACCCTCTCATCAATCACATCTTGATAGTTCACCCCAAACTCGGCCATCAACCATTCTTCGCCTCTCTGTCTTCTCCAGACTTTTTTCTTGTTGTCCATATTTACAGGACGCCGCACATTTGTCATCAAGTGAGCTAGATCGCTTTCTTTCATTCTTTCATAAACTATCTGCTCGACACCTTGCGCGACATCGGTATTTGGAATGCCCGTTAAAATGTCTGTAGCGACCGAACCGTTTTTATATCTCGTTTTCGCGTTTTGCTTTGCCTTTCCTACATATACCTCGTTGTCTCTAAGGTAAACAGTTGACAGCCCATAAGGGTCTGCCCATCCGAACAGATTGGGTGCAAATTGGTACGGATTAATACCGCCGTTCAGCCCAATGGGATCATGACTGATGAAGTAGCCAGTATCCGGATCAAAGTACCGATGCCAGTTATAGCTCAGGCCAGATTCGGCGTCATGGTACTGCCCCTGCAACCTCACCGGCTGATCGATCAGACACGTCTCAACATGATCAACCTTCCCCGTCACACCATAGTGCGCCTCCCACACGATCCGTCCGTCGCCCGCATGCAATCTGACCGGCGCGCCATTCGGATCGTTCTGGTAATAGTACAGCCCGGCTTCACCATCCACCACGCTCGCATCGCCTGACCGCGCCACGACCTGCATCGCCAGCGGCTCGAAGCTGTCGGGGTGATAGACATAAAACCGCCCCGCATCCGCCGCGATGGAGGCCTGGTCCGCTCCGTCCGCCCCGCGCCTCAGCTCGCCAGCAAACACGTCGCCATCCCACAGGAACCACGTGCGCGCCCCCTGCTGTCCATGCCTGACGCCTTCGACGCGTCGCCTCACCTCCGCAGCCGTTTTCCCTACCCGCCGCCCAAGCGCGTCGTACTGATACCGCCAGCACTCATTGTGCGTATTCTCGAAGCAAGCAAGCCTTCCGAACTCGTCCCACTCCAGCCGCTGCACGCCGGTCGCACGGCTCTGCCGCTCGACGAGTTGTCCCGCCACATCCATTCGCCACAGTTCGCCATCTTCGTGCTGCAACACACGGCCCTGTCCATCCTTATGGGCCCGAAAGCGGTCGCCATGCAGGTCATGCACGAAGTGACGCAAACGCCCGGCCGGATCCGTATGCTCGACGATCCGGCCGAGCGGATCATAGCGATACCGATCCTCCCCGAGCCGGCTGTCCGACCGCATCACCAGATTGCCGCTGGCGTCGTAGGTGTAACCGGTATGTTCGTCGCGATGATCCGCGCGCATCGTGACGTGCTCGCTCAGCCGTCCTGCGCGGTCGTACTCGTAGCGGTGGCCAAGGGCAGCACTACAGCGCGTATTGGCAAGCCGCCCCGCCATATCTCGCGTGAAGCGTATTGGCTCGTGCCCGTCTATCTGCACACGCTGCACCTGACCAACCGCGTCGTACCCATACACCAGCGTCTGCTGCAAACAGACTTCATCCACCAGATGCTTCAGTTCGCGACGCTGCGTCTGAAGCCGCCCTGCATCGTCGTACACGTACTCCAGCGTCCCAATCGTCTCCGATTGCTGCTGCCTCTCGGCGGTGAGTCTGCCGTCGACGTCGTACACGCGTCGAACCGTGCTGCACGCGTTGCGCGCCTCGGTTAGTTGCCCTCTGCGGTTATACGCGTACTCCTCTTCCTGTCCGCCTTCCCGCTCGACACGCCGACGCGTAATGCGCCCCATCGCATCGCAGGTGACTGACAGTGCATGGCCGAGTGGATCGATGGTGCGGATCAGATGACCGGCGGGATCGTATACGTATCGACGGGACTGCCCGTAGTAGTCGATTTCTTCAGTCAGTCGCCCGGCCGCATCGCGCTTCAGATGCCACGTCTGACCAAGCGGATTCGTCACACCCGTCAGTTGCTCTTCGGTGTCATAGTGATAGCGTGTAACGCCACCGTCCGGATCGATGCGGCTCGCCAGTTGCCCCTGCCCGTAGTAACCAAATGCCGTCGTGTGACCCGACTCGTCCTGATACCGGATCAGGTTGTCTTCAGCATCGAATTCGCAGCGCACGTGGCGCCCGCCGGGAAGTTCGCAAGCCACCAGCCGGTCTTTTGCGTCCCACCTGTATGCCGTCGGCTCTTCGCCCGGCGCCTTCCGCCAGATCAGATTGCCTCGTGCGTCGTGCGAAAACGCGGTCGTGCGACCCAGTGCATCCGTCAGGCTCGACAGATGCCCCAGCGCGTCGTAAACCAGCATCGTCGATTGACCGGCGGGATCAGTCACCTGCGCAAGCTGGCCCTGCGCGTCATAGTCAAACGCGGTCGCGATGCCCGACGGCGTCAACTGCTTCAGCAGATTGCCCCGGGCATCCCACGCCTGTTGCCATACGCCGCCTTCAGGGTCGGTAATGGCGACGGGCCGATGATCGCTGTCGTAGCGCGTGCGCACTACGCTTCGATCCGGCAACGTATGCGCGAGCAAGTTGCCGTATTCGTCGTACTCCCACGTCGTCGTGTTGCCCGCCGGGTCCACCTCCGCACTCGTGCGTCCCTGGCCATCGTACTGGTAGCTGCGCACGCCGCCCAGTCCGTCGATACGCGCCACCGGCCACTGCTGGTCGTTGTACTGCAGCAGCGTCACATGGCCAAGCGAGTCGGTAAAGCGCGTCTCCAGATGTTCGGGGTCGTATGTGAAGCGATAGTCGTAGAGGCCGCCATCACCCCACGCTCGTTCGACACGCCATACACCATCCTCATGCAATCGATGCCGGTACCAGAATGACAGCCCATTGCGGTCCGTATGCCGGACCATCTGCTGCGCATCGCCATATTCGAATCTATACGGCACGTCCAGCGCGTCGAGCACCGAGACCAGCGCACCTGACCTGTCCTGCCGATACCGAACCAGCGGATGAGTCCCCCCTTGCGCATTACGCAGGATGACCCTGCCGATGCATCCCTCCACGTCGCCAGCAAAACACTGAACGGCACGTCCGGTGGGCGCATCGCCGGACCATTCGATGAACTGCAGCACTGGCCCGCCTCGTGTGTTCTGTGCATCGCGTACCATCCGCCAACCGTTGCCGTTCAGATCGGACATCTGCGTCAACTTCACGACCAAGGGCGTGCGTTGCCCAAGCGGTGGCACCTCGTCGCGCCAATGTTCCGGCAGTGCAAACGAATATTCGATGCCGGTGCGGGCACGTATTATCAGTATGCAATCCTGAATATATAGCGCATGCCCATGCTGGCGATCGTAGCGACGCTCTCCCCAGCCGGATGCGACGGGAAACTCATCAAACGCCGTCGCGTGGTCCGGGAAATAGACGGCTGCGCCAAACTGCCCGCCGTCCCGCACCAGTTCGACGCGGATATCAGCCGGACTCTGCCAACCGCGACCGGGAGCGCCAATAAACGTATCGTGGCTCGCGTAGTAGCGATCCCATGTCAAGGGCAATCGTCCATCGATGACGAAATCGTTCTGCTGGACAACCACTTCACCCGTAATCGAGTTAACCGGCTCCGCGTCGAAAATCACGCACTTGATATAGCTTGATGGGAACTTGTCGAACAGCTTCTTCGCCAGCTTCGACCCACGAAATGCCTTGAACAACGCGGCGGCCACCGCCATCATGTTCATCACGGGCGGCCCGCCAACCAGAACGGGATTGCCTGCCGGAATCGGCAGCAACACAGACGTGGGCAACGACGGGTATGTGCGATCCGTATGCGCGCTGTTGTGCCCCATCGGTTCCATACCCACGAACCAGCAACTGAGTGCGGGCAGCGCCAGGAACGATAGTGGATCGTTGTTGGCCAATACCGTACGGCTGCCCATGAACGACTCGGAGTCCTGCGATGGCCCTGTCGCGTCAGTACCCGCAAACCCCGCGCCCAACGGAAAGTGCAGACCCGGGACGTGGTAAGTATGCGTGCCTGCAGTCGCGCGCATGAAACCATTGATGAAAATGGGCCGTCCACCTCCGCCATTTCCGACATTGCCGCCAAGCGCATCGGTCACGTTCTGCGTTAGCTCATTGACGGCGTGCATGGCGCTCATGCCTGCCTTCACGACGCTGCTGTTCATCACATCGTTCACGGCACCTGTTGCCGACTTGACGACGCTGCTGTTCACAATCTTGTCGACTTCGTCCTGATGTTTCTCCAGAAACGCTGTCGCCTGTTCTTCGACGAAGCTGAACACGATGCTGCCGATTACCGCTTTTGCCGCACTGATGTATTCCTGTAAATCCAGCACGAAACCCACGTGCGGATGTGGAATGGGAATTGGCGCCGGTGACGGCGGAATGGTCACCTCGTGTACATCGATACCCACGACGGGCGTGAGGTGCGTCGCTGCAAGCATTGTCACGACGCCTCCCCGTCACCGGCGTCATCGACAAGTTGCCGCGAAACATCCTGCGCGGCCAGAGGCTTGATGGCCTCGGCCCAGTTGTCGCCGTATAGGTGCTTCAGGCGAGGAACAAGTTCCTCGCGCCGCTTATGTGACTTCTCGAAGAAGCCAGTCTGGTTGAGCATCCACGCCGTCACCCGTTGCAGATTGCTGTTCGCACGCAATGCAGGCTCGATCCAGTGCCCCGCGTCCAGCGCCGTGAAACCCGCGTCGAGTGCCTGTTCGTGACGGCCTGCCTTCTCGAGGCACCAGCCCTGCATGCGCCGGGCTTCGACTGCAAGAATGCCGTCCCGCTCCGCCGCTGCATGCGAAGCGGCCACGTCATAGCACCGAACGGCATCCATGTACCGGCCACGTATAAGATGCACACTCGCTTCGCCAAACAGACCGTTGACGATCAGCTTGTTCCCCGCTGCATGCCCTTGCTCCAATGCCTGCTGACCACGCTGCGTGGCCTCTTCGTAAGCAGCCAACGCCTCGTCATGAGATTGCCATTTCAGATAAGCGGCGCCCGCGAGCAGATGAACAACAGCGCTTTGATCAGGCCATTTTTGACCGGCCGTCACTTCGAGTGCTGCACGGCGCAGACTTTCGAGTCGCTTGGGATCATCGTGCGCCAGTGCCTCGGACAGTTCGACAAACAGTCGTCTGAACTGTCCCGAAGGACCACGCTCGCCAGATTGAGCAACCAACTCGCGCGACACCGACCGCATCTGATACCGCCCATGAATCACGCGGACGCGATCAGGCTGGCGTCCTTGCAACCATGCAAGCGGATCCGTCGCCGCACCGTACTGCACGATCCGGATTCGATCGGAACCCCAAGCCTGCTGACTCATGTCGTCTAGCAACAGGTCGAGCCAGCGCTCGAACTCCCGGTTCTTCGACACGATCCCCGGCGCGAGTATCAACACGACGCCGGGGAAAATGTCCGGATGATGAGCTATCAGACTTCCTGTCAGCATCAGCAGATACTGCGTCGATGTCTGACTGCCGCGCAGTGGCGGCGTCCAGTCCGCCGTCACGCCGCGTGCTGCGGAACCCTCTCTGCGGTTTTCATAGAAACGGGCGAGTTCCTGCGCCAGTGCGTCCGCGTATTGCGCGGCGCCCTCGAACGGGGACACCAGACGAATAACAGCGCAAGACAGTTCTTCCTGACTCTGAAAATACGCTTTGACAAGTTCAAGGTCGGCCGCATCGGTGCGCCAGTAAAGCAGGCGAGCGTGCTGGTCCTTTGCGAAGCGCAGCCAGTCTTCGTGAGCGGCCATCAGGCGGCGCTCGACCGGGTTTGTCGGTTGCCAGTTCTGCATCGATCAGTCGCCTTCAGGGGTTCAGTTTGAGGACGGCCCCCTGGACCGTATGCTCGCCCGTCGCACTGCTCGTCACGGTCGAACCGTTTACGGCGTGAGTCGACGAGCCCGTCGACGTGACATTCACGCCCGTGATATTGATGTTGCCGGCAGCGTCCATGACGATCTGCGAGTTGCCGCATACGAGGCTGATCTTCGTCGTGGAGGTCAATACGACATCGCCGGTGACGTGCACTTCCTGCCCGCTACCTACCTGAATTAACTGGTGTCCCGTTACCTTCACGGTGTGAGTGGTCAGCAGATTCGAAGTCTTCGCCAGATGAACCGTTTCCGTGCTCGTCTGTGCGATTTCCTCTTCCCGCAAACCCGTGACCTTTAGCGTGTCGTTGCCGCCGACAATGCGGTCCCGATCTGATTTGACTTCGTAGCGCTGTTTGCCCGTGATCGTGGTCTTCTGATCTGCGCCGATTTCGACGGTGTCGTTCAGCTTGACTGAGCGCTCGCGGTTTGCATTAAGCGTGATGGTCTCGTTGCCTGTCACCGTTTCAGTTCGGGTTCCGGCCACGCTCGTGGTTTCGTTGCCACCCACCGACTTGGTGCGGTTTGCCATGACCGAGTGCGATTCATCGTTCTCGACTTCGGTGCGCATGTCCTTTTCGGCTTGCAGCCACAGTTCCTCGGAGCCTGGCTTGTCCTCGAAGCGGATCGCATTCGCGTTACCTGCACCACCCTTCAGCGAGCGTGACAGCAGTCCACTCTGCGTCGCATTGCCCGGCAGATCCCACGGCGGCATCGTCGCAGCGTTGTACAACCGCCCGACCACGATCGGTCGGTCGGGGTCGCCGTTCTCGAAGTCCACGATCACTTCCGTGCCCACGCGCGGAATATTGACCCCACCGAATCCACCGCCCGCCCACGGATACGACACGCGTATCCAGCACGACGCATTCTGGTCTTTCACCCCCGAGCGGTCCCAATGGAAACCCAGCTTCACACGGCCATACTGATCCGTCCAGATTTCCTGGCCCGCCGGGCCGGTGACGATCGCCGTCTGCGGCCCGCTCGTGCGCGGCTTCGGATAGCGCGTACGCGATGGACGAAACACCGTCGTTGCAGGTTGCACCACGAACGCACTGCTGATCGTGTATTCGCCCGAACCGCTCGCCGCACCGATCTCCGTGGCCGAGAACCACGCGCTGATCACCAGGTATTCCCGGTTTGCCGGCCGATGCGGATAGCCCTCCAGCCGGAACGTCGTGCCGCACACCACGTCGCGCACCTGGCCGCTGCCGGAGGCGCGCTCGCCATGCGCACGCACTTCCTCCATCCGCAGCCGCGCGAACTGTTCACCATGCTCCCGTTCCGTGTAATCCCCCGGCCACTCGTAGCGCTCGAAATCGTTATGCGCCGTCTCCTGCGGCAGTTCGTTCTGCGCGATCAACCCGGCCATGGGCTTCTTGAAGTCGTAATCGTTCGTTGTCCAGCGACCCGACTGCAGCGCACCGCTCATATCGAACGCGTCGATGTATTCCTGATCGATCCTGTGACCCGGCGGGTAATACCACAGCGTCTGGTAGGCAGTGCTCTCGACCGGCCTGTGCGCGCCGAGGTGATCGACGAGCACCATCCGGTGAAACGTGCCCGAATGCTCGAAGAACCAGTAGATGCCGTGCTCGGCCATCAGCCGCTGGATAAAGTAAAAATCCGTTTCCCCGTACTGCACCTGATAGTCGAGCACGGGATACGAACCGCTCAGACGCAGATCGTACGAGTACATGTACTTGCCGAACACGTCCTCGATGATCTCCACCACCGTCTTGCGCTGGAATATGCGGTAGTCCGACGTCTGGTCGGCCAGCCAGATCCACGGCCTGAGCGCGAGCTCGTAGTTGCTCTGCCGGTCGGACTGGCTCACATAGCGCGCTTCCGTCACGATGCCGCTGATCTCGCGCGTGCCCGCGCCGATGTTGGACGCACCCGCCATCCCCTGCATGCCCGCAACGAAGGTGCCCATCCCTTCGAGCTGGATCGTGACCGTCAGCTCCTTGCCGATCATCTGTTTCAGATCGAGGTTGGCGGCCTCCGACTCCGGCATCTCCAGCGGCGTGCGGCACGACAACGTGTACGCGTAGATCGCCGACAACGCTTCCTCGCCCGCTACGCCCGTCAGTTCGAGCGCCGGTTCTCCCAGTGGCGATATGGGCAACGCGGGACCGCTCATCGTTATGGTCCGGCTCTTTACAAACGTTAGCATGACTAAAGACACTCCATATTTCTTCGACCGTCTGATGACGAACTCCCCTTCGCCTGCACGTCGGTTCCCGCGTTATCCGTAACCGCGGGGAACCGCAATCAGATTGCAGGTTTCCAGACCATCGCCTCGATTAGCGACAATGAAAGGCGTCCACCTTTCCAACAAGTCGTTCCGTTTCCTTGCTCATGCAGATCGTTTGTGCCGTTTGACGCATGGAGCCCTTTCCCCACTCGCGTTCGCTTTGACGCTTGCATGCGCTATCGCGCTGGCTCGTCCACTTCGAAACCTGCTCTTCGAGGCGAACCTTGCACGCCGGCGAATCCGCCTCCTTACGCGACACAGCGAGATGCAGATTCTGCTCGGCAACGACCTGATCGCGCCATGCGCAGAAGTTCATGCTGGTCTGACTGGCGTCGCAGTTCGCCACTAGCGCAGCGACCTCGCTCGCCGGTAATCCGCTGCGGCCGGCGATCTCGTCGATGGGATTGACGGTCGCTGCGTGAAGCGACGTGCACACGAGGCCGCCCAGGAAAAGAATGGCGAACTTCATTGCGCGTCCGCCGCTGTCCGAAAAGGCGCCGCCTCTTCCCGGCGACGGTTGACCAACCCTGCCGACCGTACGGGTTGCAGTCGACGGCCATGCACGTCTCGCGGATGCACATTCACGTTCCGGCTCATATGGGCGACGACATCGGCGTCCTGTCCCGCGTTAGCTGCGGCGAGAACCGGACGTGCCCCCGACGGCCCGGTGTTGTACGCGTAACTCACCAGCGCATCGAACTGATCTTGCGTCAATTCGCGACGCTGCACCTGCCGGCGGACGGCGACCTCGGCGCTGCGCACGCTCACCGCCAGTTGCGTGTTGACATCTGCGACGCTGACGGGTCGACGCATTTCATCGTCCGTACACGGGCCATGATGCGCCAGGCCACCCACGCCAAATGTGCAGTTGTTCGCTATGTCGTTGTAGTAATGAAGGACGGCACCCTCGCGAGCCCTTAACGCGCTCAGCCCTGCTGCACTCATCTGTTTGGTTTCGTTAGGCACCTTGGTTTTCCTCCTCGGTCGCCCATTGCGCAAGCAACTCGGACGGTATCGCCTTGACGACTTGCGCATACCGCTTGCCGACGAACTGCTCGGCTCGCCGCAGAAGTACGGGTATGGGACTGCTCGGCTCGTTCAGTTCGAACCAGTGACGCGCTTCGCGGATGCGCTCCAGCGCGGCCTCGCGACTGTGCGAAGCGGCAGTGATGCGCGGCGCGACCGGTTCAGCAACGGCGCGTTCAGCGAGGTCCACAGGTCTGGTTATCGCATCTTCATTCTTGGTTTCGGCGATTGCCGGATCGGCCGGCGTCATTTCATCGACCGCAGAGGCAAATGGCGACGCAGGGTGCCGCGGACCATCGCCAACGACTCGTTGCAGCAACCGTGTCAACGCAGAAAAGTCCGGCTGGTAGACGCCCAAGTGCTCTTTGCACCACCTCTCGATCGAACCGATGCTTGCGAGCGCTTCGTCGAATCCCGCCAGCATGTCCGGTTGCTGAATTCGCAGATCGTCGAGCTGTCGTCTGACCGATTCAGGCGCGAGCGCATCACCCGGACGCGGGTGCGCAAACGCGCGCTCGACGTCCCGCACCTGCAGGCGCGCCGCGGTCGAACGCGTCAACGCGATCTCACGCACGTCGGAAAGCAGACCATCGGTATCGGTCAGCGCCTGAAGCGCATTCATTCGAATCTCAAGCACCGCATCCTGATCGTCATCCATGCCTGGCTGCGGTTGAATCGCGTCGGGAAAAGCCGCAAGCCACGCGGCCAGCAATCCCAGGCCCTCTGCCAGTCCGGCGGATCCCGCAAGCCTCGTGCGGCAACGCGCGAATGGAATGGCCAGGCGCATGTCCTTGCTGCGCATCATCAGCCGCCGGCAATCGCGATCGACTTCGCTCCAGTTCACCGGTTCCGGCGTGCCGACGAAGTCGCCATACTGCGCATCCACCTTCGCGGCCATTTGTGCCGAAAGCACGACGAATTCGGGATCGTACTCAAGGTCGACTCCGCACGGCGCGCCGGGGTCGACAGGCGACATCCAGTCGTGTGGCAATGGCGCCGCAACCTTGGCAACTGATGCCTTCGAGGCTCCCTGCTTCTTGCTGCTACTCATACTGTCCTTCCAGTTGCGGGGTGATGCGACGCACGCCAGCCGCATCCACGGACTGATCGACGAACTGATCGACGTAGCGTTCGGGCTCGAAGCGCATGCCGGTAATCGGCTCGCCGCCAGGCGAACGACCGAGCCACCCTGACCAGCCGAGCTGCTGAGGACCGCCCATCACGGCGGGCGGTGCGCTTTGGGCGCGGATACGCAATTCCAGCTCCCATTCGAATTCACGGCTGATGAAGCTGCGCACCCAGTCGACGAGCCGCGGCAGTTCCGCTCCACGTGGCGTGAAGCGCAGGTATTCGTCGATATCGAGCGGACCGATAACGATCCGGAAGCGATGCTGACGGTCGGGCACCTGCTCGCCGAGCATCGCTCCATCGCCCATCGTGGCGGCAGAGCCAGGCTTGCCCATATAGCTGTGATCCTCCGGCGCCACGTCGATCCAATGGAAGACATATTCGTCGATCGCCACCGGCACGCCGAAATAGCGCGCGAGCGTCATGCGCAAGCCATCGGGATTACGTGCTTCGCGAACGAGATGTGCCGACGCAGCCAGTTGTGCGTGGGCAGGCAAGGCTCGCTGCGCAATTTCTTTCGTATCCTGACCAGTCAGGCTCGCGACGTAGAACGAAAAGCGTTCACTGTCCGGCCCCGCACGATCGAGCCCGACCGTTGCCTGTGCAGCAGCCCAGGCTCGGTAAAGCAGCGTCAGATAGCGATGGTGGAAGATGTCCAGAAAATCGACCAGCGTCTGATCGCGGCGGCTTTCCTCACGCTCTCGAGCAATCTCCGTCATGTGGATGGGCAGCGGCCCGTTCGGCCCCAGCATGCCGAGCCCGAACAGGCGGACGTGCAGACGCCCATCCAGTTCGCCCACGCTCGCGATCTCGCGTGGCGCAAATGCCAGGCTCGGCTTCTGACCCAGCCGGAACGGCTCGGCACCGGGACGCAGCGCCGTACCGACAGGATCGATGCGGCAATCAGCGCCGATGCGCCGCATCAGCGACAGATAACCGTACACCCACGGCCGGGTCCGCAGCAGTTCGATAGTGTCCGTCGATAGCGCCGCCTCGCGCAGCATCGATGTGAACGGTGCCCGCTTCATCACGCCACTCCGCGCGTGCCCATGCGAACCGGCCAGCGCATCAGGCTGCCGCGTTGCATCGAGTGAAGCTCGGTCTGCGTGAACGAGTTGATCGACACGTGCCGCGCCAGATAGTGTTCGAGAATGAGCCCGAACAGGTAGGGACTCACGCCGGAAAAGCCGGACTCGTCGACGGTCAACTGGCATTCAATGCCCCGGCCGAACACCAGCGGCCCGCCGCCGGGCAACTTTCTCGCGACCGGCCGCGTCTTGACACCGACGAGGCTTTCCACCTGCCGCTGTGGGCTCGTATCGTCACCCGTCAGGAACAGGCGCAGCATGTCGCGTATGCCTTGCCCGCCAGGACGGTGATCCATATCTTCGAGCGGCAGGTAGTTGAAATTCAGCTGGCGGATGAGCCGCCACGCGTTCTCCCGCTCTGCGAACGGCGCTCGCGGCGTGCTGGGCGCGCGGATCAGGCCAACGCTCACCACGGGCACGGAATCGCTGGCTTTCAGATCATTGACGCCATCGCGAGGCAACAGGTTGGGTAGATCCCGATTGGTCAGCCAGGCGTCCACGGACAGGTAGCGCATCCCTTCGTGATACGGCGCTTCATGCTGGTCGACCAGCGAGACAAAGGCCTCGGTCCCGATATATGGCGTGCGCGTGCCGTAGCGGCGTGCCGAGTCCGACATCAGACGACGTTCGCGGCGAAGCGAGAAGTAACGTCCGTGATTGCCTTCATCGTTGTTCAGCGTCTGATAGAGCGGCCGGAAATCGAGTTCCGCCGATTCCTTGCCGACCTGCCCGGTCAGCGAATCGACCGCATACACTTCGTAATCGAGCGGCGCGAGACGCTTCGGAACGAGATGGAACTCGGTGCTGGCCTCGTTCAGTTCGATACGCTCGATCTTGCGCGCAAACAGGTTGATCACCGGCGCGCAGAACAGCGCGAACCGCGATGCGTCGACAAGTCCGGCCAGCCGCTCCGGCGACTGATCGAGGAGCACCACGATCTCGGCTTCGCGCCCTTTGGTCTTTTTCAACCCCTCCCGCAATCCCGTCAACGTGAAGAAATAAAAGCGGCTCGGGCACGCGAAGTATTCGTGAAGCAGATTGTGCCCATGGAATTTCGACCAGACGAGTGGCAGCAGACCCTGCCCGGTGCCGAGGCCTTCGTGCACGACCGCGTTTTGCACGACGGCACCGAAGGGGCGCTCGACCTCGCCGAACGAACCGGGCTCGCCCGTGATCGACGCGACACCCGCTGCGTGAAGCAATTCGAAAAGGTGCGACGCGACCTGCTCATCCCCGGCGAGATAAATGGGCAACCGATCCAACCCCTGCAGATCGCAGATGTTGGCCTCACCCGTGCACCGCAGGCGCAAACGCAATGCGCCGCGTACATGCGTATGAGGCGGCACATAGCGGTCGAGCATGGGTATATCGGGTGGAATCCCCGTAAGCCGCGCCTCGGTAATCTCCAGCGGGTACAGCGTGACGTCCTGGCTGGTGCGGAATTCGCAAGCCGTTTTCTCGCCCGGTGGCGTGCGGCTTTTCAGTGCCGTGCCACGCGGCACAGAAAACCCCTCGACGAGATTGCCTTCCTTCGGGCTCGGAAAAAACCGCGCGACCGCCATCGACGGCGTGGGCGCAACGTAGTTCGGATAGATCACCTCGAGCAGTCGCCCCGTGAAACGGGGAAACTCCGCATCGAGCTTGAGTTGCATGCGCGCGGCCATGAAGCTGAACGACTCGATCAGCCGCTCGACATACGGGTCGGCCATCTCGCCGGCCTGCATCCCGAGCCGGCGCGCGATCTTTGGATGCATCTGCGCAAACTCGCCCGCCAGTTCGCGCGTGTACAGAAGTTCCTGGTTGTAGTAGTCGAGCAGTCGCGGGTCCATATATGTGTCCTGTGCTGGTCAGCGGGTGCTCGCGTGCAGGCGGCTCGTTTCCAGATCCAGCGAGCTTTGCACCATGAACTCCAGCGGATAAGGGTTCATGTGGATCATTCCCCGGATTTCGAAGGCCAGATGGTTGTATCGCCCCTTGCTATCCATTTCCGTCAAGGGCACGACCTTTACTGAGTCGGGAATGAGCCGAGGTTCGAACTCCCGGATTGCTCGCCGGATCGTCTCTTCGAGGTCTGCCCACTTATGTGAGGCCACGAATGCGCCGGCGAGCGGCGGCACACCGAAATTGATCGTCGATGCTGCAGCATGCGGATAGCGCTTGCGGTCAATCAGATCTTCGATGCTGGTCGCGTTCAGCAGAAACGCCAGATCGCGCTGGACGATGTCGCGCAACTGCGTGCGTGTGACGGCATATTCATCCGGCGTCTCGATTTGCCGGTGAGGCGCATCATCACGCAGCCTGTCGAGCAGCGTGGGCATCAGAAGCGCATCCGCCCGGCGCGGTGCGGCCGTCGTCCGATCGGGTAGATGACGTTTGCGACTCATCGGGCAGGCCCTCTCTCCGCGTCGCAATATGCACCACTATCGTCGACCTGTTCAACGCCAAACTCGCACTCGGGCAGTTCGAACAGATCGAAGTCGCCAGCGCTCGTCGTCCACGTCTTCCGCCCGGAAGCGATCACACCTGTCCGTCCGGCATCACGCCATATCGTTTCGCAGCCCAGCTGGAGCGCTTCTGGAACGCGCTCCACCGGATCAGCGGCAATCGGATAGCGTGCCGGCATAAATCCACGCACGACAGTGCCGTCCTTCAGCGTGAGCGTGCACGACGCCCACACGAGGTCGATCAGCGTCGTCGGGCGTTCGATCCGCCAACTGCGGATGTCTGCGAGCGAAAGCCATCGATAGCGGCCAGCCGTCATCACCTCGCAGACGGGCCCCAATCGCGAGTCGCTGTCGCCAATCCAGTCGAATGTGTGCCCGGCGCTCTTACCGCTGACGAGCGGCGCAAGTTCGAGCGCGCGTTCGCGCGCCTCATCCGATGCATCGAGTTGGCCTTTAGCGGCAAGTCGAAGCGCGTCGAGCATGCCTTCCATCCATCCGCTGGCGCCGTCGAACACCACACCGGGTTTCTGCAACCCTGCCATCACTTTCCCGCGCCACAACTCCGCACGGACGAGATCGCGACACGCCTGCGCGACGGACGCCTGTGACAGTTCGAGTTGGGCGTAGACCTGAAGTTGCTGCACGGCGCGCGGCCACTCATACGTAATACAGAGCAACTGAAACAGTGTCCAGCGATGTGCGGCCAGCGCTGGCTGACGGCGAATCTCCGCTTCGACATGTGCAATCTGTGTAGCGGGCGAAACGTGGCGCATGGCGCCCGAAGTAACGTGCTGCATCGGCTGGCCGGTCATTCGTTCTATTCTGAATTCGTGCGATTCGAGGAGTGATCCAGCACAGCCAATGGGCTGTCGATGGCGAGCGTGTGATGGTCGCGCCGCGCTACCGTCGGCGGTACCGCCGCGGCACGGCGCGCCGCCGCCATGTGGTATTCAGGAGGCGCAAACAACCTCAGGACTTCAGGTATCGCCTCGGGCTGCCCGACATCGGAAGCGCCACGACGCAACGGGCCAAACGCGTCTTCCACTTTCTCGATATCCGATAGCAAATCTCCGAGCGGCGCGGACATGTCGTCGCGACGATCCTCCCCCGCAGAGAACAGCGTCCATGCGTCGTCTTGTTGCGGCAGCGTCGAGCTCAGCCATGGAGCAGACGGCAAGGCATGCGGCGACTCGAGCGCCTGGTAATACTGATTCTTGAGCGCAGCCATGAGATCGGCACGATCGATGTGGCCCGGCGACCGGTTGCGTTCTCGAACTGACGCCTCGCGCGTCGAATCCGCCGAAGCACCCAACAGAGCAAGGATCGCGTTGTTATCGAGCGATGCACCCGGTGAAAACTGCTCCGTCCGGATGCTGCCAGGCGAGTTCCCCTCGGCTCTTTCCAGCGACGCGCCGCAATCCGACCCGCTGGCGACATCGCGTGTCCATGAAGCGCGTCGCCCATTTATTCGGCTACTGCGCGAGGGCGAAGGCTTACGGAAAATCCTGCTGAAGTACATGGGAAATGTCATTACATTGCGTCAATTTCGGATGCTTTTCGATGAGACTTGATCCACGAAGGATAAGCATACCGAATTAACTCACAACCGAAATATGATGTCCATAACAAACTTCGCCACCCAAAAATCAAACCTAGAGCTTTAATTCGAGATAAATTTAAAATCCCATAAAAACTTGAGAGATTATGAGAATCGCCTCGTACGAATCGCCCTACCCACATAAGAAAAATCACACACCAATAGAACATTAAAAATGCTTGAAAATGGTCTCTTCCCGCTCATTTTTCCATTTATTTTCATATATTTACACATTAACCATGGAGCAAAAATTCTTCTACATCCAGACTTGCTCCTTACCATATATCAATAAACCTCCAAATAATATATGAGATAAACCACCCCCAATCCCGACATTGACTGATTCAAGTTGAGACTCGCATAATTCAAAAACCGGCATAAAACGGTTGGCTTTTCTTTCGAAATTACACAAACAAGGCAGGCTATCGAAAGTTTGCCTTGCGAGGGAAGGAACGCCCTGTTCGATACGCAATACTAATAAATTCAATAGAAGACCAGTTCATGACGATTTCTCGCCAGGCGCTGTTCGGAAAACTCGGGGCCACCCTCTTCCGCAGCATCGAGTCCGCCACGACGTTTTGCAAACTGCGCGGCAACCCTTACGTGGAGCTCGCCCACTGGTTGCATCAACTGATGCAGTTAGCGGATAGCGACCTGCATCGCATCGCGCGTCATACGGGTATCGATCCCGCCACGCTGCAACGTGATCTCGCCCGGGCACTTGCTGCATTGCCGACTGGCGCCGGTTCGATCAGCGACTTCTCGCATCACATCGAACTCGCCATCGAGCGCGCATGGGTGCTCGCCACGCTTGAGTTCGCGGATCGGCGCGTACGTGGCGCGTGGTTTGTCGCCGCAATCGCCGGAACCCCGGAATTGCGGCGCGTGTTGCTTTCCATATCGCCGGCGTTTGGACGGATTCCCGTCGACGTACCTTCTGACGAACTGGTCGCCTGGATCGACGGTTCACCCGAAGCGTCCGACTCGCCATACGACAACACGGATTTTTCCGCCGCAGTGCCCGGTGAAGCATCGCAAGCGCTGCCGACAGGTTCGAATGGGACGCCTCTCGACCAGTACTGCACCGATCTGACGGCACGGGCCCGCGCCGGCGAGATCGACGTCGTGACGGGCCGTGGACAGGAAATCCGCACGATCATCGACATCCTCCTGCGTCGCCGGCAAAACAATCCCCTGCTCACCGGCGAGGCGGGTGTCGGCAAGACGGCCGTGGTCGAAGGACTGGCTCTCGCCATCGCCAGCGGTGACGTGCCTCCCGCACTGGCCGACGTGCGGCTGATGACGCTGGATGTCGGTGCGTTGCTTGCCGGCGCGAGCATGAAAGGCGAGTTTGAATCGCGCCTGAAAGCGGTGCTCGAGGCCACCATCAAATCGGCGGCGCCCACCATCCTGTTCGTCGACGAAATCCACACCCTCGTCGGTGCAGGCGGACAGGCGGGAACGGGCGACGCCGCGAATCTGCTCAAGCCTGCGCTGGCGCGCGGGACGATGCGGATGATCGGCGCGACGACGTGGTCCGAATACAAGCGGCACATCGAGAAAGACCCTGCCCTCACGCGGCGCTTCCAGGTGCTACAGGTCGCCGAACCACGAGAGCCCGCGGCCATCGACATGGTGCGCGGCCTTACGAAGGCATTCTCCAAACATCACGGTGTCGTCGTCCGCGACGAGGCGATCCGAGCAGCCGTTGCGCTGTCGCACCGCTATATCCCGTCACGGCAATTGCCCGACAAGGCCATCAGTCTGCTCGACACGGCATGCGCGCGCGTGGCCCTGTCACAGCATGCGCCGCCCCGCGAACTGCAGGCCGTGCGCCAGAAGCTTCAAGCGGCAATCATCGAACGCGACCTGCTCGAACAGGAGGCACGCATCGGGCTGGATGCGCAGAAGGCGCTCGCAGCGGCAAAGGCGCGAATCAGTGCATTCTCCACCGAAGCAAAGGCAATCGAGGCGCATTGGCAAGCTCAACTTTCAGCCGCCCAGGCACTCGCCGCGGCGCGTGAAGCCGCAATCGCAGAGAACGATACACAGCACGACAACGCCGCGCCGACCGTCGCGATGCTCGCCGAACTTGAACAGGTCCTTCACGATCTGCAGGGCGAAACACCCTTCGTCTTTCCCGAAGTGGACGAAGCGATCGTCGCGGAAATCGTCTCCGACTGGACTGGAATCCCAGTGGGCCGCATGGTCACAGACGAAATCACAGCGGTGCGGGCGCTGCCGGAAACCCTTGCGGCTCGCGTGATCGGACAGCCGGAGCCGTTGCGCCAGATCAGCGAGCGGGTCCAGACAGCACGCGCCGGCCTTACCGATCCGAAGAAGCCCTTGGGCGTGTTCCTGCTCGCGGGTCCGTCCGGTGTCGGTAAGACGGAAACCGCGTTAGCGCTCGCTGAAGCGCTCTATGGCGGCGAACAGAACCTGATCACGATCAACATGAGCGAGTATCAGGAGGCCCACACCGTCTCTGGCCTCAAGGGTGCGCCGCCGGGATACGTCGGCTATGGCGAGGGCGGCGTGCTGACGGAAGCCGTGCGGCGCCGCCCGTATTCAGTCGTGCTGCTGGACGAAATCGAGAAGGCGCACCACGACGTGCACGAGCTGTTCTTCCAGGTCTTCGACAAAGGCTATATGGAGGACGGCGATGGCCGCTACATCGACTTCCGCAATACGACGATCCTGTTGACGAGCAACGCAGGTTCTGACCTGACAACAACCCTGTATGCGGACGCAGCCCTTGCCCCCGACCACGAAGGCCTGCGTGAAGCGCTGACGCCCGAACTGCTGAAGGTCTTTCCCGCGGCATTTCTCGGGCGTGTGACCGTCGTGCCGTACCGGCCGCTCGCGCATGCGTCGCTTGCAAGCATCGTGCGTCTGCATCTTGGCCGCGTCGCGCGCCGCATGGCCGACAGTCACGACATCGTCCTGCACATCAGCGAGCACGTGGTCGACTACATCGTTGCGCGCTGCCTCGTTCAGGAAACAGGCGCTCGCGTGCTGATCGGATTTATCGAACAGCACATTCTGCCGAGACTCTCCGCACTCTGGCTCGACGCGTTTTCGTCGAAGCGCACGCTGTCGCGCATCGATATCGACGTCGCCGACGGCAATGCCGCTCCGTCCACTGCAATCGTGTTCGCCGCGGTCGACAGCACTGCAATGGAAGACGCCGCCTCTCCTGTTCCCGTCGGCGAGATCCAATAAACCTCCCGACTATTTCCCACGCTTACGGAGTCATGCATGTCCGCTTCAAATAGTTCGCAGAAGTTCATTGCGCGCAACCGCGCCCCGCGTGTTCAGATCGAGTATGACGTCGAGGTTTACGGTTCCGAGAAGAAGGTGGAGCTGCCGTTTGTGATGGGCGTGCTGGCCGACCTTTCCGGCAAACCCGTCGAGCCGTTGCCGGCCGTCGCCGATCGTCGCTTCCTCGATATCGACGTCGACAATTTCGACGAGCGCATGAAGGCCATCAAGCCGCGCGTCGCATTCGCCGTGCCGAACACACTCACGGGCGAAGGTCAGTTGATGGTCGATATGACCTTCGAAAGCATGGAGGACTTCTCGCCCGCTGCCCTCGCCCGCAAGGTCGAGCCGCTGCGCGAACTGTTGCAGGCCCGCACCCAGCTGGCCAACCTGCAAACCTACATGGACGGCAAGTCCGGTGCCGAAGCACTTGTCAACAAGCTGCTGGCCGATCCCACTTTGCTGAAAGCGCTCGCCGCCGCGCCGAAACCGAAAGCGGCAGACGCAACAGAACAGGACGACCCAGCCAACACGCTGAACTGATCGCCGGGCGTTGACGGAACCCATTCCAGCACGAACCGACTCCAGCACGACAGAGGAAATACGATGGCAACACAACAGGTACAGGCCTCATCCAGAGCCGCGACACACACGCAGAGCGATTTTTCACAACTGCTGTCACAGGAGTTCCGCCCCAAGACCGAGGCGGCTCGCGAAGCCGTTGAATATGCGGTGCAGACGCTCGCCGAACAGGCGCTGCGCCAGTCGACTACGATCAGCGACGATGCGTACAAAAGCATTGAAGCCATCATCTCGCAGATCGATCACAAGCTTTCGGAACAGATCAACCTCATCCTTCACCATCACGATTTTCAGAAGCTGGAATCGGCGTGGCGCGGCCTGCATCACCTGGTGTCGAACACCGAAACCGATGAGCGCCTGAAGATCCGCTTCATGGATGTGTCGAAGGAAGAACTGCGTCGCACCATCAAGCGCTACAAGGGCCTGGCATGGGATCAAAGCCCGCTCTTCAAGCAGATCTACGAAGAAGAGTACGGCCAGCTCGGCGGCGAACCGTATGGCTGTCTCGTCGCTGATTATTACTTCGATCACACGCCGCCCGACGTCGATCTGCTGGGCTCGATCGCGAAGATCTCGGCAGCGGCACATACGCCCTTCATCTCGGGCGCTTCGCCGTCGGTGCTGCAAATGGAGTCGTGGCAGGAACTCGCAAACCCGCGCGACCTCACGAAAATCTTTACGCAGAATCTCGAATATGCGCCGTGGAATTCGCTGCGCAACACGGAAGACGCGCGCTACATCGGACTCGCGATGCCACGCTTCCTGTCGCGTCTGCCGTATGGCGCCCGCACGAACCCCGTCGACGAATTCGATTTCGAGGAAGACACCAACGGCTCCGACCATCGCAACTATGCGTGGGCGAATGCGGCGTATGCGATGGGTGTCAATGTCAATCGATCGTTCAAGCTGTACGGCTGGTGCTCGCTGATTCGTGGCGTCGAATCGGGTGGCACCGTCGAGAACCTGCCGTGTCACACGTTTCCGACCGACGACGGCGGCATCGACATGAAGTGCCCGACGGAAATCGCGATTTCGGATCGACGCGAAGCCGAACTGTCGAAGAACGGCTTTATCCCGTTGGTACATCGCAAGAACACCGATCACGCGACGTTCATCGGTGCGCAGTCGCTGCAAAAGTCGGCCGAATATTACGACCCGGATGCGACGGCCAATGCCAATCTGTCGGCCCGCCTGCCGTATCTCTTCGCATGCTCGCGCTTCGCGCATTACCTCAAGTGCATCGTGCGCGACAAGATCGGCACGTTCCGCGAGCGCGAGGACATGCAGCGCTGGCTCAACGAATGGATCATGAACTACGTCGATGCCGATCCGGCTAACTCGTCGCAGGAAACCAAGGCACGCCGTCCGCTGGCAGCGGCCGAGGTCGTGGTCGAGGACGTCGAGGGCAACCCCGGCTACTACCAGGCGAAGTTCTTCCTGCGTCCGCACTTCCAGCTCGAAGGACTGACCGTGTCGCTGCGTCTCGTCGCACGGCTGCCGTCCGTAAAGGAAGCGGCCTGACCGGCTTCGACCACTCGATGCACCACGTGATCTGTCGTCGAAGCCGACGACAGATCCACCCTCACAGGAGATGCGATGCCCTGGACGTACAACCAGAGAACGGGAACGCTTACCGCTCCCGATGGACAGTTGACTGCAACGGATGGTTATTCGGGAGCGGGGCAAGGTCGCAACAATCCCGCAATGGAAAGTGAAGCAAACGTCGGTCCGATTCCTCGCGGAACCTATCAGATCCGAGGCGCACGACACTCGGTCCACACAGGACCCGTGTCGATGGATCTCGCACCGGGTACGGGCACCCACACTTTCGGTCGCAGTGCCTTTCTGATTCACGGCGACAACCTCACCCATACGGCGTCGCACGGTTGCATCATCCTGCGCCGCGAAGTTCGCGAGCAAATCAATGGAAGCACCGACAGGGAGCTGATTGTCCAATGAAGCGACATCTTCACTGCGCGCTTGCGCTGCTCGTTGCTGCGAGCCCCGTCTTTGCGCAACCGCTCACGCCTGCACAGGTTACGCGAGACATCCAGGCCCATGGCGCGCGCGCCACGGTGCAATCTCTGGATCGCGCGGGACGCCTCGACGCGGTTCTGAACCAGATCGCGACGGGAAACACGGCATGGGTCCGCCTTTCGCGCAGTTTGGCAAAAGGCACTGACGCGGGAGATTCGACCGGGCTGAGCGTCGCCCTTGCGCGGGCGCTGCCAAAGAATCCCAAAGCCGTGCTCGGCGTACTCGATGACGGGCCAGTCACAGGGGCGACGGTCGTGTGCAGCGTTCCGTTCATCGAACCCACGCCGCGTGAGATCAAGGACTACCTGGAGCGCGCCATTCCCGCGGTGAAGGGCACTTCGGTGTCGGAGCGTCTGCCGCAACGCGCACCCTGCCTGCGAGCATTGGAGCGCGTCGCAGAGCAAACATCAGCGCATTCATCGTAATCAAAGTGGCAACCGCAGCGGAACAGAGCATCCCCTGATTCGGCAAGGATGTCCGTAAAGCTAGCGTTGGCAGCATGTTTTTTTACTCAAGGAAGGAGTACTAGATGGCACAGGATATTTTCATCAAGATCAACGGCATTGATGGCGAATCGCAGGACGCTGCGCACAAGAATGAAATCGAAGTGCGTAGCTGGGGCTGGCAGATCCTCCAGCAATCGAACATGCATATGGGCTCGGGCGGCGGCGCCGGCAAGGCGACCGTCGAAGACCTGGCGTTCGAACACCTCGTCGACCGTGCAAGCCCGAACCTGATGAAGTACTGCCTGACGGGCAAACACATCGACCAGGCCGTGCTGACCATTCGCAAGGCGGGCGGCAACCCGCTCGAATATCTGAAGATCACGATGAGCGATGTGATCGTCACGCAGGTGCAACCGTCGGGCAGCAATACCGACGACGGCATCCGTGAACAGGTTCGTCTGTCGTTTGCCAAGGTCAAGCAGGAATACGTCGTGCAGAACGCCCAGGGCGGCAGCGGCGGCGCCGTCACGGCCGGCTACGACATCAAGCTCAACAAGGAAGCGTAAGCACCTTGCCATATGAGGTCCGGCGCGCGCCGGACCTTTCCACGCTCTACTCTCGCCTCTTTACTTCCGATGCGCCCGTCCTCTCGCGTCATTGCACTTGCTTCTGTGCTCGGACTCGCCGCATGCGCGAGCAACGATCCCAAAGCCGTTCACGAACCGGTCAAGATGGACCTGACGGTGACCGCGTCGTCCAGTGTCAATCCCGATGATCAGAAACGCGCCGCGCCGATCGTGGTGCGCATTTACGAACTCAAGAACGCCGATGCGTTCAATGCAGCCGACTTCTTCTCCCTGCAAGACAAAGACAAAACCGTACTCGCTGATGATCTCGTCGTGCGGGACCAGTTTCAACTGCGCCCTGGCGAAACCAGATACATCGAGCGGAATGCCGGGCAGGCAACGACCACACTAGGTGTCATCGCGGCATACCGCGATCTGCCGAATGCCGTATGGCGCGCCACCTGGTCGCTGCCACCCGCGCCACCGGCCGCGTGGTATCGCTTCGCGCCGAAACTCAAACTGACGATCAATCTCGACACCAGTGCGATCAAGATCACCGATGCACAACAACAGAACAAGTAACGGACCCTACGCATGAGCTGGTATAACAAGGTCACCTGGAGCGAGGGACTGTTCCTGCGTCCGCAACTCTTTCAGCAGCAGGAACGCTACATCGAGTATTTCGCACACAAGCGCGCTGCTCCCCTCTCGCCTTTTTTCTTCGGGTTCTCGCACTACGCGATCGACACAGAAGCGCTCGCGCTCGGCAAGGTCATCGTCAAGTCGGCCAGCGGTGTGTTCGCAGACGGGACACCATTCGATACGCCAGGCACTACGCCGCCGCCCGCGCCGCTGACGGTGCGCGCCGAACATCTGGACCAGGTCATCCATCTCGCCGTGCCCATCCGCGTCCCCAACGCGGAGGAAACGACGTTCGACGAATCGTCGCATTCGCTGGCGCGCTACGCGGTATTCGATACGGAACTCCGCGATACGAACTCCGTCGGCCAGGGCCCCAAAACCGTCCAGCTATCCAATCTGCGGCTGCGGCTCGTGCCGCAGAAAGAAATGACCGATGCGTGGATCGGATTGCCCCTCACGCGGGTCAAGACGCTGCGCGCGGATGGCAGCATCGAACTCGACGACACGCTCATTCCGCCCGTTTCCGGATACGGTGCAAGCGCGCTGCTGATGAGCTGGCTCGCGAAGATTCACGATCTCACCCGTCTGCGCGCCGATGCGCTCGCCAAACGGCTCACAGGCAGCGACGGCCAGGCCGGCACCGTTGCCGAAGTCTCGGACTATCTGCTGCTGCAAACGCTCAACCGCTACGAACCGCTACTGCAACATGTGCGGCGCGTCCCGACCACCTCGCCCGCCGATCTGTACGCGCTGCTGCTGAGCATGGCGGGCGAGCTCTCGACCTATGTGCGCCCGGAGACACGCCGGCCGCTCGAGAGCCATCCGCCCTACCAGCACATCGAGCCGCATGTCTGTCTGAAGCCTGTCGTCGATGATACGCATCTGCTACTCAACGCGGTGCTGGTTCGCAGCGCACAAAGTATTCCATTCGCCGATGCGGGATACGGCATGCGCAACGCGGTGGTCGATCCGGGGGAAATGCGCAGCTTCAATTCGCTTGTGCTTGCCGTGTCGGCGCAGATACCGCCCGATGCCCTGGTCCAGCAGTTTGCGATGCAGGCCAAGATGGGACCGTCCGAACGTCTGCCCGATCTGGTGCGCTCGCATTTGCCGGGCATTGCCCTTCAGGCACTGCCAGTGCCGCCTCGTCAGATTCCGTTCAACGCAGGCTTTGTGTACTACGAGCTCTCACGTACGGGCCCCTTGTGGGAGGCAGTCGCGCGGCACGGTGGCATCGCGCTGCACGTGGCGGGCGACTTCCCCGGGCTCAGGCTGGAACTGTGGGGCGTGCGCGGATAGCGCGGCACGCTCGAAGACAGGTGCGCTTCGTGAGAAGCGCCCGTTCATATGACATCAGGGGAACACAGTGAATCCAGACTCAGGACTGCCCTATTCCAGTACGGCCGTGGCACCGGACGACCGTCCCACGCACTCCGGTATGCACAGGGCCACTGGCGAGCCCGCATCCGATCCGAAACCGGATCCGACGGTCGAGCTACTGGCGAGCGTCCCAGCGGGTGAGTCGCCGGCTATGCGTCTGCGAGCCGTCGAAGCAGCACGCAATCCGCTGCTTGAAGCTGCGCGGCCGTTGCTGCGCGCGCTCGCCGACGTGCCGAACGATCTCGACTCGAAGAGTATCGATCAGTTACACGTGCTGCTGAAACAGGAGATGCGCGTCTTCCAGCGACTCTGCGAACAGGCCCGGATCCGGCGCGATCATATGATCGGCGCCCGATACTGCCTCGCGACCGCGCTCGACGAGTCTGCCGGGCAGACGGCCTGGGGCAAGCGGGAGACCGGCGTCGAATGGATTCGCAAGGGGCTCGCCACCGAGTTCCACGAGGACCGCCAGGGCGGCGACAAGATCTATTTGCTGATCGGGCGGTTGATGTCCGAGCCGCAGGAGCATCTCGATCTGCTCGAGGTCATCTATCGCATTCTGAGCCTCGGCTTCATGGGTCGCTACCGGCACGAGGCCGATGGGGCTCGCAAGCACGACGCCGTGCGTCAGCGGCTTTACAACGAAATCCAGACGCAGCGAGGCGTGGTGCCGATCGCCCTCTCGCCTCGCGCGCAGTCCGACGCGTGCGGGAAACGCATGTCGTTCTACGACTTTCCGGTCTGGATTACGTTCGCCGTGCTCGGGTTGATATTGCTTGGTCTGTTCGGCTGGTTCAAATATCACCTGCTTGATCATGGCGCAGTCGTGGAGAAGCAGATCGTCGACATCGGCCATATGACGCCGCCACCTGCCCCACGGTTGCCGCACCTCAAGGAACTGCTGAAGAACGAGATCGCCGCCGGCACGGTCAGCGTCGATGAAGATGCACGTCATAGCTCAGTCACGTTCAGGGGCGACGCGATGTTCCCGCCGGGCGGCGTCAACGTGAATGCAGCCATGGGTCCGCTGATCGCGAAAATCGCCAGCGAAGTCGGCAAGGTGCCCGGCAAAGTCACGGTCACGGGCTACACCGACGACTTACCCATCAGGAGCCGCCAGTTCGCGTCGAACGATGCGCTTTCGGAAGAACGCGCCACCCAGGTCATGCAGATGCTTCAGGCCGCCGGCGTAGCCGCTGCACGGCTCGAAGCCATCGGCAAGGGGGAGGCGAACCCCATCGGCGATAACAGGACCGCACAAGGCCGCGCGCAAAACCGCCGCGTCGAAATCACGGTCACGCCCTGACCACGCTCATGCCCATCGGGATTCATGTATGAAGAAGGTGTTGTCGTTTCTGATATCGCGCTGGTTCTTTGCGTTCCTCGCGCTGGTGGTTCTCGGACTGTTGATCTGGTTTCTGGGACCCTTTCTCGCATTCGGCGGGCTCAAGCCGTTTGCAAGCGTAGGCATGCGCGTGCTCGTCATTGCGTTGCTGCTGGTTGGCGTGTTGCTCTGGCTCAAAGGCCGCTCGACGAGCATCGTATTCGGTGCCTTGCTGTGCCTGCTGATCTGGTACGCAGCGCCGTTGCTCAGTTTCGGACATACCGAGCCGTTCGCTTCTGTCGCGTCCCGTGTGATTGCCATTGCAGCGGTAATCGCACTCTTTGCTGCGTGCGGCCTGTACTGGGTCTTTCAGAGGATGCGCAGCGACGAAGCATTCCTCAAAAAGGCCCTGACGTTCGGCAACAGGAAAGATCCGTCACCCGCCGCAGGACGGCTGAAAGACGTCGAGACACGCGTCAACGGCGCATTGGCACGCCTCAAGTCGATGCGTACGGGTGCACGCGGCATAGGACGGCTTTTCCAGGGCACCCGGTACCTGTACGAACTGCCCTGGTACATTGCGCTTGGCTCGACATCCGCCGGCAAGACGAGCGCCTTGCTGAATGCCGGCCTGGCATTTCCGGTTGGCAGTCCCGTACCACGGACGCCGGGCACGACCGTTGGCACGAGGAACGTCGACTGGTGGCTGACGAATGACGCGGTGCTGATCGACACGGCCGGGTACTACACGCATCACGGTGCGTCGACGCAATCATTGCCCGCGCCCCTGGACAAACGTGCCCCGGACGAAAAGAACGCCAGCCGCGATACCACGCGTCACAGCATGGACTTCCCGATGAGCGAGGCCGACTGGCGTCGGCGTATCGATGAAGGCGAGTGGCTTGGCTTTCTCGATCTGCTTCGCCGCCATCGCACGCGCGCGCCAATCAACGGAGCATTGGTAGCAATCAGTCTCGATGTGCTGACGGCGCCCGCCCCGTCTGTACGCGCCGCTGAGGCCGAGACGTTGCGCGAACGTCTTGGCGAGTTGCGCGCGAAGCTTGGCATCCGCTTTCCGGTGTATCTGATCATCACACAGATGGACCGGCTGCCAGGGTTTGTCGATTACTTCGGATCGCTGACAGAGGAACATCGCGCGCAGATGTGGGGGTTCACGCTGCCCGTCGCTGGTTCGGCAGGTCAGGACAATCTCGCAGTCGCGTGCGACGGCGAACTGAGGCAACTCGTGACACGTCTTGCGAGCGGCTTGAACACACGCCTCGAGGACGAATACGATACCGACCGTCGCCGACGCCTCGCCGTCCTGCCCGAAGCGTTCGCTGCCCTTGCCGCTCCCCTTGCCGACCTGCTCGCGCAACTGTTCGTCGATTCGCGGTACGACGATACGCAACGACACGCGACACTAAGAGGCGTGTACTTCACCAGCGCCCTGCAGAGCGGGCAAAGCGTCGTCGCCGAACCACTTACCGTCGTGCAGCGACTCACTGCCGGACGCAGCAGCCTCCTGAAAACGGATGTGGCGGCGTCGACCGGCAACCAGAGCTATTTCCTGCACGATCTGTTTGCGAAGATCGTGATTCCGGAGTCGCATCTGGTGCGTCCCAACCTGCGCTGGGAATACCGCTTCCGCTTGCTGCGCCTGCTTGGTCATGCGCTCGGCATCCTGCTGTTCGTCTGGCTCGCGTTGGGTATGCGCATGAGCTTCGGCAACAACAGCGACTATCTCGATGCCATCGCGCGCAAGACGCAGGCACTCGCCGCGAAAGTGGCCGAGCTGTATCGCGAGCCAAAACCGGAGGCCGTCCCCGACACGCTGACTGAAGCCCTCTACCTGCCGACATTGACGGGCCTCGACCTGTCCGCCCCCGATAGCCGCTTCCGTTACGGTCTGTACAGTGCTCCCGGTGTCGTCGATGCGAGCCGCGACATGTATCGCGCGCTCGAAGACAATCTGCTGCTGCCCGTCATCGTCCATCGCCTCGAGGACGTCATCGCGCACGCAATGGCAAACAGGGACGCCAAGAACACGTACGATGCGTTGCGCGTCTACCTGATGCTGTACGACAAGGCGAAATTCAGCGCTACCGATATCAAGGCCTGGGTGCTGGATGACTGGGCGAAGAACGACAGTGCATCGATTTTCGGCGGGCGCGCCTCGATGATCGAACACGTCGAACAGCTTTTCTCTGGCGAGCGTGTCGTCCAGTCGCCGCTCATCCGCAACGACGCGCTGGTTCAGCAGGCCCGGGCGTTTCTCGATGGAAGCAATGCGACACAGCGCCTTTACGATCGCGCCAAAGCGGACATGCAAAAAGAGGCGCCTGACGAATTCACGCTGCTTCGCGCGGTCGGCCCCCAGGCCGGCACCGTGTTCACGCGGGCGAGCGGCGCCCCTTTGTCGCGCGGCGTGGCCGGCCTCTTTACGTTCGACGGCTACCGCAACCTGTTCGACAGGCGCTTGCCGGAATTCGTCTGGGCCGCACGCGATGACGACGCATGGGTGATGGGGCGTTCCTATCTCGGCGAGGCTCAAAAAAAAACGGCTGAAATCGTCAGCACGGCGACGGGCGGCGACGATCCGCTGACGGAAGCGATCCGCCGGCTCTACCTGACCGAATACGCGCAGCAGTGGGATGCATTCCTCGCCGACATCCGCACGGTGACGGGAACCAGCCTCGCGTTCAATCTTCAGGTGCTGCGCCAGTTCGCTGCACCGGACTCCCCGCTCGCCCGGCTCGCGCGCGCGGCCGTGCACGAAACGACGCTCACACAGTCGATGACATCCGCCGACGGCTCGCTTCTGCAAAAGACCACGGACCAGCTCAGCCAGAAAGCCGACAAGACATTCGGCATCCGCGCGGAAGAACGCGTCGAACGCGAACTGGTCGACAGCCACTTCGCGGCGCTGCGCGAGATGGTGACGGGCAACGGCGACACACCGACAGGAAACCAGCCTGCGAGCGCACAGGCTGGCGCGACGGGGCTCGATGGCGTGACGAGCCTGCTCAACGATTACTACACGGCGCTGACCGTCGCCGACAATGCGATCGCGAACAACAGCATGCCGCCCGCCAGCGACGCCGCAGCGAAGCTCAAAATGGCGGCCAACACCATGCCGGCGCCGTTTCGGGAGGTGTTGCTGGGCCTGTCGGTCCAGGGCTCGCACGAGGTGAACCAGGGCATCGGCCAACTGCTTTCGCGCCAGATGCAGGCCGTCGTCAGCGACACCTGCCGGCTGACCGTCGAGGGCAATTACCCGTTCGCTCCCGACAGCACGCGTGACGTGAACATCGACGACTTCACGCGCGTGTTCGCGCAAGGCGGGGTGATCGACGATTTCTTCGCAAAGAATCTGGCGCCATTCGTCGACACATCCTCCACCCCGTGGCGCTACCGTACTTTGCCCGGTGCGACCGAGCCGGTGCAGGGTCCCGACCTCGAACCGTTCCAGCACGCCAGGCAGATCCGCGAGACGTTCTTCGGGGACCAGGGCAAACAGTTGCTGTGGAAGACGGATATTCGTGTGCCGGAACTGGACCCGACCGTGACCTCCTTCGCGATCGACATCGACGGCCAGAGCACGCAGTACCAGCACGGCCCCGTCACGCCGTTCCCGGTCAGTTGGCCGGGTCCGCGCGGCGGCGTGCATGCCGAAGTCACCGCGAGTCCTCGCATTCACGCCGAAACCTCCACGATCGCCACGGACGGCCCCTGGGCTCTGATGCGTCTGCTGCGAAAAGGGCAGATCATCCAGACCGCCACGCCGGGCCGCACGCGCGTCGCATTCGATTTCGACGGACGCAAGGCGGTACTCGACCTCGCCAGCGCCGGCAGCGTCGCCAATCCGCTGACGAGCGATGTCCTCACCACGTTCCGCTGCCCCAGCTCGATGCCGATGTTCAGTCTGCCCGACAGCGGGCCGCCGCCCGGCTTACCGCCGGCCGCGGCCGGAGTGAACCCGGCTCGTGCCAACTGATACAGAACAGGCAATTTTTGCAGGGCCAGTTCGATGGGCGGCGGATTTCGAGTGGTCGGTCACAGCGTGTAGCTGGCAATCACGAAACACGGCGCAGTGTTGTACGTTTACACAGTATTGCGCCGTGTTCATTGAATAGTCGAACGTCCGCAACCGTCTATCCGCGTATTGGACGTCGCCCGGAATCCGTTGGGCGCGCGAGACCTTCGAACCCTTCGAGGCCGACCCGCCGCGAAGCAGCGCAGCCAGCCACGCCAGAATTCGTCGCCGAGCCCGTTTGCCCCGACCGGTCCTCCCGCTCGACCGTTGGCCCACGCTCCATCCCCGTCCGTCATCGTCACGCCGCTCCCCGGTGATACACTCCCATCACCGTTTCCCATCCCTTTCCTATGAAATTCTGTTCCGTCTGCGGCCACGCAGTGAGCCTGAGCATTCCGCCCGGCGACAACCGTGAGCGCTTCGTCTGCGCGAGCTGCGGCACCGTGCACTATCAGAATCCGCGCAATGTGGTCGGCACCGTCCCCGTCTGGGATGACAAGGTGCTGCTGTGCCGTCGCGCGATCGAACCGCGCTACGGCTTCTGGACGCTGCCCGCAGGCTTCATGGAAATGGGTGAGACGACGTCGGAGGCCGCCGCGCGCGAAACACTGGAAGAAGCCGGCGCGCGCGTCGAAGTGCAGAACCTGTACACGTTGCTGAACGTGCCGCACGTGCATCAGGTGCATCTGTTCTATCTCGCGCGGCTGCTCGATCTCGACGTCGAAGCGGGCGAAGAGAGCCTTGAAGTGCGCCTCTTCGAAGAGCACGAAATTCCATGGGGCGACATCGCGTTCCCGACCGTCGCGCAAACCCTGCGCTTCTTCTTCACCGACCGCGCGTCGGGCAACTACGGTCTGCACACGGGCGACATCTTCCGCTCGCTGCGCGACGGCTGACCACCACCACAGCTGTCGCATGGTTCCCTGGCTAGGCCCCGACGATCCGTTTCCACCCGTCGAACGCGCGCTGTCCGCAGCGAGCGGCGCGCCGGGTCTGCTCGCGGCAAGCGCGGACCTGTTGCCGTCGCGTCTCATCGACGCGTACCGGCGCGGCATTTTCCCGTGGTACTCGGACGGCCAGCCCGTGCTCTGGTGGACACCCGACCCGCGCATGGTCCTGCGTCCGCGCGAGTTCAAGATCTCGCCTTCGCTGAAAAAGACACTCAAGCGCGTGCTGCGCGACGACGCATGGGAAATCCGCGTCGACGCCGACTTCCCCGCCGTGATGCGCGCCTGCGCGCTCGCGCCGCGCCACGGCCAGCGCGGCACCTGGATCACGTCGGACGTGATCGAGGCTTACACCGCGTTGCACCGGCGCGGCGAAGCGCACAGCATCGAAACGTGGCACGAGGGAAAGCGCGTCGGCGGCTTGTATGGCGTGTCGTTCGGCAAAATGTTCTTTGGCGAATCGATGTTTGCGGACGTCACCGATGCATCGAAAATTGCGCTCTCCGCGCTCGTCTTCCACTTGCGACGTCACGAAATAGAAATGATAGACTGCCAGCAGAACACGTCGCATCTGGCGTCGCTGGGCGGCCGCGAGATCGCGCGCAAGGCGTTCGTCGCGCATGTGCGCGCGAATGTCGACGCAGCGCCAATCCCCTGGTCGTTCGACAAGACCGTCGTGCGCGATCTTTTTGCGCCGGCGGCGTGATGCGTAGCGTCGTCGAGGGCCGACGCCACGTGAACGATGACAATCGCCATGGACGCGTCCGCCGGACACGCTGCAAGCTACCGTTGAGCAGCGAGCCGGATTGGCAAATCCAGAAACGCTTCGAGAGCTGCTAACGTGACTCACCCGAATGAGCTGCCGCTTTCACCGCTTTCGGCGCTGCAATTCTATGCAACAGCGCCTTACCCTTGCAGTTATCTGGAAGGGCGCGTCGCGCGCTCGCAGGTTGCGACGCCCAGCCATCTGATCAACTCCGACGTCTATACCGAACTCGTGCGCGCAGGCTTCCGCCGCTCGGGCGTGTTCACGTACCGGCCTTACTGCGACGGCTGCCGCGCGTGCGTGCCCGTGCGGGTGCCCGTCGAACGCTTTACGCCGAACCGCACGCAACGGCGCGTGTGGAAACGGCACGGCAACCTGATCGCCACCGTCGCGCCGCTGCATTACGACGAAGAGCACTACGCGCTCTACATGCGCTATCAGTCGGCGCGCCACGCGGGCGGCGGCATGGACCGCGACAGCCGCGACCAGTACGAGCAGTTCCTGTTGCAAAGCCGCATCAATTCGCGCCTCGTCGAATTCCGCGAGCCCGCCAATCCCGGCTATGCGGGCCACCCCGACATGCCCGGCACGCTGCGCATGGTCAGCATGATCGATATCCTCGGCGACGGGCTGTCGTCGGTGTATACGTTCTTCGATCCCGACCTGCCGCACACGAGCTTCGGCACCTACAACATCCTCTGGCAGATCGAGCAGGCGCGCAGCCTCAAGCTGCCGCACGTGTATCTCGGTTACTGGATTCGCGAAAGCCCGAAGATGGCTTACAAGGCCAATTTCACGCCGCTCGAAGGGCTTTTCGACGGCACATGGAAGGTGCTCGACCCCACCGCGCTGGACCTCTCCCCCGTCGATGCCGCGAAAGCCGGCATACGCGGGATACGCGGCGAACGAGGCTGATCTGCTTTCGCGCAGTCGCGGCCGCCCGCGACGCCCGATCCCTTCAAAACCGAAACGTCGATAGCCGCCGCGCCGAACCGTTAAAATAGCGGGTTCTCATTTTCAGCCGCCAGGCGCCCCGCCGTGTTCAGTTCCCTCTATCCGCTCGTACGCGCCCAACTCTTCCGCATGGACGCGGAAGACGCCCACCATCTCACCCTGCGCATGCTCGGCGCGGCCGGACGCACCGGCATCGCGGGCGCGCTCGCGCCGCACGTGCCCGATTCGCCGCGCACCGTGATGGGGCTCACGTTCCGAAACCCGGTCGGTCTCGCGGCGGGTCTCGACAAGGATGGCGCATGCATCGACGGTCTGGCGGCGCTCGGCTTCGGTTTCATCGAAGTCGGCACCGTGACGCCGCGCGCGCAGCCGGGCAATCCGCGCCCGCGCATGTTCCGCTTGCCGCAGGCGAACGCCGTGATCAACCGGATGGGCTTCAACAACGCAGGCGTCGACCAGTTCGTGAAGAACGTGCAGGCCGCGCGCTATCGCGGCACGCTCGGGCTGAACATCGGCAAGAACGCCGACACGCCGATCGACCGCGCCGCCGACGACTACCTGTACTGCCTCGAGCGCGTCTATCCGTTCGCCAGCTACGTGACCGTCAACATCTCGTCGCCGAACACCAAGAACCTGCGCCAGTTGCAAGGCGCCGACGAACTCGACGCGCTGCTCGCCGCGCTGAAAGACAAACAGCAGCGTCTCGCCGACCTGCACGGCAAGCTCGTGCCGCTCGCGCTGAAGATCGCGCCGGATCTCGACGACGAGCAGATCAAGCAGATCGCCGATACGCTGCTGCGCCACCGTTTCGAAGGCGTGATCGCGACCAACACGACGCTCTCGCGCGCTGCCGTGCAAGGCCTGCCGCACGCCGACGAGGCTGGCGGCCTGTCGGGGCGCCCTGTGTTCGATGCGTCGAATGAGGTGATCCGCAAGCTGCGCGCGGAAGTCGGCAGCGAGGTGCCGATTATCGGCGTGGGCGGGATTTTCTCGGGCGCAGACGCGCAGGCGAAGCTCGATGCGGGCGCATCGCTCGTGCAGCTCTATACGGGCTTCATCTATCGCGGCCCGGCTCTGGTTGCGCAATGCGTGCAGGCGCTCGCCAATCGCCGGGGTTGAGGCAAAAAAACCGGCGGCGCGCGAACAGCCGGCTAGCGATACAGCCGTAACGCCACGCTATCGCGCCGCCACTGCATCGAGCCGCGTGCCGAACCGGTCGAAGCGCGGCTTGTAGTAGTGATCCGGGTCGAGCGAAAACGCCACGCGGCGCGTGCGGCCCATCAGCTCTTCACGCGGAAAGAAGCCGAAATAGCGCGAATCCGCGCTGTCATCGCGATTGTCGCCGAGCATCAGATATTCGCCCGCGGGTACCGTCACGGGGTCGAACGAGCGGCGCGGGCTGGGCGCGACTTCCGAAAGCCGCACCACATGCGCAACGCCCGCGAAGCGCTCCGTCAGATAGTCCCCGGGCGAAGCGACGTCGCCGGGCAGCGGCGCTAGCGCAAGCGGCTGGTAACTCGCGCGCACGCCGTTCACGTACAGCACGTTGTCGCGCATCGCGACGATATCGCCCGGCAGACCGATCAGGCGCTTCACGATCAGTTCGTGCGCGGCGGATGAATCGATCGTCACGATGTCGCCGCGCTGCGGATCATGCAGATGCGCGATCGCAATATGCGTAAGCGGCACGCGCAGATCGTAAGCCATCTTGTCGACGAGGATGCGGTCGCCCTCGCGGATGGTCGGCAGCATCGAGCCGCTCGGCACGACGTTCCAGTCGGCAATCGCGCTGCGAAACAGCACCATCAGAACGATAAACGCGGCGAGACTCTTGTACTCGCGCCACAGTCGGGCCAACATGCGCATCATCGCGCTCCTCGAAACAGCTTGTACACGGAAGGGAAACGAAACCGGCCGGCCAGGTTTTCAGGGGCAAACGGGACGGAACATCCATCCCGCGCCGGCCGCGACGATCCTATCATTGCGCGCGCCCGCGGCGCAGCGTCACTCGCAGGGAAACCTGAGCCCCAGCGCCGCGCGCGCCGCATCGGCCATCGCGATCATCTGGCGCGACTTCGCGTGCGTCATGATGGGACTTTCGAGCTCGCCACTACGAATCAGTTCGCAGAAATGTGCGGTCTCGTAGTTCAGGCCGCCGCCTTCGAACGGCGCATCGAGCTCGACCACGCGCCCGTCCACGTAACGCACCGTCGCACGCGCCGGGTTCCACCAGTTCTCGTGAATCGTGATGTGGCCCAGCGTGCCCGCGATGAACGCGTCGCCCTTGCCGAACAGATCCAGTCCGCAAAAGAGCTGCGAGATACCGCTTTCGTGGCGGCTGTTGAGGCTCGCGAACGTATCGACGCCCGTCCGCCCGAGCCGCCCGAGCGTCTGCACGTCGAGCGGCGCGCCGAGCCAGTCGACGGCGAGAAACATCTCGTAGATGCCGATATCGAGCAGCGCGCCGCCCGCCTGCTCGAACGACAGCGACGGATGATCGTCGGGCACGCCCGGCACCGAGCAGCCGGCGCGCACGAGACCGATCGCGCCGATGGGATCGTCCGCGAGATGGGCGCGCAGCTTCCTGTAGAGCGGATAGAACGGCGGCTTCATCGCTTCCATGAAGAGCCGTTGCGAAGCGCGCGCGCTGTCGATCACGCGATCGAGTTGCGCCGCGTTGACCGTCGCGGGCTTTTCGCACAGCACATGGATACCGGCTTCGAGCGCGGCCGTCGCGTAGTGCGCGTGGCTGTCCTGCATGGTCGCGATATAGAGCGCGTCGATGCCGCTTTGAAGGAGTGCGTCGAAGCTGTCGAGCGCCTGTCCGCCATGTTGCTGCGCAAACGTTTCAGCGGGAGCGCGGCGGCGCGACCAGACTGCCGTCAGCCGCGTGTCGGGGACATGCGCGAGGCTTTGCGCGAAACGATGGGCGATGCGGCCTGTGCCAACGATGCCCCAGCGTAATGTCGCGAGATGCCCGGAATGGTGATGGGTTGCTGCGTTATTCATCGGTCGCAAGAAGAGTGTCCGTCCAGTGAGTGACAGCCGACATTGTCGCCGATGTCGCGTATCACTTCGTCGAACTCGCCTTCGCGCGGCCTGGGGGGCTGCCGGTGCTGCCGGGTGAAACCTGTTGAAACTCGAACTGCCCTGCCTCGTCTTCCTGCTATGCCGCAGCGTCCGGCACGGCGCCGCTCAGACGGCTCATCGAGAAGTCGATCAGCGCAATGGACGCCGTTTCCGCTTCTTTCGCATCATGCCGTTCGATCGCCTCGACGACGCGCGAATGCAGCCGCACCGTTTCTTCCCATGCGCTCTGCGGCAGATCGACGAGTGGCTTCAACGCGGACAGTGCACCGCGAATGATGGCGGCCATCTGCTGGAAGAACTGGTTGCCGCTCGCAATCACGATACGCGTATGCAGCGCTTCATCCGCAGTCTGATGCCCGGGTTCGCCGGGCGGGCTGTTGCGGAAAGCCTCGAACGCATCGCGGATCGCGGCGATGTCCGAGGCGTTGCCGCGCGTGGCCGCCTGTGCGGCGGCGCGCGGTTCGATCAGCACACGGAACTCGATCACGTCGCGCAAGAACGTCGGATCGGGCTTCGCACGAAAGCGCCAGTTCACGACATCCTCGTCGATCATGCGCCAGTCGTGCATCGGCCTGATGCGCGTGCCGATCTTGGGCCGCACGTCGAGCATATGACGGGCGAGCAGCATCGACAGCGCCTCGCGCATCACCGTGCGGCTGACGTCGAATTCCTTCGACAATACGTCTTGCGGCGGTAACACCGCACCGTACTTCTCTTCGACGATCCCGGTCACAAGACCATCCATGACCTTGCTGACCAAGGAACGCTCTTTATTGGTTTGTTCCATCATCCTTCTCCCCGATGCGGCGTTTCTCGCCTGCGATGAATGTTGATCACGTGCCCTCGTGTCATTTTTTATTTGTGAACAATACGTTGCGTTGCTTTATCTGGATGCGCCAGTCGGGAAATTACTCGACAGGGTATTCCCTCCGAACAATTGTTTCTTTCGTGTAACGCGTCGTGAAGCGAAGCCTGAATCACATCGCAACCAGCCTGCGCAAATGGGGAAAAATTGCATCGAAAGTACTGCACGCATAGGTCCGATAATCCCTTGCGGTTACATTCGTTACGTTTGTTACCGATCGAATCAATTAGCAGTCCGCATGCAAATCACCAGGACGTATCGTCTCTCACCGCTCCATCCATTGATCTGCCCGTCTGCGTGTCGAGCGTACTGCGCCTCTGCTATCCGATATGTCCTCCTCTAATAACGGTCTGGCCATCATCCTGTGCAAACATGCATCGCGCTCACCCGAATCATCTTCTTTGTCAATCACGCGTCAATGCTTCGATGCAACACATCTGAGCGCCATTGGAACCGATCTTCAGCATCCCACTCTGTACGTGTACCCACACTTTTGTCGCGCTTTGGCATCGAGGCGAGCCATGTGCCTGAAGACGTGCAACGCGTTATCCGCACCCTTGCCATTCCGTGTGCCAACGCACTGACGCCGACGCGTCGCAATCCGTTAAATAGATTCAACCGGCACACCCGTCGCGATTGACCATATGGATCCTCGACTGGCCCTGCAGCCGCAAGCCCAACGCCGGACTCAACGCCACTAGCGGCTGGCCTACACTCATTGAGGGCTGCGCTCATGAAAACGGTACTGCGACGCATTCTTTCCGAATGGGCACGACTCGACGTGCCACCCGACATGCTCGCCGACGACGCAGACCTCTATGCAGCCGGCCTCTCGGCCATCGGGACCGTGCAGCTGATGCTGTCGATCGAAGATGAGTTCGATGTCGAGATTCCCAACCGGATGCTCAGGCGCGACGTCTTTTCGAGCATCGATTCGCTGGCGGCTGCCGTCACCGAATTGCAGGGGGCTCGCACCGGCAGCGGGATCAACGCGTCGCTGATGCAGGCGGCGGCCTCTGCCGGCGCCTTCTCGCCCGACACCCTGTAGCAGCCGCGCTTACCGTGGTGGCATGTGCCAGCGGGAGCGGCCGCTGCACAGCAGGTCGTCGCGACCGATGAAGAATTGAACGGTCGCGCCTTGATTCTCATCAATGAGACAAACCGGACGCAGACCGCGCAGGTCGAAATCGCCTCGCTGCGTGAATGCGCCTTCAACGTCTCGCGTGCAAGCGCGCCCGCCCGACATCGACAACGCGAGCCACGCGGTGCTCATGAAGCGCTCCATTTGCCCGAGCGCCGCGCTACACAGGCTTTATCCATATAGGCGCGCACGGTGCCGCGAGGACGAACGCCTGGTACTCAACGCGACAAGTCGATTTATTGCTGCAAAACGTTTGCGCATCCCACACGGCTTGAAGTAGCCCATCCAACTGAAGAATAACGGGACGCGCCAACACTCCCGCGACAGCCGTTGGTATTCGTACGACACAATCGCCTTCTAAAAATCCCGCTCTCCGCCAAAAATCGATTTTCGGTGCGGCAGCACACTAAATTCATGGAACACATCTGAATCAAATCGCGTTCAGAGCGGAATCACTCATTGGTGGGCGTTTCGCCCGTGTTTCATACCTGCGAGGGGGCGACAGGTATTCGCCCCGCTATTTTCAACCCATGCAAAATCAGTGAGTTAGTCGCTATAAGTTAATATGAATTCTCGAATCCGCCGACAAATGCCATTGTGCAGTTTTGAAACAAAACGATACGTTTTAGCCGATTCGACAAAGTTCCTCGCGACGCTGCGCCGCACCAGCGCTCATTTTCCAGTCGATTGGCACAGTCCTCGCTAGATGGTGAGCGCAGCAAAAATGCCAACGTCGATGCAGAGATTAAAACAACCGCATCGACGGATGGTTGACGGGGCCGGTCTGTACGTATCTCGCCGCGAGCCAGGCGGCAAGACATCGGGAAGCGTGCAGCGCCGGGTTAAAAAACAAGGGGTCGTGCAGGGCACGGCTTCATGCGAGGACCGATCATGTTGACGCTTCAATCCGATCTGCACGGCAATCATTTGCTCGGCGCATTGCCATCCCATGAGTGGCAGGCCATTGCCCCTCACCTCGAACTCGTTCATCTGCGCACGGAGCAACTGCTGTGCGATTCGGGTCAACGCATTCATCACGTCTACTTCCCGACCACGGCCATCATCTCGATGCTGTCGACGATGGAAGACGGCGGTTCCGTCGAGATCGCTGCAGTGGGCCGCGAAGGCATGACGGGCGTGCCGGTGCTGACGGGCGGCGAAACCATGCCGAACCGCGTGCAGGTACAGTGCTCGGGCTTCGCGTACCGGATGACGGCACAAGCGCTGCGTCAACAGTTCGCACGCTCGGATTTCCTCCGTCGACTGATGCTGCTTTATATGCACGCACTGCTCACGCAGGTCGCGCAAACGGCTGCCTGCAACCGGCATCACTCGTTGAACAAGCAACTTTGCCGGTGGCTGCTGATCGAAGTCGACCGCGTCGCATCGGATGATCTGTCCGTCACGCAACAGCTGATCGCCGACATGCTCGGCGTGCGCCGCGAAGGCATCACGGAAGCGGCCGGCAAGCTGCACAACGACGGCCTGATCCACCATAGCCGCGGCCACATCCGCGTGCTCGATCGCAAGGGTCTCGAAGCGCGCGCATGCGAGTGCTACGGCCTCGTGAAACGCGAGTTCGACCGCCTGTTGCCGCGTCTGCGTGAAGCCGAAACGGTGAGCTGAAGTGTGCGGCTGCGATGATGTCGACGGCGTCGATTGCGGTTCGCAGCGCGCAGGTTTGCAATCGACAGCTTTGAACGGTTCCGTGAAGCGATAGCGTGCGGCGTCAGCGTTTGCCTGGCGATCGCACGCGATAGCGGATCTCATCGCTCAAACGACGCCTGGTTGTGCCGTGCAAACGTCGAGTTGCAACGTTGATTCAATCTCGTATCGTCTTGCATTCGCCGTACGCTCGATGCAACTTCACATTGCCGATCGATTAGCAATCCGGATTACCTAAGGAATGCGTCGACGATGAACGGACCGTAGACCATGTCATGGCTGATTGCAGCGGATGATGCGCGCGATCCGCTGATGTCGATCCTGTAGAATCGCTCAGCCTATCGTCAGTCGAGTCCACGCTTTCAATGCCCTCTTCTCTCCTTACACCGCCGTCTCCGCAAGAAGTGCATGTGTGGGAATGGGATCTCGATCTCTGCGCTGGCGAGTATGACGGGCACTGGGAAACGTTATCGGAAGAAGAATGCGAGCGCGCCAACAAGTTCCGCTTCGAACGGCATCGCCGCCGATACGTGGCTGGTCGCGGCGAACTCAGGCGCCTCCTTGGTCGCTATCTCGCGTTAGCACCGTCGGAGATCATCCTTCGCTATGGTTCGGATGGCAAACCGTTCTGCGCGAACCAGCCTGCTGAATGGACGATCTGCTTCAACCTCAGCCACAGCGAGAATGTGGCGGCGCTCGCCATCTCGAACGGTTTCGAGGTCGGCATCGACGTAGAACAGTTCCGCCCGATCGAAGAGAGCTTGCCGCTCGAAGTGTTCTCCGTCCAGGAGCGCGCGCAATTCACCGCGTTGCCGGACGCGGAACGGCAGAACGTCTTTTTTGAGAGCTGGGCGCGCAAAGAGGCCTGCCTGAAGGCGCTCGGCACCGGCTTCATCCTGCCGCCGACCCATTTCGAGTTCGATCTTTCCGTTCACGGCGACACGACACCCCGCTTCGTCGGCGGCGAGGCGGAAGAAGCGGCGCACTGGCGCGTTCTCGCCTTGTCTTCCAGTCCGGCCTGCGCGGCAGCGGTGGCGGCACGACGCACGAACTGGTCGATCGTCAACATGAACTGACGCGTCTCGCACGCCTGTTCGTATCTTCTCGCAGCCAGTTTCATCGCTCCATTTACATCGCAGTACCAACTAAATATACGGTCGAAAATTACGAGCATGCGCCTATCCTCTCTTGCTCGCGAGCCTCGACGCAGTTTCGCCACGCGCAACACCCCTGCCATTCGTTGACCGTCGCGTCGACGCAGCCCTCATTCAGCCGACATTGCGCTTACTGGCAACCCGGCTCACACCACCGAAAGCAGGTCAGGAGCATCGCCACGATGCACCTGTTTGCGGCATCGGGAGCGGCTTGGCGCCATTCCGCACGAACTCCTCTGCTCAAAGTGTTGTTGCGTCGCTCGTGTGTGCGACGGCGTACGGATAGGCATCCCGCAGGAGTTTAACTTTCACTTACCGCAAATTTCGCGTTTGAGGCGTGGACAGCCACGTGCTGCCTGCGCTTCCAGTGACCGGCCCCGCCCATATGAGCGCCAAGCGCCACGCGTGGCTCAGTTCAATACCTTCAGCAAACTTCTGGAGACCGGCAGATGTCACATAGAGATGGATATTTGAGCGACTTGCCGAGCGGCGCAGGTCATGGACCTGGCGTGGTGGCGCGCTTCGATGCCGTATGTGGCGAGTTTGGTGATCATCTCGCTGTGATCGACACGACGGGTGAAGAAAGCTACGCCGCGCTTGGCGAGCGCTCCGCCCGTCTCGCGACCGCCCTCGGCAGCATGGGACTGGAGCGAGGCGATCGTTGCGCCATCATGGTTCCGCGCAGCCGGGACACGCTGGCTTTGATGCTGGCCATCCTGCGTCTGGGTGCCGTCTATGTGCCGCTGGACCCCGCCTATCCCAAGGCACAGCTCGATTTCATCGTGGCCGACTGCTCGCCGAGACTCATCATCGCGGATGGGGCGGCGCTTGCCAGCATTGGCGGACTGGATGGCGTACTGATCGATCTGGCGGAGATCGTCGCGTCGTCGGCGGCTGTCGATCCTGCTCCGATGCATGCGACGGGCCCTGACGACCCGGCGTACATCATGTATACGTCCGGCTCGACGGGCAAGCCCAAGGGCGTGATCGTCCCGCATCGCGCGATTCTGCGCCTGGTGCACGGTCAGACCTTCACTAACCTGTCGCCGGAAACGCGCTTTCTCAACCTCGCGCCGCTCGCCTTCGATGCCAGCACGCTGGAGATCTGGGGTCCGCTGCTGAATGGCGGCAGCGCCGCGATCATCAACGAAGTCCAGCCTTCGCTCGACACGATCGCCTCCGAAATGGCGCGGCTCGGCGTCACGAGTGCGTGGTTCACGGCCGGTCTTTTCAATGCGCTCGCCGACTATCGGCTGGAAGCCTTTCTGCCGCTCAAGGAAGTGCTGACGGGCGGCGACGTGCTGTCGCCCGTGCATATCCGCAAGGTCATGGAAGCGCATCCCGGGCTGCAGATCATCAACGGCTACGGGCCGACCGAGAACACGACATTCACCTGCTGCTACCGCATTCCGCGCGACAGCGAAGCATTGGCTAATGGCGACGCCATTCCTATCGGCGAGGCGATCGCGGGCACGCGCGTCTATATCGTCGACGACAAGCTGGTTCCCGTCGCCGATGGCGAAGTCGGCGAACTCGTCACGGGCGGCGATGGCGTGGCGCTCGGCTACCTCAATCGCCCCGAGCTGACGGCGGAAAAATTCATCGACGACGTCTTCATCCCGGGCGGCAAGCTCTATCGCACGGGCGACCTCGTCCGTCGTCGCGCGGACGGCGCCATCGATTTCCTGGGCCGCAACGATCGGCAGATCAAGATCGCGGGCAAGCGCATCGAACTCGATGAAATCGAGCATGCGCTGCGTGTCGCGCCCGGCGTCGCCGATGCGGCCGTGGCGGCATTCGAGGGCCGTCGGGGCAAGTCCATTGCCGGCTTCGTGAAAGCCGACGCCGAGTCTGCCGCGGTTTTTCTCGACGGTTTGCGCGCACATCTGAAGGCTGCGTTGCCCGACTACATGATGCCGACAGAACTGCGTGTCCTGCCGGACTTCCCGCTGACGCCGAATGGCAAGATCGATCGCAAAGCGCTGCTTGCGGGACTCGATACGCCTGCTGCCGCAGCACCTGTCGAACCCGAGCCGATCGACGACGATTTCGCCGGGAAGCTGGCCGCCGTGTTCGAAGGGCTACTCGGCAATCCCGTCGATCACCGCGCGAACTTCTTCGACCTCGGACTGCGCTCGCTCGATCTGATGCGGGCACACGCCATCATCGCGCGCGACGTGTCGGCCAGGGTTGCGCTGGTGGATCTGTTCCGCCATCCCAATGTCGAGGCACTGGCCACGCATCTGCGCAATGCGCTCGGGGTCGCACAGCAACGGACCATCGGGCGCCGCCGGGACTTGCAAGACGGATCGATCGCCGTGGTCGGCATGTCCGGACGGTTTCCTGGCGCGCGCAACGTCCGCGAGTTCTGGGCCAACATCCTCGCGGGGCGCGACTGCATCACGCATTTCGACGTAGCGGAACTGGAAGACAGTTTCGACGATGGCTCGCGCCGCGAAGAACGCTATGTGAAGGCGCGGCCGATACTTCAGGACGTCGATCGCTTCGACGCTGGCTTCTTTGGGGTGATGGCGCGCGAAGCAGCGCTGACCGACCCGCAACAGCGCCTGTTCCTCGAGATCGCCTGGGAAGCGTTCGAAGATGCCGGCTACGATCCCGCGACGATCGCCGGTGCCGTCGGCGTGTTCGCCGGCACCTCGATGAACACCTACTTCCTCAAGCATGTGCTCACCGATCGCGGTGTGATCGACGAGTTCACGAGCCAGTTCCAGATCGGCGAGTATCAGAAGCTGGTCGGCGCCGGCGATTTCGTCGCCACCCGCACGGCCTACAAGCTCGGCCTCACGGGACCGGCCATTTCTGTACAGACGGCATGCTCGACGTCGCTGACGGCGATTGGCCTCGCGGTCGAGAACCTGCGGGCGGGACGCTGCGACATGGCACTGGCGGGCGGCGTGTCCGTCACCTTTCCGCAGAAGCGCGGCTACTTCTACGAAGAAGGCGGGATGGGCGCGCCCGATGGCGTTTGCCGTCCGTTCGATGCGAACGCGAAAGGCACCGTATTCGGCAGCGGCGCGGGCGTAGTCCTGCTGAAACGTCTCGACGACGCCATTGCTGACGAGGACCCCATCTATGCGGTGATCCGTGGTGTCGGCATGAACAACGACGGTGCCGACAAGGTCGGCTTCACCGCGCCTAGCGTCGATGCACAGGCCCGCGCGATTGCCATCGCGCACGCGGAGGCCGGTATCGATCCCGCGTCCGTGGGCTATATCGAGGCCCATGGCACGGCGACGCCGCTCGGCGATCCGATTGAATTCGCGGGCCTCGTGCAGGCATTCCGGCTGGGCGGCGTCGAGGGCGGCCAGTTCTGCGCGCTCGGCTCGGCGAAGGCCAATGTCGGACACCTCGACGCGGCCGCCGGCGTGACGGGTTTCATGGCGGCGGCCCTTGCGCTGCGCAACCGCACCTTGCCGCCGCTCACGCATTTCCATGCGCCGAATCCTGCCATCGACGTGACGAACAGCCCGTTCTTCTTCAACGAGACTGTGCGTCCCTGGGCTGATAGCGCCACGCCGCGCCGCGCGGGTGTGAGTTCGTTCGGCGTTGGCGGCACGAACGTCCACGTGGTGCTGGAAGAAGCGCCTTGCCGTGCCGACGCAGGTGAGCAGCAAGACGGGCTGCAGATACTGCCGCTTTCGGCGAGAAGCGCGGCAGCGCTCGAACGCGCGAAGGCTAATCTCGCCGGACACCTGGCAGCGAATCCCGGCGTCTCGCTCGCCGACGTGGCCGCGACGCTGCAAACAGGCCGCCGCGCCTTCACGCATCGCGCCGTGGTCATCGCGGACAGCGTCGATCAGGCCAAGGCGAAGCTGCAAAAAGGCGCCATCGAAGCACAGGCGCCTCAAGCCGCGCCGCCCGTCGTCTTCATGTTCCCCGGCCAGGGCTCGCAATATCCGGGCATGGGCCAGGCGCTCTATCGCACCGAGCCGGTTTATCGCGAATGGATCGACAAGGGCGCCGAGGCGCTGGCGCCCCATCTCGGGCTGGATATCCGGACCCTGCTGCTCAGCGAGGCACCGGAAGGCGACGACACCCCGCACCCCATCCGCTCGACGATCTACGCGCAGCCCGCCCTCTTCCTGGTCGAATATGCGTTGGCGCAGTTGTGGATGTCGCGCGGCATCAAGCCGACGGCGATGGTCGGCCATAGCGTCGGCGAACTGGTCGCAGCCTGCGTGGCCGAGGCGATCGCCTTCGAGGATGCGCTGTATCTCATCGCGAAGCGCGGCGCGCTCATGCAGTCGGCCGAACCGGGCGCGATGCTGGTAGTCCGTCTGTCGGAGGCCGATCTCGCGCACATCCTGCCCGCCGATGTCGACGTGGCCGCAATCAATGCGCCGACGCTCAGCGTGGTGGCAGGCCCCTTCGCGGCCATCGAGGCTTTCGAGGCCACGCTGAAGGCGAAAGATATCGACCATCGACGGCTGCATACCTCTCATGCCTTTCACTCGCGCATGATGTCCGGCGTCGTCGAAGATCTTGCCAGGCTTGCGGATACCCTTTCTTTCGCAAGGCCGCAGATCCCGTACGTGTCCTCGGTGACCGGGCAGTGGGCGGCGATGGATCAGCCGGTGCCGGGACGTTACTGGGCCAGTCATTGCCGGAATGTGGTGCGCTTCAGTGACGCCCTGACCACGGTGACGGCAGAGAGCAGGCCTCTTCTCCTCGAAATCGGCCCCGGCCGGACGCTGTCGACCTTCGTGATGCAGGGATTGCCCAAGGACCGACATCTGGGCGCGATTGCCTCCCTGCCCGATTTCGCCATGCGCGACCAGGAGCTTTCCGTCCTGGCCGAGACGACCGGGCGCCTGTGGCTGAACGGGATCACACCGAACTGGAAAATCGTTCGGGCCGAAGCCGCCCGCCGCATTTCGCTGCCGACCTATCCGTTCGAGCCGGAACGGCATTGGATCGACGCTCCTGCAACTGCCTCTTCACGCAAATCCACGACGGAAGCCGCGGCGATTGCCGCACCAGCCTCGTCCGACGCCATAACCACCCTCTCCCAGACCGCCATGACCCAAACCGCCCAAATCGACCGCAAACCGCGCCTCGTTGCCGAACTGGCCTCGCTTCTCGCCGAGATCTCCGGCGAGGCGCCGGATACGTCCGACCCGAACATGACCTTCTGGGACCTCGGTTACGACTCGCTGTTGATGGGGCAGGTCTCCCGGCAGCTTCGCCGCCGCTACGACGTCACGATCAGCTTCCGGCAAATCATGAGCGACTACCCGACGCTACCTGCGCTGGCGCAGTTCCTCGACGGCGCCATGCCGCCTGATCCGGAACAGCCGGCCGCGCCGCCTGTCGTCGAGGCCGCGCCCGTTGCCGTGGCGGCACCCGTCGCTCTCGCGGCTGCCGCCGCGCCCATCGTGGCCACGCCTGGCTTCGCCGCTCCCATGCTGACCACGGCCCCGGCCTCGGGCGATGTCCAGTCGGTGATTCGCGATCAGATCGCTGCGATGCAGTCCCTGATGGCGCGTCAACTCGATGTGCTGCAGGGCACGCCGCAGGCCGTCCAGCAGCCCGCCGCCGTCATCCAGACCGCTGCAGCGCCGGTGCAGATTGCAGCGCCCGTGCAAGCCGTGGCGGCCGCCGCGCCCAAACAGTCCGCCGGCCCCGAGATCAAGTTCGAGGAGAACCGCCCGACCCGCTTCACCGCGTACAAGCCGGGCGCCACGAACTCGGCGCAGATGACGGATGCGCAGACGGCGTTCATCGCGGATCTGACGGCCCGCTACTCGGCGAAGACGCCCACGTCGAAAGCTCGTACGCAGTCCTACCGTGCGGTGCTCGCCGATCCGCGTACGGCCAGCGGCTTCCGCGAGGAATGGAAAGAGCTGGTCTATCCTGTCGTCGCTCAACGCTCAAAGGGTTCGAAGATCTGGGACGTCGACGGCAACGAATATATCGACATCGTCAACGGCTACGGCCAGACCGCGTTTGGCCACACGCCCGATTTCGTGGTGGACGCCGTCAACGCGCAGATGGCGGAAGGCTTCGCGATCGGACCGCAGTCCCCGCTGGCGGGCGAGGTCGCGCAGATGTTCGCCGACATGACCGGCCACCAGCGCGTCACCTTCTGCAACACCGGCTCCGAAGCCGTGATGGCAGCGATGCGCCTCGCGCGCACCGTGACGGGCAAGGACAAGATCGTCTGCTTCGACGGCGACTATCACGGCCAGTTCGACGAAGTCCTCGTCAAACCGGGCAGCGAAGCAGGTGTCCCGCGCGCTTTCCCGCTCGCCCCCGGCATCCCGCAGAACTCGGTGGGCAACATGGTCGTGCTGCCCTACGCCAGGTCCGAAAGCCTTGAGTGGATCAAGGCCAACATCGACGATATCGCGGGTGTCCTGTTCGAGCCGGTGCAATCGCGTCATCCGAATCTGCGGCCGAAGGAATTCGTGCAGCAGTTGCGCGAGGTCACGGCGGCCAACGACTCCGCGCTGATCTTCGACGAAGTCGTGACGGGCTTCCGCGTTCATCCGGCCGGCATGCAAGGCTATTGGGGCATCCAGGGCGACATGGCGACCTACGGCAAGGTCGTCGGCGGCGGCCTGCCCGTCGGCGTGCTCGCGGGCACCGCCCAGTACATGGATGCGCTCGACGGCGGCCAGTGGCAATTCGGCGACGCTTCGGTGCCCGAAGTACCGCCGACCTTCTTCGCCGGTACGTTCGTGCGTCACCCCGTGGTGCTGGCAGCGATGAAAGCCGTGTTGCTGCATCTGAAGGAAGCCGGCCCGACGCTGCAGGAGAAGCTCGCCGCGCGCATGGACGGGCTCGTGCAGCGTATCAATGGCCATCTGGAGAAAGTCGGCATCGCGGCGCGCGCCGAATCCTTCTCGAGCTGGTTCTACGTCAGCTTTGCAGGCGAAGACCGTCTGGGAAGCCTGTTCTATCCGTATATGCGCTACCTTGGCGTTCACATCATGGAAGGCTTCCCCTGCTTCCTGACGACCAGCCATTCGGATGAGGACATCCGCAAGATCGGCGATGCGTTCATCGAAAGTATCGCGGCGCTTCAGCGCGTTGGCATTCTCGGCAACACGCAGGACGCTCCGGCTTCCGTGCCGCAGGCCGAACCGCTTACGCAGGCTGCCCTCACGGAACCGCAGAAAGAAATCTGGCTGTCGGCTCAACTGGGCAACGAAGCTTCGCTCGCGTTCAACGAGTCGTTCACGCTCGAACTGAACGGCGAACTGAACGAGGCCGCGTTCGAACGCGCCTTCGCGGCAACGGTCGCCCGCCACGATGCGCTGCGTGTTCACTTCTCACGTGTCGGCGACATGATGTTCGCCGATCCGGCCACGATCGTGCCGCTCGAAAAGATCGACCTGTCCAGCCACGCGGATGCCGCTGAACAACTGAAGACCATCATCGATGCCGAAGCCCGCGAGGTCTTCGATCTCACACGCGGTCCGCTCGCGCGCGCCGGGCTGGTGCGGCTCGAAAGCCAGAAGTGGGCCTTCGTGTTCACTGCCCATCACATCATCTGCGACGGATGGTCGATCAACATCATCCTGCGCGATCTGTCCGCTCTGTACGCGGCGGAAGTGTCGGGCGCACAGGCGGAACTCGACGAAGTGCAGAGTTTTCTCGCCTTCGCCAAGGCGCAGGACGAGGCTGGCGTCGACGCGGACACGCGCGATTTCTGGATGAATCTCCATCGCAACCCCGCGCCGCAGCCCGATCTGCCCGGCGACCGTCCGCGCCCGGAACTCAAGAGCTTCAGCGGCGCTTCGACGACACGCCATCTGGGTGCCGATCTCCTGAAGCAGGTGAAAACGGCTTCGTCGAAACAGGGCTGCTCGCTGTTCGCCACGCTGTTCGGCGCCGCGCAGGTGCTGTTCGGCCGCCTGTCGAACAATGACGATGTCGTGATCGCCGCACCGATGGCTGGCCAGTCGCAAGCAGGCGAAGCGCTGCTGGTCGGGCACTGCGTCAACTTCCTGCCGCTGCGCGTCAAGTTCGACCGCAACCAGCCTTTCGCCACGCACATGAAGGCGGTGCGCGATCACCTGTACGACGCCGGTGACCGGCAGAACTACACCTATGGCGCGCTGGTGCGCGACCTCGGTGTCAAGCGCGATCTCAATCGCCTTCCGTTGACCGATCTGCAGTTCAATCTGGAGAAGGTCGACGGCGAGCTCGACATGGCGGGTGTGACCACGCGCTTCGCGCCGAACGCGAAGGCCTACAGCAACTTCGATCTGTTCCTGAACGTGATCGAGTCGGCAAAGGGTCTGCGTCTGGACTGCGACTTCAACACCGACGTGTACGACGAAGCGACGATCCAGCGCTGGCTCGGCTACTACGAAAACGTGCTGACGGCGATCGCCCGCGATGCCGAAACGACGGTCGCAGCACTGTCGCTGCTCAACGATGCCGAGATCCATCACCTGCGCGACGAGCTGAACGACTCCCGGCGTGCCTACGATCTGTCGCAGACGACGCCGGCCATGATCGCCGCGCAGACCCGTCAGACGCCCAATGCGCCGGCCGTGTCGGATGAAGTCCTGCGCCTGAGCTACGGCGAGCTCGACGCAAGCGCCAGCCACATCGCCCGCAGTCTCGTGGCGGCAGGCATCGCGCCGCGCGGACGCGTCGCCATCGCGATGGACCGCAGCGTGATGACGGTCGCCGCCATGATCGGCGTGTGGCGGGCCGGTTGCGCCTACGTGCCGCTCGACATGACGATGCCGCCTGCGCGTCTGCGCCAGATCCTCGACGGCGCCGACGTCGCCGCCATCCTCACCGATGGCGCCAGCCGTGCGGTGCTGGAACCGGGCGCACATCGCGTGCTGGATCTGGAGACGCTGCTCGCGCAACGCGACGACACGGCAGTGACGCTGCCCAGCGTATCGGAGGCGGACCCGGCCTACGTGATCTTCACGTCGGGCTCGACGGGCCAGCCCAAGGGCGTGGAGATTCCCCATCGCGCGCTGAGCAACTTCCTGCTGTCGATGGCGGAAGCGCCGGGCTTTACCGCTAAAGACCGCATCGTTGCCGTCACGACGTTCTCCTTCGATATTTCCGGTCTCGAACTGTTCCTGCCGTTGATCGCTGGCGGGCAGACCTTTATCGCGGGCCATGCCGAGGTACGCACCGGCTACGAGCTGGTGACGCGACTGAACGAGCAGGCTGCCACCGTTCTCCAGGCAACGCCGTCGCTGTGGCGCATGCTGCTCGAAGCCGGCTTCAAGGTCCCGCAGGGCTTCAAGATCCTGTGCGGCGGCGAGCCGCTGCCGCGCGATCTCGCCGACGCGTTGCTGGCGACGGGCGCTGAAGTGTGGAACCTCTACGGCCCGACGGAAACGACGATCTGGTCGTCCGCTTCGCGTGTCGTTGCAGACGGCGCGGTGGTGATCGGTGCGCCCCTCGCGAATACGCAACTGCATGTGCTGACCGACGACCTGCATCTGGCGCCGCAAGGCGTGAGCGGCGAACTGTGGATCGGCGGTGACGGCCTCGCAAAGGGCTATTTCAATCGGCCCGATCTGACGGATGCAGCATTCCGGTTGGTTTCGATCGAGGGCGCTGCGCCGTGCCGACTGTACCGCACGGGTGATCTGGCGAAACGCCTCGCCGATGGCTCGCTGCAACACCTCGGCCGTCGCGACCAGCAGATCAAACTGCGTGGCTTCCGCATCGAGATCGAGGAGATCGAGGCTGCGTTGCGCAAGGCGCCCGGCGTGGCCGCCGCTGCCGTCGCGCTGCATACCGTCGGCGACAGTCCGCGCCTCGTGGGCTACATCGTCGCGTCTGCTGCCGACAAGGCCGACCAGGGTGCCGTCGCCGCGCATGTCGCCGGGCAGTTGCCTGGCTACATGGTGCCGACCCTGTGGATGACGCTCGACGCACTGCCGCAGACCAGCAACGGCAAGCTCGACCGCAAGGCGCTGCCCGTGCCGACGGCGGACATGGTGGCCACGCCCGTGCGTCAGCCGCAAGCGGCGCTCAAGGTGGTGCCGGCCGCCCCGATGCCGATCGAGCCCGCAGCGGCTGAAACCATCACGATCGAACCCGTGGCCCTGACGCAGACGCAGTCGACGATCGCTGCGATCTGGGGCGACGTGCTCGGCCTCCAGCATGTCGGCATCGACCAGCAGTTCTTCAGCCTTGGCGCAGACAGCCTCCAGCTGTTCCGCATCGTCGCGCGGATGAACGAGCGCGGCCTGGGTGTCGATGCGCGTCAGCTCATGAAGAACCTGACGATCGCCGAACTGGCGGCGAGCCTCGATGGCCCGCCGGCGGAAGAGCTGATGGCGGCGCCTGCCGTCGCCCGGCCGTCGATTCTCAATTTCAAGCGTCGGGTTGCAGAAGGAGTCTGAGCGATGAACGGATTAGCCTTGAAGATCGCCCCTGCTCACGAGGTCGAAGCCAGCTACGCCCTGTTTCCGGCGACCGCCTGCCAGGTGAGGTTCTGGCATGAGCAGAAGGCGTCGCCGAAGGCCTCCGCGCTCAACATCGCGTTCCGGCTGCAATTGTCGGGGCCGCTGAAAGCCGCGAGCATCGAACAGGTGCTCCGCGAACTGGTCGCGCGGCACGAGGTATTGCGTACCGGCTTCCAGATGACGGGTGCGGGGCTGCGGCAGCAGGTCTGGAGCCACGCACCCTTCCAGCTCGAAGTGTTCGACCTCACCGGCTTCGAGGAAAAAGATGGCCTTGCGGAAGCGGAGCGTGTCGGCGGACAGCAGGCGCGCACGCCCTTCGCCTTGTCGTCGCCCTCCTTCTTCCGGGCCGTGTGGTTGCCCCGGTCGATCACGCAGGGCGAACTCCAGCTGACCTTCCATTCGCTCGTGATGGACGGCTGGTCGTTCGCGATCCTCGTGCGCGAACTCGTGGAAGGACTCGCCGCCGTGCATGCCGGCCTCGAGCCCGCTTACCCCGATGTCGATCTTCACCATGGCGACTACGCGCTGTGGAAGGAAGAGTTCCTTGCCAGCGGCGCGCTCGATCTCGCTCGCACCCACTGGCACCAGGAACTTCGGGATTTCAGCCGCTTCGACGTTCCCGGCGACCGTCCCAGGCCGCAGGCGCGACGTTTCCAGGGCATCATCCGCTCCATTCTGCTGCCCGGCGCGCTCAGCGACCGCCTGATTGCGGCTGCCAAGGCGCAAGGCGTCACGCTGTTCAGCGTGGCGGCCGCGGGCCTCGCGATGGCCTTGCAAAAAGCGGCCGGCCAGACGAAGGTCGCCATGGGCACGCAGATGTCGGTGCGTGACCAGCAGGAACTCGAGGGCGTGGTCGGGCCGCTGATCAACACGGTGATACTGCGCCTCGACATTCCTCAAGGCAGCAAGGTTGCCGCCGTCACAGCGCAGTGCGGCGCCAAGCTCAGCGACGCCATCGAACATCTGCACCTGCCGTTCGAGGAGATGATGGAGATGGCGGGCGAGGTATCCGATGCGGAACGCCCGCCGCTGTGTTCGGTCAATTTCGCCCTGCAGCAAAGCTTCGTCGGCGTGGGCGATGAGGTTCGCCGGGGCGAGTTCGCCGCGACGACCTCGCCCTCCTTCAACGCAGGCGCGCTCTACGACCTCAACTTCTTCATGGTGCGGCGCCCGGACGGCTGGCGCATCTCGTGTGAAGGCGACACGGATCTGTACGACATCGAGACGATCGACGGGTATCTGGCGAAATGGCGCGCGATGCTGGAAACCGTCGAGATCGACGCGAAGCTGCCGGTGGCGCCCCCTGCCGCGAAGGCGACGGCGACATTCGTGGCGGGCGTCGGCAACAGCGGGTTCATGAGTCAGGCCGAACTGGAGGCGAAAGCGCGCAATATCGTGCGCTTCAACGAGAACGCGCCGGGAACGCCCATCATTGCGCTCAACAACACGGCCGTGTTCTATGAACTGGCGCGGCAGATCGGCACCGAACGCCCCATCATCGACATTCCGATGATCCCGGAAGGCGCCCCGCGCGAGTTCCCGCAGCGCGCGTTCCAGGACGTCGCCGCGGACGCCGTGCGGCTGATCAGGCTGGCCCGGCCAACAGGCCCGTATATCCTGATGGGGCACTGTGTGCTCGGCGCGCTGTCGCTGGAAGCGGCCCATCAGCTCAGGCGCGAAGGCGAAACGGTCGAACTCGTCATCCTCAACGATTCCTGGTGCCCGGGTTATCGCGAGTCGATGCCCTGGTACGACCGGCAGTTGCGCAAGATGCAGGTGCGCGCGGACAACATTCCGCGCGATTTCCGCAAGGCCCTGCGAGGCGAGACATCGATGGTTTCGTTCCTCAACCAGTATCGGATCGTTCGCTGGCTCGGCATTGCCAATCTTGCTCTCAAGCTCGGCCTGATTCAGGGCAATGCTTCGGAGCATATGGTGTCGGAAAACCGCTGGTACATCGAGTATCTGCTGGCGCAGCAGGCGCGGTATCGCCCCGCTCCCTATGACGGCGACGTGCAGATTTTCCGCAGTGGCCAGGTGCTCAATGGACGCCTGTTCGCACACGACCTGGGATGGCAGTCAGTCGTAACGGGCAAACCTGGCAACCTGGTTGTCACCGAAGTGCCGGGCATGCACGACCAGATCTTCCGCTCGGCGGGCGCGGCCGTCATTGGCAAGCAACTGCGTGAGCGCCTGGCGGGCATCGAGGGCAGCACGGCTGAAACCGCTGGCGGGCCGGACGCGCCGGCAGCAGTCCTGAGCCGCGCCAAGGCTTAGATTCGACGCCGGATAGGCACGCTTCAGGTTGCAGGCGGGTTGCGATCGGATGGCGGGCGGATTGAATGAGGTGGTACGGCTATGTTTCGTTTGCGCAGAGTGTTACTGCTGGTCTTTTGCGGTGTCCTGACGGGGGCCGGCCTGATTTATGTCAGGCTGGCCGGGGCTGACCTGTCCCGTCGGCCGGCCGCTGCTGTCGCCGACGGACAGACTGTGCCGACTGACCGGATACGCCTTGCCGTGCTCGGGGATTCCGACAGCCAGTCCTATCACGATTCGCGAACGGCCAGAGAGCCGAACGCGCGAGGCGGACCCTGGCGCGCGACCACCTGGCAATGGACCGAGGTCCTGGGCCGGTTGCGCGGCGACCAGATCGACCAGGGCCAATGGGGCGCCTGGGGCACCAACAAGTATCGCGCGTACTTCGACGAAGCATTCGGCTCGCTCGCGCGGGCGCCCGCCAAGGAAGACTACCGCTACAACTTTGCCATCAGCGGCGCCTGGACCAATCAGTTGATGGGACACCCGATGCGCCAGGCGACCCGTCTCGTCGCTCTGATGGACACCGAGCCACAGGCCTGGAAAGGCGGCGTTGTGCTGATCCGGATCGGCATCAACGATCTCGGTCAACACGACATCCTCGATGAAATGTCGCGCGATCCGAACGGCCCGCTTCCCACGGCGCGGATCAACGCTGCGATCGGGGAAATCGGCAAGGCCGTCGCGCTGATCCGCCAGCACCATCCTGAAACTTACATCCTGCTCATTGGCGTGCTCAGCAACGCGGACTGGTCAGGCGAGTTCGACAGCTGGCAATCCGCCAAAGCGATCTCCAATATCGATGCCGGACTAAAGCGCTTCGACGACGGCTTGCGCAAGCTGGCCGCGTCGGATCGCCATATCGCCTTTCTTGGCGATCGCGCCTGGTTCGCGGGACTGTGGGGCACGCGCGACGAGCAAGGTCGTCCGGCTTACAAGACGGTGCGTCTTTCGCCCGGCTGGGCCATCACCAATACATCTGGTGACGATCCGCACAACGCCGCCACGTCCGACGGTCATGCGGGCGTGGTGTGGAATACCCTTTGGGCGCAACATCTCGTCGCCTCGCTGAACGCCGCATTCGGGTTGCATCTCAAACCGATCACGGATGCCGATGTCATCGACTTTCTGAAACCGAGCTTCAAGGCGAGCGAACGATCCGCCTCGGAACTATCGACTCCCGTCACGGCAAACTGACCCGGCGCGCGTGATGACCTGCTGACGCGAAAGCCGGCCGAAAGCGGCCCGGTCCCCCGTCGGTCCACGCCCGGCAAATACCCTGTCCTGCGTACGCCCACGCACAAACACGCCATCCGTGATTGTTCACAATGGGCCGCAGAGTCATGCAGGCGCGTCCTCGCCATGCATCGACTGGACCGATATACAGAGCTCCGCGCCGCGACACACAGGCCGCACATGGAGCCGATGAATCAAACACAGCTTGATTGCTGAGAGGATGGCCCTTCGTGAAGTCTCTCCCACAGCTGCTGCAAGAAGCGCAAAGCACCCTGCTTTGCGTCGATGCCTTCGATACTTTGCTGCTTCGCAAACCCGCATCGCTGGAGCAACGCCTGTTGAAAGTGGCGAAGCTGTTCTGCGAACGTCTCGCGCTGCGTCCGGCCGAACTCGCCCCTCATGCGCTCGCCCGGCGCCGCCGCCAGATCGAGCACATCGCTTACCGGGCCCGCAACGTCGCCGGGCGTGGCGAGGTCCGCCTGGAAAGCATTGCATCCAGCTTGCTGGGACTCGTCCATGTCGATACCGCGTACGTGCCTGAATGGATTGCGTGCGAACTCGCCGTGGAACGCGAATGCCTCGTGCCGAATCTGCCGTTGATACGCGCGCTCGAACGGCTCCGCGCAAGCGGTGTTTCGCTGCGTGTGGTGAGCGACACGAGCTTGTCCGGCGACGCACTGCGGCAACTGATCACGGCAATCTGTCCGCCCGGTCTGCAATGGGATGCGATTCATACGAGCGCCGACCTGCAGCTCACGAAACGCGATGGAACGATCTTCGCGGCAGTGTCGGATGCAGCGGGTGTTCCGCTTTCGAAGATGGCGCACCTTGGCGACGATCTCGTCGCTGACTGCACGATGCCGCGCCGTTGCGGGATGACGGCCATCCTGCGCCCGCGCTCCCGCTTGCACGTCGCCTTGCTGCGCGCCAACGCCGTACTCGCGCGCGGCCAGTCGCAGTGGCATCACTGGCAGCACCGCCAGGCACAGAAACGCAAAACGGAGCGCGGCTCTGGCACGGCGGGCGACACGCTCGTCCAGGACGTGCTGGGTCCTGTGTTCGCGGAATACTGCCGCAAACTGCATGTCTACCTCGAACAGACGGCGGCCATCGAAGGCCCTGTGGTCGCGCTGTTTTGCGCGCGCGGGGGACTCGGGCTCCAGAAACTGTACGAGCTCTATGCCGCGCAGCTTCCCGCCCGCAGCGATATCAGTATCCAGCCGCTGATGATCTCGCGGCTCGTCGCGGCGCGAGACGCGTTCGTGTACGGTGGCGACGGCGTAGTCGACGAACTCGACTATTCTTTCGAAGTGCGTAAGGTCGCAGCGCTCGCGCGCGCGCTCAGTGGCACCGACATGGCACCGAACGGCAACTACGCGACCGTGCGCGAGTTCATCGACGCGTTGCGCAGCGGACGCGAAGCGCACCTGCACGAGCAGATCGTCGAGCAGGCCAGGCGGTTTCGCGAAGTGTGGCAAACCATCACGGCAGGCAAGCAGGGCATCGTGCTGTGCGATACCGGTCTCTATGGTTCCACCTTCAAGATGCTCATGCAGAGCAAGCTCATCGACCGGGGCCACTGTGTCCAGCTCGCGCGCAGCGACTACAAGCATCTCGGGCGTGCTCACTTTCCGTCCGTAACCGGACTGCTGACGGAGCGCAACGGCTACAAGCCCGGCGACTCGATCTCATCAGTGCTCGCGTTCTGGCATCTGATCGAAAGCCTGGTCGAGCCCGATCTCGACAGCGTGCGCCGCTTCGACCGACGCGCCGACGGCAGCCTCGTTTCCAACCTCGAAACGGAAGGCTGGCAGCAAAGGCTCGTGCGCATGCCGGACCCGAAATTCGAGGACATTGCCCGCTTTGTTGCCCAGAGTGCGAAACGGCCCCCCGCGGACACGTCGCTTGCCGAATTCGAACTGGCGGCCAAAACCCTGGAACGCGTGATCATGTTCCCGGACCCGGAACTGGTCAACCGGCTCGCCGAGCGGGACCGGTCGCTCGATTACGGGCGCGACGACACGGTCAAGGTGACGGGTCCGAACCTCAATGAAGCCAGCGCATGGACGCGGCTGTTCGTGGCGAAGCAGTCGCTCTGGCCCAGCGGAGCCGTAGTGCGCGCCTTTCCACACTCGCATCGACTCGTGCAGAAAACGATCCGGTTCGGCTACACGGTGCGATCATGGATTCGGTAAAGCCCTCGAAAACCCACGCGGAGCTTGCTGCGACGTATATCGCCTACGTCGTCCGCTACGTCTACCCGCTGCTGCTCCTGCCCTTCTACGGCAGAACGCTGGGGCCGGCAGGCTATGGCGTCGTGCTGGCCGGCATGTCGCTGTCGAACACGCTCTGGCGATTCGTGAATTTCGGATTCCCGACCGTCGGCGGGCGCGATACGGTCTACGCCAAAGACGGCGCGGAACGCGCGGCCATCCTGTCGAGTCACATGACGGGCCGAATACTGCTGTGCATCCCCACCGCGATTTTCGGGCTCGGCGCCGTCGCATTCTCCCCCGTGCTGTCGGCCCATCCGATGCTAGGCTGCACGACGGTGCTGCTCGGCCTGCTCGCCGCGTTCAACCCGGGCTGGTATTACACGAGCACGGGACGCGCCAGAACAAGTGTGATGATCGAGGTCGTCGGATTTGTCACGTCGCTCGCCCTCATCTTCATGTTCATCCATGAGCCATCCGATCTCTCGCGGGTTTTCTTTCTGCTGCTGGCTTCCTGCCTCTTGCAAACAGTGCTGGGCTTCGGCGCAATCAGGCGAGAGTTTTCCGGATGGTTTTCGTCGATCCGGGCCGGTATCGATCTGATCCAGCGCTCGAAGACCATTTTCATCTACACGGGCACGTCCGTTCTGCTGATCACGGCCTCGACCTACCTGCTGTCCGTGCTCGCGCCGGCCACCGAGGTCAGCGCGTTCGGCGTGGCCGAGCGACTCATCGCCGTTGCGCTCAGCCTGACGGTCCCCGCCTCCCAGATTCTCATTCCGAAGGTCACGTATCTCGTCGGTGTGGATCCGGCGAAGGCGAACCGACTCGCATGGGGAATATTGACCTTCTTCCTTTTCGGCGCACTCGGCGGTGTCGCCTTCACGATGCTCCTTGCCGACTGGCTGGTGCCACTCGTGTTCGGCAAAGGGTTTCAGTCATCCATCCCGGTGCTGAAAGTTTTCGTGCTGGTTTTGCCGTTGAGCGTCGTCAACCAGGCACTCGGACTTTACTTTCTGATTCCCCGACATCGCGATGGCGTGCTCGCGCGCGCCGGCGTGGCGACCGCAGTCGTCAGCATCGTCGCCGCCATTCCGCTCGCGATCCATTGGGGGGCAATGGGCATGGTGGCCTCGCGTCTGTTGGGAGAACTGACGCTGCTGACGACTCTGCTCGTCTCTCTGGTCCGGTCCGGTTTGATCAGCGAGATCTTTACGATCGGCAGTCCCGTTCTCGTCCTGCGGCCCGGCGAAAAAGGGTGACCGTGCGATGCTGGACAGACGCAAGGGCGCGTCGCAGCGCGACGCGCCGAGTTGGGCAGTACTTCCCGATTCAATAGGAACTCGACGACGATTCGCCCGAAGCAGCACTCATGGCGTGCTCGCGAATGTGACGCAGGCCGTGACCCTCGTCGAATATTGCGATGTCACGGGCATGGCGCGGGCACGAGTGCCGGGGAAGAACTATTGCTGGTTAAGCAGGCCGACGTGACTCATCTGAAATGAGTCTCGCCAGATAGATCGATCAGATTCCATCTTTATAGCTGGACCTGATTTTCACCAGACCTTGATTCCAGACACGCAGCGTTTGAATGAAATCATATACGCCACGGAAAGGTGCTTTAGCTCTTTGAACCCAGACCGACCCAGGCTTCCACTCGGCTCTCTCCTCTCCTATCACGGAGGCAATCCCCTTCTTTCCGCTCTTTAGCCAGACATCCTGGATGCATGGCGCGGGGTGCAATTGATAGATGTGCACCTCTTCAAGATCGCCGCTGAACATGACGAGATCGACCGCGCGATCGGAGGATGCAAAGCGCTCGATCATCTTGCGGCATCCGTCGTTCGAAATCAGATAGGCGCCTGCACCCGTGTGATTGCTCCGTAACCGGTGCAGTCCCGTGCGGGCCGACAGGTTCAGGCCTTTTCGATCAATGATGATGCCCGCCAGGGAAGTTTCCATTTTGATGATGTCATAGCGGAATCCCCGCGAAAGCTTTTCGTTCAGGGAATCGAGAAGACTCCTCGCATCCCGGCAAAAATGAACATCGTCCTCGAGCACGAGCGCATGATCGATGCCTTCCTCCACCACCTTTTTCCAGATCGAATAGTGGCTGAGCGCCGCGCCCTTTTCAGGCGCGCTACACGTGCCACGCAGCAGCGGCAGATCCAGCGTTCGACTCATTGCTTCTACGTGCGCCGGCCCTAAGGCAGGGAATCTTTCCCAGGCGTAGCCCAGCCTGTCGAGCTGGACTGTCATGTGGCTCAGTCGATCGGTAGACTTGTCGAGATTGATGACGAATATCTTCATTTTCTCTACGGCCCCAAGTTAGAAATGCAGCGTCGCGCGCGGATGTCGGCACCGGCGGTCGCCTCAGCACACGGTGTGCGTACCCTACGACCCAGCGTAAGTTTTTTCCCGGATTTGTTCCGTGGGTTGCCTAACAATTTCTGGGAAACGCCTGCCCACGACGTCGGCGTGGCGCGCCCGGCAATGCTGGCGCTGCGTTGCCCATCGAACACATTCGCCCCAACCGGGCCGCTAGACTCACTGACAGCGATGGTCAAAGTGCGGGGCATCTACCTCGCCGTGGTGGGACAGAAAATATGGGGTTGCGATGGCTACGAAAAACAGTAGATACGATGCACTCGACGGCTTGAGAGGCGTCGCGGCCATCGCAGTGATGATGTCGCATTTCAGTCAGGAGGCGTTCAAGAACGCCTACGTGGCCGTCGATCTGTTTTTCATGCTGAGCGGCTTCGTCATCGCTCACTCATATGGAACACGGCTGCTCGGCGGAATGACCACGCTCGAATACGTAAAAAGACGCGTGATCCGGCTGTATCCGATGCTGCTGATTTCCTTGCTGATCGGCGTGCCTGTGCTGATCCATGCAAGAATGCTCGGCCTGTCGACCTACCCGATGCCGAGCATCGTTTCGGCAACCATTCACAACCTGTTCTTCACTCCGTATATAGGCCATCTCGGCAACGCGAACATGGCGACGACGGGCGCCGTTGCGGCTTCCGATTTCACGATCGGTGAGATATTTCCGGCGAATCCGCCAGCGTGGTCGCTTTTCTTTGAAATGGTGGCAAGCATCGCGTTCGTAATCGTCGTCCGCTTGAGCCGGTCGACGATGTTCAAGATCATCGTCATCAGCGGTCTCATGTTCCTGATCACGGGAGCTCTCACGAGTTTCGAGAACCATGGGCACTCTATCGTCGATTTCTCCCAAGGCTGGTCCGGAAGCAGAATGGATGGCGGGTTTTACCGTGTGTCATTCGGCTTTGTGGTTGGCGTCCTGCTATACAACCTGAAGCGTTCCGGCGTCGATCTGCGCATCATGGAAGCCCTGAAACAGGTACTGCGCAATTCATACGGTCTGTATATCGTTGCGCTCGTGATGTTTCTGTTTCCGATGTCGCTTCGCGGGGTGTATCCGGCATTGGCTATTTTCTGCGTCGCGCCTTGCCTGGTGATGGTCGGCGCGAATCTGTCCTGCGCGTCGACTTACGAAGCGAAGATCGCGCGGTTTCTCGGTTGGCTCTCGTACCCGGTTTACCTCCTGCATTTTCCGATTGGCCGGGCTGTGTTCATGCTGATCGGAAAGCCAAACGAGCCGTCGACAGTTCCGATCATCGTCGCTTGTGCAGTGACGCTCGTGAGCGCGATCGTATTGACGCGATATGTCGAGGAGCCCGTGCGCGCTTTCCTGTCGAAGAGACTCGTTCGACGGCCTGTAACGTCGGCGGTAACGCCGCCTGGCGGAATGATGGCGGATCAGTAGACTAGGGGATCGCGTGGTTTTGTGCGAGGGGGTAATCGTACCTCCCTCTCAACAAAGGATGGAGCGGGCGGCCACGCTGCTTATGACCGACTCGACTTCACGCCGCCATTCAATTTCGTAGCGCTCAGCGGGATCTGCGAATTCAAAGGAGTCGATCTACGCTCGTGCCTGACCGCAGTGCTTTCCCACATCGCGGACCACAAGGTGCATCGGATTGACACGCCTTTATCTGCGAACGTCGCAGAGCGGTTAAGCGAATCGCCCGACCCGCTGCTCTGCTCAACGCAGCATCAGGTCAGTGCCGTCTGGCGAATCCGCGACCGCTTGCTCTCGAGCCGGGCAAGCAACGGCTTCTCCAGGTAAAGGTGAACAGCGGCTGAGAACGCAACCGCGAGGGCCGCCACGCAGATAGCCGCCAGATAGAGGCTGAGCGAACTGTGGAACGTCCCGGATTTGACGGCCCTCGCGAACACGTTCATCCAGAATCCGTGAGTCAGATAAAGCACGTAGGACGCGTTGCCGAGCACTGTCAGGGCACGTCCGATCCGGCTGCCACTGTCGTCCGTGTGCACGAATGCGGCCACCAGCAGCGTCGCAGGAATTCCCCAGGTCCACCATCTGAATGAAGGCGACAGGCCAGAGGTCGTTTCATCGGGTGAGGCTATAGAAGCCCACCAGAAAAGCGCAACGCACGTCATCAACACCAGCCACCTGACACGAGAGCTCAATTCAGGCAGCCGTGCGCTAATCGCGCCAAGAAAGATGCCGCATACAAATTCGATGACGAGCGGGTTGCCATAGTACTGGCCTTGTGTCGTGGCGCCGACCATATTGAGCACGACAGGCACACCGGCCAGCAGGGCAACAATCAGCGCGGCCCGGTATCTTTGCCACGGAAGACAAAGTGCCGCCGTACAGATCAGGTAAAAGTAAAGTTCATAGACGAGCGTCCACGCAACACCCATGATCTGACCGGACGATGTCGTGGGTGGCAGCAACAGCACCGACTCGATCAAGCCTACGGCGTCGATCTGCACGTGCCGGTACGCGATACCGCTGCAAGACAGCGCTACCACGATGGCCAGACATCCCCAATAAGACGGCATGATTCGCGTGAGACGACGGGTGAAGAATTCCTTGGCCGACGTTTGCGAGGAAAAGCCTCCCGTCGTATGCCACATTACCAGCCCGCTGATGACGAAAAAGATGTCGACACCGCACGCTCCGACGCGCTGCGCGGAAGGCGCAACGAGCGCCAGCGGACTTCCCGAAGCCTCTTCGAGGATATGGTGGGCCAATACCGCAAAGGCGGCCAGAAAGCGCAGATGTTGCAGCCCGTAAAGTCTGGTATGGCGTCCCATATATGTCGTCAGTGAATTCCGGCGATTGCGGAAAAGGCCGATTCGCTAAAATCGGCCCTGGTAGCCCCGTTCTTAACTGCGTCAATTCTCCAGGCTATTCGGGAGCGCAGGTCGATGAACCGTCCGCGTTGACACAGTCCAAGGCGCCCGACGTGCGCCAGATCGCCTCAGGTTCTCGCCTGCTGGGTTCCTGCCGACACGCCGTCGACAGCACTCCCCTTGCCTGGCCGCGCCCGCAGCAACCGGCGGCCGAAGCGCATGGTCGGCATTTCGAACCTGCGGTAGGACAAGATCGCAAAGCCCACCGTGCAAGGCAGGAAAATGGCAAAGAACAGCACGACGCGCGCCACAGGCCCGACAGGCAGATGGCTCACCAGCAGCGACGACCCGCGCATGATGAAGAGATGCGTGAGGTAGAGGCTGTACGACGCGTCGCCGATCAGCAGAAGCAGCTTCGGATACTTGATATCGCGACGACCCATGACGACGCCGGCGAATATCGCCGCGGCAGGCGGTCCCCACATGAGGCCACGCATGTCGAATGTGCCGTCTGCGGACGGCCCCGTCATCAGCCAGCCCGTCACACCCGCGACAATCAGCGCGATCTGCGCAAGCGCGCCAATCCGGAATCCCGAGAGGCGCAACTTCGCGAATACCACGCCGAACACGAATTCGAGAATGATCGTATGCGTCCAGCCTCTAAGGATGAGGTACTCGGGCTTCAACACAAGACCGAGCGCGACCAGCGTCACGAATATCGCCACCACCGCGAGATAAACGCGCCGGATACCGAGTAGCAGGACCAGCGAAAGGACGGCATAGAAGAACATCTCGAAGTTCAGCGTCCAGCCAAGTCCCAGCACCGGTTCTGGCGCACCCGTCATCGGGTTCGTGGACGGCACGAAGAGCAGCGAGCGCAGAACGTACGCTATTTCATAGCAGTTCTTGTTCTTGAGCGCGGGCAGCGCGAGACCGATGGCGATCGACAGCAGCGTCGCCACCCAGTAGAGCGGCACCACGCGCACGATGCGATCGCCGATGAACCATCGGGCCGTCGTGCTCCCGGAGCGTTGCCCCGAGATGATATACATCATCACGAAGCCGCTGACGACGAAGAAAATATCGACGCCGAACAGCCCCTTCGTGTTGATGAGCGGCCACAGGTGCGATGCGGGTGCGCCATGGTGGCCCACCTCGGCCGCCGCGTGGCAAAACACCACTAGCAAGGCCGCGACCGCGCGAAGCACCTGAACCGAGTCCAATCTCTTCATTGCACTGCCCTCCGAAACCGGCTTGCAAGCCAGCGCGCCGGCGTGGACATCTGACAAATCCCTTCTTTGGTGCGTTTCGTCATGCGTCGACTGAGCAGCTTTCGATTCCCGTCACCGTCGCGTGACGGACAGCGGAGTCCGGATAACGAAGGCGCACGACGGGTGTGCGCCTACCGCAATGTACGGGCGGGCCGTGTGACAGACCGTTCGAAAAGCCACACACCGCCTATGCGCGTGAAGCAGATCGTCCAAATCAAGCGACAGTTCCGGCTTGTGATTTCCGCTAGGCGGGCGTGACGGCTTTCACGGCCTCGAACAGGTTTCGCGCCGCCTGTTTCCAGGTGAAGCTGCCAGCCTGCCGACGCCCCGCCGATATCAGAGACTGGCGCACGCCTTCATCGTCGAGCGCCGCTCGAATCTTTTGGCTCCACGCGTTGGCATCCAGGGGGTCCGCGTAAAGAGCGGCCTTGCCGCACACTTCCGGAAGCGCGCCGAACGGTGCGGCCACCACCGGACAGCCAAGCGCCATCGCCTCCAGTGGCGGCAAACCAAACCCTTCCGTCAGCGATGGGAACGCAAGTGCGCCAGCGTTCACCATCAACCCCACCAGTTCCGGATCAGTGACCCGGCCGGCAAACTGCACATTGGGCGACACGATGTGCCCGAGCTGTTCGAACTCGGCTTTCGTCGCGCCGCCGAACAGCACGAGCGCGACATCCTTCAGTTCGGGCTTTGCGAAGGCCTTGAGAAGAATGGCGATGTTCTTGTGCTTTTGCGTGTTCGCGAGCGCGAGCACATAGCGTCTCGGCGTGAGTTTCAATGTCGCGAGTTGCCCGTCATCAGGCGCCACCTGCAGAACATGGTCGCAGCCGTTGTGTACGACCACGATCTTGTCGGCACTGGCAACGCCGTAGCGTACGAGTTCGTTCCGCGAAAACTCCGACACGGTGACGATGAGCTTGTGCCGTCTGCCGATGAAGAAGAACAGAAACTTGTACCACAGCCGAAAGCCCAGCGAATAAGACTCCGGCGCGGAATAGACCTGTGCATCGTGGATCAGCGTCGCGCAATCGCGATGACACAGTGGCCCGAGATTGCAAAGGTTGAGAATGAAGTCCTTTCTGCGAGCCAAAGGAAGATAGCATTGCTCCCACGCTATCCGGTGTATCCGGCGAACCAGCGGATTCTCCTGAACGCACAGGATCTTTCGATAAGGCGGGACCTTGACGCTATCTCGGATGACGAGCGCGTAGTCCGCGGCATTGCCCGATTGCTCCGCAATCAGCGCATCCGTCGCCGCAATGAGTTGCTCGGCAACCTTGTGCACGCCGCTTGGCGGTGCGCCAAAGAACTTGCCGTTGAACGCAATTGTCTTGTACATGCAGCATCGCCTCGTTGGCAGATGGTTAGCTGTCTGGAAGTCGCGCGGTTTCGCGACTGCGAACATCGTCCCCGGCGTGGCCATTCCCCCAACAGCGATTTGCGCTCCGGGGTTCGTTTATAGTTTTGCGGCCCGCTCAGGTGTGAGCCTGCCGCGCACGAAGTCCCACAGGCCGATCAGATTGCCGCCCAGCCGGCCGCGGCGGTCGATCCAGGGCTCCGGCGCAAAGCTGCGCACGACGTTGCTCGCGACATTGCGCAGAACATGATCGAGCGCGGCGCGCAAAGGCATGGTCTTCTTTCTCGCCAGATAGAGCGGATTGATGACCTGCGAATAGCCGAGCTTGCGGCCGGACACCCTGCCCCGCTTGACCCCCAGATGCACGCCGAGTGCCGTGTTGATGCGCACGACACGACCGCCCCGATTCCAGATCTGGCCGCCAAAATCGCGATCTTCCTGCCAGCCATACAACACGAGACGCTCGTCGAACCGGAGTCCGGCAATGCTGCTGGCCCGGAATGCCATGTTGCATCCGTAGGGTCCGCCCGTCGACGCGACGTTCAGGATTGCCGGAACGTCGATGGCTGTTGCGAGAATCGCCTGTCCTTCTTCAACGGAATAACCCGGCCCGTGGATGCCATCCGCGAGTACCGTTCCCGTGACGCAGGCAATAGCGGGATCGCTGTCCAGCGTCTTGAGCACTTCCGCGATCCATTTGCTGTGCATCAGGAAATCATCGTCCAGCAGTACTACGACATCGAAGCCACCCGGCACGTGCTTCAGCGCATGATTACGTTGCACGGTCAAACCAGGCTGGCCTTTGATCACGAGCAATCCGGGTCGGCTTGCGAGCGTGCCCGCATCCTCGTCCGTTACACAGGAGACGATGATCAGATCCGGCCGCACGGTCTGCGAATCGACGAAGGCGACGACACGTTCAAGCACTTCGGCGCGCCCGCGTGTGGCGAAGATCAGGCAGACCTTTGCATCCCTGGCGGACGATGGCAGGCTCATTTCCCCGGACAGGGCTACTTGCGAACAGACAGTCGAATTCAACATTCACCTCGTCGGCCAATGCATGCTTTTCTGGAAACCGGAAAAGACAGCCCGTCTTGCGCCGGACTCAATCGTTCCGACCGCGCCAATGGAGCAAACCATTCCAGCCAGCACCTCGACGACCATGCTATCGGTGCCGCAGACGCAGCACTGCTGCCTACCCCACGCAAACGCACGTATCCCGAACGCCGAAGCGTGCACTGCATGCGCTGCGGCTCATGGCTGCCTGCACCCGTCCCGATCGAGCAAAGCAACAACAGAGGCGCTCATCCCTGAATGCGGCGCGCGCCCCATTCCTGACGCCCGGGCGCGCGTCTCGGCACGCGCTGCGAAAGCGCGCTCGCTGCAGCCGCAAACAGGTAGAAGGTCGAGCCAAGTTCGAACACGCCGGCTGCAAGCGACGCGACGATCAAGGTCGCGAGCATGCCATGCCGTGCCGCGTGGCAGACGGCGCGTTCCGTCAGCGGGTAATGCGACGACACGGGCGACAGCAGCGTTTTGCCGAGGAACATCCCATAGCAGATCACGCCCACGATACCCAGGTTTGCCAGCACCACCACGAGGAAGCTCGATGCACGAATGCTGCCCAATCCCACGCCGATCCCGTATGTCTCAAGAAAGTTGGTCACGCCTTGCGTGTTCCAGCTCATTCGTTCGATACCGGACGAGCTATCTGCCTTGCTCATGACCGTGGTGTCGACGAAGTCGGCCAGCGCTTTCGCCACGCTCGGCATGAAGAGGATGACGTAGAGGGTGCCGAGCACGCCCGCGCAGGCGGCGATGATCCACATGCGCTGCTGGCGCTCGACGGCGCCGGGCGCGACACGCCCCGGCCGACTGATCACCTGTATGCACATATACGCTGCAAGTCCGACATAGGCGGTGCCTGAAGTGGACATCAGCAACAGTGTGCCCGTCGCGATCGCGAGCGCGCCTGCCAGTTTCGGACGATAGCCGAGCAGCCAGAGATTGAGGCAGAACACGAACAGCGGCAGCGTGAAACTCGAAAACGCGGACGTCTCGGCGAACGTGCCGGTGATACGCACCAGTCCGCCCAGCTCTTCGCCGCTCAAGTCGGCGTACTGAGCCGTCTTGATGACCGACATCACATCCAGACCCACAGCATGCGTGACGAAATCGATCACGCCCGCGGACACATCGAGGATCGTGAGCAGAAAAATGCCGTTCGCGAGCGCCCGGTAGGCGCCACGATATTTGAGGAACGCATACATGCAGGCAAACACGACGAGATCGCCCACCAGATAGATCGCCTGCGAAAGATTGCCCGAAACGGGGCCGAGCGGCTGCACCACGATGGCGCCCGTGAGACCGCGGTCGACCGGGAACACGAAGGTCGAGCCCTGCAGAAGACGCGGCAGCATAATGGCGCCGGCGACACCCCACACGCAGGTACAGAGCAGCCAGAAGCCCGGCTTGTCCATCGAGAGCGCGTCGCCGATTCCCTTGCCGCCGACGAGATTGAACGCCCTTAGCGCAAAGAAAACGAGAAAGAGCTGTGCCGGCATGATGCCGATCGTGCCCAGACTCAGCGCAAGCGTCATTGCGAACAGCGAAAACGCCGCCATCGCGTAAATGGCGCCGCGAAATGACGTATAGAGCACCAGTAGTCCGATGACGATGACCAGGACTCCGTATATGGACGGCACTGCTTCACCTCCTGTCCGTTCACTGCATGCAGGCGTGAACGGCCTGTTGTTGCACGACTCAGGCGGAACGCCAGCGGCGAATCTCCGGCGCCGGATCGGCGGGTACCCGGCTGGCTTCGACGGCGCGCTCCACCACGCCCAGGAATTCACGCTTGAAGCGCTCTTTCGTAAAGCGCAGCGCGTTGCGGCGGCACACGTCCGCGCGGAACGGCGGCGACTGTTCGAAGCGCTCCACCGCGTCGACGATGGACGCCACGGTCTGTTCGCCGAAAAAGAGTCCAGTCGCGCGTTCGGGGTCCTGTGATTCGACGACGATCTCCCGCACGCCGCCACGGCCCAACGCAATGACAGGCGTCCCGCAGGCCTGCGCTTCGACCACCGAAATGCCGAAGTCTTCTTCCGCGGCAAACACGAATGCACGCGCGCGCTGCATGTAGTCCACCAGCGCGGCGTCGGGCTGATAGCCGAGCAGCGTCACATTGGGCGTCGCGCATGCCTTGGCGCGCGCGAAATCCGTCCCGTCGCCGATCACCACGAGGCGCCGCGAAGGCATCGCCGCGAAGGCTTCGACGAGCAGCGGAATGCGTTTGTACGGAACCATGCGCGAGGCAATCAGGTAAAAGTCCTCGCGCTCCGTGCTGAGTTCGAAACGCTCGACATCGACGGGCGGATAGACCACCGTCGCATCGCTACCGTAGGCCTTGCGAATGCGCCGGCCCACGAAGGCCGAATTGGCGACAAAGGCATCCACGCCATGCGCGGTGCGATGATCCCAGATACGCATGTAATGAAGCAGCAGACGCACGATCCAGCTCTTCATGCCGCGCTGCATGCCCGCTTCGGCCAGATATTGATGCTGCAGATCCCACGCGTAGCGAATCGGCGAATGCACATAGCTCACGTGGACCTGATGCGGGCCCGTCAGCACGCCCTTGGCCACCGCATGGTTCGATGAAATCACCAGGTCATAGCCGGACAGATCGAACTGCTCGATCGCCAGCGGCATCAGCGGAAGATAGTGGCGAAACGATTTGCGCGCGCGCGGCAGATGCTGGATGAACGAGGTATGCGCGCGTTTACCACCCAGCACGTCCCGCTGCGCCTCAGGAAAAAAATCGACGACGCTGTACAGATCGGCATGGGGGAACAGTTGAAGAATCTGCTCGACCACTTTCTCCGAACCTGCATACGCAGCGAGCCAGTCATGTACGAGCGCTACGCGGCCAAAGCGACGTATGTCGTGAGCGGGGGTTGGGGCAAGCGTTACATTAGCCACGGCGAAATCTCCTCGATCAACCGGGCAGCCGTCGCGCGCCAGGTCAGTTCTTCTGTCCGTACGCGGCCTCGCTCGCGCAGGCTGGCTCGCAACGAAGCGTCGGCGGTAATGTGTTCGAGCAGACGCGCCAGTTCTGCGGGATCGTCGGGCGACGTGTAGAGCACGGCATCGCCGCACGCTTCCTGCACGGCGGGCAGTCTCGAAGCGATCACGGGACAACCCAGTGCCAGCGCTTCGACGGGCGGTAACCCGAAGCCCTCGTAGCGCGACGGATAGACAAAGCATGCTGCACGCCGGTAAAGCGCGGCCAGTTCGCCATCGCTCACGTAGCCGAGGTGCTTCACGAAGGCGGGCAACGCGTCCTTGCCCGCCCCGTACACCCGCGCATCGCCGCCGCCCACCACCACGATGTCGAACTGCGCATCGTCGATCAGGCGCGCGGCCTCGGCCACGAGCCGAAAATTCTTGTGCCGGTTGAGACTGCCGACGGCAAGCACGAAAGGACGCCCGTTCAGCGTGGGCGCCACGGTCCCCTCGTCTTCTTGCACGCGTAACATGTGCTCACCACTCTCGGACACGACCCCGATCTTGCCGGCGGGAATCCGGTACGCGTCACACAGTTCGCGCCGCGAGAACTCCGACACGGTAATGACGCGCTGAGATACGCGGCCAAGGCGCGGCGCCATCAGCCGATACCAGGCGACAAACGACCGGCTATAACTGTCGGGCACGCGCGTCGGTGCCGCGTCGTGCAGCACCGTCACCTGACGGCGGTACATCAGCGGTCCGGAGTTGCACAGATTGAGCAGCAAGCGCCCGCGCGCAGCCTGCGGCAGCGCAAGCTGCTCCCAGCGCACACCGCCGCCTTTGCCGCTCGCCCGCAGCCCGACGTGCCGAAACGGATTCGGCATGGCCGTCAGTGCTTCGGGCACGATGATCTCGACCTGCAAGCCGGCGACCAGCGGATCGCGCAAATCGATCAGTTGATCGAGCGCCCGGATGGTCTCGAATGCGAAGCGATCGACACCCGTCGCGCGTCGGCCCAGGAAGCGGCCATTGATCAACAGATTGGGGGTATGCACGTGTGTCATCGACAGGGTCCGAGGTATCGCTCATGACCGGACGTCATCCGTGCGCGAAGTCACCGCAGCACACGACCGGATTCGACAAGCCACGCCTTGCTATTTATATGGCTCGAAGTGTGGCCGATGTCCCCTCTTGCGAATGTTCGCCGTCGCTCATGGCGTGTCAATTCGCGTGCGCCATCCCAATACTGAACGCCTGAGCGTTGTCTGCAGACCGCGCCGTTTGCACGACAAGTGAAATCCGATGTGCCGCGGAACAGGTATCCGTTCGCCGTCGCACACACCTGGGATGCAACGACGCCTCAGAATGAGCGCTGCATGCGCCTCCACCCGAGGCGAACCCATCGAGGAAGCCACCGTGGAGCAAAGCGCCCGCGGCCGGCCACCTTCGTACGCGAGGAATACGCCGTGAAGCATCCTGTAGCAAGCATCCCTGCCCTGCCTGACCGCCAATCCCTCTCTCATGGTTCGCGCCGCGCAGGCCGGGCGACGCTGCACAGACGGCTCGAAAGCCTCGCTGCGGCCCTTTGCGCGCTTGCATGGGTATCGGCCGCGTACGCTGCCGATCCCGTGCGAGCCATGCCTGTCGACGCCTTCATCGACACGCTCGGTGTCGTTACCCACGTCAACTACACGGATGGCGCGTACGCGAATGTGCGCAACGTCGCCGACAATATGAAGTGGCTCGGCATCCGCCACGTGCGCGACTATACGCCCGGCCCGAGCGCACCGTTCGGGGCGTATTCCTACCTCGCGCAGCACGGCGTGCGGTTCAATTTTCTGGTGCGCTCGAACATCGCGGAGTCGATCGAACTGGCCGCGAAGCTGAATACCGAAGTGCCCGGCAGCATCGCGGCCATCGAAGGCTTCAACGAGATCGACAACTTTCCCATTCCGTACCGTGGCCTGACGGGCGCGGCGGCCGGACTCGCCGCCCAGCGCGAGATCTACGCGCGTGTACGCGGCACGAAGGAACTCGCGGGCGTCCCCGTCTACGATCTCACCGGCTTCGACACCCGAACAGTCGAAACGCGTGCCGATTCCGCCGATTACGCCAATCAGCATGCGTACCCGCAAAACGGCAATCAGCCTACCTACAACTCGCCCGGCGGCAGCTGGATACCCGCGGCCATTTACAGTGTCAAGAAGTTCAACCTGCCGATCGTCATCACCGAGTTCGGTTACTTCTCGATGCCGCAATCGGGTTGGTACATGATCGGCGTCGACGAGGCGACCCAGGCCAAGGCCATTTTGAACGGCTATATGGATTCGGCGGCGGCGGGCGTGAAGCGGATTTATGTCTACGAACTGCTCGACGAAAAGTCCGATCCTCAGAACAAGAGCGGCGAGATGCACTTCGGGATGTTTCGTTTCGATAACAGCCCCAAGCCCGTGGCCCACGCGGTTCGCAATCTCACGTCGATCCTCAACGCCAGCACGGCGACACGTGCCAAGAGCGCGGCGCGCAACACGCTCCCGTACACGCTGTCGGACATGCCCCCATCGGCGAACAGTCTGCTGCTGCAGAAAAAGGACGGCCGCTTCGTGCTCGTGCTGTGGAACGAATCGCAGATCTGGGACCGGGCGAAGGGAACGCCCGTTACGATGCCGCCTGCACGCATCAACGTCGATTTCGGTGCGACGGCACGCCGTGTCGATGTGTACGATCCGCTCGTGTCGGCGGCGCCGATCACAACTCAACGCGACGTGCGTCAACTCCCCGTAGACGTGCCCGACCACGTCATTCTGCTTGAAGTCACGCTCGCGGATACGCCAGGATCCTGAGGGTCTGCGGCATCATGAGATTCAAGCCTCAGCAATGCGAATGTGGGCACGAGCAGCGCGTATCGGCTCGCCTGCTGTGCCCACGATGTTCGGCTTCAGCGCTTGACCAGTCGCCGAACCGCATTCAGCGGTGATTTCAGCCGCGTCATCGGCGCGAAGACGACTTCCGAATAGGTCTTTGGATCGCGGCTCTCCAGCGTGGAGATGACTGTTCTCTTCACACTGTCGCGCAAGGACGAGAGCCCCGGCGGCACCGGCTTCAGACCTATCCTGCGCAGAATGTAGTTCGCCTGATAAACCCTCGCACGGTCCTCGAGAGACCTCATGCAGTAGCCAATGCTCACACTCACCGAGATATTGTCGTCGTTCTTTACCCAGTGCGGCGCCAATGGCGGGTGATGTACCACGTGTCCCGGTTCGAGCCTGTAGACCGTACCGCGATCCTGCATTTCCCGACGATAGAACGCCGCTTCGGCATTTCCGTTGTAGAAGCGTTCGACCTCACGATCCGGCACCAGCTCGCGATCGCTCGCAGGGAACAGGCACACGTCCTTCGACCCCTGCACCTGGAAGAGAAAGTTGGTCTCGTGATCGATATGGAACGGTGTCGAGATATTCGGCGACGCGAGGAACAGCGTCATAGTTGCCCACGTGATGTCCTCGCGCAGCGGCAAGCCCGACAAGGCTTCAAGTTCGGACGTAATGCTGTCAAGCACTTCCGCATACGCGGGGTCGTAATCCTGCGCGCGGCTCAGCTTGATCCACGTACCCATTTCACCCAGACGGGACACCGTCTCGGCCAGCCGCTCGCTCTGCGGCATCGCCGTGAACTTCGCATCGATCGAGGCGCGCTTGAAGTTGAGAGCACTGAAATCGCGGTTCGAATGGCGGTCGATTACCCGCCTGGCGAGTTCAACGATCCTGGGGATTTCGAACAGGCCGCTTTGATGCAACGTATGTTCGAACTTGAATGAATGGAGATTGAAATTGCTTTTGAATTCGCTCGTGGACACCTGAAGAATCTTGTCGTCGAAGGGCAACTGGTGCGATGGATCAGTCAACACAGTAGCATCGCTCGGCACAGACATGGGACACCTTCACGGTTAGAGAAACAATGCGAATGCACTTCTATCAGGCAACAACAGGGAGACCGGGTTCGTCACCGCGCAGCCTGTGCCTGGCGCCGCTGTCCTTCGTGCGCGCCTGCCGCGCTTTTCCCACTGCATCTCTTCTATGTCGCTGCCGTTGCGGGATGACGCTCGAAATGCACGCCTTCGAGAAACGGTACGGCACGTTCGGGATGGAACGGGATGTCCACGCTCAGTTCCGGAACCATCCATCGGTCGCGCAGACGGTAGCCATGCGCTTCGAAATAGTCCATGAACTTCCGACGGCTGAAGAGCCGATACGGCATCGCGCTCGTCACATGATTCTGTATCGTCCAGACTTCGCCGTCGTCCATCAGCGGCACTTTGTTGATGAGGATGTGGGACGGCAGAGTCTTCACGTTTTCGAGAATGCCCGGCCCTTTCTCGCCGAGCGGATCGGGCAGATATTGCATGACGCCCAGCATCAGCATGATGTTGGACGACGGCGCTTCGACGAGCTCCGTGCCGAAGCTGATCATCGGCGATTTCAGCTGTTGATGGCGAGCGATGCCGCGCTTCACCATTGCCGGGACGTCGACGACGTGCCAGCGCATGGGGGAAGACAGAAGGCCATAGCGCATACAGATTTCATAGAAGACCCCACCAGCGCCGCCGACGTCGAGGATCGCGTTGCCTGACTTCAGCAGCTTGGTCAGCCACAGCAGCACGGCAAACTGCGAGGTCTGAAAAACTTGCGGTGCGGCTTCTTCCGGCTTCTCGTTGACGAGAATTTTCGCGATGCCCTCGTCGTTCCAGCCGACCTTGTTGAAATCCGTCGCAGCACGCTCGGCATCCTCGAAGCTGCCGTAAAGGCCGAGGAAATTATTCATCTGCTGGCACCAGACGGTCTTCGCGTAGAGCCGGGGAAAACCCGGAATTTTTCCGAGCCAGGCGCCGATGAAGCTATGCATCAAAATGGCTTTCAGCACTTTCTTCATGAGAGTTCCAGGTGAGCGTGACAGCAATTTCCACGATGCATGCGCGCATTCTCATTGCACGCAGCGAGCACGCTTTCAGGCTACTACCCCGCCTGTCGGTCAAACGTGCGTTGACTAACATCCCCGCCTATTGAGCCTGGATTGACGGGAGAGCGAGATGCTCCGTATGAGCCGGATGGTGTTCTGCGAGGGATGGCCAGCGCTAGCCGAAGACGAAGGTCTGCGGGGCCCGATCAGGCGAGAAAGTCCGGATCAGGCGGACGGCGCGGGGTCAGTATGCGAATCCGTTTCGCCATTTGCTGGATTGCGTACGGTTACCCACAAAACTGCGCACTCGCTTGCAGCTTTGTAATGTCAGAATAACCGCGGCAATGCGGAGCATCCGCTCCGGCCGGCATTGGAACGCGCGGACCGCGCCCCGTACATGAACAAGCTCCAGTCCCTTACCGTGTTGCGCGGCGTTGCGGCTGTCACGGTCATCTTCTATCACATCATGGCGCCGACCGGGCACACCCTCGGTGAATTCGGCGTCGACATATTCTTCGTGCTGAGCGGCTTCGTCATCGCGCTGGTACTGGACAGCCCTCGCCTCACTGCGCAGCGCTTCCTGTCCGATCGCATTGCGCGGATCGTGCCGCTCTACTGGGTGCTGACGTTCGTGGTACTGGCGGGCACGCTCATCGCGCCTTCGCTGTTCAACTCGACGACAGCCGACCTGGGCAACCTGCTGAAGTCGCTCTTTTTCATTCCCTATCGCAAGGAAAGCGGGCTGATCTTCCCGATGCTGTTCGTCGGCTGGACGCTGAACTACGAAATGATGTTCTACGTGGTCGCGGCCATCTCGCTGGCGCTGACGCGTCGCCACCGGCTGTTGTTCGCGTCGGCGTTGATCTTCGTGATTTTTTGCGCAGCGAGTGCGTCGGGTTCACGCGACGCGTTTGCCGAGTTCTATTCCTATCAGCGCGTCTTCGAGTTCCCGCTCGGCTTCGTGGTCTACCGGCTGTGGAAGCGCGGCGTGCGTATCAGGCCTGCGCTGGCCGTGGGCATCGCCATCGCCGCCTATGTATGGATGGCATACGTGAACTGGAACGAACTCTCCCGTGCACATCTGCTCTACTTCGGCGTTCCTGCTTTCCTGCTGGTCGTCAGCAGCTTGAGCCTCGAATCGAAGATCGGTTCGGGTCCGTTGACGAAAGGCGCGCTATTCATAGGCGATGCCAGCTATGCGATCTACCTGAGCCATCCGTACTGTGTCGAAGCCGTGCGCAAACTGCTGACGATCGATGGCTTCGACGCCACGTCGCCCGTCGGCGTCGCAGTCATCATCGTCATCGCGACAGCCGTCGGCGCCGCGCTCTACTGGTTCGTCGACAGGCCGCTGCACAGCCGCGCGCGCCGACTGCTGCAATCCTTGCCGCCTGTGCGGCTGCCCGGATCCCGACTGGCGGGCCTGAAGCACGAGATCATCGCTGCCGACGACCGTTCCACGCGCAACGTACAAGTCAATCACGACGCACGCTGAGCCGTCACGCGCCCGCAAACGAATCGCTGCGCGCAAATCCAGAGTCGTGTTCTCCGGCGACCGTCGACGCGGGTTGCGCGTGTCGCGCAGCAACTTCTCGAAGCGCGTCGAGCGGGATCTTCAGATAGCGCGTCGGAGCGCGGAGAACGCGCAATTATGTTGAGCGTTGCCGTTCACTCATCGAGCGTTGTTGTCGCCGGGCGTGCGGAATGCGACGCCGCAGCGCGATTTGATCGCATACGTAAGTGAGAACCGAGTGCCGACGCGCGCAAGTCGCGGGAATTGGAAAACGCCCGGTACGCTGTTCGTACAGGCGCAGACCACGGTTGCAAACGGAAGCATTTCGAGAACATCCCTGACACCCGCACGACGCGCTCGCGCAAGCGCGCGATGGTCCGCCGTGCGGGCTATGTCGATCCGTCGTCGATCGTCATTGAATCAATGCCTTCAGGAACGCGCAGGCATCGATCATCGTCGCAGCCGTGCATGACAGCCCTGACGTCCGTCATGCGTTCAGCTCGCGGTACCCGCGTCGCCACCCGTATTGCTGTAGCTCGCGTAGCCATAGGCGGCATATTCGCTGCCGTACTTGCCGGGCCGCGACGTCATGTCGTTGAACACGACACCGCGCACGGGCACGCCGATCTGTTCGAAGCGTCGCACCGATTCGCGCAGCTCCGACACGCTCGTCACCCCCTGGCGCGCGACCAGGAAGACCATGCCCGCCAGGTTGGCGACGATGCCTGAGTCGGCCACGGGCAGGATGGGCGGTGCGTCCATCAGCACGACGTCGTACTCCCGGTCCGCCCATTCGACGAAGCGCTTGAAGCGGCTATGCCGAAGCAGCTCGCTCGCATTGGCCACATAGCCGCCGTTCGCGACGAAGTCGACACCCGGCATGATCTGCCGATGCACCGCGCTCTCGTAGTGCATGCCCTGCATGATGTCCGTGATGCCAGGGCTCGAACGCACGCCTACACAGGCGTTCAACGTGCCGCGCCGCAGATCCGTGTCGATCAGCAGCACGCGCTGGCCCGACGCCCCCAGCAGCGCCGCCAGATTGACCGACACGAACGACTTGCCGACCATCGGTGTCGGCCCGGCGAGCAGGACGACATGATTGGGCGCATCGCGCAACGCGAACTCGAGCGCGCCGCGGAAGCTGCGCAGGCTTTCGACGGCGGCATCGAACGACGCCGTGCACGCCAGCACGCTGCAGGTCCCCGGCACGCCTTCTGGCAGACGGCGCGTGAGAGATTGCTGCACGCGGCTGCGCGGTACGGAAGCATAGACGTGCAGTCCCGCGCCTGCCTCGATTTCGTCGACCATCGCGATACCGCTATTCATCCTGCGCTTGAACAGCACGAGCGCCGCGCCAACGAACAGACCCGTGAGCGAACCCGCCACCACGATCAGCGCGCGCTTGGGCCGGATCGGGCCCTCCGGCACGGCGGCGCTGTCGATCAGACGTGCGTTCGAGACCTTGCCCGCCTTGGCCAGACGCAACTGCTCCTTGGTGTTCAACAGATTCGTGTAGATGTTCGTGTCGACCTGGACTTCTCGTTGCAGGCGCAGCACGCTTTGTTCGAGGGGCGGCAGCCGCTTGGTCTGCACGGCCAGTTCGGCCATCGCCTTCTCGGCCTCCTCCAGTTGCCCGTTCATCGCAATCAGCGCGGGGTTGTCGGGCATATAGCGCGCGTCCAGCTGGGCGCGCTGCTGCCGCAAGTCGGCAATGCGGTTTTGCGCCTGCGCCGAACTCTGCAACAAGGCCGCGGCCTCCGCACCCAGGTCGACCGCACCGTGCTCCGAACGGAACTGGTTGTATTCTTCTTCGGCTCGCTCCAGCGTCGCCTTCAACTCCGGCAATTGCTGGTTGAGGAACGCGATCGATTTCTCCGCTTCCTCCTGCGTGCGCTGCACTTTCTGGCGCATGTACTCGTTGCCGATCGCATTCAGGATCACGCTCGTCTTCACCGGGTCGTCGCCTTCCAGCGCCGCGCCGATCACCGACGACTCCTTGCCTTTCTCGGAGATCATCAACCTGCTTTGCAAACCCAGGGTCGCGGCAAGTTCGGACGAGCGCGACAGTTCGAAGGTGGCGCCGGGGTGTCCGTCGATTGCGCTCACCAGCAGGTCGATCGCGCCGCCCGGCACTTCGACGTGCAGCGTCTCGCCGACGCGGCCCTGCAGGTCCATGCCATTGTGCGCGAGCGTGTACACGCCGTCGCCTTTGAGCGTGAGGATGAATCTCGCCCCATGCATCCGGTCGGGCACGTCGAAGCGCGCCACGGTGATCGCCTCGTCGCCCCATGCGTAGCCGCCACGGCCCGACCAGCTCGACACGTTCAGGTGAGTCGCGATCCATCGTCCCACCACCGGGAAATAGCGCGGCGCGGCGTTGATGTAAAGCTGGGTGGCCTGGACGGCACGCGAGATAACCATCCGCGAGCGCAGCACCTCGATCTCCGCCGAGGCTGCCGTTTTCACCGCGAACATGGCCGACACATCGGCTAGCGCGTTTTTCGCGGCGCCATCGCTATCCTCTACGTGGATGAGCATGTCCGCCTGATAGACGGGGCGCGCGAGCATCGCGTAGACGAGGCCCACGAGCGTAAAGAGCGCCGCAATGACGACGATGGTCTTGCGGCCTTCATACAGGGTATCGAGAAGCTTGCCGACATACCCGCCCTCCGGCGGCATTACGCCGTCGTCGGCCGACCCCTCTAGCAGATATTCACGCTGTTTCAATCTATCTCTCCGTCGGTGCCTGCGATGACGCCGGGCACGTGCATATGAGTATCAGTAGCCGATTGCCCGGGTGGTCGCAGCCGCCTGGGTAGCGGGCAAGATCAGACCAATGACGCGGCTCCATTTGACGAGCGAGGAAGCATCGACGAACACGACATCGTTCGGCTTGAGTTCGAATGAATCCGCCGTGGCCATTGCCGAGGCCGACGTCGCGTCGAGGTGGTAGACCACGCGCTGGCCCGCATCGCGGCCGCGCACGACGTATACCTGCGACGCATCGCCGGAAATCTGGCTGATGCCGCCCGCGTCGCCCAGCGCCTCGTTCAGCGTCATGCGCCCGTTGTTGAACGGCAGCCCGCCGGGACGCTGCACTTCGCCGATCACGAAGACCTTGCTATCGTTTTGTGCATAGACGCGTATCAGGTCGCCGTCGCGGAGGATGATCCGGTCCGGGTTCACGTTGTTGCGGATCATGTCAGGCATGTCGACGACCACCGTGTCATCCCCGCGCGTCAACGACACCTTCGAGCGATCCGACTTGTCCGTAAAGCCGCCTGCCCGGTTGATCGCCTCGGGAAGCGTCATCGCCACGTCGTTGAGCACCTGCACGCCCGGCGTTCTTACTTCGCCATCCAGATAAATGCGCTTGCTGCGGTACGTCTCGACCCGCACCGTCATCTGCGGCTGCCTGACGTAGCGGCCCAGTTTGCTCGTGAGCATATCCCGAACGCCCATCTCCGAGAGCCCCTGGACCTTGATGGGCCCGATATAGGCGTACTGGATAAAGCCGTTCGTATCGACCGTGTAGCCCGGCGCGACGGCCGAGCCACCAGCCGTATTCGACCCGCCTCCCGTCGTTGCCGCCGGCATGCTGAGTTCCGGGTGATCCCACACGACGATGCTGAGCACGTCGCCCGGCCCGATCACATAGGGCTCCGCCTTCGCGAACAGATTGCGCACACTGTCGGGCACACCCGTCGGCCGATCCTGCTGCTGCTTCGAGACCAGATCGTCGGTGATTTCGACGAGCGAACCCGCGGGCGCGCGATCGCTGCCCGACGCATCCTGCGAGCCTGCGCGGCCCGCCGCGGTCTGCGCGGCGCCCGCCGCCCCAACGGTGCCCGACGGCATATTCCTGAAGGTCATCCCCGGCGACAGCATGCATCCCGACAGCAGCACAGCTGCGGCCGCGGGCGCTGCCCATCCGGAAGCGACGAAACGAAGCGCGCGTGCGAGGTCGAGCCGCGCACGCGAGCATACCGTTTGCCGCCACGAAGACAGGCGCGCGGTGCGCGCCTGTGTCATCCACTTCTCGCCAACCCGGTTGAGTTGCATGGTCAAACCCCCTGTTGCGTGTTGGCTGTCCCGCTGCGTACCATGCGCGGCGGATACGGGCCCGGTGCTACTGATTCCACGATGCCTGGTGATGCCCTCTCGTACATGCCCATGCCCGCGTTGCCTCGTGCCACGAGCGACGTTCAGACTGCAATCTCCGCAAAGTCAGTAAGCGCCATTCCCTTTGATCACAACAAAGATCGTCTTGAAGAGAATGCCGATGTCGCTGTGCAACGACCAGTTCTTCACGTAGGTGACGTCGAGCGACACCCGCGTGGCGTAATCGGTTTCGCAGCGCCCGCTCACCTGCCAGAGACCGGTGATGCCGGGCGTCGCCATCAGGTAGTACTTGCTGTTGGCGCCATAGCGCTCCAGCTCCTGGGCAACGATCGGACGCGGCCCGACCAGACTCATCTCGCCGCGAACGACGTTCCATAGCTGCGGCAGTTCGTCGAGGCTCGTGCGGCGCAGGAAGTGGCCAATGCGCGTCACGCGCACGTCGTTCTTGAGCTTGAACTCGCGCTCCCACTCGGCGCGCGCCACGGGATCGCTCGCGAGCAACTCTTCGAGCACCTGCTGCGAATTGACCACCATCGAGCGGAACTTGAGGCAGCGAAACTTCTCGCCATTGCGGCCCACGCGTGTATGGCCGTATATCGACGGACCTCCGTCCAGCTTCACGGCCAGCGCAATCAGCACGAGCAAGGGCAGCAGCGCCAGGATCATCGTCAGGCCGACCGTGACGTCGAAGACCCGCTTGACGGCGTGCCTGACCGCGCCCGTATGCGGTTCGGTCTCGACCAGCTCGTGCTCCGTTTCCTCGCCGTGCAGCCATGCGGTGGCCTGGCGAGCCACACTGAATTCCGCAAAGAAAAGCGTGTGCGAAGCAAGCAGCGAGATGCCCGTGGTCAGTGTCCAGTAGATGAACCACGGCATGGAAATCAGGTTGTCGCGATGAATGGCGTAGAGCAAGGCAAGCCCGCAGAGCTGCACGGCGAGCCAGGCAAATGCCGTCCGGCCGGCGACGCTCGCGACGGGATGCCGCCCTCGCGGCGGATAGGTTCCACACGCTGGAAATACCGATAACGCGAGCGCCGCGACGAACGCGACGAGCGTTGGGTCGAGCTGATGCGCAGGACCCACTGCTGCCACGTTGAAGTTCAGGTTCAGGTGCAGTGCGCCGAAAGCGCCCAGCACGATTAGCGCGATATCGATCGCACGATGCACCAGCTCGGACATATTCCTACCCCACTGCGTCGCGTGTTCAATGGTCGATGTTTAGCCGCCGCTGTTTGCATAGTCGTCGCTCGCACCGGGAAAGCCATCGTGCCCAGCAGCAAACTTGCTGCCCTGTTTGCTGCTGCACGCTCTCGCTTTCGCGGGTCGCCCACTCTGCGCGGTCCCCTGTGATGTCGCGGCCGGCCGTCGATACACGTCGGCAATGCGCAAATCACATCGATAAGGTACGGGGATGGCAGCAGCGATTCCGTGCGCAATCCCACCAACGATTCGCGATCGTCGGACACGCCTTCCGTGCAATCCGATTAGATGCGGCGACAACATTGCGCGTTGCGTGTGCAAGCGCACGCAACGCGTGTTCTAAGGGTTGAAATCGCTGCCGGGTGATTGTCGAGATCGAAAAACGTTTTGCGATTCTTCGATTCGAAGAGATCCGCGACGCGTGTCAGGCGTGCGTTTGTCGCGGTCGTATTGCCAGATGGCTTACGCAGGAACGTCTCTCTGTCGCGCTCGAACGGTGCCTCTTATAGAGGGTCGTGTGCACGTAGTGTGCGCGAGCGTACATATGCCGATGCTCAAGGTCACTACGATCCATCCGCGGGCGCGCACGCGCGCTATCTGATCGGTGCATGCGACGCACTTTCGATTCGTAATCTTAACTACTTACGGGAGAACGCTTTCCGTACCGCGTTCAGTCGACGAGAGCCCGTGTATACCCGGATCTCGAAGGCGACGGGTTTCACGCAGTGCTGTCGTCGCTCGCTCAGTTGCGTGCTCGGGATATCGAGAGATGCGTGCGGTCCGGCTATTCCACTTGGACCGCGTGCATTGGAAAGAAGAAGATGGGAGCGGCCCGGCTGGCCGTCGTGGGATAGCGTCGCGTCGTGAGTACGATGGTACTACGCGATAACCGCCGGCGCGTTTGCGCTGCGCTCACGCGCACCGGCGGCTGGAGTAGTCAGCGTTTCGAGTAGTCGATCGTCTCGACGCCGTTCGCCGTGCCGAGCAGGCAGAGATCGGCGCCGCGCGTTGCGAACAGGCCAACTGTCACGACACCCGGCCATGCGTTGATGTGCGCTTCGACCGTGCGCGGATCGCTGATGCGCAGGCCCTTGACGTCGAGGATCTCGTTGCCGTTGTCGGTGATATAGGGCGAGCCGTCCTTCGTCACGCGCACCACGGGCACGCCGCCCATCGCCGTCACGCGGCGGCCGATTGCCGTGCGCGCCATCGGCACGACTTCGATGGGGAGCGGAAACTGGCCGAGCACATCGACGACCTTGCTCGCATCCGCGATGCAGACGAACTTCTCCGACACCGACGCGACGATTTTCTCGCGCGTGAGCGCACCGCCGCCGCCCTTGATCATTGCGCCGCCGTGATCGATTTCATCAGCGCCGTCGACATAGACGGGCAGCGATTCGATGTCGTTCAGATCGAACACCTGGATGCCGTGCGATTGCAGGCGTGCCGTCGTCGCGACCGAGCTGGACACTGCGCCGCGAAAGCGCGACTTGTGGGCGGCGAGCGCGTCGATGAAGCAGTTCGCCGTCGAGCCGGTGCCGACGCCGATGACGGCGCCTTCGGGCACGTTGGCGACTACGTAGTCGGCGGCGGCTTGGCCGACCAGTTGCTTGAGTTCGTCTTGAGTCATGATGGGAAATGCCAGGGCAAGCGGAAAACTGCAAGTTTACCGGAGTCGAAGCGTGGGGCCGGATTTATTGCACGTGTTGAGCGTGCGCCTCTCGTTCATGGCGCCGGCCGCGCTGGTTCTGGCGCGGCAGCCTGCGTGTACTTGTCGAGCAGCGCCTGCGCGATCGCATCGGTTTGCGCATCGGGATTACCCGAGTAATCGGTGGGACGGAAATGCATCTGGAACGCGGCGAACACGCGGCGCGTCCTGTCGTCGAGCACGCCGTCCGTCGCGACTTCGTAGCCGTAGCGCGCGAGCTTTTGCTGGAGTGCGCGGACGTCTGTAGGCGCATGCGGATCGCGGCCTGCGAGTTCTTTTGCGACGGTCGCATCGTCGGGCCAGGCGCCGACGCCTGCATCGTAGAGCTGCTTCCACGGGAAGAGCGGGCCTGGGTCGATCTTGCGTTGCGGCGCGATGTCGCTGTGGCCGACGACACGGGTCGGCGGAATGTTGTATCGCGTGACGATGTCTTTTGCGACGCGGATCATCGCGTTCACCTGCTCCGGCGGATAGGGTTGCCAGGTGCGGCCTTGCGGTGTGTCGATGGGGCCGAGGTTGACGTTTTCGATGCCGATCGAGGCGGCGTTCAGTTCCGTTGTGCCTTGCCAGGCGCTGAGGCCCGCGTGCCAGGCGCGTTGTGATTCCGGCACCAGTTGCCAGACGATGGGCTCGCCGTTTTTTTCTTTCGGATGATCGGGGATGACGTAGTGGGCGCTGACCTGTTCCTGCGTGAGAACCTCTAGCGACTGTTTTTCGTCGATCTCGGTGTAGTGCATCACGAGGAAGCGGATGCGGGTGTCCTGGTATTGCGCTGGGCGCGAGGTGTCGGTGTAGTAGGTGTGGTGGTTGATGAGACTCGGGGTGCAGGCTGTTGTCAGTAGCGTTGTTGCTGCTGATAGCGCGAGCCGCGCCAAGGGGTTTGAGGTGGGGTTCATTGCTTTTTGGCTCGGTCGGTTTTTTTGGCCCAGGCAGGTTTTGCCTTTTCGCTGGCATCCGCGTTGTGTCTTTGGTCTGCTAGCGTTGCCCCTGTGCGGGGCGGCACCTACTTTTCTTTGCCGCCGCAAAGAAAAGTAGGCAAAAGAAAGCGGCTCACACCGCCAATCCTTGTTCTTGCCTGAGGGCCCCCAACGGGTCTTACACTTCAATCGGCAACGCACCTGCTCGCGTCCGTTGCCAACGTTCTCTCTGTACGCCTCACCCGCTTCATGTGCCCGCGTCACAGCGCGCCGCGCCAGACAGTCCGCCGCCGTCCAGGTGGCAAACAGTGTGTAGGTATTCGCGCCTTACACGCATCACTCCGGATTGGTAGCAAGGCTGGTGTTTCTGGTAAGAGCACCAACCTGTGCGGTGCGACACCCTACACACTGTTTGCCACCTGGGCGGCACATACCATTCGCTGCCGCTTGCCGTCGTATGGGTGCCTGAAGCCGGTGATGCGATTGTTCGAAGCGTTGGCAACGAGCACCGGCCAGGGTCACTGCCGTTTGAAGCGCGGGGACGTTGGGGGCCCGTGGATAGGAACACGTGCTGGCGGTGTGAGCCGCTTTCTTTTGCCTACTTTTCTTTGCGGCGGCAAAGAAAAGTAGGTGCCGCCCCGCACAGGGGCAACGCTAGCAAACCAATAACATCACGCGGATGCCAGCGAAAGCGAAAGCAAACCCCACCAGCGTCGCAGACAAAAAAACCTACTTCTTAACACCCCTCTGCCGCACGGCTTCAAACAAACAAACCCCTGATGCAACAGAAACATTGAGGCTTTCCACAGACCCAGCCATAGGAATATTCATCACCTCATCACACGTATCGCGGGTAAGCCTCCGCATCCCTTCCCCCTCGGCACCCATAACCAGCGCAACAGGCCCATCGAGCTTCGTCTCAAACAGCGACGTAGTCGCTTCCCCGGCCGTGCCAACAACCCACACCCCTGCATCCTTCAACTCCCGCAACGCGCGAGCGAGATTCGTCACGGTAATGTACGGCACCGTATCGGCCGCACCACTGGCCACCTTCGCCGCCGTGGCATTCAAACCCACCGCCCGGTCCCGCGGCGCAATCACAGCATGCGCACCCGCCGCATCGGCAACCCGCAAACACGCGCCGAGATTGTGCGGGTCCGTAATCCCATCGAGCACCAGCAACAACGCCGGCCCCTGAACGCCATCGAGCAGTTCGGCCAGGTTCTGCGCCAGCGGCAGATCGCCCGCGCGCGCCACCACGCCCTGGTGCCGCTCCGTATGCGCAAGACCCCACAGCCGCGTCTCGTCGGCGGCAATCAGGCGGACTCCCGCCTCTTTCGCCACGGCCAGAAATTCGTTCATCCGGCGATCGCGGCGGCTCTGGTCGTAATAGATCTCTTCGACCGTCGATGAATCGTGACGCAAGCGTGCCGTCACCGCATGAAAACCGTAGAGAACCTTGAGACGTGACATGACTGAAACAACCTTTGAATGAGCGCGCCTGACCGAACCAATCGAACCGGTCAAGGCGCACCCGATGAGAAGAACGCCGCGCACGCACGAAACGCACGCGGCGTTAATACAGAATCAACGCTTCTTGTGGACCGGCTTGGCAGTCGACTTCGACGCCGCGCGCTTCTTCGACGCCGCCGCCTTGCGCGCCGTGCGCGCTTCCTTCACGGCCGCCGTCTGCGCGGGCGCCGCTTTCTTGCGCCGTGCACCGTCGGCTTGCGTCGCGCGATCGATGGAACGCACACGCGGCCCGCCGAGATCGCTCGCCTTGTCCAAAGGCGCCGCGCGATGCGACTGCGACTTCACGGGCGTGTCCCGCACCAGACGGAAATCGATCTTGCGCGCGTCGAGATCGACGCGGCTCACCTGCACCCGCACGCGATCCGACAAACGATAACGAATGCCCGTGCGTTCGCCGCGCAGCTCGTTCTTGATCTCGTCGTACTGGAAATAGTCCGAGCCCAGTTCCGTCACGTGCACGAGCCCTTCGATAAACAGCGCATCCAGCTGCACGAAAATGCCGAACGACGTCACGCCGCTCACCATGCCGCCGTACTCTTCGCCGAGCTTGTCGCGCATGAAGTAGCACTTGAGCCACGCTTCGACATCGCGCGAGGCTTCGTCCGCGCGGCGCTCGTTCGCCGAGCAATGCAGGCCGAGTTCTTCCCAGATCGCCGTGTTCGGACGGCCGCGGTTGGGACGATTGCCGCGCTTCTGGTCTTCCGCCTGCAGCGCGCGGGCACGCGGCGACAGCGCCGTGTTCAGCTCGACGCCGTGCGGCGCCTGCGGCTCGTATTTGCGGCCCTGCAGGATCGCGTAGATCGCGCGGTGCGTGAGCAGGTCGGGATAACGGCGAATCGGGCTCGTGAAGTGCGCGTACGCCTCATACGCGAGACCGAAGTGGCCTATGTTGTCCGGGCTGTAGACGGCCTGCTGCATCGAGCGCAACAGCATGGTCTGCAGCATCTGCGCGTCGGGACGGTCGCGGATGTGCGCCATCAGCGCGGCGTAATCGCTTGCGTGCGGCGTGTCGCCGCCGCCGAGCGTCAGGCCCATGCCGCGCAGGAAGGTGCGCAGGTTTTCGAGGCGCTCCGCCGTCGGCCCGGCGTGCACGCGGTACAGGCCCGGATGCTTGTTGCGCTTCATGAAGTCGGCGGCGCACACGTTCGCGGCCAGCATGCACTCTTCGATCAGCTTGTGCGCGTCGTTGCGATGACGCGGCACGATCTGCTCGATCTTGCCCTGCGCATTGCAGACGATGTACGTCTCAGTCGTATCGAAGTCGATCGCGCCACGCTTCTGGCGCGCGGCGAAGAGCGACTTGTAGACGCCGTACAGGTTCTGCAGTTGCGGCAGCAATGCGGCGCGGCGCGTCGCTTCCGGACCCTTCGTATTGGTCAGCACGGCCGCGACTTCCGTGTACGTGAGACGCGCGGCCGAATGCATGACGCCGGGATAGAACTGATACGCCTTGATCTCGCCGCGCGCGGTGATGACCATGTCGCACACGAGCACGCAACGGTCCACATTCGGATTGAGCGAACAGAGACCGTTCGACAGCTTCTCCGGCAGCATCGGAATCACGCGGCGCGGGAAATATACCGACGTGCTGCGCTCGATCGCATCGACATCGAGGCCGCCGTCGGGCAGCACGTAATGCGACACGTCGGCAATCGCGACGATCAGGCGGAAACCGTCGCCGCGCCCGACCTTCACCGGCTCGCAATAGACGGCATCGTCGAAGTCGCGCGCATCTTCACCGTCGATCGTGACGAGCGGCACGTCGCGCAGATCGACGCGGTGCTTCATATCGACAGGCCGCACTTCGTCGGGCAGCTTCGCGGCGGCGTCGAGCGCGGCCTGGCTGAACTCGTGCGGCACGCCGTACTTGCGCACCGCAATTTCGATTTCCATGCCGGGATCGTCGATATCGCCGAGCACTTCGACGACGCGACCCAGCGGCTGCGAATGGCGGCTCGGAAAGTCCGTCAGCTCGACCACCACGACCTGCCCGACCTTGGCCTTCTTGGTGTTCTGCGTGATCAGGATGTCATGGCCGATGCGCTTTTCTTCGGGCGCGACGATCAGCGCGCCATTCTCGTTCAGCAACCGGCCGATCACGCGTTTGTTCGCGCGGTCCGTCACCTCGACGATGTGGCCTTCGGGGCGTCCGCGCCGGTCATAGCCGACGATGCGCGCCAGCACGCGATCGTTGTGCATGACCTTCTGCATTTCGCCCGTCGGCAGGAACAGGTCGTCCTGGCCGTCGTCGCGGATCAGAAAACCGTAGCCGTCGCGATGGCCCTGCACGCGGCCCGCGACGAAGTTCGACGGATGGGTCAGTTGATAATGGCCGCGCTGATCGAGTCTGATCTGGCCATCACGTTCCATCGCGGCAAGGCGCTTGAAAAACCCTTCGCGCTCCTGGCGCTTGATCGACAGTGCTTCGGCGATGTCGTTCGCTGCAAGCGGCGTTTCACTCGTGCGCAGCACGCCGAGGATTTCTTCGCGGCTTGGAATCGGATACGGATATTTGCTCAAGGGCTTGTCGATGATTGTTCTCGTTGCGTGGACGTCGGCGGATGGATGACGCTGCTCTAACTGAACTTGAACTGCAACTGCTGCTCTTGTGACTGCGATGACTTCGATGACTGCGACTGCTCTCTGACCGTCGACAACCGTGAGGCCGCAAATGCGGCCCTGAGCGAGGCCTCGTCCGAGGTCCCGCCGGCCGTCGCGCGGACCCTTGACGTATGTTCGACGCCGGCCTCCTACTGCGGGGATTCTAACACCCGTCTCGCCCGCTACGCGCCGCCCAGCGGGCGCTTGCGCGAAGTACGCGGTGCTCGTGCGCGAGCATGGCGGCTGTCATGCGAATGTTTTCGCGAAATGCTTGACACGCTTATTCGAGACGCTATAATCGCTGTCTCTGCTTCAACGCGCCTTGCCCAGGTGGCGAAATTGGTAGACGCACTAGGTTCAGGTCCTAGCGGTGGCAACACCGTGGAGGTTCGAGTCCTCTCTTGGGCACCAGATTCAAATGAAAAGCCGCCTTCGGGCGGTTTTTCATTGTTGTGAGTGTATTGCGCTTCGCGGTGGTTTTACGATCCCGAGGAAGCAACGCAGGAAGTTGCAGTAACGGTTGATCGTCGAGTCATTTGATGCGCGAACAACCGGACGAAAAGATGAAGCGTTTTCAAAATACCCATTGACACGCAGAATCTTCTCGATAAAATAGCGGTCTAGCTTGAGACGTGCCCAGGTGGCGGAATTGGTAGACGCACTAGGTTCAGGTCCTAGCGGTGGCAACACCGTGGAGGTTCGAGTCCTCTCCTGGGCACCACTCTCTCGAAGCTAAAAACAGATCACCCCGCAAAGCGATAAGCCTGCGGGGTTTTTTGTTTTGGGCGTCTGCTCATCGAGGCGCTTCACATTCACACGTCGGTAACGCCGTCTCGCGTCAGCCTGAACCGGACATATCCGTCCACGTTCCCCTCGCGCTTCATCCCCAGCTTCTGTGCGACGCGCCGCGAAGCGGCATTGCCCTCTGCAATACCCGCCACAACCGACTCCAGCCCGACCGTCCCAAACGCATGCGCGACAACGCTACGCGTCGCCTCGCTGGCAACTCCTCTGCCCCACGCATCGCGCACGAGCCGCCAGCCGATCTCGACCTCCGGCCCGCGTGTGTCTTCCGGAATCAGCAGCACCCACCCGACGAACCGTGCCGGCGCGCTGCGCTCGACAATCGACCAGTAGCCCAGCCCATCCGGATAAGCGCGCGTGATGCGATCCACGACAAACCGCCGATGCGCATCCGGCTGGTGCCACGGACCATCGACATGACGCGTCACGTCGGGATCACGGTCCATCGCGATGCAATCGTCGAGATCGGCTAGCGTGCGCGGTCTTAAAGACAAGCGTTGCGAAATGAAAGAAGGCAGCAATTGTTATTCCCGTTAATTACGAATTGCAAACTCCATCCAATCATCATCAATACATTAATTACATTCCCCAGACATTATTCCTGATTCCCTCAGCGATTATCCAGGGGTTAGCACGGATAGAAGCAGCTTGTTGCATGCAACCGCTTAATCGTCGGCGTACACTCTCTGAAGCCTTTAGCTACGGGGGCGAGGCGTGCCAACTCAAGCCTTTCAAACGGCTTTTGAATCGCACGGATTATCGGAGACAGGAGAACAATTGAAATGAGCTGGACTCGGGAACAGAGAAACGTCACGATCGCGGCATATTTAGGCTGGACTCTAGACGCATTCGATTTCTTTCTGATGGTTTTCGTGCTGAAAGATATCGCAAGCGAATTCGGCACCGATATCAAATCGGTTTCCTTCGCCATCATGTTGACCCTGATGATGCGGCCCGTCGGCGCGCTCATCTTTGGTTACCTCGCCGACAAGTTCGGCCGGCGTCCCACGCTGATGGTCAACATCGCGTGCTTTTCGCTGCTTGAACTGCTGTCCGGCCTCTCGCCGAATCTCACCACGCTGCTCGTGCTGCGCGCCCTGTTCGGCATCGCGATGGGCGGCGAATGGGGCGTCGGCGGCGCGCTGACAATGGAAACCGTGCCGCCCAAAGCGCGCGGCTTCGTCTCCGGCTTGCTGCAAGCAGGCTATCCGAGCGGCTATCTGCTCGCGGGGCTCGTGTTCGGCCAGCTGTACCAGTACATCGGCTGGCGCGGCATGTTCTTCGTCGGTGTGCTGCCCGCCCTGCTGGTGCTGTATATCCGCGCGCACGTGCCCGAATCGCCCGCGTTCAAGACGCTCGAAAAGAAGACCCGCCCCGGCCTCGTCGCCACGCTCAAGCAGAACTGGAAACTGTCCGTCTACGCGATCATCCTGATGACGGCGTTCAACTTCTTCTCGCACGGCTCGCAGGATCTGTATCCAACCTTCCTGCGCGTGCAGCACAATCACGACGCCCATACCGTGCAATGGATCACGATCGTCCTGAACATCGGCGCGATCTGCGGTGGCCTGTTCTTCGGCGCGCTGTCCGAGCGGATCGGCCGCAAGCGCGCCATTTGCATTGCCGCGCTGATCGCGCTGCCCGTGCTGCCGCTGTGGGCATTCTCGTCGACGCCCGTGCTGCTCGCAGCGGGCGCGTTCCTGATGCAGATTTCGGTGCAAGGCGCATGGGGCGTGATTCCCGTGCATCTGAACGAAATCTCGCCGGATGAAATTCGCGCGACCTTTCCCGGCCTCGTCTACCAGTTGGGCAATCTGATCGCGTCGGTGAACGGGCCGCTCCAGGCAGGTATCGCCGAAGCGCACGGCAACGACTACGCGACCGTGATGGCGACCGTGATCGGCATCGTGGCCGTCGTGATCGCCGTCTTTATCCTGTTCAGCCGCGAACGACGCGGCGTAGATATGACACAATCTGCCGAACAGGTCGCGGCGACGGTACACTGAGCGCTCGCACCGCACATCCAACATAAGGGCGCCACGGCGCCCGGGCCAATGCAGCAGATACGAGGCCGCTCCGATTCGTTTCGGAGCGGCCTTTTTTGTCCGCGTCGTCTGCGAGGGCACGCGCGGTCGGACACTTTTAGAGGGGTTTATCGACACTCACCTCTTGCCCGATCACGGACTGCATTCTTATCCTGAAAAAGAACGCACGTTTCAAATTCCAATTTGAATCGATTGTTTGGGCCGGTGAGAGCCGGCAAAGGGAGACATCAATGACAACACGGACGACGAACCGCCACCCCGGCGACACGAAATCGCGCATCCTCGATGCCGCCGAGACGCTCTTCATCGAATGCGGTTATGAAGCGATGTCGCTGCGGCAGATCACGTCGAAGGCCGAGGTCAATCTGGCCGCCGTCAACTACCACTTCGGCAGCAAAGAAGCGCTGATGCACGCGATGCTGTCGCGCCGCCTCGACCTGCTGAATCAGGAGCGCCTCAAGCTGCTCGACCGCTTCGACACACTGCTCGGCGCGCGCCTGACCTGCGAGCACGTGCTGGGCGCGATGTTCATTCCGGCGCTGCGCGTATCGCGCGACACGCGGATCGGCGGCAAGGCGTTCCTGCGGCTGCTGGGCCGCGCCTACACCGATCCGTCGCCGTTCATCCGCGATTTCCTGAACGCGCACTATGCGTCCGTCGCCGTGCGGTTTTTCGACGCGTTCCAGCGCGCGCTGCCGCACCTGCCGCGCGAGGAACTCGGCTGGCGGCTGCACTTCGCAATCGGCGCACTCTCCGGCGTGCTGGCGGGCGCCGACACCGACAGCCTGATCAACGAGTTCTCGCAAGGCAAGTCGATGAACGACCTGCAACTGATCGCGCGACTCGCCTCGCTGATCGTGTCCGCGCTGAAGGCGCCGCTGCCCGACGCGAGCCAGCTCGCCGTGTTCGCCTCCGTGCTCGGCGATGCGGGGAGCGACGACATCGCATGCGATGCGGTGCGGCAGGCGGCGCAGGCCGGATCGCAGGCGGCCCCATCGGAACCGCGGACTCAAGCGACGCCGCAAGCACCGCAGGCACACCCGTCGACGGACGCCGCACACCGCACCGGACTGGGATCGTTCGCGCAACCGGCGCAACCGGCGCAACCGGCACAAGCCGACCGGCAGGCCGACTCGCGCGATTACGGCACCACGCATTACGCGGCGCACGGCTGACGCACGCTGCGGCAAAAGGCACGGGAACAACCGCAGGCACCCGCGCAGGTGCCTGCCCTTCACGTTCAAATGACGCCGCTTCCGTGCCGAAACCGCATTAGACGCGCCGCTCGAAGCGTCGGGCACACAGGCTGCAACGGATAAGAGCGGGCCGCTCGCCCCGCATCAGACAACTCGAAGATATCGCGGGCCGGACGTGCATCGCGGGCCGCGCTCGCCCTGAAAAAACGAAAAGGAGGAATCGCCATGACGTGGTTCATCGTTGCGCTGATCGTCGCCGCTGCAGCGCTCGTCTATGTGCAGGCCCGGGCATCGTGGTGGCTCGCGTTCCTCATCGCTTGGGTCGCCGCTGCCTTCGCGACGCACGCAGCCGGCGTGACGGCGACGATCCTGCTGTCGATCGTGCTCGTCCTTCCCGCGCTGGTGCTGACGCTCAAGCCGCTGCGCCGTGCATGGCTCAGCGCAAGGGTGCTCAACGTTTTCCGCAAGATCCTGCCCGACATGTCGCCGACCGAGCGCGACGCGATCGAAGCGGGCACCGTCTGGTGGGACGCCGCGCTCTTCTCCGGGCGCCCGCATTGGGACACGCTGCTCGGATATGGCCCGGCCAGGCTGTCGGTCGAAGAACAGGCGTTCCTCGACAACGAATGCGAGCAACTCTGCGACCTCGCGAACGACTGGGAAACCACGGCCATCTGGCAGGACCTGTCGCCGCAAGCATGGCAGTTCGTCAAGGACAAAGGCTTTCTCGGGATGATCATCCCGAAGCAGTACGGCGGCAAAGGCTTCAGCGCCTACGCGCATTCACAGGTCATCATGAAGCTCGCGACGCGCTGCTCGGCGGCCGCCGTCTCGGTGATGGTGCCGAACTCGCTCGGACCCGCCGAACTCCTGCTGCACTACGGCACCGACGCGCAGAAGAATCACTATCTGCCGCGTCTCGCGCGTGGCGACGAGATCCCCTGCTTCGCGCTGACGAGCCCTTACGCAGGCTCCGACGCGGCGGCGATTCCCGACGTCGGCATCGTCTGCAAAGGTACGTTCGAGGGACGCGAGACGCTCGGCTTTCGCGTCACGTGGAACAAGCGCTACATCACGCTCGGGCCAATTGCGACGGTGCTCGGCCTCGCGTTCCGCGCGCTCGATCCCGACCACCTGCTCGGCGGCGACGACGAACCGGGCATCACCTGCGCGCTGATTCCGACCCGTCATCCGGGCGTGAACATCGGCCGCCGTCACTGGCCGCTCAATGCCGTGTTCCAGAACGGCCCGAACTGGGGCAACGACGTGTTCATCCCGCTCGACTGGGTGATCGGCGGACGCGCGCAGGTCGGCAACGGCTGGCGCATGCTGATGGAGTGCCTCGCGGCGGGCCGCGCGATTTCGCTGCCGTCGTCGAACGTCGGGATGTCGAAGCTCGCGGTGCGCGGCGTCGGCGCGTATGCGGCCGTGCGGCGACAGTTCCGCACGGCGATCGGCAAGTTCGAGGGCGTGCAGGAAGCGCTCGGGCGCATGGGCGGCAACCTCTACGTGATGGACGCCGCGCGCCGCCTGTCCGCGCAGGCCGTCGATCTCGGCGAAAAGCCGTCGGTGATTTCGGCGATCTCGAAGTACCACATCACCGAGCGCAACCGCGAGGTGATCGACGACGGCATGGACGTCGTCGCGGGCAAAGGCATCTGCATGGGGCCGTCGAACTTTCTCGCGCGCGCGTACCAGCAGGTGCCCATTTCGATCACCGTCGAAGGCGCGAATATCCTCACGCGCTGCCTGATCATCTTCGGCCAGGGCGCGATACGCTGCCATCCGTACGTGCTCAAGGAAATGGCCGCGACACGCGAACCCGACCGCGCGAAAGCGCTGCGCGATTTCGACGACGCGTTCTTCGGGCATATGAGCTTCACGCTGTCGAACGCGGTGCGCAGCTTCGTGCACGGCTTGACGGGCGGTGTGCTGATCGCGAAGCCGCAGCGCGCGCATGCGCCGCTCGCCCGTTACTACCGCGCGGCAACGCGACTCTCGACAGTCTTCGCGCTGCTCGCTGACGTCTCGATGCTCGTGCTCGGTGGCGAGTTGAAGCGGCGCGAGCGCATCTCGGCGCGTCTGGGCGACGTGCTGTCGCAGCTCTACCTGATCTCAGCGACGCTCAAGCGCTTCGAAGACGAAGGCCGCCACGGCAGCGATCTCGCGCTCGTGCAATGGGGTGTCGAAGATGCGCTGTATCGCGCGCAAACCGCTCTCGATGGCGTGCTGCACAACTATCCGAACCGTCTCGCAGCCGGCCTCGTGCGAGTGCTCGCGTTTCCGTTCGGCCTGCCGCATCGCGCGCCGTCCGATACGCTCGGCAGCACGATCGCCGAGCTGATGCAGACGCCGGGCGACACGCGCGACCGGCTGCTCGCGGATTCGTACGTGCCGCACGCCAGCGTCGACGCAATCGGCTACGGCGAGCTGGCGTTCGCGCTGACGCCGCAGGTCGCGCATCTCGAGCAGCGCTTGCGCGAAGCCATCAAGCGTGGCCGCATCGAGCCGATTCCGCAAAGCCTCGCCGATCTCGCCGAATGGACGGAAGCGGCGCAACAGCGCGGGCTGATCGACGAAGACGAGCGCAAGGTGCTCGACGACTACGCGCGCTATGGCGCAGAAGTCGTAAAGGTCGACGATTTTCCCGCCGACTTCGGCCTGCTCGCCGACCTGCAACGGCGCAAGGAGGCGCTCGACAAGGCGATGGAACTGGCCGCGTGACCCACCGGCTCGATTCGCCACGCATCATTTTGATGGTTACTGCAGGGCGGTGACCGGCAAACGCCCTGCTTTCGTCGCCAATCCATTAGTATTCCCAAAAACAACTCGAAGAGGGACGTTCAGATGCTAAGGATTCCAACACTTGTCGGCCTTGCGTGTATTGCCTCGGCAGCGTCCGCTGCCAATTTCGACAACCGGTCGGGACGCTATTCATTCACGCCGCTACCTTCGGCCGAAGCCGAGATGAAACGCATGAACACGATCATGGAACTGTCGGATCAGCAGCCGACGGGTCGCTACGTGCGCATGGGCGAGACCGTGCGCGTGAACGTCAGCGGCATGCCCAACGGGTATCGCGCAAGCGCCATGGTCGGCTTCCGCTCCATGTACGGAAAGTCGCCGGGCCAGCAGGCGGCGCCGCTACGCAACGGTAGCAACCGCTTCGTCGCGAGGCAGAACGGTCCGCTGTTCATCCGATTCACCTCGCCCAACAGCAAGCCCGCCGCGTCGACTGAAATCGACGTATCGATCGCGGATGGCAAGCCGTTGCCCCTTTTCGTGCAAGACCGCACGAGCATGGATGACTGGCGGGCGCAACTGGACAACTACGCGGACGCGCCGTTCGTTCAACTCGTCGGCCAGCACAGCATGATTACGTTGCCACGCAGCGTGTATCGGCACGCGCCCATCGCCGACCCATCGACCACTCTGACGGCCATCGCGCAGGTGCTGGCGATGCAGGATGCGCTGGCAGGATTCGACGACACAAAACCGACCGACGCGCGCACGCCGCTGCGCGAGCACTTCGTGGTCGACTTCCGCACCTCGCCCAAGGAAAGGACCGGCGTGTACATGTACGCCACGGATCAATTCATCGGCATGTTCGCGGACAACACGACCGATCTGACCGACCCGGCGCGCCTGCGCAACGAATGGGCGATCTGGCATGAGGTCGGACATACGCACCAGCAGGACTCCTGGACATGGGAAACGCTCGTCGAAGTCTCCGTCAACCTGTTCTCGCTGTATGTGCAGGAGAAGCTGGGCGAGCCCAACCGGCTGGACGAGCCCGAATATGACGGCATCACGCCCCGCGAGCGGGCGCGCGAGTATCTGGCCCGCGCGGCGCGCAACTACGTATCGGACCCGGGCGGCAAATACGAGGAACTGACGTTCGTGCGGCTCGTGATGTTCGATCAGCTGAAGCGCGCCTACGGCTGGAATCTTTTCACCCGGCTGTTCAAGTATTACCGCGAGCATCCTCTGCCTTACAACGTATCGGAGACGAAAAAGGTCGACGAGTTCGTGGTGGCGATGTGTACGGTATCCGGCAACGACCTGCGTCCGTTCTTCGAAAAATGGGGCTTGCGGGCCAGCGCGGACGCCTACGGCAAGATCGCCGCGCTGCGTCTTCCCGTGCGCGCGATCGAGACCTGACCGGCGAGGGATGAAGCTTCCGGCTGCGGCGCGGCTGACCGCTGACAGAATCGGCCCCACGCGCGAGCAACCCCGCGCAACGCACCGCAACATGCCCATGCAATCACCCCGACCTCGCAAATCCGCCCCCCAACTTGCGGCAAGTCACGCGGTCCGTGCACACTGTCGTTCATCCGCCGGTCCGGGGGCCAGGAGCCAATAACGTGAACGATTCCTACCTGAACTTCGTCAATTCGCCGCTGGGCGCGCGGGTCGCGCGCTCGCTCGGTTTGCCGAAGCCCGAGGTACTGCGCCGCTATCGCGCCGACGCACCCGAATTCGACGGCCTCATCGCCGTCGGCGCGGGCCCCGCGCCCCAACTGCTCGACGCGCTCGCCAATGTCGTCGCGCACATCGGCATGACGAGCGTCGCGCATGCCAGCGCGGGCCTGTGGGTGCCGCTCGCGAACCGCCACGGGCTGATGACAGGCCGCTTCGAACCCGCCGATCCCGCAACCGGCGCCCAGGCGCGCGTGCGGGCGCTCGTGTTCGATGCGAGCGGCATCGAAAGCAGCGCGCAGCTCGACACGCTCTACGCGTTCTTTCACGACGCGCTCCGCTCGCTCGACAAATCCGGCCGGATCGTCGTGCTCGGCCGGCCGCCCGAAGCCTGCGCGAGCCCGCGCCAATGGACGGCGCAACGCGCGCTCGAAGGCGTGACACGCTCGCTGGGCAAGGAAGCGCGACGTGGCATCGCCGCGAATCTGATGTATGTGTCGCAAGGCGCCGAAAACGGCCTCGAATCGACGTTGCGCTTCTTTCTGTCGCCACGCTCGGCGTACGTGTCGGGCCAGGTCGTGCGCATCGGCGCGGCGCCCGGCGGAATGACTCAAAACATCGGCGCGGATTTCGACTGGACCCAGCCGCTCGCCGGCCAGCGTGCCGTCGTGACGGGCGCAGCGCGCGGCATCGGCGCGGCGATTGCGAATGTGCTCGCCGCGCAAGGCGCGCACGTGATCGGCATCGACATCCCCAGCGCGACCGATGCGCTCGACGCCACCCTGCGCCAGATCGGCGGCACGGCGCTCGCGCTCGACATCGCCGCGCCGGAAACGCCCGCGCAGATCGCCGCCGCGCTCGACGAACTCGGCGTCGACGTGTTCGTGCACAACGCAGGCATCACGAAAGACAAAACCATCGCGAAAATGACGGAAGCGGCGTGGCGCAATGTGATCGACATCAACCTGTCGGCGCAGGAGCGCATCGACGACGCGCTGCTCGAAGCGGGCACGCTGCGCGACGGCGGCCGCATCGTTTGCGTCTCGTCGATCAGCGGCATCGCGGGCAACCTCGGGCAGACCAACTACGCGGCCTCGAAAGCGGGTGTAATTGGCCGCGTGCAGGGCATGGCGCCGTATCTGGCCGCGCGGCGCATCACGATCAACGCGGTCGCGCCCGGCTTCATCGAAACGCAGATGACCGCGAAAATGCCGCTCGCGCTGCGCGAAGCCGGCCGCCGGATGAATTCGATGAGTCAGGGCGGCCAGCCCGCCGACGTCGCGCAAACCATCGCCTGGCTTGCGCATCCCGGCTCGGCGGGCGTGACGGGCCAGGTCGTGCGTGTGTGCGGACAAAGCCTGATAGGAGCGTGACCCTCATGGCGTTCTACGACTCCAGCTCGATGTTCGGCGCGCCGCGCCTGAAAACAGTCGTGCTGCCCGAGCTGCCCAAACCCGCGAAGCTGTACGCGCGGGCGCTGTCGGGCGTGGTCAAGGGCTTCCAGCGCAACCGTTCGACCGATCTGCCTCTGCTTCGGCTCGTGCGCCCCGCCGTGTCGCTCGATTCGGTTGCGATCGAGCGCTATGCGCGCGTGTGCGGCTTTTTCCCCGAACAGGGCATTCCGTTCACGTTTCCGCATCTGCTCGCGTTTCCGCTGCATCTGCTGTTGCTGACGGACCCGGCGTTTCCGTGGTCCGCGCTCGGCATCGTCCATCTGGCGAACAGCGTGCACATGCGCCGCCCGCTTTCGTTCGACGACACCTTGCGCGTCGAAGTCGAATTCGGCGCGCGCCTGCGCCATGACAAGGGTCAGGCATTCGTGCTGCAGACGCGCGTCTACCGGCGCGGCGAGGCCGTCTGGGACGGCGACAGCGTGTATCTGAAGCGCGGCGTCGCGGCGAGCGGCGATCCGCTCGCGCCGCTGGAGACGGCGGGCGACGCGCTGGCGCGCGCGGCGCGCTGGCAACTGCCGTCGCAACTGGGCCGCGACTACGCGAAGGCATCGGGCGACTTCAATCCGATCCATCTGTCGATGCTGTCCGCGAAAGCGTTCGGCTTTCCGCGCGCGATCGCGCACGGCATGTGGACGCTCGCCCGCACGGCGGCCGCGCTGCAGCCGCCCAAGCGGCTCGCCGACGCGACGCTCGCAGGCGAATTCAAGCTGCCGATGCTGCTGCCGGGCGAAGCGTCGCTGTGGACGGCATCGCCCTCGCCCACTGCGCGCGACTTCGAAGTGCGCGATCCCGAAGGCGGCAAGCCGCATCTGCGCGGCCGCTTCCAGTGGAATCTGCAATGACGCCGTGCCGTGCGCGCACGGCCGCGCGGCAAACATCCGACGTTGGAATCAATGCCCGGCCTGATCCGTTTCAAGCAGGTGCCGGGCGCTGCATGCACGATCCGATCCGCCCAACAGACGGACACGACCAGGGAGCCCGTTGATGCCAGAAACGCCATCTTCATTCTTGCCGGCGCCCACTGCGCGCCGCGTCGCGATACTGGGCGGCAACCGCATCCCGTTCGCGCGCTCGAACACCGCCTACGCGACGGCGTCGAACCAGGACATGCTGACTTTCACGCTGCAAGGCCTGATCGACCGCTACGACCTGCATGGCGAGCGCCTCGGCGAAGTCGCGGCGGGCGCCGTCATCAAGCATTCGCGCGACTTCAACCTGACGCGCGAAGCCGTACTGTCGACCACGCTAGCGAAGGAAACACCCGCCTACGACGTGCAGCAGGCGTGCGGCACGGGCCTCGAAGCGGCGATTCTGGTGGCCAACAAGATCGCGCTCGGCCAGATCGAGGTGGGCATTGCGGGCGGCGTCGATACGACGTCGGATGCGCCCATCGGGGTCAACGAGCGGATGCGCAAGATCCTGCTCGAAGCGAACCGCGGCAAGTCGGCGGGACAGCGTGTCGGCGCGCTCGCGAAGCTGCGCCCCGGCATGTTCTTCAAGCCGCTGTTGCCGCGTAACAGCGAGCCGCGCACGGGGCTGTCGATGGGCGAGCACTGCGAGCTGATGGCCAAGCGCTGGGGCATTTCGCGCGAGGCACAAGACGTGCTCGCCTACGATAGCCACCGCAAGCTGACGGAAGCCTACGCGCGCGGCTTTCTGAACGACCTGATGACGCCGTTTCGCGGTCTCGCGCGCGACAACAACCTGCGAAGCGATCTGACGCTGGACAAGCTGGCCACGCTGAAACCTGTATTCGACCGCGACGCGGGCACGATGACGGCGGGCAACTCGACGCCGCTGACGGACGGCGCATCGGCCGTGCTGCTCGCCAGCGAGGCATGGGCGGCGGCGCGCGGCCTTCCCGTGCTGGCGTGGCTGACGTGGCACGAAACGGCCGCCGTCGATTTTTTCGACAAAAAGGAGGGATTGCTGATGGCGCCTGCGTACGCCGTGCCGCGCATGCTGAAACGCGCGGGGCTGACGTTGCAGGATTTCGACTTCTACGAAATTCACGAGGCGTTCGCGGCGCAAGTGCTCTGCACGCTCGCCGCCTGGCAGGACGATGAGTACTGCCGCACGCAGCTGGGACTCGAAGGCGCGCTGGGAACCATCGATCGCGCGAAAATGAACGTGAACGGCGGCTCGCTCGCGACGGGCCATCCATTCGCCGCCACGGGCGGACGGATCGTCGCGGGACTCGCGAAGATGCTCGCGCAGCTCGACAAGCCGGCGGGCACCGCGCGCGGGCTGATTTCGATCTGCGCGGCGGGCGGCCAGGGTGTGGTTGCGATTCTGGAAAGGTAGAATCGCGCGCCATCCGCACCCGCACGATTCATGCACACGACACATACAACGACAAAGCTAGTACTCCGGGAGACACCGCTATGACCGAGCCGACTACATCACATTCCACGCAGACGCCGATGCAAACCCAGACGCAAGCACAAACACAAGCGCAGCGCGCGCCCAACACGGACGGCATCTGGTACGACTCCTATGCGCCCGACGTGCCGCGCGAGATCGACGTGTCGCAGTATGTGTCGCTCGTCGCGTTCTTCGACGAATGCACGACGCGCTTTCGCGATCGTGTCGCCTATGTGAGCGTCGGCGAAAGTCTCACGTATGGCGAACTGGCGCGCAAGGCGACGGCGTTCGCGGCCTACTTGCTGAGCATCGGCGTGAAGCCCGGCGACCGCGTCGCGATCATGCTGCCGAACACCTTCCAGTATCCGATCGCGCTGTTCGGCGTGCTGAAGGCAGGCGCGATCGTCGTCAACGTGAATCCGCTCTATACGGTGCGCGAACTGTCGCATCAGTTGAAGGACAGCGCCGCGCAGACCATCGTCGTGTTCGAGAACTTCGCGAAGACCGTCGAAGACTCGCTGCCGGGCACGCGCGTGCAGAACGTGATCGTCACGGGGCTCGGCGACCTGCTCAAGGACGGACTGAACCTGAAAGGCAAGCTGATCAACTTCATGCTGCGCCACGTGAAGAAGCTCGTGCCCGCGTACAACCTGCCCCAGGCCGTGTCGCTGCTGGATGCGCTCGCAACGGGTTACAAACGCACGCTCGCGCCCGTGCAGATTTCGCCCAACGACCTTGCGTTCCTGCAATACACGGGCGGCACGACGGGCGTCGCGAAAGGCGCGATGCTCACGCACCGGAACATGGTCGCGAATCTGCTGCAGGCGAAGGTCTGGGCGGAAGGCCAGTTGACCGACGACATCGAAACGGTACTCACGCCGCTGCCGCTTTATCACATCTACTCGCTGACCGTGAACGCGATGATCTTCATGGGACTGGGCGGGCGCAACATCCTGATCGCGAATCCGCGCGACATCAGAATGGTGATGAAGATCCTGCGCAACGAAACCTTCACGGGCATCACGGCCGTCAATACGCTCTACAACGCGTTCCTCGACAACGAGGAATTCCGCAACCGCGACTTCTCGAAGCTCAAGCTCGCGATGGCGGGCGGCATGGCGATGCAAAAGGCCGTGGCCGACCGTTTCCGCGAGGTGACGGGCAAGCCGATCATCGAAGGCTATGGGCTGACAGAGTGCTCGCCCATCGTGTCGATGAACCCGGTGGATCTCAAGCACATGCGCGAGTTCGACGGTTCGATCGGCCTGCCCGCGCCGTCCACTCAGGTGCGCTTTCGCAAGGACGATGGCAGCTGGGCGAATATCGGCGAACCGGGCGAGCTGTGCGTGCGAGGTCCGCAGGTGATGAAAGGCTACTGGAACCGTCCCGAGGAAACCGCGAAGGTGCTCGACGACGACGGCTGGCTCGCGACGGGCGATATCGGCGTGATGGATTCGCGCGGTTATATCCGGCTGATCGACCGCAAGAAAGACATGATTCTTGTGTCGGGTTTTAATGTGTATCCGAACGAGATCGAGGACGTGATCGCGATGCACCCCGACGTGCGCGAAGTGGCCGCGATCGGTATTCCCGACGTCGCGCAGGGCGAGCGCGTGAAAGTGTTCGTCGTGCGGCGCAACCCTTCGCTCACCGAGGAACAGGTGATCGCGCATTGCCGCAAGAATCTGACGGGCTACAAGGTACCGAAGGTCGTCGAGTTCCGCGACGAGCTTCCGCAAACGAATGTCGGCAAGATCCTGCGGCGCGAGCTGCGCGATCAGGAGCTGGCAAAGCAGACAACCTCGTGACGGTTTCGCTCGCCTGACCGCGTAGCAACGGCGAAGCCTTCCGCGCTTTTGGGAGCGATCGATGCGTCACCCGGAGTTGGTGGAAAAGCGGTTCCGCTATCGGTTGGGTCATGGCACGCGCTGGCTATCGCTGATCGTCGCGCCGCTGGCTTGCGTGTTGATCGCGGGCGCGGCCGCCGCGCAGAACGATGCGGCCGCGCTGGCCGCGCATGTCGCCCCGCAGGTCACGCTGGGCGCCAGCGAGGCCGTCGCGAATGCCGCGAAGCTGCCGCTCGAGCAGCAGGTCAAGTGGCTGCGCAATGCCGCGCAAAGCGGCGCGCTCGAGCAGATGGACGACGCGCAGCTCGTTGCGCTGTTCGAATCGTTCGATCCGCTCACGGTGCCGCGCTATATCGAGGAAGGCCCGAACGGCTACCCGTCGTACGAGTTCACGATGCTGCGCCAGGAGCGCATTCGCGGCATCTGGCCACGCCGGCCCGATCACATGCTCGTGCGGCTCACGCGCGAGCCGCTGCGCATCTACGGCCGCTGGCTGCCCGACGGCCCGCACGCCGGCCAGGAGATCATCTACGACGAGTCGAAACGCGCCAACCAGATGTACGGCCACCTCGGCGGCATCTTCAACATCATCCCGCTGTGGACCTCGATCAACGGCACGCTCGCGCGCTCGCAATCGAACCATCAGGTGCGCGATCTCGGCACCGAATTCATCGCGCAGCAGTTTCTCGACGAAGGCAAAAAATTCGCCAATGTGGGCATCACACGGCCCGCGCAGATCGACGTGCGAACCGTCGACGGCGTACGCGTCGTCGCCTTCACCTACGAAACGCCCACGGGCCAGCCCGATTACTACGCGAAAAAGGAAGTGCTCGGCCTCGATCTGCGGCACCCGTATTTCCGGATGGCCGAATCGTACGGTAACGACGGAGAGATTTTCGAGCGCATCGTGTTCCTGACGATCACGCCAAAGACCTTCGACGACATGGCGTTCGATCCCAAAAACCCCGAGTACCGGTTCTGATTCAGGTCGTCAATGCGAACGCGACGCACGCGTGCTGCGGCACGCTGCGCGCTTGCGTGACGGGCGCGGCGGGCGGCAGCGCGAGCCGCGCGAGCACGAAGAAGTCGGCGGCGCGCGTGACACCGACGAGCGTCAGCCGGCCAGCCGAGCGCATCGCGCGCGGCGCGAGCGAGTCGTACCAGAGCGTGGCGATATCGGCGTGCGGCGCGGCGCTCACGTCGAACACGGGCACACGCATGCGCGCGGCGTGATCGCCCAGCGCCGTCGATTCGGGCAGCGCCGTGTCGATTAGCGCGAGGTCCGCGCGCAGCCCATCCAGACGAAGCCACGGCGCGCCGAAAGCCGGTGCCGCCGACAGCCATGCGCCCGCTGCGATGAATGTGCGCCGCTGCATGTCATGCCCTCATGCTCATGGTTCACGTATATCCGCGCCAGTTACGAAACGCCTTCGGCCAGATGCCCTGCTTGCCCGGCGACAGGATGCCCGCCGGATCGAGCGCGTCCTTGATCGTCTCCGACAGGCGCAGCATGGCGCCGTCGTTGAAGTTGTAGCGCGCCGCGGCGAAGTCCATATAGACGAGGTGCGAGCGATACTCGCCGTAACCCGCGCCGTGCGCGTCGCTCATCCACGCGCGCAGCAGATCGCCGGCCAGTTCGCTCTGCCGCGCGTCGCTCTTGTCGAAGATCGCGGCAGCGATGTGATGCAGGTGCCGCTCGCCCGATGTGAAACCGCCGTAGTAGTCGAAGCCATATTCGTTGGCGCGCGCCTTCGCCATCGAATACTGGCGCATCGCGTCGCGGCCCGTCGCCGGACAGACAGGCGAGAAGTCGACGTGCGCGCCGCTGCTGCCGCCGCGCCAGTCGAGCATGCGGAACGCCGTCATGCCCGGAATGCCCGCGAGGTTGCGGTCGCCGCCCGCCTCCGGCTCCGCGTTGCCGTCGTAGGTCTTCGACAGCATCCGCGCACCCGGAATGCGGCCGAACGCGCGCCGCACGATCGCGTCTCGCGCATCGATCACTTCGCGCTCGCCGTAGAGTGCGTAATGCAGGTTCCAGCGGCCGATTTTCAGCGCCTCGGTCATCGACGCGATCGCGCTTTCCGGCATCACGCCCTTGCCCTGATACCACTGCGAGCGCGGCCCGATACCCGCCGCGCGGCGCAGCGCGCCTTCGATGACCGCCTGGTTGCCGATCGTGCCGTTCAGCCGCAACGGCCGCAGCGTCTCGACGACTGCTTCCAGATCGTCGTCGCGCTGAAACTGGATTTCGCCCAGCAGATACGCGCTCGGCGCGGGCATCAGCCAGACGCCCATCTTCGTGACGATGCCGTAGTTCGACTGCATGAACATCGGATCGAACGACGGCCCATAGCCATACCTGAACGCCTGCCACGACGTGCCGATCTCGATCCCGCCCATGCCCGTGCGCACGAGGTCGCCATTCGCGAGCACCACTTCCATCCCGCATTGGGCCGCCGCGTGATCGCCGTAGGCCGTCGTGCCGAAGCCGCGCTCCAGCGTGTTGCCGACGATGCTGCCCCAGCCCGCCGCGGGCGGATCGACCCACAGCTTGTAGCCGCGCTCGCGCAGATGGTGATGCAGATCGAAGTAGCTGACGCCGGGTTCGACGAGCGCGTAGGCAAGTGGCTCGTCGACAGCGAGAATCCGGTTCATCCGCTGCAGGTCGAGCACCACCGATCCCGGCAAACGCGGCGCCGCGCCGCCGTACGCGAAGTTGCGTCCCGTCGATACCGTCCAGAGCGGAACGCGGTACTCGTTCGCGACGCGCAGGATCGCGCGGATCTCATCGACGCTCGCCGGCAACACCGCCGCCGACGGCACGAACGATGCCGCGAGCGTCCCCGGTGCGAACGGATCGGCATACGCCGCGAGGCTTGCCGGCGACGATGCGACCTGCGTGGCGCCGACGATCGCCTCGAAGGCGGCGAGCGCGCGGTCGAACGTTGCGGCAGAAATGTCCGGCGGCAGGATGCGTGTCAAAGTGTTCCCTCGTCGTGTCGAAGCGGTATCGGCTGGCTAGGTTGCTGAGAGGCAGCGGGTTCGAGTGTGTTCAAGACTCGCAGGCGACGAATAGCGCTCGCGCGACACGCATCGCCCACGATCAACGCCGGTGCCCGCCGCCCATGCCACCCATGCCGCCCCATGCGTGACCGCCGCCCCAGCCGTGCATGCCGCCCGTCCCGTGGAATCCGCCATGGCCCATGCCGCCCGGCCGCCCCCAATGCACATGGTTCATGTGATGGAAATGATGAAACCGGTCGACGAACACGAACGACGCGCCGACGCCCACGGCGACAGGCGGCCCCCAGTACCACGGGTCATAGTAAGGATAGGCGGGAATCGGATAGACGACGGCCGCTGAGTCGTCGGCCTGCTGGATCTGCCATGTCCCATCCGGCTGCTGGCAAGCAAGGCCGCTGATCTGCTGCATGGTGCCGTCGATCTCCGCCTGACCGACGATGTTGCGGCATGTCATCTGATCGTTGAGCGGCTCCTGCGCGGCAACGGGCGGTGAAGCCGTAACCGCGCATCCGGCGCACACGCACAGCGTCGCGCCGAGTCCAAACAAAGTACGCATGATGTGTCCTGCCCGACGGTGCGGCGTTGCGGCACGTTCGTGTGCCGTCGCCGTGAAGACGCCATCGATTCGCCTTGCAGGACGCGCGGCCAATGGCCGCTGCAGATTCGCCGGGAGCGAAAATCACGCGCCTGCACAACTTAAACGCTTGTGCACAAGGCGCTATTCCTGCTGCGCGGGAAGCGGCGCCGCGCATCGTGTTACACGATGTTTCCGGCACCTGGAAGGTCGATGCGGCGCAGCGATTACTGCCACGTTTCCGGACGGCCGCCGAGTTCGCCGCACACTTCGATCGCGATCGAGCGCAGCTTGTCTTCCTCGATCGGACCAGACAGCGCGTAACCCATGTGATCGTTGATCCAGTAGAAGGTGCGCCGGTTGCCGTCGCGGAACAGACGGAACGCGGTCTCGTCTTTCGGGATGCCCGTCACGTAGAGCGTGAGGCGCGCGCCGCCCTGGTTCTCGTACATGAATTGCGCGGCGGGTCCCGCCTCGCCCGGCAACAGCCTTCCGCCAACGAGCGTATAGCCGTACTCCTGCAGCGAAGGCACGGACAGATGCCGGTTCAGGCGCTTCGACAGCCAGTTGATCAGATGCTCTTCCTCGGCGGCCGCTACCTCGACGGGATGACGGCGCTCCGGCGTATAGACGGCGTAGGCGATATCCGCGCGCCGCGCAAACGACATCACGTCGCCATTGCCGCCGCCCGTCAGGCGCGGCACCAGCGGGCCGAGCGCAAGCGCCAGCCCTGCGCCGACTGCGAGCCAGCATGCCGCGACGGCCACGCGGCGCCACCACGGAATGCGCGCGCGCAGCACGATGAACGGCGGCTCCTCGCGTTCGGGCGCGCCGCACAGCGCCTGCAGCGCGGCCTTCTGCGCACGCCACGACGCGACCTGCGCGGACGCCTGCGGGTCGCGCGCCAGATGCTCGCGCACGGCGGCGCTCTCGCTCTCGGGCAACTCGCTGTCGACGAATGCCGACAGCGCGCGCAGATCAGGCGCGTTCGCGGAACCGGTAGTGTGTTCGTCGTTGTTCATTGCGCGCTTCTCACCTGGCCTTCACCACTTTCAGCGACGGCGACTTGTGGACAGGCCCTTCCGTCAACAATGCCCGCATGTGCTCGCGGGCGCGAGACAGCCGCGACATCACCGTGCCGATCGGCACGCCTAGCGCCACGGACGCCTCCTGATAACTCAACTCCTCCACGCAAACCAGCAACATCACTTCGCGTTGCTCGACGGGCAGACAATAAAGCGCCCGCTGCACATCGCGCAACACCAGACCGTCGACTTCGCCGCGCGGCGCTTCGAGATTGCGCCATGGCGCGCTCTCGTCGTCGACGGCGATTTCGCGGCGCACCCGCAACTGGTCGATATACAGATGCCGCAAAATAGTCAGCAGCCACGCACGCAGGTTGCTGTCCGGGCGGAAGCCTTTCCAGCGGGCGAGCGCGCGCTCGGCCGTATCCTGAACCAGGTCGTCCGCCCAAGCTGGGTCGCCCGTCAGTGCGCGCGCATAGCGCCGCAACTGAGGGAGCCACGAAATCACTTCCGCTTCGAAGTTCACCCGGCGCAAGCTGTCATGCGAGCACAGGCATTGTCAATAGCCGCCACTACTACCGCTCGAGCCGCCGCTGCTCCCACCCGACGAACTCATGTCGCCCGTGGATTGACACGCGGTCAGCGAGAGGGACGCAATCCCGAGCGCGAGCACGACGAATACGGTCGATACCAGTCTGGACACTTTCATGTAAAACCTCCTGCACGGCGCGGCGCGACGTATCGCATAGCCGTGCGTTGAACCGGCGGCACGCACGCGTGCGACAGACGACGCGACGCCGGCGACCCATTGGACAGTTGAGGAAACCTCGTGCAAAGACGGACGCCCGTTTGCGATGCGTGCTGCTGACACGTCCGTCTTGCCATCTCACGGCTTCGCGGCTTTCGTGCGATGCCTGACCGATAAACGCTCGTGGCAGGCGTTTTATTCCGCGGCATGCGCGAATGGCGACATTTCTGGTCTGGAGCGAGCGTGCGTATCGACGCCGTCCGGCGCCCGCAACCGCCGTGAACGTTGGCTGGCGCGCATAGCGCCGCAGGATTTGGTAACTCAACGTTACACTTGATCTTTAATGGATGCTTCCGCGCCCACAAGTGGTTATAGTGGGCGTCAACCCCGTTCGACGTTTGGACCCATCATGTCAGCGTAAAGCGACAACGGGTAAAATCACGACGAACAACCGTTTCTCTACACACAATTGTCCATGCCTTCCGCAGAATCGCATCCGCAAAACGACTTTATGAACGCAGCGCGCAAAGAACGTAAGCGCGTGGAGATTTACCTCGTCAACGGCATTCGCCTGACGGGCTGCATCGAGTCGTTCGACCAGTATCTGGTGATGCTGCGCACGCCCGTCGGGCTGCAAGGCATCTACAAGCGCGCCATTTCCACGATCCAGCTCGACACGGGCACTCGCCCCGCGCCGCGCGCAGGACGGCCGTCGCATGGCGAGCATTCCGCACGCGGCCCGCATGGTTCGCGTGAACACCGCGAGCCCCGGGAACCGCGCGAGCCGCGTGAGTCGTATGGCGGTTCGCAAGGGTCGTCGGACCGGTCTTCGTCGTCGGACGCGCCCGTGGTCGTCACCCGCCGCCGACGCCTGTACGGCGCTGGCAATAACGGCAACGATCAGGGTAACAACGGCGGCGGCAGCAGCGAATAAGGCCGGATAAGCCCAACGGGCTTCACGGCAGCGTGAGGCGCGCGCCCGGCGCGCCTGCACTGCAACACGGGCGGCTGGCTAGCCGGGACGACTGGCCAGCTGCTTGAGCATCCTCTCGATCCGCACGCCCTGTTGGGCAGTCAGTTCATACCCGCACTTCACTTCGAGCACCCGTCGCTGCCAGTAGCGGGCGTTCAGCCGATGCACCATCGGCTGACGCATTGCCCACTCCAGATGCTCCAGTTCCGATTCGACAACATGTGACGCGCTCAGGCGCTGTCCGCTGCCATATCCATTCGGTTGCATGGTTGCCCTCGTAAGCCAGCCGCGCCCGGCGCCTACGTGTGCGCCGACGTCGTGTGACACCGTTATAACGAACGATCCCGCGAGAAATTCCATTGGCCTGCATGGAACCTACAACATGCTTTCGCGATGTTCAACCTGAGTCGCTAGTCGGCGTGCGATTCGCGCCACGCTGGGGGCGTTCTGTGTGCGTTTGGCCTATGCCATAGGCCCAGGCGGCTGCGATGGCCTGATTGCGTTATGCTGAGTTCAATCTACGCAGCGGAGCGTGTCATGTCCACATCGAAGCACCCCACCCCGAAGGCACCCGACAAACATCCGTCCAGCGACGAACGTCTCGACGAAGCGCTCGACGAAACCTTTCCTGCCAGCGACCCGATCGCGGTCGATCCCGAACCGGACGACGACGATAACCGTCAAGGCAAGCAGAAAAAGTCGCGCTGAGGAAGGCGGTTACAGAGCGAGATTTGCCATCCGCGCGGACGTTGCGTGCGCGCGGGATGGATGAAGGCGGCCGTGTGACCGATGAGAGCGTGCCGTACGTCGATGCACGGCTCACGGTGCTATCGCCGCACGCGTCGATTCCAAACGCCTCGCGGCGCTGCAGACGAACCCACCCCCGCATGGTCAGATGCGTGGTGTAAGTCCGGTCAGACACACGAGGCGGAGCCGCGAAGCCGTCGAAGGCCAGCGCGGCTCACGCAAGGTCAGCGCACTGCCAGGCCGCTTTCGAGCTGACGCTGCAGATCGCGCACCTGGCGCTGCGCCGCGCGCAACTGCTCCTGCGACTGCGCCTTCTGCTGCGCCAGCGCCGCAGCTTCCGCACGGGTCTGCTGCTGCATGCTGTTGACGATGGTCTGCTGCTCGTGCGCGATGTTCAGGTCGGCCTGCAGACGGTTCGCGCGCTCCTGTGACAGCGCGACGAGGTGATCCGTGTAGGCCTTCTGCGCTTCGAGCTTGGTGCGGCGGATTTCGACATCGGACAGCTGTGCCGTCTGACGCGCGAAGTCGCGGTAAATCTGCTCGGCGCGCGCTTCGTCCTGCGTCTTGATCACGCGCCAGAAGTTCTTCTGCTGGAAGAGCGCGACGTAGTACGTCATGTCCTTGCCATAGAACAACAGGCTTGCCCCGTAGCTGCCGTTGTAGGTCGTGCGCAATTCGGTGACGTCGGCGCCGTGAATCTTCTGTTGCAGTTCCGCGACATTGCCCGTCGCCGACTGCTTCGCCTCGTCTGGCGTGAGCGCAATCGTTTGACTGTCCGCCGTGACGGGAGGAGCAGCAGGCGTTGTCTGCGCGACGATCACATTCGCTGCGTCGTCCGTGCCGTTACTGGCAGAACTCTGCGCGTAGACCCCTTGAACGCCCCCGAAAACGATCATTGCCGACATCACGATGTGTCGAACTTTCGACTTCTGGTCCATGTAATTTCTGCTCGTGTCGTGTTTTAGTTTTGCAAAACCGTTCAATTATTACTCACTTTCACGAGTTTCGGGTTCCTCGTCGAAAATTTGGTACTTACGCATCTTTTCCCACAGCACCTTGCGGCTGATACCGAGGTATTGCGCCGTGTCCTGGCGGCGCCAGCTGTTCGCATCGAGCGCGGCGAGCACGCGGTTACGCTCGACCATATCCCACTTGCTGCGATCGACGAGCACTTCCGCTGCGCTCTCGGCAGGCACGGGCTGCGTGCTGCGCGCAACCGCAAGCAGCCGGTGCAGCCGCGCCGCGTCCCACGCGCCGATCTGCCGCACCGTCACGCCGATCCGTTCGGCCAGGTTGCGCAGTTCGCGCACGTTGCCGGGGAAGTACGTGTCGGCGACGGCGTCCGCGAGCCAGTACGGAATATCGGGCAGCGACGCGAGCCGTTCGGCTCCGACCACGGACGCGATGAACGCCTTGAAGATGGCGATCTTGTCGACGGCGCCCCGCTCTTCCAGCGACGGAATTTTCAGCTCGATCACGGCAAGCCGGTAGTACAGGTCCGCGCGGAACGTGCCGTCCTTCACGAGTTGCGGCAGATGCCTGTTGGTCGCCGCGACGAGCCGGAAGTCGAGCTTCACGGGCGTCGCCGAACCGATGCGCGTCACCGCGCTGTCCTCGAGCACGCGCAGCAGCTTCACCTGCTGGTACAGCGGCAGGTCGCCGATCTCGTCGAGAAACAGCGTGCCGCCGTCGGCCTGTTCGAAATAGCCCTTGTGCGCGCCCACGGCCCCCGTGAACGATCCTTTCGAGTGGCCGAAGAACAGCGACTCGAACAGCCCGTCGGGAATCGCGCCGCAGTTCACGGCGATGAACGGGCCGCGCCCATAGCGCGAATGTTTTTCGTGCAGCAATTGCGCGATGCGCTCCTTGCCGACGCCCGTTTCGCCATGCACGAGCACGCTCGTCTCGCAGTCGGCGAACGTGTCGACTTCGTGCAGCAGCGCCTGCATGCATTCGGAGTTCGCGACGAGCGCGCTCGACTCCAGCGTCTGCGCGGAATGCGCGCGCAGTTGCACGATCAGCTTCGTCACCATGCTGCGCAGTTCGGCGCAGGTGAAGTCGAGGGGCAGCACGTGCGAGTACTCGGCGGGGTACATCGCCGGGTCCTGGTCGCGCGGCGCGGCGCCGACCCAGATCACGGGCATGCCGTGCGTCGCCTGCAGATCGCGCACGGCGAAGCCCGCCGTATCGATCACCGACACGCTGATGAGCGCGAGCGACGGCCGCACCGACGTGCGCTCCACCGAGATCGCGACATCGTCGGCGCGGATCACCTCGACTTCGAAGCTCGCCATGCAGCGCGCGACGCGATCGACGATATCGGCCTTGCCCTCCCAGACATACAGGTCCAGTTCCTCGATTTTCGTGGTGGCTCTCATAGGCAGGAATTCATTGAATGGCCGTTTCGTTTTAGTTGACGAGCTGCGCGTCGCTGCACGACAGCGAGATCGCATGGACCGTGCTCACGCCAATCTGCACGCCGAGTAGTTGCAGCAAGGGGACGAGCACGGTGTCGAGGCTGCCGAGGATGGGTTGCAGCGTCTCGGCGAGCGACTGAACGCTCTGCTGGTAAGCGTCCGACTGCCCTGCCGTCAGCCGCACGCCGGCGAGCGTCAGATAAACGTGGGTCGGCAGTTGCGAGATCAGCTGGCCGAGCAGCCCGCCCGTTTCCGCGCCGAGCGCGTTCGCATTGCCGCCCTGCGTGTCGTCGCCGTCGCCTGCGGCGCCGTTGAAGGTAAGCGTCTCGGGTGCCTGGCTCTGCAACGACAGGTTCAGTCCCGACGCGGGCGTGTGCGTGCCCACATGGACCGCGACCAGCGATCCGAGCAGGCTCGCCACTTTCGCGGGTTGCTGGCATTGCGCTGCGCTCGTCGTATTGGTCAGCTTCGCCGCGGCATCCCCGCCGATGCACGCGCTCGCCACGCCTGTCTGCGTGACGAGTACGGTGCTCGTGCTGGCCGCCTTCGATGCCGCGCACTGCGTCTGCGTCAGGGCAGCCGTGCCGTTCGCGCCTTCGATATAAAGCGGAAGGTCGACGGTCGCGAGCAGAGGAATGTTCAGGTTCAGATCGAGATACACCCGCACCTGCGCGGCATGCGCGCTCGTCCGGTAGTTGCCGCTGCCGTCCATCCCCGCCTCGCCGACGGCGATCACGGGCGGTTGCAGGATCGCGGCCTGCGCCGTCAGGCTCACAGGCAACGTGATGCCCGGGATCGCCGACGGGTTGAGCGCCGCGCCGAGATCGAGCGCCGACGTGCCACGCGCGAGTTCCGCAGCGACGATCACTGCATCGAGTGCGCTGATCGTCGCCGAAGCGGCCGCCTGCCGGTCGGCAAGTCCGATCGCGAGCAAACCGGGCGCGCCCGCGCCGCCGTCGCCGAGCGCGATCTTCGCGCCGCCGCTCGCCGCCGCCTGAATCGTCGTCAGCGCGGACGTCACGTTGGCACTCGCGACGTTATTGCGGCTGAGCACGCTCACCATCGCGCCAGCGAGATCCGCCACCGACGCTTTGGCGTTCAGCAGTTCGTCGATCGACGCGACGCCGACTTGCGTGGCGAGATCGCCGAGCCGCACGTTCGTCGACGCGAGCGCTTGCCACGTCGCGACGTCGAGCGACACGCTCGCGCCGAGCAACGCGCTCAGCAATCCGTTGATCGCGCCGCCCGACAGCGACGCCAGATTCGTCGACAGCGAGAACGACGCCGTATCCGTCGCCTTCGCGGTCGCGACGGCCTGCACATCGCGCGCCGGACCGATGAAGAAATGCTTCACGCTTTGGGTTGCCGTCACCTGCACGGCATTGAGCGGCGCCGCGCCCGACGTGTCGAATTGGGCGGCACCGCTTGCCGCCGTCCATCTGCCGCAGGTCACGCCGACGGGAGCACTGCCCGTATAGCCGTTGCGCGCCGCCGACTGCTGCGCGGAAGCCGTCGCGCCTGCGCAGCCGCCCGCCATGCCGATGGTCTGCGCGCCGGCAACGGCGGCCATGTCGGCCGCCTGTTGCAACTGACGGCGCACGAGAAACACATTGCCGACGTCGAGCACGCCCAGCGCCGCGACAGCCGTGCCGAGCCACACGGCCGCGAGCACGGCCGTCGCGCCGCGCTGACGGTACGCGCGCACGTGCCTGGAACGGTGCACGAAAGTTCGCATCGACGATGGACGGTCGGTCTGGAGCAAAGGCATTTCAGCTCTACTGTGATGCGCCCATGTTCGTGTAATCGACGCGCAGCAGATTGCCGCTCCCGCCCACCGACGAACCGAACGACACGGGAATCTTCGCCTTGAACGACTCCATGTAGCGCTGGTACGCGAGGCCCGCTTCATCGCCGAGCATCGTCAGAGGCGGCGCGGCTTGCGCGCCGCTGCGCTGCAGGTCGAGCCAGTCACGCGTCGAGTGACCGATTTCGCTTGCGAGCGGAGTGGCCGCCTCCGGGCTTCCGCCTGCTTCCTGCGCGCTGGCGCTGCCTGTCACGGCCAAACTCATGGCCAAACTCATGACCAAACTCATGAGCGAACGCATGACAACACTCATGCACAGGCACAAGCCCGCCCCGCCGATGCCATGCCCTCCCGTCTTCGTTTTCATCGCTTTCTCCCTGATCCTTTGCGGCCGCACGCGCCGCGTCATTGCGCAAACCGTTGCAGCAAACGCTGAGGCTGATCGACGGCCTGCACACTCGCGACTGACGGCGTCGGCGCCGGCAGCGCGGTGGCCGCGCCTGGCGCATGAGGCACAGCGGGCTTCGCCGCGCGTGGATCGTTCACGCGGCGCGCACGGCTCGCGGCTGCCACTTTCGCCGCCTCGTCGCGAAGCTGCGCGCGCACGTCGGGCGCAAGCTTCTGCTCCTTGACGAGCGCCTGCGCGCGCGCTGTCTGTCCATCCGCGAGCAGATACAGCGCGATGTTGCCGATCACCTTCTGGTTGTGGCCGTCGAGTTCCGCCGCTTTCATCAACGGCACGCGCGCGCCCGCGACATCGCCTGCGCGCAGCCGCGCATAGCCGAGATCGGACAATGTCGCGACATCCGTCGGCGCGAGTTCCGCGGCCTGTCCAAGCGATTGCGACGCGCGCTCGAAGTCGCCCGACGCGCCCGCCAGCAGACCCAGCCCGCGATAGCCGCGCGCGGCGAGCGGCGTGTTCAGCAATTGCGCGTAGGCCGACGCGCTCGCCGCCGGCTGATCGGTCGCGCGCAATGCGTCAGCGCGCAGCAGGATCGAATCGGGCGATACGCCGTACTGTTTCTCGTAGGCGTCGATATGCGCGAGCGACGCGTAGTACAACCCTTGCGCCTGCATCCTGTCGATCAGGCTGAGGTACATGCCGGGCGTATCGGGCGTGGTGTCGCGCGTCGATTGCTGGAGCTTCGCCTCGCGCTCGGCCTGCGGCCCGACGCCGTAGCCCGACTCTTTCACCGCGCACGCGCCGAGCAGCGCGCAGCCGGCAACCAGCGCGACTACTAATCGCAGCGGACTCGACCGCGTAGTCTGAAATGAGCGCATCGTCGTGTCGTGCTTTTTCATGATGTTTCGTTTTCCCTAACGATGCACCGCCGACGCCGACAGCGAATGCACGACGGCCAGCACGCCCGGCCCCGCCGTCACGATCAGCAGCGCGGGCAGCAGCGTGACGACCATGATCCCCGTCATCTTCACGGTCAGACGGCCGATACGTTCGCGCAGCATCGAGCGACGCGCTTCGCGCAGACGGTCGCCGAACTGCTTGAGCGGTTCCTGCACCGCGCCGCCATGCCGGTCCACCTGAACCAGCAAACGCACGATCGCGCGCAGATCCTCGTTCCCGTAGCTTGATGCGAGACGGTGCAGCGACTGCTCGCGCGTGCGGCCCGCCGCGGCCTGCCGCTGCGCGATCGCGAGTTCGCCTGACAGCACGGGCAGCACGCTGCGAAAATCGTTGACCATCACCTGCAGGCTCTGATCGAGCGACAAACCGACGCCCTGCAACAGACGCAGCAGATCGACGAGCATCGGCAGTTCGTCCGTCACGGCACGACGCCGCGCCGCCGCGCGACGCCTCACGACGAACTTCGGCAGCATGAAGCCCGCCAGCAGCGCGAACACGACGACGGCCGGCCCGCGCGAACCCTGCGGATGAAACCCCATCAGCGCGAGCGCGACGAGCGGCAACACGATCGCGCCGCCGATCCGCGCGATCAGGAACAGGCCACGCGCGCGGGCATCGACGAAACCGCACTGCTCCAGCACGCGCCGGTCTTCATCGGCGACGACCTGACGGCCGAGCGGCGTGTCGAGCCAGCGCATGCCCGCTTCCGACGCGCGCGCAAGCAACCGTTGCAGACCGTTCGAAGCTGCTGGCGCCGATGCGCGCATGGCGCCGTCAAACCCGGCGTGGCCCGCACGGCCGCCCGCGGTTGCGGCTGCTGTTGCACTGGATGCAGACGCCGCCTGCGCGGCGCGCCGCTCAAGCGCATCGGCCAGCACCCGCGCGCTGCGCCGCGCAGCCGCATGACGCCGCCACAGCGCCACGCCCACGAGCAGCAACGCGAGCCCGACGCAGGCAACGGCAAGCGCGGCGAGACGGTGCGCGTCCATCGTCAGCCCTTTAACCGCGCAAGGCGGTACAGCAGGAACGCACCCGTCATCTGCAGCGCGAACGCGAGATACACGAGGCGTTGCCCGGATGCGTCTTTCCACATCCACGCGAAATACTGCGGATTCGACGCGATCAGAAACACGCCGATGCCGATGGGCAGCAGCGTCAGCACCCACGCGGAAAGCCGCGTTTCCGCCGACATCGCCGACAGCTCGCGCTCTGCCTGTTCGAGATCGCGCATGAACGACGCCATGCGGTCGAGCATCACGTCGGCGCGTCCGCCGTATTTCACCGACAGGCGCAGCACTGCGCCGAGCAGTTCGAGTTCGTTCGCGCGATACACCTGCGCGACGTGACAGAGCGCGCGATCGATTTCGACGCCCGCGCGCAGCATCTGCGAGACGTGATCGAGGCATTGGCGCAACGGCGCTTCCGTCGTCTGCAACGAAGCCTGGAACGCGGCAGGCACGCTGTTGCCGAGCACGATCAGACGCACGATGCCGTCGAGAAACGACGGCAGCTGACGCACGATCATCTGGCGGCGCTTCAGGATGCGGCGCGCCATCAATACGTAGAGCAGCACGGCGCAGGTGACGAGCGTCATGCAGAACACACCCGTTCCCGCGCGGCTCCCGGCGAACGCGGATAACGCGAGCGAGCCGGATAGCGCGCAGAGCGCGGGCAGTCTCGCGTTCGACATGCCCGCGCGGTTCGTCGACTGATCGAATGCGAGCGCCATGCGCGCCTTGAGCTTGCGCCAGCCGGTTGCTGCCTCCGCCGTCTGCGCGAGCGCCTGCGCGCGCAGCGCGCCCGTCTGGCCGCCGATGCCCGCAGCCGCGCCGCCACTCGCCAGGGCGGGCTGCGCGATCTGCGCCATGCGGCTGTCGATGAAGCGCTCGGTGCTCGCGCGTTCCTTGTGCTGCGCGCCGCGCTGCATGACGATCAGCGCCCCGGCCACGCACAGCAACGCGAGTGCGGCCACGATGAGCGCGACGCTATACATTGAAGCCCCCGCCGCCGCTCTGACCGAAGGCGCCGAATCCGCCGCCGATCGCACCACCCAGCGCCTGCCTGAACCGCGCGAGCTTCGGCGAATGTGGATGAATGCCGAGCGACGTCCAGTTGTCGGTCTCTTCGCCTTCGGGCGAGGTCAGCGGTTCGAAGCGATAGAGTTCCTGCGTCGCGATGATGTTGTCCGACAGTCCCGTGACCTCGGTGATCGACAGGATGCGGCGTCTGCCATTCGAGAGCCGCCCGATCTGCACGATGAAGTCGATCGCATTCGCGATCTGCCGCCGCAAGCTCGATTCCGTGCCCTGGAAGCCCGCAAAGCCCGCGAGCATTTCGAGCCGGTACAGACATTCGCGGGGCGAGCTCGCGTGCACGGTGCCCATCGATCCATCGTGTCCCGTGTTCATTGCCTGCAGCATTTCGAGCACTTCGCCGCCGCGCACTTCGCCGACGATGATGCGGTCCGGGCGCATCCGCAGCGTGTTGCGCAACAGGTCGCGAATCGACACGAGGCCATTGCCGTCGAAGCCGCCCGGCCGGCTTTCGAGCCGCACCACATGCGGGTGATTGAGCGACAGCTCGGCCGTGTCCTCGATGGTCACGACGCGCTCGGCTTCGGGGATATGAAACGCGAGCGCGTTGAGCAGCGACGTCTTGCCCGAACTCGTGCCGCCCGACACCAGAATATTGCAGCGCGCCTGCACGGCCGCTTCGAGCAGCGCGCCCAGCTCGGCGTTGTACGTGCCGTTGGCGAGCAGATCGTCGGGACGCAGCGGGTCTTTGCGGAACTTGCGGATCGACACGACCGGCCCGTCGATCGACAGCGGCTCGATCACCACGTTCACCCGGCCGCCGTCGGGCAGCCGCGCGTCGACCATCGGGTTCGACTCGTCCAGACGCCGGCCGATGGGCGCGAGAATGCGCCGCACGATCCGCAGCAGATGCGCGTTGTCCGCGAAACGCACGGGGATTTTCGCGAGGATGCCGTGGCGCGACACGTAAACGTCGTTGTAGCCGTTCACGAGGATGTCCTCGACGGCGGGATCGTTCAGCAGATCCTCGATCGGCCCGAAGCCCGCCAATTCCTTGGTCAGCGCCTCGGCAATCCGCCGCACCTCGCTCTCGTTGATCGGGATGCGGCGCAGACGCACGAAGCTGTCCATCTCCAGATCGACGAACTGGTTGATCGCATTGCGCGACCAGCGGCCGAACTCCGCGCCGAGTTCTTCGATGCGCGTGAGCAGATGTTCGTGCGCCGCGTTCTTGATGTCCTGAAACTGCTGGCTCTGCTCGAACGCGGGGGCGTCGTCGGCAAATTCGATTTCTTTTGCCATTGTCTATGACCGTTTGCTGGAAGTGGGAAGGAAGCGGCGGAATGCATCGAGCGCGGACTTGCCGCGCGCGCGTGGCGGCGGTGTGGGCATCGCGGCGTCGGCTGCGTCGTCCGCTTTGGTCGCTTTGGTCGCTTTGGTCGCTTTGGCCACTTTTGCTGCTTTGGCCGCATTGCGTGGTTTGCCGTCAGCGCCCTGCTCTGCGGGCGCGCCTGCGAGCCTCGTCACGAGCAAGTCGAGCGCGCGCACGTACGGATCGCGCGGCGCGGCCTCGGCGAGCAGGTGGCCCTGATTCATCGCCTGGCCCAACGCGACGCGCCGCTCGGGCAACGTCGCGATCAGTTCGAGTTCGAGTCGCTGCGCGATCTGCGCAGGCGTAAGACCCAGTTCCGGCGACGCCTTGCTGACGACGAGGCGCACCTTCTGCGCGATCTTCTCTGCTTCCATACCGTGCTCGCGCAAGCCGTCCAGTACGCCGACGGCCGACACGACGGACGGCACGCCCTGATCGCAGACGAGCCAGGTTTCGTCGGCGGCCTGCACGACGTTAGCGATGAACTCAGTGTTCGTGAAGCCGCCGAGATCGACGATCTGCTGATCGAAGAACGCGCGCAGCCGGTTCAGCAATCCCACCGACGACGCATGCGAGACTTCGCGCATATCGCCGAGATCAGCGGGCAGCGTCGTGAGCGCGAGGCCGCTCGCGTGATGCGACAGCGCGGTGTGCACGAAGGTCTGATCGAAGCGGCGCACGTTGCGCACGGCTTCGACGAAACCGAACTCGCACTTCGTGTTGAGCAACAGCGTGCCGTCGCCAGCCGGCAAGCCGAGATCGAGCAGCAGCGCCTCGCGGCCTTGCGCGGCATCGCGTCGTTGCAGCAGTACGGCGAGATTCGCGGCCAGCGTCGACACGCCCATGCCGATACGCGCGCCGACGATCGCCGTCAGCTTGCCGTGACGGCTTACGGGCTCGACGATGTTCTCGAACACCTCGCGCGTGATACGCAGCGCATCGGCGGCAGGCGCGCACAGGTCGATGAAATCGCGCACGCCCGCGCGCAACGCGGCGAGCGCGCTCTCCGGCTCGCGCACCGAGCCGAGCGCGACGATCTGCAGGCCCGGATACGCGGTGCGCGCCGCGTTCGCCGCAGCGCTCGCGGCCACGACCCGGCCGCCCGAAAAATCGACGAACACGAGCGAAGGGTTGAGCGTGCCGATGCGCTGCACGAGCGCGTTCGGATCGAGGCTCACCGCCTCGACCGCACCCGCCGACACGAGCGATCCCGCCAGCCAGCGCGCGTGCTCGTCGGCTTGCGTCGCGAGCACGAAGCAGTCGGTGACGGCGCGGTCAGTCAAAGCGTAAGTTCTCGCGTTCATGTTGCCGTTCCTGTTGCGGCGGCCCGCCCGTTGCCGTTGTCGATTCCTGCCGCGCGTTCATTTCGAGAATCCGGGCGCGGCATCGCGCGACGCGGCGCCGCCGAGCAGCGACCGCCAAACGGGCGCGTCGCGCTGCTCGGATTGCTCGCCGGGCGTCGACGGCATCGCCGCGCCTTTCGCGAGCGGCGACACCAGATGCGGCGAGACGATGATCAGCAGCTCCTTGTCGCTCTGCGAGTAGTTCAGTTGTTTGAAGAACGCACCGAGGATGGGCAGGTCGCCGAGCACGGGCACCTTGTCGACATTCGAGGCCGTCTCGCGATCGATCAGCCCGCCGATCACGAAGCTCTCGCCATCGCCGAGTTCGACGGTCGTGTCGGCGCGGCGCGTGGTGATGGCAGGCACCGAGATCCCGTTCACCGTCACGGCGTGCACGAAGTCGAGCTGACTTGCTTCGGGCGCGACTTTCAGCGCGATGCGCTGCGGGCTGAGCACGGTCGGCGTGAGCGTGAGGCCGACGCCGTACGGCTTGTATTCGATCGACGTCGTGCCGAGCCCCTGCGGCACGGGTACGGGAATCTCGCCGCCCGCGAGAAAGCTCGCGCTCTGGCCGGACAGCGCGACGAGCGTCGGCTCGGCAAGAATGCGCGCGAGGTTGTTGCTCTCCATCAGGCTCAGGTCGGCGAACAGGTTGTGCGCGACCGAGCCGAACACGAGGTTGAAGGCGGACGAGATCGGCATCGTCGAATCGAACGACGTGCCCTGGCCGGGCGTGAAGGTTGCCTTGTTCAGCGACGACGGTCCGAACGAACCGAACGCGAAGCCGTTGTAGCCCTTCGAGAAATTGAAGCCGATCTGCTTGAGCACCGCGCGGCTGAATTCGACGACGCGCACGTCGACCTGCACGACCGGCCGCGTTGCGATCGTCGAGGCGTCGAGCACCGCGCCGCCCTTGCCGCCTTTGCCGTCCGCGCCCACTGACGAGACTGCGCCCGCCGCGACGCTGGCCGCCCGCTGATGCGATTCCATCGTCGCAGCCTTGCCCCTGATCACGGCCGTGCCGCCGAGCACCTTCACATCCGGCGTGCTGCCGTCGAGCAGACCGCCTGCGGCAGCGGATGTGACGTTCACCGTATAGGTGAGCGGCGCATCGCCGTCGCGCTCCCACAGCATCACACTCGTCGTCCCCGCCGATTTGCCGACCAATAGCACGCCGCCACGTTTTTTCGCGCCACCTTTGAGGATCAGCACATCGGCGACATTCGGATCGCCGACGGCGACGCGCGTCAGCGTGCGCCCCGCCGCGAGCGTCTGCTGCGCGCCGACGGCGAGGTCGATGACCGGCGCGGCAGCGGGCGCCGGCGCGATGCCCGCGCTGTCGGCTGCGCCGCTCGCGACGGGCCGCACCGCCATCGGCAGTACGCACACGATCATGGCCACGCGCCACGCAAGAATCCTTTTTCTCATGTTCCCCTGGACGCGCATTCGCGCCCTCCCTGAAGCACGCTTTTTTTCATCGACGGCTCATCGCGCCGCCCGCTTTTATCGCGCCGCGCGCGTCGTCACCACGCGACCGTTTCCGACCGGCCGCCGCGTATCACTTCGATTCCACCGCGCCTCTCGTGCGCGCCTGCGACGAGGCGCGCAGGCGCACTACCCGGCGCGCCGCGCGGCACGGCCGCTGGCGCGGGCAATGACTGTCGCCCGTTGCTGCCCGACAGTTCGTCGAGCGCGATGCCTGCTGCCGCGCGCGTCGATGGCGGCGCGTCGCGCCCCGCCGCTGTCTTCAGCACGCCCGGATACGCGGGCAACGCGGCGGCATCGAGCACGTCGGTGTCGCGCGGGTTGCGCAGCGCGAGCACGAGGCGCCCCGCGCCTTCGGCGAGCGCCAACCTGTCGACGTCGGCGAGCGGCACGGCGAGCACGGCGGTGCGCGCGGGTGTGTTCGCATCGGGCGTGCCGTTGGCGGCGACGTTGCCCCACGCGAGCACGCGCACGCGCGACAGCAGCAGCCGCGCCTGCGTGCGTTCGACTTCCGATTGCCCCGCGGGACCCGCGCTCATTCCGTCGCGCTTCAATGTGAAGAACACATCGACGAGATTGCCCGGATGCAAGCGGTTGCCGACAGCATTGGTTTCGTCGACGCGCACGGCCACCGCGCGCTCGCCCGGCTCGACGCGTTCGGCGATACCCGACGACAGTTGCGCCTCGAGCACGGGCGCCTGCGCGCCGATCTCCGCAATAGGCACGCGGCCGGCGACCAGCGACGGATCGTTGAAGGCGCCCGACGGGTTGATGGGCAGACTCTGGATGCGCAACGCGTCGGCGGGAATCGGCTGTCCGGCGGGCAGCGCGCGCAGCGCGACGACCACCTGCCAGGCCGCCGATGCCTGCGCGACGGGCGCCGCCACCGGCGCGGGACGGCGTGCCAGCGTCAGCGCGAGCACGCCGAGCACGACAGCGAGCGCGATCAGCACCCCCGCGGCGATCCGGGTTACGTTGGGACTCAGATTCGGCATGGTTCGCCTCCTGCGCCTACCCGCGTGCTGCGGGCCAGGTCATGTGCCAATGGGAAGAACGGGCGCGGCATCGCGATCACAGCACATACCCCGGGTTGAGTTGAACCATCGACGTGCTCGTCAGTTGCGCGGGCAGCGCGACATCCAGCAGCGGCACGGGCGGCACGAGCGGATTGGTCTGGTAGTTGTAGGTGAGCGTGACGGTGACGCAGCGCATCGTGCCGTCGAACGTGCAAGGCGCCCAACTCGCGTCGCATGTCGCTTTCGCCGCGAGCCAGTTGGTCAGGTTCGTCGCGGCCGAGCACGCGGCCGCCGTGCGGTTGTCGAGCGCAGCATTCACGTTTTGCGCATGCTGATAATTGAGCGCGGCGCGCGCGCCCTCTTCGGCTGCGAGCGTCAGGCTCTGCTGTGCGACGAAGATCAGGCTGAACGTCACGATCGCGTAGAAGATCATGAAAAAGAGCGGAAACACGAGCGCGAATTCGACGGCGCTCGCGCCGCGCTGACGTCGCCGCGCGTGGCACGCGCGATCGCATTTGCGTGCTGCTTGCAGGGTTCGCGTCGGCGCGTGCACGATCACGCTCCTCCCAGTTGACGCAGCGCGAGCATGCCGAGCGCCGGGATCCCAAGACACGTCACGTACGGCGTCGCGCGGTGGCCGCGCAATTCGAACGTCGCCTCGCCGCTGCGGACGAGCGTGGCGAGCCGCGTGCGCGTCGCGAGCAGCAGCGCGAGCGCATGCAGCCCCGCGAGGATGCTCGCGGCAATCCACAGATCGAGCAGCGCATGCGGGCCGCACCATGCGCCGAGCACGGCGAACACCTTGACGTCGGCGGCGCCCATCACGTGCAGCGCGAAGAATGGCAGCAGCGCGGCAAGACCGAGCAGCGCGCCCAGCGCGGCCTGCGCCGGCGCGATGCCGAACGGCATGCGCGCCGTGAACGCGCAGGCGAAGGCCGCAATCAGCCCGGCCACGATCGACGCGTTCGCGACGCGCCGATGGCGAAGATCGCTCGCCGCCACTGTCAGTGTCCATGCAACGAACATAAGACTTCCAATCCAGGCAGTCATAGGGATTCAGCAATCTTTACCGGTCTGATAATTAGCGATGCGAATTAATTGCGACACTCCATGCAATTCGCATTAGTGAGCTATTCGTTTTGAACAGACGCAAACCGTCAACGAGCGTCGCTGGCGACGCTCGTTATTCGATGCTTTTAGATAAACCGTTTAAGCTGCTATTACGTTTTAGCAGCTGTAGCAGCCGAAGATATTTTCCCGGCGATATTATCGAACAGTGTCGACAAATTGGTTCCTACAGAACCTGCGGAGGTAGCGATTGCAATGGCGACCACACCTGCAATCAGGCCATATTCGATTGCCGTGACGCCCTTGTTGTCTCTCAGGAATTGGCTGGCGAAATGCTTCATTTTGGTGACCCTCGGACTTTCTATTCGTTGATTTGATGACGCTGGCAATGCTCTCGCAGACGGCCCATGAAGGACATTCTCTCTTATGCCCCGTACGGTTTAGATGCCTTGGCCTGAGGCCTTTTATCTGCCATGAACCTGCTGGCGTTGATGCGTTAATGCAATCTGAAATGAGTTGTGTGTTCTATAGCGCACCTCCCTTGCCAGGCGCCAATATGTTTCAGATTTATAACTTAACAATCTTTTGGAAGCAATCGCGTTACGCCACAAATTTTCAGACCGTTGCGTTTGAACCATTCAACGTTCCTGTAGATTAGCGGCAGTCTGTGCGTCTTAGCACATAGGGGATTCCATGAGTTAGATTGACTGCACCAAGCGCCCGCTTAAGCCGTTTGTTTCAAGCATCGCGTTACCCAGCGTTACCCATCCTCCCGTAACGAAACGGCGCTCCCGTAACGTTACGCCGTGATTCGCCGCATCACATTCCCATCCGCTTAGCGTTCCTCAACAGTTTCCCGCGCGCTGCCCGACTGCCCGCAAAGACGCGCCGGCGTTGGCGCAGCGTGCTCCAGCCGCATCGTCTCCCCGTTTCCTCATACGCAATGGCATAGCTGTTGCAGATATAGGCGTGCAGCACCACACACAACATGAGAGATCCGAGGACGAAATGAAAATTCAAACGACACATGCCCTGGTTCGGGCTTCGATCATTGCGGGCGCCGTGACGGCGTTGCTGTCTCTGGCAGCTTGCGGCGGATCGGGATCGTTGAGCCAGGGCACGGGGGGCGGCAGCAGCGGCACGTTATCGACGGGAGGCGCAAGCGGCCCGGATGGCAGTGCCGCGGGCACGGGAGGCAGCACCAACGCAGGCAACGGCTCCGGCGGTGGCTCGGACAACAACGGCAACGGCTCCAATCCGGCGACGAAGACGGCCAACCAGGTCGGCACGGTCTCGGCCGGTGCCGGCGGCGTCGTGACGGATGTCGGCTCGACGGTATCGGGCGTCGGCAGCGCGATCGGCTCGCAGACACTGCCGGGCGTCAGCGCCGACACGACCAAAGCGGCAGGCGGCATCGTGTCGAACCTCGGCGCGGCTGTGTCGACGCTCGGCAACGGCGTCTCGCAAGGGCTCGGGCAACTGGGTGCGACGAGCGATCCGGTGGGCACCACCGTAGCGAGCACGGGCGACGTCGTGAGCCACGTCGGCGGCGCGGTGACGAGCGCGGGCGCGCTGGTGCAGAGCGTCGGCAGTGGACCGCTTGCGCCACTCGCCGCCGTCACGACGCCGCTTGGCGGCGTCGTCGAAACGGTAGGCGGCGCTGTGACCAACGGCGGCAACGCGCTGACCACAGCGTTGTCGACGGGGCCTGTGCAGCAGGTCACGCAGCAACTCAGCACGGCCATCACGCCGATCACGTCGATGGTCGCGGCGACCACGCAGACGGTCGGCAACACGACGGGCATCGGCGCGCCCGTCAATGGACTGCTGACGACGCTCGGCAACCAGCTCGTGAAGACAGGCGGCATCGTCGCGACGACGGGCGGCAGCAATCCCGTCTCGGCAGGTCTCGGCACCGTGGTGGGCGATGCCGGCAAAACCACTATCGCGGCCGGCGGACTGCTGACGGGCGGCTCGGGCGGCAATCCACTGGCGCCGTTGACGGGCGCGCTCGGCGGCCTGACGGGCGGTACAGCGGGCGCAGGCGGCTCGGGCGCGGGCAGCCCGTTGAGCGCCGTGACGGGCGCGCTGGGCGGCATCACGGCCAGCGTCACCGGCAACGTCGCAGTCGGGGTCACGGGCAGCTCGGGCGGCGGTAATGCAGCTTCAGGCAGCAACCCGCTGGGCGGCCTCACGAACGCCGTCACGGGCGTCGTCTCGACGGTCACGGGCGCCGTCGCCGCGCCGACGGCATCGACCGCTTCTTCGCATGCCACTTCGACGGCTTCCACCGGTTCAACCGCGCCCGGCGGTCTTTCGCTCACGTCGACCGGCGGCGGCACGAGCGGACCGGCCAATCCCCTTTCCGGGGTCACGTCGCTCGTCGGCGGCCTGCTTGGAGGCGGCGCGAAGAAGTAGCCACGGTTGAGCCGGAACGCGCCCAATCCCTCGCGCTCCGGCTCGTCCCGATTTGCAAATCGACAGCGAGCGCGCGGCAAGCCCGGCGCGCGAGCGTCCCACGACGTCCCCCGACACCGAGGAGCACTCCATGCACACGCAACGTTTTTCCATTCCCGAAACCATGCGCGCCGCATTGCCCGCCTTTCCTGAATTACGCGCTCCATTTTCCGCACTCGTAATGGCGTGCCTGCTGACGGCGTGCGGCGGGCATAGCGTCACCGCGTCGTCGCCCACGCCGCCATCGAACAGCACAGGCGGCGATACGACGCCTGGCGGCGGCACCACCACGACCACGGGCACGACGGGCACGGTATCGACGGTTGCCAAGACGGCCGACGATCTCGGCAGCACGATCGGCTCGATCACGCTGCCGGGTGTATCGCCGCAGGTCACGCAAGGCCTCGGCAGCACGGTGTCGGGCGCGGGCAGCACGGTCAACGCACTCGCCGATGCGGTCAGCAACGGCCTCGGCCAGATCGGCACGACGTCCAATCCCGTCGGCACCACGGTGTCGGGTCTGGGCAATGTCGTCAGTTCGACGAGCGGCGTCGTGCATGGCGTCGCGACGACCGTCGATGGACTCGGCACAGGCAATCTCTCCGCCCTCTCGCCCGTCACGACGCCCGTGGCGGGCACGCTCGACGGCGTAGCCAACGCGCTCAACGCGGGCGGCGTGACGCTCGGCCGCACGTTGTCGTCGGCTCCCGTGCAACAGGTCACGCAACCGCTCAGCACGGCCGTCACGCCGCTCGTCATCACGCTCGGCCAGGTGACGCAAAGCGTCGGCACGACGACGGGCCTCGGGCAGCCCGTCTCGGGCGTGCTCGCGCAAGTCGGCGGCGCGCTGCAGAACGCGGGCAACACCGTTGGCGGCACGACGCAAAACCCGCTCGGCACGGACGTGAGCTCGCTGGTCGGCGCGCTCGGCAACACGGTCACGAACACAGGCGGTCTCGTCAATCCGAACGGCCCGAACGGCTATGCACCGATTCCGGGGCTGATCGTGAGTCTCGTCGGCGGATCGACGGCCCTCGTGCGACCCGGTCCGCCGCCGTCGACGGCAGGCGGTCTGCTCAGCCCGCTGAACGGCCTGTTGTCGGGCGCCGGTCTCGGCGACAACGCGCTCGGCTCGGTCTCGACGCTGCTCGGCAGCACGCCGCTCGCGGGCGTCGCAACGAGTTCGGGTTCGGGGACTCCATTGGCGGCGGTGACGGGCGTGCTCGGCGGCGCGACGGGCGGCAATGGATCGGGGAGCAACCCGCTGGCGCCCGTCACAGGCCTCGTCGGCACGCTTACTAGCACGCTGGGTTCGACCACGGGCGGCTCGACGCCGATAGTCGGCGCTCTGCTGCCTCCGGCGAAGAAATGACGCGCGCGCGGGCGCGACGCACGCGCCCGTGTCCGAAGCGGTGAAGAAATCGCACTGAATCACCCGTATCACCGAACGACACAAATACGAGAGAAGCGCACGCGACGCCCGGCCAGGCGCGCGTACGCAAAACAACAACAGGCCTTCCGAGGACACACCGATGAAACTGGGGACCAGGCAATGGACACTCCTGCTTGCGGCCGTCGCCGCAAGCGCGGTTCAGGCACAAACCCGACCGGCTGTGAGCGGCAACCCGCTCGAGGCACTGCCCCAAATCAAGGCGCCCGAAAAAGGCCCGAACGCGACAGCGCAAATCCAGCCGCAAGCGCCGCAACTCCAGGAACTGCTCGCACGGCATCTCACGCCGACCAAGGTTCAGGTCGAAGGCGTCAAGTCGATTCCCTTCAACGACGTCGCGCAGCGCTTCACGCCGCTCGTCGGCAAGGACATCACGATCGGCGAGTTGATCGAAGTCGCGAACGGCGTCACGCGTCTTTATCAGGAACGAGGCTACGCGCTGTCGTTCGCGTTCGTGCCAGCGCAGACGTTCGAGAACGGCGTCGTGCGCGTGACGATCGTCGAAGGCTACGTCGCGAACGTGAAAGTGACGGGCAAACCCGGCAAGACCGAGGACAAGATTCGCGCGATCGCCGCGCACATCACGGCGGACCGGCCGCTGCGCCGCGCGACCTTCGAGCGCTACATCAACACGATGGGTCTCCTGCCCGGCGTGAAAGTCGCGGCGAACGTGCCGCCGCCGCAGACCACTGACGGCGCGACCACGCTGGAACTCAACGTCGATCGCAAGCCGTTCGATATCAGCACGGGCATCGACTTCAATCACCCCGGCGTGCAAGGGCTGCTGACGGCGACCGAGAACGGGCTCACGTCGCTCGGCGAGCAGTTGAGCGTCTCGGCACTGCTGCCGAAGGGGCGCGACAACGTCACGTATCTTGCGGCGCATGGCGCGCTGCCCATCGGCAGCGAAGGCATGACCGCGAAGATCGATGCGTCGCACTATCGCGGCAATCCGAAGGACAATCCCGGCTTGCCGTCGCATGTCGAGCGGACAGTGATCAACGACAGGATCGGCGGCTCGCTGTCGTATCCGTTTATCCTGAGCAACGCGCGCAGTCTGACGGGAACGGTCACGGCCTACGCATCGCACGATGAAGACCGCTTCAACAATACGATCACGGGCGCGTCGATCGGGCTGCGCTCGCAGGTGCGCGTACTGCAGTTGCAGGCCGACTACGCGGACGTGAAAACGGGCCAGGCGCGCAAGGCCAGCCTCAACGTCGCAAAAGCGTTCGACATACTCGGCGCAGGCAAGGCCGGCGACTCGAACATCCCAGGCACGACGACCGTCAATCCCGCTTCGATCACCTTCGTGCGCACGGGCGCGAGTTTTTCGCAAACCAACGAGTGGCCGCTCGGCATCGGCACGACGGTCGCCGCGACGGGTCAATACAGCCCCGACACGCTGCCGACCTCGGAGCAGATCTCGTTCGGCGCGCAACGCTTCGCGCAAGGCTATCAACCGGGCGAGACATCGGGCGATTCGGGCTGGGGCGCGTCGTTCGAAATCAATCGCGCGATCGCGCTCGGCTTCACGTATCTGCGCACGCTCACGCCGTATGTGTCGTTCGACATGGCGCGCGTCTATCTGCATGCGGGCACGCCGCAGCCGAACAGGCTTGCTTCCGTGGCGATCGGCTTTCGGATTTCCGACGCGAAGTATTACAGCCTCGATCTGTCGGTCGCGAAGGCGGTCGGCGATGCGCCCGTCGAGAACGCGTCGCGCAGTCCACGCATCAATGCGACGTTTTCGTATCAGTTGAACTGACACCTGCGTCGTTGCAAGAACATGCGCCAATTAGAGCATTCACTATCAAACGACGCGGAGACTTTCACGTATTCTGCCCTCTCCCATGCATCGAAACACAGGCATGGCGCCGCCTCGCATCAGCACTCACACGGCGCCGCGCGACATCCATCGCGACGATTTTCAACAAGGAGGACGACAATGACTTCACTCACCCAGCGCGCGCGCTTTGCGCTCGGCACTACGTTGAAACAGGCGGTCGTAGCCGGCGCGCTGCTCGCGGGCGCCGTCACGGCATTTGCGCAGGCCGACACGCCGGTCGGCACATGGCAGACCATCGACGATCACACGGGCCAGCCCAAGGCGCTCGTGCAGATCACGCAGGACGCGAACGGCAGACTGAGCGGCAAGGTCATCAAGGGGCTTGGTGCGAATGACCAGCCGGATCGCCGCTGCACCGCCTGCACGGACGCGCGCAAGGATCAGCCGATTCTCGGCATGACGATCATCGACGATATGAAGAAGGACGGCGAAGGCTGGGACGGCGGGCAGATTCTCGACCCGGAAAACGGCAAGCTCTACAAATGCAAGATGCACGTCGAAGACGGCGGACAGAAGCTGGTGGTGCGCGGCTATATTGGCGTATCGCTGTTGGGGCGTTCGCAGACGTGGGTTCGACAGAACTGAGGCTGTCGCGCGATGCTCGCTTTTCGGCGAGTGCCGCAGCAGGGACGTAAAAAAGCCGGTCTGGCGATTAGTCTCGCCAGACCGGCTTTTTGTTGTCGCGTGCGCTCAATTCGTTCGATCCGTCATGCCGCGTTCTTGAAAGGACTGGTGTAGTCGAACATCAGCGGTGCCGCGGGCACGCCAGACGGCGGCGTGAACAGCGGCGTGGCGGGCACGGACGGTTGCGCGGCATCGTTCGCGGCTGCGGCCACGTTCGGCGCATGGGTGCGCATGCGGGATTCCATCGTGTTGCACAGTTCGCTGCCTGCGTCGCCGAACAGCTGGTCCATCACACGTTGCAGTACGCCAGCCTGATGCCACGCCTTGAAACGGCGGTGACAGGTTTGATACGAAGGGTATTTGCGCGGCATGGCGGACCAGGTAGCGCCGCTGTAGATCACCCAGAGCACGCCGTTGAGCACGGAGCGGGTGTTGGCAAGCGGCCGGCCGCGCAGTTCGGAACGCGGACGCAGTTCCGGCAGCAGCGGCGCGATGCGCTGCCATTCTTCATCACTAATATCGCGATAGGGGGTCATGGGTTCTCCATTCGTCAAGAGTATTTCGACGATATAGAGTCGCCCCACTAGCGAATATCAGAGCAATCCGAATCTTGAAAATGCATCGCCAGCCGCTGCCGTATGGTTCAGCGCGTATCGCGCTATCCCAAACGGTGCGGCCACAGGCTGGAATTTGATCAGGTGAGCGATGTATCGACGATCCGTCGCGGCGCATCCAGGTATTCCTGCGACTGCATCTCGACGATACGCGAAACGGTCCGCGTGAACTCGTTGGCCATCGGCCCTTCCGTGTAGAGTTCTTCGGGCGGCACGGCGGCCGACATCAGCAGTTTGACCTTGTGATCGTAGAAAACGTCGATCAGCCACGTGAAGCGACGTGCTTCGGACTGCATACGAGGCGTCATCTGCGGAATGCCGGACAGAATCACCGCGTGGAAGCGGCTCGCCAGTTCGAGGTAGTCGTTCTGCGAGCGCGGGCCGCCGCACAGCGTCGCGAAGTCGAACCAGACCACGCCGTCCGCGCGGCGCAGCGCCTTCAGTTCGCGCTTCTCGATGCGCAGCAGCGGGCTTTCGTCGGGCACGGCGGCGAGCTTGCCGAACGCGTCGCGCAACGCCTTGTCGGAGGCGGCGCCGAGCGGCGTGTGATACACCTCCACCTGCGACAGCGTGCGCCGCCGGTAGTCGATGCCCGCATCGACGTTGATCACATCGAGCTTGCTCTTGATCAGTTCGATGGCAGGCAGCAGTCGGTCGCGATGCAGGCCGTCGGGATAGAGCAGATCGGGATCGTAGTTGGACGTCATCACGAACTGCACGCCGTTCGTGAACAGGCGATCCAGCAGCCGGTACAGGATCATCGCGTCCGCGATGTCGGACACGTGGAATTCGTCGAAGCAGATCAGCCGATAACGCTTCGCAATGCGCCGCGCGAGTTCGTCGAGCGGATCAGCCTGCCCTTTCAGTTCTTCGAGTTCGCGATGCACTTCTCGCATGAACTCGTGAAAATGCAGACGCGTCTTACGCACGAGCGGCACGACCGCGTAAAAGCTGTCCATCAGGAAGCTCTTTCCGCGCCCTACGCCGCCCCACATATAGACACCCTTGGGCAGATCAGGGTGCATGATCAGCTTCATAAAGGCGTTCGGACGACGTGCCTTATACGCAGCCCACTCTTCATAGCACTGTTGCAGACGATCGACGGCCGCGCGTTGGGCCGGATCAGACTCGTATCCCCGGGTCTGCAGTTCCTGTTCGTAGTATTCGGTGACGTTCATTGTGTGAGACAGCAATGAAGAAGGCGGGAGGGATTCAACCCACCCGCCTTCGTCGTGTTTCGCTCTCAGCCCGTGTTTCGCATAGTTCAGAACCGGGCAGATGCGTCTTACATGTTCAGCGCGCGCTTGTCGACGGCGAGCGCCGCTTCACGCATCACTTCGGACAGCGACGGGTGCGGATGGCAGATACGGCCGATGTCTTCCGACGCAGCCTTGAACTCCATCGCGACAACCGCTTCGGCGATCAGATCCGACGCATTCGCCGAGATGATGTGCACGCCGAGCAGTTCGTCCGTCTTCGCGTCGGCGATCATCTTGACGAAACCATCCGCCTTGTTGATGCCGAGCGCGCGGCCGTTCGCCATGAACGGGAACTGGCCCGTCTTGACTTCGCGGCCTTCAGCCTTGAGCTGCTGTTCCGTCTTGCCGACCCATGCGATTTCCGGTTCCGTGTAGATGACCCACGGCACGCAGTTGTAGTCGATGTGCGGCTTCTGACCGTCGATGATTTCGGCAACCAGCACGCCTTCGTCTTCCGCCTTGTGCGCGAGCATCGGCCCCCGCACCACGTCGCCGATTGCGTACACGTTCGGCACCGACGTCGCGCAGTGATCGTCGACGTCGATGAAGCCGCGCTCGTTCGCCTTCAGGCCGATGGCTTCGAGGCCGAGGTTGTCGGTGTTCGGCACGCGGCCGATCGACACGATCAGGCGGTCCGCGTCGAGCGTCTTCGCGTTGCCGTCCTTGTCCGTGTACGAGATCGACACGCTGTTGTCGCTGGCCTTCACTTCGCCGACCTTCACGCCGACGTGAATGTCGAGACCCTGCTTCTTGAACTGCTTCGCGGCTTCCTTCGCGAGCGCCTGGTCGGCGGCGCCGAGGAACTCGGGCAGCGCTTCCAGCACGGTCACTTCGGCGCCCAGACGGCGCCACACCGAGCCCAGTTCGAGGCCGATCACACCCGCGCCGATCACGGCGAGCTTCTTCGGCACTTCGGTGAACGACAGCGCGCCTTCGTTATCCGCGACGATCTTGTTGTCGACGGGAACGTTAGGCAGGTGACGCGCCTTCGAGCCCGTCGCGATGATCACGTTCTTCGCCGTGACCACTTCCGTTTCGCCTTCGCCCGACACTTCGATCTGCACGCCGGCGTCCGTCTTGCCCGTGAACTTGCCATGGCCCTTGAGCCACGTGATCTTGTTCTTGCGGAACAGGAACTCGATGCCCTTCGTCATCTTTTCGACGATGCCTTCCTTGCGGGCCAGCATCTTCGCGATATCGACCTTCACGTTCTCCACGCTGATGCCGTGGTCCGCGAGGTGATGCGACGCGTTTTCGAACTCTTCCGACGACGCGAGCAGCGCCTTCGACGGAATGCAGCCGACGTTCAGGCACGTGCCGCCCAGCTTCAGCGCGCCGGCCGGGTTCTTCCACTTTTCGATACAGGCAACCGTTTTGCCGAGCTGCGCAGCGCGAATGGCCGCGATGTAGCCGCCGGGACCGGCACCGATCACGACGACGTCAAATTCTTTGGACATGACTATCCTTTTTGGCTAACCGACGCGGCCGCGCTTCGCGGCGCGCGTGGCTTCAGATACTGCGGAAATGCGAGAGACACCCGATGCAGATATGGCGACGGCGGCGCACGGTTTCAAGCCGCGCAGCCGCCGCGCATCCTGCATTACAGGTCGAGCAGCAGACGGGCCGGATCTTCCAGCGCGTCCTTCATCGCGACCAGCGACAGCACGGCTTCGCGGCCGTCGATGATACGGTGGTCGTACGACAGCGCCAGATAGTTCATCGGGCGGATCACGATCTGGCCGTTTTCGACAACTGCGCGTTCCTTCGTCGCGTGCACGCCGAGGATCGCCGATTGCGGCGGGTTGATGATGGGGGTCGACAGCATCGAGCCGAACACACCGCCGTTCGAGATCGAGAACGTACCGCCCGTCATTTCTTCGATCGACAGTTTGCCGTCCTTCGCCTTCTGGCCGAATTCGGCGATCTTCTTCTCGATGTCCGCGAGGCTCATCTGGTCCGCGTTGCGCAGGATCGGCACCACCAGACCACGCGGCGAGCCGACAGCGATACCGATGTCGAAGTAGCCGTGATAGACGATGTCGTTACCGTCGATCGACGCGTTCACCAGCGGGAACTTCTTCAGCGCATGCACAGCCGCCTTCACGAAGAACGACATGAAGCCGAGCTTCACGCCATGTTCCTTCTCGAACTTGTCCTTGTACTTGTTGCGCAGGTCCATCACGGGCGCCATGTTCACTTCGTTGAACGTCGTGAGGATGGCGTTGGTTTGCTGCGACTCGAGCAGACGCTCGGCGATACGCGCACGCAGACGCGACATCGGCACGCGTTGTTCCGGACGGTCCTTCAGCCACTGGTCGGCCGATGCCGGCGCGCCCACTTGCGGCAGGGCCGGCTTGGCAGCGCGTGCGGGTGCTGCTGCCGGTGCCGGCGCAGCCTTGGCAGCCGGCGCGCCTGCGGCGACGGCATCCTGCTTCGTGATGCGGCCATCGCGGCCCGTGCCGGCGACGTCGCCTGCAGCAACGCCCTTCTCGGCCAGAATCTTCGTCGCAGCCGGCGATGCCGTGGTGCTTGCGCCTGCCACAGCCGCAGCTTGCGCAGGAGCAGCCGCTGCCGCGGGCTCAGCTTGCGGAGCCGGCTTGACTTCGGCTTCGACAGCCGCTTCGCCCGCCTTGCCTTCCGTGTCGATCTTCGCGATCACTTCGTCGGCGACCACGATATCGCCGTCGTTCTTGATGACCTGCGCGAGCACGCCTGCCGACGGAGCCGGCACTTCGAGCACGACCTTGTCGGTTTCGATTTCGATCAGGATTTCGTCCTGGGCGACCGCTTCGCCCGGCTTCTTCTTCCACTGCAGCATCGTGGCTTCCGAGACCGACTCGGACAGCTGGGGGACCTTGACTTCAACAATAGCCATTTGATTTCTCTGAATACGTATCGGATGACAACGAACCTTGTGCGAGCCGCGTCCGATATTTGCGCGTAGAGACGCGCTTACATGGGATGTTCAGACGCGGGGCGGGAAAGCGCTCAGCGCTTTCCCGGTTCGCTCTCTGTGGTTATTTAACGATGGACGCGCCTTTCAGACGGCCAAACGCGCCTTCGATCAGCGCCTTCTGCTGCTCGTAGTGCTTCGCGTAGTAGCCGACAGCGGGCGAAGCCGAAGCCGGACGGCCGCTGTATGCCAGCTTCTGTCCTTCCTTCATGCCTTCGCGCAGGTGATGTTCGATGTAGAACCACGGGCCCTGATTCTGCGGCTCGTCCTGCACCCACACCACTTCGGTTGCGTTGTCGTACTTCTTCAGTTCGGATTCGAACTGCTTGTGCGCGAACGGATAGAGCTGTTCGATACGCACGATCGCGACGTCTTGCGCCTTCGCTTCGCGGCGATGCGCGACGAGGTCGTAGTACACGCGGCCCGAGCAGACCAGCACGCGCTTGACCTTCTTGGCGTCGATCGCGTCGTCCGTTTCGCCGAGAACCGGCTGGAACGAGCCCTTCGCGAGTTCCGACAGATCCGATACAGCTTCCTTGTGACGCAGCAGCGACTTCGGCGTGAAGACGACGAGCGGCTTGCGGAACAGGCGGATCATCTGGCGGCGCAGCAGGTGGAAAACCTGTGCGGGCGTGGTCGGTTGAACGACCTGCATGTTGTGATCTGCACACAGTTGCAGGAAGCGTTCGATACGCGCCGACGAGTGCTCCGGACCCTGGCCTTCATAGCCATGCGGCAGCAGCATCGTCAGGCCCGACACGCGGCCCCACTTCACTTCGCCCGACGAGATGAACTGGTCGATCACGACCTGCGCACCGTTGACGAAGTCGCCGAACTGCGCTTCCCACGCGACGAACGTGTTCGGCTCAGCCGTCGAGTAGCCGTATTCGAAGCCGAGCACGGCTTCTTCGGACAGCACCGAGTCGATCACCGTGAACTTCGCCTGACCTTCGGCGATGTTCTGCAGCGGCACGTACGTGCCGTCGTTCCAGCGTTCGCGGTTCTGGTCGTGTAGCACGGCATGGCGGTGCGTGAACGTGCCACGGCCCGAGTCCTGACCGGTCAGGCGCACGGCATAGCCCGATGCGACCAGCGACGCGAATGCCAGATGCTCGCCCATGCCCCAGTCGAGTTGCGCTTCGCCACGGCCCATTGCACGGCGGTCGTTGATCACGCGCTCGACGAGCGGGTGAACCTTGAAGCCTTCGGGGATCGTCGTGATGCGTTCGGCCAGACGCTTGAGTTCGGCGAGCGGCACGGCTGTGTCGGCTGCGTCCGTCCACTTGCGGTTCAGGAACGGAACCCAGTCGACTGCGTACTTGCTCTTGTAGTTCGACAGGACCGGGTCGACCGTGTGGTGACCTTCGTCCATCGCCTTGCGGAATGCCTTGATGAATTCATCGCCTTGATCGGCGGTGATGACGCCTTGCTGCACCAGCTTTTCCGCGTACAGCGCGCGCGTGCCGGGGTGCTTGGCGATCGTCTTGTACATCAGCGGCTGCGTGACGGCGGGCGTGTCCTGCTCGTTGTGACCCAGCTTGCGGAAGCAGATGATGTCGATCACGACATCCTTGTGGAACTGCATCCGGAAGTCGATGGCCAGCTGCGTAGCCAGCACGACGGCTTCGGGATCGTCGCCGTTCACGTGCAGCACGGGCGCTTCGATCATCTTGACGACGTCCGAGCAATACAGCGTCGAGCGTGCGTCGCGCGGGTCGGACGTGGTGAAGCCGATCTGGTTGTTGATGACGATGTGCAGCGTGCCGTGCGTGCCGTAACCGCGCGTTTGCGCGAGGTTCAGCGTCTCCATCACGACGCCCTGGCCTGCGAAGGCCGCGTCGCCGTGGATCTGCACGGGCAGCACTTGCAGGCCGTTCTCGTCGCCGCGACGGTCCATACGGGCCTTCGCCGAACCTTCGACCACCGGGTTGACGATTTCGAGGTGCGACGGGTTGAACGCGAGCGACAGGTGAACCGGGCCGCCTTCCGTTGCGACATCCGACGAGAAGCCCTTGTGGTACTTCACATCGCCGGCGGGCAGGTCGTCGACGTGCTTGCCTTCGAATTCGGCGAACAGGTCGGCGGGCATCTTGCCCAGCGTGTTGACCAGCACGTTCAGACGGCCGCGGTGGGCCATGCCGATGACGATTTCCTGCACGCCGCTCTTGCCTGCGTGGTGCACGACTTCGTCCATCGATGCGATGAAGCTTTCGCCGCCTTCCAGCGAGAAGCGCTTCTGACCGACGTACTTGGTGTGCAGGAAGCGCTCGAGGCCTTCGGCTGCCGTCAGACGGTTCAGGATGTGCTTCTTCTTGTCAGCCGTGAAATTCGGCGTGGAGCGGATCGATTCGAGACGTTCCTTCCACCAGCGCTTCTGTTCCGGATCGCTCAGGTACATGTACTCGGCGCCGATCGTGCCGCAGTACGTGTCGCGCAACGCCTTGACGATGTCTCGCAGCGAAGCCTGCTCGAAACCGAAGTACAGGTTGTTCGTGTTGAACGTCTGGTCCATGTCGGCTTCGGTGAAGTCGTAGAACGCAGGTTCAAGCTCGGGAATGTTCGGACGTTCGCGGCGCTTCAGCGGATCGAGGTTGGCCCACTGCGAGCCGAGGAAGCGGTAGGCGCCGATGAGGGACTGCACATAGACCTGCTTGCGCGCGGTGGTGAGATCCTCACCACCCGTGCGCGGCAGGAAGGCATTCGCCTTTGCGCGCTGAGCAAATGATTCGACGATCGGGCCATGAGCCACGTCGTTGGCACTGGTGCCATCCGATGCAGGAACGTTCTGCAGAGCGTCGAAATAGTTGCGCCAGGTCTCGGGCACTGACGCGGGATTGTCGAGATATGCTTCGTACAACTCTTCTACGTACGGAGCATTGCCGCCGAACAGATACGAGTTCGACTGGAATTGCTTCATCATTTTACGCTCACCTTTCTTCGAGCTTCTCGAGAAATAGCGGGTTACTGAACCTTCCGCGACACGGCCTGACCGTTTAGCGGATTGCGCGAATCAAGTCTTGCTTGGAAGGACCTAAAACTTGCACTCGCGGGAGCATATCACATAACCCATAGTTGACATAGGACAGGTCCCAACTGGAAAGCCCGTGGTACGGGGCTTTGCGGCAAGTTTTATGCTTGCGTAACAGTGTTTGCGGCACTGCAGAAGAATACTTTAGGCGCTTATCGGAAGCGCTGCAGCGAAACGCGCAACGCCAATGTAAAAAGCCGCCCGAGGGCGGCTTTTTACTGAGACTTTCGCGAGACTTCGCGCGATCAGTCGACGGCTGCTTCGCGGCTTGCGCGGCGGCGCTCGTGCTCCTTCAGATGGCGCTTGCGCAGACGGATGCTTTGCGGCGTCACTTCGACGAGTTCGTCTTCATCGATGAATTCGACCGCGTATTCGAGCGACATCTGGATTGCCGGCACGAGGCGCACGGCTTCGTCGGTGCCCGACGCACGCACGTTGGTCAGCTGCTTGCCCTTGATCGGGTTCACGACGAGGTCGTTGTCGCGGCTGTGAATGCCGATGATCATGCCTTCGTACAGCGCGTCGCCCGGCTTCACGAACATGCGGCCGCGATCCTGCAGCTTCCACAGCGCGTAGGCAACGGCCGCGCCGTCGTCCTGCGAGATCAGCACGCCGTTGCGGCGCTCGCCGAGCGAACCGTCCTTGACGGGCGCGTATTCGTCGAACACGTGGCTCATCAGGCCCGTGCCGCGCGTGAGCGTCAGGAATTCGCCCTGGAAGCCGATCAGGCCACGCGCCGGAATGCGGTACTCGAGACGCGTACGGCCACGGCCGTCCGACGCCATGTCGAGCATTTCGCCCTTGCGGCGGCCCAGCTCTTCCATCACGCCGCCCTGGTGCGAGTCTTCGAGGTCGACCGTCAGCAGTTCGTACGGCTCGTGCTTCACGCCGTCGATTTCATGCAGCACGACGCGCGGACGCGACACGGCCATCTCGTAGCCTTCGCGGCGCATGTTTTCGATCAGGATGGTCAGGTGCAACTCGCCGCGGCCCGACACTTCGAACACGGTTTCGTCGCCGGTGTCTTTCACGCGCAGCGCGACGTTGTGGTTCAGCTCCTTCATCAGACGGTCGCGGATCTGGCGGCTCGTGACGAACTTGCCTTCCTTGCCTGCGAGCGGCGACGAATTCACGAGGAAGTTCATCGTCAGCGTGGGTTCGTCGACGGTGATCATCGGCAGCGCTTCGGGCGCTTCCGGCGCGCAGATGGTCGCACCGATGCCGACTTCTTCGATACCGTTGATCAGCACGATGTCGCCGGCTTCGGCTTCGGCGACCTGCACGCGCTCGAGGCCTTCGAACGACAGCACCTGGTTGATCTTGCGGTTCAGGATCTCGCCTTCCGGGCCGAAGCGGATCACGACCTGCTGACCCGGCTTGATACGGCCACGCGTGATGCGGCCCACGCCGATACGGCCAACGTACGTCGAGTAATCCAGCGACGTGATCTGCAGCTGCAGCGGACCGTCCGGATCGGCCGGGCGAACCGGCACGTGCTCGAGAATCGCTTCGAACAGCGGGCGCATCGTGCCTTCGCGGATGCTCGGATCGAGACCGGCGTAGCCATTCAGGCCCGACGCGTAGACGATCGGGAAGTCGAGCTGGTCTTCGGATGCACCGAGCTTGTCGAACAGGTCGAACGTCTGGTTGATCACCCAGTCGATACGCGCGCCCGGACGGTCGATCTTGTTGATCACGACGATCGGCTTCAGACCCAGCGCGAGCGCCTTCTTGGTCACGAAGCGGGTTTGCGGCATCGGGCCTTCGACGGCGTCGACGAGCAGCAGCACGGAGTCGACCATCGACAGCACGCGCTCCACTTCGCCGCCGAAGTCGGCGTGGCCCGGGGTGTCGACGATGTTGATGTGCGTGCCTTCGTATTCGACTGCGCAGTTCTTGGCGAGAATGGTGATGCCACGCTCTTTTTCGATGTCGTTCGAATCCATCACGCGTTCAGCGATCTGCTGGTTTTCGCGGAAGGTGCCGGATTGACGGAGCAGCTGGTCGACGAGCGTGGTCTTGCCGTGGTCGACGTGAGCGATGATGGCGATATTGCGGAGAGCGCGGGACATAGGAACCTGGAGACGCTGGGATACGAATGGAGTGCGCCACCTGCCCAGCCACCTTCGCCAAGCCCAAAGCGCACTTTTGGGAACCAATAATTATAGCACGTACGGGTGACTCTTTTCTGGTATTCCCTGATAGCGCACCCCGCCGTCTCGATAAAGCGACACGCAACACGTCCCTCCCAGCCGCCTCGCACTCTCCTTCCACGCGAGAAAGATCCTTGCCTAAGCTGTAATAACGCTTGCCGTGTCAATTATTCGTCTCTACAATCCTGCATAGTCAACCATTGCATTCGCACGAGAATCATGACCGAACCGTCCCACACGCCATCGCCCGAAGTCAGCGAATACCAGCTGGGCGAAAGCGTCGGCTATCTGATTTCCCGCGTGAAGTCGACGATGTCTAACCTCGTGACGCAACGCACGATGGCCGAACTCGGCATCACCAGCCAGCAGGCCAGCGTGCTGTTCATGGTCGCCAGCGGCAAATGCCTGCTCGCCGCCGAACTCGCGCGGGAATACGGCATCGACGCCAGCGCGGTGACGCGCCTGATCGATCGCCTCGAAAAACGCGGCTTGCTGACGCGGGTGCGCAGCGCGGAAGACCGGCGCGCGGTGCGCCTTGCACTGACGGCCGAAGGTCACGCGATCGCCGCGCGCATGCCGGCCGTCTTCACCAGCGTGACCGATAAGCTGCTGTCCGGCTTTTCGCCTGAGGAAACGGGATTCCTCAAGAGTCTGCTGAGACGCGTGCTCGCGAACAGCTGTGAAGCGGCCAGCGAAACCCGTGACTCGGCAAGTAATACCGATAACAAATCGTAAGAAATTAGTTGCATCGTCCATTATAGAAAAATGCCATTACACGCAAAGAGTCGAGCGATGAAATTCCTTTCCAGGCCCGCGCCCGCTTCATCGGGCCGCGCGGCCGTCGCCGCGGCCGTGGCGGCGTTCGCCCTCGCCGGCTGCGCGAATTATTTCGATCTCAAGGACGACAAGCAGATTGCGTCGACCTCGCAGTTCGAAGCCTCGCAAAGCCTGCCAGCCGAAGGCGGCCAGTGGCCGGCGCTCGACTGGGCCAACCAGTTCGGCGACCCGCAATTGCCGAAGCTGATCACGGAAGCGCTCGAAGGCAATCCGTCGATCGCGCAGGCGCAGGCGCGCATCGCGAAGGCTTCGTCCTATATCGAATCGTCGAAGTCGGCGCTTTATCCGAAGGTCGAAGGCAGCTACTCGTGGACCCGCGAGCTGTATTCCGCCAATGCGCTATTCCCGCCGCCCTACGGTGGCACCTGGTACAGCGAAAACAACGTGCTCGCCAGCGCTTCCTGGGATCTCGACCTGTGGGGTAAGAACCGTCAGCGGCTCGGCCAGGCCGTGTCGCAGGAAAAAGCTGCCGAAGCGGACATGCAGCAGGCGCGTGTGACGCTCGCCTCGTCGGTCGCGCGCACGTACAACTCGCTCGCGCAGCTGTATGCGCTGCGCGACATCGCCGAACGCGAGATCAAGAACCGCCAGACCATCGGCGTCATCGCAAACGACCGCGTGAAAGCCGGCCTCGACACGAACGTCGAGCGTCAGACGGCCAACGGCAACATTGCGACGAGCCAGTCGAACCTCACCGAACTCGACGGCCAGATCACGACCACGCGGTACGAACTCGGCGCGCTGCTCGGCAAAGGCCCGGACCGCGGCCTGCAAATCGCCAAGCCGACGTTCAATCCGGGCGGCGTCGTCACGCTGCCCGACAACGTGCCTGCCGATCTGATCTCGCGCCGCCCGGACATCGTCGCCGCCCGCTGGCAGGTCGAAGCCGCGATGCACGACGTCAAGGAAGCCAAGGCCGAGTTTTTCCCGGACGTGAACCTCGCGGCCGGCTTTGGTTTCGATGCATTCGGCTGGGGCAAATTCCTGACGTCGTCGAGCCGCCAGATCCAGTTCGGCCCGGCAATTCACTTGCCCATCTTCGATGCCGGCGCGCTGCGCTCGCAACTGAAAGGCCGCTTTGCCGACTTCGACCTCGACATCGCGAACTACAACCAGACGCTCATCAACGCGCTCTCGGACGTGGCCACGCAGATTTCATCGATCCGCTCGCTCGACCACCAGCAAGGCGACGCGCAGCGCGCGCTCGACGCGTCGACGAAAGCGTACGAGCTCGCCGTGATCCGCTACAAGGCGGGGCTCTCGCCGCAGTTGCAGGTGCTGACGGCCGACCAGAACCGCCTCTCCGCCGAACAGACGGTGACGAACCTGAAGATGCGCCGCCGCGATCTGCAGATCGCGCTGATCAAGGCGCTGGGCGGCGGTTTCGACGCGACGCAGACGGGCCTCATCGTGCCGACTGACGCGCCCGCATCGTCGACCTCGACGGCCCATGCGGCCAACTGAGCGCGCAACAGCCCGGGCAAAAGCACAAGCACAAGCACACGCACACCCGATTGCGATCCGAATAAACGATACAGACTGACAGAATCCGGAGCATATCCATGAGCACGCCCCAACAACCCGCGAACGCGCAGCCGGCCAGCAACGGCAAACGCAAGCGCATGATGACGCTGCTCGTCATCGTGATCCTGATTGCCGCGATTGCGTACGGCCTCTACTACTTCCTCGTTGCGCGCTTCCACGAAGAGACCGACGACGCGTACGTGAACGGCAACGTCGTGCAAATCACGCCGCAAGTGACGGGCACGGTCGTCGCCGTGAACGCGGACGATACGCAGACCGTCAAGGTCGGCGATCCGATCGTCATGCTCGATCCCGCCGATTCACGCATCGCGCTGCAATCGGCGGAAGCGAATCTCGGCCAGGTCGTGCGCCAGGTGCGCGGCCTCTACGCCGACGACAGCCAGTACCAGGCGCAAGTCGCCGTGCGCCAGTCGGACCTGTCGCGCGCACAGGACGATTTGAAGCGCCGCATGCAGGTTGCCCAGACGGGCGCCGTGTCGCAGGAAGAAATCTCGCACGCGCGCGACGCCGTCAAGAGCGCGCAGGCCGCGCTCGACGCGTCGCAGCAGCAGCTCGCGTCCAACCGCGCGCTGACGGCGAACACGACGATCGCGAGCCACCCGAACGTGCAGGCCGCGGCCGCGAAGGTCCGCGACGCGTATCTGAACTTCGCGCGCAACACGCTGCCCGCGCCCGTCACCGGTTATGTCGCGAAGCGCTCGGTGCAGGTCGGCCAGCGTGTCGCGCCGGGCAATCCGCTGATGGCGATCGTGCCGCTGAACGCCGTGTGGGTCGACGCGAACTTCAAGGAAGTGCAGCTCAAGCACATGCGCATCGGTCAGCCCGTCGAACTGACGGCGGACGTGTATGGCTCGTCGGTCAAGTATCAGGGCAAGGTGGTCGGTTTCTCGGCGGGTACGGGCTCGGCGTTCTCGCTGCTGCCCGCGCAGAACGCGACGGGTAACTGGATCAAGGTCGTGCAGCGTCTGCCCGTGCGTATCGCCCTCGATCCGCAGCAACTGGAGAAGCATCCGCTGCGTATCGGCCTGTCGATGCAGGTCGAGGTGAGCATCAAGGACGACACGGGCGGCGAGCTCGGCAACGCGGTGAACACCGTGTATCAGACCAACGTGTTCGACAAGTACGGCGATCAGGCCGACGCGGAAATCGCCCGCATCATCACTGAAAATGCCGGCCCGAATGCAGGTCAGCCGCAGAAGTCGTCGAGCGGCTCGAAGGCCGCGGCCAAGCTGATGTAAGCGGCACGCATCTGCCACACATCTGCATCAGAACAAGGTTCGAACAATAGATGGCTCAGTCTCAAGCGCAACTCCCTCATCCGCCGCTCGAGGGCGCGCAACTGGTGATCGGCACCATCGCGGTGTCGCTCGCCGTTTTCATGAACGTGCTGGACACGTCGATTGCGAACGTGTCGATTCCTTCGATCTCCGGCGACCTTGGTGTGTCGTCGGACCAGGGCACGTGGGTGATCACGTCGTTCGCGGTGGCCAACGCGATCTCCGTGCCGCTCACCGGCTGGCTCACCGACCGCATCGGCCAGGTGCGCCTGTTCATGGCGTCGATCGTGCTGTTCGTGATCTCGTCGTGGATGTGCGGGCTCTCGCCGAACCTGCCGTTCCTGCTCGCTTCGCGCGTACTGCAGGGCGCGGTGGCCGGCCCGATGATTCCGCTGTCGCAAACGCTGCTGCTCGCGAGTTATCCACGCGCGAAGGCGCCGATGGCGCTGTCGATGTGGGCGATGACGACGCTGATCGCGCCTGTTGCCGGCCCGATTCTGGGCGGCTGGATTTCGGACAACATCTCGTGGCCGTGGATTTTCTACGTGAACATCCCGGTCGGGATCATCGCGGCGCTCGCCACATGGGCGATCTTCCGCAACCGCGATTCCGTCATTAAGAAAGCGCCGATCGATATGGTCGGTCTCGTACTGCTGATCACGTGGGTCGGCTCGTTGCAGGTGATGCTCGACAAGGGCAAGGATCTCGACTGGTTCTCATCGACGACGGTCGTGGTGCTCGCGCTGACGGCTGTGATCGCGCTGGCGTTTTTTATCGTGTGGGAGCTGACGGACAAGCATCCTGTCGTCGACCTGTCGCTGTTCAAGCTGCGCAATTTCACGGGCGGCACAGTGGCGCTCGCGATCGGCTATGGACTGTACTTCGGCAATCTCGTGCTGCTGCCGCTCTGGCTGCAAACCGACATCGGCTACACGGCGACGGACGCCGGGCTCGTGATGGCGCCTGTCGGCGTGTTCGCGATCATCCTCTCTCCGCTGACGGGGAAGATTTTGCCGCGTACCGATCCGCGCTATATCTCGACGGCGTCGTTTCTGGTGTTCGCGTTGTGCTTCTGGATGCGATCGCGTTATACGACGGGCGTCGATACGTATTCGCTGATGCTGCCGACGTTGATTCAGGGTATCGGCATGGCCGGGTTCTTCATTCCGCTCGTGTCGATTACGTTGTCGGGGTTGCCGGGGAATCGGATTCCGGCGGCGTCGGGGCTGTCGAACTTCGTGCGGATCATGTGTGGTGGGATCGGTACGTCGATCTTCGAGACTGCCTGGGATCATCGATCGATTCTGCATCACGCGCAGCTGACCGAGCATGCGAATGCGTATAACCCGGTGTTCAATCAATCGGTTACGCAGATGGGCGGGATTGGGCTGAGTCAGTCGCAGGCGTATGGGCTTGTTAATTCGATGACGACGCAGCAGGCAGCGCAGCTTGGGGTGAATGATCTGTTCTATATATCGGCGGGGATTTTTGTCGCGCTGATTGCGTTGATCTGGGTGACTAAGCCTGAGCGTGCGGGTGGGGATTCTGCCGCTGCGGCGTCGGCGGCGCATTGAGTTTGGGGGTTGATTTGCCCTTTGGGCGATTGGTCTGGTTTGCTTGTGTTTTCGCTGGCATCCGCGTTTTGTAATTGGTGCTTCACGCGTTGCCCCTGTGCGGGGCGGCACCTACTTTTCTTTGCCGCCGCAAAGAAAAGTAGGCAAAAGAAAGCGGCTCACACCGCCAGCACGTGTTTCTATCCACGGGCCCCCAACGTCCCCACCCTTCACACCACAGTGCCCCCGTTGGTGCTCGTTGCCAACGCTTTGAATGAATGCCTTACCCGCGTCAAGCACCCGTACAACGGCGAGCGGCAGCGAATGGTTGGCGCCGCCCAGGTGGCAAACTGTGTGTAGGCTGTCGTGTCGTATTGGGTAGCGCTCTTACAGGTTGAGGCGCGTACGCTATCGGTCCGAAGTGAGGCGTGTGGAGCGCTTGGGCCGACACACAGTTTGCCACCTGGACGGCCGTGGAATATCTGGCGCGGCAACCTGTAACGCGGGAGCGTGAAGCGGGTGAGGCGCACTGCAAGCGCGCTGGCAACGAACGTGGGTCACCTGGTTGCCGTGTGAAGTGCAAGAACCTGTGGGGGCCCTCAGGCAAACACAAGCACTGGCGGTGTGAGCCGCTTTCTTTTGCCTACTTTTCTTTGCGGCGGCAAAGAAAAGTAGGTGCCGCCCCGCACAGGGGCAACGCTTGAAGCACCAATAACAAATCGCGGATGCCAGCGCAAAGTCAAACCAAAACCAAACCGCAAAAGCAAAAAACCTAACTCACGATTAACCGCTCAGGCGCCAACACCCCCTCACCCACTCTCGCGACGCCGAGCAGCCTGCCCTCGCTGGCATAAACCCGCGTCCGCGTAGCGCAAAGAACACGCTCATCAACAGCAAGATCAGCAAGCCGTAACCGCTGACCATGCAAAAACCGACGAGTCGCCTCAGCATCGAGCTGAACAGACGGAAACGTCGACAGCAGCGCATCAACAGGTTGAAGCCAGGCATCGCGCTCATCCGGCAGCGCATCAGACAACGCATCCAGCGTCACCGAATTAGCGAGCGTCAACGCGCCGACGCCCGTGCGCCGCAGCATCACGAGATGCGCACCACAGCCGAGCGCCTCGCCGATATCCTCGGCCAGCGTACGAACATACGTCCCCTTGCTACACGTCACGCGAAACGTCACATCCGGCAACGCGCACGCGAGAAGTTCGAGCGCATGAATCGTCACCTGACGCCCTTCGCGCTCGACAGTCTGCCCCGCGCGGGCGTACTCGTACAGCGGCTTGCCGTCGCGCTTGAGCGCCGAATACATGGGTGGCACCTGAACGATCTCGCCGCGAAACTGTGCAAGCGCCCCTTCGACAGCGGCCTGATCGCACACGACGTCGCGCGTTTCGACCGCTTCGCCTTCGGCATCGCCCGTCGTCGTGCGAATCCCGAGGCGCATCGTGGCTTCGTATGTCTTGTCCGCTTCGAGCAGATCCTGCGAAAACTTCGTGGCTTCGCCGAAGCAAAGCGGCAAAAGTCCGGAGGCGAGCGGATCGAGCGTGCCCGTGTGGCCCGCCTTCTTCGCGAGATACAGACGCTTTGCGCGAATCAGCGCGTCATTGCTCGACAGACCGACCCGCTTGTCAAGCAGCAACACGCCATCCAGCGCGCGGCGCGGCACCTTGGGACGTTGATTCTGAGTCATATCTGCGCGTGCCTCGACCTGCGATCAGTCGTCTTTCGCGCGCGAAGCATTCGCTTCGTCGATCAAACGCGACATCTCGACCGCGCGCTCGATCGTCTTGTCGTAATGGAAATGCAGCGTCGGCACCGTGTGGATATGCAGGCGCTTGAACAGCAAATTGTGCAGATGACCGGCGGCGTGATTGAGCGCGTCCTGCGTCTGATGCGGATCGCCCGTCAGCGTCGTGAAGTAGACCTTCGCGTGCGCATAGTCAGGCGTCAGTTCGACGCTCTGAAACGTGACGATGCCGATGCGCGGGTCTTTGACCTCGCGGATCAGATCGGACAGATCGCGTTGAATCTGATCGGCGATCTGCACATTGCGATTGGGAGAAGTACGTTTCTTAGGCATGGTGAATCCGTGATCCGAGCTACCGAATAGGCAAAGTGTTCGCGCATTCGGCGGCAGCGAGCCACGGAGTCCAACGCAAACACCACAAACAATCGATACAAAAACAAAGGGGCGGGACCGGGCTTCAGCGCCCCGCCCCGCCCCTCATGCGCTTGACGCCTGACTTACAGCGTACGCGCGACTTCCGTGACTTCGAAGACTTCGAACTGATCGCCTTCCTGGACGTCGTTGAAGTTCTTCACCGACATACCGCATTCGAAGCCCTGGCGCACTTCCTTGACATCGTCCTTGAAGCGCTTGAGCGAATCGAGCTCGCCCGTGTGAATGACGACGTTGTTGCGCAGCACGCGTACCGACGACGAACGCTTGACCACACCGTCCGTGACCATACAGCCCGCCACCGTACCAACCTTCGGCACCTTGAACACCTGACGGACTTCGACCATACCCGTGACGACTTCGCGCTTCTCCGGCGCCAGCATGCCCGACATCGCCGCCTTCACCTCATCCACTGCGTCATAGATGATGTTGTAGTAACGGATGTCGATGCCGTTGGTTTCCGCCAGCTTGCGCGCCTGCGCATCCGCACGCGTGTTGAAGCCGATGATGACCGCCTTCGATGCCGTTGCCAGGTTGACGTCCGACTCGCTGATGCCACCGACCGCGCTGTGCACGATCTGCACGCGCACTTCGTCGTTCGACAGCTTGAGCAGCGACTGCACCAATGCTTCCTGCGAGCCCTGCACGTCGGCCTTGACGATGAGCGGCAGGTATTGCACTTCGCCTTCGCCCATCTGCTCGAGCATGTTTTCCAGCTTCGCGGCTTGCTGCTTCGCCAGCTTCACGTCGCGGAACTTGCCCTGACGGAACAGTGCAACTTCGCGCGCCTTGCGGTCGTCCGGCATGACGATGACTTCTTCGCCCGCCGCCGGCACTTCCGACAGACCCTGAATTTCAACCGGGATCGACGGACCTGCCGCCTTGGTCGGCTTGCCGGTTTCGTCGAGCATGGCACGCACGCGGCCGTAGGCGCTGCCTGCCAGCACGACGTCGCCGCGGTTCAGCGTCCCCGACTGGACGAGGATCGTTGCAACCGGACCCTTACCCTTGTCGAGCTTCGCTTCGATCACGAGGCCCTTGGCCGGTGCATCGACAGGCGCCTTCAGTTCCAGCACTTCCGCCTGCAGCAGCACGTTTTCGAGCAGATCGTCGATGCCCGCGCCCGTCTTGGCCGATACCGACACGAACGGCGAATCGCCACCGTATTCTTCCGGCACGACGCCTTCCGCGACGAGTTCCTGCTTCACGCGGTCCGGATTCGCGTCCGGCTTGTCGATCTTGTTGATCGCAACGACGAGCGGTACGCCGCCAGCCTTCGCGTGCGAGATCGCTTCTTTCGTCTGCGGCATCACGCCGTCATCCGCTGCGACGACGAGAATCACGATGTCGGTTGCCTTCGCACCACGCGCACGCATTGCCGTGAACGCTTCGTGACCCGGCGTATCGAGGAACGTGATGACGCCGCGCGGCGTTTCGACGTGATACGCGCCGATGTGCTGCGTAATGCCGCCCGCTTCGCCAGCCGCAACCTTCGCGCGACGGATGTAGTCGAGCAGCGAGGTCTTGCCGTGGTCGACGTGACCCATGACCGTGACGACGGGAGGACGCGGCAGCAAAGGTGCGTCGGAGATTTCGCCTTCGACCAGCATCGCTTCCGGATCGTCCAGCTTCGCCGCGACGGCATGGTGGCCCAGTTCTTCGACGACGATCATCGCCGTTTCCTGGTCCAGCATCTGGTTGATCGTGACCATCTGGCCAAGCTTCATCATCACCTTGATGACTTCCGAAGCCTTCACCGACATCTTGTGCGCGAGGTCGGCCACCGTGATGGTTTCCGGCACGTGCACTTCACGCACGATCGGCTCGGTCGGTGCCTGGAAGGTCGTGGCTTCCTGATGCTTGCCACGGCCCTTCGGACCGCCGCGCCAGCCGCGATCGACGCCGCCGCTCGTGTCGCCGCGCGTCTTGATGCCGCGGCGCTTCGCTGCGTCGTCCTGCCAGCCGCCCTTGCCGCCGGCCTTCTTCTTGTCGCCGCCGGGACCTGCCGGTTGCGCAGTCGCTGCCGGTTGCGCCGTTGCGGGCGCAGGCTTCTTCGCGGCCGGACGCGCGGACGCTTCGCCAGCCGGACGCGCCGGCTTGTGCAGCGTGCCCTTCGCTTCGGCGGGCTTGGCCGGCTCGGCGGGCTTCGGTGCCGGTTCCGGCGCCTTGACCTGCGCCTTGCGCGGCGTGTTCATCATTTCGCGGATCGCGCGTGCTTCGGCTTCGGCCTTGGCGCGGCGCTTCGCGACTTCTTCCTGTTCGAGGCGCGTCTTCTCGGCCTGTTCGCGTGCAGCGTCTTCGGCCTTCTTCGCCGCTTCACGCTGCGCGGCGCGTTCTGCCGCTGCGCGCTCTTCGTCCTGCGACGACGCACGCTCCTGCTCGGCCTGCTCGCGAGCTGCCGCTTCGGCCACCGCCGCTGCGCGCTTCTTCGCCGCTTCCTCTTCGGCGCGACGACGCTCTGCTTCGGCTGCCTGTTCGCGTGCCTGACGCTCGGCTTCTTCAGCCTCGAGACGCTCCTGGCGCTCCTTCAGCTCCTGAGCCTGCTTCTCGAGCAGTTCCGCCTCATGACGCGCTTCTTCCTCGCGACGCTGAAGTTCGAGATCTTCCGCTGCGACCACATTGTTCGATGCTTCCGCGCCTTGCTCGACGGCTTCGTCACGGCGGACGAACGTGCGCTTCTTGCGCACCTCGACCTGAATGGTACGAGCTTTACCCGTCGCGTCGGACTGCTTGATCTCCGACGTATGCCGCTTGGTCAGCGTGATCTTGCGCTTGTCGGCATCGTTCGAGCCGTGTGACTTGCGCAAGTGGTCAAGCAGACGCGCCTTGTCCGTTTCGGACAAGGCATCGTCCTCACTCGCTTTCTGAACACCTGCCGCATGCAGCTGCTCGAGCAGCACGCCTGCAGGCATCTTCAGTTCCGCGGCAAATTGGGCTACGTTGTTACTCGCCATTCATTCCTCTTAATGCAAGGACCAATTCCTTGCGGTTAGCATCGGGTCATGCAGCCTTACGGCCGCGATCAGGTCAGTGGTTCATGGTCTTGGATCTCATTGAAACCAGTGTTCACGGGCCTTCATAATCAACGCCTTGGCGGCGTCTTCATTCATGCCGGTCATCTCGACCAGCTCGTCGACAGCCAGTTCCGCCAGCTCGTCGCGCGTCTGGATCTGGTGTTCGGCCAGCTTTGCGAGCAGCTCGGCGTCCATTCCGTCGAGGCTCTTCAGGTCGAGCGCAACGCCTTCGACCTTCTCCTCGTTCGCAATCGCCATCGTCAGCAGTGCGTCACGCGCGCGGTTACGCAGCTCGTGAACCGTGTCTTCGTCGAATGCTTCGATTTCGAGCATCTCGTTGAGCGGCACGTAAGCGATCTCTTCGAGACTCGTGAAACCTTCGTCGATCAGGATGTCGGCGACTTCTTCGTCGACATCGAGACGCGCCATGAACAGGTCGCGCAGTACGCTGCGTTCCTGGTTCTGCTTTTGCGCAGACTCGTCCGGCGTCATGATGTTGATCTGCCAGCCGGTCAGTTCGCTGGCAAGACGCACGTTCTGGCCGCTGCGGCCGATAGCGACGGCCAGTTCGTTTTCGTCGACGACGACGTCCATCGAATGCTTTTCTTCATCGACGACGATCGACTGGACGGCTGCCGGCGCGAGCGCGCCGATCACAAACTGGGCGGGATCTTCCGACCATAGCACGATGTCGACGTTTTCGCCACCGAGCTCGTTACGTACAGCCTGCACACGCGAGCCGCGAATGCCGACGCAGGTGCCGATCGGATCGATGCGCTTGTCGTACGCGACCACACCAATCTTTGCACGCACGCCCGGATCGCGCGCAGCCGCCTTGATTTCCAGCAGGCCCTGCTCGATTTCCGGCACTTCCATTTCGAAGAGCTTCATCAGGAACTCAGGCGCCGTGCGCGACAGTTCGATCTGCGGACCGCGCGCGGTGCGATCGACCTTGCCGATGTATGCGCGAACGCGGTCGCCGACACGCAGGTTTTCCTTCGGAATCAGCTGGTCGCGGCGCAGGAGCGCTTCGACACGGCCCGATTCGACGATGAAGTTGCCCTTGTCGAGACGCTTGACGGTGCCCGTCATGATGCTTTCGCCGCGCTCGAGGAAGTCGTTCAGGATCTGCTCGCGTTCCGCGTCGCGTACCTTCTGCAGGATCACCTGCTTGGCAGCCTGCGCGCCGATACGGCCGAATTCGATGGACGGAACGGGTTCTTCCAAGAAGTCGTCGATCTGTGCGTCGGCCTTCTGCTCGCGCGCTTCGAACAGCAGGATTTCCTGATCCGGCTCCTGCAGCCCTGCCTCGTCGGGCACGACTTTCCAGCGACGGAACGTCTCGTGCTCGCCGCTTTCACGGTCGATATGAACGCGGATGTCCGCGTCTTCGTCGAAGAGTTTCTTGGATGCAGACGCGAGCGCTGCCTCGAGCGCGGCAAACACCACGTCCTTGTCGACATTTTTTTCGCGTGCCAGCGCATCCACCAGCATCAACACTTCGCGACTCATTGTTTGCGGCTCCTAAAGTCAACTTTCGGAACGAGGCGTGCCTTGTCGATATCCGCGAGCGTGAAATCCAGCATCGCGGCGCCTTCCTTCCCTTCAAATTCCAGACCGATCGTTTCGCCTTCGGGAGCATGCAGGATGCCCCGGTACGATTTCCGTCCGTCCAATGGCTTTTTCAATGTGATGACCGCCTCGCTGCCCGCGAAGCGTTCGAAGTCCGCCAGTTTTTTCAGCGGACGGTCGAGACCCGGCGACGAAACTTCAAGACGCTCGTAATCGATGTTTTCGACCGTCAGTACGTGCTGGAGCTGACGGGTAACTTTTTCGCAGTCTTCGATCCCGATGCCGGCGGGCTGGTCGATATACACGCACAGCATGCCGCGCCCGGTGCGCTCGAGATCGACGAGCTCATAGCCGAGGCCCACGACCGTGGTTTCAATCAGTTCCGTCAGTTGCACAGTGCCCTCTAAGATGTTCGCGCTGCAACCTTCGCGATACACCCGCGAGCTGCGCGCCAAGCCGGCGCACGTTCGTGCTACCCGAGATGCCGATCCACATAAACTAAGCGGCAAAAAAAAATGGGCGAAACGCCCATCATCTTATTGCCGGTGGTCGCACCTGAGCCGCACATGAAACCGCACGCCCAGTGACTTCGTGATTGTAGCCATTTTTCACGATGAACGCAAACCGCCGACCGGCCACTGAGGCCCATTTGCGGCTGATTCCGTCGCAATCAAGGTACGAAACCGGGTGTTTTACGGCATTTACCGCCGACGCCCTCGCGCACCGCAGACCACCAAAGCAACGCTGCACAACGCAAACCGGGGCGCGAACGCCCCGGTAGTTCAATCATGCATCGCGTCGGACCATCAAGACCGTCCGCAACGATGGCGCGATCAGCGTCCGCGCGACCGGTTGCGCGGCGCGCCGCCGCTGCGATTGCCGCCGCCGGCGTTCGGATTACCGCCCGTGCGATTGCCGCCGCCATTCGAACGGTTGCCACCCGGCGCGCCGTTCGGCGTACGGCCACCGCCGCTGCCGCCGCGCTTCGCATTGGCGCCCGCGGCCGCGCGGTTGCCCGAAGGCGCGCGATTGCCGTCGACGTCGCCGCGACCAGGACCAGGACGGCCACGCCCTTCGCCGCGATTGGGGTTCGCATTGCCGAAGCCGCCGCCAGAGCCAGAATTCAACGCACCGAATGCGCCCGCGCCCTTACCACCGCGCCGGTTCTGGCCGCCGCCGCGAGGCTGCTGCTGATCGAAACGTCCGTGCGACATCAGCACCGGCTCGCGGTTGATGAAGCCCATCGACGTCTGCATCGGATCAGGCTGACGACGCTCCGGCTCGCCGCGACGTCCGCCGCCCTTCTCTTCGGCGGGCGCCTTCAGGCCCACCGACGCCAGCAGGCTGCGCACCTGATTGTCCTCGAGCTCTTCCCAGCGTCCGCGCTTCAGGCCGCGTGGCAACGTGATCGGACCGTGACGCGTGCGGATCAGTCGGCTCACCATCAGGCCGACGGCTTCGAACATCCGGCGCACTTCGCGGTTGCGCCCTTCGGCGAGCGCGACGTGATACCAGTGATTCGTACCCTCGCCGCCGCCATCGCGAATCCGCAGGAAGTTCGCAGGACCATCGTCCAGCTCGACGCCGTGCAACAGCTTTTGCCGATTGCCTTCCGCCAGTTCGCCGACCACGCGTACCGCATATTCACGCTCGACGCTGTAACGCGGATGCATGAAACGGTTCGCCAGATCGCCCGACGTGGTCAGCATCAACAGGCCTTCCGTGTTGAAGTCGAGGCGGCCGACAGCGAGCCACTTCGCCGTCTTCATCGGCGGCAGCTTGTCGAATACCGACGGACGGCCTTCCGGATCAGCATGGCTGACGATTTCGCCCGTCGGCTTGTGATACAGCAGCACGCGCGGCGGCTTGTTCTGCAGCTTGCGCTTGACGGGCTTGCCGTTGATGCGCACCAGATCGGTCGGCATGATGCGCTGGCCGATGTGCGCCGGCTCGCCGTTGACCGACACGCGGCCGGCGACGATCAGCTCTTCCATCTCGCGGCGTGAGCCCATGCCCGCCTCGGCGAGCACCTTGTGCAGCTTGGGGGCATCGTCGTCCGGCGACAGCACGCGCTTGGGCGCGGCAGGCCGGCCACGGCGCAGCATCGGCGCACGCACGCCGCCTGTTCCCGTGTTGTCGGCATCGAAGGCCGGCGACGTCACCCAGGCGAACAGATCGTCCTGCTTGTCGCCTTCTGCGGCTGCCACAGGCGCCACGTCACCCGCTTCGCCGCCACGGCTCTTGCGCTGACTGCCCTGATTACCTTGCCGCGGAGCTTGCTGGCCACCCTGCTTGCCGCCCGCGCGGCGACCGCCCTGGCCTTGTCCCTTTGCGGCCGCGTCCTTGCGCGGCATCCGCACTTGCGCGACGACTTCGCCGTCGGGCGGTGCTTCCGTCACGACGGGCGCCGGTTGCGCGGCGGCGTCGGCCGCCTTCGCCTTCGTCCCCGCGCGGCGACGCGCGATCAGGCTGCGCGGACCGCGTCGCAGGCCGCGGCGCGGACGCTCGTCGCCTTCGGCGTCCGGCGCGTGCGCGCCGCGTTCGCTATCGCCCGCGGACGTTTGCGCCGTGCGCGTTTCGTCGGGGCGCGCAGCAGCGACGGCGCGCTCGGATTCGGACGAATCGGTGTCGTGGATGTCTGTCAAAACAACCTCAAAATGTCAGGTCGCGCGCCCGTTGCGGGCGCGGCAAAAAGTACGGTTACGTCAGGCGCTGCGCGACTCGGTTTCGTCGTCGGCGAGTTCGCCCGCGTCGGGTGCGGTGTCGCGGCGATCATGATGATCGTCATGCACCGCTTGACTCTGGTCTGGTCCGGCCGGGTTGGCGCGAGCCGCGTCCCCAGTCTCGTTATGCAAGTCGCGCGTATCTTCGTGTTGCTCTTCCGACTGCGCGTCGGAACCGGCCGCATGAGCCAGTTCTGTGTCGTGCGTCTCGTGCGTCGCCTCATCGGCGATGCGGTGTTCGGTGTGCGCCAACGCATCCGTGCGCTCGACGCCGGGTTCGGCATGGTCGACTGGTGCTTGCGACGCTACGTGCAGGTTTACTTCAAACGTCGTCGCTTCGGCAGCGTCTGGCTGCGACGGCGTTTCTTCGCTGACGCGTTCGGCTTCGACAGCGGCATCCGGCGCTTCAACGCCCTCGGATGCAGCATGAGCCATGCCATCGACGGAGGCGTTCACTGCTTCCATCGCGATGCCTTCGACATCGACCGATTCGCCGTCCGTGAACTCGATTGCGTGCTGCGCGAGCAGGTCGATGTTCGACTGCGCCGACGGATCGTCGAGCGGTGGCAGTTCTTCGAGCGACTTCAGACCGAGGTCGTCGAGAAACGAGCGCGTCGTCGCGTAAAGCGCCGGGCGGCCCGGCACGTCGCGATGGCCGATCACTTCGATCCAGCTGCGGTCTTCGAGCTGCTTCACGACCTGCGTATTCACGGTCACACCGCGAATTTCCTCGATATCGCCGCGCGTGACGGGCTGCCGGTACGCGATGATCGCCAGCGTCTCGAGCACCGCGCGCGAATACTTCGGCGGCTTCTCGGGATGCAGGCGGTCGAGATACGTGCGCATCGCAGGCTTGCTCTGGAAACGCCAGCCGGACGCCAGTCCGACGAGTTCGACACCGCGTCCGGACCAATCGTGCTTCAGGTCTTCAAGCAACGTGCGGACCGTATCCGCCGACACGCCGTCGGCAAACAGCTTACGCAAATCACCGAGCTTTAACGGCTCCTGCGCGCAGATCAAGGCAGTCTCGAGGACGATCTTCGCCTCTTGGGTATTCATGCAGCTAGGTCAGACCCTGTGGTCAAAGAAACCGGATCAAACAGACGATGTGGAACTGAAGACGCGCTCGCCCGATTCTGATCGGTCATATTGATGGGAGCACGCACCGGGGGGAGGCGAAAAAGGCATCGAGCCAAACCCAGCCGGACGACGGAGCAGCGAAATTCCGCGAGGGAACCGCGTGACTGGCTGCCATATTACGCAAAAACAATCGGTGCGTAAAGACGAAATCCAAACTGCACCGTAATCGACATGTACGGCGATGCATAACGCGTCGGCGCGCCGCGTGACTTCGGCACGCGGCGGCTTTTCACATGGCCCTTTTCACACGGCCAGTATGTTCAATGCATTCAGCGCGCGGCGTCGTGCCGTTCGAGGTAAGCCTTGAGCCGCTCCACGCCCGCATCGAGCCGCGCCGTGTCACACGCGTAGCACCAGCGCACGAAGCCCTCACCTTCAGGCCCGAATGCACTGCCGGGCGCGAGCCCCAGCCTCGCATCGCGTACCAGCGCCTTGCACAGATCGAGACTGCGCGACGCGCCCGGCAACGAGAAGAACACGTACATCGCACCCGGCGGCGCCTTCGCATCGACGCCCGGCACGCTCGACAGCGCGCGCACCAGGTGATCGCGCGACGCCCGCAAATCGCCGACCAGTTCACGCGTGAACGCCGCGCCCTGCTCGATGGCCGCAATCCCCGCCTGCTGCACGAACGCCGGCGAACAGGACGTGTTGTACTCGACGAGCTTGCCGAGATCGTCCATCAGCGAGGCCGGCGCAACGATCCAGCCGAGCCGCCAGCCCGTCATCAGCCACGCTTTCGAGAACGAGTTGACGCAGATCACGCGCTCGTCGCGCGCAGCGAGGTCGAGGAACGACGGCGCGCTTTCGCCCGGCTCGCCCGCGTAGTAAAGACGTTCGTAGACTTCGTCGGCGACGATCCAGATGCCGTGGCGCCGGCAATGCTCGAGCACGACGCGCTGCTCGTCGCGGCTCATCACCCAGCCGGTCGGATTGTTCGGCGAGTTCAGCATCAGCAGCTTCGTGTCCGGTGTCAGCGCGGCGAGCAGCCGCTCCAGATCGAGCTGCCAGCCCTCTGCACCATAAACGAGCGACACCGTGTCGACCTGCGCGCCGAGAATCTTCGGAATCTCGACGAGGTTCGGCCACAGCGGCGTCACGGCGACCACGCGGTCGCCCGCGCCGACCACCAGCTGCGCCGCCAGCATCAGCGCATTGACGCCCGCGCTCGTCACGGCCACATGCTCGACCGAGGTCGGCCCATGCAGCGCGCTCACATAGCGCGCGAGCGTCTCGCGCAACGGCGCGATGCCGAGGTTATGCGTGTAGAACGTCTCACCCGAGGCCAGCGCCGCGCTCGCGGCATCGCGAATGAAGGGCGGCGTCACGCGGTCGGACTCGCCGAACCAGAACGGCAACACGTCCGGCAAACCAAAGCCGGCGTTCGCCACTTCGCGGATCTGCGACGGACGCAGCGCGCGCACGGCGTCGCGGGCATCCGGTCTTTTGATTGGCATCGATAATTCAGGCATCTGAGACTGCGGCAAGTCCATTTCGCGCATCGAGGGTCCCGGCGGGTCTGTCGAAAGATGCGAGTGTAGCGTGTCGCAAAATACAGGCGGAGTGAATCCCGCACACGGTGCGCGCGATCGCAGCGCTAGCGCTTGCGTCAGCGCAAGTCCTCGGTCCGGCCGGGCACCTGATGGATCAGATTCCACACGGCGTCGGCGGCGGGCGACAGCGAGCGGTCGCGCCGCCGCACCAGTTCGACGGTCCGCTCGGCCCGCGGCACGAGCGGCCGGGCGACCAGCGACGATCCCGCCGGCAGCGGCATCGCGAGCCACGGCAGTACGCTCACGCCGATACCCGCCTGCACCAGCCCGAACACCGTCGACGGATGGCCGAGCTCCTGCACGATATTGGCGCTCACGCTGTGCGCTTCCAGTGCAGCGTCGATGATCGGCCGGCTGCCCGACGCCTGATCGAGCATCACGAGGCGCTCGCCGTCCAGCTCGCGCCACGCGACCTCGCGGCGCGACGCGAGCGGATGATCGTCCCGGGAAACGAGGCAGAACGAGTCGGTCATCAACGGTTCGGTGAACAGGTCGTCAGCGGACAGCGGGCCGATCACCACGCCGAAATCCACTTCGCCCGACTTGACCTTGCGCACCACATCGCTCTGCACGTCGTCGCGCAGTCCCAGCGTGATATAGGGAAACTGCGTGCCGCACGCCGCGACGATATTCGGCATCAGCCGACACGCGATGGTCGGGCTGGCCGCCACCATCACGCGACCGCGCCGCTGCTCGCCGATTTCGCGAATCTCGCGCAGCGCGTCGTCGAGATCGGTCAGGAGGCGCGACACGCTTGCGACCAGATTGCCGCCGACGTCCGTCAGCTGGACTTCGCGCGTCGTCCGGTCGATCAGCTTCAGGCCGATTTCGGCCTCCAGCTCGCGCACGCACCGGCTGACGGCCGATTGCGTCAGCCCGATTTCGCTTCCCGCGCGGCTGAAGCTCTGCAGCCGAGCAACCTCGATGAAGACGCGCAGTTGGCGCAGCGTCACATTCATCCCCTCTCCTCATGAATGACGTCGTTTGATGCGGATTTTAATCCCTGCAACGCGCTCGTGCGTTGTTTCGTCGCCTTCGCTGCAATGCAGCAAGAAGGCGCAAACGCACGCGGGACGGGCCTGATTGCACAAGATTGGTGATTGTCCCGATTTGCGTGATGAGTTTTTTGGATTCTCATACGGGCCAGGCTAACGCCCGGAACGGCTTGATGTGGCGGGGCTTCGGGGCGGTTAAGTGCAAGGTGGCACGCTTCATGCATTTCCCCTTGCACAAGAGTCGGCGCCGATTCGGACTGGTGAAAAAGTCCGCCAGGCATAGGCCGGCTCTCCGCCGGCGCCCGATACCGATCGGGTGCATGAAGAGTGCGCAGCGCGGGGCAGCGCACCGGAGTTAGCTTCGCTGAGGTGAAACATGATGGTGTTCGACGATTTGAGAGACAACGAGTGGGCGCTGGTTGAGGCGTTGTTCTGTGCAGAGCCGGCACGGAGCGAACGCCGTGGTCGACCACGCGTCGAAGCTCGCGCGGTAGTCAACGCCGTGTTGTGGGTTTTGTCGACGGGCGAGGGCTGGTCCAAGTTGCCGGGCCGCTATCCGTCGCCGCCGACGTGCCGTCGTCGCTTCGACGAATGGCAGGCGGACGGCACACTCGCGGAAATTGTGAAGCGACTTGGCACGAGCGGCCGCGAGATTTCGCTGCGCGGGCGCATCGGCGCAACGGCTGCGAAGCCGCCTGCACCGCCGAGCCGCGACCGTCTGCGCGGCGCGTTCTGGACCAATCCGGAATCGTGGCGCGCGCCCGTCAAGATGGCCTGATCCAGCTATTCACGCAACCGGGCGCCCTTGGGCGCCCGGCGCGTTTCTGAGGCCGGCGCCCATCCGGCCCGATTCCCCTTGATCTGAGGCGAGGCGTCGTTCCCGCGCGCGGGTTCGATCGCACGTGCACGGGCGCTGTTTCCGCGTCTCCGCTTCGTTGACGACAGCCTGTTCCGTCGCTCGATTTTTTCCGCCGGTTACAACCCCGGTGTGCCCGCCTTCGCGCATCGCTGCGCGCCAGCGGCGACGCCCTTCCCGCCCGCCTGCTTCCGCAGCCACCCGATCGAGATATCGACAGTGACGGGACGAAACATCCATTTACTTTTATTTACAGCATGCTTTCGCAGCGCGGCATACCGTATGAGTATGCAAACAAGCCCGTCCCGGCCGGCTTGTCGGGAACCGATCATGAGGCCAATGTCACTGTACGTCTGCGGCCTGCTCATGTCACTGCTCGCCGCGACTGCATCCGCGCAACAACGACCGCAAGGCTGGAATTGGCGGCCGGAGCAGCCTGCCACGCTTCAGGCATGGCAGCAGGCAGAAGCGCGTAACCAGAATTTCACCCCGCCGACGCCGCGTGGCGACCTGCGTGGCGATATCGCGAGCAATGTGCGCGTGAGACCCGATGGCCAGCGAGAAGAGGCGCAGCAACGGCGCGCTCCCGGTGCGCATTGAGTCGGGCGCGTGGCGCGCCCGACCGCCCCCTGGCGTACGACGAAGATGTGCAATCTCGGGAACCACCTGCCGTGTGGCCAGTCTCACCAGTGCCATTAAGCACAGCGTGGCAGAAGTAATTCCGGTATGCCCGTATCCTCGTGATACGGGCTTTTTTTTGGCGTCGACGGTCGCTCAGGTCCGCGCAGCATGGCGCGCCGCCCTGTACGAATCGGGCGTCATAAAGGAAGTGTAAAAATGGGGAAATGACGGCGACATGCCCTCGACGCGCCTCATGCGGCGCGTTTTCCGCGCGCTACGTTGTTCTCACGTGCGCGCGCCCTGCGAAGCACCGTCGACTAGACGGCAGCCGCCCTCTCTCCGGCGACCGCGCCGGCGAAAACATAGATGCGCACCCGGCGCGCGTCCCAGTCGAGAGAGCGCTCATCGCGCGCGAGCCGCGCAAATTCGGCGCGGCCGAGTTCGGTCAGCACCGCAATGTCCACAGGCGCATGGAAACCCGGCGCGGGAGCGACTGTCCGTTGACGAACGGTGTCCATCATGCCAAGCGAACGGAGATATTGAAAAACGCCCGGGCGCTTGGCCCACGGCACCTGACGGTATTGCGCCCGTCGCAGCGCCTCGAGTACGACTTCGTTGGAATAAGCGGTCATCTCACTTCTTTCTTAAAGTGCAGCCATGACTTATTTGTTCGCGACACAATGGCACGTCTGCTGACGTGCGCACGGCGGAGGGCGAAGATTTCACGCCTTGTCCGCCAATGCGGCCATTGGCCGCCGTTTATTTCGGCCCCCGTGTGAACGCCGTGCTAGCGTTCTGCTTCCAACTGGCGGCGATGCGTCCGAAATGGCGCGATAGTCCGCTCGTCGAATGTCCGAATACCATACGTTACCCCAATAAAATTGATTCTCTTAACTTTATTGCTGCTTTTTTTTGCAGCTTTTATGCTGCTGCGCAGCGCCCGCACGTTGATCGGCGTGACGACCATCGTGGTTTTCTGGGCGCTCGGCGCGGGGTGGCTGGCCCAGCCTTTGCTCGATCTCGCCCAGCGCGGTGCGCCGCCCGGCGGACAGACGGTTGCTCCCGCAACGTACGCAGCTCACACCGCCATCGTGATTCTCGGCACGGGCACGATTCAACGCGAGGGCAAGCTCGTTCCGCCCACGGACGGCATCGCCCGCATCGTCAAGAGCGCCGATCTCTACGCGCGCTGCAAGCGGGTCAGTCCCGTGTGCCATGTGATCGTGAGCGGCGGCAATCCGCAGCAGCACGAAGCGACGGAAGCCGACACCTACCTGCCCTACGTGCTGCGCGAAGGGGTGCCACGCGGCGACGTCATTCTGGAAAACACCAGCCTGACGACATACGAAAACGCCCGCAACGTCTCTGCCATTCTGCCGGACGGATATTACGGTTCGTTGATCCTGGTCACATCTGCCTTTCAAATGCCGCGAGCCTTGCTGGACTTCCACCGCTTCGGGATGAATCCGCTGCCCGTCGTGTCGAACACCCGTCGGGCAACGCGCGGCCTGCTACCGCGCCGGGTCAATTTCTTCAACGCCGAGATCGCGTTGCATGAACTGATCGGCATTGCGCAGTTTCATGTCTACCGGCAGATCGGCTGGTTCTGATTCGCGCGGCGCAGTTCGCAGCTTGCTTAGCTATCCGATGGATTCGAAGCGAGCCGCCGACCCCTGCCTGTCACGCGCGAGCGGGAAAATCTGACTTGCCGCGACACGCGCGGCGAAGCGCATCACAATACGATCGATGCGCGATGGCTTCTGCTGAGCGCCTTCGCGCAGGCCACGCACGGTTGTAACCAGACGTAACTGTATGTGAATTCTGTTACAGAAGACACGCTGGACTGAACATTGCTGGCTAGAATGCACTGTCGTTCCAACGGACAGGCCATACTCGGGTCCATAACCACTCTCTACGGAGGCAACGATGAAGAAAGTGTCCCTGGCAATCCTGGTTTCCCTTTCGGCACTGACGGGCGCGGCTTACGCGCAAGATCAAGGCGTGCGGATGAGTACCGATCCGGCAAAGGCCGCCGACGTCGAGCAGCGCGCGCAAGATCTGCAGGCAAAGCAGCAGGCGATGGAAAGCGCACCGCCTGCGCCGATGAAGCATCAAAAGGGCATGCACCACAAGAAGCCGGCCGCGCCGGCCCAGTAAGCGCCCTGCGTTGCGCATCGGCCGAAGCGCATAGAGGCATCATGCAGGCGCGCTTCCCGGCCGGATGACTGCGCAATGCAAAAAGCCGAAGCCGTTCAACACGGCCTCGGCTTTTTTATTTTGTGCCGCGGGGCGTCGACGACCTACGACGTACGGCGTGTAAATCGCGCCGATCGCATGTCGCGAGGCGCGCATCGACGTTATGCTAAAGTCGCGCACCGAAGAATCAACCCAATTCACCCAACCCGCGTGCGCCCCTGGTGCGGAGGACAGAATGAGCAACATCCAGCTGGACATCGAATGGACTGAAGCAGCATCCCGCAAGATCGAAAAACTCATGCCGCGTGGCAATCAGGATGCGTTCCTTGCGCTGCCGCCCGTCGAATGTCTGCCGATGGAAGGCGACGTGCTGTTTCTCGGACCGGCCGGCAAGCAGCAGCCGTTCATCGTCGCGGAGCGCCAGTATCATCACGAAGGCGACGCCGACTGGACCATCATCCTGATCCTCGACGTGCCGCAAGCAACCCACTAAACGTATCGCGCGCCCGATTGCTTCAGCGCGCTTCGATCCGGGCCCGGCCGCCACGCTGCCGGGCCTTGCTGTTTTCAGCCTCGCCTGCTGCGCCTGCCAACTATCAGGCGATCTTCGACACGATGCGCAGTTCCGCCGATTCGATCCATTGCGCGGACGCCTTCTTGTAGGCCTCGATATGCGCGGACTTCGCGTGCGCGGCCAGCGCTTCCTCACTTTCCCAACGCTCGAAGAACACGAAACGGCGCGGCTCGCGCAAATCACGGTGCAAATCGTACTGCAACGCACCGCGCTCCTTGCGCGTCGGTCCGACAATGCCTTCGAGCGCCGCGCGCAACTGCTCTTCATGTCCCGGTTTCGCCACCGAGATCGCCACCACCGCGATTTCCGACATGCTGCACTCCAGTTCTGAAAAACCAGCAGCATAGCGCCGCTGCCACAAATGCGTCGGCAATCTGCGCCAACTTCGAGTCATAACAGCGCAGACACTTGTACCCGTCTGTGATTACCCGAACATTCGAATCGCATACGAACTGCTAGACTGATTTCGACTAACTGAGCTGCACAACTGAGCGGAGTCGCGCGTGACAGGCATCGATCCGATCGCCTTCGAGCCCGACCTCCATTGCGCCGATGTTGCGCATGCCTGCCACCGGCATGTCGCTGCACACGGGCGAGCGCCGCACGCTGCATAGGACAATCTGCCGTCATGCCAAACGTCGACGATACGACGCTCACTGGCCTTCTGCAGCATATGGTGCAGGACGAGGCCGGATGGGCCGCGCCGTGGCGAACCATTACGTTGCGCAGCGTCTTCCAACCGGTCGTTTCCGTCACGCATCAGCGCGTAGTCGGCTACGAAGCGTTGCTGCGGGCCTTCGATCCCGTCGGCCATCCGATCTCCCCCGCCGTGCTGTTCTCAGGCACCCGCTCGACGGCCGACGCGCGCGCGCTCGACCGCCTCGCCCGCTGTCTGCATGTGGCGAACTTCATGGCGCAAGGCATCGATACCGGATGGCTGTTCCTGAACACGCGTCCGCAGGTATTCGAAACGGGCTGGCCGCAGCGCCCGTTCATCGATGAACTGTCGGAGCATTTCGGACTGCCGCAGGAACGCATCGTGATCGAGGTGCTCGAGCAGCCCGCCGACGACGAATCCGCCGTCGCCAGCATGCTCGCCGCTTCGCAGCCACGCGAATTCCTGATTGCCATCGACGACTTCGGCACCGGCTTTTCGAACTTCGATCGCGTGTGGCGCTTCCGGCCCGACATCGTGAAGCTCGACCGCTCGCTGGTAGCGCGGGCGGGCCGCCAGGACAACGACAACTCGCTGATCGGCCACCTGATCAACATGCTGCATCAGTCGGGCACGCTGGTGCTCGCCGAAGGCGTCGAAACGGAAGACGAACTGATGACGCTGATGCAGGCCGACGTCGACTTCATCCAGGGCTACTGGTTCGGCCAGCCGAAAGCGTCGATCCAGGCGGCGACCGCGCGTGTGCCGGAACTGATCGAGCAGATGTGGCAACGCTTCGACAGCTACGAGCACTCGCACTCGCGCTATCAACGGCCGGGTTTCGAAGGATTCACGGAAGCCGTGCTCGCGGGCGCCGCGCTCTACATGCAGACGGGCGATCTGGAAGAGGCGGCGAAGCCCGTCTTCCTGCTGCCCGATGCGCGCCGCGTGTTCGTGCTGAGCGATCGCGGCGAGCAACTGGCGCCGTCGATCACCGCGAGCGGCACGCCCTCTCCGCCCGCGCGGCTCGCGCCGCTCTTTCCCGACACCCGCAACAACTGGTCGAGGCGCGCGTATTTCAAGCATGCGCTCGCCGCGCCGGGACGCGTCGCGATGATGGGACCGCACTGCTCGCTGATGGATGGCCAGGATTGCTACACGGCGGCTGTCACCGTCCAGCGCGACGGCGCGACGCACGTGTTCTGCGTCGATTTCCTGCCCGAAGTGCGTAATCCGTGTCCCGTCTGAGCTAAAAGCACGCGGCGCCGCCGCGCCTGCCGCGCCCTAGTCGTGCGAGATCCGCTGCCGTCCTGATTTCACGTCGCTGCGCTTCGCCTTGCTTTCGAGCCGGCGTTCTTTCGACGCACGCGTCGGCCGCGTCGCGACGCGCGCCTTGCGGGTCACGCTGACGCTGTCGATCAATGCGTCGAGCCGCGCCAGCGCTGCCGCACGGTTCATGTCCTGGGTGCGGTATTCCTGCGCCTTGATGATGACGATGCCGTCGCGGGTGATCCGATGGTCGCTCATCGCGAGCAGGCGCATTTTCAACACCTCGGGCAACGACGACGCGCGCACGTCGAAGCGCAGATGAATTGCGCTCGATACCTTGTTGACGTTCTGCCCGCCCGCGCCCTGCGCGCGCACGGCCGTCAGTTCGATTTCGTTCGGCGGGATCGGATAGCGTGAAGTCATGTCAAAGAGTCGTGCGAGGAACGGGAAGTGTAACCGGCTATTTGCTGGCACATCAGCGGTATGCGAATTGCGTGCACGCAGCGCGGCATGTGCGTTGCCTGCGCATCGCCCACCAGCGCGGCACGGATTTGCCGTCCATCGCCGATCTCGCCGATACTGATACTTTCAGCCCGAGGGCCGATTATCGTGATGAAAATGCGCCCCGCGCAGGTGCTCGAACTCGTCGTCAATCTCGTGTTGCCGTGGGTCGCGTACCGTCTCACGCAGCCGTACTGGGGCGACACGGGCGGATTGATTGCATCGGCCGTGCCGCCCGTCGCGTGGAGCGTCGTCGAACTCGTGCGCTTCAGGCGCGCCGACGCGCTCAGCCTGACGGTGCTGCTCGGCATCGTGCTATCGATCGGCGCGATGGCGCTGGGCGGCGACCCACGCATGTTGCTGTTCCGCGAATCGCTGGTATCGGGCGCGATCGGCGTGGCGTTTCTGCTGTCGCTGCTGGTGGGCCGGCCCGCCGTCTTCTACCTGACGCGCGCGTTCGTCGCCCGCGAAATGACCAACGGCGCCGCCCATATCGACATGCTGTGGCGCGAACGCCCGGCGTTCGCGCGCGGAATCCGGGTGCTGACGGCTACATGGGGCCTCGGCCTCACGGGCGAAACCGCGCTGCGCGGCTGGATGGCGTGGCACTGGCCGATCGAGCGCGTGCTGGTGGTATCGCCATTTGTCGGCTATGGCATTTTCGGCGCGCTGATGATCTGGACGCTGTGGTATCGGCGCACGCTGCGCGACCTCGCGCAAAGCGAGGCGGAATCCGAAACGGAACCGCCGCCCAGCACGGCCGCCAACTAGCGCACGTCATCGCGCATCGCCTCGACGATACGCGCGGCGAGGCCGGAGTCGCGCTGCGTCGGCGTCGCGATCGCGCGCATCAGCACTGCCCGCGAGCCGACCACTTCGACCCGCTCGCGCGCCCGCGTGACCGCCGTATAAACAAGCTCGCGCGACAGCACCCGGCTGAAGGTCGACGGCAGCATCAGCACCGCGTGTTCGAACTCCGAGCCTTGTGACTTGTGCACCGTGAGCGCGAAGGCCGTGTCGTGCGGCGGCAGCGCCGCGGGCGACACCGCGCGCAGGCTGCCGTCCGCGCCACGGAAGAACACGCGCAGCGCGCCGTCCGCGCCCGGCAGCGCGATACCGATATCGCCATTGAACAGACCCAGCGCATAGTCGTTGCGTGTGACCATGATCGGCCGGCCCGCGAACCATTGCGCGCCGACGGCCAGCGGCACGCGCGCGATGCGGCGCACCTGCGCGGCCATCGCGGTATTCATCTGCTCGACGCCGCGCGAGCCGAGCCGCGTCGCGCACAGGATGCGGAAACGATTGAGCGCGTCGAACAGCGCCAGCGCGTGCGAGGCCGCGCCTGCCACGCCGTCGGAGAGCGCCGTCGCGAGCGCGTCCGCGTAGGGCGCAAACCCAGCCGCGAGCCGCTGGATCGTGCGCTCGGACGGCGTGGCATCGGTGTCTTCGTGAAACGCCGCCGCGCAGGGTTCAGCGGGATCGATCCGCAGCACGTCGAGCGCGTCCGGCGCGGCGCCTCGCCGGATCGCCAGCGACAGCCGGCCGATCGCCGACTCCAACCCAAAGCGATAGTTTCGTTCGAGCCACACGACGCAGTCGGCGAGCGGCGCCGGTTGCGCATCCGGCGATGAAGACGGCATGTCGGGCGGCATGCCGAACAGGTCGTCGAAGAACGGCAGATCTTGTTCCGACCGAGCATCGTCGCGGCCAGTGGGCAGCGCATCACGCAATCGGCGTTCATCGATTCCCAGCGCCGTCGCGATCGAGCCGACACCCTTCGCCGTGAACGCGGGTTGCGCGCTCAATTCGGCGAACACGGCGCCCGCTTCGACGGCCGCCAGTTGATCCTTGTCGCCGAGCATCACGAGATGGGTGTCGGGTGCGAGCGCATCGAACAGGTGCGTCGCCATCGCGACGTCGATCATCGACGCCTCGTCGATCACGATCACGTCATACGGCAGCGGGTTGTCCCGATGATGCCGGAAGCGCCCATTCGGCCCGGTGCCCAACAGCCGATGCAACGTGAACGACGTTTGCGGCAGACGCCCCGCGAGTTCCTGCGGCAACGAACTGGCGCGCGCGAGCAGCGCCTCCTGCATCCGCTGCGCGGCCTTGCCCGTCGGCGCGGCGAGCGCGATACGCAAGTCCTCGCGCGCATCCAGCAGACAGGCGAGCACGCCGACCACTGTGGTCGTCTTGCCCGTGCCCGGGCCGCCGCTGACGATCGTCAGCCGCCCGGACAGCGCCATCACGGCAGCCACGCGCTGCCAGTCGATCTGATCGTCCTGCGGCTCCCCAAAATAACGCAGCAGCCTGTCGCGCAAGCCTCGAGAAAACATGCCCGCCGATACGGCATCGTCATGCTCGCCTCGCGCATGTCCGACGAGCGACTGCGCCAGCCGCCGCTCGTAATCGTAGTAGCGCGCGAGATAAAGCCGCCCTTGCCCATCGACGACGAGCGGGCGCAGCGCATGTGCCGGCTGCATGCCGTCGCTTGCGACGCCGCTCGCGAGCAACGCGTCGCGCACATGCCCGAACTCGGCGTCGTAGCGCTGCGCAAGTTCGTCGAGCGGCACGCACACGTGTCCCTCCGATGTCGCGCGGCTCGCGGCGAACGCGGCGCGAGCAGCCCAGCGCACGCCGTCCGCGGACGCGCCGCCGCGCTGCGCCAGCGCGCTCACGCGACGCGCGAAACCTTCGGCGAGCGCCGTGCTGAAATCCGCGGGCGCGGGGACATTGACCTCGACATCGGGCAACGGCTGATCGAACGTGCTCATTGCGCGCCTCCGTCCATCAATGCGTCGAGCGCCACGACGAGCGCGTAATCGGGCCGCCGCGCATGCACGCCGGCCACGTGTTCTCCATGTCGCCAGTCGGGCCGCACGCCGCGCACGAACAGATACAGATAACCACCGATGTGCCTGTCATAGTCATAGTCCGCGAGCCTCAGCCGCAGATAGCGATGCAGCGCGACGACATAAAGCAGCGCCTGCAGGTGATAGGCGTGGCTCGCCATCGCTTCGTCGAGCGGCGCGGCGGCGTAGTCCTCGGGCGTGTCGCCGAGATGATTCGACTTCCAGTCGATCACCCAGAAGCGCCCCTCGTGCTCGACGATCATGTCGATGAAACCTTTGACGAACCCGCGCAGCACACCTGGTTCCAGCGCGACATCGGGAAAGCCGTGCGCGGCGAGCAGCGCGCGCAACGCGGGAAAGTCCAGCGATGCCGCCGAGAACAGAAACTCCATCTCGTTGAGCCGGCGTTTGGGATCGAGCGAGGCGAGCGTCATGCCGGGCACCAGTTCCGTACTCACGATATCCGCGAGCAAACGGTGCATCATCGCGGGCAGACGTTGTGCGAGTTCCGGCTCGGCGGGCGCTGGCCGCTCGTGCAGCGCGCGTTCGATCGCGTGCGGCCACGTGCTGCCGTCGGAAAAATCCGCGAGTTCGAACATGCGATGCAGACACTCGCCCGCCGCCGGACCGCGCGGAAACGCGAGGATATCGTCGGGTGCGAGTTCGACGGGCGCCGTGGCGACATCGAAAAGAGCAACGCCTGTGTCACCGGTGGCGACATCCGCCAGTTCGTCGTGGTCCGGACGCGCTTCTTCGCTCGGGGCCGATGCGTCGTCGGTGCGCGAACCCGCCGCGATCAGCGAGCTGAAACTCGCCATGCGCCACGTGTCGCGCAACGCGCGCTGGTTCATCCGCGCCCGCATCCGGGCGCCGCTGTCGGCCACGCTTTCCAGCCGCACGCGACGCGTCACGGCTGGCAGATCCGCGATGGCCACGGGGTCGCCCGATAGCGCCTCCCAATGCTGATAGACCGAGTCGTCATCGAGCGGCTTCGAGAGCCATTCATCGAAATCGCGCGCTTTGCCCGCAACGAGCCAGTTCAACACACTACGCGCCGATTCCTTCGTCGATCTCGACGCCAGATATGCACCCGCCACCAGGTAACAGCGATACACGGCGCGCGTCAGCGCGACGTAGATCAGCCGCGCGCGTTCGGCCGCCTGTTCGCGCATGGCCTGGCCGTTCGCGTGATCGGACTGCTCGTCGTCGCAGCCGTAATGAAGCACGGCCGAACCGTCGTCATCGTGATATTCGAGCGCGTCAGGCAGGACCGTCGCATACGGCTCGCGCAGGCGGCCATCATTGAGGAACGGGCAGAACACGACGGCGTATTCGAGGCCCTTCGACTTATGCACGGTGACGATCTGCACGAGGTTGCGGTCCGATTCGAGCCGCAGCTGCGCTTCTTCGCCGCCACGCCCGCTTTCCGCACGCTGGGCGGCGAGCCAGCGCAAGGTCGGCGCGATGCCCGGCTGCGTCGCGGCGCGCGCCTGCACGAGTTCGGCCAGATGGTTGACGTTGGTCAGCCGCCGCTCGCCCTCTGCACCTTCCACGAGCCGCTGCGCGACGCGCAGTTCACGCATCAGCGTGCGCCACATCACGGCGAAGCCGCGCTCGTGCCACAGCATGCGGTAACGCGAGAAGCGTTCGACCCAGCTCATCGCATCGACGGAATGCGCGGCGTCACCCGACGTGGACGATGCATCGTCGACCTGCTCGAGCCGCCACAGCGTTGCGGCATCGAGACCGAACCAGTCGGTCGCGAGCGCGGCGCGCAGGCGGCGCAAGTCGCCCGGTGTATCGACGGCGGCCAGCACACGCTCGATCTGCTCGGCATCAAGCGATTCGAACACGGATGCCTGCGCCAGTTCGACACTGCCCACGCCCCACGCGGACAACACGCGCTTGATCAGACTGCCCTGCTTGTGCGTCTGCACGAGCACGGCGATGTTGCCGGGCGCGAGCGGCCTGTCGCCGATCGTCACGCTGCCCTCGCGCGCGCCGCGCAGCAGACGCACGATCTCCGCCGCGCACGCTTCGCTCGCCGCGCGCTGCGCGTCGCGCTTGGTCAGCACCGCGTCGCCCTTCGGCAATGTCCAAACGCAGAAGTCGCCGCCCGCCGCGCAGTCTCGGTCGATGAACGGCGGCCGTTGCCGCTCGCCCGCTCGCACGGGTTGATAGTCGAGCCCTTCGAGCACGAACGCTCGCGCGTTCGCCTCGAATATGCGGTTGCATGCCTCGACGATGGGCGCTGTCGAGCGCTGATTGACGGCGAGCGTATAACGCGCCGACGCCTGTGCGCGAGCGGCGAGATAGGTATGCAGATCCGCCGCGCGGAAACTGTAGATCGCCTGCTTCGGATCGCCGACCAGAAAGAGCGGTCCCTTCGGCGCGAAGATACGGTTGAAGATCGCGAACTGCAGCGGGTCGGTATCCTGGAACTCATCGATCAGCGCCGCGGGATAGCGCGTGCGCAGCGCGTCCGCAAGCCACACGTGACTGGCGAGCGCGCGATACAGGTTCGACAGCAGATCGTCGAACGACACGACGCGGCGCGTGCGCTTTCTCGCCGTAAGTTCGTGCGGCGCGTAGTCGAGCCACTTCTGCACCAGACCGAGCCAGCGCGCACGCTGCGCGGCTTCCGCCGCGAGCGAGGCTGCGGCCAGTTCGTCGGCTGCAATGAAGAATGCATGCGCGGGCGGCTCGAAATTCTTCTTCGTGCCTTTCGTCAGCGCAGTGGCCGTCAGTTTCAGCGCCACTTTCGGCGGCGGCGCGTGGCAATCGTCCTGCGCGAAATAGTCGCTCCACGCGCTGATCGCGGCGCTCACCGTTTCAGCCTTGTGCGAAGTCTTGCTCAGACGCTCCTGTGCCCGTTCGAGCAGGCGCACGATGTTGTCGCGCTCGGCATGCCACATCTCGCAGGCTTCGTCGAAGCGCGCCTGCATATCGTTCGGTGCACCTTCCGCTGCGCCGATGTCACCCCAGCGCAACTGCGCGAGCGGCTTCTTCAGGCGCCGCGCAAGCTGTTCGTCGAGCGATGCGGGACCCGCGCCCTTCTCGACCAGCCATGCCGCGAACGACGAATGCAATGCCGCGACGGGTTCGATCTGCTCGCGCCAGAAGTCGGCGGCCAGTTCGAAGCGCAACGCTGCGTCGTCTGCTTCCATCTCGAACGCGAATGGCATCGCAGCGGCAAACGGCGCTTCCTGCAACGCGCGCTGACAGAACGCGTGAATCGTGTGGATGGCGGCCTGATCGAACGTGCGCAACGCACGGCGCACCGTTTTCGCGGCCGCTTCGAGGTCGATGCCGCGTTCTTCGGAAAGCGTCGTCTCGAATAGCCGGACGATGAACGGATCGCCGCCATCGTCGCCCGTTTCGATTGCGCGCTGCACTTCGGCGAGACGCCCTCGTATGCGTTCATGCAGCTCGGCCGTCGCGGCTTTCGTAAATGTCACGACGAGAATCTGATCGGCGCTCAGATTCTTCTCCAGCAACAGCCGCACGTAGAGCGCGCAAATGTTCCATGTCTTGCCCGTTCCCGCCGATGCCTCGATCTGATTGACGCCGTCGAGATCGCACGCGAACACGTCGAGTTCCTGCGCAGCGGGCGCATGCATCCATGCCGTGCCGCTCATGATGCGCTCCTCAGATGCGCGACCAGCGGCTTGAATACGATCGCGGCAAGTGTGCCGAACGGCTCGTCGAGCGTCAGCGTCGTGCCGCGAAACGCGATGCGCAACGCAGCGTCATCGGACTCGCCTCGCACGCGGTCGCTGATCCATGCACCTTGCGCGGCGGAATCGCCATCGCTGATCTTTGCCCATGCGCTCTTCGGAAAAAAGCGCAGCGGAAGCGCGCGCCCTGCGCTGAACAATGCGGCAAGCGGCGCGAGTTGATCCAACGGTTTTTCGACGGGCGCGAGTTCGAACGACTCGCCGCTTGCATGCCAAACGGTACGGCGTGGACCGTCGGGCAACGCCGCGCAATAGACGAGATGCGAGAGCCACGCGGACAGATAGTCGCGCGCCGTGGGACGCGCATAACGGAACACGACCTGCCCCGTCGGCGTCAGCAGATTGAGTGTGCCTTGCAGTTGCAACGGACCTTCCGATGTTTTGCGCAATGTTGAATCATGAGGACCGAACAGCGCGATGTCGCCGGTGTCGGGCCAGCGCGCGTCGATGTCGAGCGAGAACGGCAGGCGCGTGACGCCCGACGCCACTTCGCGCCGCACGCGGTCGGCAAGGCCACGCAGCGCCGACAGTTCGCGCGTGCGCCATACCGCGCCCGTCGCGCCGCCCGGCAACTCGGGGCTTGCTTCCGCGACGCGCTGCACGCGCTCGAACGCCGCGCTGTCGAAGTCCGTATCGAGCAGTGCGGGTAACAGACGCTCGGCCAATGCATCGCGGCCCGCGAAGTCGAGTTCGAAAGGCTCCATGTCGAGCAGTTCGCCTTGTGCATCGGAAAGCACGATGCCGAGGCGATCGCGCAGCAAGGCGCGCGCGGGGTGGCGCCAGAAACGCTGGAAGTCGTCGAACGGCACGGGCTCGTTCAGCACGGCGGGCAACGGCGCATCGAAGAATGGCGCGGGTGCCACGCCTGACGGCGCGGCGAGCAACGCGGCCAGTTCCGCGCGGTCGGTGTCGTAGGTGAACAGGCCGCTCTTCGCGTTGAAGTAATCGGACGCGAAAGGCTGCAACGGATGCTCGACGATGAACGCGCGCCGCGCCGAATCGAGTTCGGCCGGCGACGCATCCTCTGCGGACGAAACACGCGCGAGGTGATCGAGCAGTTCATCGACGAGCGCGGCTGGCGGCAACGGCGCGTTGTCGCGAATGCTGCGCCCCGTGTAGGCGATCAGCAGCCGGTCTTGCGCGGCGAGCAGCAGATCGAGGAACAGGTTGCGCTCGTCGTCGCGCCGCTGGCGATCGCCCGCCTTGCCGAACGCCGCCATCAGGTCGAACTCGTCGGCGCGCGCAAGGCTAGGCAATACGCCGTCGTCCATGCCCAGCATGCAGACAATTCTGAACGGCAAGCCACGCAGGCTCGTCAGCGACGAGAACGTGACGCTGCCCCACGGCACGCCGCCGCGCGCCGGGTCGTCGAGCGCTTCTGACAGCGCCGTGCGCACCACGGCCGCCGGCAACGCAGACTCGCCCGCGCCTGCGCGCATGGCATCGCTCATGGCATCGACGGCATCGCGCACAGTGGACACGCTGTCCGCGAAATCGACGCCGCCATCGAAGCAGCGGCCCAGCACTTCGAGCAGCAACTGCGTCCACTCGACGGGCGTCATGTCGTCGGCGCAACGGCGCGCGAACGCATCGACGTCGTCGACGAAACTCGCGAGGCGCCCGAGCAGTTCCGCATCCGAGCCGTCCGCGCCTTCGACGGGCAGCCAGGCATCGACCGGCTGGCCGCCTTCGGGCATCGCGTAGCCGAGGAAAAGGCGCGTGAGCGCGTCGGCAAATGTGTGGCGCGCGACGGGAATCGCGCTGTCGGCGGGCGGCACGGGCGCGAGACCGCGCCGCGCGCCTGCTGCCGCGAGCCACTCCTGAATGTCTTCGAGCGCCGCTGCGTCGATGCCGTAGCGGGCGGCGATCGCATCGACACGCAGCCATTCGATCAGCTCCGGCGCGCCGACATTGCGCTCGGGCAACGCGAGCCAGTCGAGCAGCACGCGCGCCACGGGATTCGCCTGCGAAGGCGGCAAACCGGTGATCCGATACGGAATGCGGCGCGTGTCGCCCGAGGGCGCGGTGCCGAACACAGCGTCGATCAGCGGGCCGGCCGCGCCGAGATCGGGCAACGTGACCAACACGTCAGAAGGCTGCAGATCGTCGAACTCGTCGAACCAGCCCAGCAGGCGGTCGTGCAGCACTTCGAGCTGGCGCGCGAGACTATGGCACACGTGCACTTCGATACCGCGCTCCTCGGGCTGCGTGTCGAGCTCGCGCTCGTCGCGCAGATCGAGCATGCCGTTCTGCACGGCGGCGAGCCAGGTCGGCGCGGCGTTTTCGGCGAAATACGAGGCCTCGGACGATGCCGCGCTTTCCGTCAGCTCGTGCAGCATATGAAGTTGCGCCTGCGTCTGGCGAGCCCATTCGGCCAGCAGCGGATGGCCGACTTCCTGATAGTCGAGCTGACCCGCCGCATCGAGCGCTTCGACACGCCCCACGCTGACGATGTCGAACCAGAACTCGCGGCACGGGTTCATCGCGTACACCCGCACATCGATCCAGCGCGACAGCTCGCGCAGCAGCGCGATATGCAAAGGCGGCATGGTCGGCAACGCGAACACGCTGACGGACTCGGGCCACTCGGCGCGCGCGATCGCGTCGAGATCGAGCGAGCGCACTTCGTCGAGAAAGCGATAGGCAGGCGGCGTGGCGGCGTCCGCCGAATGCGCGTCGCCTGCGACCTCACCGAGCAGCGTGCGCCACAAGGCGCCCTGCCAGCGCTCGTCCTCACGCACCGCGGCGCTCGCGCCTGTCAGGCGCGGACCGGAGTCGTCCGCGGCGCCGCTTGCGAAGATCGCACCGCCCTTCTGCCATTGCAACAGCCATTCGGGGCGATAGGTCAGATAGTGGTCGAGCACGGTCGCGACGCGGCGCGCGAGTTCATAGCGCATCGGCGCGTCGGCGGCATCGAGGTAACTGCGCAGGCGCGGCGACGCATTCCACGGCCGCGCTTCATCGGCATCGCCGAGCAGACGGTAGCAGCGCCACACCAGCCGGTCCGGCGAGAAAGGCGAACTTTTCGGCACGTCCTTGATGACGCCGCCGATCTGCGTCCACAACCACTGCGCCAGGTAACTGAACTGGATGTTCGCGCACACGCCCTGACGCGCGGCGATATCGAGTTCCAGCCGCCTCCGTACGGCCGCGCTCGGCACGATCACAGGTTGCGCCGTCCATGGACTGGAAGGCGTGGCACCGAGTCCGTCGAGCAACGCGCCGACGAGGACATCGTACCGGTTCGAATAGAAAAGCTGGAGCATGGAATGGCTTGGAACAGGCGGCGCCGCGCTGATGCACGGGCCGTGTGAAGAAACGATGCGACAGCATAACAAACGCATTCGCAGACACGAAACCTGGCCATCCGGCAGATGGTCCGGGCATGGGCAAATCAGTTAGACTCGACGGCAGTTCGAGCTGGGAACAGACCGGGCTTCTGATCCAGATGCATCATCAACATATAGACACGAGACACCAGGCGGTCGATGCGCTATTCAGTCGAAATCAAGAAGTTTCTGTATAGCCAGTACTTTTATGGCGGCTTGCGCATCGCAGTGGGCGTGTCGCTGCCCGCCGTCCTTTGTCTGATCGTGTTTCACAACCGCGAGCTCGGCTTCACGATCGCCACGGGCGCGCTCGGCGCGTGCGCCGTCGACATGCCGGGCCCGCTCAAGTACAAGCACAACGAGATGCTCGCGTGCAGCGTGATCGGCTTTCTCGCCGCGCTCGCCACCGGGCTGGCCACCGTCAATCCCGTCGCGCTGTGGTGCACCGTCGTGCCGCTTACCTTCGTGCTGTCGCTGATCGTCGTGTATGGCAACCGCTGGCCGCAGATCAGCTTCGCGACGCTCTTCATGATGGTCGTCACGCTCGAAGAGCACTTCACGCCGATGCAGGCGCTCATCAACGCGTCGTGGATACTCGTGGGCGGACTGTGGTTCACCTACTGGTCGACCTTCGTGAGCCGCTGGATGATGTACCGGATCGAGCAGCAGGCGCTCGCCGAAAGCGTGTTCGCGCTCGCCGACTATCTGCTCGCGCGCGCGGACTTCTTCGATCTCGACAACGATCTCGACGAGTGCTACCGCAACCTCGTTGCGAAGCAGATCGCCGCCGTGGCGATGCAGGACGCCGCGCGCGACATCGTGCTGCGCAACCTGCCCAAGCTGAAGAGCGGCCGCTTGCAGCCACGCCGCGCGACGCTCTTCAACCTGTTCATCCACACCGTCGATCTGCACGAGCAGTTCGTCGGTGCGCATACCGACTACCCGCTCGTGCGCAATACGTTCGGCGGCTCGGACCTGCTGATCTTCTATCGCGATCTGATCCGCAAGGCGGCCGCGGACCTCGAAGACATCGGTCTCGCCGTGCTGCAGAACGAGCCGCCGCGCGCGCGGATCAACGTGAAGGCAGAGTTGCGCGCGATCGAATACGAAATCGAGCAGATGCGCAAGCAGGACTTGCCGAAGAAGAATCCGGAAGCCTACTCGACCGTCTCGGCTTCGTTCAGACGCGTGTGGAGCGCGACGCGCCTGATCGACCGGATGCGCAAGAACCTGGCGAACGAAGAAAGCACGAAGGAAACCGATCTGCGCATCGACCAGGCGCTTACGCGTTTCGTGTCGAGCCGCCGCGTGCCGTTCGGCTCGATCTTCTCCAACCTGACGATGGCGTCGCCCAGCTTCCGGCACGCGTTGCGCATGACGATCGCCGTCGCGATCGGCTTCTGGCTCGGACGCCTGTTGCCGCTCACCAATGCCTACTGGATCGTGATGACGACCGTCATCATTCTGAAACCCGGTTACTCGCTGACCAAGCAGCGCAACGGCCAGCGTATCGTCGGCACGCTGATCGGCTGCGCGGCGAGCATCGCGCTCATCATGAGCGTGAAGGAACCGCATATTCTCATCATCGTGATGTTCGCGTGCATGGTGATGAGCTACAGCCTGCTGCTGTTCAACTACACGGCGAGCGTCGTGTTCACGTCGTCGTATGTGCTGCTGATGTTCCATCTGCTTGCGCCCGGCAGCCTGCATATCATCGGCGAGCGTGCCATCGACACGGTCGTCGGCTGCGCGATCGCGATTGCCGCGAGCCATCTGTTCCCGTATTGGGAATATCGGCTGATGGGCAAGCTCGTCAACGACATGATCGCCGCGATGCGCAGCTATCTGGAGGCGAGCTGGTGGTGGGGAGGCAAGCCGGCCGCGGCCGTCATCTCGCCTTCCGCGCTAACGGAAGCGGCCGCGCTGGCGCCCGCCGTGGCCGTCGCGGAAATTGTCGCGAGCGGCGCCAACGGGATTGGGGAAACCTTCGGCAACGCTGCTGCTGCGGCACCGAATGCATCAGGAGCGGCAACCGCATCTGCTGCTTCGCCAGGCGCTACGGCCAAAACATCAGCGCCCACGCCCGCCGCCGCTGCCGCCGCGAGCGCGCTCGATCGCGACTACCGCTACCGGCTCGCGCGCAAGAACGTGCATGTCGCGTTCGCCAATCTCGGCCAGGCCTTTCAACGGATGATGCTCGAACCCAAGTCCGCGCAGAAGTTCGTGCCGGAACTGAACGACCTGCTCGTCCGCTCTCACGTACTCGCCTCGCAGATCACGGCGGTCGCGCCGTTGTTGCGCACGTCGTCCCAACAGATGGGCGGGCCGTCGCATCAGCCCTTGCAACGCGCGCTGACGGTGATCCGCGACAACCTTGCGAAAGCCGAAGAAGGCGACCCGCCTCCCGCCGATCAGGTCGACATTTCGAAGCAGTCGACGCGTGAACTCGATGCGATGGTGATCGAAGCGGAACGCTCGCCCGACTACACGCCGGACGCCGTGCATGATCTGAAACTGCTCGCGCATCAGTGCAAGCAGATGCTGGCCGCGTCGTTTCAGATTCGCAAGGATGCGGGCGTGATCCGTTTGCCCGAGAACTGACGAGCGTCGCGCTTACTGCGACGCGCCCTTTGCCGCATTGACGGCAGCCGCCGCCGCGGAGGCTGCTGGCGCCGTCGAATCGGCGGGATTTTCGCGGTCGTACTCGCGCTTTTCGGAAATCGCGTTGTAGAGAATCGTCGCGATCACCAGCAACACGACAACGACGATAAACACTGCGATGCCCAGCGTCGGGTTCTTCTTCTTGCGCGGATCGTTCATGTGTCGGGCTCTGCTTGCAGGTTGATGCGGCGGAGCGGGCATTCTACGCCGAAGCACCTTGCGCGCGGCTTGCAGTCCGGCACGCCCGCGCGGTTACGGAACCACCTCGTCGCGACGCGAAACCAACCGGCAGCGCTAACGGCTTTCCGCAACCACCGACGCCCGCACCGGCAAGGCCGTCGAATACTTGATCTGTTCCATCGCGAAACTGGAACTCACATCGTAGAGCGGCACGGCACGGATCAGTTGCTTGTAGACGCGGTCGTAATCGTCGATGTCCGACACGACGACGCGCAGCAGATAGTCGGTCTCGCCGCTCATCCGGTAGACCTCGACCACTTCGGGAATGTCCTGCACCGCGCGCGTGAAATCCTGCGCCCAGGCCTCCGTGTGCTGGTTCGTGCGGACGGCGACGAATACCGTCGTGCCGACGCCCAGCTTGCGCGGGTCGCACAGCGCGACCTGCGCGCGGATCACGCCCGCTTCCTTGAGCCGTTGCACCCGCTTCCAGCATGGCGTCTGCGACAGGTTCACCCGCGCCGCGAGTTCCGCGATCGGCATCGTCGCGTCTTCCTGCAGGAGTTCGAGCAGCCGCCGATCAATGATGTCCATTCCCATCTTTCCACCCAGATAGAAAATTATTCTATTTCTCGTCAAGACGAGGGAATTATATGAAAACTCTTTCTCCGCGCAAATCGGTATAAATGAGGTCAGTTCTGATCTCGAAAAACAACGTCCGCGGAGCCTTCCATGAACCCGTCAGCCGGCCTGATCACACGCGAATCCTCGATGGCCGAAACCCCTCCCGTCGCTTGCGGCATCCCCGCAGCGGGCGCGATCTCACAACTGTGCGCGACGCTCGACGCCGCCTTCGACGCCTGCGCCGGCACCGATGATCCGTCGCGGCAGGCGGCCTTCGCGCGCAGCGTGCGCGCGGCGCTTGCCGAAGCGGCCGCCGACGCGTCGCTGCTCACCGATGCGCAACGCGAAGGCGCCGCAGCCTGCTATCGCCGTCATCTGCTCGCCGCCGATCCACAAGGCCGCTATGCCATCGCCGCGCTCGTCTGGATGCCCGGCCAGGCGAGCCCGGTTCACGCGCATCACACATGGTGCGGCTATGCAGTGATCGACGGCACGCTGACGGAAACCATCTACGACTGGCATGCAGACACCGATTGCGCGACACCCGCGCGCGACCGATTGCGCGAACCGGGCGCCGTGTCGTTCACGCGCTCGGGCCGCACGGGCATCCATCGGCTCGGCAATTGCAGCGGGAATGCCGCCGTCTCGCTGCACATCTACGGCGTGCCCGGCGAACAGATCACGACGCATGTGAACGACATCGTGCGCGTCGCCGACAGTATGCAGGCCGTTGCCGCCTAGGTACGCACCGCCTCATCCGCGCGCTGTACCCATCAAACGAAAGGCGTCACGCATGAACGCGTGACGCCTTTCTCATACGAACCTTCATCCTCTTTCACGTCTTTCCGCCATCGCCCGCCGTTGGAATCTGCGGCGGCACGGATGCCGTTTGTCCCGTCGATGGCGGCGCCGGACGTGGCTCATGCGACACGTCGCGCGCCGGCGGCATGGCGCCGCCCTTCTTCGGCCTGAACGGCGTCGTCGTGCCCGTCGCGGATTCGCGCATGTGTGCCTCGTGCTGCGCGTGTTCCTCCTCCCGCAACACCTCGCCCACTTCGTCACCGCGCGACGTATGTACGCGCATCTGCGGCACGGGAATCTCGATGCCCGCTTCGTCCATCTTGCGCTTCAGGCGCAGATTGAACGCGCGCGCCACGCTCCACTGCTGCAGCGGACGCGTCTTGATCTGCCCTTTGACGACCATCCAGTTCGGGTCGAAGCGGTCGAGTCCCCACACTTCGACGGGGCCGAGCATCTCGCGACGGTAACGGAAATCGGCCATCAGGTCTGCGCCGACCGCGCGAATCAGTTGCGTGACCTCGTCGACATCGGCGGAAAACGGCACGCGCACTTCGAATACCGCATACGCGAAATCGCGCGACAGGTTCTTCACGATCTTGATCTGCGAGAACGGAATGGCATGGATCGCGCCCTGGCCGTCGCGCAACCGCACGGTGCGGATCGACAGATATTCAACGGTACCCGCGTGTCCGCCGTCGATATCGATCCAGTCGCCGACCGAGATCGTGTCCTCGATGATGATGAACAGGCCTGTAATCAGGTCGCTCACCAGCGACTGCGCGCCGAAACCGATCGCCAGACCGATCACGCCCGCGCCCGCCAGCAGCGGCGTCACGTTGATGCCGAGATTGGCCGCCGTGACGATGCCCGCAATTGTCAGGATCGTCACGAACAGCACATTGCGAACGAGCGGGAGCATGGTGCGCGCGCGCATGCTCGGGTTCTTCGACTTGTTGCGCGGGCCGCTTGGATTGACGGCTTCCTGGATCGCCGTGTCGATCAGGATCCACACGAGCCACGACACGAACACCGTGATCAGGATCGCCGTCAACGCGTGCGCGATGCCGCGCGCCGTGACGCTTTCTTCGATGATCTGCGCAAGCGACACGTCCCACAGGCGCGACGCGAATTCCAAGTACGCGAGCCAGACGAACAGCGTGATCAGCGTGCCCGCGAAACGCAACAGACGCGTCAGATAAGGCGAGCGACGCCGACGGCGCGTATTGCGCGGCCGGGTGACCCGCAGCACGATGGCCGACAGGAAGAACGCGAGCACCAGCAGCAGCGCCGTCACGACGGAAATCTGCAACACATTCTCACCGCTACCGATACCGCCGATCGTCGCGATCACGGAAGCCGTCGCGAGCACGAGCATCGGCACGTGCCAGAGCGACGCGAGCACTTCGAAGCCGTCGGTAGCGGCCTTGTGATCGTGGCGCTGTTCGTAAGCGCGATTGCGGATCAGGTGCGCGACGGGACGGCGAAATGCGAGCGCGAAGTACGCGGTCAACACGGCTGCCGTCATGTTCGAAACGGTCGACACGAGCGCCGCGAGATTGGTGCCGAGTTCATGCGCGACGTCGTAATTGACGGCGGCGTCGCCGAGCGCGCTGCAGATGCCGATCGCGAACAGCGGCCGGCGCGCCTGCTCGATCAGCACGCGTACGGCGGCGCGTCGATGGCCCGAGCCGAACAGCGAGAACATGATCAGGCAGATTGCCGAGAACACGGCGCCCGCGACGATCGCATACGCGATCACCATCGCGATCGTGCGGCCGAGTGAATCGGGCATCGAGCGCACGAACATCAGCGCCGCGACGAACGCGACGATCCACGGCCCGACGCGGCGCAGCGCGAAGATCAACAGTTCGCGCGTGGTCGGATTGGGATCGAGCCGCACGACGATGCCAAAGCGCGCGTGAATCCTGCGCTGCAGGTAAATCAGGCCCGCAGCGCACGCACCCCACCCCGCGAGCACGGCGATCATGTTCAGCAACACGCGGCCGAAGTGCTCGCGCCCCTGGCTCGTGACGATCGTATAGATTTCGTTGCCCGCCGCGTTGAAGCGGCCCGACCAGTAATTGAGCGGTGAGCGCCCTTGCTGCACGTCGGTTTCGAACGAGGCAATGCCCGCGGCGATCGCGCCGAGCAGGCCGGCGCTCGACGGCGCGCTGGCGGACACGGGCGGCCCGACCGTCTTGGTCGCGTCGCGCAGTTTTTTCAGCTGCGTGACGAGCGCGGTGCGCTGGCGGTCGCTGTCGAGTGTCGTGATCACGCTGTCGAGCGATTTCTCCAGCTCGGCCTGGCTGGCGGGCGACGGCGCCGATGCCGCATCCGCCGCCGACGCGCCCGACGCGGGCGCCGCCGTCGAGACCGTCGCGCTATTGATCAGGCTCTGCAGCGCGGGAATCATCGGCGCGCCGGGCGTGGCGCCCGCGGCGTGCGCGATGCCCGGCATGCCGAGGCACGCGCCAGCGAGCGCCAACCACAGGCACAAGGCGGACGCGAGCGCACCCGAACGCGCCCGGCGCAATGCTCCGGCGTGCGAAAAGAATTGGGATAAAGCGCGAAAAACGGCGTCAATCGCCAGAAGCCCGCCGGATGACGGCGCAGCCCGCGATTCACGCCGCGCGAGGCATGACTTCATGGCAATCCGTGACTGTTATGCAAGCATCTTGCATGGGAACGGGAGACGCCAAGTTTAGCGGGTGTCGTCGAGGGAAAGCGCCCCGATGCGTAACCGAATGTTAGTGCACTTGCGCCGCGGCGCAACAGTCGCTCATGTGCGCCGCGCGGCGGATGCGCGGCGCCCGACCATGTTTCGAACCCCTCAGTACGCGACGGTCGCGAGCTGGTGAACGAAACGACCCTGCTCCAGCTCGTCGACGAACGCGATCGCGTAGTCTTCCGCCGAAATGCTGCTGTTGCCCTGCGCATCGACGATCAGCGCGTTGGCGCCCGTGCGGAACGTGCCTTTGCGCTCACCTGGCGCGATCAGCGCGGCGGGCGCGAAGAACGTCCAGTCGAGATCGCTGGCGGCACGCAGGATGGGCAGCACGTCGCGGTGCGCGAGCGCGATTGCCCTGTAGGCTTCCGGAAAGCCTTCCGTGTCGACCAGTTGCTTGCCGGGCGCCACTTCGAGCGAACCCGCGCCGCCCACCACGACGAGACGTTTGATACCCGCCGCGCGCGTGCCTTCGATCAGCGCGCGGGTCGCCTTGTCGATCTGCGTGAGATCGTTCTGCGGCGGCGCATAGGCGCTCGCGACGACATCGTGTCCGCGCGCTCCCGCTGCAATGCTCGCCGCATCCGTCACGTCGGCCTGCGCCGCTTTCAGGTTCGCGACATCGGCAGGCACGCGCTCGGGATTGCGCGAGAAAGCCGTCACCTGATGCCCGCGACGCGCCGCTTCCGCCGCGATGCGCGAGCCGATCATGCCCGTTGCGCCGAACAGCGCGATCTTCAGTGTCTTGCTCATGTCAATGTTCCTTCCGCTTAAATGTAACTATGTCGATTACATATTTGTTTAAAAAAATCGGGGCGAGGCCCCGCACTTCTTGCTTCTTGCTTCGACTGCGTTCAGCCCTCCGCGGCTTTGCGCTTGCGTTCGCGTGCACGTTCCGCGCGCACGACGTCGGCCGTCGCATCGGCCAGCGTGCGCGACGCCAGCGACGCTTCGAGCGCCTGTTGCGCATCGCCGATGATGCCCGTCAGCACGGTCTGGATGTTGCGCCCGACCATGCACGCCGGGTTCGGCGTTTCGCGATGCATGGCGAATAGCTGCGCATCGTCGACGGCGCGGTAGACGTCGAGCAGCGTGATGTCCGCCGGCTCGCGCGCCAGCAGCGCGCCGCCGCCCGCGCCCAGTTGCGACGTGGTGAGGCCCGCTTCCGCGAGCATCGCCAGCAGACGCCGGATCAGCACGGGATTCGTGTTCACGCTGCCCGCGATCATGTCCGACGACAGCGGCACGCCCTCCTGCAACGACAGCAGGGCGAGCACATGAACCGCAAAGGCAAATCGGCTACTCGTATTCACAACGTTAGATCATCCGATGCGCATCAGACGCGCAAACCCTCTCGCACCAACGTGCGACGAAGTGTAATCACTATAGTTACACTTATCACGCCGGTCAAGCACGGGTTCATTTGTCCATCTGCTTCTGGGCGTCACTGGCTTCGGAAGGTGCGGATTGCGCGCTGGTCGTCGATGCTTCGCTCGACCATTGCTGCAGCTTGCGTCCTGCCGTTTCCAGTCCTGCGCCCGTCGAGCCCATCGCCTTGTTGACGGCGGCGTTGGTCGCGCTGGCGGCGCTGTCCAGATTGGCGCGCGCCTGCGACGCGAGCGCGTTCGGATCGAGGTTGATCGTCGGGCCGGATGCGGCCGTGTCCAGATTCTGTTGCGCCGTGGCCTTCGCGGCGTCGACCTGCTGGCCGACATAGCTTGCGGCCTGGTCGAGCTTCTGGCCGGCCTGCTGCGAGAGATCGTTGAGCTTCGTCGATGCCTGCCCCGCGGTTGCATCGTTTTTCTGGCAAGCGGCAAGGCCTGCGAGCAGCATGGCAGCGAAGGCAGTCGTACGGATGAGCGGATGGCGTGAGAGTGGTTTCATACGTGTGGTCGAGCCGCGGCGAGCGGCTTCATCATGCGAAAACGCCTCAATGATACGCCGTTGCGCGTGACGGACTCTTCGGACTCCACCGCGAAGCCCGCGCGCTCGAATGCGTGCCTCGCGCTGACACTGACGTCGGCCGTCAACGCGAGCGTGCCTGCAGCGCGCGTCCGCGCTTCGAGCCGCGCGAGCAGTTCTCCTGCGAGCCCTTGACGCATAAAGGCCGGCGCGACATAGAGCATCTCGATGTGATTTGCAGGATGGAGTTGCCCAAACCCGCCATAGGCGCTGCCGCGCAAGACGACGAGCGTGACGCCGCGCCCGAGCCGTGCGCCGAACGCGGCGACGTCGTCGGCGGCTGACGCCCATGCCTCGCGCGCCGCCGGGTCGTAACCCACGGCAGCTAGCGCCGCGTCGCGAAAGAGCGCAGCGAGCGGCGCAGCATCAGTGGGCCGGAACAGGCGAAACACGAAAGGAATGAGTTCGGTCATGCGTTCGCAATGTTGTCAACGACCCTGGAGTAGACTGGCCGTCGTTCGACGTGTTCCCTCAACCACTGGAGGCATGCGATGGCAGCAAAGAAGATTCTGTTCCTGACGGGCGACTTCGCCGAGGATTACGAAACGATGGTGCCGTTCCAGGCGCTACAGGCAGTCGGTCATATCGTCGACGCCGTGTGTCCCGGTAAACGCGCGGGCGAGCGCGTGAAAACGGCGATTCACGATTTCGAGGGCGACCAGACGTACACCGAGAAGCCCGGCCACTACTTCACGCTGAACGCAAGCTTCGATGAGATCGATCCGTCGCAATACGACGCGCTCGCGATCGCCGGCGGCCGCGCGCCGGAGTACCTGCGGCTCAACGCGAAAGTGATCGACCTCGTGCGCCAGTTCGCCGAGAGCAACAAGCCGATCGCCGCGATCTGCCACGCCGCGCAACTGCTCGCCGCCGCCGACGTGATCCGCGGCAAACGCATTTCGGCCTATCCTGCGTGCGCGCCCGAGGTGAAACTGGCGGGCGGGGACTACGCGGACATTCCCGTCGACGCCGCCGTCACCGACGGCAACTTCGTTACGGCGCCCGCGTGGCCCGCACATCCCGAATGGCTGCGCCAGTTCCTGGCAGTCCTCGGCACGCGTATCGAACTGTGATCCAGGTCGAGGCCGGGCATGCGTCCGGCCTGTCGATCAGGCATGCATACGCGCTGTCTATCCTGTTTGAGAGTTCTCTGATTTCCACGATTGGAACGGCTGCCTAAAGTCGCGGGTTGACTTCGGAAGGCTCCATCATGGATCTCACAAACTGGGTGATTATTCTCGCTGTCGCGCTGATCTCGCTAACCTTCTTCTGCTCGCGCGCGCCGGCAAACTGGTCGATCGAAAATCGCGCGCGACGCTTCACCGGCACGCGTCTGCTCGCTCAGGCGGTGCTGTCGTTCTGGACCGCCCTTCTTGTCCTCACGCGCGGACTGTTCGCGCTGGGTTCACCCGCCATTCACGTCGCGCCCACGGTCATTCTGTCGGGCGCGCTGCTTCTGATCATCGCGAGCGGTTACTGGTCAGTCCGCGGCCGCAGAATGCTCAAGCCGCGCCGGCTGTTCTCCCCCTCCTGAACGCTTCGCGGGCGCCTTGCGGCGCTAACGGGCGTCCGCCCGCAACACCTGTCCATCGCCCGCTGCCGCTGTCTCCTGCTCGTCGTCGCGCGACGGCGCAGCAGCATCCGGCAGCGACACATAGAACGTCGTCCCCACACCTTCCGTCGATTCCGCCCACACGCGTCCGCCGTGCCGCTCGACCATGCGCCGCACCAGCGCCAGACCAATCCCCTCGCCCGCGGCCACATTGCCGTGCAGCCGCTGGAACGCGTTGAACAGGCGCGGCATCGCGATTTCCGGAATGCCCAGCCCGTTGTCCTTCACATAAAAGATGCGCAGCGTCTGCACGCCCGGCGGCACAGGCGCCGTGCCGATCTCGACCACGCCCGCGCGCTCCGGGCTCAGATAATTGATCGCGTTGCCGATCAGGTTCGCGAAGATCTGTTCGAGCGCCGTCGGATCGCCCCACACGGGAGGAAGCACCTGCACGATGACGCGCGCGCGATGGTCGCGAATGGTGGCCTGCATCGCGTCGATCACACGTTGCACGATGTCGCGCACCTCGACCTGTTGACGCCGGTATTCGACACGCCCGACGCGCGATAGCCGCAGCAGCGCGTCGATGATGTGCGACGCGCGCAGGACGGCCGTCTGCAGAAAATGCAGCGCCTCGCCGATGTCCTCGTCGATCAGCCGCTCGACACGCTCGCGCTGCTGCATCGACAGTGACGACTGACGCAGGGCTTCGCGCAGGTCGTCGCAGGCATGGATCAGTTCCTTCGAAAAACCCTGCAGATTGACGAGCGGCGCGCGCAGATCGTGCGACACGCTATAGATGAACGTCTCGTTTTCCTGGGTTTGCTGGCGCAATGTTTCGTTGATCTGCACGAGTTCGGCGGAGTGACGGCCCAGATCGGACTGGAAGCGCGCCTGCTGGCGCTCCGCTTCGAGCAGCTTGCGGCTCGTCATGTGCAGCGTCAGATCGAGCCGCGCGATTTCATCGTTGCCGGGCGTGAGCGGCGCCAGCGGCTCGTTGCTGGCGAGCCGGCTGGCATTGTCCGACAGCAGCGCGAGCCGGCCGCGCACGCCGCGCGCGAACACCCAGAACGCAATCGCGACGAATACCAGCGAGCCGAACACGGCCGCGACGATCAGCGACTGCTGCCGCTCCCGCGCCGCCGCGGCCTCGGCCGAGCGCACCGAATCGAGTTGCCGCTCCTGCGCCTGGAACGCGGCGATCTGCGCGCGAAAACCATCGAGCACATCGGTTCCAGCAAGGTCGCGAAAACGCTGCAGCACATCGCGCCGGCGTCCCGAGCGGATCAGGTCCTGCACGCGGTCCGACCATTGACGGTACATCTGCACGGCCTGGCGGATCTGCGCGGCGCGCTCGACTTGCGTGGGATTGTCGGCGACGAGTTCGGCGAGCCGGTCGATGCGCCGGTCGACGTCCATCCAGAACGCCACGGGCGTGGAGGTGTCGCGCGTGCCGCTGACGACGGCGCCGCGCAGCCGCACCGATTCGAGCAGCACGGGCGCGAGAATGCTGGCGGTCTGACGCAGCACGTCCTCGCTGTGCATGCTCCAGTGCTCGGCCTGTTCGGCATCCGACTGCGCCTTGATGAGACCCGACAGCAATGCCAGTTCGAAGACGGCGGGGATCGCAATCAGAAGCAGGCCTTTGGTCGTCAGTCTCATGCGCGCGCCGGGAGAGTCGGAAGCCGGCGGGTCGCGCCGGGACGGCACATTATGTCGGCGATTGCAGTCCGTGACAAAGCGCGGCGCGGCGGACACTTCGCCAGTCTGGTGCAGGCGGGAGACCGTCGGGCGTGTTTGACGCCGATCCTGATCTAGCCGTTTTCCGTTGCCCTTTTTGCGCAGCCCGAGTCGTTATGATTTCGAAGGGAAATATTAAGCAAATCACAGGAATATGCCCGTTTTTGGGATATCTGAATGCCCCAATTCCGCACCATTGCACATTAACGGTGCCGATATGTCGAATGCACACTGCGTCACCGGATAAACCGAAACACCGTCCGATCCACGCCAGCCCATTCCAGTGCAGTTCCGCACCGACAACACGCGCTGACGCCTCTATTTGGCCCACTTCTTGCATCCGATGCCCGCTTTTTGCGCATCGCAGGATCCAAACGGATGGACAGTCTGAAAACCGGCACCGATACCCTCTTTCTTCTGCTCGGCGCGGCGATGGTGCTCGCGATGCACGCGGGCTTCGCGTTCCTCGAGCTGGGCACGGTCCGCAAGAAAAATCAGGTCAACGCGCTGGTGAAGATTCTGGTCGACTTTTCGGTATCGACGATCGCCTATTTCTTCATCGGCTACACGATCGCTTACGGCGTCCAGTTCTACGGCAGCGCCGAAACGCTCGCCGCGCACAACGGCTATGCGCTGGTGCGCTTCTTCTTCCTGCTGACGTTCGCCGCCGCGATTCCCGCGATCGTGTCGGGCGGCATCGCCGAGCGCTCGAAGTTCAATCCGCAGCTGTTCGCGACCTTCGTGCTGGTCGGGTTCATCTATCCGTTTTTCGAAGGGATCGTCTGGAACGGCCACTACGGCATCCAGACGTGGCTCACGCAGACGCTCGGCGCGCCGTTCCATGATTTCGCGGGTTCGGTGGTGGTGCACGCGTTCGGCGGCTGGGTGGCGCTGCCCGCCGTGATGCTGCTCGGCGCGCGCCACGGCCGCTATACGCGCGACGGCCGCATCGCCGCCCATCCGCCGTCGAACATTCCGTTTCTCGCGCTCGGCGCGTGGGTGCTGGCCGTCGGCTGGTTCGGCTTCAACGTGATGAGCGCGCAGACCATCGACAAGATCAGCGGCCTCGTGGCCGTCAACTCGCTGATGGCGATGGTCGGCGGCACGCTGACCGCGTGGCTCGCGGGCCGCAACGACCCGGGCTTCACGTACAACGGCCCGCTCGCGGGACTGGTGGCCGTGTGCGCCGGCTCGGACGTGATGCATCCGCTCGGCGCGCTGGTGACGGGCGCGGTCGCAGGCGTGCTGTTCGTCTATATGTTCACGATCGTGCAGAACCGCTGGCGCATCGACGACGTGTTGGGCGTGTGGCCGCTGCACGGTCTGTGCGGCGCATGGGGCGGCATCGCGGCGGGCATTTTCGGCCAGCACGCGCTGGGCGGACTGGGCGGCGTGTCGTTTGTGGCGCAGGTAATCGGCACGCTCGGCGGCGTCGTGTTCGCGACGCTCGGCGGCACGATCGTCTATGGCGCGATCCGGATGACCGTCGGGCTGCGCATCGACCAGGAAAACGAGTTCAACGGCGCCGACCTGTCGATCCACAAGATTACCTCGACGCCGGAACGCGAGACGGTCGGGTGATGGCATCCGGCGCACGACTGCAAGCGCGTCGCGTCTGGTGTAATCTCGCGTTTCCGGGATCGGGACATGCCGTTCGGCGCGCCGCCGATCCTTCATACAAACGCGCGCGCCGATGATAGACTTGCGCGCGCCGGAGATGGCATTCTCCTAAACCGCCCTCGTGGCTGATGATGCCTGCTTCGCCCGGAACCTGCGGACGTTGCAGCGTCACGCCTCGCCGCAGCCCGGTTCGTCGATGTTCGGCTTTCCAGGCTTGCTCATGTATCTGTCCATTCTTGCCGTCGGTATCGGCGGCGCACTCGGTTCGCTGTTTCGCTGGTTTCTCGGTCTGCGCCTCAACGCGCTCTTTCCGACGCTGCCGCTCGGCACGCTCGCGTCGAATGTGATCGCGGGCTACATCATCGGCGTGGCCGTCGCGTACTTCGGTCGCAATCCGCAGATTGCGCCCGAATGGCGGCTCTTCATCATCACGGGCCTGATGGGCGGCCTGTCGACGTTCTCCACGTTCTCCGCCGAAATCGTCCAGCATCTGCAGCAAGGGCGCCTCAACTGGGCCGCGGGGGAGATCGCGATTCATGTGACCGCGTCGGTCGTCATGACCGTGCTCGGTGTCGCGACAGTGGCCGCCGTCTCGCGCTGACGGCGCGCGTACACCGCGCCACGGGATGCGTCCGCTCCGATGATGACTGACACCCGCCGTTCATCAAAAGATCATCGCTGAACGCTGCCGCGCGCGCGTCGCGTGGCTGTATCATCGACGTCATATGCGGCGGGCATCGTGATAACCGATCATGCACGCACCGCCGCCGAACGCGCGACGAGCCTCGCATCGTCGCATCGTCGCCAAAAAAGGGCTTGGGCCGGACGGCGCGCGCGGCGCCCGCTTCGCGCACATCCTATGCAAGCCAGCCGGGGACCTCTTGAAGTACAGATATCTTTCGCGTCGTTCGTTGCTTCCGCTGAAGCGCAGCGCAGAGGAGTTGTCGTTTGCGTTTTCGGAGCTGCTCGCGCAGCCGCTCAGCCGGCCCGAAGCGGCCGCACGTTTCGAGACCCTGTGGAACGAAGTCAACGACGCCGCGCAGTCATGCGACGACAGCGATGCCGCCTTCACGTACATCGCGTTGCTGCACAGCATGGACCAGCGCTGGCGGTTCCTGAGATCGATGAACTAGCGGGCAAAAACGACCGTGTCCTCCGATCAGCCCGACGACGAGCAGACCCACGCGGCAGCACGGCCGCCCCGCTCCGCCGACGAAATCGAAAAGGACTTTCTGGATCTGCTGATGTCGGGCATTCCGCCCGATGTCGCGCACGACAAGTTCGAGCGGCTGTGGGACGAGACGAACGCCCTCGCCGCATCGTCGATGATGACGGCGCGAGGGCTTCCGTATATCGCGCTGCTCAAGCGCATGCATTCGGCGTTCGCGGAGCGCTATCCGCGCCGAAACGGCTGAGCGCGAATGTCCAGGCAGAGCGGCGGCACGCGCGGCCGCCACGCCGGCTTACGACTTCGCGGGGCGCCCCGTCTTGACCGCTTCGAGTTCCTGCACGGCCGCGATCAGCCGTTTGGCCGGCGACACGGCGAGCAGGTTCAGGCCCGCGCGCAGCAGTTCGCTTTTCTTCACCGAAATGCCCGCATCGAGGCAACGCTGCTTGAGTTCGGCGATTTTCGCGTAGTCGGACTTGGGCATCGTAAAGCTGTCGCGGACGACCTTTTCCTTCTCTTTCTTCACGCGCGGCTTTTTCTCGACGGCCGTGGCGGGTGCCGGTGCGGCCTTCGCCGTCTTGACGGCCTTGACTGCCTTCGGCGCCTTTGCAGGCTTCACATTCGCGGCAGGGCTCGCGCTGCCGGCAGGCTTGACTGCCTTTTCCGTCTTCGCGCTCTTTGCCGCTTTCACCGTGCTCGTCGGCTTCGTGACCTTGGCGGTCTGCGTGGCTTTCGGGGTTGCACTGGCTGCTTCCGGCGCGCTCGCGGGCACCTGTTCGACGGGCGCTGCCCGCTTCGCTTCCGTCGTCCGCGAAGCCTTGACTGCCGGCTTTTTCGTTTCCGTAGCCGGTTCCTTCGCGCTCTTCGGGAAGTGGAAGGCCTTCCTGGTGGGTTCCTTGATTCGTGGCGTGCTCATCGTGTTTCCTCGTTAACGGTATAAACAGTATATACGGTTTAACGGACAGTGCTGCTCGCCGTCAATTGCGAAGCATGATGTGTGAAGACGGCGCCCGCTACGCTTCGCGCAGCAACTGCACCGCCTCGCGGCGGCAGGCCTTGCGACGCTCTTTCAGCAACGCAAGGGCCGCGTGCGCCTCGGTCTCGTCGGAGAACAGATTGGTGTTTTCGCGCAACAGCGCAATGCTGGCGGTCACGTCATTGAGTTCGCCGAAGCACTGCTGCAGCTTCTTGAGACGCTTCAGCGTATGGTCGTGGCCGACGTCATCGAGCACGGGCCCGAAAAGCTCGATCAGATAGCGAACCTTCTTGCCCGCCTTGCGCACGTCATGGAGCAGCTCATAGTCGGCGCGTTTCGCGCGGGACGCCTTGCGCATCCGCTTTCGCAGCGACTTCTCGGCGACGTGTACGCGCTTCGCTGCAAACTTCTGCAGTGCGTGCCGTTCGGGCGCCGTGTTCAATTCCTTCGATGTGCTTGCAAGCGCGCCATGCAGCACGTTGCGTATATCGGCGTTGACGAGCGTCTCGCGGCTCGTGGCCAGCGCGCGCTCACGCGCTTCGAGCAGGCAGGCGGGTGCGGCGCCCAACGCGCCAGCTTCACTCTCTTCGTTCTTCTCCCCCGCCAGCAGTTCCAGCAGGATGTCCCAGTCGCGCGTCTTACCGGCGGCTTCGGCGAGAAAGCGGTACAGCGCGCGCTGCCGCGTGTTTTCCGGCCTGTCGAGCAGTGGACGATACGCCCACCACAACGAGCGCAAGCGCCGCAGCGCAACGCGCAGCTGATGCAGGGATTCCGGCGAAGCGTCGGCGTGAATGGAGGCGTTGTGCGAAAGCGCTTCGTCGACGAGCGGCGCAGCGAGGGCGGCGAACGTCGACTCCGCTTGCACTTCGCCGTTGTGTCCGGCGACCTCATGCGTGCGATCGTCGTGTTTCATGGGGCCTCGTATCGGGAGCGACAACAAGATGCCTTGCGATGCATCGATCGATGCAGCACACATCATACGCTTTCCCGATCGCGCCAAAATCGCGTCGTCTGACGCTGCGGCTATCTGTCCTGCGGCAGATGGCGGGCGGCGAAAGTCGGCAGATCCATCACGAGACAGAAGCCCTGGCCTGCAGCGAGCACGCAGTCGCCTGGAACCGCCGCGCGCTCTTCGCGAAGCGGCTTGCGTCGCAGCGCAACGACGCCCTGAATCCAGCGCCGGAATGCGGGCAACGGCCATCCGCACAACGCGACGTCCGCGGCCTGCACTTCCACGTTGTCCTCCTGCAGCCAGCCACCGATGTAGTTGCGCGCGCGTAACTGCAATTGCGGGCTCATGACACTCACATGTCCGCTGCCGTTCGCCACGCTCTCGCCGGGAGCGAGATAGATGAAATAGTGAGGCGCGAGTATCTGCGTACCGGCGACGATATCCGTCGCGCTACGTCCCACGTGACGCGCGGGCAGCACGATCTCGCGCGCATCGGGCGCCGTGTGCGCCCGCATCTCTGTCAGCTTGACGCGTAGTGCTTGAATTTTTTGCCTGCAGGCATTCGTCCAGCGCTGTTCGGCATCGTCGAAATCGAGTGCGAGTGTGCTGAGGTCGCCCGTATGCATGGACTTCGCATCCGCAAGCGTGCGCCGCGCGGCAATGATCGCCTTCGGCGCGCTCAGCGACATGTACCTCGACAGTTCGCGGTCAACGTCATCGTCATCGATCCGGTATTCGAGCAGGCACCAGCGCAATGACGGATCGTTAAGGGCGACGTCGGCGCGCAAGATGCGGCCGCCGAGCGCCGTCGTCGCATAGAGATATTCGACTGCCTTGCGCGTCGTCGGCGCGGGCGGTTGGAGTGCAGCCGGATCGGGCTGTGGGAGATTCAGGGTGTCCATGTTCATTCCTGCGTCGGTGTTCGCATTGCCGCGCGCAGTTTCAATCGACGCACGGTGATGACCCAGCACAGCTAAAACTACGCCACGTCTCCGACGCCTCGCTCGCAGGCCAGCACGCACACGAACGTCACGCCTGTCGCGCGCCGCGCGAACGGACAGGCACGCCGGATGCGCTATGCATCCCGTGGACTTCCAAAGGAGGAAATGATGACCATACTTGACCCGAAAACGAACCCGGCACGTGGCGGCGCAGGCATCGTAGGCGGTGGCGTGGGCGAAGGTCCGGGGCCTGAAGTGATGGCTGCGGCAACGCTGGATGGCAACAAGGTCGTCTCGTCGGACGGCGAACACGTCGGCAAGATTTCCGACATCATGCTCGACGTGCGCAGCGGACGCGTCGCCTATGCGGTGCTGTCGGAGGGCGGGTTCCTCGGCATGGGCAGCAATCTGCACGCAATCCCGTGGAGCGCGCTGACCCTCGATACCGACGAGAAGGTGTTCCGCGTCGATATCACCGCGCAACGCATCAAGGACGAACCGGGCTTCGACAAGGATCATTGGCCGTCGATGGCCGACGAGACCTGGGGCACGCAGATGCACCAGTACTACAACCGCGATCCGTACTGGACCACGACGTCGGTGGATCCTGTCGCAGTGCGGGACCCGAGGCTTTGATCCCTGGTTGACGTTGCTCGCCCGTCGTCTAGCCGGGCGAACGCCACTTTAGCTGCCATCGCGGCGGCCGTCCTGACGGACGGCCGCCGCGCATTTTTATGGGAGTGCGACGTTGGACCGAACACGGCATTCCGACACCGGCAATGCGTGAAGTGTTCGTCCGCATCCAACATCGAAGCGTCATCCCGTCGATCCGGATTCAGCTCTACGGCCCGCAGAAGCCCGCCCCGCCTCATTGAAGCGACGCCATCACCATCGTCGGCACGGTCATTGCGCTTGTTGGCCGTGTCAAACAGGAGCAGGACATGATGCGCCACTATCCGGATGCAGCCGAATCGAAATCGATCCGCACGACGACCATCGTCGCGATCGCCGCGCTCGCCCTCATCGCGGCTTGCGGGACTGGGATTGCGGCACTTTTCGGGCTTCTGCCCGAATCAGAAAATGTCGCCGTCACCGCGACCACGATACCGCTGGTCGATATCTGGCGAAATGAGCCAAGCGCCCCTATCCGGCCGCAGTCCGACAACGGGGATTCGGGAACGTCCGTGGAGCAGTGACCCGGCACGGTCGACGCGACTCGCATCGACCGTTTCGCCCTCAGCAGGCCCCCGTTTCACGACATATTTCCCCTCCGCATCGTCCCTGCCAGTTACAAACGCGCGGCGAACCGTCGGAAATAGATCCGGCGAAACGTCGTCGCGTTCTCCCACAGTCCCGATAGAGCGGACCCAATTACGTGTGAAAAGCACAAATCGAAAGCACAAAAAAAAGGCGCCATGTTTCCATGGCGCCTTCAAAAAGTTCTAGCCATTCCGAGGGCCGTGCTAGAACCTGAGAGACGGTACTGAAATACTGCTTGGGAAGCGGCGCCGCAGCGACTGCATCTGCTTGAGACACGCGCGCGATTACTGCTCGCTTTCGAAATATAGTTCCATTTTTTATGGTAATGCTGACTAAGTCAAGCAAAATTTAATCGCCGCGGACTGCTTAAAAATTACAGTCCTATACAATGAATCATCGTAGGAAAAAGGGACTTAGGCCTTGCTGAGAGAGGGCCTGGGGCGCTTTACTGGAGCCTCCATCCTGAAGCGCGTTCCATAATATTGAAATAACGTTTCATAAAAACCACATGAACCAGTCATCGACGCGCCCGGCCGTCATGGATCCCGCAAAGGAAAAAGACGGTTCCGGCGACGAGGTCACCGCGCTCGCGCGCGGTCTGACGGTGCTCCGGCGGGTCGCAGCCGCCGACGCCCCACTGTCCAACCGCGAACTGACCGAACTGACGGGCATTCCAAAACCGACCGTCTCCCGGATCACCGCGACCCTGGTGAGCGCCGGCTTTCTGTTCCGCCTGCCCGACAGCGAGCGTTTCGTGCTCACGTCGTCCGTGCTGGAGTTGAGCAACGGCTTTCTGCGCAACTTCGACATCCGCGCCCGCTCGCGGCCTTTCCTGATCGAACTGGCCGAGCGGACCTCGCTGTCCGTGCACCTCGCCGTACGCGACCGGCTCGAAATGGTCGTCATCGATGCGATCAAGCCGCGCTCCGCCGTGCTGGTGTCGCGCCTCGACGTCGGCTCGCGGATGGACCTGAGCCGCACCGCCGTCGGCCGCGCGTATCTGGCGGCGCTCACCGACACGGATCGGGAAAAGCTGCTGATCGGCTTGCAGGCCGCTGCCGGCGACGACTGGGGTAACATCAGCGCCCGGCTCGACGCGGCGCTGCGCGAAACGACCGCGCAAGGCTTCGCGATCGCGACGGGCGAATGGCACGAAGGGCTCAATGCGATAGCGGCCGGCTTCATCGGGCCTTCGGGCGAACGTTACGCGGTCAATTGCGGCGGCTCCGCGCATCAGTGCCCGCGCGACTGGCTCGTGTCGCGCGCAGCACCGGCGCTGCTCGAAACGATCGACCGGATCGTCCACGAGATCGGCGGCACGCCGGGACGCCGGCTCGACGCCTGAGCACGGCGGGCCGCAGCTGCACGGTGCAGCAGCCAGCCAATGAGAAAACCGACATCCCGCTGACGCACGGCTTTCGATCGCGCGAAAACTGTGTAACGGTCGTAATCCGCCGAAAAATACGCCGCTGGACTGTAACTCGGCCCGGGACGTAGCATCATGCTTTCCCGCGCGCCCGGGGAAGCTGCCAGTCTCCCGCGCCCCGCCTGCGCATGCGCATCGGCGAAGCGCCCGGCAACGGCGCGGCGGCGGGCACCAGCACGGCCAACAGGGAGGAGCCGTCAATCAGGCCAGTCACGTGTCTGGCCGCCAACGCGGCCGCCGTCACGTCACGGTCATCGCGATGAATCACGCATCAACTAGCATCGCGCAGGCATGCGCGATCAACACCAGGCGGCGCCCGGCGATACACGGCCGCGCATCGCACGTTGACGCCAGCACGTTTGCCCCAACACGTTTGCCCTATTAAGCCAGTCACCTGATCGAACGATGGACGAACAAAAAAAGCAGCCTGAAGCTTCACGTAACGCCGCCCCCGCCAGCCCGCCTCCCGGGCGCGATCCCGGTCCTGGTCCTGGCGCCGTCAAGCGGCATCGCGGGCGCACGATCGCGCTGATCGTCGCCGTCGTGGTGATCGCCGGCATCGTGCTGGTGCGCTGGCATCCGTGGAGCAAGAACGCTGACGGCGCGAGCGCGGCAGCGGGCGCCAGCGGCGCGCAGGCGGGACGTGCCGGCGGCGGGGGCCGTCGCGGCGGCGCAGGCGGCGCGAACCAGCCGCAACCCGTTCACGTGGCGACCGTGAAGCAAGGCGAAATGCCTGTCGTGCTGAATGCGCTCGGCACCGTCACGCCGCTCGCGAACGTCACCGTGCGCACGCAGTTGACGGGCACGTTGCAGACGGTCGCATTCCAGGAAGGTCAGATGGTCAAGAAAGGCGATCTGCTCGCGCAGGTCGACCCGCGTCCGTATCTGATCAGTCTTGCGAATGCCGAAGGCACGCTCGCCAAGGACACGGCGCTTCTGCAAACCGCCCGTCTCGACCTGAAGCGCTATCAGACGCTGCTGTCACAAGATTCGATTGCGAGCCAGCAGGTCGACACGCAAGCGTCGCTCGTCAAGCAGTACGAAGGCCAGGTCAAAGCGGATCAGGCGAACATCGACACCTTCAAGCTCGATCTCACCTACGCGCGCATTACGGCGCCCGTCTCCGGCCGCGTCGGCCTGCGCCAGGTCGACGCCGGCAACTACGTGACGCCGGGCGACACGAACGGCGTCGTCGTGATCACACAGTTGCAGCCGATCAGCGTGATCTTCACGACCTCGGAAGACAACCTGCCCGCCATTCTCAAAGGCATGCGCGCGAACCAGAAGATGTCGGTGACGGCGTACGACCGCAGCAACACGACGTCGCTCGAAGCCGGCTATCTGGAAACCATCGACAACCAGATCGACACCACCACGGGCACCGTGAAACTGCGCGCGACCTTCCAGAACAACGAAGGCCTGCTGTTCCCGAACCAGTTCGTCAACACGCGCCTGCTCGTGAACGTCGTGAAGGACGCCGTGATCGTGCCGACCTCGTCGGTGCTGAACGGCTCGATGGGCGCGTTCGTGTATGTCGTGAAGCCCGACAACACGGTGACTGTGCGCGCCGTGAAGGTCGGCCCCGTCGACGGCGAGCGCACCAGCATCGCGTCCGGCCTGCAGGTGGGCGAGCGCGTCGTGATCGACGGCTCGGACCGGCTGAAGGAAGGCGCGAAGATCACCATTCCCGCCGATCGCCCGCGTGGCGCGTCGGGGGCTTCGGGCGCATCGGCGGCCCGCGCGGCGTCGGGCGCGTCCGGTGCGATGGGTGCCTCCGGCACGCATCGTCGCCGGCACGCGTCACAGACGTCGGCGGAATAAGGCACGGCTGATACCGCATGAATCCATCCCGCGCTTTTATCCTGCGCCCGGTCGGCACCGCCCTTCTGATGGCGGCGATCATGCTGGTCGGGCTCGTCGCACTGCGTTTTCTGCCGCTGTCCGCGCTGCCCGAAGTCGATTACCCGACCATCCAGGTGCAGACGTTCTACCCGGGGGCGAGCCCCGATGTGATGACGTCATCGGTGACGGCGCCGCTCGAACGCCAGTTCGGGCAGATGCCGTCGCTGAACCAGATGTCTTCGCAAAGCTCGGCCGGTTCGTCGATCATCACGCTGCAGTTCAGTCTCGACCTGCCGCTCGACGTCGCCGAGCAGGAAGTGCAGGCGGCCATCAACGCGGCGGGCAACCTGCTGCCGTCCGACCTGCCCGCGCCGCCTATCTACGCTAAGGTCAACCCCGCCGACGCGCCGATCATCACGCTCGCGATCACCTCGAAGACGCTGCCGCTCACGCAGATCCAGGACATCGCCGACACGCGCCTCGCGCAGAAAATCTCGCAGGTCGCGGGCGTCGGTCTCGTCAGCCTGTCGGGCGGCCAGCGCCCTGCCGTGCGCATCCAGGCCAATCCGCGCGCGCTCGCGTCGTACGGGCTGAACCTCGACGATCTGCGCACCACGATTTCGAACCTCAACGTCAACACGCCGAAGGGCAACTTCGACGGCCCGTCGCGCTCGTACACGATCAACGCGAACGACCAGCTGACGGACGCCGACGCATACAAGAGCGCCGTCGTCGCGTACAAGAACGGCCGCCCGGTGATGCTGACGGACGTCGCGACCATCGTGTCCGGCGCGGAGAACACCAAGCTCGGCGCATGGGTCAACAGCACGCCGGCGATCATCCTGAACGTGCAGCGCCAGCCTGGCGCGAACGTGATCCAGGTGGTGGACAGCATCAAGAAGCTGTTGCCCACACTCCAGCAGTCGCTGCCCGCCGCGCTCGACGTGCAGGTCGTCACCGACCGCACCACGACGATCCGCGCGTCCGTGCGCGACGTGCAGTTCGAACTGCTGATGTCGGTCGTGCTGGTCGTGCTGGTGATGTATCTGTTCCTCGCCAACATCTACGCGACCATTATCCCGAGCCTGTCGGTGCCGCTCTCGCTGATCGGCACGCTTGCCGTGATGTACCTGTGCGGCTTCTCGCTGGACAATCTATCGCTGATGGCACTGACGATCGCCACGGGCTTCGTGGTCGACGACGCCATCGTGATGATCGAGAACATCGCGCGCTATGTCGAGGAAGGCGAGTCACCGTTAGAGGCCGCGCTCAAAGGCTCGAAGCAGATCGGTTTCACGATCATTTCGCTGACGGTCTCGCTGATCGCCGTGCTGATCCCCCTGCTCTTCATGGGCGACGTGGTAGGACGCCTGTTCCATGAGTTCGCGATCACGCTCGCCGTGACTATCGTGATCTCGGCCGTCGTGTCGCTCACATTGGTACCGATGATGTGCGCGAAGCTCTTGCGCCACACGCCGCCGAAGGAAAGCCACCGATTCGAAGCGCGCGCGCACGCGGCCATCGACTGGGTGATCGCGCGCTATGCCGTCGCGCTCGAATGGGTGCTCGACCGGCAGCGCTCGACGCTCGTCGTCGCCGTGCTCACGCTCGTGCTGACGGGCGTGCTGTACGTCTACATTCCGAAGGGCTTCTTCCCGACGCAGGACACGGGCGTGATCCAGGCCATCACGCAGGCGCCGCAGTCGGTGTCGTATGCGTCGATGGCCGAGCGCCAGCAGCAGCTCGCCGCGGAGATTCTCAAGAACCCGAACGTCGAGAGCCTGACCTCGTTCATCGGCGTGGACGGCAGCAACATCACGTTGAACAGCGGCCGCATGCTGATCAATCTGAAGCCGCGCGACGACCGCGACGCGACCGCGAGCCAGGTGATCCGCCAGTTGCAGCGCGACACGTCGCACATTCCGGGCGCGACGCTCTATATGCAGCCCGTGCAGGATCTGACCATCGATTCGACCGTCAGCCCGACGCAGTACCAGTTCATGCTGACCGATCCGAATATCGACGAATTCGCGACGTGGGTGCCGAAGCTGATGGACCGCCTCGCGCAGTCGCCTGAAATCGTCGACGTCGCGACCGATCTGCAGAACAACGGCCAGTCGGTGTATGTCGAGATCGACCGCGCGTCGGCGGCCCGCTACGGCATCACGCCCGCCACGGTCGACAACGCGCTCTACGACGCATTCGGCCAGCGCATCATCTCGACGATCTTCACCCAGTCGAACCAGTACCGCGTGATTCTCGAAGCGCAGCCGACCATGCAGCACTACACAGAGTCGCTGAACTCGATCTATCTGCCGTCGTCGACGTCGTCGGGCGGACAGGTGCCGCTCAACTCGATTGCGAGCTTCCACGAGAAGCCCGCGCCGCTGCTCGTCACGCACCTGAGCCAGTTCCCGGCCACGACCGTCTCGTTCAACCTCGCACCGGGCGCGTCGCTTGGCGAGGCCGTGAAGGCGATCCAGCAGGCGGAAAAGGACGTCGGCCTGCCGGCCTCGTTCCAGACGCGCTTCCAGGGCGCGGCGCTCGCGTTCCAGGCGTCGCTGTCGAACGAGCTGTTCCTGATCCTCGCCGCGATCGTCACGATGTACATCGTGCTCGGCGTGCTGTACGAGAGCTTCGTGCATCCCATCACGATTCTCTCCACACTCCCGTCGGCGGGCGTCGGCGCGCTGCTTGCGCTGCTCGTCACGGGCCACGATCTCGACATCATCGGCATCATCGGTATCGTGCTGCTGATCGGTATCGTGAAGAAGAACGCGATCATGATGATCGACTTCGCGCTCGAAGCGGAGCGCGAGCACGGCAAGCCGCCGCGTGAAGCGATCTATCAGGCGTGTCTCCTGCGCTTCCGCCCTATTCTGATGACGACGATGGCGGCGCTGCTCGGCGCACTGCCGCTGATGCTCGGCACGGGTGCGGGTTCGGAGTTGCGCCGCCCGCTCGGTATCGCAATTGCCGGTGGCCTGATCGTCAGCCAGCTGCTGACGCTCTTCACGACGCCCGTGATCTATCTCGGCTTCGATTCGATTGCGCGGCGTCTGCGCGCGCGCTTTCATCGTGAAGGTCATGGCGACGGTCCGACCCGGCCGCCCGTCACCGACGCCGACGTCTGAATGAAGAGGCCGAACCGATGAACCTGTCGCGCCCCTTCATTCAACGCCCGGTCGCCACCACGCTGCTGGCTATCGGCATTGCGCTGGCGGGTCTCTTCGCATTCGCGAAGCTGCCCGTCGCGCCCTTGCCGCAGGTCGATTTCCCGACCATCTCGATTCAGGCGAGCCTGCCGGGCGCGAGCCCGGAGACGGTCGCGACCAGCGTCGCCAGTCCGCTCGAACGGCATCTCGGCACGATCGCCGACGTCACCGAGATGACCTCGTCGAGTTCGGTCGGCTCGGCGCGCATCACGATGCAGTTCGGCCTGAACCGCAACATCGACGGCGCCGCGCGCGACGTGCAGGCGGCCATCAACGCGGCGCGCGCCGACCTGCCCGCGAGCCTGCGCTCGAACCCGACATACCACAAGGTCAATCCCGCCGACGCGCCGATCCTGATTCTCGCGCTCACGTCGAAGACGATGACGGCGGGCCAGCTGTACGACTCCGCAGCGACCGTGCTGCAGCAGTCGCTGTCGCAGGTGGACGGTGTCGGCGAAGTCGACGTGAGCGGCTCGGCGAACCCGGCCGTGCGTGTCGAACTGGAGCCGCAGGCGCTGTTTCACTACGGCATCGGTCTCGAAGACGTGCGCGCGGCGCTCGCGTCGGCGAATGCGAACAGCCCGAAAGGCTCGATCGAGTTCGGCCCGAACCGCGTGCAGCTCTACACGAACGACCAGGCGAAGAAGGCCTCGCAATACAAGGACCTCGTGATCGCGTATCGCGATGGTGCCGCCGTGCATCTGTCCGATGTCTCCGAAGTCGTCGATTCCGTCGAAGACCTGCGCAACCTCGGCCTGATGAACAACGAGCGCTCGGTGCTCGTGATTCTCTACCGGCAGCCGGGCGCGAACATCATCGAGACGATCGACCGCGTGAAGGCGATGATTCCGCAGCTGAAGGCGTCGCTGCCCGCTGCTGTCGAAGTCACGCCGACGGCCGACCGCTCTACGACGATCCGCGCGTCGCTGAAAGACACGCAGTTCACGCTGATGATCGCCGTCGCGCTCGTCGTAATGGTCGTGTTCCTGTTCCTGCGCAACTGGCGCGCCACGCTGATTCCGAGCGTCGCTGTGCCGATCTCGATCATCGGCACGTTCGCGGCGATGTACCTTCTCGACTTTTCGATCGACAACCTGTCGCTGATGGCGCTGACCATCGCGACGGGCTTCGTGGTCGACGATGCGATCGTCGTGCTGGAGAATATCTCGCGGCATATCGAGAACGGCATGCCGCGCATGAAGGCGGCCTTTGTCGGCGCGCGCGAAGTCGGCTTCACGGTGATGTCGATCAGCATCTCGCTGGTCGCCGTGTTTCTGCCTATCTTGCTGATGGGCGGGATCGTCGGGCGGCTGTTCCGCGAGTTTGCGCTGACGCTGTCGCTGGCCATTGGCGTCTCGCTGATCGTGTCGCTGACGCTCACGCCGATGATGTGCTCGCGCCTGCTGTCCGAGCCGCACGAAAAGAAACAGGAAGGCCGTTTCGCGCGCTGGCTGGAGCGCGGCTTCGACTGGATGCAGCGCGGCTACGAGCGCACGCTCGGCTGGTCGCTGGCGCATCCGCGGCTGATTCTGCTCGTGCTGATCGCGACGATCGGGCTGAACGTGTATCTGTACATCATCGTGCCGAAGGGCTTTTTCCCGCAGCAGGACACGGGGCGGCTGGTGGGCGGCATACAGGCCGATCAGTCCACGTCGTTCCAGGCGATGAAGGTGAAGTTCTCCGAGATGATGAAGATCGTCCAGGCGAACCCGGCTGTGGACAGCGTGGTCGGCTTCACTGGCGGACGGCAGACCAATTCGGGCTTCATGTTCGTGTCGCTCAAGTCGAAGAGCGAACGGAAGATTTCCGCCGACCAGGTGATCCAGCAGTTGCGCGGGCCGCTGTCGGACGTGGCCGGCGCGCGCACGTTCCTGCAGGCGGTGCAGGACATTCGCGTGGGCGGCCGGCAGTCGAACGCGCAATATCAGTTCACCCTGCTGTCCGACACCACCGCCGATCTTTATAAATGGGCGCCCATTCTGACGGAAGCGCTGCAAAAACGCCCCGAACTCACCGACGTCAACTCCGACCAGCAGCAAGGCGGTCTGGAAGCGATGGTGACGATCGACCGGGCGACGGCGGCGCGTCTGAACATCAAGCCCGCGCAGATCGACAACACGCTGTACGACGCGTTCGGCCAACGGCAGGTGTCGACCATCTACAACCCGCTGAACCAGTATCACGTCGTGATGGAAGTTGCGCCGAAATACTGGCAGAGCCCTGACATGCTCAAGCAGGTGTGGGTCAGCACGTCGGGCGGCAGCGCGAGCGGCTCGCAGTCGACCAACGCGACGGCGGGTACGGTCACCTCGAGCGCGACGTCGAGTGCATCGTCGGGTGGAACGGGCGGCACGACGTCATCGAGCGCCGCCGCCGTCGCAGGCGATGCCGCGCGCAATCTGGCCAACAACTCGATTGCGGCGAGCGGCAAGTCGAGCGCATCGACGGGCGCGGCCGTGTCGACGTCGAAGGAAACGATGATTCCGCTGTCCGCGATCGCGAGCTTCGGACCGGGCAGCACGCCGCTCGCGGTGAACCACCAGAGCCAGTTCGTCGCGTCGACGATCTCGTTCAATCTGCCGCCTGGCAAGTCGCTGTCGGAAGCGACGGACATCATCTACCAGACGATGGCTGAGATCGGCATGCCGGCAACGATTCACGGCAGTTTCCAGGGGACGGCGCAGGCATTCCAGCAGTCGATGTCGGATCAACCGATTTTGATTCTCGCGGCGCTGGCGGCGGTTTATATCGTGCTTGGCATTCTTTACGAGAGCTATATTCATCCGCTGACCATTTTGTCGACGTTGCCGTCGGCGGGGGTCGGGGCGTTGCTGGCCCTGCTGCTCTTCAATACGGAGTTCAGTATCATCGCGCTGATTGCGGTCATTTTGCTGATTGGCATCGTGAAGAAGAACGCGATCATGATGGTCGATTTTGCGATCGACGCGTCGCGGCAGGGGCTTTCTTCTCGTGATGCGATTGAGCAGGCTTGTCTGCTGCGCTTCCGGCCGATCATGATGACCACTTGCGCCGCGTTACTCGGCGCGCTGCCGCTCGCGTTTGGGCGCGGTGAAGGGGCGGAGCTGCGCGCTCCACTCGGCCTCGCTATTGTGGGTGGGCTTATTGTGAGCCAGATGCTCACGCTCTATACCACGCCCGTTGTTTATCTTTATATGGATCGGATTCGGGTTCGGTGGGAGAGAAGGCGTAATCGAGGGGCTGCGGCTTCAAGTGCGTAAGGGTTGGTTTTTTTGTCTGCGACGCTGGGTGGGGTTTTTTGGGGTTTTTTGGGGTTTTTTGGGGTTTTTTGGGGTTTTTTGGGGTTTTTGGGGGTTTTTGGGGGTTTTCGCTGGCATCCGCGTGATGTTATTGGTGCCTCAAGCGTTGCCCCTGTGCGGGGCGGCACCTACTTTTCTTTGCCGCCGCAAAGAAAAGTAGGCAAAAGAAAGCGGCTCACACCGCCAGCCCGTGTGTTTATCCACGGGCCCCCAACGTTCCCGCCCTTCACACCACAGTGCCCCCGTTGGTGCTCGTTGCCAACGCTTCGAATGAACGCCTCACCCGCTTCGAATGCCCGTACACGGGCCAGCGGCAGCGAATGGTATGTGCCGCCCAGGTGGCAAACTGTGTGTAGGTTGTCGCGTCGTATGGCGTGGCGCTCTTACAGCGTGGAACGCGTGCGCTATCGGTCCGGAGTGAGGCGTGTGAGGTACTGTGGCCTACACACAGTTTGCCACCTGAGCGGCCTTGGACTGTCTGGCACGGCGAGCTGTAGTGCGGGAGCGTGAAGCGGGTGAGGCGCACTGCAAGAGCGCTGGCAACGAACGTGGGTCACGTGGTTGCCGTGTAAAGCGTAAGACCCTGTGGGGGCCCTCAGGCAAACACTAGAACTGGCGGTGTTAGCCGCTTTCTTTTGCCTACTTTTCTTTGCGGCGGCAAAGAAAAGTAGGTGCCGCCCCGCACAGGGGCAACGCTTGCAAACCAGAGACAAAACGCGGATGCCACCGCAAAGGCCAAACCCCAAAACCAAACCCCAAAACCAAACCCCAAAACCAAACCCCAAAACCAAACCCCAAAACCAAACCCCAAAACCAAACCTTAAAGCTTCTGCGCCATCGCGAGATCAAATATCCTGACCCACTGCCGAGCCTCGCGCTCGGACCCAACCGGTAAGCGCCACTCGGGATGCGCGGCATCCTTCACATCGAGCTTGACCTGCCAGCGCTCCCCATCCCGCACTGGCTGCGCGCCACGAAGATCCGCAAAAATATACGAGCCCCGCAAACCGGCGACCTGCACGTCACACAACCGCTTCCCCGCCGCGAGGCGAACCCCACCCCACTCACCTTTGAGTTCATGAGTCCAGTCGCCGTCGCGAATATTCGCCGACACTTCCTTATGCCGACGCCACCACCAGGCAAGCGCCGCAACCACCAGCGCGGCAAAGAGAATCGCCACACCCACGGCCACGCCAAGCCCAAAATGCGCGGAGAGCGCATGAAACGCCTGCACGCAGCCATAAATCAACGCAATCAGAGCAAACAGCGCAACGACGATAGGCATGGCAACGAGTCCCGCGAAGGCAGGCGCGATATCTAAAGCCTAAGCAACAACACAGCAACCAGATACCGCACAGCGTAAAAGGAAAACATCGACCGACGCCCGCGCAGGGCTACTTATGCGTCGCAGCCCACTCCTTGAGCGCCTGCATCGTATTCTCGACGTGTTTGTCCGGCGAAAGGCTCGTGTACTCGTAAATGATCTTGCCGTCAGGCGCAATCACATACGACACACGGTTCGCCATCGATGCATGCATCGGCAGCCCCGCGTCGTATGCATTGATGACCTTCGAGTCGGGATCGGCCGCGACGGGGAACTTGCTGCGGCATTCGCTGACCGAGAACTTCGTCAGCGTGTCGATGTTGTCGTGCGATACGCCAATCACAGTCGCACCGTACTTCTTGTATTCGTCCACAGCTTCGGCGAATTCGTGCGCCTCGATCGTGCAGCCCTTCGTGAACGCTGCCGGATAGAAGTACAGCACCACAGGGCCCTTCTTCAACGCGTCGGCAAGCGCATAGGTGTACGTCTTGCCGCCCAGCGATGCCTGCGTCGTGAAGTCCGGCGCATTGTCGCCAGGCTTGAGCGTCGCGGAAGCCGTCAACGCATACAGCGACATCCCCGCGCACAGCACAGCTGCCAGCGCGAACGGCACAATCTTTAGCTTCATGTCGAATCCTCGAATCGTAAGCGCACGATGCCCGTGCAACGCCTCGCGACGCTATGCCTTACAACATGAAGCGTCGAGGCCCCAAGCTTGCGCTCCCTATTGGACCACGTTTGACGATTGCGCGTCGTCAGCCGGACAAGACCGCCGCATAAGACGCGCGCCGCGTTCGCCAATCAGTCGCCCAGGTGCGCGCCGAACCACGCCGCCGCCGACAGATTCAGTTCGGCCAGCACGATCGGCGTCAGCGCGCCGAATTCTTTCAGCGACTGCGCGCTCGCCACAGCAGCCGCATCCTGCGCCTCACCTGCCGCTTCCGCGATGCTCAGCAGCGCGCCCATCTGCCCCGCGCGTTCGACGATCGCATCGCGAATCATCGGCGACAGGTCGAGCGGATCGAGTGTCGCGTCCGGCGTCGAATCGACGAGCACATGCACCAGCGAGAACACGCCCGTCAGGAACGCCGCGTCGGCAAACGCCTCGTCGTTCGGGCGAATCCAGCGCGCCGCCAGCTCCATGAAGCGCGCCCGCGTCCCCGCCAGTTGCACGAGCGGATCGGAGCGCCACGGCAGGTCGCCGCCGCCCGCGTACAGCAGCAGTTGCGCCCAGCGCGCGATCTGCCGCGTGCCCGTCGCGATGATCGCCTCGCGCAGCGACGCGATGTTGCGCCCGAGGCCGAATGCGCTCGAATTGACGAGCCGCAGCAGTTGCATCACGACATTCGGATTGCGCTTGAGTTCGTCTTCGAGTTCGACGATGCCCGCGTCGCGCGCGAGCAGTGCGAGCAATCGCAGCAACGAGGTGCGCGACGAGCGCGTACGGCGCGCCGACAACACCTGCGGCCGCGCGAAGAAATAGCCCTGGAAGAGATCGAAGCCGAGATCGCGGGCGAGCGCGAAGTCTTCGCGCGTCTCGACCTTTTCGGCTATCAGCGTCTTGCCGTAACCGGCGAGCGTCTTTGCGAGGGCCGGCAGTTGCGTGCGGTCGGTCTGCAGGAAATCCACCTTGACGATATCCGCGTACGGCAGCGCCGTGAGCAGGTTCGGCGACAGCTCGCATACGTCGTCGAGCGCGACGCGAAAACCCGCGCGGCGCAGGTCGGCGATGCGCGCGATGAGCCGCTCGTCGAACTGCACCGTCTCGAGAATTTCGAGCACGAAGCGCTCGGGCTCCATCAGATGCACGATGTCGTCGAACAGCAAATCGCGGCCGATGTTCACGTAGCCGCGATGCGTGCCAAGTACGGAAGGCACACCGATGCCGCCGATCGTGCGCACCACCACCTGGGCGGTGGCCTGCGCGTCGTCGGAAACCTGCGCGTAGTTTTGCGCGCTGCCGCGAAACAGCAGCTCATAAGCGTGCAGCGCACCGTCACGGTCGAGAATAGGCTGACGCCCGACATAGACGAACTGCGCCGATGAGATCGCCTCGTCCTCTTCGCCTGCTTGCGCAAACGTTTGGGGGCGGCCGGCTTCGTCGTTTTGAAACGGATCAGACATGTTTGACGGCTGCTTGGATTCGGAAAACGGCTTGCTTGCGGGGTCGCCAACTCGCGCCCCGTCAGGGGAATAACGGAGCGCGTTCGCCGCCACTTTAGCGGAATCCACCGGCGATGCACAGGCATCCGGGGTAGCCGCGAATCCTTACCATATGTTATGGCGCTTTTTATGTCTGAAAGCTAAAGATTCCGCCGCAAACGTCGTTATCCCGTTCTGATGGACGGCCTCGCGCCTGCCCCGATCGGTCGGATGGCGGGCGCTGCAAGGCCGTCCAGCCTCAAGACGAACCGGGTAGTCAGCGATACACATGGAAGCGACCAGGATCACCCCAGCCCGCCGGGGCTTGCTGCGCACGGCAATCGACCGGTTCCGCGCGGCCCGTCAGCCTGCGCGCGCGACGGTTGCACCGGCCTCGCCAGGTGTCCCGCACGGGCTCGAACAGGCCGCGCACGCCGTCGACTTCCTTGCGCACGTGGCGCGCAATCTCACCTTTCTGTATGTCTCCGAGGCGAGCCTGCGCTTCATTGGCTATCACCGCGAGTATCTGCAAACGGTCACGCTGCACGAACTCGTCGCGCCGGGCGACGTCGCCCGACTCGACGCCGCGCTGCGCCGCGCCGACGAAAGCGGCGCCGTCGAGAAAATCACGCTGGATCTGATCAAGTCGCTGACCTACCCCGTGCCCGTCGAGCTGCGCATTGCCCGCAACTGTCACGACGGCATCGAAGGCTATGCGATCGCCGGCTTCGACGTGTCGAGCTGGCGCGCGACGGAGGCCAGCCTCAAGCATCAGCTGCATCACGACAACCTGACGGGGCTCGCGAACGTGCCCGCCCTCGTCGAAGAAATGCGTCACGCGCAGCAGAAGGCGGACGCGACGGGCAAGTCGGCCGCCCTGCTGCTGCTCGATCTCGACGACTACCAGCGCGTGAACCGCGCGCTCGGCTACGACGCCGGCGACGAGATGCTGCGCGACACCGCGCGCCGCCTGTCCAACATGACGACGCAAGGCGAAGTGATCGCGCGTATCTCCAGCGACGAGTTCGCGATCCTGCTGCCGCCCGCGCACGCGCGCGCCGACACCGCGATCGCTGCCGAAGCGCTGGCGCGGCGCCTGTTGACGGCGATCCAGCAGCCGTACACGTTCAACCGCCAGCCGGTGCATCTGTCGGCGAGCGTCGGCATCGCACTGTATCCGGACACGCAGCACGCGGGCGAATCATCCGAGCCCGCGCCGCGCGACAGCCAGCTGTTGCGCTGGGCGGACCATGCGCTGGCACGCGCAAAGGCGGCAGGCGGCAACACGCTCGCGTTCTACGTGCCCGACGACAGTCCCGCCGACGCCGAGCGCCTGAAGCTCGAATCGGACCTGTACGACGGCGTGCGCAACGGGGAGTTCTCACTGCACTTCCAGCCGATCACGAGCAGTCAGTCGCACGGCGTGGTCGGCGTCGAAGCGTTGATCCGCTGGCAGCATCCCGTCCACGGGCTCGTGCCGCCGTCGATGTTCATCCCGCTCGCCGAATCCGTCGGCCTCATCAACTACCTGGGCAACTGGGTGCTGAAGGCCGCGTGCATGCAGTTGATACGTTGGGACATACAAGGCATCCGGCTGCAGTACGTCGCCGTCAATGTGTCGCCGCAGCAGTTCCGCGACCCGCGCTTCAAGGAAAGCGTGCGCGAGGCGATCGCGCTCACGGGCATCGATCCGCACCGCGTCGTGTTCGAGATCACGGAAAGCCTGCTGATGCACGACCCGCAGCACGCCACGGCGTTGCTCGAAGAACTCACGGGTCTCGGCATCCGCTTCGCCGTCGACGATTTCGGCACCGGCTATTCGAGTCTTGCGTATCTGCAACGCTTTCCGCTCGCGAAACTGAAAATCGACCGGAGTTTTGTGGAGAATCTGCTAACCTCGCGCAACGATCAGGCGATCGTCAGCGCCGTCGTCGGCCTCGCGCAAACCCTCGATCTCGAACTCGTCGCCGAAGGCGTCGAAACGGAAGCACAGCGTGAGCTACTCACCGAGATGGGCTGCGGCCACATTCAGGGCTGGCTCGTCTGCAAGGCACTCCCATCGGAAGAACTCGCACAGCGCTTCGCATCGCGCGCGCTTCACGTGCATGGTGAAGCGTGACTGACATGACGCGTGTTGATATTGGGCACAGTCCACGTCACGACTTGCCACTCACTGGAACTTGTATGGCTCTTGCGGGACTCTCATGCTAAAGGCTGCGCTGCTTGACCGGCTCTGGGCTCGCATGAACGAGCGCGGCGATTTTCCGATGCTGCAGCAGTCGCTCCGCTCGACGATGGCCGCGATGAATAACGATGACCTCGATTTCAGCGCCCTCGTGCAGATCGTGCTCTCCGACTTCGCGTTGACACAGAAGGTCTTGCGTCTCGCGAATTCGGCGATGTACATGGCGTTCGGCGGCAACATCACGACCGTCTCGCGCGCGCTGATGGTGCTCGGCATGGATGCCGTCGGGCATCTCGTCGTCGGCCTGAAGATCGTCGATCACTTTCATCACAGCGTGCCGCGCCGCATCGACGCGAAACTCGAACTCAACCGCACGATGCTGTCGGGCTGCGTCGCCCGCAAGCTCACCGAGCGCGGCGATCTGCGCGACGGAGAAGAAGCTGTGGTCTGCACGCTGATGCGCCAGATCGGCAAGCTGCTCGTGGTGTTTTATCTCGACGCCGAGTGGGACCATATTCGCCGCCAGATTGATACGGGCATGGGCGAGAACGAAGCGTGCGAAACCGTGCTCGGCGTGACGTTCCATGAAATCGGCCTCGAAGCGGCGTCGCGCTGGCGCCTGCCGGAGATGATCCGCATCGGCATGACGGAATTCGATCCGCTGCAGGACGATGAGCCGCGCCAGGTGCAATGGCTGCGCGCGATCACGAACTACTCGACGGAAGTCGCGAACGTGCTCACGCAGCCGCATCTGCCTCAGGCACAGCGCGATGTGCGCATCGCCGAGCTTGCGCAGCGCTACAGCCGCACGCTCAACACTGACCCAGAAGTACTCGTCGACATGAGCCTGACGCTCGCCGAAGAAGAGACCCGCGACGGCGTGATGCGCGAAATCTTCGAACTGCGCGCGAATGCCGATGCGATCGCGCGCGAGGCACTCGACCCGGAGTCATGTATCCGTGCCGGCGTGAGCGAATTGCAGGCGCTGCCGAGCGACAGCGGACTCGCGCCCGCGCTTGCGATGGCGTCGGAAACGGTGCTCGCGGGTTTGCAGTTCGAGCGCACTGTCGTGTTCGTGCGCCATGGCAGCGGCATCTTCAAGGCGACGATGGGCTTCGGCGCCAAGATCGAAGCCGCGCTGCCGAAGCTCAGCTTTGCAACGGCCTTCGCACCCGACGTGTTTCATCTCGCGATTGCGAACTCGGTCGGCATCTTCATCGAAAACGCGCGCGATCCGAAGATGCATGCACGCCTGCCGGACTGGTATCGCCGCGCGTTCGAAGGCGTGCATTCATTCGTGCTGCTGCCCGTAGTGCTGGAGAACAAGTCGACGGTCGCCCTGCTCTACGGCGACTGGGCGCATCATGACGTGCGGCGCCGCATCTCGCAGCGGGAAATGGCCGCGCTCAACGAACTGGCGCGCGAGTTGGGACGCTTCTTCGCGCATGCGCCCGTGAGCGAAGTCGAAACGCTCTAACCAAAAACGCGCGCCCTCTTCCATCGACATGCGCGGCTCATCAGTTCGAGCCGCGCATCTCCCGCCTCAATCCTCGATCCGCTCCAATCCCGTCGCCTCGGCGCTGCGGTCGGCAACGCCCGCCCACGCGGCCGACACAAGGCCCATTTGCGCGACGTCGAGCACTTGCAGACCTTCGAGCCGTTCGCACGCGCTTTCGATATCGGCCCATGCGCCGCGTTCGAGCGCTTCGACCACCGTCAGCAACGTGCCCAGCACGCCTTCGCGCAACAGGATGGCGTCGCGGATCGGCTTGGACAGCACGAGCACATTGAGCGTGTGTTCGAGCGAGCCGCCGAACACCGAGTCGACGAACGAGAACACGCCCGTGAGGAACGCCGCGTCGGTTTCGTCGCGCCCCGCCTCGGGTAGACGCTGGACGGCGAGTTCCATGAAGCGCGCACGCGTCGCGGCGAGTTGCAGCAGCGGATCGTCTTCGAGCGCGACCTTGCGGCCGTCCGCGTAGAGCAGCAGCTGTGTCCAGCGCGCGATGCGGTTCGTGCCCGTCGCGTTGATCGCTTCGCGCAAGGTCGTGACCTTGCGTCCCATCGCGAGACCGCTCGAATTGGCGAGACGCATCAGATGCATCACCAGCACCGGGTTCAGCTTCAGCTCGGCTTCGAGCTGTGCGACGGTCGGCTCGCCGCCGAGCAGCTGCAGCAGATTCAGCAGCGCGTGACGCGGCGCGCTGACCTTGCGCGCGGCGGCGCCCTGCGGGTGCGCGAAGTAATAACCCTGAAAGCGGTCGAAGCCGAGATCGAGCGCCTGCTCGAACACGTCCTGCGACTCGACGCCCAGCGCGATCAACAGCTTGCCCGCCGATTTCAGCACGCTCGCGAACTTCGGCAGCATGGCCTGCGGAATGCGGTGCATGTCTATCTTCACGGCGTCCGCGTACGGCAGCAGGCGCGCGAAGGTGTCGTTGGCCTGCGCAACGTTGTCGATCACGAAGCGATAGCGGCGGCCATGCAATTCGACGATGCGCGAAATCAGTTCATCGTCTGCGACGATGTCGGGCGGCAGTTCGAGCATGAAACGCTCGGCGGGCAGGCTGCGGATCGCGTCGTCGAACAACAGCTCGCGCGTGACGGGCAGATAACCGGGATGATTGGCGAGCGCCGCGCGCACGTCGGGCTGCAGGAGCGCCTGAATGATGACTGAGGCGGCGCTGGCTTGCGCCTCTGGCTGCCCGGCTTGAGCTTCCTGCTCGCCGGATTCGGCGGCGGGCGCCTGATACAGCTTGAGTTCGAACGCGCACAACATGTTGTCGCGGTTCAGGATGGGCTGACGGGCAAACGAAACGTTTGCGCGCGCGTCCTGCGCAAAGCCCGGAACGTCTTCTGCCTGGCGTTCCTCAGCGACTGCGGTGGTGGTCATTCCGGTCCCCTGTCCGGCCAGCCTTCGCACTTCATTGCTTATGCTGGTCCCATGCAAGTAGTTGCGGCGAAGCGTGGCGCTTCGTGCTCTCGTCTGTTGAGTATCGTTCTGGCGGCTTCATCCGATATGCCTGGCTGCACCCGCAGCATATCGAGCCGTCTTTCCCCGTGCGCAGATTTTAGCGCACGCCGCCATGCGCAGGAGCATGAACAAGCGAAAAAAGACTGGAAAACAAGGGCAAAAAAAACGGCCGCATGAAGCGGCCGTTTCGACGTTCGGCTCCGGCGCGGCGATCCGCGCCGGATGACGTGCGCATTACTTCAGCGTGACCTTGACGTCGAAATACTTCGCGGCGAGCTTGTCGATCGTGCCGTCGGCCTTCAGTTCCCTGAGCGCCTGGTTGACGGCGTCCTTCAACTGGGCGTCGCCCTTGCGCAGACCGAAGCCGACGCCCGAGCCGAGCAGCTTTTCATCCGACACGGCCGGACCGGCGAATTCGAATCCCGCCCCTTGCGGCTTCTTCAGGAAGCCCTTCGACGCCGCTTCCCCGTCCAGGAATGACGCATCGAGACGGCCCGCGACGAGGTCGGCATAGACCTGATCCTGCGCCTGATACGGAATCACGTCGACACCGAGGGGCGCCCACTTCGCCTTTGCGTAGGCCTCCTGGATCGAGCCTTGCAGCACGCCGACGTGCTTGCCCTTCAGCGATGCCGCTGTCGGCTGCAAACCGCTGCCCTTCTTCGCGATCACCTGGTTGGGGATCACGTAGATGGGATCGGTGAAGTCGATGACGGCACGCCGCTGGTCGGTGATCGACATGTCCGAGTTGATCGCGTTGAACTTGCGCGCCTGGAGCGCGGGGATCAGACCGTCGAACGCGTTCTCGACCCACACGCATTTCGCCTTGAGCTTGGCGCAGACTGCATTGCCGATGTCGATGTCGAAGCCCTGCAGTTCGCCCGCGGGCGACTTCGATTCGAACGGCGCATACGACGCCTCGACGCCGAAGCGGATTTCCCTGATCTCGGCTGCCGATACGTTCACTGCCAGCGTAGCGCCCGTCAATGCGGCGAGCACGGCCATCTTTTGCCAACTCATTTTCATCAAAGCTTTTCCTCAAGAAGTGCCTGTGGCGGAATGCCCCGCCCTGGACGTGCCGCGATCATGGGCACGCCAAAAATACGGTTCAAACGCCGTCGTTCCGTTTGGTGCGGCGCACAAGGCGACGCGAGCGCGGGATTTTACAGGGTCTTGCTCGACCACCTCGTCAAGCCGGCTGATTCTGTGTTGGGTCGTGCGCCTCGCGATGACAGCCCAAATCCGAAAAATTCTGTCGCACCGACGCAATGCGCCTTAGGAAATTCGCCGGCACAGAAGGCGCGGCCAGGCGGTTGTGATGCAAATCTGTCGATTGACTCAGAACGACTACAAGACGCCACGCCTGGGGCGCGTCAGGCTACCCGGCGACGCACGACGACGCAATACGCCTTTAGACCAATACAACAATTGATTCGGATTGCGTACGATATTTTCATTAAGGATTTCCGCATTACTTCTCTCAAAAAATAACCCTGGCGTCTGACTCATCCCCGGCGACTCCCTTCAAGCATCGATTGCAATGAAACACAGCACGGCCATTCCGCTGACACCTCTGCCGACCAGCGCGGGCGACGTCGACGCCCCGCCATCGGGCCCGCGCTTCAAGCGACGTTTTCACGTGATGGCCAAGCCGACGGGGTCGGCCTGCAATCTCGATTGCACGTATTGCTTCTATCTCCACAAGGAACAGCTGCTCGACCAGCGCCGCGGCGACTTCATGAACGAGCAGACGCTGGCAACGTTCATCCGCCAATACATCGAAGCGCAGGACGGCGAGCAGATCGTGTTTTCCTGGCAAGGCGGAGAGCCGACGCTCATGGGGCTCGACTTCTTTCGCAAGGTCGTCCGTCTGCAGGAGAAGTACAAAAGCGCGCACCAGCGTATTGAAAACAACCTGCAAACCAACGGTACCGCGCTCGACGACACGTGGTGCGCATTCCTCAAACAGCACGACTTTCTCGTCGGCCTGTCGATAGATGGGCCGCGCGAACTGCACGACGCCTACCGCGTGTCACGCTCGGGCAAGCCTACCTTCGACCGGGTCATGCGCGGGCTCGAATGCATCCACCGTCACGGCGTCGCGTTCAATGCGCTCGCCGTGATCAACCGCCTCAACGCACGCAGACCAATCGACGTCTATCGCTTCCTCACGCGAGAAGTCGGCGCGACTTACCTGCAGTTCAATCCATGCGTGGAGGCGAGGACATTCAAACAGGTCGCGCCGCAATTCTGGGACGAGGCATCGATTCCCGTGGTCGGCAGCGAACGGGCGAAACCGGGCGCAGCGGATTCCGTCGTCACCGACTGGTCCGTCGATCCCGACGACTGGGGCTATTTCCTGAGCCGCACTTTCGACGAGTGGTATCGCGAAGATCTGGGCCGGGTGCTGGTCAACCTGTTCGAGACGGCCGTCGCGCAGACCATGGGCCTCCCCTCGCAGCTTTGCATCACCGCGCCCTTCTGCGGCAAGGGGCTCGCGATGGAGCACGACGGCCGCGTCTACTCCTGCGATCACTACGTCTATCCCGAGTACGAACTGGGCGACATCGCCAGCCACCCGCTTCATCACCTCGCGTTTTCGGAGCGCCAGAAAGCTTTCGGATTCGGCAAGAAGGACACCCTGCCGAAGTACTGCCTGCAATGCCAGCACCTGAACCTGTGCTGGGGCGAATGTCCGAAGAACCGGCTGGTTCGTGCGCCGGACGGCGAGCCCGGACTCAACTACCTGTGCCCGGGAATCAGGCAGTTTCATTCACATGCGGGCCCAAGACTGCGACAGATCGCCCGCAGCCTCCACGCCGGATAGCCGGGCCGGCCCGTCATCCACGCGCTCCAACACAAAGCGGATGGAAATCCGTTTGCGTCGCCTCCTGCCGTTGCGTTTTAGCAGGAGATATTCAAGTGCAGCACCCATAGCCAACAAGAGCAATCGATGAACAAAAAGACCATGCCTCTCAGGCACATGCTCAAACGCAAGGCCGTCGCGGCGCTGTCCGCGGCGGTCTCCGGATGGCTGGCATTGAGCCCCGCCGCGTACGCAGCCGACACCACCCGGCCGCCGAATATTCTGGTCATCTTCGGCGACGACATCGGTCAAACCAACATCAGTGCCTATGGCAAGGGTGTCGTCGGCTATCAGACGCCCAATATCGACCGCCTCGCGCACGAAGGGATAATGTTCACCGACTACTACGCGGAGAACAGCTCGACGGCCGGCCGCTCTTCTTTCATTACCGGGCAATCGCCGTTGCGCACGGGCTTGAGCAAGGTGGGCATTCCCGGCGCGACGCAGGGGCTGCAGGCGTCGGATGTGACGATCGCTCAGGCGCTCAAGCCGCTCGGCTACGCGACGGGACAGTTCGGCAAGAATCACCTGGGTGACCGCAACGAATATCTGCCCACCGTCCACGGCTTCGATGTGTTCTACGGCAACCTGTATCACCTGAATGCGGAAGAAGAGCCGGAACGCCCGTACTGGCCGAAAGCCAATACGCCGCAAGGCAAGGCCTATGCGAAATATTTCATGCCGCGCGGCGTGATGGATTGCAAGGCTTCGGACCATGATGACGCGACCGTCGATGCGCGTTTCGGCAAAGTCGGCAAACAGGTCTGCACGGATACGGGCCCGCTCACGTCGAAGCGGATGGAAACCATCGACGACGAGACGACAGGCCGCGCCATCGACTTCATGAAAGAACAGGCCCGGTCGGACAAACCGTTCTTCGTCTGGATGAACACCACGCGCATGCACGTGTTCACCCACGTGCGCCCTGAGTACAAGGACAAAGGCGGCATGGTCGGCAATACGTACGCCGACGGCATGTGGGAGCACGATCAGGACGTCGGCAAACTGCTCAAGTCGCTCGACGAAATGGGGATCGTCGACAACACGATCGTCGTCTATACGACGGATAACGGCCCGAACCAGTTCTCGTGGCCGGATGCCGCGACGACACCGTTCCGCAACGAGAAGGACTCCAACTACGAAGGCGCGTTCCGTGTGCCCGCCATGGTGCGCTGGCCCGGACACATCAAGGCGGGAGAGGTGTCCAACGAACTCGTCTCCGGTATGGACTGGTTCCCCACGCTGCTCGCGGCCGCTGGTGACACCGGCATCAAGGAGCGTCTGCTCAAGGGCGCGAGCATCGGCGGGCGCACCTTCAAGAACCATCTGGACGGCTACAACCAGTTGCCGTACCTCGAAGGCAAGCAGGCGAAGAGCGAGCGCAAGGAGTTCTACTACTTCGACGACGACGGCGTGCTCGTGGACATGCGTTACGAGGACTGGAAGTTCGTCTACTGCGAACAGCGCGCGCCCGGCGGCTTTGCGGTGTGGAACAACCCGCTGACCTGTCTGCGTGTGCCGAAGATCTTCAACCTGCGCATGGACCCCTACGAACGCGCCGACGTCGTCTCCGACCAGTACTACGACTGGACGACCAAGAACGTCTATGTGCTCTACGGCGCGATTGCGGAAACAGCGAAGTTCCTCGACACCTTCGTCGCGTATCCGCCCGCGCAGACGCCCGCCAGCTTCACGGTAGACGGCATCCGCGCCGGTGTCGATGCCGAAATCGCGCGCAACAACGCCCGTGCGAAAGCGATGGCCAAAAAGGACGACTAACGCGATCCCGTCTTGCGAGGCACGCGCCTGCCGCGTGCCTCGCGGCCGACGCCGGACCCGGCGCCCGATTCGCGACGCCTGCCCGCGTCGACATCATTCTTCGAAGGCTATGCCTGTGATTAGACCGATCCTGTTGATCATGCTCAGCCTGGCCGCCTCCGGCTGCACGATGCCGCAATCCATTTCCGTGCTCGGCGCATTTTTTCCGGACTGGCTGTTTTGCGCCATCGCCGGTCTCGTGCTGGCGCTCATCGTGCGCGGCATTCTGATCCGGCTCGGACAGGAGCGCACGTTCGGCCCGCCCGTCATGGTGCAGCCCACGTTGATGCTGCTCTTTTCGCTGCTGGTCTGGCTGGTCTTCTTCTAACGCTGCAACCTCGTCATTCAGAGCCTTCCGATGGCCGTTCGCCCCAATACATTGAAAAGCAGAAAATGGCCCGCGCTGGCGCTTGCCATTGTCACGCTGGCCCTGCTCGCCTACGTCATCTGGCGCGCGGATACCGCACCCGGCACCGATGACGCCTATGCTCAGGCCGACACCATCGATGTGGTGCCCGAAGTCAGCGGACGCATCGTCGAGATGGCCGTCAGGGACAATCAACGGGTCAACAGGGGCGACCTGCTGTTCCGCGTCGATCCGCGTCCGTTCGCGGACGAACTGGCGCGAGCCAACGCATCGCTCGTCGCGCTCGACAAGCAGATCGCGCTCACGCGGCGCGTGGTCACGGCACAGCAGTACGGCGCCGATTCCGTGCATGCGCTCGTCGAACGGGCCCGCGTCGCGGCGGCGCAAACCGCGGAAACACTGCGGCGCACGCAGCCGCTGCTGGCGCCGGGCTATGTGTCCGCGGAAGACGTCGACCGCGCCCGCACCGCGCAACGCGCGGCCGAGGCCGACCTGACGGCCGCGCGGCTCCAGGCGCAACAGGCCGCCTCGGCCGTCACCGGCGTCGACGCGCTGGTCGCGCAGCGCGACGTGGTTCTCGCCGACATTGCGCTGATGCAGTTGCGCCTCGACATGGCGACGGTGCGCGCCCCGTTCGACGGTCGCGTCGTGTCGCTGAAAACCTCCGTCGGCCAGTTCGCTTCGGCGCTCAAGCCGGTCTTTACGCTGATCGACACGGAGCATTGGTACGTCATCGCCAACTTCCGCGAGACCGAACTGAAGAACATTCGCGCCGGCACACCCGCCACCGTCTATCTGATGAGCGACACGGGCAAGCGCTTCAAAGGCACCGTTGATTCCATCGGCTACGGCGTGCTGCCCGACGACGGCGGCCTCGTGCTCGGCGGACTGCCGCGCGTCCAGCGCAGCATCAACTGGGTGCGGGTGGCGCAGCGTTTCCCCGTGAAGATCCGCGTCGATCAACCCGATGCGGAACTGTTCCGGATAGGCGCGTCAGCCGTCGCGCAGCTAAACCCGCAGGCCGCCAAACAACCCCATTCCTGAGTCCCCGATGAACCTGGCCGACTACATGCCGGAGCGTCTCCGGGCGCTGGCAAGCTTTTTCCGCGAGGAACTGACTGAGGCGCGTCCCGGGCGCGCCGCTCAGGCAACCCAACTGGGGGCGCTCTGTCTGCTCGTCGTGCTGGTGTCGATGACACTGCGAGTGCCGATGATCGCGGTGTCCCTGATCGTGCTGTTTTACGGCGTGCAGCCGAACGCGTTCTTTACGAAGGTCGTTGCCGTCGTATTCGTCGTCGCGACCGTGCTCGACGTCGGCTGCCTGTTTCTGGTGCTCAAATACGCTTACGGTTATCCGCTGATCCGTATCGCGGCGGCCGGCCTGATTCTGCTCGGCAGCATGTATCTGATGCGCGTGAACAAGCTCGGGCTGATGTTTTTCGCGGTTGCGCTGGTGGCCGCGTACGGTCAAACCATTCCCGATTCGCTCGACTTCCCGGAAATTGCAGTACGCGCGTTGATGTGGGCCGTCGTCGCGGGCATGTATCCCGTTCTGCTCATGGTGATCGTGTGCGGCTATCTCTTTCCGTCGCGTCCCGTCGCACTGTTGCAGCGAGAATTGCATCGTCAGCTTTCCGACGTATCGGCGCGTCTCGATCAGATGCACGGTGCGCCGATCGATGCACCGGTTGCATCACCCGCCGCCCGCATCGAAAAGGACACGCTGGCGCTGCAAGGGCTGCACACCTTCGCCATTTCCGACGACGCGGCCTACCGTGCGCTCGCGCCGTACTGGAACGCTTGCATCGCCGCCGTCGGCTACCTGCGCGCGACCGCGAACGCGCTTGCCGCACGCCGGCTTCCGATGGGCGATGCCGGACGTGCGCTCGTGAGCAGACTGAAGGACGAAGTGTCGGCGCTGAATGCGTCAGTCGAACAGGCAGTGCCCTATCGCGGCAGATGGATACCGACCCGCGCTGAACGCGCAACCGCCATGACGTTCGGTCTGGACGGCGTGTGCCAAACCTTGCAAGCCCTGGCGCGCTTCGACCTCGGGCAACCCGTGCCGAAGGCTCCAAAGGACGCCTTGTTCGTCCCCGACTCGTTGACGAACCCGGCGTATCTGCGTTTTGCACTCAAGGTGGCACTGGCCGCATCGATCTGTTACGTGTTCTATCACGGCGCGCAATGGGACGGCATTCATACCAGCTTGCTGACCTGCGTGATCGTCGCGTATCCCAGCACGGGCGCGTCGTTCCAGAAAATGATGCTGCGCTGTGGCGGCGCATTGATCGGCGCGCTGCTCGCGTTGCTTACGACCGTGGTCATCATCCCGCGCCTGGACGGCATCTTCGGCTTTCTGCTGATGCTCGCGCCGATCTTCTTCGCGGGCGCCTGGGTGGCGACGGGCTCCGAGCGCTCTTCCTATATCGGTACGCAGTTCGTGTTCACCTTCGCGATGGCCACGCTCGAAAGCGGCTTCGGTCCGTCTACCGATCTCGGCGAGATTCGCGACCGCGCGATCGGCATATTGATCGGCATCGTCGTATCCGCTGTGGTCTACACGTTCATCTGGCCTGAGAGCGAGGCGAATACGCTTCGCCAGAAACTCGCCGATGCGCTGCGCGAAGCGGGCAAGCTCATTCGCCACGCCGAGTGCGCGGGGCGTTCCGAACAGTTGGGCTATCTGCAGCAACGCGTGGCGTGCTGGACCGCGCTCAAGAACTGCGAAGACATGGCCGGGCGCGTGACGCTGGAAGTCAACCTGCGAGCCGGCACGCGGCAAGCGACGTTGCAACGCGCGCGAAACGTTCTGGACGGCTGCCGGCAGATTCTCGATCAATGGGACGTCTTGCGTGACAGCCTCCGTGCCGAAGGGCACGAGCAATCAGATCAGGCATGGGATGCATGGCGTCAGCAGGCAGCCGAGGTGCTCGACGACTACGCGGACCGTTTGGCTGCGCAGCCGCCCACGGCCGCCCCGCCCCGCTTGCCGTCCATTGCGCCATCCGCCAACGCATCGCCTGCTCTTGCCGCGCAATCGCGGCAACTGGCTATGCAGATCATCGAACTACCGGACTGGACGCCGGTTACTTCCGGCATCGACACCGCCGCCGTGCAACCGGGAAAGAGCATTTGACATGGCACACGCACTCTCTCGCCTCAGACTCGACATACTGATCTGCTGCACAGCCCTGCTGTCAGGCTGCGCGTTGATCCGCAACGATACGGCGCCGCACGCGCAGATTGCGCCCGAGCAGATCCGGCTTGCCAATGACATCCATCTCGCGCACGACGGCTGGCCTGACGCGCAATGGTGGAAGCGTTACGACGACCCGCAACTCGACGCATTGATCGAACGCGCATTGGCAGGTTCACCGACTATCGCGATGGCGCGTACGCGTGTCGCCCAGGCGGGTTCTCAGGCGGATCTGCTCCGAGCCGGTACCGGTCTGCAGGTATCCGCGTTCGCGCTCATCAACGAGCAACGCGCATCGGCGAACGGTTTTCTGGCTCCCTATGCGCTGAACCTGCCGCGTCTCGGCATCACCGGTCCGTGGTACACGGAAGGCGCGCTCGGATTGGTCGCGGATCTGAACATCGACTTGTGGGGCATGCACCGTTCGGCCGTCGAAGCCGCGCTCGGCGTGCAGAATGCGCGTATAGCCGAAACGGCCGCTGCGGAACTGGATATCGCGTCGGGCATCGCGCAACTCTACTTCAGCATGCAGACCACCTATCGGCTGCTCGAGTTGCTGCAACAAACGAAGCAGGTGCTCGACTACGCAGTCGACGCACATCAGGGTAAGGTCGAGCACGGACTGGAAGCGAAGGTGCCATTGCACGGCGCACGGGCACAGGTGCTGGCCGTCGACCGTCAGATCGTCGCCGCGCAGGCGCAGACCAAGGCGATGCGCGAATCCATCCGGGCGCTCGCGGGCGCGGGACCCGACGACCTGAACGACATAAAACCCGTGCCGCTGCCGCGCGTGGAAGCGAGCCTGCCCGATACGCTGCAATATGAACTGCTCGCCCGACGCCCGGACCTTCAGGCCATGCGCTGGTATGTGCAATCGTCCTTCAGCCAGATCGATGCCGCGAAGGCCGCTTTTTATCCGAGTCTCGACATCAAGGCGCTGATCGGCCTCGACTCGCTTCATCTCGACAAGCTGTTTCGCAGCGCCAGTCAACAGATCAATCTGATACCGGGCCTCTATCTGCCCGTCTTCGACGGCGGTCGTCTGAACGCGAACCTGCATGGCACGCGCGCCGCCAGCGACATGTTGATCGAGCAATACAATCAGGCGGTGCTCAATGCCGTGCGCGACGTTGCCGTCAGCAGCAGCCGTCTGCAGGCACTCGACGACGAGCGCGCACTTCAAATGGAAAAGGTCGACGCAACCCGCTTCGCGCAGGAATCAGCCGAGGCGCACTACGAGCGTGGGCTCGCAAGCCGTCAGATCGCCACCGAGACCCGCCTGCCCGTGCTGGCTGAACAGATGGCGCTGTTGCTGCTCGACGGACAGCGCCTGACGGAAAGCATCGCTTTGACCAGGGCGTTGGGTGGCGGCTATCAGCGGGCTAGCGGGAATCCCTGAGCCAGGTCCGGGTGAAACTGGATAAATCTTGCATCTGGTTGAACAAGCCCGCGGCATCGTCGACCGTTCCGCCTGAATCTGCCAGTGAGCGCAGAGGCGGACCGGGTTGATGCAGTGCATCGTCCATGCGCTCCTTCTCGCATTTTCGGAATCGGCCGATATCGGTCCTAAGACCGCATCGATATTTTGCGCGGGCGATCCTTGTGCGCCGGTCTCCAGCACTGTCCCAAGGCCGCATTCCAACTCCTGCTCACGGCTGCGTCATGCAGCTCGCACTAAAAAAATCTGACATGAACAACACCTTATCCGGTCGCGACGAGCCCAATTGGGGCCTTGTCCGACTCAGGCGGTCCCTGTGCTGCCTGCTACTTGTTCCATACCTTCTGACGGCATGTGGGGGCGGTGACGGTGGCTCACCCGCTGTGCCGCATACCAGCGATGCAGTCGCTGCCGCGTCCGAGCCCGCTGCGCAAGTCGCATCCAGTCACTCTGCAAATTCCAACCAGGTGACGCCTTGGGTAACGGACGCTTTAGCGGCAACACAGACGCTCCCTGCGTCGCCCGTTGCATCGAGCGCGCCCGTCAATTCAGCCCCCGCCACTGCGAAGGCGATGCTTGGCGCGACGGCGGGCATGGCCGTGAGCGACCTCACGCCGCCTACCGGCATTCCTGGCGATGTGATCACAATCACGGGCGCAGGCTTCACCAATGCCACACGCGTGATCTGGCGAGGCGGGCAGTTGCCATCTCATGATCTGTCTGCCAACCAGATGTTGATCCTGCTTCCGCAGATCAACTCCGCACAGGACCTGAACGGTACCGTGACGCTCATTCGCGAAGACAATGCCCAGGTAACGTCGAACGCCTCGCTCACTGTCCAGGCCCTGCCCCAACCTTCGGCGCTTTCCGTTACTAATGCACACGAAGGCGACCAGGTGCGAATCGACGGGAAATACCTGATTCCGCCGCTCATCAAGTCGATGACGATAGGGGACATGGAATTCCTTCCCACCTCCGCAAACGGTGCAGGCACGCAACTCTTTTTTACGGTACCGAAGGGCGCAACGAGCGGATCGGTCGTGTTGCTCGACTGGAAGGGGCACAGGATATCCGCCGGCACGCTCAATGTCATTCCACCGACGCCTTCGATCGAAATCACCAGCGTACAGTTTTCGCAAGGGCCGTTGTACACGGTCAGCGGTCCCACCGTCGACAAGAACGTCCGGCTCGTCAGTCAGCGTGATCTTCTTGTACGGCTGCGTTTGAAACCCGCTGAATCGCTGGGGCAAATCAAACCCGAGGTACTGCTGGCGTACGGCAACGACGCTCAGGCGGTGCAGGTCGTTTCGATGGCGGGGCCGGCGACGCTCAGCACAACGTCGGTCGCCGAAAACGACATGGCCAATAGCTACACCTATTCGATTCCGGGCAGCGCGGTCGACAAAGGTTTCTTCTTCGCCGTCAAAGTCAGCGACTCGCGATATCCGGACGCAACGAAGATCTTCAATTACACACCGCCCGCGGGCGCGCTCAGCGGGGGCACCTACATTCGCGTACACCTGGTTCCGACCGTAAGACCGGATGGAGTGCGTGCAAAGATCGACCCTGAGCATTTCAAGCGGGAATTGATGGCGGTCTATCCGCTTTCGACGGTCGATGTCGTTGTCGAACCCGACTTCCATTGGACTGTGGGCAGTCAGATTTCCAACGACGACATTCTCGATCTGCTGTCGGACATGAACACGCTGCGTTCGAGTTCCCAGTCGAACAACTATGACTTCTACGTCGGTGTGATGGCCTGCTATTGTTCTTCAGTGGCAGTTTTCCAAGGGCGTGCACTGGTCGTCGCGGATACGTGGTATGGAAGCAATGCGAACGCCGTGACTGAGGCTGCGATGCACGAGATCGGCCACAACTTTGGACGCCTCCATCCATGGGACGATGCGAACTCACCGTACAGAAATGGTGGCGTGATAGGCAGCGGGCCCTGGTTGCCGGAGGTCGGGCCTGACTACAGCCTCTCGTTCGTCGATCCGTCCACCCGCTATGACATCATGTCCTACGACATACCCGATGCCATTTCGCCCTACACCTTCTCCGGCGCATACGACTACTTGAAGGCAAACCTGCCGCTGTCCGCCAAACCGAAGTTGCTGCGCGCCAGTGCGCCGGTAGGCCAGGCGCTCTTCATCACGGGCAGCATCAATCTGGACAGCGGAAAGGCGCGCCTGCGCAAGCCGACGAGTGTGAGCGCGTCGCCGGACACCGTTGCGATGGCCGCAGACTCCACGCCGGGCAGCCAGGATTATGTGCTCGAGATAAACACGGCGACAGGCAGCTATCGCTATCCGCTGCAGCCTAAAACGGTTGTCACCGAACGTAGCGCGCAATCTCTCGCCAGCTTTGAACTGAAAGTCGCGCCTGTGGGACAGATACAGCGTATGCGAGTGCGGCGCGGAGATACGCTCCTGCTCGATCAGTCCAGCATGTAAGGCAACTGACATCGATGCAGCGTTGAAAAGGCCTCACAGATTGCATCTGTGAGGCCTTTCTGTTTGCACGCCCCATCGCCAGGTCGCTCAACATTGCGGAGGATTCAGATCAGAATCGCGTGCGTCTCGGCCGTCGTCTCGACAACCAGCAGCCCCGCCCGTAATCCGGGTTTCACCGTTGCGTTCGGAAACACGATGCGCTCCTCGTCATGCCGCACGACATAGCGGTAGTCGCCATCGCGCGCGAGCACCGTATCGCGCGTGAATGCGGTGAAATTGGCCACGTCTTTCGCGAGCAGCAACTCGAATGCATCGCTTTGCTTGGTGATCTGATCGATGACGGTAAAGACGCGCGGCAGCGGTAAGGAAGCATCGCCGTGTTCACCGGCAATCAGTTGCCGCAGCGCTGCATCGGCCGAGGCAAATCGCGCAAGATCGTTCTGCCCGAAGGGGCGAACCTTCCCAAGCTCCAGCGTGCAGGCATCCGCGCCGCAAGCCTCGGCAGTGAAATGCGAGTACGTATTGCCCTTGGTGGTATGCAACAGCACCGCCGCGATCCGCGCATCGCGCAGCCATTCGAACATTGCGCGCGACAACGGCGCGCCCGTATGCGGCAGCAGCGCGAACTGCTCGAACACGGAAGCGCGTATCGCAGTGTGCAGATCGACATGCCATCGCGCGCCGGGTGCATCGGATGCTGCAGCGAAAAACTGCTGCGCGATCCGTTCCAGCGCCGCAGCACGCGGCGCCTCGTGGCTCGCGGGCAACTGCGTATGACGCCCGCTGAAAAGCCGGTTCAGATCGTCGTCGATATAACGGCACGACTCGCGCATCGCCTGCACGTTGCCGAGCATCACCAGCAGCCGGCAAGCTAGCGCCGCGCGTCCCTGCGCGATATCGCGCACCACGAACGACAGCAGTTCGATCGGCGCCGTCTCGTCGCCATGGATGCCCGCCGACGCCAGCACGCTGCGACCGTCGCCGCCCTGAAATCCGGCGGGTTCGAACAGCAGCACGCCGTCGTCGACCCATGTCCAACGCACGCCGTGTGCGCACACGCCTTCGCGCGCATCGTCGGCGGGCCGGTGGCCGGCCAGCGTGAACGCGAGGAAATCGTCGAGCATCGCCGGCACGGACGGATCAGCGCTGGAAGTCATACAGCGAACCCAGACCGAGAATCTGCGTCAGCTCATCGAGCGCCGTGCGCGACTCGACGAGCAATTTCGGATCGGCGAGATCGGTCGGTGCGAGACGGTCGCGATAGTGCGTGTCGATCCAGCTATCGAGGCGCGTGAAGAGTTTGTCGTCGATCCACACGCCAGGCGTCACCGCGCCCCGCTCCGCCTCGTTCAGCACGACCCGCAAGCGCAGGCAGGCCGGGCCGCCGCCGTTCTTCATGCTCTCGCGCAGATCGAACACCAGCACATCGTCGATGGGCGCCGTGCTGGCGACCAGTTCGTCGAGATACGCCGCCACGCGCGGATTCTCACGCGACTCCTGCGGCACGACCAGCACCTGCTTGCTGCTGGTTCCGTCGTTGAGCAGCAGCAACTGGCTGTTGAACAGATACGACGACACGGCATCGGCGACGCTCACCTGCGCATCCGGCACTTCGATCACGTTGAACTCGCCGTTGAGCTTCGAGAGCTTCGAACGCAGTTCGTCGTACACGGCCTTCTGCTCGACGAACGCGAGCTGATGGCAAAACAGCGTGCGCGCGTTGCCGACCGCGATCACGTCGTTGTGGAACACGCCCGCGTCGATCACTTCGGGCGTCTGTTGCGCGTAGACAGTTGCGTCGTCGGCAAGACCGTGACGATGCGCAACCGCGCGGCTCGCCTCGAAGGTCTGACGCGCCGGATAGCGCTTCGGCTCCGGTCCGCGGCGGTATTCGCTGCGTCCATAAACGAAGAACTCGACGCCCTTCGCACCATACTCCGCGCAGAAACGCGTGTGGTTCGCCGCGCCTTCGTCGCCGAGCGCGGGCGTGCCGGGCAGCGCCTCGTGCACGACGAAGCGCGACGGGTCCGCGAAAATCGCGCGCAGCGTGCGCCGCGTCGCTTCATGCTCGATCGCGCGATGCAGCTTGCTGGTCAGGTTTGCCGGCGTGAAATGCACGCGGCCGTCCTGCGTATCCGCCGACGGGCTGACCGTCGCGGCATTCGCCGTCCACATTGCCGATGCCGAACTCGCCGCCGCGAGCAGTTCCGGCGCGTTCTTCGCAACACGCTCGATCACGCTAGCGTCGTCGCCGGAAAAACCAAGTTCGCGCAACAGACGGATCGACGGCCGCTCCTGCGGCGGCAGCACGCCCTGTTTGAAACCGAGGTCCGCGAGCTGCTTCATCTTGCGCAGGCCCTGCTTCGCAGCGGCCTTCGGGTTCGCGACGGACTTCTCGTTGCTCTGCGACGCGACGTTGCCGAACGACAACCCCGCGTAATTGTGGGTCGGGCCGACAAGTCCGTCGAAATTGGCTTCAGTGGCTTGCATCGTCGATCCTTAGAAATGAAGACCCGGCGACACGCTCGCGGGCATTTGCAGTTGCGCGCTTTCGACAGAGGCCATCGGGTAGGCGCAATAATCGGCCGCGTAGTACGCGCTCGGCCGGTTGTTGCCCGAGCGGCCCGTGCCGCCGAACGGCGCCGCCGAAGAAGCGCCGTTGGTCGGCCGGTTCCAGTTCACGATGCCGGCGCGGATCGCGCGCTGGAAGTGTGTCCACAGCGCTTCGTCGTCGGCGAGCAGGCCCGCGGACAGGCCGAACTCCGTGTCGTTCGCACCCGAGATCGCATCGTCGAACGAGTCGTAGCGGACGATCTGCGCGAGCGGCCCGAAGTGTTCTTCGTCGGGCAGGTTGGCAACATTCGTTACGTCGAGAATCGCGGGCGACACGAAGCCCAGCTTCGGATCGCGCTGCACCATCTTCAGCAGGGGTTTGGCGCCGTCAGCGATCAGCCGCGCCTGCGCTTCGACCAGACGCGCCGCCGCGCGCGCCGAAATCACCGCGCCCATGTACGGCTGCGGATCGGCGTTGTATTCGCCGACGGCAATGCGCGAACTGACTTCGACGAGGCGAGCCAGAAACTGGTCGCCGAATGCATCGTTCGGCACGAAGATGCGGCGCGCGCACGTGCAGCGCTGCCCTGCCGACAGGAACGCCGATTGAATCGTGTGATGCACGGCGGCATCGAGATCGGCGACGGGCGCGACGACGAGCGGGTTGTTGCCGCCCATTTCCAGCGCGAGCACGATCTCGGGACGGCCGCCGAACTGCTTGTGCAGCAGCGTGCCCGTATCGGAACTGCCCGTGAAGAACAGCCCGTCGATCTGCCGATGGTTCGCGAGCGCCACGCCCGTATCCTTCTCGCCCTGCACGAGATTCAGCACGCCAGCGGGCAGGCCCGCGTCGCGCCACACTTCGACGGTCACGCGCGCCACGCCTGGCGCAAGCTCCGAAGGCTTGAACACCACCGCGTTGCCCGCGATCAGCGCAGGTACGATATGCCCATTCGGCAAGTGGCCCGGAAAGTTGTACGGCCCGAACACGGCGACCACACCATGCGGACGATGACGCAACACCGCCGTGCCGTCGGCCATCGCGGCACGCCGCTCGCCCGTGCGTTCGTTGTACGACTGGATCGAGATGTCGACCTTCGCCGCCATCGTCGCGGCTTCCGTGCGCGCTTCCCACAACGGCTTGCCCGTCTCGCGGCCAATCGCTTCAGCGATCGTTTCCTTGCGTTCGTTGATCAACGCAGCGAAGCGGCGCACGACGGCGATGCGCTCGTCGAGGCTCACGGCCGACCACATCCCGAACGCACGGCGCGCGCTCATCACGGCGCGATCGACGTCTTCCGCCGACGCGCTATTGCCTTCCCACACCGTCGCGCCCGTACCGGGGTTGCGCGATGCGAATGCGTGTCCTGTGCCGGCGACCCATTCGCCGTCGATGAAAAGCTCGCTCATGTCAGTCCTTATTTCTGTTTCAGGGGCAGCACGCGCACCGGCTCGCCTGCCTTCACGTTCAATGCTGCCGCTTCGTCCGCCGTCAGACGGAACACGCCGTTGTCGACGACACCCGCCGCGACGCCCGTGCGGAAATCGTCCAGCGACGTATTCGAGACGAGCGAACGCGGGCCGCCTTCCGGCGCTGCGGCGGCAACGATCTCGACAGGCACGACGACGCTCTCGCGCACCGTGCGCAGATCGGCGACGTGGCATTCGAGCACGGGGCCCGCATCGAAAATATCGACGTGGTTCTCGTAGCGCAGCCCTTCCGCTTCGAGCATCTTGCGGGCGGGCAGCGTGTCGCTGTGCGTGAGGCCGATCGCCTGCTGCGCTTCATCCGGCAGCAGTTCGACGTACACGGGGAAACGCGGCATCAGCTCCGCGAGGAACGACTTGCGGCCATGCGAGCTGAGATAGTCGGCGGCATTGAAGTCGATCTGATAGAAATGCGAGCCGACCGCGCGCCAGAACGGCGACGTGCCGTCCGCATCGAAATGGCCGCGCAACTCCGCGCAGATACGCTGCGGAAAGCGCTCGCGAAACTGCGCGATGAACATGAAACGCGAGCGCGACAGCAAACCGCCCACGCCATGCGCGCGATAACGCGGGCTGAGAAACAGCGAACACACTTCCGCGTAGCCCGTCAGATCGTGCGAGATGTTGAGCGCGCGCATGCGCGTCCAGATGCCGAGATCCTGCGACGCATGCACGACCGTGCTCACGCGATAGTTATAAAAGGGCTGCTCGAGTCCGACGGCCGTTTCGATGCCGCAGACGCCGGCGATGTCCTTCGTCTGCGAATCTTCCATCACGAAGAAGTAACCTTTTTCGTGCGGCACGGCCTTGTCCTCGATCGTGCGGCGCACGCGCTCGACGCGTTCGGCGAGCGCATCGCGATCCGGCTTGAAGGTCGTGAGACCGGGACCCGTCTCCTGAGCGAGCGCGACGAGCGCGTCCACATCGCCCGTTTGAACGACGCGAACGACGATCATTGTGCTTCTCCCGTGGTGTGTGTCTGTTCCTGCTGATGCAGCGGCACGCAGCGCACCGTATCGCCGTCCTGCGCGTCGAGCGCGTGGCGCGCGGCAGCCGGCAGCGGCGCGCCGCCGTCCGACTGCGCGGGCAGATCGGCAAGCACGCAGCGGAACTCGCCCGGCTTGTTGCTCGCGACCAGATACGTCGCGCCCTGTTGCGCCGACGCTTCGCGCACGGTGCGTGTCTCGTTGCGTTTCACGCACGCGCTGCGCTCGATCTGCGCGGTCAGCACGGGGCCGGCATCGAAGATATCGACGTAGCGGTCCGTCTCGAAGCCTTCTTCCATGTGGATGTCGTACGCGAGCAGCGCCTTTTCGTCGGGCTCGCCGAGCACGCGCTGCGCGGCTTCCGGCAGCAACGGTACATAGATCGGATAGCTCGGCATGACTTCAGCGATGAACGTGCTGCTGCGGCCCCCCGACTGCACTTCGATATCGGCGAAATTGCGGCCGAAGAACTTGCGGCCCACGGCTTCCCAGAACGGCGACACGCCCGTATCGTCCGTCACGCCGAGCAGCAGCGAGAAGACTTCAGACGTGAAGCGCTTGCGGTTCGCGGCGATGTACATCATCCGCGCGCGCGACATCAGGTGCGCGGCGGCATCGCCGCGCATCGCCGGGTCGATATAAAAGCCGGCGAGACGGCTCTTGCCCGTCAGTTCATGCGACATCGTCAGCGCGTGAATCTTGCGATTCACGTGCAGTTCGCGCGACGCGTGAATCAGCGCGTCATTGCGGAACACGTAGAACGGTTCCGAATAGCCCGCTGCCGCGACGATGCTCGACGTGCCGTGCAGCTTGCCCGTCTCGCTGTCTTCCAGCACGAAGAGATAGAACTCCTCGCCCGGAAAATCAACCTCCGCGCGAAACGAGTCCTCCGACAACGCGACGCGCGCCTCCAGCGCGCGCCGGTCGTGCGGCAGCGAGTGCAGCACGGGCTGCGCAGTGCGCGCCATCTGTTGCAACGCATCGAGATCGGCCAGGCGGCCAGGGCGGACGAAGAGCATCGTGGTCTCGTGTAATGTGGCTTGACGGATTACTTCGCGAGCGCCGTTGCGCCGACGACTTCCTCGATCGCCTTTTCGAAGCGCGCGAGGCCTTCGTTCATGTCGTCAGCGGGAATGATCAGCGAAGGCGCGAAACGCAACACGTCGGGACCTGCCATCAGCATGATCACGCCGTGCTTGCCGGCTGCCGTGACGAAGTCTTTCGCGCGGCCCTTGAAGGCTTCCGTGAGTTCCATGCCGATCAACAGACCTTTGCCGCGCACGTCCTTGAAGATACCGAAGCGTTCGTTGATCTTCGCGAGCGTTGCCTTGAATTGTTCGCTGCGCGCGTGCACGCCTTCCAGCAGCTTCGGGTCGCTGACGAGATCGACCACCTTCAGCGCGATGGCCGTCGCAAGCGGATTGCCGCCGTACGTGGTGCCGTGCACGCCGACCTTGAAGTGCGCGGCGAATTCGTTGGTGGTCAGCATCGCGCCGATCGGGAAACCGTTGCCGAGCGCCTTGGCGGTGGTCAGGATATCCGGCGTCACGCCCGTATCCTGGTACGCATAGAAGAAGCCCGTGCGGCCGACGCCCGTTTGCACTTCGTCGAAAATCAGCAGTGCGCCGTGCTGGTCACAGGCTTCGCGCAGCGCCTTCAGGAACGCGGGATCGGCGGGGATGACGCCGCCTTCGCCCTGCACCGGCTCGACGATCACCGCGCAGGTTTTCGGGCCGATCGCGGCGCGCGCCGCTTCGATATCGTTGTAAGGCAGGTGCCGGATGCCGCCGGGCACGGGGCCGAAGCCTTCCGAATACTTCGGCTGTCCGCCGACGCTGACCGTGAAGAACGTGCGACCGTGGAACGACTGGGTGAACGAGACGATTTCGTCTTTCTGCGCGCCGTGGCGGTCGAAGGCGACGCGGCGCGCGAGCTTCAGTGCCGCTTCGTTGGCTTCCGCGCCCGAGTTCGCGAAGAATGCGCGATCGGCGAAGGTCAGCTCTTCGAGGCGTTTGGCGAGACGCAGGACAGGCTCGTTCGTGTAACCGTTACCGATGTGCCACAACCTGGCACCCTGATCATGCAGAACCTTCAGGAGTTCGGGATGCCCGTGGCCCAGCGCCGTCACGGCGATGCCGCCCGCGAAGTCGATGTAGTCCTTGCCTTGCGTGTCCCAAACGCGGGAACCGGCGCCGCGGTCCGGTACGAAAGACGCTGGCGCGAAGACGGGGACCATGACTTCGTCGAAAGTCTGGCGGGTCACATTCTGGTCGTTCATGTTGGGGCCTCGGGTTTGGTTCACTTTGACGGTTCTTAGTTTAGGTGACAGTGGGCGGGGCGTCTTGCGTGGAAGCGACGGGTTCTTTTTTTATGTCTGCGACGCTGGCGGGTTGGGCGGTGGGTTTGTCTGCGACGCTGGTGGGGTTTTGTCGCTTTTTGCTTGCATTTGCGGGGTGGTTGTCGGTGCTGCGCAAGGCTTGTCGGTGTGGTTTGCCTTTGCGTTGGCATCCGCGTGATGTTATTTGTTCGCAAGCGTTGCCCCTGTGCGGGGCGGCACCTACTTTTCTTTGCCGCCGCAAAGAAAAGTAGGCAAAAGAAAGCGGCTCACACCGCCAGCCCATGTTCCTATCCACGGGCCCCCAACGTCCCCACCCTTCACCCGGCAGCGCCCGGATCCGGTGCCCGTTGCAAACGCCTTGAATGAATACCTCACCCGCTTCGAACACCCATACTTTGGCCAACGGCAGCGAGTGGTATATGCCGCCCAGGTGGCAAACTGTGTGTAGGTTGTCGCGTCGTAAAGGGTAGCGTTCTTACAGGGTAGGACGCATGCGCGAGCGTCCGGAGTGAGGCGTGTGGAGCACAGGGGGCCGACACACAGTTTGCCACCTGGGCGGCGGTGGACTGTCTGGCACGGCGTGCTGCAGCAAGGGAGCGTGAAGCGGATGAGGCGCACTGCAAGAGCGCTAGCAACGAGCGTCGGTCACGTGGTTGCCGTTTGAAGCATAAGACCCTGTGGGGGCCCTCAGGCAGGAACAAGCACTGGCGGTGTGAGCCGCTTTCTTTTGCCTACTTTTCTTTGCGGCGGCAAAGAAAAGTAGGTGCCGCCCCGCACAGGGGCGACGCTTGAAGCACGCTAACAAATCGCGGATGCCAACGAAAACCCAAAAAAGCAAAAAGCAAAAAGCGAAAAACAAAAACCACTACCCCCGCTCAGGCGGCTCAATCATCGCCGCGGGCCGCGGCTCGCTAATAGCCGCATTGGCACCACTGCCATGCTGCTTCTCGATGAAATTCCTCCGCTCTTCCCGCGGCGTCACGCCAAACTTCTCCCGATACGCATTAGAAAAATGCGCAGCAGAAGAAAACCCACACGCGAGACTAATCTGCACAACGGACTTGCTGGTCCGCTGCAACTGCGTCCGCGCCTTCGCAAGACGCAAACCGAGGTAGTACTTCGATGGCATCGACCCAAGATACTGCCGGAACAACCGCTCCAGCTGCCGGCGCGAAACGCCAACCAGCCCAGCGATCTCATCCGAAGTCAGCGGATCCTCGATATTCGCTTCCATCAACAGCAAAGCGTCATTCAAGCGAGGATGCCGCTCGCCCGGCGCCGTCACGAACGGAATCCGCTGACGCTCCTCGCCGGACCGCAAGGTCCCCACGCCCATCGTATCGGCGATACGGTCAGCCAGTTCCGGCCCGTGCTCGCGGCCAATCATGGCCAGCATGAAATCGACCGTCGCCTGCCCGCCCGCGCAGGTCGCGCGATCGCGATCGATCTCGAAGATCTGCTGCGTAACGATCGACCGCTCGAACTGCTCGGTGAACTGCTGATACGTCTCCCAGTTCACGCTCACCCGGTAGCCGGATAACTGCCCCGCCATCGCCAGCCACCACACGCCGTGATGAATGCCCGTCACGAGCGGCGTACGCTGCCCGACACGCGACAAACTCGCCAGAAACAGGCGGTAATCCGCAAACTGCTGAAAGCGCTCGCTAACGATAATCAGCCAGTCGCACGAAATCGCATCGCCGAATGCGGCATCGGCGGGCCACTGCGCGCCGCCCGTGAGCGGCACAGGCCGGCCGTCCCACGAGCACACCTGCCAGCGGTACAGCGCGCGGCCATCGATCTCATTCGCGAGATTCAATGCATCGACGATAGGCCCCACGCCCGACATCGAAACGGGGGGCAACGCGACGATCGCGACCTGAGTCGTGCGCGCCGGACTGGACGACGGACGTGGCATTAACGTGTGTTGCGCAGCGCCGGATTACTTGAGGCTGCCCGACAGGAACTGCTTCAGCCGCTCGCTCTTCGGCGTGGTCAGCACCTCGGACGGCACGCCCTCTTCTTCCGTGCGGCCCTGATGCAGGAACATCACATGGTTCGACACGTTGCGCGCAAAGCCCATTTCGTGCGTCACGACGATCATCGTGCGGCCTTCTTCGGCGAGCTTCTGCATCACCTTCAACACTTCGCCGACCAGCTCGGGATCGAGCGCGGAAGTCGGCTCGTCGAACAGCATTACGTCCGGGTTCATCGCGAGCGCGCGCGCAATCGCCACACGCTGCTGCTGCCCGCCCGACAGATGCGACGGGTACTGCTTCTCCAGACGCGGCGCGAGACCGACCTTCTCGAGATACTCGCGCGCGCGGTCTTCCGCTTCCTTGCGCGACAGGCCGAGCACGTGAATCGGCGCTTCGACCACGTTCTCCAGCACGTTCATGTGCGCCCACAGGTTGAAGTGCTGGAACACCATCGCGAGCTTGGTGCGGATGCGTTGCAACTGCTTGTGATCCGCGACCTCGAAGTTGCCGTGGCGATCAACCTTCGTGCGCACCGCTTCGCCGTCGACGACGATCTGCCCGGCGTTCGGCCGCTCCAGAAAATTGATGCAGCGCAGGAACGTGCTCTTGCCCGACCCGCTCGCACCGATGATGCTGATCACGTCGCCCTTGTTGGCATTCAGCGAGACGCCCTTCAGCACTTCGTTATCGCCATAGCGCTTGTGGATGTCCTGCACGGCGAGCTTGCAGGCTTCCGTTTGAGTCGTGTGGAGCAAGATGCTCTCCCAGAGTGAAGACGGGTGAAACGGATGCAGACGTGTAGTCGGGTCGCTGCGCGGTCAATGCCCGCGCACGGCCAGATACGCGAGCCAGTGGCGCTCGGCGCGCCGGAACAACGCAACCAGCGCGAACGATACCGCAAGATAGATCAGCGCCGCGAGCCCGAAAGCCTCGAACGAGCGGTACGTCGCGGAGTTCGCATCACGGGCGACCTTCAGCACGTCGGGCACGGTGGCCGTGAAGGCGACGGTGGTCGCGTGCAGCATCAGGATCACTTCGTTACTGTACAACGGCAGCGCGCGGCGCAGCGCGGACGGTATCACAATCCGCCGGTACATCGTGAACCAGCTCATACCATAGGCGCGCGCGGCTTCCACTTCACCATGCGAGGTCGCGCGAATCGCGCCCGCGAAGATCTCCGTCGTGTACGCGCAGGTGTTCAACGCGAAGGCGAGAATCGCGCAGTGGAAGCCACTGCGGAAGAACGAATCGAGCAGCGCATGCGAGCGCACGAACTCGAGGCTGTACATGCCCGTGTAGATCAGCAGCAGCTGCACATAGAGCGGCGTGCCGCGAAACACGTAGGTGTAAAGGCGCACGGGCGTCGACAGCCAGCGCTTCTTCGATACCCGCGCCACCGCGAGCGGAATCGACGTCACGAAGCCGATGCCGATCGAGGCGACCAGCAGCCACAACGTGACGGCAAGACCCGAGAGGCGCTGCCCGTCCCAATAGAGGAACGCGCGCCAGAACTGGTTGAGAATGTCGATCATGGTCGTCTCCTGCGCGTGGCGCGAATTAGAGTTCGGCGTGTCGAACGCCGATCGAATAGCGCTTCTCCAGCCAGATCAGCACGAGATTCGACACGGTCGTGATGGCCAGATAGATCGCCGCGGCAACGAGGATGAAGAAGAACATGTTGAACGTGCTCTTGCCGGCGTCCTGCGCGGCCTTGACGACATCCGCGAGTCCGATGATCGACACCAGCGCCGTCGCCTTCACGAGCACCTGCCAGTTGTTGCCGATGCCCGGCAGCGCGAAGCGCATCATCTGCGGGAACAGGATGCGGGCGAACACGCGCGCCCCGCTCATGCCGTACGCCGCGCCCGCTTCCAGCTGGCCTCGAGGCACGGCGAGAAACGCGCCGCGAAACGTCTCGGTGAAGTACGCGCCGTAAATGAAGCCGAGCGTGAGCACGCCGGCGACGAACGGGTCGATGTCGAATTGCGGCAGGTTCAACGCGTCGGTCAGGTTGTTGACGGCGATCTGGATGCTGTAGAACAGCAACAGCATCAGCACGAGATCGGGCACCGAGCGGATCAGCGTCGTGTAGCCCGTCGCGATGGCGCGCATCGGCCGGTTGAGCGACAGCTTGGCCGCCGCGCCGATCAGGCCGAGGACGACGGCCGTCGCCAGAGACAGAACCGACAGCTCGATCGTCTTGATCGTGCCGTCGAGGAGCACCGGGCCAAAGCCATATAAGAACACGCGTGTCTCCTTTGAGGTTATCCGGACCGCCGCAAGGAACTGCGGCATGGCGCGGATACTCGCAAGCAAAAATAATTTGCTCAAACCGGGACATACGCCTGTTGTGCATCGCAACATTCGCGAACGCGCCGCATGGCGGGCGTTGGACGCCCGGTATAGCGGGCGCTATCCGTTTGTAAGCAGAGGGTGCGCGCGTTGCGTGTGCCGCGAATTAGCAAGTTTGCGGTCGCTTTTTCGATAGACGCGCGAAGCCGCCCGCATGCTCGCAAACCCGCGCCGATTGGGGCTTTCCCTGAAAGACAGCAGGACGCGATGCTGCCAGGCGCTTCCCACCGAAGCCGTCCGGATGCACACGCGTTAGACTTGCCTCAACCTTTCGACACCCGACGCTTCGCGACAAGGATCGCCGCATGACACTTCGCCCCGATGCCACGACGCTCGACGCCTACAGCCGCGACGCCGCCCGTTACTCACGCGAATGGCGCGACCAGCCGCCGCCCGACGACATGTACGCGCTATGGGAAAACCATCTGCTGCCGACGGGCAAGACGGCCGATATCGGCTGCGGCAACGGGCGCGATGCCGCGTGGCTCGCGGACCATGGGTATCGCGTGACGGGTTTCGATGCGTCGGAGGGTTTGCTCGACGAAGCGCGGCGGCTCTATCCGCAGATCACGTTTCGCATGGCGTCGCTGCCGTCGCTCGCCGAAATCGACGAAGCGTTCGACAACGTGGTTTGCGAAACCGTGCTGATGCATCTGCCCGTCGACGCGATCACCGATGCCGTCGACAATCTCGTGCGCATCCTGCGGCCCAACGGCATGCTGTATCTGTCGTGGCGCGTGACGGAGGGCGCGGACGCGCGCCAGCCGGATGGACGGCTTTACTCGGCGTTCGAGCCGTCGCTCGTCACGGACGCGCTGACCAGTTGCGTGATCCTGTTCGCCGACGACACGACGAGCGCCAGCTCCGGCAAGCGCGTGTGCCGCATCATCGCGGCCAGGCGCTCCGAGGACTGAGCGCGCATCGGATCGCGTTTCAATCGATGCCGAGACACGCGCGGATCGCAGGCAGCATCGCCTCGACGGCCGCGCGCCCTTCCGCAATCGCGGGCGCTGCGCGGTGAAAGTCGAAGATGCCCATGCCGGCGAGGCGCGGCTGGATCAGGATGTCGGCCGGCTCGCCCGCAAGGCGGCTGCGCGTGATCCGCACCTGCATGATGTCGATGCTTTGCGCGATCGAACTGAGCATCGACGGCACGCGCGCGCTCGGCGCGGGCGCCACGCGCACATCGCGTGAATGCTGTTCGGGCGAAGGCTGCAGCCAGCCCGGAAAGGGCTTGCCGTTGCGCCGTAGCAGAACGGGCGGCGCTGGCGTCGCGATCACGGGCGGCGGCGCATCGGGGTCGAGCGGCAGTGGCTCGGACCCTTCGACGGCCCGCTCGATGACGGCCTCGATCGATTCTTCCGTCGGCATGGGCGGCAGATCGACCACCGCGCCGCCGAAGTCGCGGCCATTGAGAATGTCGTTGTTCAGGTCCACGGCGATCACGCAGTCTGCCCGCATGCCGCGCGCAGCCGACACGGGCACGGGGTTCGACAGCCCGCCGTCGACGAGCCACACGCCCTCGTGCAGCACCGGCGTGAAAATGCCCGGAATCGCAATCGACGCGCGCACGGCATCGACCACACCGCCGTCCTGCAGCCATGTCTCGCGGCCCGAATCGAGCTCCGTCGCGACGGCGGCGAACGGTAACCGCAACTGGCTGATCTCGCGTCCGTTGAAGCGGTTCGCAAATACCTGGATGACTTTCCTGCCGCCGAGCAGCCCGCCCGAAAAACGCAGATCGAGCAGACGCACGACCGACTGCCACGTGAGCCCCGTGACCCACTCTTCGAGCCAGTCGAGATCGCCATTCGCATAGACGGCGCCGACCAGCGCGCCGATCGACGTGCCCGCTACCAGATCCGGCTTGATGCCCGCGTCGTGCAACGCCCGGATCGCACCGATGTGCGCCCAGCCGCGCGCGGCCCCGCCGCCGAGCACGAGGCCGATGCGCTTGTATCGCCTACGTGTGGCCATTGTTGTTTTCTCCCTTGTTTACAGGCGTTTTCTGCTTGGACCGTGGCGCGCGGCGTTTGTTGTCGGCCTTCTTTTAGCGTTCGCTTCCCACCGCCCCGCCCACCCCGGGTTATCCGCCCTCCGTCAGTGCCCGCGAATCACGTCCGAGCGCGAGGTCGTGTAGACGATGTGATTGACGTCGAAATGCACGTTGAAAAAGCCCTCCTGGGTGACGCCGCCTTCACGCCACTTCCAGCTCCATACCGTCTCGGGCTTGAGCGGATAAACGGCCACTTCGCCGGGCTTGCCGAGCAGACGGCGCACTTCGTCTTCCGTCATGCCGATGCGAACCTTCGCGAAGTTCGCTGCCGTCAGCACCTGCGTGATCGCCTGCAACGTGCCGTCCGGCCCGATGTCGACCATGTACGTATTGAGGCCTTGCGGACCGCGCGGATATTCGAAGCGCTTCGAGCCGTCGGTGAACTGGCGCTCGGTTTCGGGCTTGCCCATCTGGTCGCGGATCTGCGCTTCCGTCGTGACGCCGGGTGTGAGGCCCTTCAGAAGCAGCGCATCCGGTTTGACGGCGTTGAAAAATTCCTTGAGCTTTTGCACGGCTTGCTCGCTCTGCTGGTCGTCGCAGCCGGCGAGCGCGGACAGCGCGCCTGCCATGGCCACGGAAAGCATCATGTTGCGCAACGAGGTGCGATTAACCATCTTCGATAACTGGCAAAGACAAACGTGTGAACGACACAGAGCATAACCCGGTCGACAGCCGGATCGCGAACGATGGCTGTGCAGATGTGTATGGAAAGTTAAAGAATTGCTACGCGAGATTTCTCGTGCGCGAGAAACGTGACTTTCGACGAACGCAGGGGAAGGTTGGCGGATGGGAACGTGACGGCGCATGCCGCGAACATCGGAAGCGTTTCGGCCAGAAGCCACATGTGCTTCTGGCCGTGACGCAATTTTCACTGCTATGACGACCGCAAACGACAGCGGCCGCTGGCCCCTCGACTATCCGGCAAGTGCTGACAATCTAGCGTCAGGTTCGAAAATGCGCGAGAGCGCGTTTACACCGAATCGGCTGACGAATCACAGGCGATCTCGCGTGCTGCGGCCAACGTTTAGTGTCGGCACGCCAGCCTCATGGTTGCGTGATGCGTGTGTAGTCGTCGCGCCGACGCGCCGGGCCGCGAGCCTGCACCCGGCTGACCCGGCCGACCCGGTTCGTCCGGGTGTGCACTGCGTAGCCGACCTACGCGTGACGTGAGGGGCCGACCGGCGTCGAGGTCCGTGGAGGCCGCCGTCTCGTCACGCAGGCATGCGTTGCGCAGATCCGCGTCGTTGGCGGCGACGGTGACACATTAACGCGTGCGCGCGTGCGATTCCGTGCGACGGCACACGCACAGGAGCGTCTCGAAGCAACCGGCAACGCATTTCGAGCCCTGTTTTCAGGGGTTTTCTGCATCGCTGCCGGCGCGGCTCCCGCTTCGCGCAACCGCCGACCCTGCTGCCGGCAGGGACATGATCAGCCCGCCAGCAGGAACGGGAGCGCTTTGGCACAATCCCGTTTTCCCGCACGCCACGCGGACCTGCGCTTCGTTCTTGCAAAAGACCTTCGTCCTTGCAAAAGACGATAGTTGGCCGCACATCGATTCCATGATCCCCTTTTCCGTTCTCGACCTTTCTCCCATCACGGCCGGCGCGAGTGCGGCCGATGCATTCCGTAACTCGCTCGATCTCGCGCAACATGCCGAGCAGTGGGACTACAAGCGCTTCTGGCTCGCCGAGCATCACAACATGACGGGTATCGCGAGCGCGGCGACGTCGGTCGTGATCGCGCATGTCGCGGGCGGCACGAAGACGATCCGCGTCGGCTCGGGCGGCGTGATGCTGCCGAATCACGCGCCGCTCGTGATCGCCGAGCAGTTCGGCACGCTGGCGTCGCTGTTTCCGGGGCGTATCGATCTGGGCCTCGGCCGCGCGCCCGGCACCGACCAGACTACCGCCCGTGCACTGCGCCGCGATCTGCAAGGCAGCGCCGATACGTTCCCTGACGACGTCGTCGAACTGCAGCGCTATTTCGGCGAACCCGTGCCCGGTCAACGCGTGCGCGCCGTGCCGGGCGCGGGTCTGAAGGTGCCGTTGTGGTTGCTCGGCTCGAGCCTGTTCAGCGCGCAGCTGGCGGCGGCGCTCGGTCTGCCGTTCGCGTTCGCATCGCACTTCGCGCCCGACTACATGATGCAGGCGCTGCACGTGTATCGCGCGCAGTTCCGTCCGTCGGAGACGCTCGACAAGCCTTACGCGATGGTCGGCGTGAACCTGTTCGCCGCTGACACAAACGACGAGGCGCGCCGCCTCTTCACGTCGCTGCAGCAGCAGTTCATCAATCTGCGACGCGGCACGCCGGGCCAGTTGCAGCCGCCCGTCGATCATCTTGCGGTGTCGGAGATGGAATTGAGCAGCGTGCAGCACTCGCTTGCGTGTTCGGTCATCGGCGATCGCGAGACGGTTCGCGACGGCCTGCGCTCGATCATCCAGCAGACGGGCGCCAATGAGCTGATGCTCACCGCGCAAATTTACGATCACGCGGCGCGTCTGCGGTCGTTCGAAATCGGCGCGCAAGTGCGTGACGAGCTCGGCGACGCCTGAGCCTTAGAGCGCCGGCAACCGCACCGGAGCGCGCCAGCACGCGCGTCCGGCTGAAGCGAAGGCGCATTGCTGCCTTCGCTTCGAGCGCGTCATCGTTCGCTCAATTCTTCACCGACACGGCGGCAAGCCCATCCAGCAACGCCTTGTGAAACGCCGCCGGGTCCTGCATCTGCGGCGCATGACCGAGTTCGGCGAACTCGACCAGCGTCGCGTGCGGAATCGCCTTCGCCGCCGACTTGCCCAGTTCCGGGTAATGACCGATCTTCGCGCGCACCTCGGGCGGCGCGGCGTCCTTGCCAATCGCCGTCGTATCCTTCTGACCGATCAGCAGCAGCGTCGGCATCTTCAGCAGTCCGAGTTCGTACACGACGGGCTGGGTGTAGATCATGTCGTACAGCAGCGCCGAATCCCACGCGACTTCCTTCTTGCCCGGCCCGCGATACATCCCCGCGAGCATCTGCACCCACGGCTCGAAATCGCTGCGCCACTGGCCCGAGTAGTAAGTCGCCTGCTCGTAGCGGCGTATGCCGTCGGCCGTCGTCTTCAGTTCGCGGTCGTACCACTGGTCGACTGACAGCGACGGCACGCCCTTCGCCTTCCAGTCCTCCAGCCCGATGGGATTGACGAGCACCAGTTGCTGCGTCTGCGCCGGGTACATCAGCGCGTAGCGGATGGCCAGCATGCCGCCCGTCGAATGCCCGACGATAGTCGCGTTCTTCACGCCGATCGATTCGAGCAGCGCATGCGTGTTGCGCGCGAGCTGCTGAAAGCTGAACTGGTAGCGCTGCGGCTTGCTCGACTTGCAAAAGCCGATCTGGTCGGGCGCGATCACGCGATACCCCGCCGTCGACAGCCGCTCGATCGTGCTTTCCCATGTCGCGCCGCAAAAATTCTTGCCGTGCAGCAGAACGACGGTGCGGCCGTTCGGATGCTCGGGCGCGATGTCCATGTAAGCCATGTGCAGCGCCTCGCCCTGCGACGTGAACTCGAACTGCCGCACGGGCGCGGGATAGTTGAAACCCTGCAGCTCGGGCCCGTACGCGGGACCATCGTCGGCGGGTGCGTTTGACGCAGGCGCGGCGCCGGCGTTGACGGCATCGGCGGCGCACGCATCGAGGCCCAGCATGGCGACGCAGGCGGACAGGGAAACGGCGACGAGGGACGAACGGATGGTCATAAGGTGGGCGGAGAAGGACAAGGGCAAGGACAGGAGCAAGGAAAGCACGAGCCCGCCATGATGCCTGCGTCGCGGCCCATTTGCAGCGCCGCGTGCAACCGCCCTCGCCTGACGCACCGGCATCCGCGGCACCAAACAGCCGTTTCAATTCCCCACGCGCGCTCGGCGCGCGACCCGTCCGGCATAAATTGCCCGACCAGCCGGCATCGGGCGTGGCGAGGCCGCCTTTTCTACCGCCCCATGAGTCGCCTTCCCAGCCGGAGCGCGAACCGAATGTGGCATGGCGAACGCGGCATGTTGCGCGCGGCAGGCGCATGGTCCAGACTAATCGCTGGCTGGCGGGAACATGCATTGCAAACGTCAGCTCAGGGCCAGGCCAGAAGCCGTCGCCATAAGAACGGGACCACAAGAACAACGTACAGCGTCAGATAAAAACATAGCAACGCCGGGGCAAAGAAAAGCTTCCACCAGGGCTCACCCATAACGGAGACGCACATGGATTCGCCGGCAAGCCTCAACGATCTGCAACATACGACACTCGCCATCGTCCTCGCAGGCGGACGCGGCACGCGCCTCGGGCCGCTGACGAACAAGCGCGTGAAGCCCGCCGTGCACTTCGGCGGCAAATACCGGATCATCGATTTCGCGCTGTCCAACTGCCTGAACTCGGGCATCCGCCGCATTGCCGTCGTCACGCAGTACAAGGCGCACTCGCTGCTGCGGCACGTGCAGCGCGGCTGGGGCTTCCTGCGCGGCGAGTTCAACGAATTCATCGACCTGTGGCCGGCGCAGCAGCGCGTCGAAGGCGCGCACTGGTATCGCGGCACGGCCGACGCCGTATTCCAGAACCTCGACATCATCCGCTCGATCGGCCCGAAATACGTCGTCGTGCTGGCGGGCGATCACATCTACAAGATGGACTACACGCGGATGGTGATGGATCACGTCGAATCGGGCGCCGATTGCACGGTCGGCTGTATCGAGGTGCCGCGCATGGAAGCGACGGCGTTCGGCGTGATGCATGTCGACGAGCAGCGCCACGTGACGGGCTTCGTCGAAAAGCCCGCCGACCCGCCCGCGATGCCCGGCCGCCCCGACATCGCGCTCGCCAGCATGGGCATCTACGTGTTCAGCGCCGACTACCTGTACTCGCTGCTGGAGGAGAACATCAGCAGCGTCGCGACCGACCACGACTTCGGCAAGGACATCATTCCGCGCGTCGTCACGTCGGGGACGGCGATCGCGCATCCGTTCAGCATGTCGTGCGTGTCGTCGGACCCGACTGTCGAGCCCTACTGGCGCGACGTGGGCACGATCGACGCGTACTGGGCCGCGAATCTCGATCTGGCCTCGACGATTCCCGCGCTCGACCTCTACGACCGCAACTGGCCGATCTGGACGCATCAGGAACAGCTGCCGCCCGCCAAGTTCGTGCGCGACCTGAACGGCCTGCAGGGCTCGGGCACCAATCTGATCGTGTGTGGCGGCTGCGTGATCTCCGGATCGCAGATTTCGCGCTCGGTGCTGTCGTCGAATGTGGTCGTGAATTCGTTCTGTAACATCGCTGAGGCAGTCTTGTTGCCGCAGGTGTCGATCGGCGCGAGTTGCCGGTTGCGCAAGGTCGTGATCGACCGCGGCTGCCAGATTCCCGACGGCACCGTGATCGGCGAAGACCCGGTGCGCGACGGCGAACGCTTCTACCGGACCGACAGCGGCGTCGTGCTGGTGACGGCCGAGGCGCTCAAGCGGCAGTCGGCGGCCGCGCGGTAGCGTCTGGCGGCCGGACACGGCAGGCACGGTGCTGGCAGGCGGCAAAGCACCGCGGTGCGCGGCGCTCTGCCGCGCTCCGTCAAGCTCCGTCATGCGTGCGCTGCACGGTGCGGATATACACCATGCGACGCGCGGAAACGACACTGCGCAAATCCACCGCAAACCTAGCGAACAGGACTGAAGCCCATGACGATCCGCGCGCTGCATGTCGCAAGCGAGCTGTATCCCCTTCTGAAAACGGGCGGCCTCGCCGATGTCGTGGGCGCGCTGCCGCCCGCGCTGATCGAGCTGGGTGCCGACGCGCGCGTGCTGCTGCCCGGCTTCCCCGCCGTGGTGGCCGGGCTGTCGGACCTGCAGCCCGTCGCGCGGATCGGCGATCGCTTCGGCGCGTCGAACGTCTCGCTGGCGCGCGGCACGCTGCCCGCGAATGGACTCGTCGTCTACGTGATCCGCGCGGAGACGCTGTACGACCGCGGCGGCAACCCGTATCTCGACGCCGAGCACGTGCCGTACGGCGACAACGCGCAACGCTTCGCGATGCTCGGCTGGACGGCGGCGCAAATCGCGCAGCATCTCGACCCCGCGTGGGCGCCGCAAATCGTCCACGCGCACGACTGGCACGCGGGGCTCGCATCCGCCTACCTGAAAGCGGCCGAACGCGAACACGGCAAGCCCGCCGCGCGCACGATCTTCACCGTCCACAACCTCGCGTATCAGGGCGTCTTCCCGTCGCATCAGTTCGGGCAGCTCGGCCTGCCCGCCGACTTCTTCCATATGAGCGGCGTCGAGTTCTACGGACAGATGTCGTTCCTGAAAGCGGGCCTGTTCTACAGCGACCGCATCACGACCGTCAGCCCGACCTATGCGCGCGAAATCCAGACGCTCGCGCAGGGCGGCGGCCTGGACGGGCTGTTGAGCCAGCGCTCGCACGATCTGTCGGGCATTCTGAACGGCGTCGACTACACGGTCTGGCAGCCCACCACCGACTCGCTGATCGCCGCGCACTACACGGACACGCGCCTGGCCGGCAAGCGCGCGTGCAAGACGGCACTGCAGGAGCGTTTCCATCTCGCGCAGAAAAGCGACGCGCTGCTGTTCGGCGTCGTGAGCCGACTGACCGAACAGAAAGGCCTCGATCTGCTGCTCGCGGCGCTGCCCGAAATCATCAAGCGCGGCGGGCAACTGGTCGTGTTCGGCACGGGCGACCCGGCGCTCGAAAACGGCTTGCAGCTCGTCGCGCAAGCGCATCCCGAGAGCGTCGCCGTCGAACTCGGCTTCGACGAGACGCTCGCCCATCAGATCGTCGCGGGCAGCGACGTGATTGCCGTGCCGTCGCGTTTCGAGCCCTGCGGCCTGACGCAGCTCTATGCGCTTGCATATGGGTCGCTGCCGCTCGTGCATCGCGTGGGCGGTCTCGCTGATACCGTCGTCGACGCGTCGCTGGAGAACATCGCCGACGATCTGGCGACCGGCTTCGTGTTCGAGCGCTTCGAGCCCGAAGCGCTCACGGCGGCGATCCGCCGCGCATTCGCGCTGTATGCGCGGCGCACCGACTGGAAAGCCACGCAGCGCCGCGCGATGCGTCAGGACTTCGGCTGGGGCGCATCGGCGGAGCGCTATCTCGCGCTCTATCGCGAACTGGTGTGAGCGGATCAGCGGGTCAGTGCGCCACATGATCTTGCGCAACATCCGCTTGCGCATTGATGGTTCGGCGCAACATGACGGGGCCGGAGCGATTCCGGCACGCGAAAACTCATGTATCTTGTGACGAACAGGGCGTGACGCGCCCGTCGGCGACGCGCTGTCGCTCGTCGTTCGTGGTTCGCCGCGCCAAAGCGGTGCATCGAAGCTCGCCCATCCGTTGCGCATTTTTCTTCCGGCGCCCTTCCCGCGCCGTATCGGTTCGACATGAAAAACGTTCTGAGCATCCAGTCGCACGTCGTATTCGGGCACGCGGGCAATAGCGCCTCGGTGTTCCCGATGCGGCGTCTTGGCGTCAATGTGTGGCCGCTCAACACGGTGCAGTTCTCGAACCATACGCAGTACGGACATTGGGAAGGCAGCGCGATCGATGCGTCGCAGATGCTCGCGCTCGTCGAAGGCATTGGCGCGATCGGCGTGCTGCCGCGCTGCGACGCCGTGCTGTCGGGCTATCTGGGCACGCCCGAGCAGGCGCAGTCGGTGATCGAGATCGTGCGCGCCGTGAAGGCGGCGAACCCGCATGCGCGCTATTTCTGCGACCCGGTGATGGGCACGACGACGGGCTGCCGCGTCGAGCCGGGCATCCAGGAGTTTCTGGTGCGGACGATGCCCGAAGTGTCCGACGTGATGTGTCCGAACCATAGCGAACTGCAACGGCTCGTCGGGCGCGAGATCGAGACCGTCGAGGAAGCCGTCGCGGCGTGCCGCGAGGTGATGGAGCGCGGGCCGAAGATGATGCTCGTCAAACATCTGCTCGATCGCAACAGCCTCGCCGACCGCTTCAACATGCTCGTCGTCACGGAGCGCGAAGCGTGGATGGGGCAACGACCGCTTTATCCGTTCGCGCGGCAGCCGGTAGGCGTCGGCGATCTGACGAGCGCGGTATTCGTCGCGCGCACGCTGCTCGGCGACTCGGTGCGCAGCGCCTTCGAACATACGGTCGCCGCCGTGAATGCCGTCGTGCACGCGACGTGGGATGCGGGGCGCTATGAGCTGGAAATCATCGCCGCGCAGGATGAAATTGCCCGTCCGCGGGAATGGTTCGATGCGTGGGTGGTCGAGTCCGCCTGAACCGCGGGCGTCACGCAGCGGGCACGCGACACGCCTGCGTCAGCCCGACGTCCTATAATGCGTGCCGCGCCGTAAAACGCGCGGCATTTTTTATTGGCACTGGTTGACTGGCAAGAGAGGCATCGATGGACGGCACTATCCGCAGCGAACGTGAAGAGCAGTTTGAAGAGTTGTGCATCAGCGTCGACGCAGACGAGATGCACGAGCAGGAAGCGATCGAATTCTTCGAAGCGCAATTCGGCGAAGCGGATTTCGACGCCGCGCAATGGCTCGATATTGCGCTGTACTATTCGCCCGCCGTCGCGCGCGGCATCGTCGATATGGTCACACCCGACGACAAGGCGCGCAGCAACATCGCCCAGGTGATCGCGGACAACCTCGACATCTCGTACGGCGAAGACGAGTGCCAGCAGTTCGCGGAGACCATCCAGTTCGCGCTGGCCAACGGCATCCCTGTCGATCTCGACGTGGTGCTCGACGGTTGTCACCGCGCAATCGACGACCTCGATACATGGGCCGAAGACGACGTGAAGGAACCGCTGCTGCGTCTGCGCGAAGAACTGTTGCGCCTGCAGGGCGAGCAGTAAGCACGTCGCATTGAACAGCTGCGCGCAGCGCTTCCGGCATCGGGCGCTGCGCGTTTCACACGTGCCCGATCGAGCGGCACGGCAAGCACATCACGCGCCCCTCCTCCGCGCGCTCCTGCGCGACATCCCTCTTCATCTCCGCAGCCGACGCTTAAAAACGCGCGGCGGCGCTGTGCTGAAATGCGCATCCAACATGCCGCGAACTGCCAAGACGCACGCATATTGGCTTTCTATATTCGCGCCACGGATCGGCTGCAGCACGCGGGTTGCGCGACATTCCCGGTCCGTCGGCAGACGGCATGCAGCGGTTTTGGCTTTGGTGTTTTCCAGCATTGCCTTGCACGCTGCATCGTCCGTAATCTCGTCCGTGTTTTGAGTCCGTGCATGTTTGCATACGCATAGAAGGAGACCTGTCGACACACTGCATCGCGCAATCCGACCGGCAGCGCCGCGCTTTCGAATCACACGCGGCGCGCACTGCAAGCCGGCTGTTTTTCCCATCCCTGTCTGCCGATGTAAGGAGAAACCATGAGCTTTTGCAAGACGCTGAACCCGTTTGCCGTGATGTTGGGCGCTGTGCTGTCCATCGCACCGCTCGCCAGTTTCGCCGCCGACGAACTGCCCGTGAAAATCGGCTTTGCCGCGCCGATGACGGGCGCCAACGCGGGCTACGGCAAAGACCTGCAGAACGGCGTGCGGCTTGCCCTCGAGGAAGCCAACGCGCAGAAGATCAAGATTGGCGACAAGGTCGCTCACTTCGAACTCGTGTCCGAGGACGATCAGGCCGACCCGCGCATCGGCGTGCAGGCTGCGCAGAAACTGGTGGACCAGAACGTGTCGGGCATCGTGGGCCATTTCAATTCGGGCACGACGATCCCTGCTTCTCAGATTTATGAGCAGGCTGGCATTCCGATGATCGACCCGGCCGCGACGAACCCGACCATCACGAATCGCGGCTTTGCGAACACCTTCATGGTGATCTCGACCGACGCGCAAAACGCCGGCAACGCGGGCACGTACGCGGTGAAGACCACCAAGGCCAAGCGCATTGCGATCATCGACGACCGCACGGCGTTCGGCCAGGGCGAAGCGGACGAGTTCGAGAAAGCGGTGAAGGCGGCGGGCGGCAACATCGTCGCGCGCGAGTTCACGAGCAACACGGCTGTCGACTTCAGCACGCAGCTCACGAAGATCAAGTCGACCAACGCCGATCTGATTTTCTTCGGCGGCCTCGATACGCAGGCGGCTGCGATTGCGAAGAAGATGAAGCAGCTGGGGATGACGGCGCAATTGCTGGGTGGCGGCGGTGTCGAGGACCCGGAGTTCATCAAGCTTGCGGGCGACGCGGCCGAAGGCGCGATGGCATGGGAATATGGCCGTCCGCTCGCGCAGCTGCCGGGTGGCAAGGACTTCTCGGCGAAGTTCAAGAAGCGGTTTGGCGATGACATTCTGTCGTATGCGCCGTTCGGGTATGACGCGGCGTGGGCCGTGATCAAGGCGATGGAGACGGCGAAGTCGACGGACCCGAAGGTGTATCGCTCCGCGCTGAAGTCGATAAGTTTTGATGGGGTGACGGGGACGATTTCGTTCGATAGCACAGGGGCGTTGAAGAGCGCGGCTTCTACCCTGTATCAGGTTAAGAATGGGGTTTGGGTGCCCGTTGTTACCAAGAGTGGGGTTTAGGGTTTAGGTTGCTTTGCTGGCGGCGCCTGGGGGTGGGTTGCCTGGCGTGCCGCTGGCAGGTGCTTTTTTTTCGCCTGGGCGGCGTGGGTGTTTGTTGGTCGGTGTTTTGGCCTTTGCGCTGGCATCCGCGTTGTCTCTTTGGTCTGCTAGCGTTGCCCCTGTGCGGGGCGGCACCTACTTGTGGGTTGTCTGCGACGCCGGGGTTGTTTGCCTGTGTTTTCGCTGGCATCCGCGCATTGTTAGCGTGCTTCAGGCGTTGCCCCTGTGCGGGGCGGCACCTACTTGTGGGTTGTCTGCGACGCCGGGGTCGTTTGCCTGTGTTTTCGCTGGCATCCGCGCATTGTTAGCGTGCTTCAGGCGTTGCCCCTGTGCGGGGCGGCACCTACTTGTGGGTTGTCTGCGACGCCGGGGTTGTTTGCCTGTGTTTTCGCTGGCATCCGCGCATTGTTAGCGTGCTTCAGGCGTCGCCCCTGTGCGGGGCGGCACCTACTTTTCTTTGCCGCCGCAAAGAAAAGTAGGCAAAAGAAAGCGGCTCACACCGCCAACATTTCTCCCTGCCTGAGGGCCCCCACAGGGTCTTACGCTTCACACGGCAACCACGTGACCCACGTTCGTTGCCAGCGCTCTTGCAGTGCGCCTCACCCGCCTCACGCTTCCGCACTACAGCACGCCGTGACAGAAAGTCCACGGCCGCCCAGGTGGCAAACTGTGTGTCGGCCCAGGTACTCCACCCGCCTCACTTCGGACCGATAGCGCACGCGTTCCACGCTGTAAGAGCGCCACGCTATACGACGCGACAATCTACACACAGTTTGCCACCTGGGCGGCACATACCATTCGCTGCCGCTGGCCGTTGTACGGGTGCCTGAAGCGGGTGATGCAATTGTTCGAAGCGCTGGTAACGGGCTATGAACAACGCGTTACCGTGTGAAGTGTGGGGAGGTTGAGATCCCGTGGGTAAGCACACGGGCTGGCGGTGTGAGCCGCTTTCTTTTGCCTACTTTTCTTTGCGGCGGCAAAGAAAAGTAGGTGCCGCCCCGCACAGGGGCGACGCTTGAGGCACCAATAACAAAACGCGGATGCCAGTGCAAACACAAGCAAACCACCCCGCATCGCAAGACAACAAAAAAACTACCTCGCCTTCACAACAATCTGCGCCAACGCATCCCTCTCAATCCTGACAAGCGAAGCCCGAGCCAGGGCAAACTCCTCGACACTACACACCTGACGCCCAAACCCGGCATGCAACCGCCGCGAAATCTGCAAAACCCGCGTAGCGGAATCAAACACATACCGAGACTCATAATCAAAAAACGGGTCCCGCACAACGACATCCTGCGGCATGTCAGTGACGCGCACACTATCGGGCAACGCAATCTGCGCCACCTCATCGAAATCCCCGCCAAAACAGACCCACGGCTGCGTCCGCTCCGGCTCCGCGAGCCACACCTGCACCTGCGTCGCGATCCCCCCCGACAAACTCGTCAACGCAGGCAAAGCCGTCGTGCCATCAGGCCACGTGAAATGCTCCAGCGTTCCTTGCATGAAAGTCGTGAACGGCCCCATGGTCGGCGTCACGTCGCCTGGCTGCATCCGCGCAATGCCATGCAACCCCGTCTGCCGCAAGCGATCAGCGGCAATCAGCTGCCAGCGCTGCCGCGTCGCGCGCCGAAACACGTTGCGCTCCAGTTCCGCCGACACCCCCACGTCCTCGACGCGATACGTGAAGGCCGCCGTGCCCGTCCGGTCGATATCGATCTCCAGCCGCACGTTGCGCCCGCGCTCCTGCGTCGCGGGCGTGCGCGCGAGCACGCCATCGTCGACCAGCAGCACCGGCCGGTCCATCGCGCCCGGCGGCAGATAGCCGAAGCCGACACCGCCCGCCGTCGTATCCGCATACAGGCTCAGCGAAGGGATCCACGTGATCGCATGATTGATCGCGCTCGCGCCATAGCCCGGCACATCGGGCAGCGTGTAGACCGGCCCGAGGTTCAGCAGCACAGCCTCACTGTCGATGCCGACGGCCGTGAGCATCGCGCCATACAACGCGACGTGGTCCTTGCAGTCGCCATAGCGGTTGCGCAGGACATCGCTCGCCTTGTGCGGCACGGCCGCCGTCTCGCCAAGAAAAAGCGCGACGTAGCGAATGTTCAGACGCACCCAGTCGTACAGAATCTGCGCCTTCACGCGCGGATCGTCCGTGTGCGCCGTCAGTGCCTGCGCAAGCTGCGCGATGGCAGGATCGCGCCACGTCGGGTCCAGCGCCGCCGTCCGATAGCGTTCGGCAAACGATGCGAAGTCCCGTGTCGTCGAGACCATCAGGCGGTCGCCCCACGTCGCATAGCCGACGGCACCCGACTCGATGGGCGCATACGGCCCATGCCGATACTCGAACGTGTAACGCGTGCGGCCGTTCTCCGTCACGGGCGGCAACGCCACGTAGCCACGCGCGTCGGCGTACAGCGGGACGTCGGCGGGCAGGTCGAAAATCAGCTGCTGCATGTCGACGGGGCCCCGCGTCGGCTCGACGAAGTAGGCGAACGTGCCGCCTTGCAACGGCAACGCCCGCGTTTTGCGAAACGCCAGATGCACGCGCGAGCCCGGCTCGACGCCCGGAAAGATCACCGTGCGCAATACGCCGTCCTGAAAGGTCGGCGCGCCCGCCGAGCGCGGCTCCTGCACGTCGCGAATGCCGTCAGGGCCAACGGGATGCGTGACGCCATTAGGATCGATCGTCTCCGCCGCGAGCAACTGCACCTGCTCGATATCCTTGTTGAACCACACGTAGCGCTGCGCGATATCGTCGACGCCGCTCGTCGTGTTCGCGCGCAAGACCGTGTCGTCATGTTCCTCGATCGATCCATCCTTTTGCACGACGAACAGATGCACGTCGCGCTCGATCGTCGATGGCGGAATGTCGTCGGCTGCAACGCGCTCCTGTCCGTACACGGCGCCCGCGCCGTACGCGCAGACGATCAGCGGCAATGCGGCCGCCGCGCGCAAGCGGTGCACGCGGCGGCTCATGCCTCGCGCACCATGTGGCGACGCGCAACAGGAATCGCAGCTGCGCCGCGCTGCATCCGCCACACACGCGGGCTCATGCCGAATTCGACGCGAAACGCGTGATTGAAATTGGACACGTCGTTGAAGCCGCTATCGAGCGCGATATCGACGATCTTCGTGTTCTCGTCGGCAAGACGCAGTGCCGCATGGCGCAGGCGCGCGCGCAGCACGTATTGATGCGGCGTCACGCCCGTGACGCGCTGGAACGTGCGCAGAAAATAGAAGTGGGATAGTCCGCACATCTGCGCGAGACTCGCGAGCGTATGCGGCGCATCGGGCGTTTCGTCGATCACGCGCACGGCCTGCGTGACGCGCGACCATGCGGACGCGCTCGTCGTAATAGCACGCCGCTTTGCGTCCGCTTGTGTCGCGCGCAGCGTGGCCCCAGCCAGCTCGACGGCGAGTTCGTTCCATACCATGCATGACGCGCGTTCCGTCGCCCCGGCGCACGCCCGCGCGATCAGGCCGGAAAACGCGCGCAATGGCGGCATCCGTCCATGCCGGAACGATGTATCGGTGAGAGCAAACCCGGCGTCGACAGCGAGTTGCTCGAAGTACGCAGGCTGGTAGTGAAACGACACGCAGCGGTCGCCGGGCGCATGCCGATGCCCGCATTCGAAGCACTCGCCCGCATTGCCGAGCAGCAGCGAGCCCGGCGTGAGCAGTTCCCGCCCCGCGGCCGACCGGTAGCCGAATGCGCCCGCCGCCACGATCGCGATGCAGACGCCCGCGTGCCGCTCCTCGAACGGCCTGTCACGCGGGCCGAAGGTGCACAGCACGTCCATCACCGACCAGCCGTCGCCCGCGGCCAGCGCGCGCATCTGCGTGCTGCCGGACACGCCGAGCCTGTCGCGGCTTGCGAGCGCGGCTTCGAGATCGACGGCAATTTTTCCCAAGATGTCACCTCGGCGGGTCCGTATGCTCGTTTTATCACAACGGCGGCAAGCGCGGCGCCGCGCGTTCGCCACCCTGTTCAACCAGGTTCAGCATACGGAGCAACCCGCAATGAATGCATTGGATCACGGTCCCGCTGCCGGGTTTCATGCAGCACTCGCCGCGCCCGGCCGCGCGACTGACATCGACGACGCCAACGACTTCTACGGCTGGCTCATCGGCAGTTGGGACATGGACGTGCTGCACTATCGCGTCGACGTGCGCGAGCGGCGTCTGACGGGCGAGATTCACTTCGGCTGGGCGCTCGAAGGGCGCGCCGTCCAGGATGTCTGGATCATGCCGCGCCGCGCGGATCGCGGCGCGCGAAGCGACGACGGTTTCGACATGTACGGCACGACGCTGCGCGTATGGGACCCCTCGATCGAAGCGTGGCGCGTCACCTACAACAACCCGGCCAAGAACCAGCGCGACGAACTGATCGGCCGCAAGATCGGCCGCGATATCGTGCAGATCGGCACGCATGCGAACGGCACGCCGATCCGCTGGAACTTCACCGACATCACCGACGATTCGTTCCGCTGGACAGGCGTCGCGCTCGCCGCCGATGGTGTGACGTGGAATCTCGAAGGCGAATTCGTCGCGCGACGCAGGCGCGACTAGCGCATTTGCAGCGCCCCGCTCGCGCGGACTAGGCCTGCCGCAATTCCGCGCCCTCGTCCTTCGACAGCTTCACGAAGAAGAACAACGAGCACAGGACGGCCGCGCCGACGACGAAGAACGCGGGCGAGAAATCGCGCGCGGTGAGATGCGCGGCGCTGCCGCCGTGCAGATGGGCGGTCAGCGCGAGTAATGACGCGCCGAACGCGACGCCGAGGCTCACGGAGAGCTGCTGCGCCATGCCGGAGAGCGCTGTGGCGCGGCTCATTTTCGGCTTCGGCATGTCGGAGTAGCCGAGCGTGTTGAGCGTGACCATCGCGAGCGAATTGAACAGCCCGCCTGCCAGCAGCGTGCAGAAGATCAGCAGATGCGGCGTGCTCGGCTTGAAAAGCCCGTAGCACGCATAGAAACAGCCCGTCATGCAGGTCGCGACGATCAGCAGCGTGCGAAAGCCGATGCGCTGAATCGCCTTGGTCATCACGCCGCGCACGGCGAGCGAGCCGACCGCCGTCGCGACGCTCAGCGACCCCGACGTGAGCGGCGACAGGCCGAAGCCCAGTTGCAGCATCAACGGCATCAGGAAAGGAGATGCGCCTATGCCGATGCGCAAAGGCATGCCGCCGAGCACGGCCGTCCGGTACGCCTTGTAGCGCAGCAGCAAGGGATCGATGATCGCATCGACGTGACGGCGGCTATATAGCCAGTAGATCAGCATCGACAGCGCGCCCGTACCCGTGAACGCGAAGGTCACCCATTGCGGCACGAGCCCGCGGCCGGCCGTATCCAGCCCGCCGACAAGACCCACGAGGCCCGTCGACAGCAGCACGAAACCGGGCAGATCGAAACGCTCGTCGATGCGCTCATGCGTGTCGTCGATGAACGCGAGCGCGCACAGCACGCCGATCACGCCGAACGGCACGTTCAGCAGGAAGATCCAGCGCCACGACGTGATCGTCACCACCACGCCGCCGAGCAGCGGGCCGGCAAGCCGCCCCACCGCACCCGGCACCGTGAACCACACCATCGCCGCGACCATCCGCGCAGGCGGCACGCTGCGCAGCAGGATCAACCGGCCGACGGGCACCATCATCGCGCCGCCCATGCCCTGCAGCACCCGGAACACGACGAGTTGCGGGAGAGAGGTTGCGATCCCGCACAGCGCCGATGCGACAGAAAACAGCCCGATGGCCGAACAGAATACGCGGCGCGCGCCGAAGCGGTCGGCGAGCCAGCCGCTCGCCGGCAGAAACACGGCGAGACTGAGCAGATAGGAAGTGATCGCGAGATTCAGATGCAGCGCCTCGACGCCGAGCGAACGCGCGATGGAAGGCAGCGCGGTCGCCATGATCGACGTATCGAGGTTTTGCAGGAACAGCGGACAGGCAACGATCAGCGGAATGATGCGGACGCGGTCGGTCATCCTGTTCTTTTACCGCAAAACGGCCGCCCATGGCGAGTCCGGCTGCACGCCCGGTGTTACGGTTTGTTGCGCTCGCTACGGCCTGACGAGGCACGTCTTGTGCGCACGGTGCCCTTCAGCGCGCGTCTTCTTCCAGCGCACGCCGCAACGACAGCGCGATGCCGCGCGCGGCGAGCGTCACTTCATCGAGCGAAGGGAACGACGGCGCGATGCGCAGGTGCCGGTCTTCGTCGTCGCGTCCGTAGGGATACGCGGCGCCCGCCGGCGTCAGCACCAGACCGGCTTCGGCCGCGAGCGCGACGGTGCGTTTCGCATAACCCTTCGGCACGTACAGGCTGATGAAATAGCCGCCTTCCGGCCGGTTCCACGACACCCCGGGGACATCGGCGAGCAGCGCTTCGAAAGTCGAGACTACGGCGTCGAACTTCGGCCGCAGCAACGCGCGATGCTTCGCCATCAGGCGTTCGAGCCCTGCGCGGTCACGCAGGAAGCGCACGTGCCGCAACTGGTTCAGCTTGTCCGGGCCGATCGTGCGCACGCTCATATGCTTTTGCCACCAGCCGATATTGCGCTGCGACGCCGCAAGAAACGCAATGCCGCCGCCCGCCACTGTGACCTTCGACAGCGATGCGAATACCAGCGCGCGGTCCGCATGCCCCGCCCGCTCGCACAATTCGACGATGTTGGGCGTGCCATGCTGCGTGTCCGTCAGATGATGGAAACGGTACGCGTCGTCCCAGAAGAGCCGGAAGTCGCTTGCGGCAGCAGGCAGCGCGGCGAGCCGTTCGACCGTTTCGCGCGACCAGATCGCGCCGCTCGGGTTGCTGTATAGCGGCATGCACCAGATGCCCTTGATCGACGCATCGCCTTTGACGTGCGCTTCCACGGCGTCCATGTCGGGGCCGTCCTGCGTCATCGGCACGGGGATCATGCGGATGCCGAGCGCCTCGCAGATCGCGAAATGACGGTCGTAGCCGGGCACCGGGCACAGGAACGCCACCTCGCCCTGCCTGCTCCACGGCGCCTGCCCCGGCATGCCGTGCAGCATCGCGAAGGCGAGCGCGTCGTGCATCAGTTCCAGGCTCGAATTGCCCGCTGCCACCACCTGTGCCACATCGACATCGAGCAGTTGTGCGCCGAACTCACGCGCCTCGGGCAAGCCCAGCAAGTGCCCGTAGTTGCGGCAGTCGATGCCGTCGCGCGACACATAACCGGCCGTGCCCGCTTCGTCGAGCAGCGCGCGCGACAGGTCGAGTTGCTCGGGCGACGGCTTGCCGCGCGACATGTCGAGCCGCATCGCAAGCTGTCGGAATTCGTCGTAAGTGGAAGGCGTCGCCATGATGTCCCCGGATGAGCACGCTCGCGTCAGGTATCGAGCGCAGTGTATGAAGTGAGTATGCCGCCGTGCCTGAGTTCAGACAAACGCGTTATATTGAACATTTCGATCAATATTTCTGATACGTACTTCAAGGGGATGCAAGCGGATGAAAGCCCTCGATCTCGATGTGCTCGCGATGTTCGTCGCCATCGCCGACACCGGCAGCTTCGTGCGCGGCGCGGCGCTCGTGCATCGCTCGCAGTCCGCGCTGAGCATGCAGATCCGTTCGCTCGAAACCGCGCTCGGCAAGCCGCTGTTCGTGCGCGGCCCGCGCAGCGTGACGCTCACGCAGGACGGCCAGGTCATGCTCAGCTACGCGCGCCGCATGCTTGCGCTGCGCGACGAAGCATGGGCATCCGTCGTGCATCCTGAGGTGAAAGGCCGCGTGGCGATCGGCGTACCGGACGACTACGCGTCGTCGCTGCTGCCGTCGGTGCTGCGCAACTTCTCGGCGACCTATCCAAAGGTCGAGATCCAGGTGGTCGGCCTGCCGAGCAACGCGCTCGCGCCGCTGCTGAAGGACAACAAGATCGACCTCGCCTGCGTGACCCGCGTGAAGGGCTTCGCGGGCGAGTTCATCCGGCTCGAGCCGATGGTGTGGGCGGGCACGTCCACGGCGGGACGCGAAGTGTGGAAGGAACGCCCGCTGCCTGTCGCGCTGTTCGGCGTGGGCAGCGTCGCGCGCGCGAACGCGATTCAGGCGCTGGAACGCGCGAAGATCACGTATCGCACCTCGTATGAAAGCCCGAGCCTGATGGGCCTGTTCAGCATGGTCGACGCGGGCCTCGCGGTCGCGCCGCTGGCGCGCTGCGCGGTGCCCGAACGCTTCGTCACGCTCGGCCGTCAGCACGGGCTGCCGAAGCTGCCGGAACTGGAGATCATCCTCGCGCGCAGCGCGCGCTCGAACCGGCCGCCGTGCGACTATCTGGCCGAGCAGATCCTCAGCGAACTGCGCGACTGAGCCGCTGCGCCGCGAGCGAGCGCTTTACATCGCCGCGATCAACCGTTGCCGCGCCGCACGATACGCGCCGCTATGCACACCCGAATGCCGCGCCGCGTCGAGCAAGCTATCGCGAGCCCGTGCGCTGGGGCCAGCGTCGGGATGACGTGAATCGTTGACGCCCATTAGCGGACCCGGTGTCAAGCGAGCAAACAATCCCCTCGACCAGGTGAGCGGCCGATGCCGATTCTACTGATCGAAGGCAGTAGCCAATCGCACCCGTTTCTTCGCTTCATGGCTGCGACGGA